>VFQR01000025.1_pt1 | contig 494288 bp, 478 predicted proteins | sample 3512321 | NCBI WGS metagenome assembly VFQR01 (sample SAMN10412374, study PRJNA504923) | tailings metagenome | isolation source: Relicate 3 Philex TSF1 revegetated site | place: Philippines: Tuba, Benguet | collected 2017-08-29
TGATCTGGTCGATGGCCTGCATCGCGAAGTTGAAGGTCATGAACTCGACGATGGGGCGGAGCCCTCCGAAGGCAGCGCCGACGCCGATGCCGGCGAAGCCGTGTTCGGTGATCGGCGTGTCGATCACGCGCTTGGCGCCGAATTCGTCCAGCAGTCCCTGGCTGATCTTGTAGGCGCCCTGGTACTCGGCCACCTCCTCGCCCATGAGGAACACGGTCTCGTCGCGCCGCATCTCCTCGGCCATGGCGTCGCGGAGCGCCTCGCGCACCGTGGTCGTCTTCATGGGCGCGTCCGCCGGCCAGTCGGGCGCGAGGTCGCGCGACGCCCTGGGCGCGGCCGGGGCCGGGTGGTCCATCCCCTTCGCGGGCTCGTCGTCTGAGGCGCGGCCCCGGCCGAGCGGCGCGGGCTGGGACGCCTCCTTCGCGGGCGCCTCCTCCGGCGCGGCGTCCGCCTCCTCGCCTTCGGCCACGATGATCGCGATGGGCGTGTTGACCTTCACGCCCTCTGTCCCCGCGGGGACAAGGATTTTGCCGATTTTCCCTTCGTCCACCGCCTCGAATTCCATCGTGGCTTTGTCGGTCTCGATCTCGGCGATCACGTCGCCCGAGGCGACGGTGTCGCCCTCCTTCACGAGCCATTTCGCGATGGTGCCTTCCTCCATGGTGGGAGAAAGCGCCGGCATGAGCAGTTCGGTCGCCATTCCTCGTCTCTCCCCTCAGGCCTCGGCGTAGATGTCGGTCCAGAGTTCGTCCAGCGACGGCTCCGGGCTCTCCTTGGCGAACTCGGCCGCCTCGTTGACGATCTCCTTGATCTCCTTGTCGATCGCCTTCAGATCGTCGTCCGTCGCGTGCTTGCCGGTGAGCAGGAGGTCGCGCACATGCTCGATCGCGTCGCGCTCCTCCCGGATCTTCTGGACTTCCTCCCGCGTGCGGTACTTCGCGGGGTCCGACATCGAATGCCCCCGGTAGCGGTAGGTCTTGACCTCGAGGATGTAGGGGCCCTTCCCGGCCCGGCAGTGCGCGACCGCCTTCTCGCCCGCCGCCTTCACGGCCAGCACGTCCATCCCGTCCACTTCCTCGCCCGGGATGCCGTAGGCCGCGCCCCGCTCCCAGTAGGAGGGCGACTTCGTCGACCGTTTCGTCGAGGTTCCCATGGCGTACTGGTTGTTCTCGATCACGAAGATCACCGGCAGGCTCCAGAGCTCGGCCATGTTGTAGGTCTCGTAGACCTGGCCCTGGTTCGCCGCGCCGTCGCCGAAGTAGGTGAAGGTCACCCGTCCGTTGCCGAGGTACTTGTCCGCGAAGGCAAGCCCCGCCCCGATCGGCACCTGCGCGCCCACGATCCCGTGGCCGCCGTAGAAGTGGCGCTCCTTCGAGAACATGTGCATCGAGCCGCCCTTGCCCTTGGAATACCCGCCCTCGCGGCCCGTGAGCTCGGCCATCACGCCCTTGGGATCCATCCCGCAGGCGAGCATATGCCCGTGGTCGCGGTAGCTGGTCACCCGCTTGTCGCCTTCCTCCGCCGCGGCTTCGAGGCCGACGACGACGGCCTCCTGCCCGATGTAGAGGTGGCAGAAGCCCCCGATGAGGCCCATCCCGTAGAGCTGGCCCGCCTTCTCCTCGAAGCGGCGGATCAGGAGCATCTCGCGGTAGTAATGAAGCAGTTCGTCCTTCGAGACGTTCGGCGTCGCGGCGGTCTTGCGCGTGGCCATGCCGGCGGCTCCTCCCTCAAGCAGCGGATAGTTCAGCGTTAAACTATCCTCTAGCAAAAGAGATGCGGCCTCGCACGAGGAAATTTCGCGCCCGCCCGCGCGTCCCGCGAAAACCCGCCATGCAGGACGCACAACACGTGGCCTGAACATCCGTGTCGCAGTCTCGCCAAATTCTGCGGACATGGTGACGGATGTGTCATGGTGTTCAAGGAGGCCTCATGCGCCCGTCTCTCGTTCTCTCGCTTGCCCTCATCCCTGCATTGCTCGCACCCGGACAGGCGGCGGCCTTCGATTTCGGCTTCGTCCGCGTGCCGGACTGGATGGGTCCCTGGATCCTCGGCCTCGCGGCCGGGATGGTGCCGTTCTGGCTTTTCGTGGTGGTCACCAAGCCCCGCCATATCGCCTTCCGGGACGTCCGCCGCAGCCATGGCGAGGTCGCCCGGATCACGCGCATGGCGCACGGCACCATGCTTGTCCTCTTCGCGGCGCTGATGGCGATGATCTTTGTGGGAATGGGCTTGCGGCGGTATGCCGAGGCTGTTGCCGGTTGACGGGTCACGATCCCGCGCAGGTCCGTGCAGTATCGTGAAGCCTCACCGGCCCGCTGGCGACCGTCGGTTGACTATCGCAGGACGATCTCGTCCGTGCGCACGAGCCCCAGCACGTCGCGCGCCTGCTGGTCCAGAAGCTCCACGTCGAGGAAGGTGTCCGACAGCCTGAGCGTCTTGTTGCGCAGGACCGCCACCTCCTCCGCCAGACGGTCGCGCTCGGCCACGAGCGCGCGCGTCTCCGCCTCGATCTGGACCCGGCGGAACAGACCGAAGTCGCCCTGGATGCTGGCGAAGGTGAAATACATCCCCAGCGACACCATCACGACGCTGTAGACTGCAAGACCCACGCGGGGCCGCTTTTCCCAACCGCTCATTCACCTGCCTCGTTGCATCTCTTCGGGATGCGTCGCGTTACCATCGCACAGCCGATTCGCCTTGGGAATCCCCCATCTGCGGGCACCGGCCCCGGACGGCGGATCCCGGCGACGGCCACGCAGCGCTGTCCTGCCAGAGGAGGCCCGCCATGCCCCGCCCCGCCGCCCGCTCCGCGATGCCGACGCACGAGGTGACGAACCAGCCGCCGCCGCCCGGCGACGCCGACCTCTGGGCCGACGATCGCGTCCTGCGCACCCATGCCCGCGGCGCCGACGCCGCGGCGCTCGGGGAATTCGGCATCGCCTGGGGCGCAGAGACCCTGCGCGAGGCGGGCCGCGCGGCCAACCGCCACCCGCCGGAACTCCGGCAGTTCGATTCGGGCGGCCGCAGGCTGGACGAGGTCGCCTTCCACCCCGCCTGGCACGACCTGATGGCGGAGGGTCTCGGCGCCGGCTACGCCGCGCTGCCGTGGGAGGGCGCGCCCGGCGGCCACGCGACCCATGCGGCGATGGTCTACATGACCACGCAGGCCGATCCCGGGGTCTGCTGCCCGATGACGATGACCTATGCGGCGGTCCCGGCGCTCCGGGCGGACGCGGCGCTCGACGCGCTCTGGCGGCCCCGCCTCCTGTCGCGCGCCTACGACCCCCGCGTCCTGCCCCTGGCCGAGAAGCGGGGCGCGACGATCGGCATGGCGATGACCGAGAAGCAGGGTGGATCCGACCTCCGCGCGACCGCGACGCGGGCCGAACCGGCCGACGGGCACTGGCGCCTCACCGGGCACAAGTGGTTCTGCTCGGCGCCGATGTCGGACGGGTTCCTGACGCTCGCGCAGGCGCCGGGCGGGCTGACCTGCTTCCTCGTGCCCCGCTGGCTCGAGGGCGACCGCAATGCGATCCGGCTCCTCCGGCTCAAGGACAAGCTCGGCAACCGGTCGAACGCCTCGGCCGAGATCGAGTACGAGGGCGCACTGGCCCATCGCCTCGGGCCGGAAGGGGAGGGGATCCGGATCATCCTCGAGATGGTCCACCACACCCGGCTCGACACCGCCGTCGCCCCCGCGGGGCTGATGCGCGCGGCGCTGGCCGAGGCGGCGCACTGGACGGCGCATCGCCGCGCGTTCCAGCGCCGCCTGATCGACCAGCCCCTGATGCGCGCGGTTCTCGCGGATCTCGTGCTCGACTGGGAAGGGGCGACGGCGCTCGCCTTCCGCGTCGCCCGCGCCTTCGACACGCCCGGCGAACGCGCACTGGCCCGCGTGGGCGTGGCGCTCGCCAAGTACCTGAACACCAGGCTCTGCGCCCGGGTGGTGGGCGAGGCCATGGAGGCTTTGGGCGGCATGGGCTACGTGGAGGACACGGGCCTCCCGCTCCTCTGGCGCGAGGCGCCGCTGAACGGGATCTGGGAAGGCGCGGGCAGCGTCATCTGCCTCGACATCCTGCGCACGCTCGCGCGCGAGCCCCAGGCCGTGCCGGCGCTCGCGGCCGAACTCGATGCCGGCAAGGGCGGGTCGCGCACCTACGACACGGCGCTCGCGCTTCACCGCACGCGCTGGCCGGGGTTCCCGGAGGAGGCGGAGGCGCGCTGGTTCGCGGAACGCACGGCGCTCCTCCTCGCGGCCTCGGTCCTCCTGCGCCAGTCGCCGCCCGCGGTGGCTGACGCCTTCGTGGCCACCCGTCTCGCCGACGACCGCGGCCATACGGCGGGCGCGGTCAGCGGCCTCGACACCGCCTCGATCCTCGCGCGGCTCTAGCTTCTATCTGCCTTCAAATATCCTCGGGGGAGCGCGAGGGGGCAGACAGCCCCCTCGCTTTCCCGTTGGCTCGCCTCCGGCGAGACGGGGCAGACAGCCCCCTCGCTTTCCCGTTGGCTCGCCTCCGGCGAGACGGGGCAGACAACCCCCTCGCTCTTCGCTCGCCGCCCTCCAGGCGGACGGGGGCCGAAAGCCCCCGCTGCGCCCCCCGTCAGCCCGCGACGGAGGCGTCGTAGATGGACTGCACCGTTGCGCCGAGCACCCGGTCGAACTCGGCATCCGACTGCTGCGCCGACAGCCCCTCGGTCAGCGCCCGGCTGAAGCTCGCGATGACGCCCTTGTTCTTCGCCAGAAGCGCGTTCGCCTCGTCGCGCGAAAATCCGCCCGACAGCGCCACGACCCGCATGACCTTCGGGTGTTCCACGAGCGGCAGGTAGTGGTTGGCCTTCGTCGGGATCGACAGCTTCAGCATCACCTTCCGCCCCTCCGGAACCCCGTCGAGGTGCCGCAGGATCGCGGCGAGAAGCAGGTCCTCGGCTTCGGCCTTGTCGGGGATCGAAATCGTCACCTCGGGTTCGATGATCGGGACGAGCCCGTGCGACAGCACCTGCGCGCCCACCTCGAACTGCTGGGCCACCACCGCCTCGATGCCGTCCGCGTTCGCCGCGTCGATCACGGAGCGTTCCTTGGTGCCGAAGATGCCCTTCTCCACGGCTCGCGCCAGAAGCGCGTCGAGGTCGGGCATCGCCTTCATCAGCTTCACGCCGTCGGTCGCGTCCGCGAGCCCCTTGTCGATCTTCAGGAACGGGACGACGCGCTTCTCCTCCCAGAGATACTGGGCGGAGGGTTTCCCGCCGATCTCCCGGTCCATCGTCTGCTCGAAGAGGATCGCGCCGATGACGCGCTCGCCCGTGAAGGCGGGCGACATCACGATCCGCGCCCGCATCGCGTGGATGAGGTCGAACATCTCCTCCTCGGTCGTCCAGGCGTCCGCGCCCACGCCATACTGCTGGAGCGCCTTGGGCGTGGACCCGCCCGACTGGTCGAGCGCGGCGATGAAGCCGCGGCCGGTGGTCATCTGCTCGATCTGCGTATCGTTCGCCATCTCTGCGTCACCCTTCAACCCGTTGAAATCCGCCGCTCCCGGGGTGTCCCTACGCGGCCCCGCGGCCCGTTGCAATTCTGCTTGCGCTAACGCCTCAGCGGTCGAGCGCCGCCACGCCCGGCAGCGTCTTGCCCTCGAGCCATTCGAGGAAGGCGCCGCCCGCGGTCGAGACGTAGCTGAACCGATCCGCCGCCCCCGCCTTGTTCAGCGCCGCGACCGTATCGCCACCGCCCGCGACCGAAACGAGCCGGCCCTCGGCCGTGAGTTCCGCCGCGCGGTTCGCGGCGGCGTTCGTGGCTTCGTCGAAGGGCTCGATCTCGAAGGCGCCGAGCGGGCCGTTCCAGACGAGCGTCTTCGCCCGCTCGAAGGCCGCCACGATCTGCGCCACGCTCTGGGGGCCTGCGTCGAGGATCATGGCGTCGCGCGGGCATTCATCGGCCGGGACGACCCGTGCCTCGGCGCCCGCCTTGAACTCGTGCGCCACGACCACGTCCACGGGAAGCATGATCTCGCACGACGCCTCGCCCGCCTGCCGCAGGATGTCCCGCGCGGTGTCGGCCATGTCATGTTCGGCGAGCGACTTGCCCACGTCTATTCCCTTGGCCGCGAGGAAGGTGTTGGCCATGCCGCCGCCGATGACGAGCACGTTCACCTTGCGCACGAGATTGCCGAGGAGGTCGAGCTTGGTGGACACCTTCGCCCCGCCCACGACCGCGACGACGGGCCGGTCGGGCGTGGTGAGCGCGGCTTCGAGCGCGCGAAGCTCCGCCTCCATCAGGCGACCGGCGCAGGAGGGCAGGAGATGCGCGACGCCCTCGGTCGAGGAATGGGCGCGGTGGGCGGCGGAGAAGGCGTCGTTGACGTAGACGTCGCCGAGCGCCGCGAAGCGCCGGGCGAGGTCGGGGTCGTTCTTCTCCTCGCCCGGATGGAAGCGGGTGTTCTCGACGAGGATGACGGCGTCCGGCGCTTGCGCGTCGATGAAGGCGCGGTCGGGGTCCTCGGCGAAGACGACGGGGCGGCCGAGCGCCTGTTCCAGCGCAGGCAGGACGATCCGCAGGCTCATCTCCGGATCGGGCTTGCCCTTGGGCCGGCCGAAGTGCGCGAGCAGGACGGGCGAGCCGCCCTTGGCGAGGATGTCCGCGATGGTCGGCACGATCCGCTCGATCCGGGTGGCATCCGTCACGCGGCCGGCCTCCACGGGGACATTCACGTCGACCCGCGTCAGCACCCGCTTGCCCTTCAGGTCCATGTCGTCGAGCGTCTTCCAGGTCATGCCGGGCTCCCTTGCGATGGCCCTCCGTAAACACCCGATCGGGACCGGCGGGTCAATGCCCGCATCGACGCATGGCCTTTTCCTCGGCGCCCGCCCGCACTAGGGATGGGTCAGCACAACGCACAGGAGCGAGGCCATGGCCGAGATCAAGGACCCCGAGAACACGATCCTCATGGAGCTGAAGGACGGCACCGTCGTCATCGAGCTGCTGCCGGACGTGGCGCCCAAGCACACGGCCCGCATGAAGGAACTGGCCCGTGCGGGCGCCTACGACAACGTGGTCTTCCACCGGGTGATCGAGGGCTTCATGGCCCAGACCGGCGACGTGGAGCACGGCGACGCCGAGGACGGATTCAACATCCGCCGGGCGGGCACGGGCGGGTCGGACCTGCCGGACCTTCCGGCCGAGTTCTCCAAGCTGCCCCACGATCGCGGAACGCTCGGCGCGGCGCGGTCGTCAAACCCGAATTCCGCGAACAGCCAGTTCTTCATCAACTTCAAGGACAACCATTTCCTGAACGGGCAATACACGGTCTACGGGCGCGTGATCTCGGGCATGGAGTTCGTGGACAAGATCGTGCGCGGCGAACCCCCGATGAACCCCGACCGGATGCTCAGCGTGAAGGTGGCCGCCGATGCGTAAGCTTCTCCTCGTTCTCGCCTTCGCCCCCGGCCTCGCGGTCGCGCAGGAGGACGGGCCGGGCCCGAACCTCGTGATCGAGGTGCAGGGAGAGGCCAACGGCACGATCGTGATCGACCTTCTCCCGGAGGTGGCACCCCGCCATGTCGAACAGGTCGTGGCGCTCGCGAACGAGGGCGCCTATGACGGCGTCGTCTTCCACCGCGTGATCGACGGGTTCATGGCCCAGACGGGCGATGTGGAGTTCGGCCGGATGGGCGGCGACATGGGCATGGCGGGCCGGGGCGGCTCGTCCCGGCCGGACATTCCCGCCGAGTTCTCGGACCTTCGGTTCGAACGCGGCGTCGTGGGCATGGCGCGCGCGGCGAGCCCGGATTCGGCCAATTCCCAGTTCTTCATCATGTTCGCCGACGGCGATTTCCTGAACGGCCAGTACACCGTGTTCGGGCGCGTCGTCGAAGGCATGGACGTGGTCGACGCGATCAAGCGCGGCACGGGGCAGAACGGCGCCGTGGTGGGGCAGCCGGACATGATGGCGACCGTCCGGGTCGTCGACTGAACAAAAGGCGGGCCGGCCCTGCAGGACCGGCCCGCCATGGCAATACGCAGGATCCGTGGCCGGGTTGCCCCTGCGTCAGGATCCGTGATTGCCCCCACTCACGCGTACCACCGGTTACCGTGTTCACTCATACCACACACCCTTCCACGCTTCTGTGACATCGGTCACAGCCACGCCGAAGTAATTCAGCGCGCACCTTCCGGGCGATGACCCGAGTCGCCCGCTCGCGCCCCCGAGGAAGTTGCGCCTCTCCCCGCCACCCTTTCCCCGGTCGTGGCGAACCGGTGGGAGGTCCGGTCGCCCGCGTCGAGCGCGTCAAGCCAGTCGAGGAACCAGGCTCCGCCGGGTGGCCTCGCGGGGCGAAAAGTCCGGGGCGTGTCCTGCATGGCGCCTTCTCCCTGCTGATGGGGGAAGGATGCGCGCGACTCGGGCGGCCCGTATGTGAGCTTGGTCACACCCGGTCAGAGAATCCGGCTCTGGGCCATCGCGGTGAGCGCGGCGGGATCGCGGACGCGGATGCCCATGCGCGTCACCTCGAGGATGCCGGCGCGCTTCCATCCGTTCAGCGTCTTGGACACCTGTTCGCGCGAGCCGCCGACGAATTCGGCCAGAGTGGCCTGCGACATCGGCAGGAGCACGCCGTCCCCGGAGTCATCCGCCGAGAGGTAGATGAGCTTGCGGGCGAGGCGGGCGCCCAGAGGCAGGAGCGCCTGTTCCGTGATCTGCCGGTTCATCGCGCGCATCCGCTGGCCTGCAAGCCGGATCATGTCCGCGGCAAGGTCCGGCGAGCGCGAGATGGCGGCCATCATGTCGCGGTTCGTGATCCGCAGGACCCGTGTCTCCACCACGGCGGTGGCGGTGGCGGTGCGGGGGCCGGGGTCGAAGAGCGCGATCTCGCCCAGGATCGCGCCCCGTCGCATGACGTCGAGCACGAGACGGCGGCCATCCTCGGAGACGACCGAGATCTCGAGCCGGCCCGACTGCACCGCGAAGAGGGCGTCGCCCAGATCGCCCTGCTCGAAGAGGACCTCCTGCGGGGCGAGCCGGACCTCGCGCGCCAGGGTCCGGAGCACCCCGTGCAGCGCTTCGGACGCATCCACGAGGAACCCCGCCTTGAGAAGCATGAAACGACCTCCGTGAAAATCCCGGCGATGATACCGACCCCGGGGCGTCGATCAACGCCGCAGGCGGGGCTGGTGGAAACCGGCGGCGCGCGGAGGCGTTGCGGGGGCAGGAGGACCGGAGCCATGCGCAAGCTCGTCAAGTGGATCGCGATCTGGAAGCTGTTCCAGCGGCTGCGGCGGCGGTAGCGGCGCCGCACGGCCGATTCGCCCCCGGATGCCGGAGAGGCGCGCCTGCGGCGCGCCCGGCGGACGCGCGCGGTGCGCGCGACAGGCATTGTCTCGCCTGCGGCGCGCGGGGGCGCGCCTCCGGCTCGAAGTGCCTCCGGCGGGAGTATTTGGCCCGAGATGAAGCCGGGAAGGGTGCTCCGGAACGATGCTAGGCGGTCGAGGTGACGCGGGCGAGCGCCTCGACCTTGTCGCGCGCGCGGCCCGAATCGAGGCTGTCGCGGGCAAGGCCCACCCCCTCGGATAGCGTCGCGGCGCGGCCGGCGATGACGAGCGCCGCGGCGGAGTTCAGCAGCACCGCATCGCGGTAGGCGGAGGGCGCGCCGCCGAGGAGGGCCCGGAAGGCGCGGGCGTTGTCCTCGGGCGTGCCGCCGAGGATCGCCTCGAAGGGGTGGACGGGAAGGCCCGCGTCCTCGGGGTGCAGTTCGGCCTCGGTCAGCGCCCCCGCCTCCAGCCGGGCCACGTGGGTGATCCCCGCGATGGACAGTTCGTCCGTTCCGTCCGCGCCGTGGACGAGCCAGGCGCGGTCGGAGCCGAGCGCCCTGAGCGTTTCGGCCATGGGGCGGATCATGGCGCGCGAGAAGGCGCCGGTGAGCTGGCGCGTGACGCCCGCGGGGTTCGTCAGCGGACCGAGGATGTTGAAGATCGTGCGCGTCCCGAGCTCCGCGCGGGTCGGCATCACATGGGCGATGGCGGGGTGGTGCATCGGGGCCATCATGAAGCCGATCCCCACTTCGGCCAGCGCGCGCTCCACGACTTCGGGGCCCACCATCACGTTCACGCCCATCTGGGTGAGCGCGTCGGCCGCGCCGGACTTCGAGCTGAGGTTGCGGTTGCCGTGCTTGGCCACCGGCACGCCTGCGCCCGCCACGACGAAGGCGGTGGCGGTGGAGATGTTGAGCGTGCCCTTGCCGTCGCCCCCGGTGCCCACGATGTCCATGGCGCCCTCGGGCGCGCGGACCTTGCGGCACTTCGACCGCATGACGGCGGCGGCGGCGGCGTATTCCTCCACCGTCTCGCCCCGGGTGCGGAGCGTCATCAGGAGGCCGCCGATCTGGGAGGGCGTGGCTTCGCCCTCGAAGAGGATGCGGAAGGCCTCTTCGGCCTCGGCGCGCGTCAGCGGGCGGTCGACCGCGGTGGCGATCAGGGGCTTCAGGCCGTCGCTCATGCCGGGACCGCGAACGTGTCGAGGAAGGTCCTCAGAATCCTGTGGCCATGTTCGGAGGCGATGCTCTCGGGGTGGAACTGCACGCCTTCGATGGGGTGCGTGCGGTGGCGGAGCCCCATGATGGTTCCGTCCTCCAGCCAGGCGGTGACCTGGAGGCTTTCGGGGAGCGTCGCGCGGTCCACGATCAGCGAGTGGTAGCGCGTGGCGGCGAAGGGGGAGGGGAGGCCCGCGAAGACGCCCGTCCCCTCGTGGTGCATGGTCCCGAGCTTGCCGTGGACGATCTGTCCCGCGCGCACGACGCGGCCGCCGAAGGCCTGCCCGATGGTCTGGTGACCGAGGCAGACGCCGAGAAGCGGCGTGCCGGTTTCGGCGGCGGCCAGCGTGAGCGGCAGGCAGATGCCGGCGGCGTCGGGGTCGCAGGGACCCGGGGACAGGACGATCCCTGCGGGCCGCATCGCCATCGCCTCCTGCACGTCGAGCGCGTCGTTGCGGCGGACGACGACCTCTGCCCCGAGCTCGCCCAGGTAGTGGACGAGGTTCCAGGTGAAGCTGTCGTAGTTGTCGATGAGGAGGAGCATGGGCGAGCGGTCCGAAAGGGGGTGCCCCCCGGACGGAGGACGGGCTATACATGGACGGAGGCGCCGCCGAGGGTCAAGGGCGGCATCGAGGCACGAGACATAACCCGGGAGCGCACCTTGGGACGCGGTTTCTTCGCAGGCATCTTGTGGGGCGGCGTCATCGGCGCCCTGACCATCGCTCTGGCCTCGCAGCTAACGGGGCGGCGGGAGCTTCCCGCGTCGGTCCCCCAGCGCGCCGCGGTGGAGGTTCCGGCCGGAAGCGAGTTCAACCGGCCGAGGCCCGAGACGGAGCCGGTGCTGCCCGAGCCGGATGCCCCGCCGGCCGCCGCCGCGCCGGTCGTCGTGGCCGAACCCGAACCACCTGCCGCTCCGCCCGCCGCGCCCGGTGACACGCCCGTGGCCGTGCCCGAAACCGTCGTGGCGGCACCGGAGCCCGCGGGCGAGGTCGAGGCGCCCGAGAGCGCAGGGCTGGCCGGTCCGGCCGCCGAGGCGCCCGCCGCGCCCGAGGGTGCGCCGGCCGCGGCCGAGGCGCCGGGGCAGGACGCCGCCGTCGCCTTCGTTCCGGAACCCTCGCCCGTGGAGGCGCCTCCGTCCGTTGCCCAGCCGCCCGCGCCGGTGGCCGAGGCGGCGCCGCCCGCTGCCCCCGGCGCCATGGTCGCGGTGCCGGGCCTGCCCGTGCCCGGGGCGGCGCCTCCTGCACCCGCCGCGCCGCCCGTGGTTCTGCCCCGCGCCTTTGCCCCGCCCGTTGCGCCGGAGGTGGGGGATGCGCGGATCGCGCTGTCCCGTCCGGCCGCCGATGCCGCGCCGGGCGAGACCGCCGCCGTCGCGCCCTCCGCGCCCGGAGCGGATGCCTTGCCGTCGGCCGCGGCGGAGCCGCCGGAAGCGCCGCAGGCCGATGCCGGGCCGGTCGCGGTGCCGGAGGCCCCGGTGACCGGCGAGCCGGCGGCGCCCGAGGTGGCAGAGGTGTCCGAACCGCGGGCCGGAGAGGAGGACGCGCCGGTCGCGGCCACTCCGGCGCCGGGCTTCGCCGGGGCACAGGGCGTTCGCGTCAACCGCCTGCCGAGGATCGGGGTCGAGGAGGCCGCGACGGAGGCGCCCGAGGTCGAGGCGGCGCCTGCCGTGCCGGACGACGCACCCGCCCTCGTCCGCCACGCGGTTCCGTTCGACAATCCCGAGGGGCGGCCGCTGGTGGCGGTCGTGCTGCTCCATGACCGTCCGGAGGCGCCGGGCGCCGGGACGGGGGTGGACCTGCCCGTGCCGGTGAGCTTCGCGGTGGATGCGGGGCTCGTGGAGGCCGGGGCGGTCGCGGCGGCCTATCGGGCGGCGGGGCGGGAGGTGCTGCTCGTGCCGACGCTGCCGCCGGGCGCGGCGGCCTCGGACGTGGAGGTGGCGCTGCAGGTGAACCTCGACGTGATCCCGGAAGCGGTGGCGGTGATGGACCTGCCCGAGGGCGGGTTCCAGGCCGAGCGGGTGGCCGTCGCGCAGGTTGTCGAGGCGATCTCGGCCACGGGGCACGGGATCGTCACCTTTCCGCGCGGGCTGAACATGGCGCAGCAGATGGCGGAGCGGGCGGGCGTGCCGGCGCGGCCCGTGTTCCGGATGATCGAGGCGGGCAACGCCGATGCGGCGCTCCGCACGCTCGACCAGGCGGCGTTCCGCGCGCGGCAGGAGGGGGCGGTGATCCTCGTGGGCACGGCGGACCCCGCGACGGTGGAGGCGATCCGCCGCTGGGCGGCGACCGCGGCGGCGGGAGAGGTGGCGCTGGCGCCGGTGTCGGCGGCGCTCGGCACGCCTGAGTGAGGGTCAGCCCGCCAGCGTCACGAGGGCGTGGCGTTTCTTGCCGGCGGAGAGCTTGACGGGCGTTGCGAGACGAGCCGCGTCGAGCATGAGGCCCGGGTCGGTCAGCGGCGCGTCGTCGAGCCGGGCGCCGTTGTCGGCAATGAGGCGCTTGGCCTCCTTGCCGGAGGCGGCGAGGCCGGAGCGGACGATCAGCTGGACGATGGAGATGCCGTCGCCGACTTCGGCCGCCGTGAGGGCGAGGGTGGGGAGGTCGTCGCCGACGCCCCCTTTCTCGAACACCTCGTGGGCGGTAGCTTCGGCGGCGGCTGCCGCTTCCGCGCCGTGGAGCAGGGTGGTGACCTCGTTGGCAAGCCGGATCTTGGCGGCGTTGATCTCGGAGCCCTGGAGCGCCCCCAGCCGGTCGCACTCCTCCACCGGCAGTTCGGTGTAGAGCTTGAGGAACCGCCCCACGTCCGCGTCGGTCGTGTTGCGCCAGAACTGCCAGAACTCGTAAGGGCTGAGCATGTCGGCGTTGAGCCACATGGCTCCGCCCGCCGACTTGCCCATCTTTCGGCCGTCGGAGGTGGTCAGGAGCGGCGACGTCAGCCCGTAGATTTCCCGGTCCAGCACGCGGCGGGTGAGGTCGATGCCGTTGACGATGTTCCCCCACTGGTCCGAGCCGCCCATCTGCAGGAGGCAGCCGTAGCGGCGGTTCAGCTCCATGAAGTCGTAGGCCTGGAGGATCATGTAATTGAATTCGAGGAACGACAGCGACTGCTCGCGGTCGAGCCGGGACTTGACGCTTTCGAAGGAAAGCATGCGTTTGATCGAGAAGTGCCGACCGATGTCGCGCAGGAAGTCGAGGTAGCGGAGGTCGTCGAGCCACTCCGCGTTGTTGAGCATGAGCGCGTCGGTCGGGCCGTCGCCGTAGGTGAGGAGCTTGGCGAAGACGCCCCTCAGCCCCGCGATGTTCTCGTCGATCTGGGCGGGCGTCATGAGCGAGCGTTCGGTGTCGCGGCCCGAGGGGTCGCCCACCTTGGTCGTACCTCCGCCCATCAGCGTGATCGGCTTGTGGCCGGTCTTCTGGAGCCAGCGGAGCATCATGATGTTGAGAAGGTGCCCCACGTGGAGCGACTTCGCCGTGGCATCGTAGCCAATATAGGCCGGGACCACGCCGCGGATCAGCGCCTCGTCGAGGCCCTGGAGGTCGGTGCAGTCGGCCATGAACCCGCGCCGGATCATGACGTCGAGAAATTCGGATTTCGGGTGGTAGGTCATGGGCGAACTCGCGTAATCTTGGGCCCGTGGAACAGGCCCGGCGGGGTATAGCGCCGGAGCGGTGGAGAGGGAAGGGCATGAGGATCGACGGACCCGTCCGAGCGCTGGGGGCGATGTCGGGAACCTCGCTCGACGGGGTGGATGCCGCCGTCGTGGAGACGGACGGCGACCGGATCACCGGGTTCGGGGAAACGGGATACCGCCCCTACACGCCGCCCGAGCGGGCGGTGCTGCGCGCGGCGCTCGGCCGGTGGCCGGGGGAGCCGGGCGTGGCCGAGGCGGCGGAGGTGGTGGAGACTGCGCATGCGGAGTTGCTGTCGACCTTCCATGACGTCGACCTCGTGGGCTTCCACGGCCAGACGCTCGCGCACCGGCCCGAGGAGCGGCGGACGCATCAGGCGGGGGACGGGGCACTTCTGGCGGCTGCGCTCGACCTTCCGGTGGTCTGGGACTTCCGCACGGCGGACGTGACGCTGGGCGGGCAGGGCGCGCCGCTTGCACCTTTCTTCCATTTCGCCTGCGCGAAGTGGATCGGCGCGGCGGAGCCCTTGGCTTTCCTCAACATCGGGGGGGTCGCGAACGTCACGTGGGTCGATCCGTCGCTGCCGACGCCTGAGACGGACGGCGCGCTCCTGGCATTCGACACGGGGCCGGGGAACGCGCCGCTCGACGACTTCGTGATGAAGCGGACGGGGCGGGCGCGGGACGAGGACGGGCGGCTGTCGGGCGCGGGGACGGTGGACCGGGAGGCCATCGACTGGCTGATGGACCGGCCCTACTTCTACCGGGTGCCGCCCAAGTCGCTCGACCGGGACGACTTCGCCGGGATCGCGGAGGCGGTGGCGCATCTGTCGGATGCCGATGGCGCGGCGACGCTCGCCTTTGCGGTAGCGGCGTCGGTGGCGCAGGGGCTCGCGCACTGCCCGAGCGTGCCGGGACGCTTGCTGGTCACCGGGGGCGGGCGGCGGAACCCTACGATCATGGCGATGCTCGCGCGGGCGACGGAGCTCGAGGTCGTGCCGGTGGAGGCCGTGGGGCTCGACGGGGACATGCTGGAGGCGCAGGCGTTCGCGTATCTGGCGGTGCGGGTGGCGCGGGGGTGGCCGACCTCGGCGCCGGGGACGACGGGTGTGGCGGCGCCGGTGGGCGGCGGGCGGCTGTCGCGGCCGGGGTTCGCGCCGGTGGATTTCCCGATCCCGCTGCCGGGGGCGCGGTCAGCCTGAGGGGATCGTGAAGCCGGGGGCCGCGAGTTCGAAGCCCTCGAACCGGAAGCCCGGGCTGACGGTGCAGCCCACGAGCGTCCAGTCGCCCGTGCTCCGGGCTGCCTGCCAGTGGCCGGTGGGGACGACGATCTGGGGGGCCTCCCCGCCCGCGAGGTCCGGGCCGAGGCGGTGGTCGGTCGCGGGGCCTGCGTCCGTTTCGGCCATGGAGAGGACGAGCGGCGCGCCAGCGTAGTAGTGCCAGATCTCGGCGGCATCCACGCGGTGCCAGTGGGAGCGTTCGCCCGCCTTCAGCAGGAAGTAGATGCAGGTCCCGGCGGGGCGGCCGCCGCCGCTGTCGGCCACCCATGTCTGGCGGTAGTGGCCACCTTCGGGGTGGGGGGCGAGGGCGAGGCGGGAAATGATCTCGTCGGCGGTCATGGCGCGGAGCCTAGGGCGCGGCCCGGGGCGCGGCAAGGAACGGTTTCGCGCCGCCGCACGTTCGCACCGCGATGCAACGTCTTGACACGAGACACGCATGACCCGGCGCGCCTCCTCCGCCCGCGAGGTGCGCTACCGCTGCAAAGGAGAACGACATGACGACATTCAAGATGGCCCTCGGCGGGCTTTCCCTCATGGCGCTGGCCGCCTGCGATCCCGCAACCCTCTCGCCCGAGGCGCGCACCGTGGCCGGCGTGGCCGGCGGCGCTGCGGCCGGACTGGTCGCGGCCGAGGTGCTTGAGGCCGACGACAACTGGCGGCTCATCGCGGCGCTGGGCGGCGCGGCGGCGGGGACGCTCGTTGCGCAGAACACCCAGACCCGCCAGTGCGCCTACGCGCGTGGCGATGGCACCTACTACACGGCCGCCTGTCCGTAAGCTCACGACTTCCCGTCGTCCATCGCATCCAGCGCGTCGAGATGCAGGCGGTGCAGGAGGCGATGGACGAAGGGGTAGAGCACGACCGCGGTAAGGACCGGGTAGATCGCGCCTGAAAGAAGCGCGTAGCCGCTCGCGAAGAGCTTGGCCGCGTCCGTGGTCATCGGGTCGACCGGCCCCATGCCGGTCAGGATCATCGCCGTGTTGAGGAGGCTGTCCACGGGCCCCAGGCCGGCGATCCAGTGGTAGCCCGCGTAGCCGAGCCCGATCATCACCAGAAGCACGCCGTTGGCGAGCAGGATGAATCGCAGGACGTAGCCTGCGAATTCGCTCCGGCTGCGGAGGGGCTTCAGACCCTTCCGGTGGAAGGGCGGCGCGATCTTGACCATCGTGTCACCTCAGGATGGACGCCCCCGCGTAGCGGGCCGTTTCGCCCAGCATCTCCTCGATCCGGATGAGCTGGTTGTACTTCGCGAGCCGGTCCGAGCGCGCGAGCGACCCCGTCTTGATCTGCCCGCAGTTCGTGGCCACCGCGAGGTCGGCGATGGTCGCGTCCTCGGTCTCGCCCGAGCGGTGGGACATCACGCAGGTCATGCGCGCGCGGTGCGCCATGTCGACGGCGCGGAGCGTTTCCGACAGCGTGCCGATCTGGTTGACCTTGACGAGGAGGGAGTTCGCCGCGCCCTCGGCGATGCCGCGGGCGAGGCGATCGGGGTTCGTGACGAAGAGGTCGTCGCCCACGAGCTGGATCTTGTGGCCGAGGGCTTCGGTCAGCGCCACCCAGCCCGCCCAGTCATCCTCGGCGCAGCCGTCCTCGATGGAGATGATCGGGTAGTCGGAGGCAAGCGCGGCGAGGTAGGCCACGTTTTCGTCGGAGGTCAGCGTCTTGCCTTCGCCTTCCATCGCGTACTTGCCGTCCTTGAAGTACTCGGTCGCGGCGCAGTCGAGGGCGAGGTGGATGTCCTTGCCCGGCGTGTAGCCCGCCTTCTCGATGGACTTCAGGATGAAGTCGAGCGCCTCACGGGTGGAGCCGAGCTCCGGCGCGAACCCCCCTTCGTCGCCGAGGCCGGTGGAGAGGCCCTTGGCGGCGAGTTCCTTCTTGAGCGTGTGGAAGACTTCGGAGCCCATGCGGACGGCCTCGCGGATGTTCTCGGCCGCGACCGGCATGATCATGAATTCCTGGATGTCGATCGGGTTGTCGGCGTGCTGCCCGCCGTTGATGATGTTCATCATCGGCACCGGCAGGACCCGCGCCGCCGTGCCGCCCACGTAGCGGTAGAGCGGCTGCGTCGTGTAGTCGGCCGCGGCCTTCGCGGCGGCGAGCGAGACGCCGAGGATCGCGTTCGCCCCGAGGCGGCCCTTGTTGGGCGTGCCGTCGAGGTCGATCATGATGGCGTCGAGTTCTTCCTGCTCGGTCGCGTCGAGGCCCACGAGCGCCTCGGCGATCTCGCCGTTCACCGCCGCCACGGCGGCCAGGACGCCCTTGCCCATGTAGCGCGACTTGTCGCCGTCGCGCTTTTCCACCGCCTCGTGGGCGCCGGTGGAGGCGCCCGAGGGGACGGCCGCGCGGCCCATGGTGCCGTCTTCGAGGATCACGTCGACCTCGACCGTGGGGTTGCCGCGGCTGTCGAGGATCTCGCGCGCGGTGATGTCGATGATGGTGCTCATGGGGCTGGGTTCCCGTGCAGGATTGTCTGTTGGGCGCCTGTTTAGCCGCCGGGGGCTTCGGACGGAAGCGTCCTTTGACCGCGGGCGAGTCGGGCTTCGCGGAGAAGTGTGTAGAGGCCCGAGCCGATCACCAGCGCCGCGCCGACGAAGGTGAGGGCGTCGGGGCGTTCGCCGAAGACGGTGACGCCGATGGCGACGGCGAAGAGGAGGCGGGAGTAGCGGAAGGGGGTGACGACCGCGATCTCGCCCACGCGCATCGCGGCGATGATGGCGTAGTAGGCGAAGACGCCCACGGTGAGCGCGCAGGCGATGAAGAGCATCGCCTGCGGTTCGGGGACGAGCGCGCCGCCCGAGAAGGTCAGCAGGATGATGCCCGCCGGGATGACGGAGGCGAAGCCGTAGGTGGCGATGACGGTGGAGGGGACGGTCGCGGGCGTGGCGCGCGTGGCGAGATCGCGCGCGGCGAGGAGGAAGACGCCCGCGACGGCGAGGATCGAGCCGAGGTCCACCCCCGCCGCGCCCGGCCGCACGATGATGAGCACGCCCGCAAACCCAGTGAGGATCGCCGTCCAGCGCCGCCAGCCGACCTTCGCGCCAAGGAACAGCGCCGCACCCAGCGTGACGGCGAGCGGCGTCGCCTGGAGGATCGCGGACACGGTGGACAGCGGGGCCAGCGCGATGGCCGAGACGAAGGTCATCGTCCCGAACATCTCGGCCGCGTTGCGGAGAAGGACAGGCCGGAGGAGGACGGCGCGGGTCAGGAGGCGCGCCCCCTGCGTCCGGGCGAGCGTGCCGAAGATCAGCGTGCCCCCGAGGCCGAGGAGGATGAGGATCTGCCCCACCGGCACCGTCGCGGCGGCGGACTTGATGAAGGCGTCCTCGACGGCGAAGCCCGCCATGGAGGCGACCATGAGGAGGATGCCGCGGAGGTTGTTCATCCGCGCGACCGGGCGGAGCGGACAATCGTGTAGACGCCCGAGGCCACGATGATCGCGCCGCCGATCAGGGTGGCGGCGTCGGGGCGTTCGGCGAAGATCAGGAAGCCGAGGATGAGGGCGAAGAGGAGGCGGGTGTAGCGGAAGGGGGTGACGACCGCGACCTCGCCCACGCGCATGGCGGACGTGATCGAGTAGTAGCCCGCGATCCCGCAGACGATGGCGGCCGCCATGAAGGCCGCGCCGCGCGCGTCGGGCAGGTTTCCCGTGCCGGTGAAGAGGGTGAGGGCGAGGCCCGTCGGGATCAGGACCGCGAAGCCGTAGACGGCGAGTTGCAGGTTCGAGAGTGTCTTCGGCGCCGCGCGCGTCCCGAGGTCGCGGGCGGCGAAGCCGAGGGTCCCGATGAGCGTGAAGAGCGAGGCGGGGGTGAAGCCCTCGAGCCCGGGGCGAAGGACGATGAGGACGCCGAGGAAGCCCGCGACGATGGCGGTCCAGCGGCGCCAGCCCACGCGTTCGCCGAAGAAGAGCGCCGCACCCAGCGTCACGAAGAGCGGCGAGGCCTGGAGGATCGCGGAGGCGTTCGACAGCGGCGTGAGCGTGATCCCGAGGAAGTAGCCGGTGCGGCCGATCACCTCGAACACGGCGCGCGCGACGACCGCGCGGGAGAAGGTATCGGGCACCACGAGCGGTTGGCCGCGGGACAGGGTGAGGACCGCGAAGAAGAGGAACCCGCCCAGCCCGAAGACCGCGACGATGGGGCCGAGTGCGAGGGTGCCGGCGGCGAGCTTGACGAACGCATCCTCGAGCGCGAAGCCCGCCATGGCGGCGATCATCCAGAGGATGCCGCGGAGGTTGTCCATTCGTGCCGTGCTCCTGCCGCCCCCGCGGCGCGGCGGACAGTATCACCGGCGCGGGCGGTGCCAAGGGGGGAGGCTTCCCGGGACTCGGATGTGCGACTATCCCTGTGGTGACGCGGCCATGACGCTGCACGCCATCCGTGGAGAATGACATGTCCCTCCGCCTGATCGCCCTTGCCACGACCGTGATCGTCTCGAACTGCGGTGGCGGGTCGGCCGACCCGGACGAGGGCCCGGCCTTCGCCGAGCTGTCCGACGCCTTCGACTCGCTCAACACCAGGATCGACGTTCTTCCTCCCACGGCGACGATGCCCGCGAGCGGATCGGCGAGTTACACCGGGCTTGCCCGCATCGACTATGCGCTCGACGGTGCGCAGCGGGTGATGGTGGGTGAGGCCGCGCTTGCCGCCGATTTCTCGAACGCAATGGCATCGGGAACTCTGACCCGCTTCGTCGACGCGCGGGACGGCGCGATCAGGGGAGGACTCGCGATGACGGGCGGGACGCTCTCGGGGCGCGACATCGACGGGCTCGCCGTCAGCGGCGACCTCGGCGTGGGGGACCGTACGCTCGCGTTCCGTGGCACGGGGCGCGGACAGTTCAAGGGCGAGGACGCGGGGGCTGTCCGGCTCCAGATGTCGGGCGTCGCGGGCGGACCCGACGAGCCGGGCTGGGCGGGGGCGGCGTATCTCGAACGCTGAGGCGCCGCCTCGACAGGGTGCGGGCGCACGGTTATCGTCATCGGCGCACCTGCGCCCCGGAGACCGTGCCCGATGCCGCCTCGCGCCGCCCCGTTCGTCCTTCCGCTCATCCTTGCCGCCTGCACGCCGACGACGGGGACGCCCACAGCGCCCGCCGCGTCGGACGCGGGCGCGCTTCAGGGCGATACCTGCGCCTCGGCGCTCAACGAACGGATCGGGGAGGTCGTGGCCGTCGTGACGAACGTCGCGCCCACCGCCACCGGCGCGGTCGTGACGCTGACGGACGGATCCGGCCCATGGCGCTGCACGGCGACGGCGGACGGGACGGTGACGGAGCTCGTCTTCGCCGGCTGACGCGGTCAGCCCTTCTTCGCCACCGGGACGCCGTAGAGCTCAAGCCGGTGGCCCTTGAGCCGGTAGCCGAGGCGCCTTGCGATCCGCTCCTGCAGCTCCTCGATCTCGGGGTCCACGAACTCGATCACCTCGCCCGTCGTGATGTCGATCAGGTGGTCGTGGTGATCGCGCTCGGCATCCTCGTAGCGGGCGCGGCCGTCGCCGAATTCGAGCTTCTCGAGGATGCCGGCCTCCTCGAAGAGCTTCACGGTCCGGTAGACGGTGGCGAGCGAGATCTTCGGGTCCACGGCGGACGCGCGGGTGTAGAGCTCCTCCACATGCGGGTGGTCCTCGGCGGACTCCAGGACGCTCGCGATGGTCCGGCGCTGGCCGGTCATGCGAAGGCCCTTGGCCTCGCATCGGGCGATGATGGTGTCGCTCATGGGCGGCTCCGCGCGGTTCGGCACCCCGTCTAGAGCATCGCGGCGCGCCGTTGAAGCCCGAAAGGGCTCAGACCATCAGGCGGCCCTCCATCACCTTCCGCGCCGCGCCCGATACGGCGACGCCGTCGGGGCCGGCCTCCACGAGGATGCGGCTCGGCCGGCCCATCTCCACGCCCTGCGCGATGTCGAGCGTGACGGGCGCGCCGTCCAGCGCGGCCAGCAGCGCCCCGAGCGCGGCCGCGGCGCTGCCGGTGGCGGGGTCCTCGGGGATGTTGTCGAGGGGAGCGAACATGCGCAGGGCGATGCTTGACCCGTCGCGGACGTAAGGCGCGACGGCGAAGTCGAGCGGCGCGGGATAGCGCCGCTGACCTTCCCGGAACGCCTCCACCGCCGGACGCGCGCGGGCCAGCGCGTCGCGGCCGGTCAGCTCCGCGAAGACGAAGGGCAGCCCGACCGAGGCCATCGCGGGCCCGTGGCGATCGGTGCGGATGTCCTCCGCAGACAGGGACAGCGCGGCCGCCGCATCCCCCACCGCCACCTCGTGCAGCCGGTCGAGAGGGCGGCGCGTGACGAACCGCGCCTGCCCGTCCGCAACCGTGCAGGGGATCGGCCCCACGCCGAGCTCCAGCACCATCGCGGCGGGGCGCCCGAGGTCGCAGAGCGCGATGGCGGTGCCGATGGTGGGGTGGCCGGCGAAGGGCACCTCCTGCGTCGGGGTGAAGATGCGCACGCGCGCGGTGTGGCCGGGGTCGGCCGGCGGGTAGACGAAGGTCGTCTCGGAAAAGTTGAACTCCCGCGCGATCTTCTGGAGTAGCGGCTCCGCGAGGCCGCTCGCGTCCGGGATCACGGCGAGGGGATTGCCGCCGAAGGGCGTTTCGGTGAAGACGTCGTAGACGAGATAGGCGGTCATGGGCTCCTCCGCGGCGACGGCCGGATCCTGCCACGCCGCGCGGGAGGAGGCCACCCGTTGACATCGGCCGCCCGCGCCGCCTTCGTGGGCCGGGAGGAGGACCCCGATGCCGCGCAAGGACCAGATGGACGCCTTCGGCGCGACCTCGCTCGTGCTCTTCTCGGCGCTCTTCGGCTTCAACCAGGTCGTGGTCAAGGTGGTCAACGGCGGCTTCGAGCCGGTCTTCGCCGCCGGCCTCAGGTCGCTCGGGGCGATTCCCCTGATCCTGCTCTGGGCGTCCCTTCGCGGCCGGAGCCTGCGCATCCTGCCGGGCACGGTGCCGGGCGGCCTGATCCTCGGCGCCTGCTTCACGGTGGAGTTCCTGCTCCTCTTCACCGCGCTCGACCTCACGACGGTCTCGCGGATGAGCGTGATCTTCTACTCCATGCCGATCTGGCTCTCTCTCGGCGCGCACGTCCTGATCCCCGGCGAACGCATGTCCCCGCGCAAGGCCCTTGGTCTCGCCACGGCCTTCGCAGGCGTGGCCTGGGCGATCCTCGACCGCCCCGCGGGCGCGGGAGAGGCCTCGCTCGCGGGCGATCTCTGCGCGCTCGGCGCGGCGATCGGCTGGGCGTCGATCGGGCTCACGCTGCGCGCCACGCGCATCCGCGAGGCCAATCCCGAGACGCAGCTCCTCTGGCAGCTCGTGCCTTCCGCGGTCCTCCTCATCGCGGTGGCCCCGCTCTTCGGACCGCTCCTGCGCGAGCTCCAGCCGATCCACCTCTGGGGGCTCGCCTTCCAGATCGCGGTGATCGCCTTCGCGGCCTTCGTCTTCTGGCTCTGGCTCATGTCGATCTACCCCGCCTCCTCGGTCGCGGCCTTCAGCTTCCTCGGCCCCGTCTTCGGCGTCTTCTTCGGCTGGCTCCTCCTGGGCGAGGAGATCCACCCCTCGATCCTCGGCGCGCTCGCGCTCGTCGCGGCGGGGCTCTGGCTCATCAACCGGCCGCGCCGCGCCACGGCATCCGCCGCGGAAGCGGCCGCGCGCTGAGCGATCCTGCTTCTATCTGCCTCCAAATATCCCGGGGTGCGCGAGGGGCAGAGCCCCTCGCTCCGCCGCTCACGTCCCGCAGAACGTCTGGCGGACGACCTCGTCCTCGGCCGGGGGCCTGCGCAGGTCCTCCATGCCGGGCACCTCCTCGAACGGCCGTGCAAGGGCGAGGCCAAGCCGGCGGAAGGGGGCAAGGTCGCCCGCGGCGCCCGCCGCGATGGCCGCCTCGATCCGGTGCGTGCGCGGGATGACGGCGGGATTGGCGCGGCGCATCTCCGACGCCCGCTCCTCCGGCGTCGCCCCTTCACGGGCCAGCCTCGCACGCCAGTCGGCCTCCCAGGCGTCGTAGCCGGCGGGGTCCAGGAACTCGTCGCGCGCGGAAGGCGTGCCGAGGGCGCGGAAGGTGTTGGTGAAGTCGGCGCGGAGGGTCTCCATCCGCGACAGGAGCGTCTGGATGAGGTCCGCGTCGCCGTCGTCCTCGGTTTCAAGCCCGAGCTTGGCGCGGAAGGCGGCGAGCCATGCGGTCTGGAATAGGTCGGGGAAGCGGTGGACGGAGGACGTCGCCGCCTCGATCGCGGCGTTCCGATCCTCGCCCATGAGGGGCAGGAGGGCGGTCGCGAACTGGGCGAGATTCCAGACGAGCACGTCGGGCTGGCGGTTGTAGGCGTAGCGCCCGTAGTGGTCGATGGAGGAGAAGACCTGGCCTCCCCGGTAGGTGTCCATGAAGGCGCAGGGGCCATAGTCGATGGTCTCGCCCGCGACGGAGGTGTTGTCGGTGTTCATCACCCCGTGGATGAAGCCCACGCCCATCCATTGCGCGACGAGCCGTGCCTGCCGGGCGATGACGGCGTCGAGGAGGGCGAGGGGTCCGTCGGCCTCCGGGTAGTGGCGGGCGATGACGTGGTCCGTGAGCGCCTGGAGCGCGTCCGTGTCGTTGCGGGCGGCGAAGAACTGGAAGGTGCCGACGCGGATGTGGGAGGAGGCGACGCGGGTGAGGACGGCGCCGGGGAGGAGCGTTTCGCGCGCGATGGTCTCGCCCGTGGTGACGGCGGCGAGCGCGCGGGTCGTGGGGATGCCGAGGGCGTGCATCGCCTCGGACACGAGGTATTCGCGCAGGACCGGGCCGAGCCAGGCGCGGCCGTCGCCCATGCGGGAGTAGGGGGTGCGGCCGGCGCCCTTGAGCTGGATGTCGCGGCGGATGCCGTGCGCGTCGATCACTTCGCCCAGGAGGATCGCGCGGCCGTCGCCGAGCTGGGGGACCCAGCCGCCGAACTGATGGCCCGCGTAGGCCTGGGCGAGGGGATCGGCGCCTGCGGGGACGCGGTTCCCGGCGAGGACGGCGACGCCGTCGTCCGAGGCGAGCGCGGCGGGGTCGATGCCAAGGTCGCGGGCGAGCGCTTCGTTGACGGCGACGAGCGCAGGCCTCGCGACCGGCGTCGGCGCGAGGCGCGTGTAGAAGCGGTCGGGGAGCCGGGCGTAGCTGTTGTCGAAGGGGATCTGGATGGTCATGGGCCTTGTCCTCTCCGTCTCAGATAGGGGCGCGGCGGGCATCTGTCACCGCGTGACCTTCAGGCTTTCCAACCCGTGGAAGTGGTAGAGGTTCGCATATCGGGGCGGTTCTGCCAGCGCGAGGGCGGGCAGGCGCTGGAAGAGCACCGGCAGCGCGATCTGGAGTTCGAGGCGGGCGAGCGGCGCGCCCACGCAGAAGTGGAGGCCCGCGCCGAAGGAGAGGTTCGTCTGGACGGGGCGTCCAGGCTCGAAGCGGGCGGGGTCGGGCCAGACAGCGGGATCGCGGTTCGCCGCCGCCAGCAGGCAGCCCAGCTGGTCGCCCCGGCGGAAGCGGTGGCCGAAGAGGTCCACCTCCTCGTAGACGTGGCGGGTGAAGAGGTGCAGCGGCGGGTCGTAGCGGAGGATTTCCTCGACCGTCCCCTCGATGCGAGCGGGGGCGAGGGCGTCGGGGGGCGTGCCGCTTTCGAGAAGCGCCTTCACGCCGTTGCCCATCGTGTGGACGGTCGCCTCGTGGCCCGCGTTGAGGAGGAGGATGCAGGTCGTGATGAGCTCGTCCGTGGTGAGCTTCTCGCCCTCCGCCTCGGCGGCGATGAGGTGGGTGATGAGGTCGTCGGCGGGTCGCGACCGGCGTTTTTCGACGTATCCGCGCATGAAGGCCGCGAAGTCGGCGGCGGCGCCGGCGGCCGCGTCCTCCATCGCGCGGGTGCGGCGCGCCTGGTACATGCCGACCATCGCGTTCGACCAGGCGAGGAGCTGGTCCGACATCGTCTCCGGCACGCCGAGAAGGCGGGAGATGACGATGACGGGCACGCGCTGGCAGTAGGCGGGGAGGAGGTCGGTCTCTCCGTCCGGGAAGGCGTCGATCAGGCTGTGGCAGAGCGCCTCGATCTCGGGCGCCAGTGCCTTGATCCGGCGGTTCGTGAAGGCGCGCAGGACGAGGCCGCGCAGGCGCGTGTGGCGGGGTGGCTCCAGTTCGAGCATGGAGTGCGCCTCGACCGCGTAGAAGGCGGCGACGTGGTCGGGAAGGGCGGGGGGCTCGATGGGCTCGCGGCCGAGGCGGCGGTCCTTGAGGAGCGCGGAGACGGCGCGGTGGCTGACGGCCATGGGGAGGCCGTAGTCCTCCCAGAAGAACAGGTCGCCGGACGCGCGGGCGCGGTCGTAGAAGGGGTAGGGGTCCTGCACGAAGGCCGGGTCTGTGGGCGGCTGGCGGAGCGGGGTCACGGTGAGCGTCCTCGTGCGGTGCCGGAGGAGATGACACGGGCGCGGGCGCGGAGGCAACCCGTGCGCGGGGTGGCGGCGTGGTGCCGGCGAGGGGCTCTGCCCCTCGCGCTCCCCGGGATACTTGGAGGCAGATAGAAGCGGGATTGGGGAAGTCGCGTGGGCCGGGCCGCTTGAGGCCACGACGCTCCCTTCGGCGGCTGGTCGGGCGGCGCGCGGCACAAAGAAAACGCGGCCCGTGGGGCCGCGCTGTTCTTGCCCGGAGGCTTTTGGATCAGGCCGCTTCGGCCTGCTCCGCCGCCGCGCGGCGTTCGCTTTCCTCGCGCGAGAGCGCGACGGAGGTGCGCACGCCCTTCGAGACGAACTCCATCAGGCCCTTCACCACGCGCTCGTTCGGGTCGATGCCCGCGCAGGTGAGAACCTCGCGCCCGTCGCGCGACCGCGCCCAGCGGGCGATCTGCTCGGGCCCGTTCCCGTACTTCTTGTCATCGGCGATGGCATCGTCCAGCGCCGCGAGGACCACCGCAGCGAACAGCTTCCGCGCGCGGTTGCCCTGCTCGTTGTTGAATGCCGTGCCGTCAACGAAATCGACCATGTCGCCGCCTTTGTTTTTTGCTCTTGCGTTTTCTGACGTGGGGCACCTTATGGCCCCTTTGCCACCGATTCTGGGTTTCTTATTGGGAATACCACCATTGCGTCTGACGCATGGCTCCGACGGCCCACACACTAGATTTCGTGACGCGGAGCGCCAGACATCGAAAGTTAGATAGTCAGCGATCCTGACCGTTCAAGCTTTCCGTTCCGCTGCGTCACGGCGCGCGGGAAGGTTGGGCGTGGCCGGCGCCTTCGCGTCGAGCGTCGCCCCGAGCTTCGACATGAAGCGGATGGCGCTCCGTTCGGCGCGGCGCATCCGGATGGCGGTGCGGAACGCTTCCTCGACCGTCGGGGACGACGTCCCGATGTGCTTGGCGATGTGGTCCACCACGTTGAGGTCGTTCAGGTCCTCTTCGAGCTTCAGCGCGGTCAGCGCGAGATCGTCGGCGATCTTCTCGAGGATGGTGGACATGGGCGGCCTCCGGGCTGCGGGCCGGACGGTGTTACGACGCGTCGCCGCGTGCCGCAAGCCGCACCGTGGCGGGACCTGCGGTCATCGGGGCCTCGGCCCGGTCGAAGCGGAGGTGGGCGATGCCGCGGCCGTGGGACTGGGTGTAGAGGGTGCCCGCCTCCTTGCCGTCCGGCGTGAGAAGGGGGGTACCGACGGGCGCTGCGCCGTCGACCTCGACGGTGGCGAGGCCCTTGCGGAGGTCCGTCTTGTGCTTCATCCGCGCCGTCACCTCCTGGCCCACGTAGCACCCCTTGCGGAAGTCGACGCCATGGAGCCGGTCGAACCCGGCTTCGAGGATGAAGCTGTCGCCGGGGATGAGCTCGATCCCCGCTTCGGGGATGCAGTGGGCGACGCGGATGGCGTCGAAGTCGGTGCCGTCGTCGCCGGAGTCGGACCCGTAGAGGCGCCAGCCGAGGGCGGGGTGGCGCGGGTCGGGAAGCGCGCCTTCGGGCGCGGGGCCGGTGCCGCGGCGGACGCCGAGACCGCTGTCCTCGATGGTGACCGCGGCGCGGAGGCGATAGAGGGCGAGGCGCTGGGCGAGGCCGGGGGCCTGGCCTGCGTCGGCGTCGAGGAGGATCGCATCGCCCTCGTCCTTCAGGAAGAAGTCGGCAAGGTACTTGCCCTGAGGCGTGAGGATCGCCGCGTAGACGAGGCCGTCCTTCAGCCGCCCGAGGTCGTTCGTCACGAGCCCTTGCAGGAAGTGCACCCGGTCCGTCCCACCGATCCTCAGAACCGTCCGTGCCATGGGCTCTCCTTCAGTTCCGGCCGATCCACGGCAGGAGGCGGGCGCGCTTGGCGGCGAAGCTCGCCTCGAGTTCCGCCGGGTCGTATTCGGTGGCGATCCACTCCTCGAAGCCGATGGGGCCGCGGGCGGTGCGTTCGTCGTAGAGGTCGAGGAGGTGGTCGCAGATCCCGGTCTTCGACCAGCGGAAGTGCACGTAACGGGGCCCGAGCTGTCGCCGGGCTTCCGCGATGGGGCGGCCTTCGATGGCGAGGAGGTAGATCGCGGAGGCGAGGCCCGCGCGGTCGGCGCCGGACTTGCAGTGGACGAGAAACGGCTTCTCGGCCGTCCGGAACGTCTCGATCAGCGCCAGAAGCTCGGACCGGGGCGCGGCGCGGCGGGCGTTGAGGTGCAGGTTCACCATCGTGAGGCCGAGGGCCGCGCAGCTTTCCTCCTCGAACAGGTAATGAGACTGGCGCGGCGTGCCGCGGAGGTTGACTATGGTGCGGATGCCGATGGCGCGAAGCTTCTCGAGCCGCGCGTGGTCGGGCTGGTTCGAGCGGTAGACGCCGGGTGCCACCTCGTCGAAGTTGGTCCAGAGGATGCGGAGCCAGGCGTGGTCGAAGAGGTGGAAGTGCCACCGGGCCTGCCGCCGGAGCGCGGGCGTGGAGATGTCGTCCCCCCAGGAGGTCCTGAGGGCGACTTCCCACGATTTCAGTCGTTTCCCGAGGCGCGCGATCATTGCCGGTGCAAGATAGGGCGTCGCGCGGCCCTGTGAAAGGGCGGGCCGGATTGTACCCGATGCAACCCCGGCGTTGACGGGGCCGGGGGGCGCGGCTACCCGGAGGCCCGGACCCTCGGAGGACTTCGATGACGCTTGCGAACGGACGGCCGTATCTTGCCATCCCCGGCCCGTCGGTCATGCCCGACCGGGTGCTGCGCGCGATGCACCGGGCGGCGCCGAACATCTACCACGGGGAGCTGGTGGACATGGTCCCGGGGATCGTGGCCGACCTCAGGCGCGTGGCGCTGACCGACCATCACGCGGCGATCTACATTGCGAACGGGCATGGGGTCTGGGAGGCCGCGCTGTCGAACGTGTTCTCGCGCGGGGACAAGGCGCTGGCGCTGGCGACGGGCCGGTTCACGCACGGGTGGGTGGAGATGGCGCGGAAGATGGGCGTCGACGTGGAGGTGATCGACTTCGGGCGGCGGTCCGACATCGACATGGGCGTCGTGGCCGAGAGGCTGGCGCGCGATGACGCGAGCGCGTTCAAGGCGGTGCTCTGCGTGCAGGTCGACACGGCGACGAGCGTGAGGAACGACATCCCCGCCCTGCGCGCGACGCTGGATGCGGCGGGGTATCCGGGGCTCCTGATGGTCGACTGCATCGCCTGCCTCGGCTGCGACCGGTTCGAGATGGACGCCTGGGGCGTCGACGTCATGGTGACGGGGTGCCAGAAGGGGCTGATGACGCCGCCGGGGATGGGCTTCGTCTACTTCAACGACAAGGCGGACCGGGCGCGGGAGAGCGCGGATTGCGTCACCCACTACTGGGACTGGCGGCCGCGGGTGAATCCGCAGGGCTTCTGGCAATACTTCGACGGAACGGCGCCGACGCATCACCTCTACGGGCTGCGCGAGGCGCTCGACATGATCTTCGAGGAAGGGCTGGAGGCGGTCTGGGCGCGGCATAAGCGGCTTGCGCGGGCCGTCTGGGCGGCCTTCGACGCCTGGGGCGCCGAGGGGCCGATGGAGCTGAACGTGCGCGAGGCGGGCAAGCGGAGCCACGCCGTCACGAGCCTGCGCATCGGCGCGCCGCACGGGACTGCCCTGCGCACGTGGGTCGAGGAGAGCGCGGGGCTGACGCTGGGGATCGGGCTCGGGATGGAGACGGAGGAGGATCCCCGGTCGGACGGGTTCTTCCGGCTGGGCCACATGGGGCATGTGAATGCCCAGATGGTGCTGGGGGCGTTGGCGACGATCGAGGCCGGGCTCAGGGCGACCGGCGTGCCGCACGGCACGGGCGCCGTGGAGGCGGCGGCAGGCGTGATCGCGGGGGTGTGACGGTGTGCGCCGCTGCGGTCGCCTGGCGACCGATCCCGTCCCGTCGGTCCGCCATCTGGCCGAACGCGACATGACAAAACGCAAGCATCCGATCCTCCGCGGGTCCATCCTGTTCTGACTTCTCATCGGCAACTTGGGAGAGAGGATCAGGACATGACGCACCCCGGGATCGGACCCCTCCTCGCGGTGGGTCTCGCGGCCCTGCTCGGCGCGTGCCAGCCGATTGGCAGCGCTGCAACGTCCTCCACGGACGGCATCCACAATGCGCGGGCGGGCTGGCAGCCGACAATCGCCGACGAGACCCTTGCCCGGGATGTCGCAGCCTACGTCCTCATGCTCGACAGCGGAAAAATGCCCGAATGCGATTCCCGCCGGATTGTGGAGACGGCCTTCCTCCCCGGCGGCGATCCCGCGACCGGGTGGCAGGAGCTCTGGCAGGTCGGCGGCTGCGGGACGGCCCGCGGCTATCTGATCGGATTCACGCCCTCACCGCGCGGCGGAACGGACTTCGCCATTTCCGCGAACGCGGGAGATGACGGGGGACCTTGGCGCGCGGCGCCGCCGATCCCCTCTCAGTAGCCCTTCGCCGCGAGCCACTCCTTCATCCAGGCGATCTCGGCCTCCTGCGCGGCGATGACTTCTTGGGCGAGCGCCCGGATCTCGGGGTCCTGCCCATGTTCGAGGACGAGGCGGGCCATCGCGACGGCGCCCTCGTGGTGCGGGATCATGCCCATGACGAAGTCGACGTCCGCATCCCCCGTGAGCGTGAACGCCATGCCGCCGTGCATCGCGTCGTTGATCGCGGCCCATTCGGCGGCGAGGCCGTCGCCTTGCGTCGTCGCATGGGCGCCGTGGCCTTCGTGGCCCGTCTGGGCGATGGCGGGGAGGGCGGCGAGGGCGACGGCGAAGGGAAGGAGAATGCGCATTTGTCCCGGTTCCTGAAGGGGTTGTCGGGCGAGGCGTGACCGGCTTCCCGTGCGGGAGAGCAAGTCACGTCAGCGTGAGGCGGCGTCCAGCGCCTCGGGCAGGGCTTCGGCCAGGAAATCGAGATCCGCGTCCGTCCCGCAGGAGATGCGGATGCAGCGGTTCTGGGGGGCGACGAAGGGCATCCGGACGAAGACGCCGCGGGCGATGAGCCCGTCGAGCACGGCCTTCGCGAAGGCGCCGTCGCGGCCGCAGTCGATGGTGACGAAGTTCGTGGCGGAGGGGAGGGGGGTGAGGCCGTTGTCGCGGGCGATTGCGGCGATGCGGGTCCGGGCGGAAGCCACTCTCGCGCGGACTTCGGCGAGGTAGGCTTGGTCGGCGAGGGCGGCGAGGGCGCCCGCTTGGGCGATGCGGCCGACGCCGAAGTGGTTGCGGACCTTGTCGAAGGAACGGATGAGGTCCGGGTGGCCGATGCCGTAGCCCACGCGGAGGCCGGCCATGCCGTAACCCTTTGAAAACGTGCGCATGCGGATGACGCGGGGGTCGGTCGCGTCGATGGGCGGTGCGATGCCGTCGGGGGCCACGTCGATGTAGGCCTCGTCGAGGATCAGGAGCGTGCCGTCGGGGACGTTCCCGATCGTTTCGGCGATGGTGGCGGCGGGGTGCCAGCTGCCCATGGGATTGTCGGGGTTGGCGAGGTAGACGAGCCTGGCCCGCGTCTCGCGCGCCCTGGCGAGGAGGGCGTCCGGGTCCTCGGCGTCGTCCTTGAAGGGCACGGTGTGCAACTGGCCGCCGAAGCCCGCCACGTGGAAGTTGAAGGTGGGGTAGGCGCCGAGGGAGGTGACGACGGAGTCGGAGGGCGCGACGAGCATTCGCACGAGGTAGCCGAGGAGGCCGTCGATGCCTTCTCCCACGACGATGTTCTCAGGGCGCACGCCGTGGTGGGCGGCCAGCGCGTGCTTGAGGTCGTGGACCTCGGGGTCGCCATACTTCCAGACCTCGGCGGCGGCCTGCTCCATGGCGGCGATGGCTTTCGGCGAGGGGCCGAAGACGCTTTCGTTGGCGCCGATGCGGGCGCGGAAGGGGGTGCCGCGGGTGCGCTCCTGCGTCTCGGGGCCGACGAAGGGGACGGTGGCGGGGAGGGAGGCGACGAGGGGGGTGTAGCGGGGGCCGGTCATCTCAGTGCCTCCGGCGCCGATCCGCGGGGGGACGCTGTCCCCCCGCACCCCCCTGGGATATTTGTGGGCAGATAGAAGCTGGAAGCATCAGGCGACCTCGGCCAGGCGGGCCAGCGCGGTGGCGAGGCGGGATGCCTCGGCTTCCTTTTCGGCCAGCATTTCGCGTGTCTCTTCAACCACTTCCTCGGGGGCGCTCTCCACGAACTTCGGGTTCGAGAGGCGACCCTTGAGGCCGCCCATGTCCTTGGAGAGCTTCTCGAGCGTCTTCTGGAGGCGGGTCCTTTCGGCGGTGACGTCGATGATGTCGGCCAAGGGCAGCGCGAAGGTGGCGCCGGGGACGGCGATGGTGGCGGAGCCTTTGGGGGCGGTGCTTGCGTCCGTCAGAGTTTCCACGCGGGCAAGGCGTTGAATGAGTTGGGAATTCCTGTCCCACGCTGCGGTGGCGGCCGCGTCGGAGTCGAGGCGGAGGAGCGTGACCTGGAGGGCGGCGGGGACGTTCATTTCGCCCCGGACCGAGCGGATGGATTCGATCAGGGTGATGACCCAGGCCATCTCGCGGGAGGCGGATTCGTCAACGAGATCAATGGCGTTGTAGCTCGGCCAGTCGGCGTGGACGAGCATCTTCTCGCGCATGCCGGTGCTGCCCCAGAGCTCTTCGGTGATGAAGGGCATGATGGGGTGCAGCAGGATCAGGCACTGGTCGAGGACCCAGGCCATCGTCAGCCGGGTTTCCTGAACGGTTTCAGGGTGTTCCGAGGCGAAGAGGGGTTTCGCCAGTTCCACGTACCAGTCGCAGACGCGGCCCCAGACGAAGGCGTAGAGGGCGTTCGCGGCGTCGTTGAAGCGGTAGGCGGAGAGCGCGTCGTCCACGGTTTCGCGGACGCGGGCGGTTTCCCCGATAATCCATTGGTTCGCCGCGATTTTCGCGTCTGGAATGCGTATGGGTCGCGTATGGTTCTCGTATGGCTGGAAGACGCCGTTCATCTCGGCGAAGCGGAAGGCGTTCCAGAGCTTGGTCGTGAAGTTGCGGTAGCCCGCGATCCGCTGGGTGGAGAGCTTGAGGTCGCGGCCCATGGCGGCCATCGAGGTGAGCGTGAAGCGCACGGCGTCGGCGCCGAATTCGTCGACGAGGTCGAGCGGGTCGAGGACGTTCCCCAGCGACTTCGACATCTTCTTGCCCTTCTCGTCGCGGACGAGGGCGTGGACGTAGACGGTGTGGAAGGGGACCTGGCCCACGACGGCCAGCTGCATCATCATCATCCGGGCGACCCAGAAGAAGATGATGTCGAAGCCGGTGACGAGGACGTCGGTGGGGAAGTACTTCCGCAGCGCCTCGGTCTCCTCGGGCCAGCCGAGGGTGCCGATGGGCCAGAGGCCGGAGGAGAACCAGGTGTCGAGGACGTCCGGGTCGCGCGACAGCCCCACCCGAACGAGGCGCGACGGCGCGTTTCCTCCTCCGACTGACATTTCTTGGGCAGCGATTAGCTTCTTGCCGTCGGGCATCTCTAAGGCTTCGCTGAAGCTGATCTCGACGTCTGGCCCGTAGTATTCCCGAGCCTGCGCAAGCGCTTCTTCCTTGCTTGCAGCGCAAAAGGCCTTGAGGCCCGGTTTGGCCGGGTCCGCCGAATCTAGTGTCGGCCCATACCACACCGGGATCTGATGCCCCCACCAGAGCTGGCGCGAGATGCACCAGGGCTCGATGTTCTCGAGCCAGTGGAAGTACACCTTTTCATGCTGTTCGGGGAGGATCTTCGTCCGCCCCTCGCGCACCGCGTCGAGCGCCGGTCCGACGATCTTGGCGGAATCCACGAACCACTGGTCGGTCAGGTAGGGCTCGATCGCGACCTTCGAGCGGTCGCCGTGGGGGACGAAGTGGCGGTCGGCGTCGATGCCGTCGAGCCAGCCTTCCTCGCCCGCGACCTGCACGATCCAGTCGCGCGCCTCGTAGCGGTCGAGGCCGTCGAGGGCTTCGATGACGCGGCCCACGTCCTCGGGGTCGCAGCCTTGGGCGAAGTCGGCATTGTCGCGCAGCCACATGGCCGCGCGGGTGGTCATCACGTTGATCGCGCGGAGGCCGGCGCGTTCGCCGACGCCCCAGTCGTTGAAGTCGTGGGCGGGGGTGATCTTCACCGCCCCCGTGCCCTTTTCGGGGTCGGCGTAGGTGTCGGCGACGATCGGGATGCTCCGCCCGACAAGGGGGAGGCGCACGGTCTTGCCCACGAGGTGGGCGTAGCGGCGGTCGTCGGGGTGGACGGCGATGCCGGTGTCGCCGAGCATCGTCTCGGGGCGCGTCGTGGCCACCGTGAGGTAGTCGCGGGTTTCCCATTCGGTCGGGTTGCCATCCTCGTCGAAGGCGGTGGGGTGTTCGTAGGTCTCGCCGTTCTCGAGCGGGTAGCGGAGGCGCCACATGTGGCCCTCGACCTCGACCTGTTCGACCTCGAGGTCGGAGATCGCGGTCTCGAAATGCGGGTCCCAGTTCACGAGGCGCTTGCCGCGGTAGATGTAGCCCTTGTGGTAGAGGTCCACGAAGACGCGGATGACGGCGTCGTGGAAGTTGCCGTCCTCGCCCTTGGGCGCCCCCGGCGCGCCGGACATGGTGAAGGCTTCGCGGCTCCAGTCGCAGGAGGCGCCGAGGCGCTTCAGCTGGTCGGAGATGTTGCGCCGGGACTTTACCTTCTGCTGCCAGACGCGGGCGGTGAAGGCCTCGCGCCCCATCTCGCGGCGACCCGGTTCGCCGTTCTTCGCAAGCTCGCGCTCCACGACCATCTGGGTCGCGATGCCGGCGTGGTCGGTACCGGGCTGCCAGAGCGTGTCGAAGCCGCGCATCCGGTGCCAGCGGGTGAGGATGTCCTGCAGCGTGTTGTTGAAGGCGTGGCCCATGTGGAGGGCGCCGGTGACGTTCGGGGGCGGGATCATGATGCAGAAGGTCTCGGGGCGCTGCGCGTTGGCGCCCGCGCGGAAGGCGTTCACCTTCTCCCATGCGGCCGAGATGCGCGGTTCGGCCTCTTTCGCGTCGAAGGTCTTTTCCATCGGCATGATCGTCTTCCCGTCCCGGAACGGGGGTGGATTAGCGAAAGGCGGGGCCGGGGGGAAGGGCGGATGGTGAAATGGGGGGCGGCTCTGGACACTCCGGCCCTGCGGGTTAGTGTCCGCTCCGCAGGATCATGGAGGCGCGTGTCATGCAGAAGTTCGGGAAATCCCAGCCGGTGCGGCGGTTCGAGGATCCGCGGTTCCTGACGGGGCGCGGGCGGTATGTGGACGATATCGCTCCGGAGGGGGCGCTGCATGCCTTCGTCGTGCGGTCGACCGTGGCGCATGGGCGGATCGCGGCGCTCGACGTCTCGGGCGCGGTGGAGGCGGAGGGGGTGCACCTTGTCCTGACGGCGGCGGACCTGAAGGAGATGGGCGCGACGAACTCGATGGGCACGGACCCGGTCGAGAACAAGGACGGCACGAAGGGGGCGTGGCCGGTGCGGCCGTTCCTCGCGGAGGGGAAAGTGTGCTTCGTGGGCGAGCCGGTGGCGCTGGTCGTGGCCGAGACGCTGGGGCAGGCGCGGGATGCGGCGGAGCTTGTGGCGCTCGAGATCGAGGAGTTGCCGGTGTCGGTCGGGATCGAGCCGGGCGGGCCGACGATCCATCCGGAGGCGCCGGGGAATCTGGCGTTCGACTGGGCGACGGGGGACCGCGCGGGCGTCGAGGCGGCGATGGCGGGGGCGGCGCATCGCGTGGTGACGCGGGTGGAGCACAACCGGATCATGGTGGCGTCGATGGAGCCGCGGGGGGCCTACGCCGAGTGGGACGGGGCGAAGCTGCATCTTTGCGTCAACGGGCAGGGCGTCTGGGGGCAGAAGGACGAGCTGATCGACGCCTTCGGGCTGACGAAGGACACGGTGCGGGTGACGAACCCGGACGTGGGCGGCGGGTTCGGGATGAAGGGGGCGACGTATCCGGAGTATTTCGCGATCTCGGCCGCGGCGATGAAGCTGGGGCGCCCGGTCAGGTGGATGTCGGACCGGACGGAGGCGATGCTGTCGGACAACGGGGGGCGGGATCTCGTCAGCGAGACGGAGCTGGCCTTCGACGCGGATCACCGGCTGGTGGCGTACCGGGTGCGGAACGTGTCGAACCTCGGGGCGTACAACTCAGGGTATGCGCAGCACATCCAGTCGACGCTGTTCGCGAAGGTGCTGATGGGGGTCTACGACTGCCAGCTCACGTATCTCGACGTGCAGGGGGTGTTCACGAACACCGCGCCGGTGGATGCCTATCGCGGTGCGGGGCGGCCGGAGGCGATCTTTGCGCTGGAACGCTCGATGGACAACGCGGCGCGGGTGCTGGGCGTGGATTGCTGGGAGCTTCGGCGGAAGAACTTCATTCCGGCGGCGGCCTTCCCGTATCGCAGCGCTACGGGCGAGAAGTACGATGTGGGCGACTTCCTGCGGGTTCTGGCGCGGGTCGAGGCGGAATGCGATCGGGCCGGGTTCGCCGCGCGGAAGGCGGAGAGTTCGCGCAAGGGCAAGCTCCGGGGGCTCGGGCTCTGCTACTACATCGAGTCGATCCTGGGCGACCCGTCCGAGGGCGCGAAGGTCGTGTTCGAGGCGGATGGGACGGTGAGCCTCTATGTCGGCACGCAGTCGGGCGGGCAGGGGCACGAGACGGTCTATGCGCAGTTCCTGTCGGACCAGTCGGGCATTCCGGTGGAGCGCATCCGGGTCGTGCAGGGCGACAGCGACCTGATCGCGCGGGGCGGCGGCACGGGCGGGTCGCGGTCGACCACCGTGCAGGCGAACGTGACGCTCGATGCGGTGGCGGACATCGTGACGGGCTTCGCGGCCTTCGTGGCGGAGGAGGCGGGGGTCGATGCGGCCCGCGTCAGCTTCGACGACGAGCGGTTCCGGGCGGAGGGGTCGAACCTGACGCCCACGATGATCGAGGTGGCCGAGATGGCGCGGGCGAAGGGGCGCGAGGACCTCCTGACCTGGGAGCGGCGGTCGAAGATTCCGGGGCGGTCCTATCCCAACGGCGCGCATGTGGCGGAGGTCGAGATAGACCCGGAGACGGGGGTCACGGAAGTCGTGCGCTACACGGTCACCGACGACTTCGGGAACCTCCTCAACCCCATGCTGGCCGAGGGGCAGGTGCATGGGGGCGTGGCGCAGGGGATCGGGCAGGCGATCACCGAACGGGTCGTTTACGATGACAACGGTCAACTCCTGACCGCATCGTTCATGGATTATGCACTCCCCCGGGCGGAAGATCTGCCGATGTTCGGATTCACGACGGAACCTGTACCCTCGAAGGCCAACCAGCTTGGCATGAAGGGGTGCGGGGAGGCGGGAACCGTGGGCGCGCTGGCCGCCGTTTCCAATGCGGTGGCGGACGCCGTGTGGGAGCGGGGGGTGCGCGACGTGCAGATGCCCTTCACCCCCTTGAGGGTGTGGGAGATGTTGGGACAGGTCAGGGTTGCCGCTGAATGAGGCCATACGCCGACTTCTCGCCCGGTTCGGGCGCACCGAGCAGACCCCGCGCCCGGTAAGGGGGCGCGTCGACCACGTCATCATCATCGACGGCACGATGTCGTCGCTCGAGCCGGGATTGGAGACGAACGCCGGGCTCGTCTTCAAGCTGCTGCGCGAGATGCGCGGCAGCCGACTGTCGGTCCGCTACGAGGCGGGCGTGCAGTGGCAGGCCTGGCGGTCGACCATCGACGTGATCGAGGGGCGGGGGATCAACCGGCAGATCCGGCGGGTCTACGGCTTCCTCGCCTCGCGCTACCGCCCCGGCGACCGGATCTTCCTCTTCGGGTATTCGCGGGGCGCCTACGCCGTGCGCTCGCTCGCCGGCGTGATCGACCGGGTGGGGCTGCTTCAGGCCGAGCACGCGACCGAGCGAAACGTCGAGATCGCCTATCGCCATTACCGGCGGGGGACGGACGGGGCGGCGCAGAGGGCCTTCGTCAGACGGTTCTGCCATGCCGAGGCGCCCGTGGAGATGGTGGGGGTCTGGGACACGGTGAAGGCGTTGGGGTTCCGCGCGCCCGTCGTCTGGAAGTTCGCCGAGGAGCGGCACAGGTTCCACAACCATGCGCTGGGGGCGACCGTGCGGCGGGGGTTCCACGCGCTGGCGCTGCACGAGACGCGGGAAGTCTATGCGCCGGTGCTCTGGACGTCGCCCGAGGGGTGGGAGGGCCACGTGGAGCAGATGTGGTTCCGGGGAACCCATGGCGACGTCGGAGGCCAGCTTGCGGGGTTCGAGGCGGCGCGGCCGCTCGCCAACATCCCGCTTGTCTGGATGCTCGGCAATGCGGAGGCCTGCGGGCTTGCCCTGCCCGACGGATGGCGGGCGCGGTTTCCCTGCGATCCCGACGCGCCGTCGGTCGGGTCCATGCGGGGGTGGGGCAAGCTCTTCGTGCTGCGCAGGCGCCGGGTCGTGGGCGCGGACCCGTCCGAGGCGATCCATCCGACGGCGGAGCGGCCCGCGGCGCCGGGCCGCTGGAGCTGGCCCGCGGCGGGGTGGCGGCAGGGCGGAGTATAGGCGGGGCTTGGTCAGGTCCGCGCGTCGTGCGATGCTTTGCCTTTACGCGGGGAGGTGATCATGGCGACCGGGACGCGCCTGCAGCTGTCGGACACCGTGCCCGTGCGCGCGGCCGTGCCCTTCGTGGGACTGACTTTCGGGCTGGCCTGGGGCATCTTCGCGCTCTTCGTGCTCTTTCCCGACGAGATCACGGCGCTGATGGGCGCGCCGAGTGCGGCGCATCCGATGTTCATCTTCGCCGTCTGGGCGCCCGCGATCGCGGCCTTCGCGCTGGTGTGGTGGCACACGGGGGCGGCGGGCGTGCGGCGGTTCGCGGGGCGGGTGCTCCTGTGGAGGATGTCGCCCGTGTGGTGGGCGGTCCTGATCCTCGGCCCGCCGGTGGTCTACGGGATCGCGGCTGCGGCGATGGGGCGGGGGATGCTGGCGCCGGTCGGGGGGCTCGGTGCGCTCGTCGCGGCGGCGGCCTTCATGGCGATCCTCGGCCCCATGGAGGAGTGGGGATGGCGCGGGCTTCTCCTGCCCCTCCTCCAGCGGAGGATGGCGCCGGTGTGGGCGGGGCTCGTCGTGGGGGTCATCTGGGCGCTCTGGCACCTGCCGGCGTTCTACCTTGGCGGCACCCCGCAGAGCGCATGGGACTTCACGCCGTTCTTCGTGGGCGCGGTGGGCGCGAGCCTGATCGTGACGGCGCTGTTCAACGCGGCGCGGGGGAGCATCCTCGTCGCCATGCTGTTCCACTGGAACCTCAACTTCCCGCTCTGGCCGGACGGGCAGCCCTGGGACATGTGGCTTTTCGCCGGTGCGGGGGTGGGGGCGGTGATCCTGTGCCGGGAGCGCATGTTCCGGCGGGAGGGGGCCGCGACCGATGTGGTGCCCGCCTGACGGCCGACCGCCGCGCCCCCGGAGAGGCGCGGCGGCGGCGGGATCAGGTCACTGGACGACTTCGAGGTCGCCGGGTTTCCAGCTCTTGTCGAACCAGGGTTCGAGCGGGCCGTAGAGCCGGAACAGCACGCTGAAACCCTTGCCCGGCGTGGTCTGGACCCAGTTCGCTTCCTCGCCTTCGGGCGCCTGCGGACCGAAGTAGACGGTCACCGAGCCATCGGAGCCGGTCTTGAGGTCCTTGGCGTTGCTGTCCACGCCCGCAAGCTTCTGGTCGGTTTCGAGGAGCGACCGGGTCTGGTTGTCGTAGACCACGAAGGACCAGAACTCCTTGGCCGGGATCGGGCCGGGGAGCGTGACCTTGTAGGTCTTCCCGCCGTCGAGGATGGCGCCGGTCGAATCGCGGAAGGCGCCTGCGTAGGCCGAGCCGGCGCCGGGCTTGGCCATCGACATCGCGGGCGTGATGCCGGTCGCGTAGTAGAAGAACATCGCGCGGGCATCGAGCAGGCGTTCGGCCCCATCGAGGAACTGGTAGCTGCCGCCGACGAAGGGCGTGAGCCACTTGCGGTCGGGGTAGAAGTAGACTTCCGGGTTGCGGGGTTCGAAGAGGATCGTGCGGGCGGTGGCGTTGCCCACGGCCACCGCCTCGGTCAGGATCGCCTTCATCCGGTCGTCGGGGGCGAAGGGCTGGCCCTTGCGGATGCCGATGGAGGCGAAGAGGCCCACGGTGTCGGGGTCGACCCAGTCCGCCGGTTCGGCCTGCACGACCTCGTTCAGTTCCTCGAAGAAGCTGAAGTCGTTCGCACTGATCGTGTTGAACTTGAGGCCGGAGGTGTTGACGAAGTCCACCTTCGGCGGGGTCCCCGATTCCGTCGTGGCGTGGAGCGGGTGGAGGTCGGTGCCCTGCTTCACATGCTCCACCGCCCCCTTGAGGTCGCCGTCCTTCACGAAGGCGCGGAAGAAGAAGAGGAGCGTGTTCGTGGTGGGGTGCTGGACGAAGTAGCCGGTCGCGGGGACCGTGCCGGTGTAGCCCGGCGGCACGAAGAGGTAGCTGCCGCCCTTTCCGGCGTCCGGCCCCGTCAGGCCCACGTCGTTCACCCAGCGGAAGTTCGCGTCGTCGACCGGGCCGAGGACGCCGGACGGGACCGTGAGGACCATGGGCCCGTCGGTCAGGTCTAGGCAGGCGAAGCCGTAGACGGTGGTGGTGTTGGGCGTCAGGAACAGCGAGCGCGCGTCCATGAGGTCTTCGGTCAGGCCCACGCTCTGGTTCGGCTTGACGCCGATGCTGTCGAGCCCGTTGCAGATCGCGCGGACCGAGGTGGCCGAGATGCCGGTGAGGAAGGCCTCGACCCCGCGCATGAAGTCGAGGTTGTCGTAGACGGCCTTCACGGTGTCCGCATCCGGCGCGCCGTTCTGGAAGCGCAGGGTGCCGATGCGCGTGTCGACGCTGTCGGGCGTGGTGATCTTCGCCGGAATGTCGGCCGAATAGGTCTGGGCCGCAATCGGGGCGCCGGTGAGCGCCGTGAGCCCGAGGAGGGCCACGCGGAGCAGGGGTCGGGACATGGGAAACTCCTGGGTGGAAAGAGGCTCAGGCTATCCGCTAGACTGCGCGGAAGCCTTGGTTTCGGGGACAGAGAGTGGACGGAGCGCGGCACCGCGACGAAGTGCATCAGCGGGCGAACGCGGCGGTCGTCCTGCCGGAGCTCCTGCGCGAGCTTGGCGTCGAGCCGGGTCCGGTTTTCGCCGGAACGGGCGTCGATCCCGGCGCGCTGACGGCGGAGACACGGATCCCGTTCGGTGCGATTGCGGTGCTGCTCGATCAGGCGGTGGCGGCCACGGGGCGGGCCGATCTGGGGCTGATGCTGGGCCAGCGCTTCGTGCTGGAGCACCACGGGGTGCTGGGAGAGCTGATGCGGACCGCGCCGACGCTGGGGGCGGCGCTGAAGGTCTTCACGCGGTGGCAGCCCGGGTATTCGAGCGGGGCGGTGGTCTACCTGCACACGGAGGGAGACATGACGGCGCTCGGGAGCGCGGTGTGCTCGGCCTCGGTCCGGCCGGGGCGGGTCTATACGGACCTCGTTCTGGCCATCGGCGCGCGGATCGTGACGCTCCTGACTGGGGGCGCCGCGCGGGTCTCGGAGGTCCATGTGACCCACCGCCGTCCGGCGGACGTGGCGGCCTATGCCCGCGTCTTCGGCGCGCCCGTGCGGTTCGGAGAGCCCCTGTCGTGCCTGTTCCTGCCCACCGCCGCGCTGGCTCTGCCGCTGCCGGGGCGGGACGCGTTGCGCCATGCGGCGGTCGGGGCGGAGATCGCGGCGGCGCGGCGGGGGCGCGGGCCCGCGCTCGAGACGCTGGTGCGGGGGGCGCTGCGCAAGCTCATCCTTGTCGGGAAGCCCACGATGGAGGGGGTGGCGGAGGAGCTGGGGCTGCATCCCCGCACGCTCCGGCGGCGGCTCAAGGCGGAGGGGTTCGTGTTCGAGGACCTGCGCGACGAGGTGCGTGTCGCCTCTGCGATGGAGTTGCTGGAGCTGACGGACCTGCCCATCGCGGATGTGGCGGCCGCGCTGTCCTACGCCTCGCCGGAGGTGTTCTCGGAGGCGTTCCGGCGGATGCGGGGCGTGCCGCCCCGGGAGTGGCGGGCGAGCCACGCACGGTCGGGGTGAACGCTCAGGGCGCGAGGACGAGGCAGGTGGTGGAGCCGGTGGCGTAGAGCTTGCCGTCGGCGACGCCGGTGAGGGTGGCCGAGGCGACGATGGTGCGGCGGCCCGCGTGGTCGACGGTGGCGCGGGCCTCGACTTCGGTGCCGAAGGGGATCGCGCGGGTCAGGTTCACCTTGTATTCCAGCGTGGTGTAGGTCTGTCCCCTGGGCATGAGGGTGAGCGCCGCGCAGCCGAGCGCGGAGTCGAGGATCGCGCCATACCAGCCGCCGTGGACGCCGCCCGCGGGGTTCGCGAAGGCCGGCGCGGGCGCGCCGCGGAAGGCGGCCATGCCGGGCGCTGCGTCGTGGAGGCGGAAGCCCAGCGAGACGGCCATCGGCGCGGGCGGGACATCGCCCGCGAGCATGGCGTTGAGATAGTCGAGGCCCGCGTGGGCGAGGAGCGTGTCGAGGGGCGTCATCGGGTCCTCCCGCCCGGGAGGCTAGCCGCGCGGGCGGGGGCAGGGCAAGGCGGCGCTCAGGCGACCTTTTCCAGAGTGACCTCGGGCGTGATGCCGAGCGCGTGGACCACGTTGCGGGTCAGGTGCGGCTTGTTGAGGGTGTAGAAGTGGAGATCGTCCACCCCGCCCTCGAGGAGGTTGGTGCAGAGTTCGGTGCAGACGGCGGTGGCCAGCAGCTCCTCGCGCCCGTCGCGCTTGGCCGCCGTGAACGCCTCGTCGAGCCACGCCGGGATCGTCGTGCCGCAGCGGGCGGCGAATTTCTTCACGCCGTCCCAGTTCTCGATGGGCAGGATGCCGGGGATGATGGGGGCGTGGATGCCGGCGGCGGCGCAGGCGTCGCGGAAGCGGAAGAAGGTGTCCGCATCGAAGAAGAACTGGGTGATGGCCGAGGATGCGCCCGCGTCGATCTTGCGCTTGAGCCACTCGACGTCGGCGCCCGTATGGCCCGCTTCCGGGTGCGGGTCGGGGTAGGCGCCGACGCGGATCGTGAAGAGGCCGGTGTCGGCCAGCGCCTCCACGAGTTCGGCGGAGTTGGCGAAGCCTTCGGGGTGGGGGGTGAAGCGGCCCGCGCCCTTGGGCGGGTCGCCGCGCAGCGCCACGATCTCGCGCACGCCGGCGGCGTGGTAGCGGCGGGCGATGGCGAGGGTTTCTTCCTTCGTCGCGTTCACGCAGGTGAGGTGGGCTGCGACGTTCAGGCCGTAGTGGGAGTGGATCACCGCGACGGCGTCATGCGTGAGGTCCCGCGTCGTGCCGCCCGCGCCGTAGGTGACCGAGACGAAGTTGGGCGCGAGGGGCGAGAGGGTGCGCACCGTCTCCCACAGCCGGAACGAGGCGTCGAGCGACTGGGGCGGGAAGAACTCGAAGGAGATGCGCGGGGACATGACGATTCCTGATCCTGTTGCCACGTTTCTCCCATTGCCGAGGCGATGAGACAAATTCATATTCCTCATCACCATTATGAGCGGGGTGCGTGGTGCACATCGAGTTCCGGCATCTGAAGACGATCAAGGCGATCCATGACACGGGCGGGCTCGCCCGCGCAGCGGAGGTGCTGCACATCACGCAGTCGGCGCTGTCGCACCAGGTGAAGGGCCTGGAGGAGCAGGTGGGGGTGGAGCTCTTCGTGCGGCGGTCGAAGCCTCTGAAGCTGTCGTCGGCGGGGATGCGGCTTCTGAAGCTCGCCGAGAAGATCCTGCCGGAGATCGCGGATCTGGAGGACGAGTTCCGGGGGCTGCGGCAGGGGAAGACGGGCCGCCTCCACATCGCCATCGAGTGCCATGCCTGTTTCGAGTGGCTGTTTCCGGTGCTGGAGGAGTTCCGCAAGGCCTGGCCGGACGTGGACGTGGACATCCGGCCGGGGCTGGCGTTCGGGGCGCTCCCGGCGCTCCAGAAGGAGGAGGTGGACCTCGTGGTCTCTTCGGACCCCGAGAGGCTCGACGGCGTCTCGTTCCACCCGCTCTTCGACTATCACCCGGTGTTCGTGGCGTCGGCCCAGCATCCGCTGGCGGCGAAGGACTGGGTCGAGGCCGAGGATTTCCGGGACGAGACGCTGATCACCTATCCGGTGGATCGCTCCCGCCTCGACGTGTTCACCGAGATGCTGACGCCCGCGAAGGTGGAGCCGCGGGCGATCCGGCAGGTGGAACTGACGGCGGTGATCCTGCTTCTTGTGGCATCGAACCGGGGCGTGGCGGTGTTGCCGGACTGGGTGGTGCGCGAGGTGCGGTATTCGTCGGACTACGTGACGCGGCCGCTGACGGAGGCGGGGGTGACGAAGCGGCTCTATGCGGCGGTCAGGGACGAGGATGCGGGCAAGCCCTTCATGGCGCATCTGCTCAGGCTCGGGCGGACGATCCCGGTGAAGCTCCAGCGGGGGCGGGCGTGAGGCATCCGGCGCTGGCTCCCGGCCCCGTGGCCATCGCGCACCGGGGCGGGTCGCTCGAGGCCGAGGAGAATACGCTCGAGGCGTTCCAGTATGCCGCGGGGCTGGGGTTCCGGGACATCGAGACGGATGTCCACGCGACGCGGGACGGGGTGGCGGTGATCCATCACGATCCGACGCTGGAGCGGATGACGGGGGACCGGCGGGCCATCGCGGAGATGGACTGGGCGGAGCTGGCGCGGGTCCGGACGCATGGAGGCGCCGCGATCCCGCGGGTGGAGGAGGCGCTGGCGGCCTTTCCGGAGGTGCGGTTCATCTTCGAACTGAAGGCGAAGCGGTCGGCGGCGGCGCTGGCGCCGCTGGTGGCGGGGGAGCTGGACCGGGTGGCGGTGGGGGCCTTCGCGCCGGAGCATACGGGAGACGCCCGGGCGCGTTTGGGCGAGGGTTTGCTGTGGTCGCCGGGGCGGCCGGGGGTGCTGGGGCTGTGGCTTCAGGGCTGGGGGCTGCCGCTTCCGCGGCCTTCGTTCCGGGTGATGCATGTGCCGCCGGTGTTCCGTGGCGTGCCGGTCGTGACGCCGCGGCTCGTGCGGGCGGCGGCGCGGCACGGGGTGGCCGTGCAGGTGTGGACGGTGGACGAGCCGGGCGAGATGGCGCGGCTTTACGACATGGGGGTCCATGCGGTGATGACGGACCGGCCGTCGGTGCTGCGCGAGGTCATGCGGGCGCGGGGGGCGTGGGACGCGTGACCGGCGGCGGAGGGGGCTCTGCCCCCGCCTCCCTTCGGTCGGCCCCCCGGAGTATTTGCGCCGAGATGAAGCAGGGGCGCCGCGCTCAGCGGGCGAGGTCGGCGAAGCGGATGTCGGTGACGCGGGCCTTGAAGAACGGGAAGTAATCCTCTGTCCCGATGTGGTTTCCGCCATCCACGGTGGTGGGCAGGCGGTAGCCGTCGAAGGTGCGGACGTCCGCGAGGTCGCCGCCGAAGGGCTGGAGGCGCCATTCCTTCTCCGGGTTCACGTTCGACCAGCGGGGAAGGACGACGCGGAGGGGGTGTCCGTCGGGGGCCACGGTGATCTCGACCGATTGGGAGAGACCGTGGGCGGTCACGGTGACGCGGGCGGTGTCGGCGTCGACCGCCTCCCACGCGATGCCGGGACCGGGGAGGAAGGCGGCGGGGGTCCAGAAGGTGCCCTCGGCCACCACGCGGCCGAAGGCGGAGCGGAAATGGTCCGCGTTGCCGCCCACGCGGACGACGGGGAGGAGGCGGGCCAGGCGGAAGCGGGTCCACGAGGTGGCGGCGGTCATGCCGTCGGAGCCGCCGATCATCCCGGCGTCCAGTTCCCAGACGAAGCCCGCTGGCGTGGCGAGGATCTGGCGGGCGCGCATGGGGCGGTAGGCCGGGGCGTCTTTCGACCCCATGCCGATCTCGCCCCCCATCTCGATCACGGCGGTGGTGCGGAGAGGGGTGCCGGGAGCGATGGTGTAGAGGAAGTAGCGCCGGGCGGGGTCGGGGAGGTCGGCCACCATGGCGGGGTCGAAGGTGCCTTGCGGCTGCGGGAGGGCGGCGAGGGCGGCCCAGGTGCGCGAGTCCGCGCGCCGGTCGGCCATGCGCCAGAGGGCGAGGGCCGCGAGGGCGGCGGCGAGGAGCGCCGCGAGGAGGAGCGCGATCTTCATGGCGGAAAGGGTCCGCGCATGTACGGGCCTGTCAAGGGTCGGGGGTGCCGCCTCCCTTCCTCTCCCGTTGTGCGGGGGAGGGGCCGCGAGGTCCGCGGGGTGCGGCTCCCCCCCAGCGCGGGTGCGGTTGGGGAGGGGGAGACCCCTCCCCCCCGCGATCAGGCGCCCTTCATCCGCTTGAGGATCATGCCCACCACGACCTGCACGACGAGGCCCGCGACGCCGCCGCCCACGAGGTTGCTCGCCAGCGCGGCGATGTCGAGACCGCCCGCCGCGGCCGCCGCGCCGCCTGCGCCGCCGAGGAGGCCGCCGAGGAGCTGCCCCCCGGCGACGCCGCCGACGCCGCCCGCGATGAGGTTGCCGAGCGTGCCCATGTCGGCGCCCTTGACGGCCTTGCCGCCGCCCGCGCCCCCGAGTGCGCCGCCGATGAGCTGCGCGATGATCTGTTCCATGTCGTTCCCCTGTTGTCGGTCTTGTCCCGGCTGTTGTGACGGCGTCAGGCCGCCGGGAGGCCCAGCGCCGTGTCGATGTCGGCCAGCGTCCTGCGCTCGGCCTCGGAAACCTTCTCTCCGCCGAAACCGAGGAAGCCGCCTTCCGTCCCCGCTTCCGCGACCGTCTCGGCGATGGTGCCGATCCAGGCCTTGAATGCGTCGGATTCGGCGGGCGTTCTCGCCTCGACGAGCCGCGCGGCCTCGGCGAGGCGGGCGATGGCGGAGGCCGTCGCCTCGGCGGGCGGCTTGCCGCGGGCCAGCTCGCGCAGCGCGCCCCGGATGGCGCCGCGCTGCTCGGCATCCTCGTAGGCGGCGGCGATCTCGGCCATGAGGGTGCCCGCGGGTTCCCTGGCCGCCTTCAGCGCCCAGCCGGCTGCCGCGCTCTCGCGGAAGAGACCGACGAGGCCGCTCGGATCCGAGGCGGTGACGGCGAAGCTGGCGAGCATCGGGGTGAGGGTGACGTCGGTCCACTCCTCAGGGGCGAAAGCGTCCTTGTGGCTCATGAATTCGGTTCCGAATCATTAACAATGGCGGCAGCATACTCCGATTCGTTAATCGAAACTTAACCAATTGGCGCATTCCGCTGGCTGGCCCGTGTCCCCCGCCGCTTGGCATTCCCGTGGCCCGCGCGTATACGCCGCCCCTGATCTCCCGGAGGACCCGATGCAGGGCAGCGCCAATCTGAACATCATGATGAAGGCCGCGCGGAAGGCGGGGCGCAGCCTCGTCAAGGATTTCCGCGAGGTGGAGAACCTTCAGGTCTCTTCCAAGGGTGCGGGCGACTTCGTGAGCCGGGCCGACATCGCGGCCGAGAAGGTGCTCAAGGACGAGCTGATGGGCGCGCGCCCCAACTACGGCTGGATGGCCGAGGAGAGCGCGGCCGAGGAGGGCAAGGACCCGACGCGGCGCTGGATCGTCGACCCGCTCGACGGGACGACGAACTTCCTCCACGGGCTGCCGCACTGGGCGGTCTCCATCGCGCTCGAGTTCAAGGGCGAGATCGTGGCGGGCGTGGTCTACGACCCGGCGAAGGACGAGATGTTCTACGCCGAGAAGGGCGCGGGCGCGTGGCTCAACGACAGCCAGCGGCTGCGCGTGTCGGGGCGGAAGGCGATGATCGAATCGATCTTCGCGACCGGCGTGCCCTTCGGCGGCCGCAAGGAACTGCCCGACACGCTGAAGGACCTCGCCCGGCTGATGCCCGCCTGCGCGGGCGTCCGGCGCTGGGGGGCGGCGGCGCTCGACCTCGCCTATGTGGCGGCGGGGCGCTACGACGGCTACTGGGAGCGCGGGCTCAAGCCGTGGGACATGGCGGCGGGGCTCCTGATCGTGCGCGAGGCGGGCGGGTTCGTGGAGGCCATCGCCCCGGGCGAGGAGCCGCTGGTGGCGGGCACGATCCTGTCGGGCAACGCCGAGATCTTCGGCACCTTCGCGGGCGTGATCCGGAACACCTGACACGCGGCGCCCGTTCGTGCCATGCTGGCCGGAGGAGGCGGGGATTGGCGATGATCACCGACATCGGCGACTACTTCGCGCGCGGCTGCGGCCGCTGCGCGCGGTTCGACACGCCCGACTGCTCCGCGCGGCGCTGGGCCGGGGAACTGGCGGCGCTGCGGGCGCTCTGCCTCGGCGCGGGGCTTGCGGAGGTCGTGAAGTGGGGGCACCCCTGCTACATGCACGCCGGACGCAACGTCGCGATCCTCGGCGCCTTCCGCGACGACGTGCGCCTCAGCTTCTTCGAGGCCGGGCTCCTGAGCGACCCCGATGGGCTCCTCGAACGGCAGGGGCCGAACACCCGCGTCCCCGACGCCCTGCGCTTCCGCGCGGCTGGTGCGGTGACGGCGCTGGCGCCCGCGGTGCGCGGGTTCCTGGCCCAGGCGATGGAGCACGCGGCGGCGGGGCGCCGCGCGCCGCGCGACCCGGGCGATCCGGACCTGCCCGAGGAGCTGATCGAGGCGCTCGATGCGGACGCGGAGCTCGCCGAAGCCTTCGCGCGGCTGACGCCGGGGCGGCAGCGGAGCTACGGGATCGCGCTCGCCTCCGCCAGGGCCCCCGCAACGCGGATCGCCCGCATCGGCCGGCTGCGCGGCAGGATCCTCGCGGGCAAGGGCGCGACCGAGCGCTGAGGTTGCGGGCGCGGCGTCCCTTCCGCTAGGCTCCGGCCGGGGCAGCGGAGCGGGACACATGGCGCTGGGAATCGAGCTCAAGCCGGGCGAGCGGACGGTCGCGCTCTTCACCTTCGCCTATGTGATCGCGTTCTCGGCGTGGTTCATCCTCGGCGGCAACCACGAATTCGTCGTCTACCTCGTCACGATGCTCCTCCTCATCCTCCTGGTGGGGCGGAGCCTGAGGTCGGCCGAATATCCGCCCGCGATGCTCTGGGCGCTGTCGCTCTGGGGACTGATGCACATGGCGGGGGGCGGGGTGCCGGTGGGCGGCTCGGTGCTCTACAACCTGCAGGTCCTCCCGCTCGGTCCCCCGGACGGGGAGTGGACCTTCCTCAAGTACGACCAGCTCGTCCACGCCTACGGCTTCGGGGTGACGGCCTGGGTGCTCTGGCACCTGATGGCGCGGCACTATCCGGTGCTTCAGGGCACGTGGACGATCTACGTCTACCCCGCGCTCGCGGCCATGGGACTTGGCGCGGTCAACGAGATCATCGAGTTCATCGCCGTCCTGTCGGTGCCGGACACCAACGTGGGGGGCTATCTCAACACGGCGCTCGACCTCGTCTTCAACGCGTCCGGCGCCGTCCTCGCCATGGTGATCGTCGCGCTCACCCGGCGGGGGTGAGGCACGACACCGCCTCCCGTTTCTATCTGCCTCCAAATATCGTCGGGGGAGCGCGAGGGGGCAGACAGCCCCCTCGCTTTTCCGGCGTCACTTCCGGCGGACGGGCGGCACGCCCGTCCGCTGGAAGCGGTAGTGCCCGGCCGGATGAGGCGGGTGGCCATGGGTGCGGTCCCAGAAGGCGGGGCCGCCGCGGCGGAGCCAGAGCGGCAGGGCGAGGACGAGACCGGCCACGAAGCCGCCCGCATGGGCCCAGTAGGCGACGCCTCCGGTCTGGGAATTCGCGCTGTAGCCGCCCACGAGCTGGAGCGCGAACCAGACGCCCAGCATGATCCACGCACGCACGGGGATGATGCGGATGATGATCACGAGGAAGAGGAGCACGTCGACCCGCGCCCGGGGGAAGAGGAGAAGATACCCCCCCATCACCCCGGCGATCGCCCCCGAGGCGCCGACCATCGGGATGACCGACCGCGGGTCGGCCGCCACCTGCAGCCCCGCGGCCGCGATCCCGCCCGCGAGGTAGAAGGCGAGGAAGGGAAGGTGGCCCATCTCGTCCTCGAGGTTGTCGCCGAAGATCCACAGGAACAGCATGTTGCCCAGGAGGTGCATCACGCCGCCGTGGAGGAACATCGAGGTCACGAAGGTCTCGGGCGCCGAGATCGCGGGGACGAGGCCGAAATTGTAGTAGAGCCCCCGCACGGCCTCGGGATCGTTCATCATGGGCCAGGTGATGGCGAAGACGACCACGTTCACCGCGATCAGGAGATAGGTGACGACGGGCGTCCGGTCCGAGGGGTTGTGGTCGCGGATGGGAAACATCGCCCTGACTTCGGCCGAACGCCGGGGCGCGTCAAGGGAGCTGCGCGCCGGACCGCCTACATGCGCCAGGAGACGCGGAACTGGATCGTCTCGAGCCCGGGGTTGTAGCTGTCGGTGTCGGCGTTCGACCGGTGGTCGACCGACAGGCCGTAGCGGAGGCCCGCGCGCGTCTCGACTCCGACCTCGATCCCGGAGCGGAACTGGAGCCCGCCGCCGAGGTCGTTTCCGTCGCCGGGGAAGTAGGCGCCGGGCATGATGTTGCCCTCGACGTAGAGGCCCTGCGGCGACATCAGAGTGTAGACGAACCCGGCCCCCACCCAGGTGGCCCCGCCGTTGGCGATCGATATGCCCAGGCTCGGCCGGAACGGGCCGTAGAGGATGCCGAGATCGCGGCGGAGGTAGAGCTCGCCCCCGTCCTGCTCGTCCTGGAAGTAGACCGGCCCCGCCGACAGCGCCCAGCGCGGATCCGCGGGCTCGGCGCGGAGGCAGCCCGTGGGGCAGAAGTTCACGCCCATGTCCGCGAGTGACAGGGCCAGCACCACGGCCGCCATCGTTCCGTCCATCGTCCTGCTGTCCCTCTCGGCCCCCCGCCCGCCTCTCCTAGCGCACCGCCGGGCGCAGCGCCATGGGGTTGGCGGCGGACCCCTTCCGCTCTTCCGGCCGGGCGCGATGCTGGCTAAGGTCCGGCGTCCCCGGGCGAGGGGCACGGCAGGCAGGAGCAGACTTCGTCAGGGCCCGCGTGGTGGAATTGGTAGACACAGGGGACTTAAAATCCCTAGGCTTCGGCCGTGCCGGTTCGAGTCCGGCCGCGGGCACCACCCTGCAGTGCAACGAGGAACCGCCAGCCGCCGAACGCACGGTGGAAGGGCGATCGGGGCGCGCGCTCACGTACCCGGCGGGCCTGCGCAGTGTTGGCGGTGTCGTCGTGGTCGACGGAACGGGTGTGTCCGGCAGGAACTTTCGGCACCCGCGTCGCCTTCGCCAATGATCATATGAGAGGAGACTGCAAATGAAACGGACCGCAGCCGCGCACTGGGCAGGCAGCCTGAAGGACGGCAACGGCAGACTTGATCTGCAGAGCGGCGTCCTTGACGGACAGCCATACTCCTTCAAGGGCCGCTTCGTGGACGAGACGGGAAGATCTGGCACCAACCCCGAGGAACTCATCGCTGCCGCCCACGCCGGCTGCTTCGCCATGCAGCTTGCGCACTTCCTCGCCGAGAACGGCACTCCGCCCGAGCGGCTCGACGTGGAGGCGACGGTCGAGCTGATCCCCGGTACGGGCATCACCGCCAGTGCCTTGAACCTCACCGCCACCGTGACCGGCATCGACGATGCGACGTTCCAGGAACTGGCGGCAAAGGCGAAGGACGCGTGCCCGGTGTCCAAAGCGCTTGGTGCAATCTCCGTTACCCTTGTCGCGACGCTTGGCTGACGCATCGGGTTCAAGCTGGCCCGCTTCGCAGAAGGACAGGCGGAGATACACGTCGCCGGGTTGGGCTCAGGCCCGAACCGGTTCGAAATCCGGCCAGTTCCTGTCCTTGTCGGACATCTCCGTGGGTTCGAGGGGCCACTCGATGCCGATCGCGGGATCATTCCAGCGCAGGCCGCCTTCGGCTGCCGGGGTGTAACGATGGCTCACGAGGTAGCTCACCTCGGTGTCATCCCTCAGGGTCTGGAATCCATGGGCGAACCCCGTCGGAACGAGCAGCTGCGTCAGGTTCTCGGCGCTCAGGGTGAAGCTCGCCCAGTGCAGGAAGGTGCGCGAGCCGGGTCGAAGGTCCACGATCACGTCCACGATGGCGCCGCGGACGCACCGCACCAGCTTCGCCTCGGCATGCGGCTCCGTCTGATAGTGCATGCCGCGCAACGTGCCCCTGCGGGATGAGACGGACAGGTTCTGCTGCACGAAGGTGTCCGGCAAGCCCTGCTCCCGAAAGCTTTCGGCACAGAACAGGCGGCCGAAGAACCCTCGGGCGTCCTTGTGCTGTTCCATCTCGATAAGGCTCGCGCCCTCGAAGATCGTCGGGCGAAAGATCACGCACCGGCCCTCCCGGAGACAATCCCGCGCGAGACCTGCAGCCGTGGGCGCAGCCACGGTGCGCCTTCCGCGCAGGCTGCCTCGAGCACATGCTTGTCGCGCACGGTGTCCATGCTCTGCCAGAAACCGTCGTGACGGTAGATCGCCAGCTGGCCGGCGGCGACGAGCCGGGCCATCGGCTCCTGCTCCCACACCGTCGCATCGTCGTCGATCAGGTCGAAGACCGCCTTGTCGCAGACGAAGTAGCCCCCGTTGATGAGTCCGACATCGGCGGCGGCCTTTTCCCGGAAGCCGACGGCACGGCCGTTCTCTCCGGCCGTCAGCACGCCGAACCTGCCCGGAGGCTGCACCGCCGTCACGGTCGCCATGGCTCCGACGGCGTAGTGGTGGTCGATCAGCGCCCCGATGTCGACGTCGGCCAGGCCGTCGCCGTAGGTCAGGCAGAACGTGTCGTCCCCGATCAGGTGCCGGGCGCGTTTCAGGCGACCGCCCGTCATCGTGTCCAAGCCGGTGTCCACGATCGTGACCTTCCAGGATTCGGCGCGCGGATCGGCCCAGGTCACCTTCCCGGTGCCCATGTCGATGGTGAAGTTTCCGGAGCGCCGGTAGTAGTTCAGGAAATAGTCCTTGATGACATCGATCTTGTAGCCGCCAAGAACCACGAAATCGGTCAGGCCGTGTCCCGCGAATACCGACATGATGTGGTGCAGGATCGGCTTGCCCCCGATTTCCACCATAGGCTTTGGCCGCAGCCCGGTTTCTTCCGAAAGCCTCGTGCCAAGACCGCCCGCGAAGATGACGACTTTCATGAAAATACTCCCTCCGGTGCGCAAACGAGTCCGAATTTCCTTTCCATCTCGTCATAAAGCTCTGCGACCCGCCGACCCGGCGGCAAGGCCACATCGTCCAGTTGCAGCACCTCCCCGCGTCTCACAGCGCGGCGAAGGACGGCGTCCTCTGCCAGTCCCATCGGCAACAGCCGCTCGCGCGCGATCACGTCGGCATTCTCGGCCAATCCGTAGGTCATGAACCCGCCGATCCCGTCAATCCTTTCGCCGCGGGCAAGATCGCGCTTCGCTGCGGCGACGACGCCAACCTGCGGCCGCCCGAGGGGCGCCAGCGCGGCGTCCCCGAACAGCACGGCGCGGGCCACCGTCATCGGGACCTCGAAATGGCAGAGGTGATAGGGCGTATAGAAGAGGTAGTAAGGCCCCGTCCCCAACTTGTAGAGCGCGAGATAGTGCTGCTGGCGGGGATCGTCGTGCGTGCCCAGGACGAAGACGCCGGGGCCGGGACGCGCTCCCACCACGAAGTCGACGATCCCCGGGCCCTCGGGATCGATGTGTGGGGCGAGCATCTCCACGTACTCCTCGAGCGGCCGCAGCGGGGCAGTCGGGTCCTTTCCCGTCGGATCGGGGCCGATCATCCCGCGTCGTGCCACGCGCATGCCCGCGCCGTTGGCGACGACCGCCTGTTCGAACGCGATCTTCGTGCCGTCCGCGAAGGACGTCACCATTTCCACGTTCTGCCCCCACTTCTCTGCGAAGCCGCGCTGGGTATCGGGGGTGCGCGCGGTGTCCTGCAGGCCCTTGATGTTGCCTGCAAGGACGGGTTTCACTCCGATCCCCCTGACGAAGCGGATCAGGTTCATCTGAACGCCCGGCTGGTCGCCGTCGGCATTCGTGTAGACGACACCCGCCGCGCGGGCGCGGTCCGCCAGGAGCGGGCCGATCGTGCCGTCGAGCTCGGCATTCATCAGCACGACGTGCTTCCCCGCGCCGATCGCGGCTTCGACGCCGCGCAAGGCGTAGTCCATCGAGCCCGTCACCTCGATGATCGCATCGAGGCCATCCGCCGCCGCCATGACCGCAGGGTCATCGGTCACGACCGGTACGCCGTCGGCCATGGCCTTGTGCATCTGTCCCACGGTATCGGCAAAGCGGACCGAGTCACCGCTCCCCGTCGCGGCAAAGACGCGGCGGGCCTGTTCCGGCCGCCGGGCGGCGATGGCGCAGAGCTCCATTCCCGGGACAGACCGGGCGATCTGGAGCGCGATGCCGGATCCCATGAAGCCAGCGCCGACCATCCCGACACGGATGGGGCGACCCTCGGCCGCCCGCCGCGCCAGCGCGGTGTCGACGATGATCATGCCGCGGCCTCGCCCGCGAGCGCGTCGGTCCAGCGCAGGCGGTCATCGAGCAGACCCTGCTCGCGAAGCCTGTTGACCATCTTCTGCCGGGTATAGGGTGCAGAGCGGAACTCCGACGCGTCAAGCCCGATCCTCTGGAACAGGTGCTTCATCTCCAGCGCGCCGCGCTCGGCGTTCCACTGGCACCGGAACTCCGGCAGGACGCTGTTGATGCGGGCGAAACTGACCCTGTAGGACCGGTTGTCCGCGCTGGGAGGACCCACTTCGATCGAGCAGCCCGGGAAGGCGGCGGCCACGATCCGGGCGATGTCGATCACCCGGTAGCACTGGTCGTCGGAGCCTACGTTCATCGCCACGCCCGCGACCCGCTCCGCTGGCGCTTCGACGGCGAGCCGCACCGCCTCGCAGACATCCCGGACATGGACGAGCGGCCGCCACGGCATTCCGTTGGACAGCAGCGTGATCGTTCCGGTGGTCCAGGCGCGGCCGCAGAGGTCGTTCAGAACGAGGTCGAAGCGTTGCCGCGGGCTTGCCCCGAACACCGTCGCGTTCCGCAGGAAGCAAGGCGTGAAGTCGGGGCCTATCATCTCGGTCAGGTCGCGTTCCACCGCCACCTTGCATTCGGCATAGGCCGTCTGCGGATTGATCCCGCTATCTTCGTTCAGGATCATGTCGCCGTCCGCCAATCCGTAGACAGAGCATGAGGACATGTAGACGAACCGTCCCACGCCCGCTTGCCGGGCCGCCTTTGCAAGTCTGATCGAGCCTCTGTGGTTGATCTCGTAGGTCAGGTCGGGTGATTGCTGGGCAAGCGGATCGTTTGAAAGCTCGGCCATGTGCACGACCGCATCGAAACCTTCGAGATCACGCGCGGTAACGTCCCTCACGTCCATTGTCAGGGTCGGCGGGCGCGGATCGAGAGTCTCGTAGAGCCAACCTCGTCGATAGTATCCGGTGTCGAGGCCGACGACGTCGTGCCCGGCCCTCGCAAGGTGCGGGCACGCCAAGGACCCGATGTAGCCATCCGACCCTGTCACCAGTATTTTCATCATGACCCCCCCACACGCACTGGATTAACGTAACTGAGCGTTGAACGGTTTCGCAACTTCGGCTAATTCTTGCCGACGAAGGAGCTCGTGGATGGTGCGGGTCTTGACAGCCAGAAGGCGCAATCCGGAGGGGCTGAGACCCGGAGCCGGCCTTACATGAGTCAGCGACGTTGCCTGATAATTGCAACGTTTAACATGGATCTGCGGGCGTGGAGCGGCGTCCACTGGGAGCTCGCCAACGCCATTTCGCAATTCGAAACGGCAGATATCGTTGCTCCATCAAATCGTTTCTATAATTCGGACAATCCGGCTGCCCGCCCTCCGTTGCGTCAGCGAATCATCCCAATTGTGCGGCGCAAACTCGGGCTCCCCGTGCCGAAAATGGTGTCTACAGACGTGGATGGGGATTACGATCTCGCCTTCTACATCTGCCAGTTCCCCCAGGAACTCGCGGAACTGAACCAGATCCGGCACTGGCGCCGCCGCGCGGAAAGGGCGGCGGTCTTCATTCTCGAAGGGTGGCCCGCAGTCTTCGAGGCCCAGGCGCGCAATCTTGCGCTGCTGGACCAGTTCGATCACGTCTTCGTCCTGAACGGGTCCAGCATCCCGCATCTCGCCCGGTATACATCGACCCCGATCAGTCAGCTGTCGACTGCCACCGATGTGATGCTGACCACGCCAGTCCCCGACAGTCCCCCGCGGGTCGTGGACATCTGCTGCATCGGGCGCAACGATCCCGAGGCTCATGCGAAGCTTCTGACCTTCTCCCGGGACAGGGGCCTCTTCTACCTCTACGACGTCTGGAAGAACCAGCAGGTCAACTTCGGTTGGGAGGCGGTGCGGCGACTGAACGCCGACGTCATCCGGCGCAGCCGCTACTATGTGGTCTGGGATCCCGCCCACGCCAATGCGAGGCGCCTGAACGCAGGTGGCGGCCAGGTGTTGTCGACGCGGTACTTCGAAGGGGCCGCGGGCGGAGCGGTCCTGGTGGGATCGGCTCCGGATTGCCCCGAGTATCGCGCCGCGTTCAACTGGAGCGATGCCCTCGTTCCGTTGGGCGACGACCCTGCCTCGGTGATCGCGGCGCTCGACAGCGACCCGCAGCGGGTCGAGCGGATCCGGACCAACAACATCCGGGAATCCCTGCTTCGCCATGACTGGGCCCACAGATGGCGCGAGGTCCTCGGGGCGCTCGATCTCGCGCCCACGCCGCAGCACGTCGCACGCGAGGAAGAACTGGCGCGCCGTGCCCGGACCCTCGCGGTCGCGGGCGATTTCGCCGATGCGCCGCTCGTGCGGCGGAGATCCACCGGAGCCGCGCATTAGACGGGACGCCGCACCGAGCCGAGCTCCACGGCCGAGGAAAGCACGGCCAGGTGCAGGTGAATCTGCCTCGCGCCGATGACGGCGGGTTGCCGGGTTCCCGATGCCGGGACTGCATGGGTCGGCGGTCACACGTCCGCCCATGTCCACGTTTTGACCGGGCGAACGAATTCGTCTAGTCCTGTCTCTCCATGGCTTTTCCCGAGCACTTGAACTCTCCGGCCGCGAGGCGTGCCGGTTCGAAACGGGCCGCGGGCGCAAGGGTGGGGTGGCTGGCCCTGCTCCTGGCTCTGGCCGGCGTGGGCGCGGAGGCGGGGGACCGGGTCTATCTCGGGCCGGCCTATGCGATCGGGAACGATTCGATCGGGCAGATGCGGGACCGCTGGCAGTCGAGCCAGCTGCTGGGATCGGTCTTCTTCGGCCCGGCGACGGAGGCGCCGCGGGACCTTGCCCCGGGGCGGCTCCTTGAATTCAGGCTTACGCATCAACTGATCACGCCCGAGAGCCTCGACGATCCCGCGCCCGACGACAGGCCGTTCGCGGGCGCCTTCGGGTTCGAGCTGCTGACGCATGGCACGGCTGCGGGCGCGGAGATCACGCTGGGGGCCGGGCTGGTCGTGACGGGCCCGCAGACCGGGACCTTCGGGGCGCAGCGGCGGCTGCACCGGCTGCTCGGCTATCCGCTGCCGGAGACGGAGGGGCGGGAGGTGGCGGACGGGGTCTGGCCGGCCCTCGTGGCGGAGGCGGGCCGGAGCTTCGGCGCGGGACCGCGGGTGCGGCCCTTCGTGGAGCTGCGGGCAGGGGTCGAGGATCTGGCGCGGGCAGGGGTGGACCTGACCTGGGGGTCGTTCGGCACCGCCGGGGTCGTGATCCGGGACCCGGTATCGGGACAGCGGATCCCGGTGCTCTGGGGGCCGAGGGAGGAAGGTGTGTCCTTCACCCTCGGGCTCGACGCCGCGGCGGTGGGGTGGAGCGCCTTCCTGTCGGAGGACGGCTTCAGCCCCGAGCCGCGGGTGCGGGTGCGGGGCGGGGTGCGCTGGCAGGGGGAGCGGTGGTCGGTCTACTACGGCGCTGCGTGGCTGTCGCCCGAGTTCGAGGGCCAGCGGGAGGGGCAGGTCGTGGGGCTTCTCCAGGTCGGCACGGCGTTCTGAGGGGCGCATGCGCCGTGGGGGGTGCGGGTCGGCGGGGGCGGACGGGGGGCGCTGCCCCCCGTGCCGCGCGCGTGCCGCGCGCGGCCTCCCCCCGGAGTATTTGGGCCGAGATGAAGCAGGGGGGCGGAGCGTGGGCGCGGCCGGGATCGTCGGGGGGGGGGGGGACCGGGGGCCGCGCGCGTCAGGCCGGGTGGCGGGTTTGCATGACCTCGCCGATCACCTGGCGCAGCTCCTCGCGGTCGATGGGTTTCGGCAGGAAGGCGTTCATGCCGGCGGCGAGGTAGCGGCGGCGCGCCTCGTCGGCCACATGGGCGGAACAGGCGATGATCGGCACCTCCTTCACCGGGCTTTCGGAGCTGCGGATCTGGGCGGCCGCGCCGAGCCCGTCGAGGCCCGGCATCATGATGTCCATCACCACGAGATCGTAGGGGTCCTGCATGGTGGCGGCGACCGCCTCGAACCCGTTGTCGACCGCCACGACCTCGTGCCCGAGGTCGGTGAGGAGGAGGCGCATCAGGTCCTGGTTCGGGCCGTTGTCCTCGGCGAGCAGGATGCGGAGGCGCGGTCCTCCGTCCGGCTCGGCCGTGGGGGGATCGGCCCGGCGGGGGAGGCGCGCGGCGGTGTGCGCCGCGACGGGGGCGTCCATCTCGAAGGAGAAGATCGAGCCCTCGCCGGGCCGGCTCTGCACGCCGATCTCTCCGCCCAGGCGCTTGGCGATGTTGGCGCAGATCGAGAGCCCGAGGCCCCAGCCGCCGCGGTCCTTGCCGAAGTCGGATTCGATCTGGACGAAGGGGCGGAAAAGCTTCGCCTGCTGGTCGGGCGTCATCCCGGGGCCGGTATCCTCCACCTCGAAGCGGAGGCGGCTGCGGCCGTGGTCGCGGGCGCGTTCGGAGACGCGGAGCGTGATCGCGCCTTCGGAGGTGAACTTGACCGCGTTGCCGAGGAAGTTGTTCAGCACCTGCTGGAGCCGGACGGGGTCCGCCGTGATCCGGCGCGGCAGGCCACGGTCGAGCGAGACGACGAGGCGGAGGCCCTTCTGCTTCGCGCTCGAATGCCACCAGTCGGCGACCTGATCGAGGAGGTCGTGGAGGTCGAAGTCGCGCGGTTCGATCCGCATCTTGCCTTCCTCGACCTGGGAGAGGTCGAGAAGGTCGGTGAGCAGGTTCATCAGCGAATGGCCCGCCGTGGTGATGGCCTTCACGTGGCCCTTCCGCTTGTCGTCGAGGTTCGAGAGGGCGAGGAGCTGGGCGAAGCCCATGATCGCGTTGAGCGGCGTCCTGATCTCGTGGCTCATGGCGGCGAGGAAGCGGGACTTCGCGCGGCTCGCCTCCTCGGCCTCGCGCGCGATCTCGCCGAGCTTGCGGCGCGCCTCGACCGTCTCGCGGTTGTCGAAGAAGATGGCGAAGGCGCGCTGGAAGCGCCCTTCGCGGTCGAGCATCAGGGTTGCGGAGTGGACGACGGGAAGGACGGCGCCGTTCTTCGTCACGATGTCGAGTTCCACGCCGTGGCTTCGGCCGGTGGCCCGCAGCGCGGGCGCAACGGTGTCGTCGACCACGGCGCGCGAGGCGGGGGTGAGGAGCTCGCGCCAGTCGGTGCCGGCGAGATCGTCGGAGCTGTAGCCGATGAGGTCGGTCCAGAAGCGGCTGACCTTGAGGATGCGGCCGTCCGCGTCGGTCGACTGCATGAGGACGGGGGCGTGCGCGAGAAGCGCCTCGAACGGGTCTTCGGGCGCGTCCTTCCAGAATTCGATGAGGTCGCGGTGCATGGGGATTCCGGCCTGAACGTCCGGACAGAATACAACCATAAGGTTAATAGAGAGCATGCGAAAGGTGCGTAAAGTTGTCGCTGGTGTCGATGTCGCCTCCTCGACCATCCCTGTGGAGCGGAGGGGCCTGCGTCATCCGCGCCACTGGAAGGGGCGGATGCCTTCCGCGGCGAGGCGGGCAATTTCGGCGATGCGTTTCTCGCGCGTCTCGGTGCGCTTCGCGTTGAGCACGAGTTCCAGGACGCCCCGCCGGACGGAGCGGGGGAAGGCGTCCCAGTTCGCGCGCGCGGGCGGAGCCGCGTCGAGCGCGGCGGCGAGGTCGCGGGGAACCTCGAGCGCCTCGACCCCGTCGAGCGCCGTCCAGCTGCCGTCGGCCTTCGCGCGCTCCACCGCCGCGTGGCCCGGCAGGGCGAGGAGACCGGCGGCCTCCAGCCGGGCGATCCGGTCCTTGTTGGGCTTGGACCAGTTGGAGCCGGGCTTGCGCGGTGCGATCCAGAGCATGGAGCGCAGGTCGTCCTTCCCCCTCGTCAGGCTGTCGACCCAGCCGAAGCAGAGGCATTCCTCCACGATCGCCTCGTAGGGGAGGTAGCGGTCGGGATCGGCGCGCTTATATGACACGAGCCAGACGCCGGAGTCTCGCGTGTGGTGGCGCGCGAGCCAGTCGCGCAAGGCCGCGCGCGAGGCGACCTCGACTTCCGGGGCGTCTGTGAGCGGGCGGCGGGCCATGCCGACACGGAAGCATGGCGCGGGCGCATTCGCCAGGGGGGTGGCCATGATATCGCGCGAGATGCGGGCGAGGATACGGGGGCAGGTGGCCCGGGCGCTCGTCCGGGTGCGACGGACGCTGCCGCCCGGGACGCGGCTGCCGGTGGGGATCGTGCTGATCGCGGGCGGGCTCCTCGGATTCCTCCCGGTGCTCGGGTTCTGGATGCTGCCGCTGGGGATCGGCGTCGCGGCGCTTGACGTGAAGCCGGGGCTGGCGTGGCTGCGGAAGCGGAGGGGCGCCCACACTGAGTCGAAAAGCTGAGTTTCCGGTTGACGACTCGGGCACGGTCGCGCATTGCTGAGTCAAATGGCTAAGCATTCGCCCGACCTCGATCACCTCTTCATGGCGCTGAGCGATCCCACGCGGCGCGCGGTCCTCGCGCGGCTCGCGCGCGGGGAGGCGACCGTGGGAGAGCTGGCCTCGGCGCACCAGATGGCGCTGCCCACGTTCATGGCGCATCTCGCGAAGCTCGAGCGGGCAGGGCTGATCCGGACGGAGAAGACGGGGCGTGTGCGGCGCGTGGCGCTGGTGCCCGGAGCCTTCGCGCCGGCCACGGGTTGGCTCGAGGAGCAGCGGCGGCTCTGGGAAGGGCGGCTCGACCGGTTCGACGATTACGTGATGCGGCTAGTGAAGGAGACGCGCGATGACCCTTGATCCCGAAATCGACCTGAGCTTCACCCGGACGCTCAAGGCGCCCCGGCGGCTCGTCTGGGAATGCTGGACGACGCCGAAGCACATCCCTGAGTTCTTCGTGCCAAGGCCGCACAAGGTGACGGCCTGCGACATCGACCTGCGGGTCGGCGGGCGGTTCGACACGACCTTCGACGTCGAGGGCAACGTGATCGAGAACCGGGGCGTGTTCCTCGAGATCGTGGACGGGGAAAAGCTCGTCTTCACGGACACCTATTCGGAAGGCTGGAAGCCCGCGCCGGACCCGTTCATGACGGCGATCCTGCTTCTCGCGGATGCCGAGGGCGGGGGCACGACCTACACCGCGATCGCGCGGCACCGCAGCCCGGAGTCGCGCAAGTCCCATGAGGACATGGGGTTCTACTCGGGCTGGGGGACGGTCGTCGACCAGCTCGAGGAGTACGCGGCGACGCTCCGCTAGGTGCGGACGCCGGCGAAGCGGGTCTGCCAGTCGGCCCGCTCTTCGTCGGTGATCTTGGCGAAGAGCACCTCGGGCACGGTGAAGGCGTGGCCCGCGGGCAGGCTTGCCAGCGCGCGGGCCTCGTCCTCGGGCCATGACCGGTCGTCGGTATGGAGTGCCGCCAGCATCGCCTCGGCCGCGTCCGGGATGAAGGGCGCCGAGAGGACGGCGTAGACGCGGATGAGGTTGAGCGAGAGGCGGACGATGGCGGCGGCGCGCTCGGGGTCCTCCTTGTGGACGGACCAGGGCGCGGCGGATTGCAGGTATTCGTTGCCGATCACCCAGATCGCACGGAGCTCGGCCGCGGCCTTGCGGACCTCCATCGCCTCCATCAGGTGCTCGTAGCGGCGGATGCGGGTGCCGAGATCGGCGATGAGGTCGCCTTCGGCCGGACCGTAGTGGCCGCCCGCGGGGATGATCTCGCCCCACTTGGAGCGGCAGAACTTCGTGACGCGGGAGACGAGGTTGCCGAGGACGTCGGCGAGATCCTTGTTCACGGAGGCCTGGAAGTTCTCCCAGGTGAACTCGCTGTCGGACGTTTCGGGCGCGTGGGAGAGGAGCCACCAGCGCCAGTAGTCGGCGGGCAGGATGGAGAGCGCCTGGTCCATGAAGACGCCGCGGCCCTGGGAGGTCGAGAACTGGCCGCCGTCGTAATTCAGGTAGTTGAACGACTTGATGTAGTCGACGAGCTTCCACGGCTCGCCCGATCCGAGGATGGTGGCCGGGAAGGAGAGCGTGTGGAAGGGCACGTTGTCCTTGCCCATGAATTGCACATAGCGGACATCCGCGGCCCCCTTGTCGGTGCGCCACCAGCGTTCCCATGCACTATCCGGATATCCGTGCGCGTCCGCCCATTCCTTGGCGCAGGCGATGTATTCGATGGGCGCGTCGAACCAGACGTAGAAGACCTTTCCGTCCATCCCCTCCCAGGGCGCGCCGTCGAACTGCGCGGGCACGCCCCAGTCGAGGTCGCGGGTGATGCCGCGGTCCTGGAGCCCCTCGCCGTCGTTGAGCCACTTCTTCGCGATGGAGGTGGTGAGGATCGGCCAGTCATGCTTGCCGTCGATCCAGGCCGCGAGGTCGTCCTTCAGCGCGGACTGGCGGAGGTAGAGGTGCTTGGTCTCGCGCAGTTCGAGGTCGGTCGAGCCGGAGATGGCCGAGCGGGGGTTGATGAGGTCGGTCGGGTCGAGCTGCTTGGTGCAGTTCTCGCACTGGTCGCCGCGGGCGCGGTCGTAGCCGCAGTTGGGGCAGGTGCCCTCGATGTAGCGGTCGGGGAGGAAGCGGCCGTCGGCCCTGGAATACATCTGGCGTTCGGAGACTTCGCGGATGAGGCCGGCCTCGCCGAGGCGGCGGGCGAAGTGCTGGGTCAGCGCGTGGTTCTGGGGCGAGGAGGAGCGGCCGAACTTGTCGAAGGACAGCCGGAACCCGTCGGAGAGGCTCTTCTGGACCTCGTGCATCTCGGCGCAGTACTGCGCCACGGGCTGGCCGGCTTTGGCGGCGGCGAGTTCGGCCGGGGTGCCGTGTTCGTCGGTCGCGCAGAGGAACAGGACCTCGTGGCCGCGGGCGCGCATGTAGCGGGCGTAGAGGTCGGCGGGGAGCTGGCTCCCCACGAGATTGCCGAGGTGCTTGATCCCGTTGATGTAGGGGATCGCCGAAGTGATGAGGATGCGTGCCATCTGTGTGCGCCCTTGGGTCCGGAGGCCCTGTTAGCGCAAGGGTCGGGGGGCGTCACCCCCTGTCGCGCGGGCGGATGGCGCGGAGCGAGTGGGCTGTCGGCCCCGTCCGCCCGGAGGGCGGCGAGCGGAGGAGCGAGGGGGCTGTCTGCCCCCTCGCGCTCCCCCGAGGATATTTGGAGGCAGATAGAAGCGGGAGAGGAGAGGGGCCGGAGGGCATCGTGGGACCAAGGCTGGCGGCGGCGGGACCCGCGTGCCATGAGGCGGCATGGACCTCTGGATCGTCTTCTCCGTCGCCGCGGCCTTCGCGCAGACGCTGCGCTTCATGGTGCAGAAGCAGCTGACCGTCGCCGGGCTGTCTCCCGGAGGCGCGACCTTCGCGCGGTTCCTCTATTCGGCGCCGGTGGTGGGGGCGGGGATGCTCGCCTACCTCGGCGGCACCGGGCAGGCGGTGCCGGCGATGTCCGGGGCCTTCTGGGGCTATGCGCTTGTGGGCGGGCTCACGCAGGTGATGGCGACGATGTGCACTGTGGTGCTGTTCGCGCATCGCAACTTCGCCGTGGGGATCACCTTCAAGAAGACCGAGGTGATGCTGACGGCCATCGTCGGGCTCGTCGTGCTCGGGGATCGGGTGAGCGCCCCGGGCTGGGCGGCGCTGGCCGTGGGGCTCGGCGGCGTGCTCCTTCTCAGCGATCCGCCGGGGGGCGCGGGGGCGGGGATGGGGCGGTTCCTGAACCGCGCGGCGGGGCTCGGGCTTTTGTCGGGGGTGTTCTTCGCGGTCTCCGCCGTCTGCTACCGGGGGGCGACGCTGGCGCTGGGGGTCGAGGACCTGGTGCTGCGGGCGGGCTGGACGCTGGCCATGGTGACGGGAAGCCAGCTTGTCGGGATGGCCCTGTGGCTCGCCTGGCGGGAGCGGGGGGAAATCCTGCGGGTGGCGCGGGCGTGGCGGGTGGCGGGACTCGTTGGGCTCTTCTCGATGGTGGGAAGCTGGTGCTGGTTCGCGGCCTTCAGCCTCCAGTCCGCGGCCCATGTCTTCGCGGTCGGGCAGGTGGAGCTGATCTTCTCGCTCGCCGTGTCGGTGCTCGTGTTCCGCGAGCGGGTGACGGGCCGGGAGGTGGCGGGCATCGCGCTTCTCGCCGTCTCGATCCTCGCTATCGCGCTTCTCGGCTGAGGGGGCCGTGGCCCAGGCGGAGGAAGAGGCTTTCCTCGTCGTCGTTGCGGAAGAAGGGCACCGTGTCGGGCGGGCCGAGGTCGGGAAGGCGGGCGGCGATCTCGGCCAGCACGACTTCGGTGATGAAGGGGAGGTCGAAGGTGCGCACCCGTTCGAGCGGGATCCACTGGAGGAGGGAGAGTTCGTCGGAGGCGCGGGAGAAGTCGTCGGGGTCGCAGGCGAGCGCCGCGGCGTCGGCGAGGAGGAAGCGCGCGTCGAACCGGCGGGGGCGTCCCGGCGGCGTGATCGCGCGGAAGACGAAGGAAAGCGCGTGGGCGGCGGGCAGGTGGCCTGTGGCGGCGAAGGCGGCCCAGTCGGGCGGCGGGTCGGGCCAGGGGCCCGGGCGGCCGAGGATGAGGCCGGTTTCCTCCCAGAGTTCGCGGATCGCGGTCGCGGCGATGGCGCGGGCGCCGGGGCCGTCGTCGAGGAGCGCGGCGCAGGGCGCCGGCAGGGGAGTCGCGAGGGGCACGGCGGCGTCGGCGGGGTCGACCGCCCCGCCGGGGAAGACGAACTTCGAGGGCATGAAGGCCGCGGCCGCCCCGCGCTGGCCCATGAGGATCCGCGGCGCCGTCGCGGCATCGCGGACGAGGATGACGGTGGCCGCGTCGCGGATGGCGTCGGTCATGCAGGTCAGGCCGGACTGCCGAAGCCGTGCATGCGCTTTGCCCACTGGAAGCCCACGATCACGCCCTTGAGCCGGGGCAGGAGGTAGAGCGAGAGCGCGACGGTCGCCACCGTGAAGGCCGAGGCGAGGATCATCGGGTCGGGGCGGAACGCGGTGAAGGCCCACAGGAGCGCGGGCGCCATGAGGTGGCCCACGATCAGGATCGTGAGATAGGCCGGGCCGTCGTCGGCGCGGTGGTGGTGGAACTCCTCGCCGCAGACGGGGCAGGAGGCGCGCACCGCGAGGTAGCTCTTCATCAGCGGACCCTGCCCGCAGTGGGGGCAGCGGCGGCGCCAGCCGCGGATGAGCGCGGGGCGAATCTCCCGCTCTTCCCGGCTGTGGGAAGCCGGGTCCTGATGAATGGTGCCGTCGTGCATCGCAGCATGTCCTCGTCCGGGTGGTGCCAAGGTAGGGAACGCGGCGGCGAACGGAAGGGTGCGGAATGTCCTTGCGGCGCGATGTCGCGAAATTCCGGTGACGGCGGCGACGGAACTGCCGGGCCTGCGCGTTTGATCGGCTGGAACGCGGACGGCAGGCGTCCGAACGATCTGGAGGATACGGCATGACACGGAACATGATGATCGGCGCGGCGCTGGCGGCGCTTCTGGCGACGGCGGGCGGGGTGGCGATCGCGCAGTCGGCGGGTCAGGGGCCGGGGGCGATGGGCGATGGCCCGATGATGGGCGGCCCGGGGATGCGCGGCGGCGACGGGCTCATGGCCATCTTCGCCGAGATCGACGCCGACGGCGACGGTCGCGTGACGGTCGAGGAGATCGAGGCGTATCGCGCTGCCCGCTTCGCGACCCTCGATGCCGACGGCAACGGAACGGTGTCGCGTCAGGAGTTCATGGACCACGCCGCGGCGATGGCGGCAGAGCGGGCGGGGACGGTGTTCGACCGGTTCGACGTGGACGGCGACGGGACGCTCACGCGGGATGCGATCGAGGCGCGGCGCGGGATGGGACCCGACATCTCGCGGATGTTCGCCCGGTTCGACGCGGACGGCGACGGGGCCGTGACTGTCGAGGAGATCGAGGTCGTGCGGGAGCGCATGATGGAGCGCCGGGGCGACGGCGGCCGGATGGGGCGCTGGGGCGGCGGACGCGACGGGCAGGGCCGCGGGCACGGCTGGCGTCACGGGAACTGAGAGGCCGCGCCCGGCGCGGGGATCGCCCGGCGCCGGGGTGACGATGGACGGGCGGGCCGCGAACCGGTAGCCCTCAGCGGGATGCAGATGCCGTTCGATGCCGGAGACCTGTCTGACGAGGCGCTCCTCGCCGCCTATGGGCGCGGCGAGGCGCGGGCCGCGCGGATGCTGTCGGACCGGCTGTTGCCGGGCATCTGGCGGACGGCGCGGCGGGTGCTGGGCGACGAGGCGGAGGCGGAGGACGTGGCGCAGGAGGCGATGCTGAGGCTCTGGCGGATCGCGCCGGAGTGGCGGGCGGGGGAGGCCAGGGTGTCGACCTGGCTCTACCGCGTGGCGGTCAATCTCTGCACCGACCGGCTGCGGCGGCGCCGGGGCGTCGGGCTCGACGCGATCCCCGAGCCCGAGGACGGGGCGCCCGGCGCGGCGGCGGCGCTGATGCAGGCGGACCGGATGGCCGCGCTCGACGCAGCGCTGATGGCGCTGCCCGAACGGCAGCGGCAGGCGGTGGTGCTGAGGCATCTCGAGGGGTTGGCGAACCCGGAGATCGCCGAGATCATGGGGCTTGGCGTCGAGGCGGTGGAAAGCCTCACGGCGCGGGGCAAGCGGAACCTCGCCGCGGCACTGGCCGGGCGGAAGGATGAACTGGGGTACGGCGATGCGTGAGAACCCTGACGACGGCGGGCTTGACGCCCTGTTCGCCGAGGCGCGGCGGGAGCGCCCGCCCGCGGCGCTGGTCGCGCGGGTGCTGGCCGATGCCGAGGCCGTGCGGCCGGGGCGGACGGAAGGCCTCGGCGCCGCTCTCCTGCGGGCGATCGGCGGCTGGCCGTCGGCGGCGGGGCTTGCGGCGGCGTCGGTCGCCGGGCTTCTGATCGGGTTCGCCGCGCCTGGGGCGGTGCCTTTCGTGGGCGCCACGACGACGGCGGAGGCGGGGTTCGAACTGATCGACCTTGCGCCGCATTACGGCGACCTTGTCGCGTTCGAGGGGTGAGGCGATGGACGATCCGGTGACCTCTGCGCAGCCCGCGGGACGATGGAAGACCGTCCTTCTCGTGGTGTCGCTGGCGCTGAACCTGCTCGTTGCCGGAGCGCTCATTGGCGCCGTCGTCGGACATGGCCGCGAGGAGCGGGCCGAGCGGACGCGGCCCGAGGTTCCGCGGGAGTTCATGCGGTCGCCTTTCCTCGGCGCGCTCGAGCCCGAGGACCGGCGCGCGGTGGGGCGGGAGCTCATGCGCGAGGACGGCTCGCTCAGGGAGAACCGGGCGGCGCTTCGCGCGCGGTTCGAGCGGCTCCTGGTGGCGATCCGGGCGGAGCCCTTCGACCGGGCGGCGATCGAGGCGATCCTCGACGAGCAGCGCGCGGCCGGGGCGCGGCGGCTGGAGCTGGCCGAGGCGGCGGTGCTCGACCGGCTTGTCGCGATGACGCCCGAGGCGCGGGCGGCCTATGCCGACAGGCTCGACCGCTCCTTGCGCCGGGGACCCTGATCAGGCGGCGGGGCGGGCGAGCGAGACCTGGTTGCGCCCCTCCGCCTTGGCGGCGAGGAGGGCCTGGTCGGCGCGGTCGATGAGGTCGGTCACGGCCGGTTCCGGCAGGATGCCGGGTTGGGAAACGGCGACCCCAATGCTGATGGTCGCGGCAAGGCCGCCGGGGCGTCCGGGAAGGGCGATCTCGGCCTCGGACACGATGCGGCGAAGGCGGTCGGCGGCGGTGGCGGCGGCGACGTAGCCCGTGTCGGGCATGGTGATCAGGAATTCCTCGCCGCCGAGGCGGGCGACCATGTCGCCGGGACGCAGGTTGTCGCGAAGCCGGGCGGCGATCTCGGCCAGCACCGCGTCGCCCGCGGCGTGGCCGAAGGTGTCATTCACCGCCTTGAAGCGGTCCACGTCGGCCACCATCACCGCGAAGGGTCGGGCGGAGGCGCGGGCCGAGTCCGCCATGCGCTGGAGGTGGGCGAGCGCGTAGCGGCGGTTGTAGAGGCCGGTGAGGTGGTCCGTCACGGCAAGGCGCAGCCCGTCCTCCACCGAGGCGCGGAGGCGGTCTGCATCCGTCTTGCGGCGGAGCTGGGTGCGGATGCGCACGGCGAGTTCGGCGGGCTGGAAGCCCACGGCGAGGATGTCGTTCGCACCGAGGTCGAGCGCCATGGCCGCGCCGTCGCTGTCGCCTTTGCGGTGGAGGATCAGGATCGCGGCGTAGCGCGTGGCCGCGCGGCTCCGGAGTTCGACGAGAAGGCGGAGGCCCTCGCCCGGGCGGGAGAGGTCGGCCGCGACGAGGAAGAGGTCCGGCGCGGGGCCGGTGTCGGCGAGCGTCAGCGCCTCGTCGGGGCCGAGCGTGCGGATGGGGGCGCGGACGAGACCCGCGAGACCCGCGGCCCAGGCTTCGGCCTCGGCAGGCGTCGCGGCGACGAAGGCGAGGGACGGGGCGGCGGTGAACCCCGCCGCGCCCTCGGCGAAGCCCATCTCCTGAACGGTGACGCGGCGGCGGTCGAGCGCCTCTTCCGTCTCGCTCGTGCGGAAGATGCTGCGGACGCGGGCCATGAGCGTCACGGCATCGACGGGCTTGGCGAGGAACTCGTCCGCGCCGGCCTCCAGCGCCTCGATCCGCGCGGCGTCGTCGCCGGATTCGGTCAGCAGGATCACCGGAAGCCGCGCGAGCGCCGGATCGGCGCGGAGCCGGCGCAGGAGTGTCACGCCGTCGAGGTCGGGAAGCCGTTCGTCTGCGATGAGCAGGTTCGGCCGATCGTCATGAAGCGCGGCCAGCACCTCTGCCCCGGTGGCGGCCACGGTGACGGTGTAGCGCGCCTCGGACAGGCGGGCGCGAAGCAGGATCCGGCTGGCGGAGGAGGGGTCCGCGATGAGGATGCGGCCGGACATGGGCAGGGCGTCTCCAATTTGGCGCGAACCTTTCGCGTCCTGTTGAGGGATCGCCCAGATTGGTTAAGAAAGCCTTTGAGAGTTGCGGGAGAGAGGCGGGAATGAAGCGGGAAGCCGCCGAGACGGTGGGGGTCCAGGCGCTGGGCTGGCTGGCGGGAAATGACGACCTTTTGCCTGTCTTCCTGGGCTCCACAGGCGCCTCGCTCGACGATTTGAGGGCGGGGGCGGGCGATCCGGCATTCCTCGGCTCGGTTCTCGATTTCGTGATGATGGATGACGCCTGGGTGGTGGCCTTCTGCGACGCGGCCGGGATCTCCTACAGCCTGCCCATGCAGGCGCGCGCGGCGCTGCCGGGGGGCGACCAGGTGCACTGGACCTAGCGGCGGCCGGCGAAGAAGGCGCGCAGGAGCGCCGCGGACTCCTCGGCCGCGAGACCGTCGTAGACCTCGGGCACGTGATGCGATTGCGGGTGCGCGAAGACGCGGGGGCCATTGGCGACGCCGCCGGACTTGGGGTCCGCCGCGCCGTAGTAGAGGCGCGCGATGCGGGCCTGGCTGATGGCCGAGGCGCACATCGGGCAGGGTTCGAGCGTCACGTAAAGGTCGCAGCCGGTGAGGCGTTCGGAACCCGTCGCCCGCGCCGCCTCGCGGATGGCGAGGAGTTCGGCATGGGCCGTGGGGTCGGCGAGCTCCCGCGTGCGGTTGCCTGCGGCGGCGAGGACACGGCCGCCCGGCGCCACGACGACCGCGCCCACGGGCACCTCGCCCCGAGCGGCGGCGGCGCGGGCCTCGGCGAGGGCGGCGTCCATGTGGCTGCGGAAGGTCATGGCGCCCGTGATGCCCCGCGGGCGGCCCGCGCTCAAGCGGCTTTCCTCGGGCGAAGGCGCAGGGTAGGAGACGGCCATGGCTGACACATCCCCTCCCGGCGATCGCATCGCCAAGGTCATCGCGCGGTCGGGCCGCGCCTCGCGCCGCGAGGCCGAACGGCTGATTGAGGCGGGCCGCGTTGCGGTGAACGGGAAGGTGATCGCCTCGCCCGCGCTGAACGTCGGGCCGTCGGACAAGGTGACGGTGGATGGCGCGCCGCTTGGCCCGGCCGAGCCGCCGCGGCTCTGGCTCTACCACAAGCCCGTGGGGCTGGTGACGACCGAGCGGGACGAGAAGGGGCGTCCCACGGTGTTCGGGGCGCTTCCCGAAGGAATGCCGCGCGTGATGTCTGTGGGACGGCTCGACCTCAATTCGGAAGGGCTCCTGCTCCTCACGAACGACGGAGAGATCAAGCGCAGGCTCGAGCTGCCGTCGACCGGCTGGACACGCAAGTATCGCGTCCGGGTGCACGGGGAGCCCACGGACGACATGTTCGAGCCCCTGCGCAGGGGAATCGTGGTGGAGGGCGAGCGGTTCCAGCCGATGACCGTGACGCTCGACCGCCAGCAGGGCGCCAACGCCTGGATCACGGTGAGCCTCAAGGAAGGCAAGAACCGCGAGGTCCGGCGCGCAATGGAATCGCTTGGGCTGAGCGTGAACCGCCTGATCCGGGTGAGCTACGGGCCGTTCCGCCTGGGCGAGCTCCGCGCGGGGCAGGTGGAGGAGGTGCGTCCGCGCGTTCTGCGCGACCAGCTGGGCCTCGACGAGACGCCGCGCCCGAAGGTGGAGCGCACCAGGGGCGCCGGTGCGAGGCGTTCGGGCCCTAAAGGCTGACACGCGCGGCCGGAATCGGGGAATTGCGGTCCGCCGCCTATAGCGTCGCGGCGCGGGGTCACTTATGTTGCGGGGGATCGAAGGATTTGCGCCCCCATGCAGAGACTTGTCCTGGCCCTCGTCTTCGCCCTCGCCGCCGTCGCCGCGGTGAGCCTCGCCGCGCGTGCGCTGCGGGCGGCGTGGGTTGCCGCGGACGAGGGCGGCACGGGCGGGCGCAGCGGGGGCGACACGATGCAGAAACTGGCGTTCTTTCTCCTCATCGGCCTGATCCTGTACGTTTCGGTCCTCGGGGGCGCCTGATGGCACAGCGCTATGGCGGCAAGTTCAGCCCCGGCGCGGACAATCCCGCCGGCCTCCCCCGCACCGGGTCACCCCCGGTCGCGCCGCCTCTGCGGCGCAGCCGGGCCGGAATGCGGGTCAACCTGCTTTTCCTCGCGCCGGCGCCGCTGGTCGTCATGGCCTTCTTCCGTGAACCCGTGGGGCTCGCGTTCAACCTCGGCGCCTTCGGCGTGCTGATGCTGGCCGCGTGGCTGACGCGCGAGGGGCTGATCGCCGAGGAGGCGTATGACGCGCGCACCGTGGCGCGGCGCCCGGCGATCCCGCGCAAGCTGATGGGCAGCGCCTTGACCGCCCTTGGACTCGGCGTGGCGGCCTTCGGCGCGGGGCAGGGGGTGGCGGCGGCGCTGATCCTTGCCGTGCTGGGCGGTGTCCTGCACGGGATGGCCTTCGGGCTCGACCCGATGAAGGACAAGGGGCTCGAAGGCGTCGACAGCTTCCAGACCGACCGCGTGGCCCGCGCCGTGGACGAGGCCGAGCGGCACCTAGCAGCGATGAAGGACGCGATCCTGCGGGCGAACGACCGCGCTCTCGCCGCGCGGGTGGATCGCTTCCAGGCGACCGCGCGGGCGATGTTCCGCCAGGTGGAACAGGACCCGCGCGACCTGACGGCGGCGCGGCGCTACCTCGGCGTCTACCTGCTGGGCGCGCGGGATGCGACGGTGAAGTTTGCGGACATCTACGGGCGGACCCGCGACCCGAAGGTCCGGGCGGATTACGAGGCGTTGCTGGACGACCTCGAACGGGAATTTGCGGCGCGGACGGAACGGCTCCTGATAGACGATCGCACGAACCTCGACATCGAGATCGAGGTCCTGCGCGAGAGGCTGGAGCGGGACGGCGTGAGCGCCAGGTGAAAAGTTGGATGAAGGAGAGTGGGGCCGATGTCGGACACCGTGCGGACCGAAGCCGCGAAGGCGCTTGAGATGGTCGAGGAACTGAACCGGGCGACGCTGCCCGTGCCGGTGCAGGACGTGGTTCCCTACGAGCGCGCGGACCCGAAGCGCGCCGAGGAGATCGAGAAGCGGATGGCCGAGATCGACATCGGCAACACCGGCTCGATCGTGTCCTTCGGCTCCTCGTCCCAGGCGGAGCTCCAGCAGATCAGCCAGTTCATGCTGCAGGACGTGCGCAACAAGGACGTGGGTCCGGCGGGCGATTCGCTGCGCGAGATCGTTTCGACCATCCGCGGCTTCTCGATCAGCGAGCTCGACGTGCGGCGCAAGCGCACGTGGTGGGAGTGGCTGACCGGCAAGGCCGCGCCCATCGCGCAGTTCGCCGCGCGCTACGAGAACGTGCAGGGCCAGATCGACCGGATCACCGAGAACCTGCTGAGCCACGAGCACAAGCTGATGAAGGACATCAAGTCGCTCGACGTTCTCTATGAAAAGACGCTGAATTTCTACGACGAGCTCGCGCTCTACATCGCGGCGGGCGAACGCAGGATCGAACTTCTCGACCGGAACGAGATCCCTGCGAAGGAGGCCGAGGTTGAGGCCGCGCCCGAGGATCAGGGCGTGATGAAGGCGCAGGAGCTGCGCGACCTGCGCGCCGCGCGGGACGATCTTGAACGGCGGGTGCACGACCTCAAGCTCACCCGGCAGGTGACGATGCAGTCGCTGCCGTCAATCCGGCTCGTTCAGGAGAACGACAAGAGCCTGGTGACGAAGATCAACTCGACGCTCGTGAACACCGTGCCCCTGTGGGAGACGCAGCTGGCGCAGGCCGTGACGATCCAGCGGTCGGCCGAGGCCGCGACGGCCGTGCGCGAAGCCAACGACCTGACGAACGAGCTTCTGACGGCGAACGCGAAGAACCTGCGCGACGCCAACAGGGCGATCCGGACCGAGATGGAGCGCGGCGTCTTCGACATCGAGGCGGTGAAGGCCGCGAACGCCGAGCTGATCGCGACGATCGAGGAGAGCCTCCAGATCGCCGACGAAGGCAAGGCGCGACGCGCGCAGGCCGAGGCGGACCTCGTGAAGCTCGAAGGCGACCTCAAGGAGGCGCTCGCCTCCGCGCGGGCGCGCGGCGGAAAGACCGGAACGAACGCGGGAACCAGCGTTCCAAGGACCTGAGGGCTGCCGTGACCGGACGGGGACGGGCGATCGTTGCGGGCGCGGCGCTTCTGGCGCTGGCCGCCTGCCAGGAGGTGGCGCTCGCCCCGCCTCCGGCGGACCCTGCGCCCGTGGCGGCCCCGGCGCGTCCCGCGCCGGCCGTTCCCGCAGAGCCTTCGGTCCTCAGCCGCGATCTCGAGGTGTTCTACACCCGGGTGGAGGCGAACCTGCGCGCCCAGGACCTTCTGCGCACCGATGGCGGCGGGACGGACGCGCCCTTCGACGCCAAGACCCTGGCCGACAACTTCGAACGCATCGCGCTGTTCGAGGAATACGCCACCGTGAACGGGCGGATCGTGACCCGTCAGACGGCGAGCCGCCTGCATCGCTGGCAGCAGCCGGTGCTCGTGCAGCTGGAGTTCGGCGCCGGGGTGCCGCAGGCCAAGGTGAACCGCGACCGCGTGTCCGTCGCGGCCTTCACCGCGCGCCTGTCCCGGGTGACGGGGCACCCCATGCGGGTCGTGCAGTCCGGCGGCAACTTCCACGTCTTCGTGGTGACCGAGGACGACCGCCGCCTGCTCGGCCCGCGGCTGCGCGGGATCATCCCGGGCATCGGGCAAAGCGCGCTCGATACCGTGATCGACATGCCGCGCTCGACCTACTGCCTCGTCTTCGCCTGGGACCCCGACGACGACGGCGCCTACGAGAAGGCGGTTGCGATCATCCGGGCCGAACACCCGGACCTCCTGCGCCTGTCGTGCATCCACGAGGAAATGGCCCAGGGCATGGGTCTCGCGAACGACAGCCCGGTCGCGCGGCCCTCGATCTTCAACGACGACGAGGAATACGCGCTGCTCACGACGCATGACGAGAAGCTCCTGCGCATCCTCTACGACCCGCGCCTGAAGGCGGGGATGGCGGCGGAGGAGGCGATGCCGATCGTGCGCGAGATCGCGGCGGAGCTGACGGGCGGAGGCATGTGATGCCGGGACCGGCCGCGGGATGAGCGCGCAGGCGCTGATCGCCGCGCTGCCGCTCGCGGTGATCCTGGGCGGGATGCTGGCCCTCGGCCGGTCGGCGGCGCAGGCGGGGCTCGTCGGGCTCGCCGTGGCGACGATCCTCGCGGTGACGGCCTTCGACCTCGCCGGGGCCGCCCCCGGCGGGCTCGGGCCCGCCGCGGCGGGGACCGCGCTCGAGGCGCTGCATTCCACGGCCGTGATCCTCTGGATCATCCTCCCCGCTCTCGCGCTCTACGAGTTCCAGAACCGGACGGGCGCGATCCTTCGCATCCGCGATGCGCTGGGCGGGCTGACGGCGGACCGTCGCGCGCAGGCCATCCTGATCGCGTGGTTCTTCGGGCTCTTCATCGAGGGCGCGGCGGGCTTCGGAACCCCGGTGGCGCTGGCGGCGCCGCTTCTGGTGGGGCTGGGCTATCCGCCGGTGCAGGCGGTCGTGCTGGCGCTTCTGGGGCACGCGGCGGGGGTGTCCTTCGGCGCGGTGGGAACGCCCACGCTGGCTCAGGTGGAGCTGTCGGGGCTGCCGCCCGAGGCGCTGGCGGGCCGGATCGCGCTGATCCACGCGATCCTGGGTCCGGGCCTCCTGCTCCTCATGGTGCGGCTCGCGGGGGAGGGGCCGCTCTCCCGCGGCGACCTCGCCAATTGCGTGGCGGCGGCGGTGGCCTTCTTCGTGCCGTCGGTGGCGCTCGCCGCGCTCGCCGGTCCCGAGGTGCCGAGCCTCGGCGGCGCGCTTCTGGGCGCGGTGGCCTTCGTCCTCCACCTCCGCCGGCGGGGCGAGGGCAGGGCGCCGCGGCTGCGCGCCCTGCTGCCCGACCTCGCGCCCTACATCGCGATCCTCGCGCTCGTCCTCGCCACGCGGCTCGTCGACCCGCTCGGCGGCGCGCTCCGGGGCGTGGCCTTCGCCTGGAGCCGCGACGGCGGCTTCGTGGGCCGGTTCGAGCCGCTCTACCACCCCGGCACGCTCCTCTTCGCGGGCCTCGCGCTCGGCGCCCTGCTCACCGGACGGGCGGCGGCGCTCCCGCCCGCGCTGCGCGCCGCGCTCGTCCGGCTCCTGCCGGTGGCGGCGGCGCTGTCGGTGATGCTGGCGCTGTCGCGGGTCATGGTGCATTCGGGGATGATCGCCACCTTGGCCGAGGCGGCGGCCGGGACCGGCGCCGCCTGGCCCCTGCTCGCCCCGGCGGTGGGGGTGCTGGGCTCCTTCGTCACCGGATCGGCCACGGCGTCGAACATCCTGTTCACCGACTTCCAGCTCTCCGCGGCCCGCGCGCTCGACCTGCCCGCGGCGGCGATGACGGCCGCGCAAGGCGTGGGCTCGGCCATCGGCAACATCGTGGCGCCCCACAACATCATCGCCGGCAGCGCGACCGTGGGCCTCATGGGCCGCGAGGGCGAGATCCTGCGGCGCACGGCGTCGGCCTGCCTCGTCTACGTCCTCGCCGCAGGCGGGCTCACGCTGCTCTCCGTCACGGGCTGACGCGTCACGGGTGGCGCCGGACCGCGCAGACCCCTACATTCAGCCCAGATTGGCGATTTGCGAAAAGGGCGGGCGCACATGAGCATCCTGAATTTCCTCAGCGGCGAATTCATCGACGTCATCGCATGGACGGACGACACCCGGGACACGATGGTCTGGCGGTTCGAACGCCAGGGCCACGCGATCAAGTACGGTGCCAAGCTCACCGTGCGGGAAGGCCAGGCGGCCGTCTTCGTGCATGAAGGCCAGTTGGCCGATGTGTTCACTCCCGGGCTCTACATGCTCGAGACCAACAACATGCCGATCCTGACGACGCTCCAGCACTGGGACCACGGCTTCCGCTCGCCCTTCAAGTCCGAGATCTACTTCGTCAACACCACGCGGTTCACGAACCTCAAGTGGGGCACGAAGAACCCGATCATGATCCGCGACCCCGAATTCGGGCCGACGCGCATCCGCGCCTTCGGCACCTATGCGGTGCGCGTGGCCGATCCCGGCCTCTTCCTGCGCGAGATCGTGGGGACGGACGGGGAGTTCACCAAGGACGAGATCACCTTCCAGATCCGCAACATCATCGTGCAGGAATTCTCCCGTGTGATCGCCCAATCGGGCATCCCCGTGCTCGACATGGCGGCCAACACCGACGAACTCGGCAAGCTGGTGGCGACCCGCATCTCCGACCCCATCGCGGCCTACGGGCTCACGATCCCCGAGTTCTACATCGAGAACATCAGCCTGCCGCCGGCGGTGGAGGCGGCGCTCGACAAGCGCACCTCGATGGGAATCGTGGGGGATCTCACGCGTTACACCCAGTTCCAGACGGCCGAGGCGATGACCGCCCCCGGCGGCGCCGCGGGCGGCGCCATGGCCTCGGGCGTGGGCGCGGGGATCGGGATGGCCATGGGCGCGCAGATGGCGCGGCAGGGGCCCTGGGGCGCCGGCCCAGCCGCCGCGGCGCCGCCGCCCCCGCCGGTGGAACACGTCTGGCACGTGGCCGAGGGCGGTGCCACGAAGGGGCCGTTCTCGAAGGCGGCGATGGGGCGCATGGCGGGCGATGGCGCGCTCACCCGCGAGACCTGGGTCTGGACCCAGGGACAGGACGGATGGAAGCGCGCGGAAGAAACCGAACTCGCGCAGCTCTTCACCGTGCTCCCGCCGCCGCCGCCCGGCGCCTGACCGTCTGCTTCTATCTGCCTCCAAATATCCCGGGGGGTCCGGGGGGCAGAGCCCCCCGGCCGTCCCGCCGCGACGACCCGGCGTTCAGAGCTCCACCGTCTCCATCACTCCGGGCGCCGTCACCTCCACCCCCGGCAGCGCGGCCCTGAGCGGCTCGGCCGACTGGGCAAGCACCGGGAAGGTCCCGTAGTGGCAGGGAATCACGACGCGGAAGTCGAAGAAGCGCTTCGCGGCCCAGGCCGCGCGCTCCATGTCCATCGTGTAATGCCCGCCGCAGCACAGGATGCCGATGTCGGGGCGGTGATACTCCCCCATCCAGCCCATGTCGGCCATGATGTCGGTGTCGCCGCTCACGTAGATCGTCCGGCCCTCGCCCGCGATCATGAATCCGGCCTCCGACCCTGCCGGCATCAGGGTCCCCCGGAAGTCCACGCTGGCCGAATGCGCCGCATTCACCATCGTCACCCGCACGTCTCCCAGAGCGATCGTGCCGCCCTTGCCGAACCCCCGCGCCTCGGCCGCGCCGAAGGCACCGCCTTCGGCCAGCTCGTGCCCGCAATGGATCGGAATGCCCAGTTCCTCGGCGATTGCGCCCGCCTCCGAGGCATGGTCGCCATGCCCGTGGGTCACGAGAATGTCGGTCGCCCCCCGGATCGCCTCGGCCCGTCGCGCATCGGGAAACACCGGGTTTCCGGTCAGCCAGGGGTCGATCAGCAGGACGCGATCCGCTATCTCGATACGGAAGCTCGAATGCCCGAGCCATGTGATCTTCATCGGTTCCTCCCAGTATCTCTGCCGCTCCGACCATAGCACGCCCGAAGGAGAGATCACCCTGGACTGGATGCGCGCCATCGACGGCTACTGCGAACGCACGGACCCCTCCTACTGGGCCGAGCCCGTCAACGCGGTGACGAACGCGGCCTTCCTGATCGCGGCATGGATCATGTGGCGGCGGGTGAAGGGACAGGGGCTGCCGCTCGCCATGGCGCTCGTGGTGATCCTCGCCGCGATCGGGGTCGGGTCCTACCTCTTCCACACCTATGCCCAGGCCTGGGCGGCCATGGCGGACGTGATCCCCATCGTGCTCTTCATCCTCGTCTACGTCTTCGCGGCGACGCGCGACTTCCTCGGGATGGGCACCGCTGTGTCGCTGGGCGTGACCGTGCTGTTCGTGCCCTATGCGGCCGCCATGACGCTGCTCTTCGAGCTGCTGCCCTTCTTCGAGATCTCGTCGTTCTACTGGCCGGTTCCCGTCCTGATCCTCGTCTACGCGATGCTGCTCGCCTTCCGCCATCCGGCGACGGCGCGCGGGCTGGCGATCGGGGCGGTCGTGCTGGTCGTGAGCCTCGTCTTCCGGTCGCTGGACGAGACGCTCTGCGCCACCGTCCCGGTGGGGACGCATTTCATGTGGCACATCCTGAACGGCATCATGCTGGGCTGGATGATCGAGGTCTACCGCCGTCACATGCAGCCCGGGCGATCCGGGCTTTCCTCCCGCGCCCGGACATGACAGATTCGCCGCCGGCTGATCGGGGGTGACGTCATGAGTGCACGGGAAGACGGCGATCGGCGCGCGGCGCTGATCGACGCGGTATGCGGGCATCTGCTCGTCCACGGGCTCGCGAAGTCGAGCCTGCGCGACCTCGCGGCGGCGGCGCAGACGAGCGACCGGATGCTGCTCTACTACTTCAGGGACAAGTCGGACCTCATGTCCGCGGCGCTGGACCGGCTCTGCGCCGTCTTCCAGGAGCGGCTCGAGACGGTGCGTGTGCCCGACCCGCTCGAGGAGGAGGCGCTGCGCCCGGCGCTTGTCGCCCTCGTGATGGACGACGGGGTCTGGCCCTTCCTCCAGGTCTGGCTCGAGATCGTGGCGCGCGGGGGGCGCGGCGAGGCGCTGTTCGCCGAGGCGGGCAACCGGATCGCCACGAACTTCTTCGACTGGATCGCGCGGCAGAGCGCGGCGCCGACCGAGGATGGCCGGCGCGCGGTTGCGGCGCGGCTCCTTCCGATCATGGACGGGCTGATCGTGCTCAAGGCGGTGGGGCTTGGCGGGGAGTGCGCGGCGGCCTGGAGCGGCCGGTAGCGCCGGCGGGCCTTGCAGGCTTGGCAGGGTGCGACTAAACGCACCTCCGTAAGCACGGAGGCCCCATGTCGATCGACGTCGAGACCGCGCGCCGCGTGGCAAAGCTCGCCCGGATCCGGGTGGAGGAGGCGGACCTTCCCGCACTGGCGGGTGAGTTCAACACGATCCTCGGCTTCATCGAGCAGCTGAACGAGGTGGACGTCACCGGCGTGGAGCCGATGACGTCGGTCACGCCCATGCGGCTGAAGCGCCGGGAGGACGGGGTCACGGACGGCGACATGCAGGCCAGGATCCTCGCCAACGCGCCCGACGCGCGGGAAGGGTTCTTCGCAGTGCCGAAGGTGGTCGAATGAGCGGGCTTGCGAAGCTGACCATCGCCGAGGCGCGCGACCGGCTGCGCACGGGCGAGATCACGGCGGTCGAGCTGACGGACGCCTGCCTTGCGGAGATCGAGGCGGCGGGGGTTCTGAACGCCTTTGTCCACCACACGCCCGAGATCGCGAGGGCGCAGGCCGCGGCGGCGGATGCGCGGCTGCGGGCGGGCGACGCGCCCGCGATGTGCGGCATACCGCTTGGCATCAAGGACCTGTTCTGCACGGAAGGGGTGCCGTCGCAGGCCGCCTCCCGCATCCTCGAAGGCTTCCGGCCGCAGTACGAGTCCACCGTCACCCGCCAGCTCTTCGAGGCGGGGGCGGTGATGCTCGGCAAGCTCAACATGGACGAGTTCGCGATGGGTTCGTCGAACGAGACGTCGGCTTACGGCAACGTGGTAAACCCGTGGCGGCGCGGGAACGACACGGCGGCGCTCACGCCCGGCGGGTCCTCGGGCGGGTCGGCCTCTGCCGTGGCGGCAGACCTGTGCCTCGCCGCGACGGGAACAGACACCGGCGGGTCGATCCGCCAGCCCGCGGCCTTCGTGGGCATCACCGGGCTCAAGCCCACCTATGGGCGCTGCTCGCGCTGGGGCATCGTGGCCTTCGCCTCGTCGCTCGACCAGGCGGGACCGATGACGAAGACGGTGCGCGACTGCGCGATCATGCTGCAGGCCATGGCGGGACACGATCCGAAGGATTCCACCTCCGCAGACCTGCCGGTGCCCGACTTCGAGGCGATGCTCACGGGCGACATCCGGGGCAAGACCATCGGCATTCCCAAGGAATACCGGATGGACGGCATGCCCGCCGAAATCGAGGCGCTCTGGTCGAAGGGTGCCGAGATGCTGCGGGATGCGGGCGCGAAGATCGTCGACATCTCCTTGCCGCACACGAAGTACGCGCTGCCCGCCTACTATGTCATCGCCCCCGCCGAGGCATCCTCGAACCTCGCGCGCTACGATGGCGTGCGCTATGGCCACCGCGCGAAGCTCGCGCAGGGCGACGGCGTCACCGAGATGTACGAGAAGACCCGCGCCGAAGGCTTCGGGGCCGAGGTGCGGCGGCGGATCATGGTGGGGACCTACGTGCTGTCTGCCGGGTTCTACGACGCCTACTACAACCGGGCGCGGCGGGTGCGGGCGCTGATCAAGCGCGACTTCGACGAGGCCTTCGCGCAAGGGGTCGACGCGATCCTGACGCCCGCGACGCCCTCGGCGGCCTTCGGCCTCGGCGAGATGGCCTCCGCCGATCCGGTGCAGATGTACCTCAACGACGTCTTTACCGTGACGGTGAACCTCGCCGGGCTGCCGGGGATCGCGGTGCCCGCGGGGCTCGACGCGCAGGGGCTGCCGCTCGGGCTCCAACTGATCGGGCGGCCGTGGGAGGAAGGGGACCTCCTCAACACGGCCTATGCGCTGGAGCGCGCCGCGGGCTTCGCGGCCAAGCCCGCGCGGTGGTGGTGACGCGCTGCATCGGGTGACGGAGGACATGGGACGATGAAGCGGATCGCGGTTCTTTCCGTGCTGGCGATGGCGGCCTGTCAGCCGAGCGTCCCCGAGTCGGGCGTGGGGTTCAACGACTATGACAGCTATCGCATCGCCCAGCTGGAACGCGACCGCGTGCTGGCCGGTCAGGCGCCGCTGATCCCCCCCGCCGCGGCGCCCTCGGGCGCGCCCCTGTCTGCCGTGCCTCCGGCGCCCGTGCAGGCGGCGGCTGCCGTTCCGCCTCGGAACAACCCCGGCATCTCGGACGAGCAGAGCTTCGAGGCGGTGAGCGCGCGGGAGACGATCGAGAGCGACGCAGAGCGGCTCGCACGGATCCGGACGGAGTATGTCGTGGTCCAGCCCGAGGCGCTGCCCGAACGCGCAGGCGGCACAGGCCCCAACATCGTGGCCTTCGCGCTTGAAACGACGAACGCGGTGGGGCAGCCGGTCTACCGCCGGTCGGGGTTCCGGGCCGAGGCGCGGTTCCAGTCGGCCTGCGCGCGCTACACCTCGGCCGACGAGGCGCAGCGGGCATTCCTCGCGCGCGGGGGACCCGAGGAGGACCGGCTGGGCGTGGATCCCGACGGGGACGGCTTCGCCTGCTACTGGGATCCCGGCCCCTTCCGCGCGGCGCGCGGCGGCTGAGGCAGTGGAGGTCGTCCACCGCCCCTCGCCCAACTGCGGAGAGCGGCGGGACGGGCTGCGGCCTACGCTGATCGTCCTTCACTACACCGCGATGGCATCGGCCGAGGCCGCGCTGGAGCGGCTGTGCGATCCGGGCGCGGAAGTCTCCTGCCACTGGCTGATCGAAGAGGACGGGACCGTCTACGCGCTGGTCCCCGAGGAGATGCGGGCGTGGCACGCCGGGACGGGGACGTGGCGTGGCGCGGGAGACGTGAATTCCCGCTCCATCGGGATCGAATTGCAGAACGACGCGCGTTCGCCCTTCCCGGAGCGGCAGATGGCGGCGCTCGAGGCGCTTCTGCGGGGCGTGATGGCGCGGTGGGGGATCGGTTCCGAAGGCGTGATCGCACATTCCGACATGGCGCCGGAGCGCAAGGCCGATCCGGGTCCGCGGTTCGACTGGCGGCGGCTTGCGCGGGCGGGGCTGTCGGTCTGGCCGGAGGATGCGGCGCCCGGGGACTTCGCGGCGGATGCGCGGGTCTTCGGCTATCCGGAGGTGGCGGAGGAGCTGGTGCTGGCGGCGCTTCGGCTCAGGTTCCGGCCCTGGGCCGCGGGGCCGATCGACGACGCCGACCGGGCGATCGCCGCGGGGCTCGCGCGGCTCGGGCGTTGACCGGAGGCGCCGGACCCCTTAGGTGAGCGGGTGCGCGGATGGCCGGATGGCCGCGGCCCTTCGGGGTCGAGGAAAGTCCGGACTCCATGAAGCGACGGTGCCGGGTAACGCCCGGCCGGGGCAACCCGAGGGAAAGCGCCACAGAAAACAGACCGCCCCGGACCTGATCCGGGGTCAGGGTGAAACGGTGGGGTAAGAGCCCACCGCGGGACGGGCAACCGGACCGGCACGGCAAGCCCCACCGGGAGCAATGCCGAATAGGGGCCTCGCGTCCCGGACCTGATCCGGGACAGGGACGCTTCAGCCCGAGAGGCCCGGGTTGGCAGCTCGAGCCCGTTGGTGACGGCGGGCCCAGAGGAATGGTCATCCCTTCCCGGCGACGGGGAGGACAGGATCCGGCTTACAGGCCGTCCGCGCATTTTCCTCCTCTCTCCTGTCGATCGGGCGGGGGCGTCTACGTCACTGCCTCGGGACGCGATGGACGCGCCCGACACGAGCGACAGGAGACGCGCAATGACACGACTGAACCGCATGATCGCCCTTTCCCTCTGCCTGGCCGCCGGGGCGGCCTCGGCCGGGGACTGGGCCGGGCCCGAGGCGCTGGCGACGCTGGAAGGGACGTGGGAAAGCCCGGCGGCGGAGCCCTGGTACGGCGGCTGGGGCACGCGGGAGTTCGTCTTCCGCGACGGGCAGTGGACGCTGACCTTCACCCACGCGCTCGATCCCGCGATGACGCTCAGGACGTTCCAGTTCCGCACGGGCGGCGGCTATGAGGTGCGGGAGGCGGCGTCGGTCGAGGGGGCGTTCCACACCGTCTTCGACGAGGACTGGAAGCACCTGACCCTGCTCACGGCCGACGCGGGCCTCGCCGCAGCGATGGGGATGGGCGACTGCGGGCTTGTCCCGAACCTCGAGGCCGACATCTCGGCCAGCGGCTGCGCGGCGTGGCGGCCGGTCGAGGTCTGCGGCGAGGATCACGACCTCTTCGCCATGACCGCGGACGGCGGGCTGCACTTCGGGGTCCGGCCTGCGGACAACGACATGTGCACCGCCGACAAGCTGCCTGCCGCGCTCCTCCCCGCGGTGGTGCGCCGGGGCGTGGCCGACGGCTGAGGCCCCCGCTGCGCGCCCGTCTGCCGGGCGGGCGCGCGGTGCCGCCTGAAATCGCCACGGCGGCGGGCGAATCTGCTAGGGTCCTCCCAGGGCTGGCTTGCGCCCCGTTCAGGAGGGATTTCGAGATGAGTTTCGTTCGCACATTGGCCACGCTGGCCGCGGGCTACGCCGCCGCCAAGGGCATGGAGAAGTACAAGCAGATGGGCGGTATGGCCGGCGTCCAGAAGTCGATGCAGGACAACCCCCAGATGCAGGGCGCGACCGACCAGGTGAGCCAAATGCTCGAGAAGATGGGCGTTCCCGGGGGCGCAGCGGGGATCCAGAAGATGATGGACCAGTGGCTCGGCAGCGCCGGGCAGTCGGGCGCGGCGGCGACGGCGGGTCTTGGCGGGCTTCTCACCGCGATCACCGGCGCGGCGGCGACCGGGACCGAGAACGCGGGCAAGATGATGGACGCGTTCACAGGCAAGACGGCGGCGTCGCAGGCGATGGAGGAGAACGCCAAGCTGATGATCCGCGCCATGATTCAGGCCGCGAAGGCCGACGGCGAGATCGACCTCGAGGAGCAGCAGAAGATCCTTGCGCAGATGGGCGACATCGGGCCGGAGGAGCGCGCGTTCCTCGAGGCGGAGATGCGCAAGCCCGTGGACATCATGGGTCTGGCGCAGGACACGGGCGATGCGATGAAGGCGCAGGTCTATGCCATGTCGCTGATGGCGATCCGGGTCGATACCGCGTCCGAGGCCGCCTACCTCGACGGGCTGGCGCGCGCCCTGGGGCTGAGCGAGGACGCGCGGGCGCAGGTCCACAGGGCGATGGGGCTTGCCTGACGGCTTGACTCGGGGGCGGGCCTGAGTAAAAGGCGGGCTTCGAGGAATTCCGGGCGCCCCCCGCAGTGGCGTCCCCTGCAGGAGACGACCCATGGCGAAGCCGACGACGATCAAGATCCGTCTGAACTCGACGGCGGACACGGGGCACTTCTACGTGACGAAGAAGAACGCCCGCACGATGACCGAGAAGATGACCATCCGGAAGTACGACCCGGTTGCGCGCAAGCACGTCGAATACAAGGAAGGCAAGATCAAGTAAGGATCTTCCTCCTGCGCGATCCGCGGCCTCCCCGTCTGGGAGGCCGCTTGCATTTCGGCACCTGCCCTTTCCTTTTCTTGCGACGCGCTATCTGCGTCGTATGACCGCAGGTTCCATCACGCTCAGATCCTCGACGGGCCGCGACTTCGACGCGATCGACGGGATGCTGGCACGGTCCTATCCCAGGCTCCTCAAGAACGACTATCCGCCCTCGGTGATGGTGACCGCGGTGCCGCTGATCAGCCGCGCCAATCCCGCTCTGGTGCGGTCCGGGACCTACTACGTGGCCGAGACGTCGGACGGCGCGATCATCGGGGCGGGCGGCTGGACCATGGCGCCCGAGGGACGACGGGCGGCGGAGGTGCGGCATCTGGTGGTCGACTGGCGCCACCAGCGGCAGGGGATCGGGCGGCGCCTGATGATGGGCATCTTCGCGGAAGCGCAGTTGCAGGGCGTCCGCCGGATCGAGGCGCGGGCGACCCGGAACGCGGTGTCGTTCTACGAGTCGATGGGGTTCGAGACCCTCGGGCAGGTCACGGTGCCGCTCCGTCCCGGGATCGACTTTCCCGCGGTGATGATGCGCCGCTTCCTCTGAGGGCGTTGCGCCCGGCGGGCGCACCGACATATTCCCCCTGACGGCACGGGGGGCGGAATGAGGGATCTCTACATCGGTGTGGACGCAGGCTCGTCCGTCATCAAGGCGGCCGCCTTCGATGAAGAGGGTCGTGCGGTGGCGCTGGCCTCCGAGCGGACGCCGCTCGCGCGCCTTCCGGGCGGACGGGTCGAGGCAGATCCGGAGGCGGCGTGGTCCGCCTTCGTGCGCGTCATGCGCGGGGTCGTTTCGCAGGCCGAAGGACACGGCCGGATCGCGGGGCTGGGCCTCGCGGGCGCGATGGTGGGCGGCTGGGTGATCGACGGGGAGGGGCGTACGCTCCGCCCCGGGATCAACTGGGAGGACAGCCGGGCGCAGGGGCTGATCGAGGATATGAGGCGGGAGAACCCGCGTCTCCTGTCGGACATCTTCACCGTGTCGGGATCGGTCATGCAGCAGGGCTGCACGCTGCCGGTGACGGCAGCCCTCCTGCGGGAGGAGCCGGAGGTCATGGCCCGGGCGGTGGCGGTCCTCGGCTACAAGGACTGGCTCCGGTTCCGGCTGACCGGGCGCGTCGCGACCGACGCGAGCGAGGCGGCTGTGGCGCCGGGGAATGCGCGGGCGCAGGCACGGGACGAGGGGCTCATCCGGCTCTTCGGGCTTGAGGGGCATTCGCACCTTCTGCCGGAGGCGCTGCCGTCCGCCGCGCTCGCGGGCGCGGTGACGGCGGAGGCGTCGCGCGAGACCGGGCTGCCCGAGGGTCTTCCCGTGGCGGCCGGAGCGGGGGACGTGATCGCGAACGTCATTGGGGCAGGGGGGCTGCGGGCCGGATCGATGACGGGGCTTCTGGGGACGACCTGCATGATCGGGCTCTGTACCGAAGAAGCGGTGTTCACGCCGCCCGACCTCGGGCTCCTGTTCTCGCTGCCGGAGCGGCACTGGTTCCGGGCGATGGTGAACGTGGCGGGGACGCTGAACCTCGACTGGGCGGCGGGGCTGATGTTCCCGCATCTCGCGGGGAAGGGCGACCTCCTTGCCCGCGTCGGCGCGGTCGCCGAGGCGCAGCCGGTTGGGTCGGATGGCGTGGTTTACCTCCCGTATCTCAGCGAAAGCGGGATCATCGCGCCGGTGGCGGATGCGCGCGCGCGGGCGCAGTTCGCGGGGCTGATCCCGGCGCACGGGCGGGAGGCGATGATCCGGGCCGTCTACGAGGGCGTGGCGTTCTCGATCGCGGACCTCTGCGATCTCCTCGCGCCGCCCGAAGGAACGGCGATGGTGCTGACGGGCGGCGGCGCGCGGAGCGCGTTCTGGTGCCGGATGATCGCGGAGGTCACCGGGCGGGAGGTCGTGGTGCCCGAGGGCGCGGAGTTCGGAGCACGCGGGGCCGCTCTGCTGGCCGAGACGGCGCTTGGACGGTTCGGCTCAGTGAGGGAAGCCTCGGCCTCGGTCGCGGGCGGGGGGACCGTCCACGCCCCGACAGGCGCCGATGCGGCGGCGTGGGCTGCGGCGCGGGGGCGCTACCGCGACGCGCGGGACCGGGCGCTGTCCCGCGGAGAGGGGAGTTGCGAATCGGGTGTGGTATAGACCATCCTTCGGGTGGTCCGTTCCAATCGGGTGCGCATGTCCACGAAGCCGAAATATCGCCGGGTCGCCGACAGCCTCGCCGAGGATATTCTGGCAGGCCGCCTCAAGGTCGGTGACCAGATCCCCTCCGAACGGGTGATCGCCGAAGAGTACGGGATCAGCCGGATGACGGTGCGGCAGGCGCTGAAGCACCTCGCCGACCGGGGCATGGTCGAGGCGCGCGTCGGGCAGGGGACCTTCGTGGGCGCCCCCCGGCTGCAGCAGCAGCTCTCGACGCTCACGGGCTTCACCGAGGAGATGGAGAAGCAGGGGCGCAAGCCCGCGAGCATCGTGGTGGAGGCCGCGGCGCGGACGCCCGATGCGGAAACGGCTCAGGCGCTGGAACTGCCCGCGGGCGCCATCGTGTGGCGGATTGCGCGGGTGCGGCTCGCGGACGGGGAGCCCGTGGCGCTCGAGACGACCGAGGTGGTCGCGGCCATGACGCCGGGGCTGCTCGAGCGCGCGGATTTCGGGCGCACGTCGCTCTACGACACGCTCCGGCGGCACTACGGTCTGCGTCCGGCGGTGGCCGAGCAGACGCTGGCCGCGACCTCGGCGGACGCCTCCGTCGCCCTGCCGCTCGGGATCGAGGTGGGCGCGCCGGTGTTGAGCCTCACGCGCCTCACGCGCGACGCCGAGGGGCGCGCGTTCGAACATGTGCGGTCGGTCTACCGGGGCGACGCCTTCGTGATGAAGGTGCGGCTCGATCTGAAGGAGGGATGATGGAGACGGCGCGGGCCTATGTGAGCGAACTCGTCCGGCGCCTGTCGGAGCCCGGTCTCTTGGACCAGCTGGCGCCTGCGGTCGACGCGGTCGTGGCCTCCGTCCGGGCGGGCGGGCTGACCTACATCTTCGGCACGGGGCATTCGCATCTCCTCGCGCTCGAACTGCATTACCGGGCGGGCGGGCCGGCCTTCGTCGTCCCGATCCTCGACGAGAGCCTGATGCTCCACGAAGGCGCCATCGCCTCCACCGCGCGGGAGCGGGAGAGCGGGGCGGCCGTCGCGGCCTTCGCCCGCTATGCGATCAAGCCGCGCGACGTGGTCATCGTCATCTCGAACTCCGGCGTCAACGCGGCGCCCGTGGAGGCCGCTCGGATCGCCCGCGTCTCGGGCGCGGCGGTGATCGCGCTGACCTCGCGCGCCTATTCCGAGGCCTCCGCCAACGGGCGCCCGACGCTGGCGGGCGCCGCCGACATCGTGATCGACAACGGCCTGCCCCCCGGCGACGCGCTCGTGGCGCTGCCCGGCACGCCGCTCAAGGCCGGCCCCGGCTCGACCGCGATCGGCGCGGCGCTTCTCCATGCGCTCTTCGCCGAGGCGGCTGCCCGGCTTGCGGCCGACGGGCCGCCCCCGATCTTCCTCAGCGCCAACATGCCCGGCGCCGCGGAGAACAACAGGGATCTCGTTGAGCGGTACGGCCCGCTCAACCCGCATCTCTGAGCACCAACAGAGAGGACCAGACCCATGAGAAAGACCCTGAAGACCCTTCTCGCGGCGAGCGTCGCCTTCGCGCCGCTTCCCGCGTTCGCGCAGACCGAGGTGACGCTCTGGCACATGGAGCAGCCCCCGCACCGGGTGGCGCGCATCCAGGAGCTGATCGACGAATTCAACGCGGCCAACCCCGACATCGTGGTGACGCAGGAGCCGCAGAACTGGGGCGAGATCTACGCCAAGGCCCCGGCGGCGGCGGCGGCGGGCGCGGGCCCCGACATGCTCTTCGCGATCCCGGACTTCGCGCCGATCCTGAAGGGCATCGGGGCGCTCCAGCCGGTCGACGACTTCGTGGCGGAACTCGACGCCAGGCACGACTTCGTCGACTCGGCGGTGGAGGCCTACAGCTACGACGGCGGCATCTGGGCCGTGCCGCTCTACAACATGACGATGCACCTCTGGTACCGGCCTTCGGTGCTGGAAGAGGCCGGGATCGCCGTGCCGACCACCTGGGAGGAATGGCGCGCGGCGGCCGAGGCGCTGACGAAGGACGGCCAGTACGGCATGGGCCTGCCCGCCAACCGGCAGCTCTACACCGACCAGACGGTCTATTCGGTGATGCTGAACGGCGGCGCGTCCGAGATCTACAACGAGGACGGCACGCTCCGCTTCGACAACCCGGAAACCGTCGCGGCCTACGAGTTCTACAACTCGATGATGCCCTTCTCGCCCCCGGACGCGCCGTCCTGGACCTGGGGCGAGGCCGAGGCCTGCTTCGCCTCCCGCGCCTGCGCGATGATCATGCAGTTCACGGTGATCTCGACCTACGACACGCAGGCCGAAGGCGATGCCGCCGATCTGGGCGTGGCCGCGATCCCGGTGAAGAACGCGGGCGACGAACCCGGAACCATCGCCTACGCCAACGCTGTCCTGTTCCTCAGCCAGGACGAGGCCAGGCGCGAGGCGTCGCAGAAGTTCATCTCGTTCCTGCTCGAGCCCGAGAACTACGGGCGGTTCCTGAACATGGAGCCGGGCCTGTTCTTCCCCGTCACCGCTGATGGCGCGACGGCGGAGAGCCTGTGGTCCGACCCGATGGTGGAAAAGTACAAGCCGCAGATCGAGACGATCATCGCCAACAGCGCCAACGGGAAGCTCTTCGGCTTCACCTCGGGCCGCGTGTTCCCGGCGATCGCCGCGATCTCGGGGCAGAACGTGTTGGCCGAGACGCTGCAGAACATCGTCGTGAACGGGACCGCGCCCGCCGAGGCCGTGGCCGCCGGTCAGGCGCGGATGCAAGAGCTGTCCAACTGAGGTGATGCGCCGGTGCGGCAGGGACCCTTCGCCCTTCTCCTGATCGCGCCGGCGCTTGCCCTGCTGGCGGCCGTGCTCGCATGGCCGCTGGTTTCCGGAATCCTCCTGTCGTTCCGCGACGTGCGGATCGTGGGAAGCGAAGGCCCGTGGGTGGGCCTCGACAACTACGCCAAGGTGCTGACGAGCGCGGTCTTCTGGCGCGCCACATGGCTGTCCTTCGTCTGGGTCGCGGCGAATGCCGTGCTCCAGACCGCGCTGGCGCTGGGCGCCGCGCTGATCCTCCACCAGAAGTTCCCCGGCGTGCGCGTCGCGCGGACGTGGATCGTGCTCAGCTGGATCGTGCCCACAGTGGTGGTCGTGATGATCTGGCGCTGGCTCTTCTCGACCTCGGGCGGGGTGGTGAACCCGGCGCTGATGGGGATCGGCGTGATCGACCGTCCGGTGGGCTTCTTCGCGACGCCGTGGACGGCCTTCGCGACCCTCGTCTTCATCAACTCGTGGCGCTGGTTTCCCTTCATCGCGCTGATGATCCTCGCGGGCCTCACGCGCATCCCGGCCGACCTGCACGAGGCCGCGCGGGTCGACGGCGCCGGGCCGTGGAAGCGCTTCACCCGCATTACGTGGCCCTTGCTCGCGCCGACCCTGACGGTGCTCCTCGTGATCGGGACGCTCCTGTCCTTCAACGTCTTCGACGTGATCTGGCTGATGACCTCGGGCGGCCCCGCGGGCGGGACGCGGACGCTGCCGGTCCTGATCTACGAAACCGCCTTCCGCGGCTACCGCGTCAGCGAAGCCGCGACGATCGCGGTGCTGGCGACCCTTCTCCTGATGTCCTTCGCCATCTTCGCCACGCGCCGCCTTGCCCTGTCGGGGGATGAGCGGTGAGGCGCGCGGTCCACTGGTCGCTCGCGCTCTGGGGCGGGATCGCCGTCGTCGGCGGCATGATCGCGCTGCCGTTCTGGTTCGTGCTGTCGGGCTCCATCAAGGCGCCGCAGGAGATCATCTCCCGCACGCCCACGATCTTCCCGCAGAGCTTCACGACGCAGCATTACGAGAAGCTGCTCGCGGCGTCGGACTACGCAGCCTACATGCTGAACAGCATCGCAGTGGCCGCGGCCTCCACCGCGCTGACGCTCGCGCTCGCGATCCCCGCGGGCTACGCCTTCTTCCGGCTGACGTTCCGGGGGCGGGCGGCGCTCTACCGCGTGATCCTGCTGGCCTACGCCTTCCCCTCCATCGTGGTCCTCGTGCCGCTCTTCGCGATGTTCGCGCGCGTCGGCCTCGTGGACACGCGGACGGCGCTGATCCTCGTCAACACCGCCTTCGCGCTGCCCTTCGCGATCTGGATGCTGCGGGCGTTCTTCGCGCAGATCCCGCCCGAGATCGAGGAGGCCGCGCGGATGGACGGGGGTCCGCCGCTCACGATCCTGCGCCGCATCCTCCTGCCGCTGATCGCGCCGGGGGTCGGGGCGGTAGCGGTCTTCGCCTTCGTGACGAGCTGGACGGAGTATGTCTTTGCCTCGGTGATGATCCTGACGGATGCGAAGCGGACGGTGCCGGTCGGGTTCTCCGGCATCATCGGGCAATACCAGGTGGACTGGGGGCTGCTCTTGGCGGGCGCGAGCCTCGCCATCCTGCCGGTGGTCATCCTCTTCGCCTTCATCGGGCGGTGGTTCGTGGCGGGTCTGACGGAAGGGGCGGTGAAGTAATGGCTGAGGTCCGGCTCGACCGTATCGCGAAATCCTTCGGGGGCACGGAGGTGATCCCGGCGATGGACCTGACCATCGGGGCAGGGGAGTTCTGCGTGCTCGTCGGCCCCTCGGGCTGCGGGAAGTCCACACTTCTCAGGACCATCGCGGGGCTCGAGGAGCCGTCGTCGGGCCGCGTGCTGATCGGCGGGCGGGACGTCACGCGCGAGGAACCGTCGAAGCGCGGCGTCGCCATGGTGTTCCAATCCTACGCGCTCTACCCGCACATGACCGTGGCCGAGAACATGGAATTCGGGCTCGAGATGGCGAAGGTCCCGAAGGCCGAACGCCGCGCGGCCGTGGAAGCCGCCGCACGGACGCTGCGGCTCTCGGACTACCTCGACCGCAAGCCGCGCGCGCTGTCGGGCGGGCAGCGGCAGCGGGTGGCGATCGGGCGGGCGATCGTCCGCAAACCGGCCGTGTTCCTGTTCGACGAGCCGCTGTCGAACCTCGACGCCGAGCTGCGGGTCGAGATGCGGCTGGAACTCGCGCGCATCCATCGCGACGTGGGCGCGACCATGATCCACGTCACCCACGACCAGCTCGAGGCGATGACGCTCGCAGACCGGATCGTCGTGATGAACAAGGGCCGGGTGGAGCAGCAGGGGGCGCCGGACGCGCTCTACGCCGACCCGGACTCGCTCTTCGTCGCGGGCTTTCTCGGCTCGCCGCGCATGAACTTCCTCCCGGCCCGCGTGACGGGGCGGGAGGGGGACCGCGCGCTGGTCGATGTGGGGGCGCTGGGCCTTGTCGGCCTGCCCGTGCGGCTCAGGGCGCCGGAGCGGGCGTTGGGGGTGGAGGTGATCCTCGGGGTGCGGCCCGAACATCTGTCCGAGGGCGGCAGCGTCCCGGTGCGCCTCGTGGCACAGGTGGTCGAGAACACGGGCGCGGCGAGCTACCTCTACACCGACACGACGCGCGCCTCGGCCATCGTGGCCGAGGTCCCCCGCGGACGCCGGGTCGCCGCGGGCGAAGCCGTCGACCTGAGCCTCGCGCCCGACGCCTGCTTCCTCTTCGACCCGGCCGGCCCCCGGCTCTGACACCCGGAGACGAAAAAGCCCGCCGGACTTGCGTCCGGCGGGCCATTTGCCGTCCCGTCTGGGGGGCGCGTTATTCGCGATTGCCCATGAACTGCAGGAGGAACATGAAGATGTTGATGAAGTTGAGGTAGAGGCTCAGTGCCCCCATGATCCCCGACTTGTCCAGCCACTCCTGGTCCGCGTGCGCGGCATGGGCCACGTACTCGGTCTTGATCCGCTGCGTGTCGTAGGCGGTGAGACCCGCGAAGATCAGCAGACCCAGGATCGACACCGCGAACATGATCGCGGGCGAGCCGAGGAAGAGGTTGATGATCGACGCCACGATCAGGCCGATCACGCCCATGATCAGGAACGACCCCCAGCCCGAGATGTCCTTCTTCGTCGTGTAGCCCCAGAGCGACAGGCCCGCGAAGGCGATCGAGGTCACGAGGAAGGTCTGCGCGATCGAGATGCCGGTGAAGGCCGCGAAGATCCACGCGATCGACAGGCCCATGAGGGCCGCGAAGACGTAGAACAGCGCCTGAGCGCCGGAGGCCGAGACCCGGTTGATCATCGCGCCGAAGGCGAACACGAAGATCAGCGGCGCGAACATGGCGATCCAGCCGAGGATGTTCGGCTGAAGCGTCGCGGGATCGCGGAAGATGGACAGCAGAGCGTCGTTGGAACCCACCGCCCAGGCCACGCCGGCCGTGACCAGCATGCCCACGGACATGGTCCCGTAGACCTTGTTCATGTGGGCGCGAAGGCCCTCGTCAATCGCGGCGGCCGTGCGGACACCGGTCTGCACACGAGCCGTCTGATACTCAGCCATTTGGTAGCCTCCAAAAGGTTAAAGGCGGGCTGACCCCCGAGGTCTGGCCGCCCTTGCTCTCGAAAATGGGGGAAAACGCCATGCTTTTCAAGGCTGGCGGGGAGTGAAAACGCACCGTTTTCACTGCTTTCGCGCGGGTGCGGCACGGAGCCGGGTTCACGCGTCCGAGATCGAGATCACCACCTTGCCGGTGGCCCGCCGGTTGCGCAGGAGGTCGAATCCCTCCTGCGCTCGGTCGAGCGGCAGGACATGGCTGACGTGGGGGCGAAGGCGTCCCTCCTCGTACCAGCGCAGGAGCGTGGCGAGACTGTCGGTCAACGCGTCGGGACGGAAGCGCAGATAGCCGCCCCAGTAGTGCCCGATGACCGAGACGTTCTTGACGAGCAGGTGGTTGGCCGGGATCTCGGGCAGCGACCCGCTGGCGAAGCCGATGAGGAGGATGCGTCCTTCGGGACGGGTGGCGCCGAGCGCCGCGCGGAACTGCTCGCCCCCCACCGCGTCGTAGACGACGTCCGCCCCGCCTTCGGCTTTAACGGCCGCGCGGATGTCGGCGCCGTCGCTGTCGAGCAGCACATGGGCCCCCGCCCGCCGCGCCGCCTCGAGCTTTTCGTCGCCCCGGGCGCAGGCGATGACCCTGGCACCCATGAGATGCCCGATCTCCACCGCCGTCAGTCCCACGCCGCCGCCCGCGCCCAGGACCAGCAGCGTCTCCCCCGGGCGGAGCGCCGCGCGCCGGTCGAGCGCGAGATGGCTCGTGCCGTAGGCGATCTGGAAGGCGGCGGCGTCTTCGAAGGACATCGTATCCGGGATCGGCAGGCAACGCGCGGCGGGGAAGACGCCGTACTCGGCCAGAGCGCCGTGCCCCGCAAAGACGGCCACGCGGGTCCCCGGGGCTGGACCCTCCGTGCCGGGGCCGAGGACCTCCACCCGCCCCGCCAGTTCGAGTCCGAGCGTGAAGGGTGGCTCGGGCATCTCCTGGTACTGACCACGGAGCATCAGCAGGTCCGCGAAGTTCAGCGCGGCTGCGGCGATGCGCACCAGCGCCTCGCCCGGCCGCGGGACAGGCCGGGGCACCTCGCGGAGCACCGGAGGGGAATCAATGGTTTCGAGCAGGAGCGCCTTCATCAGGATCGTCCGGGGCGGCGGCGGCAGGCCAAGCCTAGCCGCGCATCGACCCGAGCGCGAGGGAAAAATTCACGATCTTCAGAGACTTCCGCCCCGCTCCGGGACATGCCCGACCTCCCCGCCAACGGCGTTAAGCCTGAATTCACCATGGCCGGGCCATCTTGGTGCATACCAAAAACCTGACCATTTGGACAGGTTGCGCAGTTGAACGCAAAACGGCAAATAAAGCTCAGGTTGTATTTGAGGAGAGGTGGGCATGAAGCATCCGGTAGACGTTCACGTGGGCAAGCGCGTACGGCATCGCCGCTGGATGGTGGGCATGACGCAGCAACAGCTGGCCGAAAAGGTGGGCATCAAGTTCCAGCAGATCCAGAAGTACGAGACGGGGATGAACCGGGTCAGCGCCTCGCGGCTCTGGGACATCGCCGAGGCGCTCGGCGTGCCGGTATCGTTCTTCTTCGAGGGTCTGGACGAAAAGGCCCATGCTCCGGTGGGCGACGCCCCGGCGGACATCATGGTCGACAAGGAAGCGCTGGAGCTCGTCCGGTCCTACTATGCGATCCCCGAAACCCAACGCCGCCGCCTCTTCGAACTGGCCCGGGTGCTGAGCGACGTCGCCTGACCGGGGCTTGACGGCGCGCCGGGCGCGCTCTACCGCCGTGCGGCAGAGCTGAGCCCGGACGCGCCATGTCCCCCCTTCCCGACGATCTGATGAGCGAGTTGCGCGCGGTCGCCGAAGAGGCCGCCGACGCGGCGCGGGTGGAAACCCTGCGCCATTTCCGGTCGGACGGACTCTCGGCCGACAGCAAGCGCGCGGACTTCGACCCCGTCACCGTGGCCGACCGCGCCTCGGAAACGGCGATCCGGGCGGTCCTCGGCCGCCGCCGGCCGGCCGACGCGATCCTGGGCGAGGAATACGCGGCGACGGACGGGTCGAGCGGGCTGACCTGGGTGATCGACCCCATCGACGGCACGCGCGCCTATCTGAGCGGCGCGCCGACCTGGGGGGTTCTCGTCGCCGTGTCGGACGTGCGCGGTCCGCTCTTCGGCCTCATCGACCAGCCCTATATCGGCGAGCGCTTCGTGGGCGGGTTCGGCCGGGCCGAATGCATCGGTCCGCGCGGCCGGTCGGCCATCCGCACGCGCGGCGCGCGGCCCCTGTCGGAGGCTTTCCTCTATTCGACCTTCCCCGAGGTCGGGACCGAAGCGGAGCGGCTGGCGTTCCGCCGGGTCGCGGACAGGGCGCGGCTCACCCGGTACGGGATGGACTGCTACGCCTATGCGCTGATCGCGGCGGGGCAGATCGACCTCGTGGTCGAGGCGGGGCTGCATCCCTACGACGTCCACGCGCCGATCGCCGTGATCGAGGCGGCCGGGGGCATCGTGACCGACTGGGAGGGCAGGCCGGCCCATGGCGGCGGGCGGGTGCTCGCTGCTGCGAACGAGGCGATCCACGCAGAGGCGCTGGCGCTCCTCCGGGGGGTGGCGTGACGGCGCTGGTCCTTCGGGGGGCCTCGGCGATCCTAACGATGGACGACGCGCTGCGCGAGATCGCGGACGCGGACATCCGCATCGACGGCGGCGTGATCGTGGCTGTGGGGCAGGGGTTGCCCGCCGAGGGGGCCGAGACGCTGGACGTGTCGGGCTGCGTCGTGACGCCGGGGCTCGTCAACACGCACCACCACCTGTTCCAGAGCCTCACGCGGGCGGTTCCGGGCGGGCAGGACGCGCTTCTCTTCGGCTGGCTCCGGACGCTCTACCCGATCTGGGCGCGGATGCGGCCCGAGGACATCCGCGCGGCGACGCGGCTGGGGCTGGCCGAGCTTGCCCTCTCGGGCTGCACGACCTCGTCCGACCACCTCTACCTCTTCCCGAACGGCACCCGGCTCGACGACACCATCGAGGCGGCGGCCGAGGTGGGCCTGCGCTTCCACCCGACGCGGGGCGCCATGTCGATCGGGCAATCGCAGGGCGGCCTGCCGCCGGATTCGCTCGTCGAGGACGAGGCGGCGATCCTCGAGGATTGCCTGCGGGTGATCGGCGCCTTCCACGACCCGTCGCCCGGTTCCATGACCCGCGTCGGCGTGGCGCCCTGTTCGCCCTTCTCGGTCAGCCGGGAGCTCATGCGGGATGCGGCGATCCTCGCCCGCGAGGCCGGCGTCCGGCTTCACACGCATCTGGCGGAGAACGACGAGGACGTGCGCTATTCGCTTGAGACCTTCGGCTGCCGGCCGGGCCAGTATGCCGAGGACCTGGGCTGGACGGGAGGCGACGTCTGGCACGCCCATTGCGTGAAGCTCGACCGCGAGGAGATCGCGCTCTTCGCGCGGACGCTGACAGGGGTAGCGCACTGCCCCTGTTCGAACTGCCGCCTTGGATCCGGCATCGCGCCCGTGCGGGCGATGCGGGACGCGGGCGTGCGGCTGGGGCTCGGCGTGGACGGATCGGCGTCGAACGACGCGGGCACCCTGATCGCCGAGGCGCGGCAGGCGATGCTGCTCCAGCGGGTGGCGCTGGGGGCGGATGCGATGAGCGCGCGGGAGGCGCTGTGGATCGCCACCCGGGGCGGGGCCGAGGTGCTGGGGCGGGACGACATCGGGGCCATCGCGCCCGGGATGCGGGCGGATCTGGCGGTGTGGGACTGCGCGGGGATCGAGAGCGCGGGAAGCTGGGATCCCGCGGCGCTGCTGCTGGCGGGTCCGCGGCAGGTGCGGGAGCTCTTCGTCGAGGGGCGGGCGGTGGTCCGGGAGGGACGGCTCGCCACGGTCGAGGCGGGCCGGATCGCCGAGGAGGCGCGCCGGAGCGTCCGCAGGCTGGCGACGGGCTAGGGCAGGGGGCTCTGCCCCCTCTGCCGCGCTGGCGCGCGGCATTCACCCCCGGAGTATTTGGACCGAGATGAAGCCTAGGCCGTCGGCCTTGGGACCGGGCGTCCGGCGACGTAGGTGGCGCGGATCGCGCGGTCATCGCCCATCATGATCGTGGGGAAGACGGCCTCCCAGATGTCGCCCGCGCGGGCGGCGCGCTGGGCGATCGCGGGCGTGGAGGCGAGGTCGAGGACGACGAGGTCGGCCTCCATCCCCGGCGCGAGGCGGCCGATGCGGTCGTCGAGGCGGAGCGCGCGGGCGGACCCGGCCGTCGCGAGCCAGAGAAGCTCGGCCGGGTGCAGCGGGCGGCGGCGGAGCTGGGCGACCTCGTAGGCCGCGGCCATGGTGCGGAGCATGGAGAAGGACGACCCGCCGCCGGTGTCGGTGGCGAGCCCGATGCGGTGGCCATCGGCCGAGAGCCCGTCCATGTCGAAGAGGCCCGAGCCGATGAAGGTGTTCGAGGTGGGGCAATGGACGAGCGCCGCGTCGGCCTCGCGCAGCCGTGCCCGTTCGCGGTCCGAGAGGTGGATGGCGTGGCCGAAGACGGCGCCGGGCCCGACGAGGCCGAAGCGGTGGTAGGTGTCGAGGTAGTCGCGCGCGTCGGGGAAGAGCTCGGCCACCCAGGCGCATTCGTCGGTCTGCTCGGACAGGTGGGTCTGCATCAGGCAGGTGGGGTGGTCGGCCCAGAGCGCGCCCATCGCCTCGAGCTGCTCGGGCGTGGAAGTGGGCGAGAAGCGGGGCGTGATGGCGTAGGTGAGCCGGTCGCGTCCGTGCCAGCGGGCGATCAGCGCGGCGCTGTCGTCATGGGCGGAGCGCGGCGTGTCGCGCAGGCCCGCGGGCGCGTTCCGGTCCATGCACGTCTTGCCCGCCACGAGGCGCAGGCCGCGGGCCAGCGCGGCCTCGAACAGGGCTTCGACGCTTTCGGGATGGATCGTGCAGAAGCTCGCCACTGTCGTCGTGCCGTGCGCGAGCACGAGGTCGAGGTAGCGCGCCGCGACCTCGGCGGCATAGGCGGGGTCCGAGAAGCGCATCTCCTCGGGGAAGGTGTAGCTGTTCAGCCAGTCGATGAGGCGCTTGCCCCAGCTCGCGATGATCCCGGTCTGGGGGTAGTGGACATGGGCGTCGACGAACCCGGGCAGGATCAGCGCCGTGCCGTGGTCGGTCACGGGGACCTGGGGGTGCGCCGCGCGCAGGAGGTCTGCCGGACCCGTGGCGCGGATGCGGCCATCTTCGACCAGAACCGCCCCGCGGGCGTCGTGGCGCGCGGCCTCGGCCGCCGGGACGGCGAAGGGATCGGCCGTGAAGGCGAGGGTCTGGCCGAGAAGCAGGCGGGGGTCGGTCACGGGGGGCGTCTCCGGTTGACGGGCCGAGCCTATGGTCTGGCGAGGAAATGGTAAATCTGCCGTGCGACCTGTTGCTTTGCCTGTCTGTCTTCTATGGTGCGCCCGCGAACGGGGAGTTGCCGATGACAGACATGCAGCCAGGGCCGGACGAGGAGCGCGCGGAGGACCATCCGCTGAACGAACGGCTTTTCGCGGCCGTGCGGCTTGCACTGGCGGCAGGGGATTCGGCCCGGCTTCATGCCCTTCTGGAACCGCTTCATACCGCCGACATCGCCGACTTCCTCGAACAGGTGGACGGGGGCGAGCGGCGCGAAGTCCTTCTTCTCGCGCCCGAGATCGTGGACGGGGACGTCCTGTCCGACCTCGACGAGGGTCTGCGCGAGGAGGTGATCGCCTTCCTTCCGCCCGAGCAGCTGGCCGAGGCGGTGCGGGAGCTCGATTCCGACGACGTGGTCGACCTGATCGAGGATCTCGACACGCCGCAGCAGGAGGCGGTGCTCGACGCGCTCGAGGACGCGGACCGCGCGGCTGTCGAGAAGGCGATGACCTACCCGGAGTATTCCGCCGGGCGGCTCATGCAGCGCGAGGTCGTGATGGCGCCCGAGCACTGGACGGTGGGCGAGGCGATCGACCACCTGCGCGCGAAGGAGGACCTGCCCGAGCAGTTCTACCACGTCGTGCTCGTCGACCCGCGCCTGAAGCCGGTGGGGCAGGTGCCGCTCGGCAAGCTCATGGCGGCGCGGCGGCTCGTGCCGCTGAAGGACCTCGTCGAGGAGGACTTCCGCACGATCCCCGTGACCCAGTACGAAGGCGATGTCGCCTATGCGTTCAACCAGTATCACCTGATCTCGGTGCCCGTGGTGGACCATGGCGGGCGGCTGGTGGGGGTGATCACGATCGACGACGCGATGATCGTGCTGGACGAGGAGCATGAGGAGGACATCATGCGCCTCGCCAATGTCACGGACTCGGCGAGCATCTCGGACAACGCCGTGACGACGGCGCGCGGGCGGCTGCCCTGGCTCGTCATCAACCTCTTCACCGCGTCGCTGTCGGCGGTGGTGATCTCCCGCTTCGAGGCGACGATCGAGGCTCTCGTGATCCTCGCGGCTCTGATGCCGATCGTGGCCTCCACGGGGGGGATCGCGGGGACGCAGTCGCTGGCGGTGGCGGTCCGGGGCCTGGCGACGCGCAACCTCACCAACGCCAACGCCCGTCGGGTGATCCTGCGCGAGCTGGGTGCGGGGCTGCTCAACGGGCTGGGGCTCGCGCTGGTGCTGGGGCTCGCGGGCACGCTGATCTTCGGGGACGTGATGCTGGGGATCGTGCTGGGGCTCGCCATGATCGTGAACCAGATCGTCGCGGCGCTCGGCGGGGTGCTCGTGCCGCTGGCGCTCGACCGCATGGGGTTCGACCCCGCGCTCGCCTCGGGGACGTTCGTCACGACGATGACCGACGTGATGGGGTTCTTCGCCTTCCTCGGCTTCGCCACGCTCTTCCTCATATGACGGCGTCCGAGGAGAAGGCCGCCCTCCGCCGCGCCGCGTTCGACCGGCGTCGTGCGGCGCACGCCCGCGGGGGCGACGCGGCGGCGCAGGCTCGGCTGGCCGCCGCTCTCGCGCCCTGGGCCGGCCGCCCTCTGGCGGGATACCTGCCGATCCGGACCGAGATCGATCCCGTGCCGGTGATGGCGGTCTGGTCGGGTCCGGTGGGAGTGCCGGTGATCGAGGGGCCGGGGCGCCCGCTGCGCTTCCGGGCGTGGCGTCCCGGTTGCGCGATGGTGCCGGGACCGTTCGGCGTGCTCGTCCCCGAGGCGGGGGACGACGTCGTGCCCGAGGTGCTGGTGGTGCCGCTGGTCGCCTTCGACCGGTCGGGGGGGCGGCTCGGCTATGGCGGGGGGTTCTACGACAGGACGCTCGCCGCGCTGAGGGCCCGGGGGCCGGTTCACGCCGTGGGCTACGCCTACGCGGCCCAGGAAGCGGAGGTCCTGCCGGTCGAAGCCACGGACGTCCGGCTCGACGCCATCGTCACGGAGCGAGAGGTCTTGGTTCCCCCCGGCGCGGCCGGGGGCGGGCACGGCACCGAGGGCTGATTGACCTTCCCATGGGGTTCGTCGGGGCGGCGTGGCTCTTGCCGCCGGGAGGAGCCTTCCGTGAAACGCGGGGACATGGATCGCCCGGCGGCATCCGCAGTGCGCGTCGGCGTCGGCGGGGGCCGGGAGGTTCGCGGGCAAGGGTCAGGTGGGGCATCTTGGCTCGCAGCCTGTCTGCGTGGCCGCGGACCGCAGGGTCTCGGGTGTCGCACTGGCGGCCGTGCTGCGGACTTGCGCCAGGCTTGGCCGAGGGAAGGCGCCGTCCGGGCCCGATGAGGGTTCGCCACTCCCACCTCGCGCGGCGCGACCGCGGAGTTCGAAAGCGTGGGGTTCGCAGAGGCAGTTGTGCCGCGGTCCTGCGCCAGGGAGATCCAGGGACGGCGCGGTTCGGCTTTCCACCTCCCACGCCGTGCGGCGCGTTCCCGGAGTTCGACAGCGTAGGGTTCGCGGTGGCAGTTGTGCTGCGGTCTTGCGGCAGGAGAGCCACGGACGGCGCGGTCCGGCTTGATGGGGCTTCCCACCTCCCACCTTGTGCGGCGCGCGCCCGGAGGTCGAAAGCGTGGGTTTCGCAGTGGCTCTTGTGCTGCGGTCTTTCGCCAGGGAGAGGCCAGGGACAGCGCGGTCCGGCTTGATGAGGCTTCCCACCTCCCACGCTGTGCGGCGCGCCCCCGGAGGTCGAATACGGGGGGGTCGCAGTGCAGTTGTGCTGCGGTCCTGCGCCAGGGAGAGGCCACGGACGGCGCGGTCCGGCCTGATGAGGCTTCCCACCTCCCAACTCGCGCGGCGCGACCGCGGGATTGAAGCGTGGGTTTTCTCAGTGGCAGCCGTGCTGCGGTCCTGCGCCAGGAGTGGCCGGTGGACAGTGCGGTCCTTGCCCGATGAGGCTTCGATACCTGAGCCTCTCGCGGTGCGACCGCAGGAATGCGGGGAGGTGGATTTCGCGCCGGTGACGAGGGCCGGCTCCGGCGCTGCGGGCAGCGGCTGATCGGGACCTGCAAGAGCGGGCTCCCAAGGGAGGCTCCCCGCACCACTTGCGTGGGGCAGAGGGCACCCTTCAGGGCAGGACGATCCGCCGCCGCGCCCGCGCCGCCGCCCTCGTCCGTCGGCGGAGCGCGGGGCGGAGATCGGCCTCGCCCCGGGATTTCATGGTGGCGGATCGGTCGGAGCGGGCCGTCCCTGAACGTCGGGAGGCGCGGTGTCGGCGACCTCGTCCTCGCTCCCGAACAGATCGAGCTTCCCGCTCGGCCCGCCGCCCGGCGCCGACGAGTTCGTTGGAGCGACCTCCGGGCCATGAAGCAGCCGGTCGCGGAGCGCCCGGAGACGCAGACCCGCGGCCAGCTGGAGTCGCCCACGGCCCCGCCCCGCCGCAGCGGACAGCTCCGCCGTATCCTCGATCATCTGGCGGATGAGGTCGAAGTCCTGGAGAACCACGAGAAGCTCGGGGCGCTGGGGCGCGTTTCCGATCATGTCCGCCGCATGCACTTCGAGCCGTTCGATTCGGCGGGCGACCTCGCCGAGGGTGTCGGCAAGAAAGCCGAACACGTCCTCCGTCTCCACCGGGTTTGCCCGCATGTCCGGCTGCATCACAACCGCCCGAAGACGGCTTCGATCGCGCCGCGCATGTCATCCGGGGTAAACGGCTTCTTGATGTAGTTGTTCATGCCCAGCCCCCGCCCTCGGTCGATGACAGTACCGTCCGCGCGCCCGGTGATCAGGAGGAACCCCGTACGCTGCGTCGCCGGGTTCGCCCGAAGCGCCTGAAGGAGCTGGAGGCCATCCATCTCGGGCATGTTGTAGTCGGAGATGACGAGGTGGACCGGGTTGGCCGACAGCGATGCAAGTGCCGACCGACCGTCCGAGGCCGTCGCCACGTTCGCGATGCCGAGCGCGTCGAGCGCCTGCGTGATGAGCCCCCGGCTCGTGGCCATGTCGTCCACGACGAGCACCCGCAGCTGATCTCTCAATGCCATGCGCCAGTCCCTCCTGCCGACGGGCTGCCACCCGATGCCTTGCGGTAGCTCGTGACGCCGATGGACGTGAAGCTGCGCGCGCTGACGGGGTCGAGGCGCTCCGAATGTCCGATGAAGAGCACCCCGTCCGGTACGAGCGCCCGGTGAAACCGCGGCCAGAGGGCCGCCTGTGTCTCCCCGTCGAAGTAGATCACCACGTTGCGGCAGAAGATGACGTCGAAGGACTTTTGGAGCGGCCAGCTTCCGACGAGATTGAGGGGACGGAACGCGATGAGCGCCCGCAGGTCCGGGCCGGCCTCCATCTCGCCTGTCCCGGAGTCGCGGAAGAACCGGCGGCGTTCGGCCTGCGGCACCCCCTCGAGTTGCGCCGCCGTGTAGCGCCCCTGGATCGCCCGGCCGAGCGCGAAGTCATCGATGTCCGTGGCGAGGATCCGCAGATCGAGCGAGGACGCGTCCGGGAACCGCCTCAGGATGGTCATGGCGATGGAATACGGTTCTTGACCGGTGGCGCATCCGGCCGACCAGATGCGCACCTGGCGCCCCGCCCGCGCCTCCGCGACGAGCCGGGGGAGGATCTCCGTTTCCAGAAGCCGGAAGTGATGCTCCTCGCGGAAGAAATGAGACACGTTCGTCGTGAGGGCGCTGATGAACATGCGGAGTTCGTCTGCACCGCCATGGCTTTCGAGGAGGGCGACATAGGAGGCGAAGTCGGGTTGGCCCGTCTCCCGCAGGCGCCGGGCGATGCGTGCCGAGATCATCGAGGCCTTCGCGGGCGACAGGGCGAGGCCGGCCTCCCGCCGCGCGATTTCGGCGATCCGCGCGAACTGCGCGGGCGACAGGAGGGCCGCCTCCTCCGGATGAGCGAGCGAGGATGTCATGCCGCGTCCTCGACGGCCGGCATGACCCGGCTCACCTCGAGCACGCGGATCATCCGCCCCTCGACGATGGTGAGCGCCCGGATGAAGGCGTCGGCCTGTTCCGTCACGAGGTCGGGGGGAGCCTGCAGCTCTCCCGTCGGAATGGACAGGATGTCGGAGACGGCGTCGACCCGGAGGCCGACCGTCCGCCCGCCCACGTCGACCACGATGATCACGCTGCGTTCGTTCGGATCGCCCGCCTCGATTCCAAGCCGGGTGGCGAGGTCGACGACCGGCAGGACGCTCCCGCGCAGGTTGATGACGCCGCGCACATAGTCGGGCGCATGGGGAAGCGAGGTGGCCCGGGTCCAGCCCCGGATCTCCCGCACCGACATGATGTCGACGGAATACTCCTGGTCGGCCACGCGGAAGGAAAGAAGCTCGAGGTCGCCGCTGGCGGTCTGTGATGGGTCGGTCATGGGGTCATCCTGCTTCGGCGTATCTGAGTGACGTTCGACCCTGCGGTCGCGACATCAGGTCGGAGGGATCGAGGATCAGCGCGATGCGACCATCCCCGAGGATCGTCGCCGCCGCGACGCCGGGCACGCGCCCATAGCTGTCCTCCAGACCCTTGATGACGACCTGTCTCTGGTCGACGATCCGGTCGACGACGATCGCCGCGCGCGTGCCGTCGTCGTTCGAGATCAGGAGCGCGATGGAATTCCCGTAGACCGGCCGCGCGGGGCGGTACCCGAGCAGCCAGGCCAGATCGAGGAGGGGCACGAAGCTGTCGCGGACCCGCACGACCGAGGCCGACGGCCCGACGCGGGTGACATCCTCGTTGCGGAGCGTCAGGGTCTCCACGATCGCGTTGAGGGGGACCACCAGCGTTTCGCCGCCGCTTTCGATCACCATCCCGTCGAGAACCGCGAGCGTGAGGGGGAGCGAGATGGAGAAGGTCGTGCCGCGGCCCGGTTCGGAGCTGATGGCGATGCGTCCGCCGAGGCCCGCGATCGCGTTCTTGACGACATCCATGCCGACGCCCCGTCCCGACAGCTTGGAAATCTGCCCTGCGGTGGAGAAGCCGGGAAGGAACAGGAGGCTGTCGATCTCTGCGTCGCTGAGGGTGAGGCCGGGGGGAATGAGGCCGCGTTCCTCGGCGATGGCCTGGACCTTCGGCCGGTTGATGCCCGCGCCGTCGTCGCGCACCTCGATCACCACGCGGCCCGAGCGATGTCCGGCGGTCACGGTCACCGTGCCTTCGGCCGGCTTGCCTGCCGCCAGCCGCTTCTCGGCCGGCTCGAGGCCGTGATCGACGGCGTTCCGGATCATGTGGGTCAGCGGGTCCGACAGACGTTCGATCATCGTCTTGTCGATCTCGGTCGCTTCACCCTCGGTCACGAGGCGGGCGGACTTGCCGGCGGCGTCGGAGCTTTCGCGCACGATGCGGCCGAGACGCTGGAACAGCGACTTGACCGGCTGCGCCCGGATCATCATCACGCTGTCCTGGATGTCGCGCGTCAGCTGAAGGAATTCGTCGAGCCCGGAGGCGATCTTCCCATCCGTCGAGACGCCCGCTTCCGCCACGGATTGCGACAGCATGGCCTGGTTGATCACCAGCTCGCCCACGAGATTGACGAGACGTTCGATCCGGTCGAGGTCGACCCGGACGGTCGCGCTGCCCTTCCCGGACCTGGCGCCGCCACCCGCGTCGTCGGAGGCCGTTCCCTGTGGTGGAGGTGCTGCGGGCGGGTCCTCGGCCGCCGCGGCGGGGCGCGGCGGCGCGGCGGCGGGAGGGGGCGGCGGGGGAGCCGCGGCGGCGGGAGGTTCGGCCGCCGCGGGTGTCACGTCGAGCGTGCAGAGGCCTTCGGCGAACTCGAAGACCTCTCGGATCGCCGACTCGCCCTCCGCGGTTTCGAGCGTCACCGTCCAGGAGAGGAGGCTCAGCGCGGGGTCGTATTCGGCGAAGGGGAGATCGGGCAGGGGGTCGAGCGCCACCTGCGCCTCGCCCAGGGCGGCGAGGGCGCGGAGGAGGAAGAGCGGTTCGTGACCGGCCGCGTAGAGATCGGGTGCGGGGGCGAAGCGGATGCGCCAGCTGCGCGTCGCCGCGACGGGTGGCGCGGCTGGCGGCAGGGCGCCGAAGTCGAGGTCGAGGTCGAGCGCGATGGGAGTCGGATTGAAGTCCGGCACCGCGGTCTCTTCCGCCGCGCCCGCGCCACCGCCGAGGGCTTCGAGTTCGGCCAGCATCGCGGCGACGCGCGAGGCATCGCCCGGCGCGTCGTCCCGGGCCGCGCGCACGAGGTCGGACAGAACGTCCGAGCAGCGGAAGAACATCCGGATGAGGTCGTGCGTCGGCTCCAGCCGGTCGGCCCGCACCTCGTCGAGCACGGTCTCGAACGCATGGGCGAAGCCCACGAGGTCGCTGAGCCCGAAGGCCCCCGCGCCGCCCTTGATGGAGTGGACCGCGCGGAAGACGACGTGGATCGTCTCTCCGTCCGCGCCGCCGGCCTCGAGCTCCCCCAGTCCGTCCTGCAGCGCCTCGAGCAGTTCCTCGCATTCGACGAAGAAGGAGGCGCGGATGTCCTGCAACGGGTCCGACATCGCCGGCTACCCCGCCACGATGTGCAGCGCCCGGACCAGTTTCTCCGGGTCGAAGGGCTTCACGATCCAGCCCGTGGCGCCCGCTTCCCGCGCGCGCGCCTTGAGTTCCGGCGAACTTTCCGTGGTCAGGACGAGGATCGGCACCGTGCGGTGCTTTTCCGTCTGCCGGACGGCGCCGATGAAGCCGAAGCCGTCGAGGCGCGGCATGTTGATGTCGGTGATGATGGCATCGGGTTCGATGCCTTCCAGCACCTCAAGCCCGTGCTGGCCGTCTTCGGCCAGATGGGTGGTGATGCCCGCCTCGGTCAGGGTAAGGCGCAGCATGTCGCGGATGGTCCGGCTGTCGTCGACGGCAAGCACGTTCACTGCGCGGCTCCTTCGAACAGGCTGAGGTCGGGGAGGCCGAGGTCGGACAGCTGGGTCCGCACGCCGGCGGGAAGGTTGGCAAGCGCAAGGGCATGGCCGGAGGCGCGCCAGGACGCCCCGGCGACAAGCAGGGTCTGCATCGCCTTGGCGCCCAGAAGCTCCACGCCCGAGGCGTCTAGCGTGAGGTCCGCGCCCTGCCGGTCGGCCAGCGTCTGGGCCAGCTGGACGGCAGCCGCGCTGTCAAGTCTTGCGGGGAGGAACACCGGCGCGGTCACGCCCGGCCCCCGATGGTCGCGGATTCGCTCATGGAACACCCCGTCCGGTTGCGGTCGCGCCGTTCCTAGCGCGCGGGGCGTTAAGGTCGCGTTACACGCTGGCGACCGGGGCCGCGAAGAGGTCGGAGAGATGCGCGGCCGCGCCGACGAGGGCGGCGTAATCGTCCTCGACCACGGCGACGGCGAAGTTGCCCATGAAGCCTGCGAACCTGCCCTTGTCGCGGAAGGCGCCGGCGAAGTCGAACTCGTCGAGGAAGGGCGCCACGTGGCGCATGACGCCGCCGATCAGGTAGACGCCGCCGAAGGGCAGGAAGATCAGCGCGAGGTTGCCCGCGACGGACCCGAGGATGCGGACGAAGACCCGCACCGCCTCGCGCGCGAGGGGATCGCTGCCGGTCTCGCAGCCCGCAACGATGTCGGCGGCGGATTTCTCGGCCGGGCGTCCGGCCTCCTCGGACAGCCAGGCGTAGACGCGTTCGAGGCCCCGGCCCGACAGCACGTCCTCGACGGACGGGAAGCCGTGGATCGTCTCCACGTCGCGCATCAGGCGCAGGTCGGATTCGGTCCGGATCGGCAGGCTCACATGGCCCGATTCGGAGGGCGGCACGATGCGGCCCATCGGGGTTTCGTAGACGGGGGAGGAGTTGAAGCCGGTGCCGACCCCGATCACGAGCTTCGTCGTCCCGATGGGCTCGTCGGGCCCCCCGATCACGCGGCGCAGGTTCCCGGGCGCGATGCGGCCGAGCGCGTGGCCCTGGGCCTGGAGGTCGTTCAGCACCGCCACCGTCTCGGCCTGGGCCGCGCGCGCGACGCCCGCGCGGTCGATCGTCCAGTCGAGGTTCGTCAGCGTGGCCTTCCCGTCGTGCACCGGCCCCGCGACCGCGACGCAGGCCCCCTTGCAGTCGACCCCGTCCTCCTCGGCGATGTAGGCGCGCAGCACCGATTCGAGCCCCGGATAGTCGGCGTTGCGGTAGCGCCGGATCGTCTCGGGCAGGAGTTCCGGCCCCAGCGCGAGCGCCACGCGGGTGTTGGTCCCCCCGATATCGGCGACGAGGGAGTATGTGTCGGCGGGGCGGGGCATGGGAACCTCAGCGGGACAGGGCGACGGCCAGGGCGTGATAGGACGCCTTGGGCGTCCTTGCCAAGGTGTCGAAGTCGACGTGGACCAGCCCGAAGCGCTTGTCGTAGCCGAGCGACCATTCGTAGTTGTCCATGAGCGACCAGGTATAGTAGCCGGCCACGGGTACGCCCTCGGCGATGGCCTCGCGGACCTTGGCGAGGTGGGCGTCGAGGAAATCCATCCGCGCGGGGTCGTAGACGGCGCCGTTCTCCACCGTGTCGTAGGACGCCATCCCGTTCTCGGTCACGTAGAGCGGCAGGCCGTGGGTGTAGTCCTCGTGCGTGCGCTTGAGGAAGTGCTTCAGCCCGTCGGGATATATCTCCCATTCCATCGCGGTCTTGGGCAGCGGCCCCTCGACCTCGCGGTTGCCCGGCCACGGTCCGTCCGCGGCGGCGATGATCTTGCGCGTGTAGTAGTTGAGCCCGCACCAGTCGAGCGGCTCGCCGATCAGGTCGAAGTCGTCCAGCCAGCCCGCGGGCATGTGGGGGCCGAGGCCCTCCATCACATCGTCCGGGTATTCCTTGCGAAAGATGCCCGACAGGAAGAAGCGGTTGTAGTAGCCGTCGTAGAGCCGCGCGGCGGCCAGAGTCTCTGGCGTGTCGTCAGCGGGCTGGACGTATTCGAAGTTGCACACCGCGCCGAGGTTCTTCACCCCGAGCGCCCGCATCGCCCGGATCGCGGTGCCGTGCGCGGTCAGGACGTGGTGCATCGCCCGGGCGGTGGCGCGGATGTCGCGCAGGCCCGGCGCGTGGATGCCGAGGAAGTGGCTGAGCCAGCTCACGCACCACATCTCGTTGATGGGCGCCACCGACCAGACGCGGTCGCCGAGCCGGCGCATCACCACCTCGGTGAAGTCGCCGAACCAGTTCGCGATGTCGGCGTTGTGCCAACCGCCCATGTCGGCGAGCGCCGAGGGCAGCTCCCAGTGGTAGAGCGTGGCGGCGGGCCTGATCCCGCGGGCGAGGAGGCCGTCGACGAGCCGGTCGTAGAAGTCGAGCCCCTCGGCGTTCACGGCGCCCCGCCCTTCGGGCATCACCCGCGCCCAGGAGGTCGAGAAGCGGTAGACGTCGAAGTTGCCCGCCTTCAGGAGGTCGAGGTCCTCCTCCCAGCGGTGGTAGTGGTCGCAGGCGCGGGCGCCGTTCTCGGCGCGGACCACGTTGCCAGGGGTGGCCGCGAAGGTGTCCCAGTGCGTCGGGCCCGCGCCGCCGAAGGCGTGGCCCTCGATCTGGTAGCTCGACGTGGCGGCCCCGAAGAGGAAGCCTTCGGGGAAGTCGCGGCGGGTGAAATTCATGGGCTATCCCTTTTCGAAGGCGCGTCCGCGCACCGGCGCGGGGCCCGTGGACTGGCCGACCATCAGGTCGGCCTCGATCAGCACCTGCCGGGGCGGCAGGTCCGGGTCGGCGATCCGGTCGAGCACCATCTGCGCCGCGAGCCGCCCCATCTCGCGCACCGAGGCGCGCAGCGACGTGAAGATCGGGATGTCGGTTCCATTGCGGAGGTAGGCGAGTTCGTCGTCGAAGGTGACGATCGACACGTCGCGGCCCATGCGCAGGCCCATCTCCTCGACCGCGCGGCGGACGCCGAGCGCGATGATGATCGAGGCGGCGATGAAGGCCGTGGGCGCGTCGGGCTCGGCCATCATCCGACGCGCGGCGCGGTAGCCGTGGTTCTCGGTCATCTCGTCGGAGGCCATCAGCGCCTCGTCCGCCGCCACGCCCCGGTTGCGGAGCGCGCGCAGGTAGCCTTCCCGCCGTCGGGCGGCGAAGTCCATCGACTCGAGCCCGTTGACGAGCCCGATGCGGCGGTGGCCGAGGTCCAGCAGGAACTCGGTCGCGCGCTGGAAGGCGCGGCGGTTGTTGACGTCGACCCAGCTGTAGTCGGCGTCGCCGGCCGAGGTGCGGCCGTGGACGACGAAGGGCAGGCCGATCTCGTTGAGGAGCGCGATGCGCGGATCGCCCGTGCGGGGCGCGTGGACGATGAGCCCGTCGACCGAGCCCTTGGTGGCGAGCTCGCGGTAGACGCGGGCCTCGTCGCTGTCGTTCACGACGGTCAGCACCATGTCGTAGCCGCTGCGGAAGTAGGTCTCTCCGGCGCCCGCGATGAAGTCCGCGAAGATCGGGTTCATGATCTCGTTCTGGGTCGACAGCGGGATCACGTGGCCGATCGCCATGGACCGGCCGGTGGCGAGCGAGCGGGCGCGGGTGTTCGGGCGGTAGTTCAGCCGGTCGGCCGCTTCCGCCACCCGGCGGCGAGTGGCCTCGGCAACCTCCGGATAGCCGTTCAGCGCCCGGCTGACGGTGGTCTGGGAGAGCCCGAGCTCCCTGGCCAGTTCCTTGAGATTCATCCGGCGTCGCAGCCCAAAGCGCTTTCAATCCGCCCACGACCTTATGGGCCGATCGCGCAGCCGTCAAAGCCAACTTGCGCTGCGCTGCGGCAATGCGAGCGCAGAAAACCCGAAGAAAATCAGGCGTCTTCGCGAATGTTCATTGACAGGCGCTGGATGTTCGGAGAGGGTCGCGCTGTCCAAAGCGCTTTGGCTGAGGCGAGTGCGTTGGCGCTAACAGTATATCCGTAGTGTGCGCGGTCACAGCGCACCAGACCGGGAGGAAATTCATGAGACATACGCTTTACGCCAGCGTGGCGGTCGTCGCGCTCGTCGCGGGCGGCGCATCGGCGCAGGACCTGGTATTCGCGCCCGGCGAGGGCGACTTCACCTGGGACAGCTACACCGCCTGGGCAGAGAACGCGCCGGACCTGAGCGGGCAGACCGTCACCATCACGGGTCCCTGGCTCCAGCCGGAGGACGGCTTCTTCCGCAGCGTCACGGCCTATTTCGCCGAGGCGACCGGGGCCGAGGTGATCTACACGGGCTCGGACTCGTTCGAGCAGAACATCGTGATCGACGCCGAGGCCGGGGCGGCCCCGAACATCGCCGTCTTCCCGCAGCCCGGTCTCGCGGCCGACATGGCTGCGCGTGGCCTTCTCCACCCGCTTCCCGAGGGGATGGCGGACTGGGTGGTCGAGAATTACGGCGCCGGCCAGTCCTGGGTCGATCTCGGCACCTTCGCGGGGCAGGACGGATCCCGCGACCTCTACGGCTTCTTCTACAACGTCAACGTGAAGAGCCTTGTCTGGTACGTCCCCGAGAACTTCGAGGATGCGGGCTACGAGGTGCCCACGACGATGGAGGAGCTGAAGGCGCTGACCGAGCAGATCGTGGCCGACGGGGAGGTGCCGTGGTGCATCGGGCTCGGGTCGGGTGCCGCGACGGGCTGGCCCGCGACCGACTGGGTCGAGGACCTGATGCTCCGCACGCAGCCGCCCGAAGTCTATGACGGCTGGACCACGAACGAGGTGCCGTTCAACGACCCGCGCGTCGTCGCCGCGATCGAGGAGTTCGGCTGGTTCGCCCGCGACGACGCGAAGGTTGCCGGAGGCGCCGGTGCGGTCGCCACGACGGACTTCCGGGACAGCCCGAGGGGCCTCTTCTCCTCGCCGCCGCAGTGCTACATGCACCGCCAGGCGTCCTTCGTGCCGGCCTTCTTCCCCGAGGGCATCGAGTTCGGTGCAGACGTCGACTTCTTCTACTTCCCGGCCTACGCCGAGAAGGACCTGGGCAACCCGGTCCTCGGCGGCGGCACGCTGATGGCGATCACCGATCCGTCGGATGCCGCGAACGAGTTCATGAAGTTCCTCCAGCTGCCGATCGCGCACGAGGTGTTCGGGGCGCAGTCGGGCTTCCTGACGCCGCACAGGGGCATCAACCCGGCCACCTACCTCAACGACGCGCTGCGCGGCCAGGGCGAGATCCTCGTGAACGCCACGACCTTCCGCTTCGACGGCTCTGACCTGATGCCGGGCGGCGTGGGCGCGGGCACCTTCTGGACCGGCATGGTCGACTACACGGGCGGAAAGGACGCCCAGACCGTTGCGGACGAGATCCAGCGCAGCTGGGACGCGCTGAAGTAAACGCGCGGCCGACAAAGATCGGGGATCCCGGCCGGCGCGCCGGGGTCCTCCAACACCAAGAACAACGGACGGACGGGACAGCCCAGGGGAGGGGACGGGAATGCATCCGGCATTGCAGGGTCTGCTGACCATCGCCATCGGCGTCGGCGGCTGCATCGGCTACTTCTACTTCGCCAACCAGTTCCTGGACAAGTTTCTCTACCCCGCCCGGGGCCCGAACGCCGGGCGCAACATCACCCGGGCCAACCAGATCCGGCCCTGGGTCTTCCTGTTTCCCGCGATGTTCGCGCTGGGCCTCTACCTCGCCTATCCCGTGTTCGAGACGCTGCGCCTGTCGCTGACCTCGCGCAGTCAGGGCGGGGCCTTCGTGGGGCTCGCGAACTACCAGCAGATGATGTCCGAGGGCAAGTTCTGGGAGGCGATCCGGAACAACATGCTGTGGCTCATCGTGGTGCCCGCCGCCTCCACGGCCTTCGGCCTGCTCGCCGCGCAGCTCACCGACCGGATCAGCTGGGGCAACATCGCCAAGTCGCTGATCTTCATGCCCATGGCGATCTCCTTCGTCGGCGCTTCGGTCATCTTCAAGCTGATCTACGACGCGCGACCGGTGGACGTGGCCCAGATTGGCGTCCTCAACGCCGTCTGGCTCCAGTTCGAGGGCGGCGCAGGCAGCTTCGTGATGCTAAGGGCGTTCCCGGCTCTCCTCCTCCTCGCCTTCGCGCTCGCGGTGGCATGGGTCGCCTGGTCCTTCGTCAAGCCGCTCTGGGAGAAGGGGCAGGACAGGTCCGCCTGGCTCCTGCCGCTCCGGCTTCTGGTGGGGGTCGGCGGCGCTTGGCTCGTCTACCTGTCGCTGAGGTCGATCCTCGCGCTCTTCACGGCCGAGTTTCCCCACGGCCAGCCGCAGCAGTGGCTGACGGTGCCCTTCTGGAACAATTTCTTCCTGATGGTCGTGCTGATCTGGATCCAGACCGGCTTCGCCATGGTGATCCTGTCCGCCGCGCTCCGCGGCATCCCCGAGGAGACGGTGGAGGCCGCCATCGTGGACGGCGCGAACCCGCTGCAGATCTTCTTCAAGATCAAGGTGCCGCAGATCATGCCCACGATCGTCGTCGTCTGGACCACGATCACGCTCGTCGTGCTGAAGGTCTTCGACATCGTCTTCGCCATGACGAACGGCCAGTGGGAGACGCAGGTTCTGGCCAACTACATGTACGACAAGCTCTTCCGGGCGAACGATTGGGGCGTGGGCTCGGCCAGCGCCATCGTGATCATGCTGCTCGTCTCGCCGATCCTGATCTGGAACGTCTACAACGCCCGGAAGGAGATGCGGTGATGGACAACATCGCGGGAACCAAGTCGGGCCTGACCTGGGCGGTGCACATCGCGGTGGTGTTCCTCGTCCTGCTGTGGATCTTCCCGACGCTCGGCCTGTTCGTGTCGTCCTTCCGGACGGCCGACCAGATCTCCTCCTCCGGATGGTGGGCGTCGCTCTTCCCCTCCGAACAGACGCTCCAGCTCCGCACCGCCGGCCCCGAGGCCGCCGTGCAGCAGGACGGCGTCTGGGTCGTCGAGGCCAACTTCTACGAGGCGGGTCTGCCTGCGGGCGCGTCCATCCGATCCTTCGGCGTCACCTCCCGCGCCGTGAACGCCTTCGGGCCGGGCGACGCGGCCGAGCTTCCGGACGGCGGGACCTTCACGCTCGACGCCGAAGGCAACTACCGCCTCACGAGCCCCGAGGAGCCTTCCGGGCGGGGGCAGCGCATCTTCGTGACCGCGCAGACGCCGCCGGAGTTCACGCTGCGCAACTACGAGACGATCCTGTTCAGCGGGTCGGGCCAGGACAACATGGCCAAGGCCTTCTTCAACACGCTCACGGTCACGATCCCGGCCACCATCATCCCGATCCTGATCGCCGCCTTCGCGGCCTATGCGTTGGCCTGGATGGACTTCCCCGGCCGCGCGCTCCTCATCGCGCTCGTCGTCGCGCTTCTGGTCGTGCCGCTGCAGCTGGCGCTGATCCCGCTCCTCAGGCTGCACCTCGGGATCGGGATCGGGAAGGGCTACCTCGGCGTCTGGCTCGCGCACACGGGCTTCGGGCTGCCGCTCGCCATCTATCTCCTGCGGAACTACATGGTCGGCCTGCCGCGCGACATCATCGAGAACGCGAAGGTCGACGGGGCGACGGACTTCCAGATCTTCACCAAGATCGTCCTGCCGCTCAGCTTCCCCGCGCTCGCCTCCTTCGCGATCTTCCAGTTCCTGTGGACGTGGAACGACCTCCTCGTCGCCAAGGTGTTCCTGATCGACGCGACGGGGCAGACGACCGTGATGACGAACCAGATCGTGGAGCTTCTGGGCACGCGCGGCGGCAACTGGGAGATCCTGGCGACCGCCGCCTTCGTCTCCATCGCGGTGCCGCTCGCGGTGTTCTTCGCGATGCAGAAGTACCTGGTGCGGGGCCTGCTCGCAGGCTCGGTCAAGTAACGTCACGCCAGCGGGACAGACATGAACCTTCTCGATCCGATCGTCGAGGCGAAGCCCTCAGGCCCGGTGGACGCGGACTGGTGGCGGGGTGCGGTGATCTACCAGATCTACCCGCGCTCGTTCCAGGATTCGAACGGCGACGGGATCGGCGACCTGTCGGGCATCATCCATCGCCTGTCGCATGTGGCCGAGCTCGGCGCGGACGCGATCTGGATCTCGCCCTTCTTCCGCTCGCCCATGCTCGACTTCGGCTACGACGTGTCGGACTACCGCGACGTGGACCCGATGTTCGGCACGCTGGGCGATTTCGACGCGCTGATCGAGCGGGCGCACGCGCTGGGTCTGAAGGTGCTGATCGACCTCGTGCTGTCGCACACCTCGGAGTCGCACCCGTGGTTCGCCGAAAGCCGGTCCTCGCGCGACAATCCCAAGGCCGACTGGTACGTCTGGGCGAACGCGAGGCCCGACGGGACGCCGCCCAACAACTGGCTGTCGATCTTCGGCGGCTCGGCCTGGGAGTGGGACGGGGAGCGGATGCAGTACTACCTGCACAACTTCCTGATCGAACAGCCCGACCTCAACTTCCACAATCCGCAGGTGCAGGACGAGCTTCTGGAGGTGGCCCGCTTCTGGCTCGACCGGGGCGTGGACGGCTTCCGGCTCGATACGGTCAACTTCTACTTTCACGACCAGGAGCTTCGCGACAACCCGCCCATTGCGGAAGGCGAGTGGAACGACAAGACCGCGCCCGCCGTGAACCCCTACAACTTCCAGAACCACCTCTATGACAAGAGCCGGCCCGAGAACCTCGGCTTTCTCAAACGGCTGAGGGCGCTCATGGACCAGTACCCCGGCATCACCTCGGTGGGCGAGGTGGGCGAAAGCCAGCGCGGGGCCGAGATCCAGGCGGAATACACCTCGGGCGGCGACAAGCTGCACATGTGCTACGATTTCGACTTCCTGTCGAACCATCCGCCCACGGGGACCTTCATCGCCTCGGTTCTGGACAAGGCGAACCGCACGCTGACGGATGGCTGGGCCTGCTGGGCCTTCTCGAACCACGACGTTGTGCGGCACCCGTCGCGCTGGAACCTCGACGAGGCGGCCAAGCGCGCCTATGCGGGGCTTCTCCTCTCGGTCCGCGGATCGGTCTGCCTCTATCAGGGCGAGGAGCTCGGCCTGACCGAGGCCTACGTCGCCTTCGAGGAACTCCAGGACCCCTATGGCAAGCGTTTCTGGCCGAAGTTCAAGGGCCGCGACGGCTGCCGGACTCCGATCCCGTGGGTGCGGGACAACCAGAACGGCGGCTTCACCGACGGGAGGCCCTGGCTGCCCGTGGCGATGGAGCATCTCCATCGCGCGGTCGGGCAGCAGGAGGCCGACGACGGATCGACCCTGCACCACTACCGGAGCATGATCGCCTTCCGGAAGGCGCATCCGGTTCTGGCGAAGGGGACGCTCGATCTGGTCGAGGCGCGCGAGGACCACATCTCCTTCGTCCGCAGCGACGATGCCGCGCGGATGTTCTGCGCCTTCAACCTGTCGGACGCACCGCAGGAGATCGCGCGCCCGCAGGGCGTGTGGCGGCAGGACACGCGCGCGCCCTTCGCGGCGAGCGAGACGGACGACACGATTCTGCTGCCGCCCTGGCAGGCCTGGTTCGGCCTGGCCGAGGGCCCATGAGCGCGAAAGCGAGGGAGGGAACATGGCCGATCTGAAGCTGACGAACGTGGGCAAGGCCTACGGCGGCACGGTCGAGGTGCTGAAGAACATCGACCTCGACATCAAGACGGGCGAGCTCATCGTCTTCGTCGGCCCGTCGGGCTGCGGGAAGTCGACGCTCCTGCGGATGATCGCGGGGCTGGAGAAGATCACCTCGGGCGAATTGCAGATCGACGGGCGGGTCGTGAACGACGTGCCCCCGTCCGAACGCGGGATCGCCATGGTGTTCCAGAGCTACGCGCTCTACCCGCACATGACCGTCTACGACAACATGGCCTTTGCGCTCAGGCTCGCCAAGAAGTCCGAGGACGACATCAAGAAGGCGGTCAACGCGGCCGCGCAGAAGCTCCAGCTCACGCCCTACCTCGACCGGCTGCCCAAGGCGCTGTCGGGCGGGCAGCGGCAGCGGGTGGCGATCGGGCGGTCGATCGTGCGCGACCCCAAGGTCTATCTCTTCGACGAGCCGCTTTCGAACCTCGACGCGGCGCTGCGCGTCGCGACCCGGATCGAGATCGCGCAACTCAAGGAGCAGATGCCCAACTCCACGATGATCTACGTCACCCACGACCAGGTCGAGGCGATGACGCTCGCCACCCGCATCGTGGTACTGGCGAACAAGGGGATCGCGCAGGTGGGCTCGCCGCTCGATCTCTACACGCGGCCCAATAGCGAGTTCGTGGCGCAGTTCATCGGCTCGCCGTCGATGAACCTCCTGCCCGGCGAGATCGTGGGCACGGGCGCGCGGACCACGATCAAGCTCGCCGACGAGGGCACCGTCGTGTCGGACGTGCCGACCCAGTCGTCGGACATGGGCGCCGCTGTCAACGTTGGCATCCGGCCGGAGGACTTCGTGGAGACGACGTCCAACATCTATGCCTACGACGGGCTTGTGGACTATGTGGAGGCGCTGGGGGAGGTCACGCTTCTCTACTTCAAGGCCGAACACGGGCGCCCGCCCGTGCTCGCCAAGCTTCCCGGCATCCATGCGGATGTGCGGGGGCAGACGATCCGCCTGGGCGCCGATCCGTCGAAGGTGCACATCTTCCGCAACGGCGTGTCGCTTCTCTACCGCTGAGGGTCAGAGGATCGCGTCGGCCGCGACGAAGCCGGCAAGGAACAGCCCCGCCACGATCCCCGCCGCGATGGCGCCCACCACGATCCCGGCGCCCAGCCACAGTCCGTCGCGTTCGCTGATGCCCAGCGCGAGAAGGCAGATCGCGATGGCGGGGACGCCGTTGGCGAAGGGGATCGGCAGCATGATCATGAGCGCGAGCGCGATCGCGACGATCCCCGCCAGCCGCTCGGCGAGGCGATAGCTTTCGGGCCAGAAGCGCGGCCGCGCCATGCGCTCGAACCGCGTGAGCCAGGGCGTGACCTTGGCCACCAGCCTCCCGAACCCCTCGCGGTCGAAGGACCACCGGTTCAGCCGCGCGGGCAGCCGCACACGGCGCATCCCGAGCACCAGCTGCAACCCGATGAGCGCGAGGAGGAACCCAAGCACCGCCGAGGAGCCGGGCAGGAAGGGGATCGCGTTGGGCACGGCAAGCAGGATCATCACCGGCGCAAAGCTGCGGTCGCCAAGGGCCTCCACGACGTCGCGGATCGACACCCGCGCCCGGTCCGCGGCAGCGAGGTCGGCGAAGACCTCGGACAGGCGGCGATCGGGGACCGGAACGCCCTGGCTTGCGGCGGGGGGGTCTGTCAGCTCCATGGGTTGCGGATCCCTGCGCGCAAGAACGGCCGCGCGCGGCGCCGCCGAACGTCCGGCGATGCGACGGAGATGGGTCACCGGACGCGGCGCCGCAAGGGGCGTCGCGCGACTCGGCAGATGTCCGCCACAGATGCGCTCTGGCCCCTGCTCCGGGGGTCCGCTAACGTCGCCGCGACGCGGAGGACACGAGGGGAGGGTTCGCGATGCCGGCACCGGACAACAGGCTCAAGGCGGCGCTCGCGCGGGGCGAGGTGCAACTGGGCTGCTGGCTCAGCATGGCGACGCCCGCCTCGGCCGAGATCGCAGGCGGCGCGGGCTTCGACTGGGTGCTGATCGACGGGGAACATGCCCCGAACGACGTGGGGTCGATCCGCGCGCAGCTCCAGGCGCTGAACGGGTCGGCGGCGTCGGTCGTGGTGCGGGTGCCCTTCGGAGAGGCGTGGATCCTCAAGCGTATGCTCGACCTCGGGGCCCAGTCGCTGCTGGTGCCGATGATCGACACGGCCGAGCAGGCCCGCGCCATGGTCCGCGCCGTGCGCTACCCGCCGCACGGGGTGCGCGGGGTGGGGGCAGGGTTCGCGCGCGCCTCGGGCTATGGGGCGATCGCGGACTACCAGCCTACCGCGGATGACCAGATCTGTCTTCTCGTGCAGGCCGAGAGCCGCAAGGCGGTGGAGAACATCGACGACATCGCCCGGACGGACGGGGTGGACGCCGTCTTCATCGGCCCGTCGGACCTGTCGGCCGACATGGGCCATCTCGGCAATCCCGGCGCGCCGGAAGTGGTGGAGGCCATCCACCACGCCATCGCGCGGATCCGCGCCGCCGGGAAGGCCGTCGGCATCATCGCCTTCGGTCCCGGAGAGGCCAAGCGCTGGGCCGATGCGGGCGTCCATTTCATCGCGACGGCCAGCGATGTGCGGGCGCTGGCCTGGACGCTCAGGGACATCGCGCGGGCGCGGGTCTAGGACGGCCTGCGGCGGGATGCCCCGCTGTGGCGCTCATCGCGTGGCGCTAGGACACGCGCATCCGTCGAGGTGACGCCCATGTCCCGCACCATCCCGCCGCCACGTCTGAAGCCGGAGCCTCGCCCGGGCCTGTTCCGGCGCACGCCGCCCGCCATCTTCCCGGCGATCCTCGGTCTCCTCGGACTCGGGGTTGCCTGGCGCCGGGGGCAGGGCAGCTTCGGCCTGCCCGAGGCGCCGGTCGAAGGCTATCTCGGGGCTGTCACTCTGCTTTTTCTCTTCGCGCTCGCGGCTTACGGGGCGAAGGTGATGCTACGCCCCCGCGTGCTGACCGAAGACTTCCGCGTCCTGCCGGGGCGCGCGGGGCTTGCCGCGCTCACGATGTGCCTCATGATGCAGGCCGCCGTTCTCGTTCCTTACGCGCCCGCCATCGCGGCCTGGCTCCTGGCCGGTGGGGTGGTCCTCCACGCGCTCGTCGCGGCCGCCGCGCTCCGCCTGTTCCTCTCCGGCCCCGAGGAGGCGCGTGAGGTCACGCCCGTGATGCACCTCACCCTCGTCGGGATCATCGTGGCGTCGCTCGCGGCGGCCCCACTCGGCATGACGATCCTCGGCACGATCATCGTCTGGTACAGCCTCGCCGCCGCAATCGTGATCTGGGCCGCAGGACTCCGCCCGCTTCTTGCGGGAACGGCGCCGCCGCCGCTCCGCCCGCTCCAGGCGATCCATCTCGCACCGGCCGCGCTGATCGGCAGCGCGGCCCATCTCACCGGCTACGCGACGCTCGGCACCGCGATGGCGGCCGTGGCAACGGCCCTGTTTCTCGTGCTTCTCGTCCGGTTCCGCTGGCTGACCGAGGCTGGCTTCTCGGGCTTCTGGTCCGCCTTCACTTTCCCTCTCGCGGCCTATGCCGGGGTCCTGTTCCTCACCGCCCAGAGCCTCGGGAGCGAAGCCGTCCGCTCGCTGGCGGGCCTCGTCCTCGTTGCAGCGACGCTGATCATTCTGCCCATTGCGTTCAAGGTGATGCAGCTCTGGGCCAAGGGCACGCTGGCCCAGAAGACCAACGCGGCCACGGCCTGACGCATTGGCCCTTTCCTTTCGCCGGACCCCGTGAAATAGGGAAGCGCCAAACGAAAACTCCCGTGGAGACACCTGATGGAGATTCGCGAGGCGCTCACCTTCGACGACGTGCTTCTGGTCCCGGCCGCATCGACCGTGCTGCCGTCCACCGCCGACACGCGCACGCGGGTCACGCGCCAGATCGCGATGAACATCCCGCTTCTGTCGTCGGCCATGGACACGGTGACCGAGGCGCGGATGGCGATCGCCATGGCGCAGGCGGGCGGGGTCGGGGTGATCCACCGCAACCTCGGGGTCGAGGAGCAGGCCAACGAGGTCCGCCGCGTGAAGCGGTTCGAAAGCGGGATCGTCTACAACCCGATCACGCTGAGGCCCGACCAGACGCTGGCCGACGCCAAGGCGCTCCAGGCCCGCTACAACGTCACGGGCTTTCCGGTGGTCGACGCGCGCGGCCATGTGGTGGGGATCGTGACGAACCGCGACATGCGCTTCGCCACGTCCGACGACACGCCGGTGCGGGTGATGATGACGTCGGACAACCTCGCCATGCTGACCGAGCCCGCCGACCTCGACGAGGCGAAGTCGCTGATGAAGGCGCGGCGGATCGAGAAGCTCCTCGTCTCGGACGGGCAGGGGAAGCTGACGGGGCTTCTCACGCTGAAGGATACCGAGCAGGCGGTGCTGAATCCGCAGGCGTGCAAGGACCCGCTGGGGCGTCTGAGGGTGGCGGCCGCGACCACGGTGGGTGACGCGGGTTTCGAGCGGTCCGAGGCGCTGATCGACGCAGGCTGCGACATCGTCGTGGTGGATACCGCGCACGGGCACTCCGAGGGGGTGGCGAAGGCGGTGGAACGGATCAAGCGGCTGTCGAACGAGGTGCAGGTGATCGCCGGCAACGTGGCGACGGCCGAGGCGACGCGGGCGCTGATCGGCGCGGGGGCGGATGCCGTGAAGGTGGGCATCGGGCCGGGATCGATCTGCACGACGCGGATGGTGGCAGGCGTAGGCGTGCCGCAGCTGACCGCGATCATGGACGCGGCGGGTGCCGCAGGCGACGTGCCCGTGATCGCGGACGGGGGGATCAAGTATTCGGGCGACTTCGCCAAGGCGATCGCGGCAGGCGCGTCCTGCGCGATGGTGGGATCCATGATCGCAGGCACCGACGAAAGCCCGGGCGAGGTCATCCTCTACCAGGGCCGGTCGTTCAAGTCGTACCGGGGCATGGGCTCCATCGGCGCCATGGCGCGCGGATCGGCCGACCGCTATTTCCAGAAGGACGCGGCCTCGGACAAGCTGGTGCCCGAGGGGATCGAGGGCCAGGTGCCCTATCAGGGTTCCGTCGCCGCCGTCATCCACCAGCTGGTGGGCGGCCTTCGCGCGGCGATGGGCTATACCGGCTGCGCCACCGTCGAGGAGATGCGCCGCAACTGCCGTTTCGTGAAGATCACCGGCGCAGGGCTCAAGGAAAGCCACGTGCACGACGTGCAGATCACGCGCGAGTCCCCGAACTACCGGGTGGGCTGACGGACGTCGGCGACAGTCCCGGTCGCCGGGTCGGAACGCTGCCGTGATCGTCTCCCGCGCTCGGGCGACGACCTGAGAGGCGGCCGACATCCCTCCCGCGCAGGAGAACCGGCTCGACGCGCCGCTCCACTTGCGAGAGGATGAGGTCGGCGCGCGGAGCGCCGGCGTCGGTCGCCACGAGTCCGGACAGGCGCCGGACCTCACGGGCCGGGGGACATGACTGGCATGGAACGGACCCGTGCGGACGGCTTCAAGACGGCGCTTCTTCTGGTCGCCGTGATCGGCCTCGTCCTCGGACTCGCGCTCTACACCGCGGGGAACGGCCGCCTCGCCGATGCCATATGGATCGCGGGCGTCCTGCCCGCGCTCCTGGCGCTCGTGATCGAGATCCTGCGCAGCCTCGGACGCGGCGAGGTCGGGCTCGACATCGTGGCCGCGCTGTCGATGACGGCGGCCCTTGTCTTCGGCGAGACGCTCGCGGCGGCGGTTGTCGCGGTCATGTATTCGGGCGGCACCTTCCTCGAAAGCTTCGCCGAGGGGCGCGCGCGCCGGGAGATGCACGACCTCCTCTCGCGCGTCCCCCGCACCGCGACGCGCCACAGGAACGGCGGGCTGGAGGAGGTGCCCCTCGACGACATCGTTCCCGGCGACCGGCTCCTGATCCGCCAGGGCGACGTGGTGCCGGTGGACGGGACGGTCCTGTCCGCCTCGGCCTTCGTCGATACCTCGGCGCTCACCGGCGAATCCCTTCCCGTCCGCCTTGCCAGCGGAGGCGAGGCGATGAGCGGATCGACCAACGCGGGCGAGGCGTTCGACCTCGCCGCGACCCGCCCCGCGGAGGCCAGCACCTACGCCGGGATCGTCCGCCTCGTGGAGGAGGCGCAGCGCTCCAAGGCGCCGATGTCGCGGCTCGCCGACCGCTGGTCGCTCGGGTTCCTCGCCGTCACCATCGCCATTGCCGGGGCGGCTTGGTGGTTCACCGGCGACCCGATCCACGCCGTGGCCGTGCTCGTCGTGGCGACGCCCTGCCCGCTGATCCTCGCCGTGCCCGTGGCGCTCGTCGCCGGGCTCTCGCGCGCGGCACACTTCGGTGTCCTGATCAAGGGCGCGGGGCCGCTCGAGACGATGGCGCGCATCCGGACGCTTATCCTCGACAAGACCGGCACGCTCACAGACGGGCGGCCGCAGATCGTATCCATCGACAGCCCCGGGGACATTGCCGAAGACGAACTCCTCCGCCTTGCCGCGGCACTCGATCAGGCCTCGAAGCATCCGGTCGCGCAGGCGATCGTCGCCGCCGCGAAGGCGCGCGGGCTGTCGCTTCCCGTGCCCTCGGAGGTGACCGAGGTCCCGGGCGAGGGCGTGATCGGCCGCGTGGGCGGCCGCGAAGTTGTCGTGGGGGGCGACGCCTTCGTGCGGAGCCGGGTCGGTGGGAGCGAGGGGACAGGCGATTCCTTCGCCGCGGGATCGGTGCTTGTCGCCGTTGCAGTGGATGGTCGCGTCGCCGGTCAGCTCGTCATGTCCGACCCGCTGCGGGAGGGTACCGACGCGATGCTGCAGGGGCTCCGGCGCCAGGGCATCGGGCGCATCCTCCTCGCCACCGGGGACCGGCGCGACGTGGCCGAGCATGTGACGGAGGGTCTCGGGCTGGACGGGGTGCGGGCGGGGCTGTCGCCCGACCAGAAGGTCCTCCTCGTCCTGACCGAGCGCAAGAACGGGCCTGTGATGATGGTGGGCGACGGCGTGAACGACGCGCCCGCGCTTGCCGCTGCCGACGTCGGCGTCGCGATGGGGGCGCGCGGCGCGGCGGCCTCGGCCGAGGCGGCGGACGTCGTGCTCCTCGTCGACCGGGTCGACCGGCTCGGCCCCGGGCTCGAGATCGCGCGGCGGTCGCGTCGCATCGCGCTCGAGAGCGTCGTGGCGGGGATCGGCCTTTCCATCCTCGGGATGATCGCGGCCGCGCTGGGTTACCTCACGCCGGTGCAGGGCGCGCTCCTGCAGGAGGTGATCGACGTGGCGGTGATCCTGAACGCGCTGCGCGCCCTCCGGATCGATCCGGCGGGACCGGCTACCCGGGTCGTGCCGACCTTTGGCGAGGGTCAGGCCGGACGGTTCGCGGAAGACCTTGCGGACAGCCGCGCAGGCTGAGCGGATCACCTCGATTGGCGGTGACCGCCTGCAAGCGCCCGGGCGTGCGGGCGGAGCGCGGTGGAACGTCCGCGCCGGGTCGCAGTTGGGATGGGGCGGCGCGTGTGGCCGCGGATGCCCGGTGTGTGAACGTCATGTCCCATCCGCCCGAAGACGACCGGCTTCCCACGGTCGACGAGCTTCTCGAAACGTCGAACTGGAGCGCACAGCTGGAGGCGGCGCGTGCGCGCCGGGCGCAGGCGCTGCGTGACCGGGCCGAAAGGCCGCCGCTCCGCGAGATCAAGCCGTGGGAGAGCCCGGAGTATCTCGCCACGGAGGCGCCGCCGCGACGCGCTGCTCCCGTGGTGAGGGCGGGACCGGCCTTGTCCGGCACGCCGCGCCTCGCCCCGACCCGCGCCCGCCGCCCCCATCCCATGCTCGCGGCCGCCGCGGGACTTTTCGTGCTCGGCGGTGTCCTGTCGCCGGGTATCGCGGAACGGATGGGTCTTCGCCTCGCCGGTGCCGGGACCTCGTCCGTGGCGGCGGTCGATGCCGCTGTACCGGTGGAGCGGGGCGCAGGCGGCACGCAGACGCCATCTTCCCTTGCCCAGGCGTCCGGGACTCCCGTGACCGCGATTTCGCCAGGGGCCGGTCGCGCCGTCGCATCGCCCCGGACTGCCCCCACAGCGGATGGTTCCCAGGTGCAGGTCATCCGGGCCGCTCTGCCGTCTCCGCCTGCAGCTGCGCAGGCTGCGCCCGCGGTTGCAGGCGCGGGCGTCGAGCCTCCCCCGGCCCGAGCCGCGGCGCCGCCTCTCGTGGCGTCGGCGGCCCCCGCGTCCCCGCCGTTCGTGGAGACCGCTGCGTCCCGCCCCGACGCCGTGTCGCCCGCCGTGCTCGCGATGATGTCCGCCGATGCGGATCCGGCGACGGCTCCTGTCGCCGCGACCGCTCCCCCGCGACTTTCGCCGCCGGAACGACCCGCCTTGCCAGCGGGGGAGGCGCTGCCGCAGGTCACGCCGCCCGACGCGCCGCGCATCGTGGTCTTCCTGCCCGACGGCGCGGCGACCAACGGGTCGGAGCAGGCTCTTGCGATGCTCGAGGCGGCGGGCTTCAAGGCCGAAGAGCCCGGGTCCGTCGGGTTTCGGGTGAGCGCGACCCACGTGCGCCACTATCATCCCTCCGATCGCGCACGGGCCGAGGACGTGGCCGTGGCCGTCGGCGGCGGCCTGCGCGACTTCACCGATTTCCGGCCGCTCCCGCCGCCCGGGACGATCGAACTCTGGCTTGCGGGAGAGCCGCGCGCCGCCCCGGCGCCTGTTGCGCGGGTCCGCCGGGTGGAGCCGCGGCCGGCGGCCGCCCCTGCGCCGCGGTTCCTGACGGCGATCCTGCCGGACGGGTCGCGGCAGAGGATGCGCATCATCGACGGGACCCCGGCTGCGGTCACGCGGGCGGCGCGTCAGCCTGCGGCGCCGGTGGCTGCGCGCGATACGGCCCGACGCCCGCCGGAGGGTGGGAACGATCGCGCGTCTCCGGCCGCGGGTGCCCGGACGACGCCGACCGGGGCACCCTCACGGGAGCCCGCGGCCTCGCCACGCGGTGGAGGCGGCGCGGTCTCTGCCCCTGCGCCGGGCGGCGGCAGGAGTTCTGCCGAAGCGGACCGGGCGTCCCGCGGCGAAGCGCGCGGCAACGGCAACGGGCGGGACCGGGACGGCGGCAACAGGGGCGGGAACGGTCGCGGCGCCGAGGGCAACGGGGGCGGGGGCGGCAAGGGCAACGGGAACGGAGGCAACGGCAACGGTGGCGGCAAGGGACGCGGCTGAGACTGGCGCTTGACGACGCGACCTGTGGCGGGCAGGCATCTTCGATGTCCTGCCGCGCGACGCACCCGAAATGACCCCAGCCGCCCGGATCTCTGCCGCGATCGACATCCTTGACCTTTGGCTGGAGGGAGAGCCGGCCGAACGCGCGCTCACCAACTGGGCGCGGTCCAGCCGCTTTGCCGGAAGCGCCGACCGCGCCGCGATCCGCGACCTCGTCTTCGACGCGATCCGCTGCCGGCGCTCCTTCGCTGCGGTGGGAGGGGCCGCGACCGGGCGCGGCCTGATGATCGGAGCGCTGCGGGAAAGCGGGGCCGACCCCGCAACCTTCTTCACCGGCGAAGGTCACGCCCCCGCACCGCTGACCGAGGGCGAGCGCGCCGTGCCGGAGCCCCCTGCGGATCCGCTTGTCCGCCTCGACTGTCCGGAGTGGCTCGCCCCGCGCCTTCAGGCCTCGCTGGGCGACGGGTTCGCGCCGGTCATGGCGCTCCTGAGAACCCGCGCGCCGGTCTTCCTTCGGGTAAACCTCCGCCTCGCCACGATGGCCGAGGCCGTGCGGGCGCTGGCGGCGGACGGGATCGGCACCCGGCCGCATCCGCTGTCGGCCACCGCGCTCGAAGTCACGGAGAACGCGCGGCGGGTGAAGGCGTCCGCCGCCTTCCGCGACGGGCTCGTCGAACTTCAGGATGCCGCTTCGCAGGCGGTCGTCGATGCGCTTCTGCCGGTGCGGGCCGGGGCGCGGGTGCTGGATTTCTGCGCCGGGGGAGGGGGAAAGTCGCTGGCGCTGGCCGCTATCGGGGCGCGTGTGACGGCGCATGACGCCGACCCGCGGCGCATGGCGGACCTCCCCGCGCGGGCGCGGCGCGCGGGTGTCCGGATCGACCTCGTGGACAGCGGGGAGCTGACGGCGGCCGAACCCTTCGATCTCGTCCTCGTCGACGCGCCCTGTTCGGGCAGCGGTGCCTGGCGGCGGCAGCCCGAGGCGAAGTGGCGGCTGAACCCGGCGCGGCTGTCCGAGCTGGGCGCGATCCAGGCCGCGATCCTGCGCCAGGCCGCCGGGCACGTCAGGCGCGGGGGAGAGCTTGCCTACGCCACCTGCTCGATGCTCGAGGAGGAGAACTCCGCCATTGTCGGCGGTTTTCTGGAGGAAACGTCCCGATTCCAGATGGTCGCGGAACGCCGCTTCACGCCGCTCGACGGAGGAGACGGCTTCTACGTCGCTCGCATCAAAGATGTATCAACCGAGTAAAGAACAATCTATAGTTGTATCCGAACAGCCTTAAGCGCCGATTAAGCATTTTCCGCCCAAGGTCGAACATCGGCGGACAACCCATCCGGGGGGCGAAGTGTCGGAAGTCTCGGGGTCGCGCATTTCCTTGGGCCGCGCGTCGGCGCTCGTCCGCCCCCATGCGCTTGCCCTGACGGTCCTTGCGGGCCTTGCCGCGATCGTCGGGCGACTCCTTCCCGGCACGACGCTGCCCCTCGCGCTCTTTGCGGCGGCCGGGGCGCTCCTGGCGCTGGCGCTTGCGGGGTGGACCGGCGGCGCGATCGCCGCCCTGCGGGAGCGGCGCCGCCTCGCCGTCATCGGGGAGTTCGTCGAAGGCGATGCGGCCTGCGTCTTCGTGACCGGCGCCGACGGGCGCATCACGGGGCAGAACGCCGCGGCGCGCAGCCGCTATGGCGGGAAATCCGGTGCGATGCTGGCCGCCGTGCTCGGGGCAGAGATCCATTCGGTGTCGGCGGTGCTCCACCGGCTGAAGGCGCGGGCCGAGGGCCACGGCACCGCGCGGGAGGACGTGGCGGCGCCGAACGCTAACCTGCGCCTCTCGGCAACGCGCCTGGGGTCGGCGCACCACCTGTGGCGGCTCGAGGATCAGGCCGACCGCGCGACGGACCGCACGCTCGAGACCTCTCCCCTTCCGATGCTGACACTGTCGCGGACCGGCACTGTCCTCTGGATGAACGCCGCGATGAAGCGGCTGGTGGGCGGGCGCGAAACCGCCATCGAACGCATCGTGAGCGACCTGCCGTTGCGGCCGGGCGACGTCCACCGGATCGCCGCGGTCGGCGGCCCGGTCAGTGCGCGGCTGATCGAGCTGGGCGAGGGCGCCGCGCGGCGGGAGCTCTGCTTCATCCCAGGGGAGGAGGCTGCTTCCCCGGCCGGATGGCGGCTGATCGACGCGCTGCCCGTGCCGCTCCTCCGCGTCGCGGAGACGGGGGAGATCCTGCTGTCCAACAGGCTCGCCCGGAACCTTCTCGAGATCGAGAATGGCGCGACACCCAACCTTGCGGAACTCGTCACGGGCCTCGGACGGCCGGTGTCGGAATGGCTTGCCGATGCGGCCGCCGGGCGCGGATCGGGGCGGGCCGAGGTCGTCCGCGCCGCGCGGCCGGCGATGGAGGTCCACCTCCAGATCGGGCTTGGACGGGTGGAGGATGCGGAGGGCACCTCGCTCGTCGCGGTGCTCCATGACGCGACCGAACTCAAGACGCTCGAGGCGCAGTTCGTCCAGAGCCAGAAGATGCAGGCGATCGGGCAGCTCGCGGGCGGGGTCGCGCACGACTTCAACAACCTGCTCACCGCGATCAGCGGGCACTGCGACCTGCTGTTGATGAAGCGCGATCCGGGACATCCCGACTACGCCGACCTCGAACAGATCAACCAGAACGCCAACCGCGCGGCGAGCCTTGTCAGCCAGCTCCTCGCGTTCTCGCGCAAGCAGACGCTCCAGCCGCAGCTCCTCGACCTGCGGGATACGCTCGCGGACCTCGGTCATCTCCTGAACCGGCTGGTGGGAGAGAAGATTCGCCTCGCGCTGTCGCACGACCCGGACCTGCGGATGGTCCGCGCCGACAAGCGGCAGCTCGAACAGGTGCTGATGAACCTTGTCGTCAACGCGCGCGACGCGATGCCGAACGGCGGGACGATCGCAATCTCCACCGAGGTGCGCCATGTGGGCGCCCCTCTCGCACGGGACCGGGCGGTCGTGCCGCCGGGCGACTACGTGGTCGTAACGGTGCAGGACGAAGGGATCGGGATCCCGCGCGACAAGCTGCCCAAGATCTTCGAGCCGTTCTACACGACGAAGCGCCCGGGGGAGGGGACGGGGCTGGGCCTGTCCACCGCCTACGGGATCGTCAAGCAGACGGGCGGCTACATCTTCGCTGACAGCGTGCCGGGATCGGGGAGCACCTTCACCATCATGCTGCCCGCCCACGACCGGCCCGCGCCGGTTGCCGACCGGCCGCCGACGCCCGAGCCTGTGGCGGCGCAGGGCCACGGCGACGGCGTGGTGCTGCTTGTGGAGGACGAGGCGCCGGTGCGCGCCTTCGCCAGCCGCGCGCTCAGGATGCGCGGGTTCACGGTGCTCGAGGCGGAGAACGCGGAGGAGGCGCTGGGCAAGCTCGAGGACCGCAGCCTTGCCGTCGATGTCTTCGTGACGGACGTGATCATGCCGGGCATGGATGGGCCGAGCTGGGTGGCCAAGGCGCTCGAGACGCGCCCGGAGACGCGGGTGGTATTCGTTTCGGGCTATGCGGAGGACAGTCTGGCGGACAGCCGGCAGCGGATCCCGAATTCGGTGTTCCTGCCCAAGCCGTTCTCGCTCAAGGAACTGACCGCGACGGTGCAGGGACAGATGCAGGTGCATTGAGCGGACGGCGCTAACCCCGCCTTAACCCTGACCCGCGCATCCTGATCCCGCAGATTCGAGTTGAAATGTTCGCGTTTTGGTCCCATAAGCGGATGAGAACAAGAGGCGAACAGATGCAGTCATTGCCGCGGTCAGGCGGCTATGCCACAAGGGAGCAGCGAATGGCCACGGCGAACATCCTCGACATGACGGACAAGCGGAGCAGCGACAAGCAGAAGGCGCTCGATTCGGCGCTGGCGCAGATCGAACGGCAGTTCGGCAAGGGCTCGATCATGCGGCTCGGCGGCGACAACCCGGTGAAGGACATCGAGGCGACGTCGACCGGGTCGCTGGGCCTCGACATCGCGCTGGGCATCGGGGGGCTGCCGAAGGGGCGGGTGATCGAGATCTATGGCCCGGAAAGCTCGGGCAAGACGACGCTGACGCTGCACGTGGTGGCCGAGGAGCAGAAGAAGGGCGGCGTCTGCGCCTTCGTCGACGCCGAGCACGCGCTCGACCCGCAGTATGCCCGCAAGCTCGGCGTGAACCTCGACGAGCTCCTGATCTCGCAGCCCGACACGGGCGAGCAGGCGCTCGAGATCGTGGACACGCTGGTGCGGTCGGGGGCGGTGAGCCTTGTCGTGGTCGACTCGGTCGCGGCGCTCACGCCCAAGGCGGAACTCGAGGGCGACATGGGCGACGCGACGGTGGGCGCGCAGGCGCGTCTCATGAGCCAGGCGATGCGGAAACTCACGGCCTCGATCAGCAGGTCGAACTGCATGGTGATCTTCATCAACCAGATCCGCCAGAAGATCGGCGTGATGTTCGGCAACCCCGAGACGACCACGGGCGGCAATGCGCTGAAGTTCTACGCGAGCGTCAGGCTCGACATCCGCCGGATCGGTGCGATCAAGGACCGCGAGGAGGTCGTGGGCAACTCGACGCGCGTGAAGGTGGTCAAGAACAAGGTGGCCCCGCCGTTCAAGCAGGTCGAGTTCGACATCATGTATGGCGAGGGCATCTCGAAGACGGGAGAGCTTCTGGATCTTGGCGTGAAGGCCGGGGTCATCGAGAAATCGGGCGCGTGGTTCTCCTACGGCGACGAGCGGATCGGGCAGGGGCGCGAGAACGCCAAGCAGTTCCTCAAGGACAACCCCGACGTCGCCTACGCCATCGAGGACAAGATCCGCGCCTCGCACGGGCTCGACTTCGGCGTCGCGCCCGACGGCGACGGGGACGACGACGCGCTGATGGAAGGCTGACCTACCGGCGCGACAGTCGCTGAGGGCCGTCCGATGGGGCGGCCCTTGCCGTTTCCGAAGCGGAAAGCCGGGGAAGGGGCTCCGCCCCCGCCGCCTCCGGCGGCCCCCCGGGAGTATTTGGACCAGCAGGAACGAAACGCCGCGAGCGGGAGCCTCGCGATCGTCCTGCAGTCTGAAGGTGGCCGAACGGAAAGAAGGCGCCCCCGGAGGGAAGCCTTCCGCGCAGAAGTTTCCTTCCCGCTGGGCGGTCATCGGCGCTCCCGCCTGTACCGCCCGAGCAGGAAGGCCCGATTCGTCTTTCCCGTTGGTTAAGATACTCCGGGGAGCGCGAGGGGCTGGCCCCTCGCTTCGCAGTGCGCCGCCTGCGATCCCGCTTTACCCGTTATCCTGAACCCGCTATCCGGTGCTCCTGCCGCAAGTACGGAACCGCACGATGCCCAGCCTGAACGACATCCGGACGACCTTCCTCGACTATTTCGCGAAGAACGGACACGAGGTGGTGGAGTCATCCCCGCTCGTGCCGCGGAACGATCCGACGCTGATGTTCGCGAACTCGGGGATGGTGCAGTTCAAGAACCTGTTCACGGGGGTCGAGCACCGCGACTACGTGCGGGCGACGACCTCGCAGAAGTGCGTGCGGGCGGGGGGCAAGCACAACGATCTCGACAACGTGGGGTATACGGCGCGGCACCACACGTTCTTCGAGATGCTGGGGAATTTCTCCTTCGGGGATTACTTCAAGGAAGCCGCGATCCCCTTCGCCTGGAACCTTGTCACGAAGGAGTTCGGGATCGATCCCTCGCGCCTTCTCGTGACGGTCTACCATACGGACGACGAGGCGGCCGAGATCTGGAAGAAGGCGGCGGGGCTGCCGGACGAGCGGATCATCCGCATTCCCACGAACGACAACTTCTGGATGATGGGGCCGACAGGCCCCTGCGGGCCGTGCACGGAGATCTTCTACGACCACGGAGACCACATTCCCGGCGGCCCCCCGGGCTCGCCCGACGAGGACGGGGACCGGTTCATCGAGATCTGGAACCTCGTCTTCATGCAGTTCGAGCAGTTCGAGGATGGCTCGCGCAAGCCGCTGCCGAACCCGTCGATCGACACCGGCATGGGCCTTGAGCGGGTGGGCGCGCTCCTGCAGGGCAAGCACGACAACTACGACACCGACCTGATGCGCGCGCTGATCGAGGCAGCGGCGAACGCGACCTCGACCGATCCGGACGGACCCGGCAAGGTGCATCACCGCGTGATCGCGGACCACCTGCGGTCGACGTCGTTCCTGATCGCGGACGGGGTCATGCCGTCGAACGAGGGGCGGGGGTATGTGCTCCGCCGGATCATGCGGCGGGCGATGCGGCATGCGCATCTCCTCGGCACCGATGAGCCGCTGATGCACAAGCTTGTGCCGGCGCTGGTGCAGCAGATGGGCGCCGCCTATCCGGAGCTGGGGCGGGCGCAGGCGCTGATCCGGGAGACGCTGAAGCTCGAGGAGACGCGGTTCCGCCAGACGCTGGACCGGGGGCTGCGGCTTCTGGATGACGAGCTCGGGCGGATTCCGGAAAGCTCGGACCTTCCCGGCGAGGCGGCGTTCAAGCTCTACGACACCTATGGCTTCCCGCTGGACCTGACGCAGGATGCGCTGCGCGAGATGGGGCGGCGCGTCGACATCGCCGGGTTCGATGCGGCGATGGCCGAGCAGAAGGCCAAGGCGCGGGCGGCCTGGGCGGGGTCGGGCGAGACGGCAGATGCGGCCGTGTGGTTCGATCTGGCCGAGAAGCACGGGACGACGGAGTTCCTGGGCTACGATACCGAGAAGGCCGAGGGGCAGATCGTGGCGCTGATCAAGGGTGGTCAGCGGGCGGAGACGGCACAGAAAGGCGACGAGGTGCAGATCGTCGTGAACCAGACGCCGTTCTATGCGGAGTCGGGCGGGCAGGTCGGCGACCGGGGAATGCTGCGGACCGAGGGCGGGGCCGCGCGGATCACCGATACGAAGAAGATGGCCGGCGTGTTCGTCCATATCGCGGAGGTGACGGAGGGCACCATCGCGAAGGGCGAGGGCGCGGTGCTGGAGGTGGACCACGGGCGCCGGTCGGCGATCCGGGCGAACCATTCGGCGACGCATCTCCTCCACGAGGCGCTGCGGCAGGCGCTGGGCGACCATGTCGCGCAGCGGGGCTCTCTCAATGCCGAGGACCGGCTGCGCTTCGACTTCAGCCATACGAAGGCGTTGGCGCCCGAGGAGATGGCGCAGGTCGAGGCGGAGGTGAATGCCTTCGTGCGGCAGAACACCCCCGTGGAGACGCGGATCATGACGCCGGACGAGGCGCGGGCGCTTGGGGCGCAGGCGCTGTTCGGGGAGAAGTACGGGGACGAGGTGCGTGTCGTCTCCATGGGCCGGGCGCCGACGGGGAAGGGGGCGGACAAGGCCACCTATTCGATCGAGCTTTGCGGCGGGACGCATGTGGCGCGGACGGGGGACATCGGGACGTTCGTCCTGCTGGGTGACAGCGCGTCTTCGGCCGGGGTGCGGCGTATCGAGGCGCTGACCGGGGATGCCGCGCGACGGTACCTCGCGGAGCAGGCGGCCCGTGTGGCCGAGATTTCGGCGGCGCTCAAGGCGCAGCCGGGCGATCTCGTGGAGCGGGTGAAGGCGCTGATGGACGAGCGCCGGGCGCTTCAGGCCGAAGTGGGCGACCTGCGGCGGAAGCTTGCCATGAGCGGGGGACCTACGGATGCGGAGAAGCCCGGCGAGATCAACGGGATCGCCTTCGTTCATCAGGTGCTGCACGGGGTTCCGGGGAAGGACCTGCCGGTGCTCGTCGACGAGCACAAGGCGCGGATCGGCTCCGGTGCGATCCTCCTGATCGCGGAAGCCGACGGCAAGGCGGCGGTCGCGGCAGGTGTGACCGCGGACCTGACGGGGAAGGTGTCGGCGGTCGACCTCGTGAAGGCGGCGGTCGAGGCCTTGGGCGGCAAGGGCGGCGGCGGGCGGCCCGACATGGCGCAGGGTGGCGCGAAGGATGCGGCCAACGCGAAGGCGGCGGTTGCGGCGGCGGTGAAGGTTCTGGGAGGCTGAGATGGGCGCACTCTGGATCGCGCATGTGCACGTGACGGACGAGGAAGCCTACGGGCGTTACGCGAAGATCGCCACGGAAGCCATTGCCGAACATGGCGGCGTGTTCCTCGCGCGCGGCGGTCGGTACGTCCAGCTCGAGGGGCGGGAGCGGAAGCGGAACGTGGTGGCGCGCTTCCCGAGCCTCGAGGCGGCGGTCGCGTGCTACAACTCGCCCAGGTATCAGGAGGCGCTTGGGCATGCGAAGGGCGCCTCCGAGCGCGACCTGATGGTGGTCGAGGAGATCGGGGGCTGAGCTAAGCCCCCCGTCCGGTCAGACGACGACGCCCGCGCCTTCGGACGAGAGGCCGACGCTGTTGCGGAAAACCTCGAACATCTCGCGGCCGTGGCCCCAGGCGTTGGCGGAAAGGTCCGCCGTCACGGAGGTGCGGCTGTCGAAGCCGGGTTCCAGCACTTCGATGGTCCCCGCCACCGCGTCGACCCGGATCAGGTCGCCGTCGCGCACCTTCGCGATGGGGCCGCCGTTCGCGGCCTCGGGCGCGATGTGGATGGCCGCGGGGACCTTGCCGGAGGCGCCGGACATGCGCCCGTCGGTCAGGAGCGCCACTTTCAGCCCGCGATCCTGGAGGACGGCGAGGGTGGGGGTCAGCGAGTGGAGTTCCGGCATCCCGTTGGCCTTCGGGCCCTGGAAGCGGACGACCACGACCGTGTCCTCGGTGAAGCTACCCGCCTTGAAGGCCGCCTTCACGCTGTCCTGATCGTGGAAGACGCGGGCGCGGGCTTCGACGACCTGGTGTTCGGGCTTAACGGCCGAGACCTTCATCACGCCGAGGCCGAGGTTGCCCGCGAGTTTCCTGAGGCCGCCCGTGGGTTGGAAGGGGTCCGACGCGGGACGGAGGATCCTGTCGTTGAGCGTCGTGGCCGCCCCGTCTTCCCAGGCGAGCGTGCCGTCCCTGAGCTTCGGCTCCTTCGTGTAGAGCGCGAGGCCGTCACCTGCGATGGTCGCCGTGTCGGGGTGGAGGAGGCCCGCGTCGAGGAGTTCGCCGATCATGTACGAAAGGCCCCCCGCCGCGTGGAAGTGGTTCACGTCGGCCAACCCGTTCGGGTAGACCTTGGCCATCAGCGGCGTGGCGGCGGACAGGTCCTCGAAATCCTCGACGTCGAGGAGGACGCCCGCCGCGCGCGCCATCGCCGGGAGGTGGATCACGAGGTTCGTGGACCCGCCGGTGGCCATCAGCCCCACGATCCCGTTCACGAAGGCGCGTTCGTCGAGGATGCGCGAGACGGGGCGGTAGTCGTTGCCGAGCGCCGTGATCTCGAGCGCGCGCTTGGCGGCCGCTTCGGTGAGGGCGTCGCGGAGCGGCGTGCCGGGGTTCACGAAGGAGGCACCGGGGAGGTGGAGGCCCATGAACTCCATCAGCATCTGGTTCGTATTCGCCGTGCCGTAGAAGGTGCAGGTGCCGGGGCCGTGGTAGGAGGCCATCTCGGCCTTCATCAGCTCCTCGCGGCCGATCTCTCCGGTGGCGTACTTCTGACGGACGAGCGATTTCTCGTCGTTCGGAAGCCCGCTCGTCATGGGGCCTGCCGGGATGAAGACGGCGGGGATGTAGCCGAAGGTGGCGGCGGCGATGATGAGGCCGGGGACGATCTTGTCGCAGACGCCGAGGTAGACGGAGGAGTCGAAGACGTTGTGACTCATGGCCACGCCTGCCGCGAGCGCGATCACGTCGCGGGAGAAGAGCGAGAGTTCCATGCCCGCCTGGCCTTGCGTGACCCCGTCGCACATGGCGGGGACGCCGCCTGCGACCTGCGCGGTGGCGCCGACGGCGCGGGCGGCGGCCTTGATCCGCTGGGGGTAGGTTTCGAACGGCTGGTGGGCCGAGAGCATGTCGTTGTAGGCCGTGACGATCCCGAGGTTTGGCGCGCGGTCGGCCGCCAGCGTCCCCTTGTCGTCGCCCATGGCGGCGTAGGCGTGGGCGAGGTTGCCGCAGGAGAGATGGGCCCGGCGGGGGCCGTCCTCTGCCATGCGCGCCATGTGGTCGAGGTAGCGCCCGCGCGCGTCGCGGCTGCGGGCGGTGATGCGGTCGGTGACGCGGGCGACGGTGTCGTTCAGGGGCATGACGGTCTCCTCCTCGCCGGAATGTAGGGCACGGCAGCCTGCTTACCATGTTAGCGCTAACCTTTCCAGATCGTAACGCCCTGCCTGACGTCACCGCATGGCGGGCATTCCGGATCGGCGGTGGTTCGAGCGGGCGGGCGGCCCTATCTCGGAGGCAAGGAGGAAGACACGACTTCCCGAAGGAGCAGACAGATGATCGACCCTATCGCCCCCACCCCCGCGGATATCCACCGGATCGAGATGGAAGCCCGCCGCCTGCGCGCCGAAGCCGTGCGCGAGATGTTCGTGGCGCTCGGCCGCGCCGTTGCGGGGCTCTTCACCCACAAGGCCGTCGGCCGCACGGCCTGACGCGCCCTTCCGGGCGGCGTCGAAACCGGATAAGGGGCGGCATGACCCAGTCCGCCCCTTCCCCCGCCGCGCCCCCCCCCGACTCTGTGCTTGACCGTCCCGTCGTCCGCCTGACGCCCAAGGCCGCGGCGCAGGCGATCCGGCATGGTTTTCCCTGGGTCTACGCCAACGAGCTGGTGACAGACCGGCGCACGCGCGCCCTTCCGCCGGGGACGGTGGCGGTGCTCGAGGACGCCGAGCGGCGGCCGATGGGGCTCGTGGGGATCAACGCGGAATCGAAGATCATCGCCCGCATGCTCGATGCCGACGCGTCTGCCGAAATCGGGGTCGACTGGTTCGCGGTGCGTCTTCGCAAGGCGCTGGCTCTGCGGGAGTGGATGTTCGCGGAACCGTTCTACCGGCTCGTCCATGCCGAGGCGGACGGGCTGCCGGGCGTGGTCGTGGACCGGTTCGGGGATGCGGCGGTGGTGCAGCCGAACGCGGCCTGGGCCGAGGTGCGGCTCGACGCGCTGGTGGAGGCGCTGGTGGCCGTGACGGGCGTGTCCACCGTCGTGAAGAACGCGGGCGGGCGGGCGCGGTCGCTCGAAGGGCTGGACGATGTGACGCGCGTGCTCCGGGGCGAGGTGACGGGACCGGTTCCCGTCCGGATGAACGGGGCCACGTATCTCGCCGACCTCACGGGCGGGCAGAAGACCGGGCTCTTCTACGACCAGCGGCCGAACCATGCCTTCGCGGCGTCGCTCGCGGACGGTGCCCGAGTGCTCGACGTCTTCGCGCATGTGGGCGGCTTCGCGCTCGCGGCGCTCGCGGCGGGGGCGGAGCATGCGCTCGCGGTGGACAGCTCGGCTCCTGCTCTGGATTTGGCGGAGGCTGGCGCGCGGGCCACGGGCGTGTCGGAGCGCTTCGCGACCGAGAGAGGCGATGCCTTCACCGTGATGGAGCGGCTGGGGGAGGCGGGGGAGCGGTACGGGCTCGTCGTCTGCGATCCGCCAGCGTTCGCGCCCTCGAAGCAGGCGTTGGAGGCGGGGCTCCGCGCCTACGAGCGGGTGGCGCGGCTGGCGGCGGGGCTCGTGGAACCGGGGGGGTATCTCGTGCTCTGCTCCTGTTCGCACGCGGCGGATCTGGCGAAGTTCCGCACGGCCTCGGCGCGCGGGATCGGGCGGGCGGGGCGGCGGGGGCAGATCCTGTTCACCGGCTTTGCGGGGCCGGACCATCCGCAGATGCCGCAACTGGCCGAGTCGGGGTATCTCAAGGCGCTGGCCTTCCGGCTCGACTGATGCGGGTCCTGATCGACGCCTGCGTCCTCTATCCGACGGTGCTGCGCGAGATCGTGCTGGGCTGCGCGGAGGCGGGGGCGTTCGAACCGCTGTGGTCCGCGCGCATCCTCGAGGAATGGGCGCGGGCGGCGGCGCGGATGGGACCGGGCGAGGAGGCGGTCGCGCGCGGCGAGGTCGCGGTCCTGCGCGCACGGTGGCCGGGGTCGGAGGTGGCGGTGAAGCCCGCCACCGAGGCGCGGCTCTGGCTGCCCGACGCGGATGACGTGCATGTGCTGGCGGCGGCGGTAGATGGCGGCGCGGACGTGCTGCTGACGCTGAACGTTCGGGACTTTCCGAAGCGCGAACTCGATTCGCAGGCGATCCTGCTCCGCCACCCCGACGAGTTCCTGATGGAGCTTCTCGCCCGCGATCCGGGGACGGTGCGGGCGGTCGTCGCCCGCGTCCATGCCGAGGCGGAGAGGCTTTCGGGCGACATCCTGCCGCTCCGCGCGCTGATGAAGCGCGTGCGGCTGCCGCGCACGGGCAAGGCGCTCGCGCCTTAGTCCCTGCCGATGGCGGCCGCCCAGCGCGCCTCCAGCGCCTCGATCGCGCGGACGCGGTCCGCGGTCTGCGGGTGGCTCATCAGCCAGGCGGGAGTGGTGCCGCCCCGCGCCTCGGTCAGCCGCTCGAGCTTTCCGAAGAGCGACTTCTGGGGCGCGGTCCCGATCCCGGCCTTCGTCAGCAGCGCGGCGGCATAGGCGTCGGCCTCGTATTCGTCCTCGCGCGAGAGGCGGGAGGCCAGCAGCATCGTGAGGCCGTTTGCGATCAGGATCCCCACGCCGGGGATGAACTTCGCCAGCACCATGATGAGCGCGGTACGGAGCGCATTCTGGCCCGAGAAGTCGATCATCCGCCGCCGCGCGTGGCCGAGAGCCACGTGGCCCATCTCGTGCGCGATGACGCTGGCCATCTCGTCGGCCGTGACCTCTCCTGCCCGGTACTTCTTGTAGAAACCCCGGGTAATGAAGATGCGACCGTCGGGGGCGGCGAGGCCGTTCACCGGGTCGATCTCGTAGATGTGGACGCGGATGCGAGGGACGTCGAGAGCCTGCGCCATGCGGTCGGTCAGGACCTTGAGCATGGGGTCCACAAGTTCGGTCGAGCGCGCGTCGAGTTCCCGCTTCGTGCGCCAGGCGGAGATCCGGTACATCACCAGCGCGGTGATGATGGCAAGAAGGATCGGCGTGAACTTGAGCATGGGATTCATATGGGGCAGGGGCCCTCGCGGGGCAATGGCGACGGACGGGATACCACGGGTGGTGGCTGTTGCGCGATTGTCACAAGACTGTGTCGCGCCCGATTCATGCGGAACCTCTGCGCCTGCGCCCGGTTCGGAGACATCGAGCAAGAGGATAACGGTCGTGAAACAGGACCAGGAGAGCGAGGACCTGATCGGGGACGCGATCCGGCGCGCCTTCAAGGTGCAGAGCCGGATGCCCGAGCAGTTCCAGGAGCTGCTTCGTCGCCTCGCCCGCACCGAGGAGACCGCGCCGGAGGGACGCTAGCCGTCAGGCCGCGCCCCGGCGCGCGGTGCTGATGAGCATGCCGCCAAGCATCAGGGCGATCGCCGCCGCGGTGACGGCGGCGATGGCGTTGCCGAGCACGGCGGAGAGGGCGCCGATGTTGGCAGCGAAGAGATAGCCGAGGCCGACATAGAGCCCGACCCATACGGCCTCGCCCGCAGCGCCGGCGGCCGTGAAGCGAAGGGCACCCATGCCGGTGGCCCCCGCGACAAGATTGACCCACGGCCCCAGCGGCGAGACGAGCCAGCGCGAGAAGAACACCCCTGCGACTCCCCAGCGCGTCACAAGGCGCCGGGCCCGCGTCAGCACGGCGGCGCGCGACGGCGTTTGCAGGAGCCGCGTCTCGATCCGGTGCCCCCCGAGACGACCGATGCGAAAGCCCGCCTGGTCGCCGGCGACGGCGCCGATGAACGCTGCCATCACGACGGGCAGGGCGGCGAGGTCGCCCGAGGCGACGAAGGCGCCGCCTGCGAGCATCACGAAGGACGCAGGAATCGGGAGGGCGAGGCAGGACAGGAAGGTCGAGAGCGCGATCACGATGGTCCCGTAGGTCGAGACGAGCCCGAGGAAGAAGTCGCTCATTGGCCGGCCCGGTAGGCGGCGATGGCGGCTTCGAGTTCGGCCGCAAGCGTCGCCACCGGAACACCGCGCCGCCGTGCCAGCTCCTCGAGCGTCACCCGCCGTCCGCTGCCGTTGCGCGCGAGGTCCAAGGTGCCGGCGATCACCTCGGGCGGGACGTCCCAGCTCATCGCGACGTAACGGGGGGTCATCCAGCCTTCGATCTCCTCGTCCGCGTGATCGGGCCAGCCATGCATGACGATGGCCGCTCGGACCGCGAAGAGAAAGGCCACCGCCACGGCGGCACAGAAGCCGATGAGGAGCCAGCGGTGGCGCGTCCAGAGGTCGCGGATCACCGGCCGAGCACCTTCATCCCGCGTTCGATGCCCTGCAGCGTCATGGGCACCATCCGCTCCTCGCCGATGATCGCGCGGACCATGGCGATGGACTGCGTCCAGTCCCAGTGCGCTTCGGGGACCGGGTTGATCCAGAGGCAGGCGGGCCACTGCGTCCGCGCGCGGTCAAGCCAGACCTGCCCGGCCTCGGCGTTCCAGTGTTCGTTGGCGCCGCCGGGCATGGCGATCTCGTAGGGGCTCATCGAGGCGTCGCCGACGAACACGCATTTCCAGTCCGGGCCGTAGGTATGGAGCACGTCCCACGTCGGCGTCTGCGCGTCCCAGCGGCGGCGGTTGTCGCGCCAGATGCCCTCGTAGAGGCAGTTGTGGAAGTAGAAGTGCTCGAGATGCTTGAACTCGCCCCGGGCGGCCGAGAACAGCTCCTCCACGACCTTCACATGGGGGTCCATCGATCCGCCGATGTCGAGGAAAAGCAGCACCTTGACGGCGTTCCTTCGCTCGGGCCGCACCTGAACGTCGAGGTAGCCGTGTTCGGCCGTGGCCCGGATCGTGCCGTCGAGGTCAAGCTCCTCCGCCGCCCCGTCGCGCGCCCACTTGCGCAGCCGCTTGAGTGCCACCTTGATGTTGCGCGTGCCAAGCTCCACCGTGTCGTCGAGGTTGCGGAACTCGCGCCGGTCCCAGACCTTCACCGCCCGGCGATGGCGGCTTTCGTCCTGCCCGATGCGGACGCCTTCGGGGTTGTAGCCGTAGGCGCCGAAGGGGGAGGTGCCGGCGGTGCCGATCCACTTCGACCCGCCCTGATGGCGCCCCTGCTGCTCGCGCAGGCGCTCCCGCAGCGTGTCCATCAGCTTGTCGAACCCGCCGAGCGCCTCGATCTGCGCCTTCTCCTCGTCGGTCAGGTGCTTCTCGGCGAGCTTCCGGAGCCAGTCCGCCGGAAGGTCGACGGCGTCGAGGACCTGGTCGAGCGTGACGTCCTCCAGCCCCTCGAACGCACGGGCGAAGGCGCGGTCGAAGCGGTCGATGTTGCGCTCGTCCTTCACCATCGCCGCGCGGGCGAGATAGTAGAAGCCTTCGACGTCGTAGGTGACGAGGCCCGTCTTCAACGCCTCGAGGAAGGCGAGGTATTCGCGCAGGCTGACCGGGACGCCGCCGCTTCTGAGATGCTCGAAGAAGCGGATGAACATGGCATCACAACGCGCGAACGATCGTGGTGCCGATGAGCGCGACGACGCCGAAGGCCACGCCATAGCCGAAGGCGTATTGCGCCATGTCGAGCCCCGTGCCCTCGCGCCGCTTCGCGGTGAGGGCGCCGACGACGGCTCCGCAAAGGGCGGCGGCGATGACGATCATGACGGCTCTCCTCGGACAGGGGCGAGGCTGGCGATTTCGGCGGCGCGCATCAGCACGTCCTGGTCGGGGCCGAAGCCATAGCGCGCCCAGCCGAGGCTGTCGACCCGCACCTCCTGCGCCTCCGCGCGGCGGCCGAGAAGCTCCAGCGCCTCGGCCTTCACGAAGAGGAGCGAGGAGAGAAGCGCCGCGTTCTGCGCCCGCTCGACCGCCGGGATGCTCCGGTCCGTGAGCTCCAGCGCCAGATCGGCCTGCCCGGCGGAGAGCGCGAAGGCGGCGAGCTGCATGGAGATGTGCGCCTCGTGGATGGCCGTGTCGCGGCTGCGCGAGAAGATCTGCCCCGCCTGGAGGAAGGACGCCAGCGACAGGTCGGGGTCGGCCCCGAGGCTGAGGCGGCCGAGCGCGTAGAGGCTGAAGCCCAGCCGGTTGTCGTTCCAGCCCCGGGCACGGGCGATCTCTACCGCCTCGGCCGCGGCCGTGCGGCGGCGGGACGGCGAGGTCCGGGGGCCGAGCGCCGTCTCGATCGCGTCGATCCAGTCGCGGGTCGTGGGGGGGCGGGGCACGTAGTCCAGCGCCTCGCCCGCGGGGTTGAGCCGCGCGAGGATGCCCGGAAGGCGGGCCGCCACCTCGGGTCGGGTCATGCCGGAGCGGAGTTCGGGCGCGTAGGTCGCGCGCAGGATCAGCATGTCGAACCCGGTGAGGACCGTGTGGAAATTGTCGTCGTTGAAGACGCTGTCGGACAGGTGGTAGAGGTCGTTCAGCGGACCGAGCGCCTGCGCGATCTCCTCGTGCAGGCAGTCGCGCACCTCCTGCGGGGCGACGTCGGAGGGGATGAAGACCGCCATCCTCTCGCGCACACGCAGGGTCGTCCAGTCGAGCTGGGGATTGCGCCGGTCGCGCCGGAAGTCGGCCCAGGACGATACTCGGGGCACGACGAAGCAGGCGGCCTGAGGAACGGCCCGCTGAAGCTCGCTCCGGGTGATGACCTCGATGGTGATGGAGGCGTCGGTTGTGGCGGGGACGCGGGTGATGGGGATCCCGGCCTCCGCCCTGAAGCGGGCGAGGAGACGGTCGAGATCGCCCGACAGCGTCGGCGGCGCGGGGCCGACGACGCGCACCGTCACAGGCCCCTCGAACCGGGTGAAGACGGGCAGCTCGCGCCCGGATTCGAGCTGGAACGACAGCTCGAGGAAGTCCGCAGCGATCCCCTTGTTCGAGCGGTTCGGCGGCGCTGGCCGGACGGTGCCGAAGTTCTTCATCGGCGGGAGCGAGACCTGCGGCGCGGCACGGCGCTGCGGGACGTCGGGTCCGACCGAGGCGCAGGCGGTCAGGGCAAGGGCCGCAAGGAGGAGAAGAAATGCCCGCACTCAGAACCTCTGGTACTTGATGAAGGGTGTCGCGACCCCGATCCGGTCATAGAGCCTGCGAGCCTCGGCGTTGAAGTCCTGGGTCAGCCAGTAGACCTGCGGGCAGCCGCGGCGGTCGGCCTTCGCGTAGACGGCCTCGATCAGCGCGCGGCCGACGCCTTGCCCGCGCACCTCGGGGTCGGCATAGAGATCCTGGAGGTAGCAGACGTTCTCCAGCCGCCAGCCGTGGCGGTGGAAGAGGTAGTGGGTCAGGCCGACGGGGCGGCCGTCGAGTTCGGCGATCAGGCCATCGTAGTCCTGCGGATCGTCGCCGAGGAGACGGTCGAAGTAGGTCGCGTAGACCTCCTCCGGGACGGAGGAGTTGTAGAACCGGAGGTACGCGGTCCAGAGCCGGCGCCACTCGGCCTCGTCGGCACGGGCGAGGGGGCGGACGACGACGCTCACCGGCCCTGCCTGCGGGCCATGAAGGCGAGCCGTTCGAAGAGCTGCACGTCCTGTTCGTTCTTCAGGAGCGCGCCGTGGAGCTTCGGGAGGGCAGAGGCGGCGTCGCGGCGCAGGTCCTCGGCCGCCAGGTCTTCGGCCAGCAGGAGCTTCAGCCAGTCGAGCACCTCGGAGGTGGAGGGCTTCTTCTTCAGCCCCGCCATCTCGCGGATCTCGTAGAACTGGGTCAGCGCGGTGGTCAGGAGCTGGTCCTTGATGCCGGGGTGATGCACCTCGACGATGCGGCGCATCGTGTCCATGTCGGGGAAGCGGATGTAGTGGAAGAAGCATCGGCGCAGGAAGGCGTCGGGCAGTTCCTTCTCGTTGTTCGAGGTGATGATGACGACGGGGCGGTGCAGCGCCCGGATCGTCTCGCCGGTCTCGTAGACGTGGAACTCCATCCGGTCGAGTTCCTGCAACAGGTCGTTCGGGAACTCGATGTCGGCCTTGTCGATCTCGTCGATCAGGAGGACGACCTTGCCTTCCGCCTCGAACGCCTGCCAGAGCTTGCCCTTGCGGATGTAGTTGCGGACGTCGTGGACACGTTCGTCGCCCAGCTGGCTGTCGCGCAGGCGGCTCACCGCGTCGTATTCGTAGAGGCCCTGCTGGGCCTTCGTCGTCGACTTGACGTGCCATTCGATCAACGGCAATCCCAGCGCCGCCGCCACCTGCCGGGCAAGCTCGGTCTTGCCCGTTCCGGGCTCTCCCTTCACCAGAAGGGGCCGTTCGAGGGCGACCGTCGCATTGACGGCAACGGTCAGGTCGTCGGTCGCGACGTATGAGTCGGTGCCGTGGAATTTCATGGATTATCAGCGCTCTGCTCGGGGCGTCATGGGGAACGATAGCCCGCCCCCCCGATTGCTTCAAGAAGGGGTGGATCGGCTAGTGACAACCCCCAAGCCTTGGAGTAATACCCGCCGCAAGGAGGCGCCGGATGACAGAACTACGTCCGACCGAGACGACCTCAGTGAAAAAGGGAACTGGTATGAAGGCCGAGGTTTTCCTTCCCGAGGACTATACGCCCGCAGAAGACGAACCCTTCATGAACGAGCGGCAGCTCGAGTGGTTTCGTCGGGAACTGATCCGCCAGAAGAACGAGCTTCTGAGCGAGAGCCGCTCCACCATCGCCGGTCTTCAGGACGGCACCCGCAACATCCCCGACATCGCCGACCGCGCCTCCGAGGAGACGGATCGAGCGCTTGAGCTGCGCATCCGCGACCGGCAGCGCAAGCTCGTGGCCAAGATCGACTCGGCGCTGCGGCGGATCGAGGATGGGGAATTCGGCTATTGCCGCGAGACGGGCGAGCCCATCTCGCTCAAGCGGCTGGTGGCGCGTCCGACGACGACGCTGAGCCTCGAGGCGCAGGAACGCCATGAACGTCGCGAGCGCGTGCACCGCGACGAATGAGAACTCCAGGGAGGAGGGAGGGCGCCGGGGCCGCGAGGCTCCGGCGTTCTCTTTTGCGGTGAGGGCATGAGCCTGCGCGGCCGGCCGGTGACGGTGATCGGCGGCGGCATCGCCGGGCTGGCGGTCGCGCGGGCGATGGCGCTGCGCGGGGCGGAGGTCACGGTTCACGAGCAGGCGGTGGAGATCGGCGAGGTCGGCGCGGGCCTCCAGATCAGCCCGAACGGCCTGCGGGTCATCGACGCGCTGGGGCTGGGGCAGGCGCTGCGGGCGGTTTCGGTGACGGCGCAGGCGATCCGGCTGCGGGACTACCGGGGCGGCGACGTCGTGCGGCTCGATCTCGCGCGGCATGGGTCGGGGGATTACCTCTTCGTCCACCGCGCGCGCCTGGTGGAGGTGCTCGAGGCTGGCGCGCGGGAGGCGGGGGTGGCGGTCCGCACCGGCTCGCGCCTCGGGCCCGACGCGGAGGGGCTGGTGATCGGAGCCGATGGGCTCCACTCGGCGATGCGGGGCGCGTTAAACGGGGAGACGCGGCCGTTCTTCACCGGCCAGGTCGCGTGGCGGGCGCTGGTGGCGGACCCCGACGCCGCGCCCGAGGTGCAGGTCTTCATGGGGCCGGCGCGGCATCTCGTGAGCTACCCCCTGTCCTGGGGCCTCCGGAACATTGTGGCGGTGGAGGAGCGCGAGGCCTGGGCGGCGGAGGGCTGGCACCACGAGGACGATCCCGACAATCTGGCCCGCGCCTTCGCCGATTTTGCGCCGGACGTGCGCGGGTGGCTTGCACGGATCGAACAGGTGCACCTCTGGGGGCTGTTCCGGCATCCCGTGGCCACCCGCTGGCACGACGACCGGCGCGCGATCCTGGGGGACGCGGCACATCCGACCCTGCCGTTCCTCGCGCAAGGCGCGAACATGGCGCTCGAGGATGCGTGGGTGCTGGCCCGCCAGCTCGACGGCAAGCCGCAGGCGGAGGCGCTGGCCGCCTATCAGGCGGCGCGGCGGGATCGGGTCGTGCGGGTGATCGCGGCGGCGAATGCGAATGCGCGGAACTATCATCTGTCGTCGCCCGTGCTGCGCACGGCAGCCCATGCCGTCCTGCGTCTGGGAGGCGCGATCGCGCCGGCGGCGGCGCTGAGGCGGTTCGACTGGATCTACGGGCACGACGTGACAGCGACCAAATAGCCGACAAAAGAACTCGGAAAATCTTCTTGACCTTGGCGGCGAATTACCCGACCAATCTGCTCGGAAATCGCAACCAGGGAGTATCCCATGACGACCACCCGCGCCCGCCTTCTCGCCGGGGCCGCCCTTCTCGCAACCAGCGCGACCGCTGTTCCCGTCTTTGCGGAAGGCGAGATCAACCTCTACTCCTCGCGCCACTACGACACGGACGAGGCGCTCTATTCGGACTTCGAGGAACTGACGGGAATCACCGTCAACCGGATCGAGGGCAACGACGACGAGCTTCTCGCCCGCATTCAGGCGGAGGGCGCCAACAGCCCTGTGGACGTGTTCATTACCGTCGACACCTCGCGCCTTGTCCGCGCGAAGAACCAGGGTGTGTTCCAGCCGGTGGAGTCCGAGGTCCTCGAGCGTCGCATCCCCTCCTACCTTCAGGATGGCGACAACCAGTGGTTCGGCTTCTCCCAGAGGGCACGCGTGATCTTCTTTGACGAGGCCGAGGTTCAGGACCCGCCGCGCAGCTACGCCGACCTGGCCGATCCGCGCTTCCGGGGCGAGATCTGCATCCGCTCGTCCACCAACGTCTACAACCAGACGCTTCTCGCCTCCATCATCGCTCATGAGGGCGAGGAGGCCGCGAAGGCCTGGGCGGAAGGCGTGCTGGCGAACATGGCGCGCGAGCCGCAGGGGGGCGATACTGACCAGCTGCGCGGCGTCGCGTCGGGCGAGTGCAGCATCGCGGTATCGAACACCTACTACTTCGCCCGCGCGCTCAGGAAGGGCGACGACCAGATGTCGCCCGAGCGGCTCGCCTCGATCGGCTGGGTATTCCCCGACCAGGACGGGAACGGCGCGCACGTGAACATCTCGGGCGCCGGAGTGGCGGCGAACGCGCCGAACCGGGAGAACGCGATCCGGTTCCTCGAATACCTCGCGAGCGATCAGGCCCAGCAGTACTTCTCGGCCGGCAATGACGAGTATCCGGCGGTGCCGGGAGTGGGGCTGTCGCCGTCGGTCGCCCAACTCGGGCTTTTCCGGGCGGATGCGATCCCGTTGTCGGACGTGGCGGCCAACCTCGACGCGGCGGTGCGGATCTTCAACGAGGTCGGATGGAAGTGAGCATCGCGCGGAGGACCGTCTCTTTGGCGGTCCTTCGGCGCGCGCTTAAGCCGGATACGATCGACCCTTGGCACGGCGCGGGAGTTCCCGCGCCGTTCGCATTTCAGGTGTCCGGCGTGAAGCCCGCATCCGTCTCGCCCCGCTTCGCGCCAAGTCCCCGGCAGACGAGGATCACGGGGAGGAGCCCCACCGCAACGATCACGAGGCTCGGCACCGCCGCCCCGTCGAGTCGTTCGTCCGAGGCAAGCCGGTGGGCCTGAACGGCGAGCGTGTCGAAGTTGAAGGGCCGCATGATCAGGGTCGCAGGCAGCTCCTTCATCACATCCACGAAGACGATGAGGAGGGCGGTGAGGACGGACGGCCTGAGGATCGGCAGGTGCACCCGACGGAGCATCCCCGCGGGCGTGTGGCCAAGCGTGCGGGCCACCGCGTCCATGTTGGTGTGGATGGCCGACTGGCCGCCGTCGTAGGCCGAAAGGGCCGCGGCCATGAAACGCACCGTGTAGGCCCCGACGAGGAGCCAGATGGAGCCGGTGAGGAGGAGGCCCGTCGAAACGCCGAGGTTGGCGCGCATCCAGGCGTCGAGCGCGTTGTCGAAGGCCGCGAATGGGACGAGGAGGCCCACGGCGATGACCCCGCCCGGAACGGCGTAGCCGATGCGCGCGATCTGGGCCGCGGCCTCGGTCGCGCGGGAGCGCTGGAGGCGCTGGGTGAAGCCGATGACCACCGCGCCGAAGACGGTGACGAGCGCCGCGATGGCCGCGAGCGTGACCGAGTTCTGGATGAAGCGCTGGTAGCGGGGCGAGAGGAGGTCCTGCCCCGATCCGATCCCCATGTCGAGAAGCAGGACCACGGGCAGTGCGAAGCCCACGACCACCGGTATCCCGCAGAGAAGCACCGCCGCCGCCGCGCGCCATCCCGTGAGCGGCGCGGGCGGCATCCGTTCGAACCGGGCGCCCACCGCGTGGTGCCGCGCCGCCCCGCGCTGGATGCGTTCGAGCGTGGCGAGGAGGAGCGCGAAGGCGAGGAGACAGAGGGCGAGCTGCGCCGCCGCCGCCCTGTCGCCGAGGGAGAACCAGCTGGTGTAGATGCCGGTGGCGAAGGTCTGGACGCCGAAATGGGCGACGGTGCCATAGTCGGCGATCGTCTCCATGATGGCCAAGAGCACGCCGCCCGCGATGGCGGGGCGGGCCATGGGCAGGCTCACCCGCCAGAACGCCCCCCACGCGGTCTGCCCCAGCGCGCGGGCGGCGAGGAAGGCCGTGGCGCTCTGCTGGAGGAAAGCCGCACGGGCGAGGAGGTAGACATAGGGATAAAGGACGAAGATCAGCATCGCCGCCGCGCCGGGGAGCGAGCGGATTTCGGGGAACCAGTAGTCGCGCGGGCCCCAGCCGGTGACGTCGCGCAGGAGCGTCTGGACCGCGCCCGGGTGGTCGAGGAAATGCGTGTAGGCGTAGGCCAGGACATAGGCCGGGAAGGCGAGGGGGAGCGCGAGCGCGATCTCGAACACCCTCACGCCGGGGAAGCGGGTCATGGTGACGAGCCACGCGGCGCCCACGCCGATCAGCGTCGTCCCCGTGGCGACGAGGGCCACGAGGGCGAGCGTCGTCGCGGTGTAGCGGGGGAGGACAGTGGCGGCGAGGTGGGTGACGGTGTCGGTCCCGCCCGTGAGCGCCGCGATGGCGACGGCGACCATGGGCAGGAGGCAGAGGCCGGCGAAGGCGTAGGCCGTGGCGCGCAGCGCGCGGGCACCCGCTGCCTCGCGCCGACGGGGGAGGGCGTCTGCGGAAAGCTCAGCCAACCGCGCTCTCGAGCGCCGTTACGATGGGCGAGAAGTCCGCGGCCTTGAGCGAGGCGCCACCCACGAGCGCGCCGTCGACATCCGGGACGGCGAAGATCTCGGCCGCGTTCGACGCCTTGACCGAACCGCCGTAGAGAATGCGGAAGGCGTTCCCCTCCGCCCCGAAGCGGTTGACGAGTTCGCCTCGGATGAAGGCGTGGACCTCGGCGATCTCCACCGGCGTCGCGACCTTCCCGGTGCCGATGGCCCAGACGGGTTCATAGGCGATGACGGCAGTGGCGCCGGTGGCGGCCTCGGGCACTGACTCGGCGAGCTGCGTGCCAACCACGTCGAGCGTGCGGCCCGCCTCGCGTTCGGCCAGCGTCTCGCCGATGCAGACGATGGCGGTCAGCCCGCCCGCGAGGACGGCTTCGGCCTTGGCGCGGACGGTGGCGTCGGTCTCGCCGTGGTCGGCGCGGCGTTCGGAATGGCCGACGATCACGTGCGAGGCGCCGGCGTCCGCGAGCATGGCCACCGAGATGTCGCCCGTGTGGGCGCCGGAGGCGGCGGCGTGACAGTCCTGCCCGCCGACGCCGATGTGCCCCGCACGGGCGGCCATTCGGGACAGGAGCGTGGCGGGCGGGCAGAGGACGATATCGACCGACGGCGCGGCATGGGCAGCGACAAGCCTTTCGACCTCGATCAGGCTGTCTTCGGTGCCGTTCATCTTCCAGTTGCCCGCGGCAAGCTTCCTGCGCATGGTCTCGCTCCCTCTGTCAGGTGGCGCGGGTGTTGCAGCGCAGGGCCGCGAGGTCAAGCGGGGCTCAGGCGGAGCGGCCGGACGACAGCTCTTCCACGTCCTTGAACTTGATCGATTCCCCGCAGCCGCAGGAATCGGCGACGTTGGGATTGCGGAACTTGAAGCCGGATTCGAGCAGCGACGTCTGGTAGTCGATCTCGGTCCCGAAGAGGAACATCTGGGCCATGGGCGCGATCATGACCCGGGCGCCGTCCTGTTCCACGACCTCGTCCATCGGGTTGATCTCGGCCGCGTAGTCCATGGTGTATTCCATTCCTGCGCAGCCGCCCTTCTTCACGCCGATGCGCAGGCCCTTGTGCCCGTCCCTCTCCATCAGCCGGGCGATCTGGCGCGCGGCGGCGGGGGTCATCGTCACGGCCTGCTTGCCGGGGATGCCGAACATGGGGGCGCCTCCTGATACCTGAGTAGGAAGATAGGGTATCGGCGGGCGCGGCTCAAGTGGTCGTCGGGGCGCACACATTGTTCCTGTATCCCGCCTTGGACGGTGTGGCGCGAACGATTGTCGCGTGGTGAGGGGACGGCGGCGAAAGGCATGGAAACCACGCGCCGAGTCGCGGATAAGTCTGGCAACGCCGACCCCCTCGAAACGCATCCGAGCCACCATGCCGAAGGAGCCGATCCGTCTTCCCGAAGTGCCCATGGGCAGCTCGATCCCGCGGATCCTGCACCAGCACTTCCTGTCGGGCGAGGCGGCCATTCCCCCGGCCATCCGGGACATCCAGAAGGCCCTGCGCTGCCGCAATCCCGGCTGGACCTACAGCTTCTGGGATTCCGCGCGGGCCGAAACCTTCATCGCCGGCACCTATGGGCCAGCCGTGCTGGAGCGGTACCTGCGCATCCGGCCCGAATATCATGCCGCACGGTCGGATCTGCTGCGCTATCTCGCCCTCTACGTGGAGGGCGGTGTCTACCTCGACGTGAAGTCGACATGTCTCCGGCCGCTCGACGACGCGATCCGCCCCGAGGACCGGTTTCTCCTGATGGAATGGGGCGTGGTGGGCCACGAGGAGCTGGCCGGTGTTCCGGAGGGCGAGTTCGTTCAGTGGGCCATCGTCACGGTGCCCGGGCACCCCTTCCTGCGCGAGGCGATCCTGCGGGTCCTTCGCAACATAGACGACTATGCGGAGTGGCGGTCAGGCGTCGGGCGGAAGGGGACGCTGCGCGTGACCGGTCCCATTGCCTATACGCTCGCCATCGCGCCGGTGAGGGCGCTTCATCCCCACACCCATCTCCGTCGGCCCGAAGAGCGGGACTTCGTCTATTCGATGCTTCCGGACATGCTGTCGCACCGCGACCTGTTCGGCACGAAGGCGCACTACAGCGGGCTCGACTCGCCTGTGGTGGCCACGTCACCTTCGAGACGGATTCTCGCGGGTGCCGTCCGGGTCGCCCGTCGCATCCCGCCAGCCGTTTGGGTGGCGCGCAAGATCCGGCCGCTGATCGGCGGACCGCCTACATGAACCCCAGTTCCAGGCGGGCTTCGTCCGACATCATGTCCATGCCCCACGGCGGGTCCCACGTGAGCTCGACGTTGACCTGCTTGACGCCCGGCAGCGGCTCCACGGCGTCGGCAACCCAGCCCGGCATCTCGCCCGCCACGGGGCAGCCGGGGGCCGTGAGGGTCATGAGCAGGTTCACCTCGCCCTCGGGCGTGATGTCGATGGTGTAGACGAGGCCGAGATCGAAGATGTTGACCGGGATCTCGGGGTCGAACACGGTCCGGCACGCCTCGACCACGCTGTCGTAGAGCGGGTGGTCGGTCGTCGAGGGGCGGATGAGGGGCGTGCCCTCGATCAGGTCCTTGGCTTCGGCGCTCATGGCTTCGCTTCCATTAGTTGAGCGAAGATATAAGGAATTGCGCCGGGTGCGTCCAGTGAGCGGGGCGAATTCGTTCGACTGTTCCTCTGCTGGTGCGTGGTGTATCCGCGGGGTGCGGCGGCGACTGGGCGGCAGGATGGGCGCGAAGTTCGAATTCACGGTTAACGCGACGGACGGGAAGGCGCGCACGGGCGTGATCCGCACGCCCCGGGGCGAGGTGCGCACTCCCGCCTTCATGCCGGTGGGGACGGCGGCCACGGTGAAGGCCATGCTGCCCGAAAGCGTGCGCGCGACGGGCGCGGACATCCTTCTGGGCAACACCTACCACCTGATGCTGCGGCCCACGGCCGAGCGGATCGCGCGGCTCGGCGGCCTTCACGCCTTCATGAACTGGGAGGGGCCGATCCTCACCGACTCGGGCGGGTTCCAGGTGATGAGCCTTGCCGACCTCAGGAAGCTGACCGAGGAGGGGGTGACCTTCCGGAGCCACATCGACGGGTCGAAGCACATGCTGAGCCCGGAAAGAAGCATGGAAATCCAGCGGCTTCTGGGCTCGGACATCGTGATGTGCTTCGACGAGTGCCCGGCGCTGCCGGCCGACCGGGCGCGCATCGAGCAGTCCATGCGGCTGTCGATGCGCTGGGCCGCGCGGAGCCGCGAGGCGTTCGGGGACCGGCCGGGACACGCGCTCTTCGGGATACAGCAGGGGGGACTCGAGCGGGATCTGCGGGAGGAGAGCGCCGAGGCGCTCAGGGCCATCGGGTTCGAGGGCTATGCGGTGGGCGGCCTTGCCGTGGGCGAGGGGCAGGAGGCGATGTTCGGCGTGCTGGATCATGCGCCGGGGATGCTGCCGGCGGACAAGCCCCGCTATCTCATGGGGGTCGGCAAGCCCGACGACATCGTGGGGGCGGTGGCGCGGGGGATCGACATGATGGACTGCGTGCTGCCCTCGCGGTCGGGGCGGACGGGACAGGCGTTCACGCGGTTCGGCGTGGTCAACATCAAGAACGCGCGGCATCAGGACGATCCGCGGCCGCTCGACGAGGACTGCGCCTGTCCGGCGTGCCGGAGCTATTCCCGCGCCTATCTCCACCATGTGTTCCGGGTGGGGGAGATCATCTCGTCCATGCTGCTCACTTGGCACAATCTCCATTATTTTCAGGAGCTGATGCAAGGGATGCGGGAAGCTGTCGCGGAAGGGCGGTTCGCCGCGTTCGAGGCGGCGTTCCATGCGCGGCGGGAGGAGGGGGATATCCCGCCGCTCTGAGCCCGGGGGAGCGGGTGTCGGGCGGGGGAGGGGGCTCTGCCCCCGCCGCCCGTGCCGGGCGGCCCCCCGGGATATTTGCAGGTCGATGGAGGCGGGGGTGTCGCGCCGTCGTCGGAGCCGTCCGGCGGGCCGGAACGGGCGTCTGGATCGCGTATGGCGCGCGTATGGGAACCGTATGGCGGGGCGCGCCGTCAGGCCGCGCTGAGCGCCATGGCGGGCGTGGCCGCGGGCGGTGCGAGGCAGGCGTCGGCGAGGCGGCCGTGGGTGTCGTCGATCCAGGCGGCGACGAGCGCGATCCGGGGGATGTCGCGGTGCGTGACGGCGAGGCGGCCCGGGGCTGTGCGTTCGGCCGCGCCGCAGGCGTCGAGCGCGACGGCGTGGAGGAGGGCGCGCAGGCCGCGGCCGGGCGCGTAGCCGAGGCGGGCGAGGGCGGGCCGCGCGGGGGCGAGGCTTGCGGGGGCGCCGGGGGCGAGGCGGAGGGTCACGGTCGCGGGGCGGCGGTGCCGGGTGACGGGGGCCGAGGCGGCGAGGCGGGCGAGGAGGAGGCCGCCCGCGACGACGACCGTGGCGTTGACGAGGGGCATGGTGATCGCGGTGAGGGCGAGGCCGGGGAGGGCCGAGGCGGCCAGCGCGTAGAGGAGGCGGGCGAGGGCGAAAGCCTCCATCGCGAAGCGGAGGCGGGGGGCGAGGAGGCTGACGGCGAGGGTCGCGAGGCCGAAGGCCAGTCCGTAGAGGAGGCCCATGGCCAGCGGCAGGGGAAGGCCCGCGAGGGTCGCGGGGATGTGGCTGTAGAAGAGGGCGCCCGAGAGCGCGGCAAGCGCCGCGACGAGGCCGGTGCGGCGGCGTTCGCGCCAGATGCGCCGTGGGAGGGGGCCATGGGTGCCGTCCTGAGTTCCTGTCCCTGAAAGGATCGGGGGAAGGCGGCGGTTCCGTGGCGCAGGCGGGGCAGGGCGATGGCGCCGCGCGCCCTGCGGCGCGCGGCGGGAGGTCAGGCCTTGCGGGCGGCGGCGAGGCGGCGTTCTTCGATCCCGTCGCGGGAGAGCGACGACTTGGGCGCGCCGCTGTCCTTGAGCTTCTGCGTTGCGCGGACGCTGAGGTAGCCGAAGGCGACCCCGAAGCCGAGCGTTCCGAAAGTGAGCAGTCCAAGTCCGAAGTCCATGTGCGTCTCCTCTTGGGCGTTCAATGCGGAGGATACGCGGGCGCCGGGCGGGCCGGATCACTCGGTTAAGGAAAAACTATGGGAAATCAGTGGTATGCTGTGGGATACCGGCTGAACGGGGCCCACGGGCGGCGCCGTGCGGGGAGGGGCGAGGGGGTGCGCGATGGAAGCGCCGCGTTTTCGGGCAGGAATGCCCGGAAAGGCGTCAGTTCGCGATGACGACGACCGCGAGGAGGTAGAGGAGAAGGCCGACGGGTCCGAACTGCGCGGCGGCGAGGGCGAGGAGGAACAGAAGGCCGAGGACGCCGGCGATCACCCCCGCCTCCTCCCGCGGGGGCAGCGCGGCGAGGCGGTCGCGCACTTCCGCGAGGGAGCGGCGGCGCCAGACGCCAGCGATGAGCGCGGCTGTCACCGTCCGGCAGAGCGTGCCGAAGCGAACGCGGGCGAGGGGCTGGTGGCGGGCCATCGGAACACCGTCGAGTAGCGTGCGGTCAGCATACGAAAGGATACCGGATGCGGCAACCTCCCCGATCGTTTCCATTCGCGGGAAATCGGGTTGCGGACGGAGCGGGCGGCCCGGAGGGGACTTGCCCGCGCCGCGCGCGGGGTGCACAGTGACCCCGCCATCCGGGCACGCTTGAAGCGCGGGGACGCCCCCCACATATTGAGGCGGTCACCCGGGGAAGGCCGAGTGCTGCCGCCTCGCGGGGCCGGAGCCTTCCTGCCAACAAAGGAAGAGACATGTCCGAGCAAAACCAGTCGTCCTATCCCGTGCTGCCGCTGCGCGACATCGTGGTGTTCCCCCACATGGTCGTGCCGCTCTTCGTGGGCCGCGAGAAATCGGTGCGCGCTCTCGAAGAGGTGATGCAGGACGACAAGCAGATCCTCTTGTCGAGCCAGGTCGATCCGTCGGTCGACGATCCCACCGCCGAAGGCATCTTCCGCGTGGGCGTGCTGGCGAACGTCCTCCAGCTTCTCAAGCTGCCCGACGGCACCGTGAAGGTGCTGGTCGAGGGCAAGGCGCGCGTGAAGATCACCGAGTTCATCCCGAACGAGAGCTTCTTCGAGGCGCGGGCGAGCGTGCTGACCGAACAGCCCGGCGACGCGGCGACCGTCAAGGCGCTGCTGCGGTCGGTGGGCGAGGAGTTCCAGCGCTACGCCAAGATCAAGAAGAACATCCCCGAGGAGGCGCTGTCCTCGGTGGCGGAGACCAAGGAGCCCGAGAAGCTCGCCGACCTCGTGTCGGGGCACCTGGGGATCGAGGTCGCGCAGAAGCAGGATCTGCTCGAGACGCTCGACGTGGCCGAGCGGCTGGAGAAGGTCTATGGCCTGATGCAGGGCGAGATGTCGGTCCTGCAGGTCGAGAAGAAGATCAAGACCCGCGTGAAGTCCCAGATGGAGCGGACGCAGCGCGAGTATTACCTCAACGAGCAGATGAAGGCGATCCAGCGCGAGCTGGGCGACGGCGAGGACGGCGCCAACGAGATCGCGGAGCTCGAGGAGCGGATCGCGAAGACGAAGCTCTCCAAGGAGGCGGCCGAGAAGGCGGCGGCCGAGGTGAAGAAGCTGAAGTCGATGAGCCCGATGTCGGCCGAGGCCACCGTGGTGCGGAACTACCTCGACTGGATGCTGTCGATCCCGTGGGGCGTGAAGTCCCGCGTGAAGAAGGACCTGCGTGCGGCGGAAGCCGTGCTCGACGCCGACCACTACGGGCTCGAGAAGGTGAAGGAGCGGATCGTCGAGTATCTGGCGGTGCAGAGCCGGAGCCAGAAGCTGAAGGGGCCGATCCTGTGCCTCGTCGGTCCCCCGGGCGTGGGCAAGACCTCGCTCGGCAAGTCGGTGGCGAAGGCCACGGGGCGCGAGTTCATCCGCATCAGCCTTGGCGGGGTGCGGGACGAATCGGAGATCCGGGGCCACCGGCGGACCTACATCGGGTCCATGCCCGGCAAGATCATCCAGGCGCTCAAGAAGGCCAAGACGGTGAACCCGCTGATCCTTCTCGACGAGATCGACAAGATGGGCCACGACTTCCGGGGCGACCCGGCGTCGGCGCTGCTCGAGGTGCTCGACCCCGAGCAGAACAACACCTTCGTGGATCACTACCTCGAGGTGGAATACGACCTGTCGAACGTGATGTTCCTGACGACGGCGAACTCCTACAACATGCCGGGGCCGCTTCTGGACCGGATGGAGATCATCCCGCTGGCGGGCTACACCGAGGACGAGAAGCGCGAGATCGCGCGGCAGCATCTGATCGGCAAGCAGGTGAAGAACCACGGTCTGCGCGAGAAGGAGTTCGAGCTGACCGACGGCGCGCTAACCGAGATGATCCGGACCTACACCCGCGAGGCGGGGGTGCGGAACCTCGAGCGCGAGATCGCGAAGCTCGCGCGGAAGGCGGTGACGCTGCTCGTCAAGAAGGAGGTCGAGAAGGTCGTCGTGACGACCGACAACCTCGAGGACTTCCTCGGCGTGAAGAAATACCGCTATGGGCTGGCCGAGAAGGAGGACCAGATCGGCGTGGTCACGGGGCTCGCCTGGACGTCGGTGGGGGGGGATCTGCTCTCCATCGAGGCGCTGAGGCTCCCCGGCAAGGGGCGGATGAAGACGACCGGCAAGCTCGGCGACGTGATGAAGGAATCGATCGACGCGGCGTCGTCCTTCGTGCGCTCCATCGCGCCGCAGATCGGGGTGAAGCCGCCGAAGTTCGACACGCTCGACATCCACGTCCACGTTCCCGAAGGCGCGACGCCCAAGGACGGGCCGTCGGCGGGCGTGGCGATGGTGACCTCGATCGTGTCGGTGCTGACTCAGATCCCGGTTCGCAAGGACATCGCCATGACGGGCGAGGTCACGCTGCGGGGCAATGTGCTGGCCATCGGCGGGCTGAAGGAGAAGCTTCTCGCGGCGCTCAGGGGCGGCATCAAGACGGTGCTGATCCCGGAGGAGAACGCCAAGGACCTGCCGGAGATTCCGGAGAACGTGAAGGCGGGGCTGACCATCATCCCCGTGTCCCATGTCTCCGAGGTTCTCCGCCACGCGCTGGTGCGGCAGCCCGAGCCCATCGAGTGGGATGAGGCGGCCGAGGAAGCGGCGGCGGCGGCACGGGCCGCGGCCGCGGCGAAGGAGACGTCGGGCGGCGCGGTCGCGCACTGAGTCTTCGGCCGAACGGTTGAGAAACCCGCCGCGGGGCGACCCGCGGCGGGTTTTTCGTGCTTGCCCCCGCTGGTCAGGCCGCTAGGTATTATGTTGCGGAATCGCCGCTGCCGAAGGAACCCCGCTCGTTCGCCGGGCGTTCATCTTCGGGAGCGGTCCGCTCTCCGGGAGACAGCGGGAGCCTCAGGCCATGACACAGCCGAGCTATTACGACCTCATCGGATTCGCCCCGCGGCACACCGAGCCACGATCCGGCGCGCCAGCGGAGCTGGACCTTGCGAGCGCGCTTCTGTTCGTGGACTTCGACGGAACGCTCGTCGAGATCGCCGAGCGACCCGATGCGGTGAGTGTGCCGGGAGAGGTGCGGAGATTGCTGAGCGCGCTTCATGCGCGCACGGACGGGGCGACCGTCATCGTGTCCGGGCGGCGGATGGAGGACCTCGACCGGTATCTGAAGGGATTTCCGGGCACGGTGGTAGGTTCCCACGGGGCAGAGGTCAGGGAAGGCGGCTCGCTCTGGCGGCACGATGCCGCGGAGTCGGACGAGCTCGCCTGCATCCGCAAGATGGCGGAGACATGGGCCGACATGAACCCGGGCGTGCTCGTGGAGGACAAGCCCTGTTCCGTCGCCGTCCACTTCCGGCAGGCGCCGGAGCGGATGCGGGATGGAGAGGCGCTTCTGGAAGCGGTGGTCCGGCAGAACCCGGGCTTCATGCTCCATCACGCCAAGATGGCGCTGGAGGTGCATCCCGACGACGTGTCGAAGCGCGCAGCGATCGGGCGCCTTCTGCGCCGCTGGCCCCGGCGGCTCCCCGTGGCCTTCGGCGACGACGTGACGGACGAAGGCATGTTCGAGGCGGTGAACGCGGCTGGCGGGCATTCGATCAAGGTGGGCGAGGGCGAGACGGCCGCCGACTGGCGTCTGGAGGGGCCGGAGGAGGTGCGCGCCGTGCTGTCCCGTTGGCTCGACGGGGACGCCGCGGCATGAGCGGACGGCTGATCGTCGTATCGAACCGGATCCCGACTGAGGACGTGCCGTCGGGCGGACTTGTCGTCGCGCTGCACGAGGCGCTGTCGGAGTCGGGCGGACTCTGGATCGGCGCGCATCCCGAGGTGGTCGAGACGGCGCGGGACGGGCTCGAGGATCTTGCGGGCAACGGCTATGCCAGGAAGGCGTTCCGGCTGACGGAGGAGGAGCGGCGGAGTTATTACCTCGGCTACGCGAACTCGGTGCTCTGGCCGCTCTGTCACCGCCGGTCCGACCTCATCGAGTTCGAGCGCGCCTATGCAGAGGGGTATCTGGCCGTCAATCGGCGCGTTGCGCGCGCCGTGGCCGCGCTGGCGGGACCCGACGACCTGATCTGGATCCACGACTACCACTTCCTGCCGCTCGCCGCGATGCTGCGTGCGAGGGGCGTGACGGCGCGGATCGGGCTTTTCCTGCACATCCCTTTCCCGGTGCTCGCCGATCTCGACGCGCTGCCCGAGCGCGAGGACTTCCCCGGCTGGATCGCGGCCTTCGACGTGGTGGGGCTCCAGACCGAGGCGGACGTGGCGCGGTGCCGCGAACTGTTCCGCGCGGAGGCGGAGCTTCTGCCCGACGGGAGGGTGCGCCATGGCGGCCGCGACTTTGCGGTGCGGGCCTTTCCCATCGGCATCGACACGGAAGCCTTCGCGAAAGCCGCCGCCGTGGGCGGGGGCGAGTGGCTCGTCAACCTCGGCAAGCGGGAGGACCTGCTGATCGGGGTCGACCGGCTTGATTATTCGAAGGGGCTGCCGAACCGGTTCAGGGCGATGGGGGCGTTCCTCGACGGGCAGCAGTCCGGCGACCGGCGGGCGAGCCTCCTCCAGATCGCGCCGCCGTCGCGGGAGGAGGTCGGCGCCTACCAGGACATCCGCGACGAGCTCGAACGGCTGGCCGGCTGCATCAACGGGCGTCATGCGGAACTTGACTGGACCCCGATCCGCTACATCCACCGGGGCCTGCCGCGCGAGCAGCTGGCCGTGCTCTACCGCGTGGCGCGGGTGGGGCTGGTGACGCCCCTCGCGGACGGGATGAACCTCGTCGCCAAGGAATACGTGGCGGCGCAGGATCCCGAGGATCCGGGCGTCCTGGTCCTGTCGCGCATGGCGGGGGCGGCCGAGGCGATGACGGAGGCGCTGCTCGTCAACCCCTATGATATCGAGGAGATGGCGCTGGCGATCGACGCGGCGCTCGCCATGCCGCTGGCCGAACGGCGGCGGCGGCACCGCGCGCTGATGGAGGTGGTGCGGGACACCGATGTGGCGCGGTGGCGGCGCCGCTGCATCGAGGCGCTGGCCCGCGCGGAGCGTCCGCTGCCGGTTGGCTGACGGCCTTGCGAAGCGCGCCGGTTGCCGCTATGAGACCCGCCGACGGGTGATTAGCTCAGTGGTAGAGCGCTTCGTTCACATCGAAGATGTCGGGGGTTCGAATCCCTCATCACCCACCATTCCTGCCTGCCGAGTCTTGCGACGCGCCCCCCGCGCGGCTAGAACCGCCCGCGGCCCGGGTGGTTAGCTCAGTTGGTAGAGCGCTTCGTTTACACCGAAGATGTCGGGGGTTCGAGTCCCTCACCACCCACCAATAAATTCAATCACTTACGCAATTTTTGCGAACTGCGTGCCGGTTCAATGAACCCGAGGTCCATGATTTCGGCCGCGTCCGCGAGGTGTTCGGGCAGGAATCGCGCGTAGGTCTTTTGCGTGATCTGGATGTTGGAGTGCCCGAGGAACTGGCTGACCTTCTCGATCGGCATGCCGGCCGCCAGCATCCGGACAGCGACCGAGTGCCGGATCTGGTGGATCGACAGCGTCCCGAGCCCCGCCCGCTCGAGCGCCGCCTTGTAGCCGGTCCTGAGCGAGCGGATGCGGTCCCCGGACCACTCGACCACGTAGTCGCTCAGACGGGCCTCGTAGGCGGCCTCGAGCGCGGCCCGCGCCATGCGGTTCATCGGAACCACGGCCCGGCCTTTCCGGGTGACGCCGTCGGGGAGCCGCAGGTCGATGACGCCGCGCGCGAAGTCGATCCTCTCCCAGGTGAGATCGAGGATGGCCCCGACACGGGCGCCGGTGGCGACCAGGAGGACCAGCGCCAGGCGGACATGCGGGCTGGCGGCGCCGTCGATGAGGCGCTGGAGCTCCTCCCCGTCGAGCGGCTGGACCGCGCTGTCGGGTTTCGGCGGCAGCTCGATGTAGGGCATCCGGTCGATCAGGCCGGCCTTGTGGGCGAACCGGAGCGTGCTGCGCAGGTGGCCGAGTTCGGTCCAGACGGTGCCGACCTTCCGACCGGCGGCCATTCGTGTCTTCAGGTACGACCGGCAATCCAGCACGGTGATCTGGGACGGACGGAGCGCGCCGAAGACCGGCAGGATCGCCTTGCCGGTGTGGCGCATGGTCTTCGCCGTGGGCTTGGCCCCGAGGTGGAGGATATAGGCCTCCCAGAGATCGGCGACCCGGACACTGCCGGCGGACCACGTCTCCTTCAGGTACCGTTCCCGTCCTTCGCTCTCCGCGTCCTCTCGCGTGCGTGCCGCAAGCTGATACCGGCGTCGCTTCCCGGTCCTGGGGTCCGTCCAGTGAACGGCATATCCTCCGCGAAGGCGTCCGATGGTGAGGTCTGGCATGTCTCGAACTCCTCGACCGCGGCCCATGGAATCCGGATCATGCGTCCAACCCGGAAGCCGCGCAATTCTCCCCGCTTGACCAGCTGGCGCACCGTCTCGGCGGAGCAATCCCAGCGTTCGGCGAGCATGTCGGGGGTGACAGGACGAGGGGTAGCAGTCATGGGTCCCGCTCCTCTCGATGGATCGCGGATAGGATCGACGGGGCGGTTGAAACGCCGGGCGTGACGTGGCTGGAGCGGGATAGTCGGTGGGATCCGGAACGCATCGGCGTGCTCTCTTGTCTGGCGTCGACAAGGGCGGTTGGGCCGCAGACGGCCGCACCGGCCCCGCTGGATGGACGCCGCACCGTCCCCCGCAGCGCCTGGGCACCGCGTGCACTCGCGAGGAGTCACCCCCGCGGACAGAGGACGAGCGGCGACCCCATGGGACGCCCTTCTCGATCGATGTCGGGATTGCGCCAGTTGCTGCTCGCCACGGCGAGAGTCCGGCCGAGACCCCAGATTTGGGGTCCTTGATGCCTCGTACACCAGATCATGCGTCGAAGGGAAGGGCGAATCATGATCGAGGGGACGAGGCCCGCACCACCCCGGCTCCTTGGGCGATCTGGCGGCCTTCACGGGGCCGCCAGACCATGCGGTGGACGGGGTCGTTAGGGTTTAGGGTGTCTTGAGGAGAAATCGCCAGCTTTTTCGAGTTTAGGATTTAGGTCGGCAACTTGCCTCTCGAACTGCTGTCAGGGCGAGTTGAAAACTCCAGATTGTAGCAGTTGGTGGCCAGTAAATTCAGGATTGCAGGATCATACTCGGCTTGCGAGAGCGACGATCGCGCAAGTTACTGATGCACGGGAATTTCAATCTGGGCGATTTGACGCTCAATCCTGAATTGTGAACTTGCTGGCTGCGAGCGCGGATGGCCGCGGACTGGGATAGGGTTGAGGGCGAGTTTAGGGCTGCTGCGAGCCCCGGTCGAGGTCTGCATCTCATCTTTCTGGTTCAGGGCGATGTGCAGGAAGACGAGGATCTCGCTCAACTGCATCCCTGGATCGATCTCATACAAGCTGAGCATCAGGTCCATCGCCTTTCGGAGGGGGTCTCCGGAGGTCTCTGCTCGGGTCATGGGACTCTTCTTGTTGTTGGTGGGGACAGGTCGTCAGGAAGCCTGAGGGGCTTCCTCTTCGTAGGTGTCATACGGGGGCTGGCAGGCTTCCTGCCATTCGCTCTTGTCGGGCCTGCTGTCATCGAGGTCCTTCATGCGACGCTCGAGAGCCTCCCGAAACATCTCGGCGGTGACATCAGACCCATCTGGTTCTTCAGAGATGACTTCGAAGGCGATCGTAAAAGCATGGTTGTAGCGGGCCATCACTGGTCTCCTGTCTCGGGTGGTGCCTCCCTGAGGGCGCCCTGTAGCGCCTTCAGAGCGTCGTCTGTGTTCCCCTCTCTGATGTACCTCACCGCCCGATCGATCCTCGACCGGACGATGGTGACCTTGCGGCGCTCGGGATCCAGAGAGGATCCAGGGAGCGCCTGTGCTGGCTCAGGAGCGGCGTCCTCGGTCTGGGTGTCCCTTCCCAGTCCCAAGGCGTCATAGAGCTCCCTGGCTGCGTTCTCGATGGCGGAGAAGCATGCCTGTGCCTCCTCCTGAAGAGCACGCGCGGAGACTCCCTGTTCTGAGGCCAGGGGGGTCTCCCAACACAGGAGACTAGAACGCGGTGAAACTGAGGCGATCAGTCGGGATGCGAGCCGCGTCGGGTCGCGGCGGCAGAGTCACGAACGGCCAAGGTCATGCCTTGGCCGTCAGTTCCCACTCGAGGAAATGGCGCGCGCTTGCGACTTATTTCGCCGCTTTTCTGCGCCATCCCATAAAGCCAAGGACCGCCATTGCGCCGCCGAGAAGCGGAAGCGCAGCGGGTACCGGCACGACACTCGGGTTGGGCGCGCCGCCAGGGCCTGTGCCAGGATCAACCGATCCGATGCCTGACAGAGTGATCAGCACTGGCTCACTCATGGTGTCAATGCAGCAGTTCGTTCCCGTAAAGAACCACCAACTCCCATCACCGATGACGAGAGGCAACGTGAACAACCAGTCGTTGTAAGCGCCGCCGCCCGCATTTCCCGGATCGTCCTGATAGCCCAGCAGGGTGCCGTCAGCTATCATGTCGTCCCGGTTGGTGTTGTTCAGCGTGCCGCCCCACTGCACGGTGTACGAATTCAATCCGTAGCTGGCCAGAGACCCCGATCCATCCCCCGAGATCGTCAGTCCCCCGTTGTCAGAGCACAGGACACCTTCCGAACACGGAAAGATCTGGTCTCCATGCCAGTGTTCATTCCATAGCGTGACTGTGCCGTCGAGATTGTCGGTCCAGCCGAAGGTGACGGTGTGCGCGCTTGCTGTGCCTGCTGTCAGCAGCAGCGCGACAGACGCGAGCCGCATTGTCTTGCTAAGCATCTCTACCCCCCAATGGTCACGAGATTGTGCACGATAACACGAAAATGTGCGAAAAACAACGAGTGTCGTTCATCGCATGTAGCAATCAAGATTTAGTCCCCCGTGCGGCCGCTTCTCGTTGTAGTGGTACGGCCCGCCGCCAACGAGGTTGTCCGACAGGAAGGGCAGGGTCCGGATGCGGTCATTCCCCTCGGCGTAAGCCCGGCCTGATCGGCAGCGGGATGCACGCTGGCATTGGAGTGGGTTCATCGTTCCCGGCATCGAATAGGCGGAGGTCCGCTCCAGCCTTGTGCTGAGGGCTGGTACCCATTGCCTAAAAAATGTCAGAATCCGCATCTATCAGGGGAACAGTCGGGCCGTCGCCCGAACTTTGTTGAGGTCAACCAAATGAGAAATGACGCCATCTCAAAGGTGATCGCAAAGCTCAATGCCATGCAGCAGACTGCAGAGGCCGTTGAGGCGCTCACGGGTCAACCGAGCGAGGACCTTCCGCCGCCCGAACTCCCGGAGCTTCCTGAGCAAGCTGCGGGTGAGGCCCCTGGCCGCCCTGATATTGTTCCGGTTTCTCAGCCTGAACTTCCGGCCCATCCGGACGAAGCCGGTGCAGCCGCTGGTCGCCCCGAGACCGTGCCGCACTCCCGGCCTGAGCTTCCGCCAGCAGCCGCCAGTTTCTGCCGCGAAACTGGACTGCCCATGGTCGCTATGAAGGACGATTGGTGCAAAGAAGAGCCCGAAGAGGTCGAAGCTGAACTTTTTGGGTAGGCTTTTGCGCCCACCTCGAAACATTATCGGCCGCACCAGCTCTCGGTGCGGCCGTTACTTGATTATCCGAAGTATGGAGACTTCGGCACTGATAACCTGCGCTCCTACGGCGCAACTCTGAACGACTAGGGAGCGGCGGACCGGCGAAGGGACGGTTGAGGTGCCACAACTCGCCCCGCAACTTATGCGCGCAAAAGGCTCCTTTCCCCTTTTCCACAGACTAGCGCGGCAAGTGGATGGAAACCTCGTCGATCAGCGCCTCGATTTCCCGGAGCATCGCCGCGTACTCTTCTGTCTCGATGGACCCGAACCTGGCCTCGAACTCTCTGCGGGGCATGATCTGCGGCAGCCGCGAGATGTCCACAAGGACGTCACCCTCCTCCACCATGATCGCGAGGAGGTCGGCCAGATCGCTCCGCGTGCCGGACATGATCCGGTCCGACAGGCGGATGCCCGACTGGTTTGCGCCGATGTCGGAGAAGTCAAAGCCGCCGCTGTCCCAGCCGATCGAGTCGTAAAGCTCCTTGAATTCGCCGAGCGACACGGACACGCCGCGGTTGCTGGCTGCCCGGATCGCTGCTGCGGTGGTGAAGTGCCGCCGCGCGTCGATCCTGTCGGCGAAGACGACCTCGCTGCAGTTTGTCCGCCACTCGCCAAAGCTGTCGAGGGGATCTCCCACGAGCCGCCCCACGACAAGGGCGAAGTCCTGGGCCCCACATGCCTTGGCCAACCCAAACATGCCTGCTGTGTACTCGTTGCTCAGCGTCTCGTCGGTGCTGCGTTCCAGCACCCGCGTCAGAACAAAGCGCAGGTGCGGCAGATAGCTCCCCCTGTCAGGCAGACGCTCGTCGTCGAGCGCCCGGCGCACCTCCACGTAGTAGGCGTCAACCTCCGACGCCGCCGGCATCTCGTCGCCCCGGAGCGCCCCAAAGACGCCACGGATGAAGCCCCTCCGGTCGTCCTCGGCCAGCACCATGGTGAATCGCATCTCGTCGGCCTCGATCTCGAGCCGTCGCGTGCTGCCAAGGACCACGTCACCCGCCCGGTCTCCCAGCACAAGGTTCGCGCCCACCCGCGCCACCTCCACCATCAGGCCGGGCGGAAGCGCCACGCCCCCCACTGCCAACTGGTCGAGCCGCGCCCGCCCCTCGAACTCTGGCGCGACCACGACCACGTTCAGCCAGCGCGACCCCCTTGGCCACGGCACGGGGATCGAGGCCATCGCATGGACCTGTCCCTCGGCAACGCGCACCTCCGCATGCCCCACCGGAAACATGCGCGCAGCGACCCGCAGGATGCCGTTCGCGTCCTCCTCGCTCAGAACTACCGGCCTGTCCACCGCCCCCGGCGCAGGTTCGAGCGCGGCCGACCTCACGTCCTTCACGAAGGTCCGGACTGCCACGACATCCTCGGGGCGGGGCGCCATACTGCCGGTCGCCTTGGGTGTTGGCTCGAGCAGCAAAAGGAAGACAGACACGGCGCCGATCACGATCAGGAGGCTGAGCCAGACCAGAACACGCAGGACCCGCAGCATCTCATACCCTCCACATGTCCGCAGACGTACTCTGGCTCGCGATCTGGGTCCATCGACTCGGGCGCTCCTGCCCTGTGCCACGTGGCTTCTGGAGGCTAATTGGATTGAGCAGAGGGCGGCAGAAGTCGGTTAGTCGGTCTTCAACACAGCCGGGCATGTCCGCCCCCCAAACTTGATGGTCACGATCTTGTCTTTGTGTTCACGATGCCAGAGACATGCCAGATCCAACGTATAAGTCGCTTGAAAGCGCGTCGTGATCTGGCGCAGCTTCAGCGGGGGCCGGCGACAACGACAAGAAGAAGGCCGTGACGATGAAGCTCTTTGTCTTGGGTCCCGACCTGTGGACGCCCCAGCCGGTCTGGATGAACATCTTCTGGCCGCACTACCGAGTGATGGCGAAGACCATGCCGACGGTCTTCCTCCCGATGCCCACGATGAGGAAGACGGGCGGGCGCATCTTGGGCAGGATTTCCGGCTTCGCAGCACGACGAACCTTGTCCGGCGAGCTTCAAGCTCTTGTCCGGTCGGGTTTGTCTACCGAAGGACCCAACATCCTGCTCGTCTACGCCCTGAACGCGAGGGACGTGCAGAAGACCGATCTGCTCGACGATGTCTGGCAGGAGTTCGACCATCGGGTGCTTCTGGTCGTCGACACGCTTCAGCCGGAGTACCTGAAGCCGGGCGTCCTGTCCCGGTTCGACCTGATCCTGAGCTACTGCGCGGATTCTGCCGAGGAATTCACGAGAGCATCGGGCGTCCCGTCGATGTACTTTCCGCCGCACGGGGACATCCTGGCCTACCATTGCCTGAGCGGCTTCCGGCCGATCGATCTTCTTCTGGTCGGCCGCCGGGATGCGCGGCGGCACACGCCAATTCATCGTCATTTCAATCGGCCGGACAGCGGGCGGCTCTCCCTCGATTTCGTGACACGGACACAGACGATGCCTCTGCCGGAGGAGGAGTTCGGTCTCTTGATGTCGGCCTATGCCCGATCGAAGATCGCGTTCTGTTTCGAGCCGAGCGATATCCCGCGATTCCGCGGCCGGTCGCCGCTCACCGGGCGCTGGCTTCATGCCTGGACGTCAGGATGTACCGTCGTCGGCAAGGCCCCGACCGGTTCCGGTGCGGCCGAACAGATGGATTGGCCGGACTCCACGCTGGACCTTCCGGAGGACGAGACGGCGGCCATCGAAGCGATCGAGGCCATCCTGAGCGATGAGGCCGGCCTCGACCGTCGACGGAGGCGGAATGTCTTCGAGGCACTTCGGCGCCATGACACGAGGCGCCGGCTGAAGGCCTTGCTGGACGAACTCGGCGTGGCGCCGCCGGCGTCGTTGCTCGAAGAACTTGCCCGGCTGGATCAGTTCACGGAAGAGGTCGCTCGCTCGCTGTGACCCCCGCAGGACGGGCAGATGGCAGACCCGGATCGGCATCGCGCCCGACCTGTGGCGGTGTAACGGGCCGGATCTTCAGCTTGCGTGACCGCCACGCCTCGGGACGAGGGTGTCGGTCGACGTGCCGTCGAGGTAGGCGCGGATCTCGGACGGCGGAAGCCACATCATGCAATCGAGGATCGACATCCTTTCCTGGAACGCGAAGCCCGGGCCCACAGGATAGCGGAGATCCGCGACGCGCGTGAGGTGCAGCCCCAGTCCCCGGTCCTCCCAATCCTTCAGGCGGAAGAGGTCGATGCCGCCGGGAGCGTTGAGATAATCGGTCGCCTCGAGCGCATCGGCGACCTCGAGCCCCCATTGGCCAGGGTAAGTCATCGGCGGCAGGTCGAGATCCAGTTCCGAAAGGGTGATGAAGTTGACGGGGATGCCGAGGTAGTCGCAGGCCGTCTCGAGACCGATCCGGTTCAGGCGCAGGAGCGTCGGCGCTCCGCTCCCGAACTCGGCGACGGTCTCGTCCAGGAGGTTCATCACGTACTCAAAGAAGGGCGCCGACCGCCTGTAGCCCGAAAAGGCCGCGTGGAGACTGTCCCCAAGTTTCTCCGGTGCCTTGACCATCACATCCTTGATGGGATCGGTCATGGCTCGGCCAGCGAGGGGCACCGTCAGGTACTTGAAGCTGCCGACCTTGTTGGGATCGAGAATGCGGTTCCTGTTGACCCAAGATTGCTTGGGGAACAGCACGGTATCGAAGATGACGAAGACATCGGACTTCAGGATAAGGTCGAAGTACCCGACATAGGGAAAGAAATAGGGCTGCATGAGCACGACGGTCTTGGAAGGACCGCCTGCACCCCGTGGGGAGAATACTCTGTCGCCGGCAGCCGTCATCTCGTCGCGGTTCCTCTTGTGGGGCCTTGGGTCCTGAGGTCGGTCGCCGGACGTCGGGACCAACGCGGCACTACGACCCGTCTCCTTCCAGGACGATAAGTCGCATCGGGTCCTTCATCTGCACGACCCGTCCATCCGAGCGGACGACGGTCCGGTCCTCGACGTCGTCGTTCACCCGGGCGCCCGATCCGATCAGGCATCTGGAGCCGATCCGCACGCCGGGGCGGACCACGGCGCCCATTCCGATGAAGCTCTCCCTGCCGACGACACACCCGCCGCCGATGCTCGCCCGTGGCGCCACATAGCAGTAGTCGCCGATCTTCGCGTGATGGCCGATGAAGCAGCCGTTCCGGAGGAACGCATGGCTCCCGATCGAACAGAAGCTGTCGAGGATCACGTTGCGGGAGAGAAAGACACCGTCTCCGACCCCGACGCTTGCGTCGACCTCGCTGGCGAACATCGATCTGCACGAGAGACCGTGTGCGGTGAGGCGCTCGACAACGCTGCGCCTCGCGGGCGGGCGGGCGACCGCGGCGAGGAACTCGTGGCCGCCGAATGCAGCGCTGGTCTCGGACACCGGCAGGCCCTGCAGGGTCTCCGCCGGGCGGTAGCCTTCGTCCACGAGGAAGCACACCGGCGGAGGATGGCCGGCGGAGCGGATGTCCATGAGCATGACCTCTGCCGCGCGTCCCGCGCCGAAGATCACGTAAGGCTTGGCCACTTTGGTCTCCTCTCCCATCGGCGCGACTGGTTCGGGCACGGTTCAGGCGACGAGTCGAAGGAGTTCGCCTTCGATTTCCGTATCGCTCAGTCGCTCCATGTCCGGGTGCGTCGGCATGTTGACCATGCGGTCATACAGCCAATCTACCGTCCCGCGGCTGGCAAGGGGTTTGTAGAACTTGCCGAGCGTGACGTGCTCGCCGGCGCGAATTCTCTCACTCGCGACGGGCTTGGGGGCGACCAGGGGCCAGCTCGTTGCGACCTTCGTGTGGTCCCAGGGCAGCAGCGGGCGGAAGCCGATCTTCACCGCGATCTCGACGATGCGCTGCGCCTGCGCCCGGTAGGAGGGCGCCCAACTTGCATGCCGTGACAGCCGGTCGAGGTGAAACGCGGCCGCGATGTCGGAGAGCTTGCCATTGTTCAGCCAGGCGGCGGCCGGAGACGGCGCAGGACCGTAGATGAGCAACTGCCGGAGCTCCTCGTAGTCAGCGGATGGAACGAGGGCCAGTCCGCCCTCGCCGACTCCGTAGGGCTTCGTCTGATGAAGGCTGAAGGCCTGCCAAGGCCAGTTCGGAACATCCGGACCAAGACCGGCCGCGTTGTCGATCAGGAGCGCTTTTCCCTCGCGCTCGGCAAAGTCGATGTAGGGCGAAAAGTCTCCGAGGAGGCCGTGTGGATTGGTGAGGATGATGCCGTCGAAGGTCGCCGCGTCCAGCGCGCGGACTTGCTCCAGGTCGAGGCACCCGTGCTGGTCGCAATCGAGAAGCTCGACATCGGCGAAGTAGCCTCGGCCCAGGTTCAGGAAGCTGTAGGCGGACGTGATCCACCGCAGCCTCTTGCCCGCTCTTCGGTCGTGAAGCCGCGCCATGGCTTCGAGTGCCACGCCGGCATTGCTGCAGGGAAGCAGCGAACACTCGTCCGTCAGGCCCAGATGGCGATGATACTCGCGCTGCAGCCTTCGGAAGAGCGGCCCTTCGTTCGCCCAGTGGTTCTCGGCATGGCAGAGGCCGAGCAACTCCCGGACCCGATCGAGATCCGGTTCCTTGTTCTCGATGAAGGCGATCATGGGGGAGGGCATGGTCCGAGGCTATCGCCCCCGGGCCGACCGTCAAGGTGAATTGCCGCTCCTAGATAGGCGCGCCATGAGGACGGTCGTCGCCGGTGTCAGCCGGCGCGAAGGCGGTAGATGTGGCGCGTCGCTATGGCTTGATGGCTGGAGTCGGAAGCAAAGCGTCGCGCAACTGGTGGTGCAGGGGGATGGTACTCGATCACAAACGCCTCGATGGCGGCGAGGCTGCCTGGCTCAGGGGCATCACGGGTTGCTTCCGACGCGAGTTGACTGAAACGCGCAGGTAGGCCTCAATCAGCGGCCAAACCTGATCGTCCCAGCTGAGTTCACTGACCACCCGCTGGCGGCCCAACTCACCCATTTTTTCGCGCTTGATTGGATCATCTAGCAATTCCTCGATCTTGTCGGCAAAATCCGCCGGATCGTTCTTGAGCGCATAGAGTGAGGCTCCGCCTGCACTGACCCGACCCTCAGTGACATCGAACTGAACGATTGGTTTGCCAAAGGCCATGTACTCCATGATTTTATTCATGGTAGACTTGTCGTTCATGGGATTTACGCGATCGGGGTTGACGCAAAGATCCGCTGAAGAAAGAACTTCGAAAAGCATGGTGTCCTGTGCTCTACCAGTAAAGGTCACATGGCCGTCAAGCTGGAGACTCGCTGCAAGGGCCTTGAGCTTCTCGAATTCGGGCCCGTCTCCCACCAGGACGGCTTGCACCGATCGGTGCCGCTTCACCACAAGATCGTGCATAGCTTGCAACAACAGGTCTATGCCTTCTTGAGATCCCATCACTCCCACGTACCCGATCAAGTGTTTGCGGCCGTTCGCCCAATCGCGGTTGACCGGAACCCGCTTGAGGCGGTTCAGATTCGGGCCTGAACGAACAACAAATACATTCTCCGGCTTAACGCCGCCGCGCTTGATCGCAATGGATCGATAACTCTCGTTCGTCGAAATCACGACATCAGCAGTGAGAAAGCTCAATCGCTCGAGCAGCAACATCATCCGCCAGAGGAAGCCCTTTCGGTTGAACTTCGCCTCAAAAAGTTCTGGGTTGATGTCGTGGTGGTCAAAAATGAATCGTTTGCCGAGAAGCTTGAAGGGGGCCGCTACGAGGAAGATCAGGTCGGGTGGATTGCAAGCTTGAATCGTGTCGAATCCGTGACGGCGTAGTACCTTTACGGTGAGGCGTAGTTCGTGGAACAGCGCCGCGCCATATTCCAATAGATATCCCACGGGCCCGTTTGCTTCGAGCGGAAGGGAGTGGCGGTAGATGTGCACACCGTCAATGTTCTCGTAGAGGGTTTCGTACCCTTTCCCAGTCGGGCAGATGACGGCGACGTTCGCGCCGGCGGCGGTCAGAGTCTGGCACTCTTGCCAGACTCGTCGGTCAAACGGTAGGGGCAGGTTTTCGACTATGATCAATATCTTGCGGCCTGCCAGTGGCCGACTACGGCGTACTGCGTCCATATTGGGCGTCGCAATCTCTATCGGTTCGCGCACCCTATCGCCCGGAACTATGGTCATGGCAGTGACTCCAGGTTTACAAATTTGATCGTCTCTCGCAGCGAAAGCTGTCGAGCGGTCGCGTTGGTACCCACTACCAGATCATAACTGGACGTTTCCGCGGTCTCCTTGGTAACCAGCAAACGTTCAAGCTGGGGGAGATGGCGGAAGGCGTACCCTAAGTTGGACCCTAGCAGCTTTTGGGCACTTATAGCGGGGTCGAAGATCTCCAGATCATAGCCTGCCGTCACAAACTTCCTTGCAAGATCAATATTCGGGCTTTCGCGAACATCGTCAGTATCGGCCTTGAAAGCCAATCCTGCCAGCAACACCTTCGCGCCGGGTGCAATGCTGGAGGTAGCATAGGTGAACAAGGCGTGCTTGTGGGCGTCATTGCTGCGCAACAGGCTGTCGGCAAGATGGAGATTGGCGCCTACATCCATACCTATGTGCTGTAGTGCGCGAACATCCTTGGTTAGGCAGGAACCGCCGAATGCTCCCCCCGGTCGGAGATAGTAGGGCGACACATTCAACTTTGTGTCAGCAATAAAGATCTCGTGGACCTTCTGAGCGGAAATGCCGACACTCAGGCACACGCGACCGATCTCGTTGGCAAATGCCACTTTGACCGCATGCCACGTATTATCGACAAGCTTTGTGATCTCAGCCTCACGAAACTTAACATTGAATATCGGGGCATCCATGCCCTCATGAAGTGTCTCCATGGTCGAATCGGTCGCTCCGTCAACAGTTCCGATAACGATCTTCGGTGGATGCAGGTAATCCTCGACGGCAGATCCTTCGCGCAAGAACTCCGGATTGTAGATAAGCCGCACTCGACTAGCGTCATCGCCCATAATCGCCTCAAAAATGGGACAGATAAGATCATCCATAGTGCCGGGTCGGAAGGTGGAGCGGTAGGCGACTGTTAATGATCCTTTACGCCGCTTGAGGTCTGTTGCGATCAGCCGGGTCACGTCGGCAACGCTAGTCATGTCGTGGGATCCGTCGGTCGAAGAAGGAGTGCCAACGCAGACAATCGCGAGATCCGCGTTGTCGAGGTGGTCGCCGATCTCGGTTGATGCCGAAAGGCGGCCGACCCCAATAGCTGCCTGCAGCATGTCCTGAACTTTCGGTTCGACGATTGGACTCCGCCCCGCGTTTACGGCCTCAACTTTTTCGTGGCTGACATCGATTCCAATTACTTGGTGTCCACGTTCGGCAATGCAGCATGCCGCCGTAATTCCGACGTAGCCAAGCCCAAAGACTACGACCTTCATCATCACTCCCGTTGCCCGTCTTCAGTCGGCTTCCAAGTCTGGCAGATTTCTTGCGGAGCGGCTGCCCTGGCATCTGGTTGCGGCGAAAGGGACGACGTCCGACTTCGGGCCCCCTTGTTAAAGACATAGACGATCTCACAGCCATCCCAGAAATGACCGATGCGCGGCAACTGACCCCCAAAGCAGCCGGCCAGCGCAAGCGCTCGGACTCTCGACGGTCTCACCACCCCACGTCCTGCACCGGTACAGGGCCACTTGCGTGCTTTGTACGAGGCCCTTCGAGTGACGACTCCCCACGGGAAAGAAGCAGCCTGCGCGCCGAGACGCGGTCTCTCACTGCGCTTCATCGCTCTGTCCCCCAGCCCCACTTACGCCACGGCAACACCCCCAACTATTGTCAAGGACTGCAAAGGCTTCACCAGTACGGACTATGCCGCAGGGCCTTTTTTTTGGCAATCCTCTTGGGTCGAGCCCCAAAACGGCCGAAGAACGCCGATTGTGTCTTGCCTTCATCGCGACGCGTTCCGCCTGCTCATCAAGCGCCGTACGAAATATGCCCGCCGGTCCTCAACCGATGGGGTTGTGCAGGCGCCCGCACCGGCCCGGCTGATCCCGGGCGGGATGCCGACCGAGGCGCCGGTGGCGCAAATGCTGGTTAGCAAGTACGCCGACCACCTTCCGCTTTACCGGCAGGCCCAGATCTGCAGCCGCCAGGGCGTTGATCTCGATCGCTCCACCCTTGCGGACTGGGTGGGCGGCGCGGCCTTCGAGCTCCGGCCTGTTTACAACGCGCTGATGGCCGACCTGAAGCGGTCCACGAAGCCCTTCATGGACGAGACCCGGGCGCCGGTGCTCAATCCGGGAGCACGCAAGACCAAGACCGGATACTTTTGGGCGTTGGCCCGCGATGACCGGCCCTGGGGCGGCACTGCACCGCCGGGCGTCGCCTTCTGCTATGCCCCCCCCCCCGGTCGTCGCGGCGGGCAGCACGCCGAACGGATCCTGCAGGGCTTCGGCGGCGCCCTGCAAGTCGATGGATATGCCGGCTACAACCGTCTAATCGCACCGGACCACGTCGGCCCCGGTATCCAGCTGGCCCACTGCTGCGCCCATGCCCGCCGCAAGCTGATTGAGATCACCCGCACCGGGGCCGAGCTAATCGCCGAGGAAGGCGTGGCCCTGATCCGCGATCTCTACGCCGTCGAGGCCGAGATCCGCGGCTGCGACCCCGCGACCCGACTTGCGGTGCGGCAGGAACGCACTGCCCCGATCCTCCGCGAATCGGCGACTGGCCGCATCACCATCGGGTGTGCGCTACCAGACGGCGCCCCTTCAAGCCCGCCTTAAGTTGATTGAAGGTCGGCAACATCAGCGAGCGAAGGCAAGCAAGAGCGGCACCACGAGCGCCGCTGCAAGGACCCACGCAAAGTCGCCGCCATCGCTTGATCCTTCAGTCGGCGCGTCATCTTCAACTTCTTCTGCGTTCTCCATTTCTGACTGCAGTGTCGCAGGCAGACCTTCGATGGTGTACGGACCTTTTCCCTTGCCCCAGACGAGAATGTCCTTGTCCCGGCCTTTTCCCGGAAAGTGATCGTTGCCCCGTCCTGGTTTTCCTCCGGACGGTACGGGTTCGTCGACTTGCGGGGAATCTACAGTGGAGCCGGGCAACTCGACGACCTCTACGGGCGTAGGCTCGTCCTGTGGCGTCTCGTCGATCACTTCGCTCTCAAAAGAGTCTTCGAAATCCTCTGGCACCGGGATTGGTGTCGTGCCTGACTCGATTACGTCTTCCAGAGACACCTCACCATCGCCAAGCCCGGGTTCGGTCTCAGATGGTTCGGCAGGTTCCAGGACCGGATCTGCAGGCCCCAAGTCCGGAACAACGGGATAGACGATGGGGTCAGGATCAATTTCTGCTTCCGGTTCCTCCTCAAGAGTGCCCGTTGATGGCAGGATCGCCGTCCCTGACAGAACCTGGTCGGCAAGATCCTTGTAACGCTCGTCGCCGTTGAGAATGTTGCGTAGATGGCTCCTGTAGTTCTCAGTATTCAAATACCTTGCCAGACCTCCAACTGCGTCGATCTCAGCCTGAGTGACAAGGCCCTCGGCCTTTAGCCGATCTACCATATCTTGGTTTAGAATTTCGAACCTGTTGCTGGTCCAGGGGCCTTCACCGGCATCGTTCACGTACCTTGCTTGCACGAAGTAAACGCTCGACCCTGTCAGTCCCGAGATCGTTCCGATCATTCCGAAGTCTTGGATGACGTTCCAGTCCTCCTGCGCAGTCCTATAACGGACATCAACGCGAGTGACCGGCGAGCTTCCCGAAAACACATCGCCTCCGATCACTACGTCAAGGTCGCGACCGTTCATCGAAACGGTCAATTGCTGAGGCGTCTCGGGACGGAACTGAATACTTGCCCCATCACTGAACGTGCTGTGGTAGGCCTCGAGAAATCTCATCCACTCTCGATTAGCGGAGTGCGCCGAATCTACCCTCGGATTAACTATATGAATGAGTCGAATACGCTCTGCATAGTCAAAATACGCCTCGTTGTTCCAAATTTCACGACCCTCACCATTCCCGAGCATCTCCATGACAAGCCCAGTGATGGGCGCATTGTCTGACATAATCCATCTATATGCCGCATCAAGCTCTGGGTCCCGTCGACTACCTTCTTCAATGATCCACTCTGGAGTACCCACATGCGCATCCTGATATACGGCGCCAATCTTTGGAACTTTGTTGGCGCCCCAGTCAAACAATTCGCTGCCAACGTCCTGAGCTGTAATATAACGGAATTGATCATCCTCTGAGAATGCGCTGCTTGTCGCCAAGACTTCTTTCAGCTCGGCGGAGTCGAGCGCAGACGCGGCGAAGACCACAACTGGCTTGAGGCCATTGCTATGGCCGCCCGGATTACTCCAGTCAGCTCCATTCGCCGCGCCGCCGGCAAGGTCAATTCCGTTCTGAACAATCGCCGCATAGAGGTCACGCTTCTCTTCCGTCGTGTAGTTGGAATGGAGTGCCAAGAGAGCAGGAAGAATTATATCGTCGAACTGGTAGTCGCCATAGCCGACGTGGTACGAGGTCGGGTGGAAATCCCGAAGATTTTGCTGGCCACTCCACCAACTCACAAATGTTGCTTCTTTAAGAAAGTGAAAGTCTGAAAGTGGTTTCTGGCCTGGCACCAGTGCGACGCTTTGGAGTTTGGAGAAATCGAGGTCGTCAAGGGTATAATGTGATGTCTTGTCCGTGCCGGCGATCGGAGGCCGGAAGGCGTGCTCGGGCGGCGTCGACGGAACGACCGTCAGAACGGAGAATTTGTCGATTTCGCTTTGCGTTCGCGTTAGCGATAGGTCAACAAGACTTACCGCCTTGACCAAGCTGGCTCCACCGGGGTAGGTCGCTGCATCGATGATCAGGTTCTTGCCGGTGGCTGCTGGATCAACGTTGTTGCCGGAGATGTACCAAGCGGCAGCGCTATCAAAGCCATTCCCGAGGTTGTCATCCGGTTGGAGCATCGCGCCATGTGTGACCCGACCGCCGGGAGCGTCCTCTGGAGTGATCTTTGTGATGACTACGTTAGCGCCACCCGACACAACGAACGGGTCACCATTCCAGTAGTATCCGTACTCGACCTCCGTCGCGAAATGATAGGTGACCCCCGTGGACTGATGAAAGATCGAGGTACCCCAATAGGTCTGTGCCGTTCCCATATGCCCATTCCATCCCGACCTGCGTGTGGCGGCAGGCGTGTTGTCGCACTACATGCCTCGTCGCCTCCAGTTTGGGCGCATAGGCGGTTGTCCGGGTGTGCGCGCTACCAAGCGTTTCAGCCGCCCAACCCTGAACTCGGCAACATTAACGTAGAATTGACTCCATAAGCACTCGAACGAACGCTACAGACAGTAAAATCTTGTGCCAATCTTGACGTCAATGTGGCCACATGGTGGCGAGCGAACCGTCGCCGATGCAAGGACCCCTGCGGGTTCAAAGGTCGTGCGGACGATTCAAGGAAAGTTCATTTTCCGCAGTTACTGGGACTGCCCGCCCTGGCAAGACGATTTGTTTGTGGGGGCACCTCTGCTAGTGCGGACAATCGTTGGTGGGCCTGACCGGGTGGGCGCGCCACCTAACAATGCAAGTATCGGCCAGACTCTTGTTCTGGTAGAGCCGCAAAAGTGTCTGGAAGATTGAGTTACCACATCGCGATGTAGCTCTTTGGCAAGAGTAGAACACGTTCGGTAACGATGCGGGCGTCGGGGAAGAGTACGGAGCACTCGTATCGCGTAAGTAGATTGATGCGCTCAGCGTGGAAACGGCGCTCGGTGCGGGATTTCCTGCGATAGGGTGAGGACAGCTTCAACAGCCCGGCCCTGGCCGGTGTCGCTAGCCAGTGCATGAAGGGCAGCCGGAAGTGAGGTTCGACAGGAAACTCCCAGGCCGGAGTTTGAAGCCAGCCGTGGTGCGCGACCCGCACTGCCTCGCGGGCCATGGCCGCCATGTCTTCCCACTTCCCGACATGTTCGATGACCGAGTTGGAATGATAAAAATCATAGGAATTGTCACTGATGGCGGTCAGCGCACGAGCGTCCCCTACGACATCCTCGAAGAGCTCACCCTGCTCGCTTGGGCGGTTTAATTCGGCAGGATCATTGTTGATGAGCGTAATTCGGTCAATTCCGTTGAAACCGACATTGTCCCAATAATCACGGCGTCCGCCGACATCGATGATCGAAAGAGGGCGGCCCAGTTCATTCGCAAGACTCCCGATGCGCGCCGCGAGGGCCTGACCGCGCCGCTTGCGAAAGGAACTCACTGTCCGATCTTTCATAGTTGTCCTCCGCGGACCTTGTGCACCGCACAATCACTTCGTGTCATCAAGATGCGTTACTCTGGCACGAAGCGCGGGAGGCGGGGGAGGACTTCCGCCATCAGGCGTTGCAGTCGGGCGTCTGCGTCGTCTTCGGTTTCGCCCGACTGAATGGGTGTGACGAACCGCACCAGCGCCCCATCCGTACGGCCGCGAGCGAGGCTGTCGTAAACGACCGTCATCTTGGCAGCGAAGTCATTCGTCATGCGACGGCCGCGCTGCTCAAACCAGTAGTAGACAAGCTGGTAACTGAGCTCTTTTTGAATCACTGCGCGGTTCACCTCGAAAGTGCCATAAACTGTGTCCGGCATAGTCACCGTATGTGGGTTGAGGGAAAAGATTTCCCATCCGCCGACGGGAAGGCAGACCTCGGGCGAATGGAGGCCTTGCCCCTCGGTTTGGCGAGCATACCAGGCCGTGAAGAAGTTCACCGGCACACGTTCTCCGGGTGCGACATATGTGATGTCGATGTAGTCGTCGGCGGCCAGAACTTGCTCGACCGCTGGCTCCAGCAGCTGCGGTGTACCCGACCACGCTCCAAGGTTGCGTGGAAACAGCTTGAATCCATCTCGCGCGATGTCCACCCGCTCCACGCCCGGCGCCAGAGCGAAAGCCACGCTGATGAAGACCGCACCAATGCTCGAAACAATCAAAGCTCCAGAGGGCGGCGTGTAGCGGATCCGCTTGAACTGCTGCGCGAAGCCCTCAGTATCCATGTCGAGAGCCTCGAAGAAGGGGAGGGGAGCCGGGCGGAGCCGCTGCAGGGCCCAGGCCATAGTAAACAGGATCGCGATACACGCTCCGAAAATCACCCAGCCTTCGAAGAAATGCAGAAAACCCTCCGCGTGCTCAATCCCACGGTGATGGACAAGCACCCCGATCATGCCGATGCGGAAAGAGTTCATCAGAACTGTCAGAGGAGCGGCAGCCAGCAGCAGCACCACCTTGTGCCAGAGCGGACCGCGATAGAGAATTGCGAAAAGGTAGGAGAAGGAGAGGATTGGGAACAGGTAGCGCAGCCCGGAACAGGCCTCGGCCACCTGCAATTTGTAGATCCCAAGATCGATGATATTGCCTTCCAGGCGAACAGGGATGCGCATCAAATCGATAAGCCACACTCCGATCTGAGATGACACCAGCTGAAGGAAGATCGTCAGCTGCCAGTACAGGAACTGTGGTAGCGCCAGCATGAAGACGAGGTGGATGACGGGAAGCTGGTGCATCCGCCCCCGCTCCAGTCCCATGACGGTGAGGACCACGCCGCCCACCCAGATGATGAACGCGTAGGTGACGATATCGGGGATGCGCACGAGATTGCCAAGAATGGCCAGGGCTAAGGCGCTCGCGATAATTACGACCCCCGGCCATCGGACAACGGGTCCTTCAGGCGGAGATTGTGGCCCCTTGCGCAACTCGCGCAGGAAGAGATAGAGCGAGATCAGTGGAATAAGCGGCCCGTGGCTGTACTCCGGCGTGATCCAAGCCTGCCCGAGCGAGACGAAGCCGATCCAGAAAACGGGGATGGAGCCCATGACCAGCAGCGCTAGCCAGAACAGCCCCGCGGTCGCAAAGCGGCCAGAGGGACGCGCCGCCGCGCAGAGACTCGTCGATGTTGCGTCGCTCAACTCGGACACCCTGCTACTCACTCGATGTGTGCAGGATAACCTGAAGGCGTATGGAAGGCTATATGCCTGCACATACCAGCGACCGACATGGGACCCAACACGCGAATGCTATCGGACAACGGGAAGGTTCCTGCACCGGAGAGATTATGAGCACCGTGTACAAGAAGCCGTCGCCTCGTCTTCACAGCTTCCCAAAGACTGCGAATGAAAGGCCGCTTCGACATCGTCACAGCTCCCAGGTGCCCCCCCCAACGCATCAAATCAAGGCGAAGCCGGGAAGCTCTTCAGACGCTCACTGGCACTCTGTCAGGACAGAAAGGTAACCAGATCATCGGCCAGCGCCTCCATGAAGTCGAAGCTATTTGCTTCTGACAAGTAATCCCGCAAGCGCGAACGACCTCTTGGACCAGCACCAGGATCCGCCTCAAAGGAGCGGCATGTTGTCGCCAATTCTTCGGCCAAGCCTTCAGGATTTGCGGATGATAGCGAGATTATGTTCTCGTGCGCGTGGGATAAATCTTTGTTTGCAAAACGGTTAGTCAGGGTAAGTAGACCGAAGTGTGCCATCTCTAGTGGGGGGTAGCTCGGATGCGGAGAGGCCATCAGCGAGATTCCGATTGCGCATTTGCTAAGAACCTTGGCATAATCCTCCATTGAAAGTTTTCCCAACGAGCGAACCTCCCGCCCTTTTCCCAAAGGGATTGGTGGATGTTCTGCCCCTGCAGATATCACTTGCCATCCTGATTGTTCCGGAAACTTTTTTGCCCACAACTGCAGGCCATTACGAAGAATGGGAAAGCAATTTCGGCTCTCGTTCGGTCGCCCATAAACAAGGATACGTCGCTCGCGTTCTCCCACGACTGCCAGGGGCAAGAATGGACGAAGGGAGCTAGATAGGCGCGGCTCAAAGACAAGGGTTTTTGCAAAGCGGTGCCCTAGCATGTTGAGCCATACTTCAAGCTGAGAACTATTGACCAGCGCGTAGATCGGCCAGTCCGCGTCGTAAACTTCCCGAGCCAGTAATTGATCCGACGACATTGGATAGAAATTTGGTTCATACTCTTGGATGGGATAGATCAATGGTCGCGCAGGCCCGCCAAAGTGAGCGCACTGTTGAGCCAAGGGCTCAAGAAGATTAGCGGCGCAAGTCCAATTATAAGGCATAAAGATCTCGCGCTTTCGCACACTCAGGTTTGACCCCTTGTAAAATCGATTCACGATGGTAATTTCTGAGGGATCAATTTTTTGTGCTGAAGCCATCTCAGCAACTAGGCTGTTGGCCTCTGCATCCTCGGGCTGAGTTTGAAGTATCCTTATGTCTATGGGTAGTCGCTGTTTTAGTGTGGCGGCAAGAGAAAAGAAGATATCCAAGCCAGTCACCAACCCACCGTAAGCCTGTTGGCGCAGAGTAGTCGGTACAACGAGCGTTAGCCTTGCTTTCTCGTCAGTCTCTGGATGAAAGGAGTGCGAACCAACTTCGACTTCGAATACTGATGGCCCCTGGAGCCTGCCTTTCCACGATCGAACGGCAGCTCGGAGACTGGGCGAAGCAGAGCGCCGCAAAAGCGTTCTGAGGTCACTTGAATTGAACATCATACCCCGACTAATTATCCTTGCAGACTGTCATGCTTCAGTCCCATCTGTTTGTTGTGGGAGCTAAGCTCACAATTAAGGCCAGGGACAAGACGAAAGTCTCCGAACCTGGCTTCTCGGCCGGGTGTGATTTTTTTGCCCCTCTCCATGCAGGCAAACATTTTGTGGAATTTGGAAGGAACACAGGGAGGATGCTCCACTCGTTAGTGTTCCGGTGGAACCTCCGCCACCTCGACCGGACGGCCTCCGTTGTAGTATGAATGTCGGCTTCGACACCAGCCCCGCGACTTGCCGTGACCCGTCGTGCATTGAGGATCACGACTTCGCCCGCCGCGCACAGTGCCGCCGACAACCTGTTCGCCAGGTCCCAAGGCAAAGGTGTTGGTAGGAGTTGTTGCGGAGATACTTGCATTGCAACCCAGTGCCTGATCTACGATGGAGCGTAGGATACTTCCGACTGATGGGCATCGCCAGTGGCTCAGCCCATCCCGTCAGTTGAGCACGCCAGCTGGTCCGGTGATGGCGAGGGCCATCGGCAGCGGCGGTGCCTAAGCCAGTGAGGCCAAATATGCACACAATCCTCGCTGAGTCCAATGTTACGCCTGCTGCCCTCGCTCCGACGACGGCGACGCAGGGTGCGCGGCTGTTGATTGCGCTGTTCGTGCTCTCCCTGCTTATCCCGTCGTTCTGGGAGATAGCCGGACTAAGGGTGGACACGGCGCGCATTTACGCGCTCTGCATGGTGATTCCACTATCGATACGCTGGCTGTCGCAGGATGCAGGGCGACCCATGCCGGTCGACATCCTGATCCTGTTGCACGGGTTTTGGATCGTGGTTTCGCTGTTTGTTAATCACGGGCCCGCACGGATCGCTTATGCTGGAATGAGTACTGTGGAACTCTTCTGCGGCTATCTCGTTGGGCGGATCCTGATCCGTGATGCGTCGTCCTTCAAGTTTTTCTTCCAGGCACTTCTTGTGGCGCTGCTCATCTTGTTGCCGTTCGCCTTACTTGAGATGAGCAACGGTCGGGCGCTCCTGCAGGAGATCTTCCGCAGCATTCTGGGCTCGGCCCATCCCGACATCGATCATCCGCCACGGCACGGCTTCCACCGTGCGCAAACAGTTATGCAGCACCCAATTCTCTGGGGGTGCTTCAGCGCTGTTGTCGTCGCAAATGTCTTTTACATCTGGCGTGATCGTTTACCGGCAGCTTTCGCCTGCGCCGGGGTCGCTGCGCTCGCCAGCTTCTCCTCCATGGCATCTGGCGCGGTGCTGAACCTGCTCTTGCAAGCTCTCCTGATTGTTTGGGGCTGGGCGACGAAAGGCGCTTGGAAGCTGCTAATCGTGGCTTTTATCGCCGTCTACTTGTTCCTGAGCGTTGCCTCCAACCGCGGCCCGATCGTCATCATGATTCAAACGTTGACCTTTGATTCTTGGACGGCATGGTACCGGCTCCTGATTTGGGAACACGGGATCGACGATGCGATGGCCAACCCGATTTTTGGCATCGGGTTGAACGACTGGACGCGTCTGGATTGGATGGGAGAATCCGTCGATGCATTTTGGCTTTTGATCATGATGCGCCATGGATTCGTTGGTTTCGGTGTGCTCGCCGCAGCGCTTGCCTGGCACATTTGGAAGGTAGTGACGGCCAAAGGGCTCTCAATATACGAGCGCCGGCTGCGCGAGGGCTACATGATCGCACTTGTCGCACTCTTCTTTTCGCTTTCAACCGTGCATTTTTGGGGTCCGCCTTACCTGCTGATGTTTGCGTACATTGGCGCGGGCGCGTGGTTGTATTCTGACCGGCAACACGTACCTGCCCCGGCGGACCTCGCAACTCTTGACGCAAATGACGAGGACGCGGTCGATGGCCTCGGTGTGCGAGAACGTGATCTTCCGTTTTCCCGCAGCCTCGCCGGGCCTGCGGCTCGCCCGGAGGATGTCCCCCTCTCGCGCACAGCAGTTTCGATGGATGTCGCCCCACCGTCCGCTTCTCACGAGAATACGCAGAGCTTCAGCCGTCGGCTCTCGTCCGATTAAGAGTGGTAAGCTGCCCCTACGGAAGTTCCATCGCTGAGAAGCGGAGCCTGCCCAAGCTGAAGGACCAGATGACCTTCCCCCCAAGATCCGGGCCATTGCGAACTGGAATCTTCCACTTCTGAATGGACGAAGGAGGAAGAGCCATGAAGCACAAGCGGTTCAGCGACGAGAAGATCATTGGCGTGCTGAAGGAACAGGAAGCCGGGGCGAAGGTGGACGAGATCTGCCGGCGCCACGGGATCAGTTCGGCCACGTTCTACACCTGGCGGAAGAAGTACGGTGGGATGGAGGCGAGTGATACCAGGCGGCTGAAGGCGCTCGAGGCGGAGAACGCCAAGCTCAAGCGCATCGTCGCCGAGCAGATGCTGGACATGTCGGCGGTGAAGGAGCTCCTCCAAAGACATTTGTGAGCCCATGGCGAAGCGCAAAGCCGTGGGCTTCCTGATGACGGAGCTCGGCCTGAGCGAGCGGCGCAGCTGTCAGCTCGTCGGGCTGGCACGGTCGGTGCAGCAGTACCGCCCGGTGCCGAAGGATGACGCCGCCGTCGTCGCGCGGATGAAGGACCTCGCCTCGGAGTACCGCCGCTACGGCTGTCCGCGGCTGCCCGCAATGCTGCGGCGCGAGGGGCTGGTCGTGAACCACAAGAGGACGTACCGGCTCTACATCGAGCAGGGTCTGCAGGTCCGCACGACGAAGCGCCGCAAGCTCCCGCGGCGGGATCGGGTTGCCGTTCAGGCGCCTGACAGGCCGATGCAGGGCTGGTCCCTCGACTTCATGAGCGACCAGCTCGCCGATCACCGGAGGTTCCGGGTGCTGAACGTGGTCGACGATCACTGCCGGGTCTGCCCGGGCCAGATCGTCGACGTGTCGATCACAGGCGCACGCGTGGCCAGGTTCCTCGATGAACTGGGGGCTCGAGTTCGGCCTGCCGGAGGAGATCGTCCTCGACAACGGCCCCGAAGGCACCAGCCGGGCGATGTTCGAATGGTCGGAGCGCACCGGTGTCCGCCTGCGATTTATCGAACCAGGCAAGCCCGTCCAGAACGCCTACATCGAGTCCTTCAACGGCAAGTTCCGGGACGAATGCATCAACCTGCACTGGTTTCGCTCCCTCCAACACGCCCGCAACGATATCGGGCGCTGGCGGGACCACTACAACACCACGCGCCCGCACTCGGCGCTTGGATACCTGTCACCGATGGAGTTCCTGACGATCACCGCCGCGACAGCGACCGAGACTCTTGCGGTCTCGGCGCTGCCGCTCAACACTCAAACCCGACCGGGAGATCCCAGTTCAAGCCGGCCCTGATGCAAGGGTAAGGTCACAGAGGACATGAGGAGGATCGGCAGACTTCAGCTCAAGGTGGCGGTTCCAGCGGGGTGGACAACAGGCTATTCTCTCGAACCGTACAAGTTCCTCTTCCTCCGGAGTAGAGGTACATACGTTAGGGCCAGTCGAGGATAGAGGTGCCACGTCCACGGCGAAATCGCGAGAGCCTTGTGCAGGAAGCGGCGTGCCGATTGCGACTTTCCCCTTAGCATCAGGTGACGGTGGACAGTAACGGCATGTGTGGCAAGTGCACGGCTATCGGGCGCGTAGCGCTTGATCTTGTTGAAGACCACGATGTTTGAGAAGCCGCTGGCGACCGAGTTCATCGAGATGCCGTCAACGCTGTGGTAATTTACCATCAGGGGTTCGTCGATGAAGCTGATAGGACCAAGGCGGCTTAGCCGGAGGTGAAAGTCCCAGTCCTCATCGTTCCTTAGCCGTTGATCGTAGCCGCCGGCGGTGTAGAAGGCGGTGGCTTTCAGCAAGACCATTGGCGGCGTCATAAAGTTGCCCCAAAGAAAGGCCTCGGCGAGGTTCCCGCTGACCGGCGGTCTGCCGGGACCAGGCACACAGGAGGCATGGCGCGGGCCGTAGGTCTTGCGGCCTTTCTTGTCGATCGAACGACCGTAAGCCATCATGGTGCAGAACACTGCGACGTAGTCATTAGGCAGACCGCAGAAGTGGCGCATCTGAACATCAAGTTTCTCAGGGAACCAGTTATCGTCACTGTCCTGGAAGGCGATCAGGTCGCCCTTTGCGGCGGCGACGCCAGTGTTGCGTGCGGCCGCGGCGCCCTGGTTTCTCTCGTGACGCACTAGGCGCAGGCGGGGGTCATCGATCGCCTGCACGATTGTGGAAGAGGCATCGGTCGAGGCATCGTCGACGACGATCAGCTCGAGGTTTGAGTAGCTCTGCAGAAGCACACCGCGAACCGCGCGCTCGATGCTGCGGGCGCGATTGAAGCAAGGAATAACAACGCTGATTAGCTCGCCGTACTGCATTTGAACTTGGCGGAACTCGTTCCTTTGGAGCGTGCATATTGGTTAGCCGACGGTTGCTCGGTAGTCCACATTCTTAGGGCGGGGGAGCAGAAGACCTTGTTCAGCGACCGTATGCGGAGTCGCGGCAATCACTCGCGTCGGAGGCAAGGTGGTGGGCGGCGACGTTATCCATAGATACGAGTTGCACGTGGCCTTTGCGGACGGGCGTATCGGCCAGTTCGGGGGCATGGAAGGCAACGTTGATGACGGCCGGCGCCGAAGAACTGCAATGTCATCGCGTGACGGCCGCCACGGGCGCTTGCTCGGCGGAAGCGCTTGTCCAGTTCGCGCGGCACCAGCCAAGGCTCGACCACCACGTGTTCAGATTGGCCTGCGAACCCTATCGCTTCAGCAATCCTCTTGGCCTCGACCGCCAGCAGCGGCAGGGCCTCGGGAGTTGGTCCGGCGGCCCGTCTTTCAACGCTCAAACGGCACCACCGAATAGGACGACCGCAACTTCCGCGCGAGGATCTCGTTGCGCAGACGACGGATGAGCCGCGCGCTCGGCATCTCCATGTTTCGCTGCTTCTCGTCTTCTTCTCGCGCCGCGATCGAGCCGACCGCGAACCCTGCTGTCTTGAAGCGGACCTCTGGAGCGCGATCGGCCTGCACGGCCATCGCAGGTGACACTTGATAGACACGTGCCTGTGGCATCCAACCATAGCGGTCATTGAACATCACCTCGTCAACAGCGTCGGTTGGCGGAGTCATAAACTTGAGCAGTTTGGCCGCTGCTTGGCGCGATACAATATAAGCCGCTGTGCCGGCTTGTCGCGTCAACATCCGATACACGCCGCGCTCGCCAAGAAACGCGCTGGGCCGGGCGGCAAGGTGGACACGGGTCCTATATGTTTCGAGACGGACGATATCGGCCCCCGCGGGTAGCCACCCGGTCGACAGGCTGGAGACGAAATCCTCGGACACCAGAACGTCGTCTTCAACCACGGCGCAATGGGACTCGCCGCTTTCCAGAAGTACACGCCAAGCCTTCATGTGGCTGAGCGCGCAAGCCAGCGCCGCGTCTGAGATAACGAATCCAGATCGGCTGGACGGCCGTTGCTCAAGAGCGAGCACCTCCGGCGACGTTCTTGCGTCGACAGCCTCTAGCCGCTCGAACGCAGCGCCTACACGTTTGAGCTCTGAGGTAATGTGTTGAAGTCGATCCTCGCGCGACGCCAAGTTGATCACGTAGAGCCGCATGCTCACTCCCCGCTTAATGAAAGGACGTGCGCGGCCACCTTCATACGATATTCCCAACCCGACTCCAGCTTGCGCCAGCCTCGTCCAAGCAAAGCTGCTGCCCCGCGCGCTCCAACTTGCAACTTCTCCGATAATTCCGGCCGTGCGGACCGGAACTTCCACAACTGGATAGACGAAGAAAGTGTAACCGCGAAGCATAGAGACGAGTAGATCATCGCCGTGCTGAACGAATCAGAGTATAAGCGACGGTTTTCGCTTTCGCGTATTGAAGATACAGCGGCTCCAGTGCGTACATTGTCCAGTGTTTCAGCGAATCAAGCTGTCGGTATCGCCAGCTAAGCCAGATCGCGCGTGCTCCCAGCCTCCATCGACGCAGTATTGGCGCTTCGGCCAAGGCAACCGGAAACCCGAGTAAAGCTGCACGATTCCGGCATACAGCTTCTGCTTCATGCTTGCCCGGGTAATCCAGATCTGGAAATCTGCTCAGAATATACACATCAGTTTCGCTTCGCCACTTGCGCAGTCTATGAGAAATTCCGTACATGTAATCGTATGGTGTAAATTGCTGCGTTGGTATGCTGCTTATCCCGCCCACTCGGTATTTCACGAGTTCCTCTTCGACATACGCGATGTTACCTATAAGAGCGGCGCGGAACGGAATTATAATGTCCTCGGCGGACAATCCAGAGCCGAGTGGACCAAATCTATCGAAGACAGCGCGATCCCAAGACAGCGTTGCACCGAGGATATAGTGGCATCCATATGCAATAGTGTAGGGGGACGGGCGGTCAAGAACTTCCTCGGGAGAGGTTCTTCGTCCAACAACGCCTCCGCTCTCGTCTATGACCAAGGCCGGAGAATGGACGAGACTCACTCTTCGTCCCGACGATTCCCATACGTTAGCAAGCTTCTCGGTGCGCTGTGGAACAGAAACATCATCTCCCGCGTTTACCACAACGAAGTCGCCGCTAACCAATTCCATAACGCGATCGATATGTGGGATTAACCCTAAATTGGATGCGTTTTGGTTCAGCACCACCCTGTGCGGCCCGTCGTAAGCTGCGGCCATCTCTTGCATGATCTTGAAAGTGCCGTCTGGCGAACAGTCGTCCGAGAGGATGATCTCAAGGGGTTGGTAGGTCTGGGCGAAGGCGCCTTCTACCGCTTCTCGGATGAAGCGCTCCTGATTGAAGGCGATGACAGCGAAGGTCACGAGGGGGCGCTCGGTCGTGTCGGTCATCTTGCATCTCTGATCGGCCAGCCGAGGACCTCATAAAGGCGCGCCATGCGCGAAACAATGCGCCCGTGAGTCCCGATCTTGGCGAGCACGACATGGCCGCCCCAGAGCGCCGTAGCGAGACCAAGGCAGACGGATGCGAGCGCGCCCGCCCACAGGGAACTCAGTGACAATACCAGAAGCAATATGGCCAGTAGCATATGGAGCACGAGCAGGCGACGCGACAGTGGTTGCCAGCGGAAGTCGTGAAGCCGACGCACGAGCAAGGCAACCACCGCGAAGTATACGAAGTACGAAATCAGGAAGGCGACCCCCGTGATCTGGAGGCTTTCGAACCTGACACCGATCCAGACCAGCGGCAAGAAGATGACGTTGAAGAGCAGTTCCGTCATCAGGAAGATGTGTCGTTGTGCCGCCGCGGCGAAGGCGAATGCCAGCGCCCAAGATGCGAGCTTGAACACATTGCCCACACTCTGCCATTGTAACAACGCAACTGCCGGTTCAAATTCGGGGGAGTAAAGTGCGCGGATTAGCCACGGCGCGCATCCGATCAGGACCAGCAGGATCGGCCCGCCTAAGGCCAGCGCCAGTTGCATCTGATCGTTCATCAGCCGCGTTGCGGCGGCTTTGTCATGAATGACTTCGGTCAGGCGCGGAAAGTAATCCGCGCCCATAGCCTGAAGTAGGAAGCCCACGTAGATCATGGTGATGCTCCAGGCGGCGGCGAAATGGCCGGCGGCCTCGAGCCCGAGCTCCTGAGTGATCCGCGCCCGTATCAGCAGGAGCGTGCCGATCGTGACAAGGGAGCCGAGCATGAACACCACACCGAGCCGCACCATGGGCAGCCAGGCTTTGAAGACATCGGCAGGCGTCATGCGGATAGCGTCCGGGGGCGGCAGGCGGCGGGTGTAGCGCAGGGCCACCAGTATGCCCGCAGCGGGGGGCATGAGGATCAACCAGATCAGACCGTCCCGCCCCAGCAGAAGCACCGCCGACAGACCGGCTAGGGTTCCGATCAGCGCAGTCCAGATCGTGACCCGGCCCAGATCTCCGATGCGGCGCATTCCTTGCAGGAGAGTCGTCTGGGACCCGGCGATGAGGAAGAGAAGGACGGCGACACCCACGAGCCCGACCTCGGTGGCCTGCTCATTGCTTCCAAGCAGACGCTCTGCCAGCCAGGCACGTGCGAGCCAGATAACAACCATAGCGATGACGCCTTGAAGCAGCAGCGCCCCCAGGAGAACGCGTCTAATCCGCGACAGAGTCGCCTGCTCTCCTTTCGCCGCCGATATTTCGCGCACGCCGCTTGAGTTCAGACCGAGACCCGCGCCGAGCGATCCCAGCTCGCGCAAGTTGTTGAGCACGCTCAGGAGTCCGATGCCCGACGGTCCCAGAAGTACCGCCACTATCTTAGCTCGAAAGATAGTGATGGCGATATTGACGACCTGCGCGCTGCCGATGATGGCCATGGACCTGAAAAGACCGCGGGCGTTGTGTTCAGTCATGCTGCCCTCGGCGAGACGGGCTCACAAACGGCACTGCCTACAGACTTCCTGAACGCTGCTTTGCGACATGTGCGGACCCATTGGCAGGCTGAGAACCTCGGATGCAAGCTGTCGGGCGATCGGTAGTGTCTCCGGTGCAATCTGCAGATCGGCATAGGCCGCCTGCATGTGCGGCGGGATCGGGTAGTGTATGAGTGTACCGACACCTGCCGCGGACAGCCGCTTCTGCAGGCCGTCGCGGTCAGGGCTGCGCACAACATAGAGGTGCCAGACAGGCTCGGCCCAATCGGGCACATGCGGCAGGATGAGGCCGCTGATGCCGGCCAGCCCCTCTGCATAAGCGGCGGCGATGGCGCGGCGCCGATCCGTCCAAGCATCAAGGACCGCAAGTTTTACACGCAGAACGGCGGCCTGCAGCGGATCAAGCCGGGAGTTCACACCCTGCACCTCGTTCAGATATTTTTGACGTGAGCCGTAGTTGCGAAGCAACGCCACGCGGTCGGCCAGCGCAGCGTCATCGGTGGTCACAGCCCCGGCATCGCCAAGCGCGCCTAGGTTCTTGCCCGGATAGAAGCTCCAGCATACCAGATCGCTATGCGCGCCGATCCGCCGCCCCTTGTAGCGTGCGCCGTGCGCTTGCGCTGCGTCCTCGACCACGCGCAGCCCGTGTCGTCGCGCGATGGTAAGGATCGGGTCCATGTCGGCAGGTTGCCCGTAGAGATGGACGGGCAGGAGCGCGCGGGTGCTGGGGGTAATCGCCGCTTCGATGCGGGCGCAGTCGATGTTGTGAGTGGCTGGGTCGGGTTCCACCGGGACAGGCGTCGCCCCCACGACGGAAACGGCGAGCCACGTGGCGATGTAGGTGTTGGAGGGAACGATCACCTCGTCGCCCGGGCCGATATCCAGTGCCCGCAGAGCGAGGATCAGTGCGTCCAATCCATTGGCGAGGCCGATGGCATGGCGTGCATCGCAGTACTTAGCCCAATCTGCCTCGAACGCCTCGACCTCAGGGCCAAGGATGTACCAGCCGGATTCCAGCACCCGGGCGACCGCGGCATCGATCGCGGGCTGGAGTTCGCGGTATGGGGCGGAGAGGTCGAGGAAGGGGATCATAAGGCCTTCAGCGCGGTCATGAACGACTTGTAGTCTCTAAGGTAATCTCCCTCATCGTAAGGGTGCGACGCCAGAACCATGCAGACCGCGCCTTGGCTGAAGCTATCCATTTCGCGCCAAATCATGTTGCGGATGTAAAGGCCCTTGCGCGGGTCCCGCAGCCAGTACGCGGCACGGCCGCGGCCGTCGTCCACCGTGATGCGGAAACTTCCGGAAAGGGCAAAGATCACCTGTTCGAGCTCGTAATGAGCATGGCCCCCGCGCTCCGCATCGACCGGCACGTTGTAGAGATAATAGACCCGAGCGATACGGAAGGGAACGTGCCGTTCGCCCTCGACGAAGGTCAGGTCGCCACGAGGGTCGCTGATCACAGGCAAGTCGATGAGGTGGGCCAGGTTGGTCTCGGATGTGCGCATCAGATGGCTCCGGCAAGTACGGCCATGTGCCCTAGCCGGTCGGCGAGAAAGCGGTCGCAGGAATAGGTGAAGTAGACGTTGAAGTCGTCTGCGCCGGTTTCACTTGCTCCGAAGCGGCGATGAAAGGCCAGAGTCCGCTCGTTCTCGCGGCGCACGTCAAAGACGGCGTGAGACAAGCCCAGGCCCTCGAAACCTGCGCTGTAGACAAGCACAGCGCTTTCCAGCGCCGCCTTGGGCGGCTTGTTGTCGTCCAGAATCCAGCTACCCCACGTAAAACTATTTGCGCCAATGTCATACAGGCGAACCGTCCCACACGGTTGACCGGTGTCACGCCTCTCAATGATGTAGTACAGTTCCGCGCCCGCAGCCTCGCGCCGCTTGTAGCGCTCGATCCAGGCGCGCTGCTCCTGTACACCACCGGAAACCGGCGACAGATGCGCGTTCAACGCAGGATTCGTGCGCAGGCCATACAGGTAGCCAGCATCCTCCGGCTTCACGAGGCGGAGACGAGTGTTCAGTCCTTCGACCGACTCGACCTCGCCCGTCAGAACAGACGGGTTGGATGACTTCTCCGTCATTCACTCACCCATTCCAGCTGAAGAACGGCCTTGCTTCATTCCCTAATCTTCCAGTACTGACGGTGATCGACTAGAATGATCATCACCATCTACCCTAAATGAACTTCCTTGTTCTCCTTGCTTTCTTCGGTGCGTTGCCCAACTCTACCGTAGCATTCGCGGACGATCCATCGCGTTGCGAGAGAGTGTTGCATTTGCAGGATCCAGCAGACGGAGGTCACACCGAAGCGCACCGGCTACCACCATGAAACAGACACGCAAGGCGGGCGGCCTCTCGTGGGCCTGCGGACCATCGCGGGGGTTGCCGCAAGGAAAGCGCGTGGGGAACCGGTCATAGTCGTCTCGCCACCTTGGCTGCAGGTTCGGCGCAGACAAAGAGTCGGCTACGGACACCACGTTCGTGCCGGTTGCAGACAGCAGGTCTGCAATCCTGTTGGATCGCCCTGAGACGTTCGGACAGCGCCGTGCTTACACGTTGGTGCGACGGCGCAACTTTCGCGCAGCGACGAGGCCGCCGATACCTGCTAGCAACAGCAGGCCCGCAGCCGGCAGCGGTACCGGCGAGACAGTCACCAAGTTCTGATTATTGGCCGTGGCCGCTTGCAAGTAGGTGACATTGAACACCTTGGGCCCCTTGTAGGCCGCCATATTGGCGAGATACAGGTTTGCCGCAGTATTCGCTGCCTTCCGATCGTTGTTGTTGTTCGCGGCCGTGAAGTTGCCGTCGGTCAGACTGTAACTGCCGGCCGTCTCGTTCACGATTTCCCATAGAGCGAGCTGGAACCCGGCCGACTGGCTGTTGTTGGCACCGCCGGAGATCGCGTTCAGGAATGTCTTGTAGCCGCTGTCGAAAAGGGCCTGGATATGGTTTCTTTGGGTCGGGTTGAGGAGCGGACCATTGTTCCCGCCCGTGCTAAACGGATTGACATTGTTCACGGAGTAGAGCGACGGCAGGCTGATGATGTCAAGGATGTCCAGGCACCAGGCGATGAACTGGTCAGTGCCGACCTTGACGTTGAAGCCGCCCGCCAGGACGTTGTTGCTTGGCGTCGGGACCGATCCGTTGAGATCGACGTTCACACTCCCGACCCCTGCCGACAGGTTGCTGTTGGACTTCTGGATCTGGAACGTGTTCGGCAGCGCGGGAAGCGGGCTGTCCGGGTAGAAATCTGCGGGCTTGTTCGGAAAGAAGGTGTTCGCCTGCGCAGCCGGCACGGTCAGGGCCAGCGCAACGGCCGTCACGGCGCTGCCAATAATCAAGCGAATGGTCATGTCGTCCCCCTGCACACACTACTCGCGGTCCCCACCGCGTCGATTAACGGATGGTTAACATTCTTGCGATCGTCTGACAAGCGGCATGCAGGCCGAGTGGATGAACAAGGGCTTGCGGCGAGGAATCCGATCGCAGCCAAGTGTGAGGAGTCTTGACTTGCTGATTGAAAGGCCGCCGGCGCGCCGAAGACCGCGCCCGCTCCGGTGTTGCAACCCTGAAGGTTCATCAATCCGCTTCAGTCGTCGCCGTTCCGCCTGAGCCGGTCTCCTGTCCGGGTGTCGGCAGAGCAGCAAGGCGATCCCGGGCGATCGCGAACTGTGGCAATGCGGCGATCGGAGTACCCTCTGCCAGGTCCAGTGCGCGTACGTACTGCGCCCGCGCCTCGTTGGACCGCTCGGCGGCTTCGTAGGCCCGGCCGAGATGGTACTGCACGATTGCGTCGTTTGGCTGCGCTGCTGCAGACGGTTCGAGATGGGCGAGCGCTTCCTCGAGGTTGCCGCGCTGGAACTCGATCCAGCCGTAGGTGTCCTGGAAGGCCGGCACCTCGCGCCCGCGCAGGCGCCGGGCAATGGTGGCCGCGCGTTCGAGCACCTCGGGGTCGTCGCCGAAGTGCGTCCCCAGAAGACTCGCGTAGTTGTTGGCGACCACGAGATCGGAGGTGTCCTCGGCGTAAAGCACCTCGTAGATGGCGACCGCTTCGTCGATGCGGCCCTGTTCCGAAAGAAGCCCGCCATGCACGAGCCGCAGGTAACGCGAAGTGGGAGCAACGGCGAGCTGCGCCTCGATCAGCTCGGCCGCTTCCGCGCCCCGGTCCTGGTTGCGCAGAAGGCCGAAGAGTTCCCGCACCGGCGCCTCGACGCCAGGAAAACGGGAGATGATGGCGCGCAGCCGGTCCTCGGCAGCCGCAACATCGCCGATGCCCATATCGAGCATGACGTGCAACATGTGGAAGGGCAGGGCCTGCGGGTTCTCGGCCAGCACCTCGTCGAGGATGGCCCGCGCGCCGTCGATATCGCCTTCGTTTGCCCGGACGAGCGCCAGCATCGCCGACGCGCGGAGGCGGGTATCCTGCAATCCGGCCTCGTCGATCTGACGTTGCAGCATCTCGGCGGTCTCGTCGACCCGGTTCTGGGACATCAGGAGCGCGGCCGTCAGCGTTTCGCGGATCGCGGTAGCCCGCTCATCCGGGTTGCCCTCGAGACGCGCGCGCAGAGCCTCGGCCTCGGCCCAGTCTTCCTGCCGCACGGCGATCTCGCCCAGCAGAGCGATCAGGTCGAGATCCTGCGGCGCGCCCCGCAGCGACGCCTGCAGCACCTGGCGTGCGGGTTCGATCCGGCCGCGCGACAGCAGGAAGCGGGAATAGCGAATGGATTCCGGCACCGCATTCTGCGAGGCCTCGACCGCCAGCGACAGCCGCTCGCCAGCCAGCTCAAGGCTGCCTTCGCGCTCGTGGCCGGTGGCCATCAGAGTCAGGAGTTCGGGGTCGCGGGGCGCCTGGTCGAGCGCGGTGCGCAGATCGCGCATGGCGTCGGGCACGCGATCCTCCTCGATCGCCCAAGCGGCCCGGCGCTTGAGCGCCTCGACGTGGGTCGGGTCGGACTCGAGGATGGTGGTGACCTCGGCTCTTGCGCCCTCGGCGTCACCCGTCGCCTCCAGCATCTGCGCCAGCGTCAAACGCAGGTTGCGGGTCAGGTCATTGGCTTCAGCCCCCTCGATCAAGGCCCGCTGCATCTCGATCGCTGCATCGCGGTCGCCGCCCTCGAAGGTGAGGACCGCAATCATCCCGCGATAGGTGCGGGCCGCCTCGGCATCCTCGGTCGAGGCGATGAGCGCCTCGAGCTCCGCCAGCGCCGCCTCGTTGCCCTGCGTCCGCTGGAGGAATCTGACGACAGTGAGGGGGCCAGCGATGTCGCCGGGGGTGAGTGCCGCGACCTCGCGAAGGAAGGCTTCCGCCGCGTCGTTGTCGCCCCGAGCGAGATGCCAGCGCAGGAGGAGCTGCTGGACTTCCACATTGCCCGGGAAGGTTTCGAACATGCGCTTGAGCTGGGCGTCGATCTCGGATTCGTCGCCGGCTCGTGCAACGAGGTCCAGGCGTGCGCGATGGAGGTCAAAGTCGCCGGGTCGACGCTCGAGCGCGGCCTCGATCTCGGGGAGAGCCAGGGCAGGGTCGTCCGACGTCAGGAGATGCGAGATCAGGATCCGCCGGGCGATCACGTCGTCCGGGTCTTGCTCCAGCACGGCTCGGGCCGACTGGGCTGCCGCATCCAGTTTGGCGCCGTCGTCGTCCAGCGCGGCTGCGCGATAGTCAAGCGCAACCCGCAACGGCGCGACGTCCGGCGAGTCCGGGGCGAGTTCCGCCGCTCTGCCGCCGTGGCGCTCCAGTTCCTGCCAGTCCCCCCGATCGAAGGCCATCTCGGCCAGTGCCACCCGGCCCTCGAGATCGTCGGGATATTGCTCGACAAGGCGCAGGTACTGCCCATAGGCCTCGCCGAGGTCTCCACGTTCGCGCATGGTGCGGGCGTAGAGCGCCCGGGCGTCGCGATGGAACCCGTTGTAGTCGAAGACCCGGCGCAGATCGACGAGGGCCAGGTCGATCTCGCCTTTCTCCATGGACGCGATCGCGGACTGGTAGTGCCTCTCGGCGCGTTCCTCCGAGCTTTGGCAAGCAGCAAGGGCGAGGACAAGGACAAGCGCTCGCGTGGATGAGGCAAATGAGCGACGGCGCATTGCCAGCCTCCTCGAAAAGGTACTCATTGAACACCCGGACCTGATGTTGCTTGTGACCCGCTCCGGCGCAGCGATCAAGGCCTCGCGGTTCACAATGCACGAAACCGGGGCAATCTTCTGGAAATGTCGCGTTTCATTCCGACTTGTTCGACCTGCGGCGGCTCGAGCCGACGAAGTAGGTCACGGGCTTTTCGCTCTGCTGCGGGCGTGGTATTTCACTGCGTGGGCTGGCTCGCGGAAGAGGGTGCGGGCCTGAACGCCAAGACTGTGTGTAACTGGGAGAGGCGCGGCTGTCCGAACGGCAGCATGCGCCTTGGCGGGTGAGACGTATGCAGAGTTCCTTGGGTCAATACACCCGCGCTTCTGACATCTATACGCGCTTCTTCGGGTTGACCAATCGTCCCTTCGCCCTGACGCCTGATCAGCGCTTCCTGTACTGGTCCGACCAGCACCGGCGCGCCTTCACGATGCTGGAATACGGGATCCTCACCCGGGCCCCGATCACCCTTCTGACCGGCGAGGTCGGGGCCGGCAAGTCGACGCTGTTGTACCGGCTACTCGCACACGGCGGACAAGACATCCGGTTTGGGCTTGTCTCCCATGCGCAAGCCAATCGCGGCGAACTGATGCACTGGGCGCTGCAGGCGCTGGGTCTCGCGCCGCAGCCGGACGAGGGATACGCCCGGTTATTCAGGCGATTTCAGGACGTGCTGGCTTTGGAACACGCGGCTGGCCGGCGCGTGGTTCTCATACTTGACGAAGCGCAGAACCTCGATCGGGACAGGCTCGAGGAACTGCGCATGCTGACCAATGTCAATTCCGGTGACAATGAGCTCTTCCAACTGGTCCTTGCGGGTCAGCCCGAACTCCGGGAGACGATCGGTCATCCCTCGCTGCGCCAGTTCAGCCAGCGCGTCGCGTCGTCGGTCCACCTTCCGGTCATGGAGCCGGACGCCGTGGATGAGTACATTGCCCATCGCCTGAGCGTGGCCGGCGCCAAAGGACGCATTTTTGACGCTGACGCATCCGCACTGATAGCCGACGCCTCGGGCTGCGTGCCGAGACTGGTGAACCAGCTCGCGGATCTGGCGATGCTTTATGCTTACACCAGCGACGCTCAGAGAGTAGAGAGGAGCATGGTCCGGCAGGTCCTGGAGGATGGCGCGTTTCTCGCCATGGGTCGATTCAAGTCGCAAAGGATGGGAGCGCGCTGATGGTCCTGGCTTCGACGAGCCGGCTGAAGAACGACTGACACCGGGATGGATCTGAGTTTCTATTTCAAGCTTCTGTTGCGAAGGCTGCACTATGTGCTGTTCTTCCTGGCGATCGGGACGGCGGCAGGCCTGTCGCTCGCGCTGTTGCTGCCGCCCAGCTACTCCGCGTCTGCAACTCTCCTCGTTGAATCCGAGCAGATCCCCGGCGAGCTCGCCGCCACCACGGTCCAGACCGAAGCCGTCGAGGCGCTGGAGATCATTCGCCAGCGCATCCTGACCCGCGCGCGCCTCCTTGAGCTCGCCAACCAGTTTCAGATCTACGGCCCGGCCTCCGGCGAACAGCAGCGCAGGCTCACCCCCGATGCCGTCGTGGACGACCTTCGGAGCCGGATCGAAATCCGGACCAGTGCGGGTGGGGGTCGGGCCACAGGTGCGACGATTGTCTCGGTGGGGTTCACCGCGGCCGCCGGGCAGATGGCGGCCGACGTCACCAACGAGATCGTGCGCCAGATCCTCGACGAGAACGTGACGTTGCGGCGAGGCGCGGCGAGCGACACGCTCGCGTTCTTCGAGGAGGAGGTGAAGCGTCTCGATCGTGAGCTCGCCAGGCGCGAAGCCGAACTCCTGGCGTTCCGGGAGCAGAACCTCGACGCGCTGCCTGACAGCCTGGACTTCCGCCGCTCCCAACAGGCTTCGCTGGTGGAGCGCGTCCTGCAGCTGCAGCGGTTCGAGGCGGCGCTGATCGATCGCAGAGGGCGGTTGGTGACACTCTTCGAGACAACTGGCACCTTGTTGACCCAGCAGCAGGACCGTCCGAGGACCGAGAACGAAATCCAGCTTCGGCAGTTGCAGAACCGCCTCGCAATTGCGCGCTCGGTCATGTCCGACAGCAATCCGCAGATGGTGATGCTCCAGTCCCAGGTGGAGGCCCTGCAGGCCATCGTGGCCGAGGAACAGGCGGCGCTGGCCGGCAACACGTCGGGCGGTGATCCTCAGCTTTCCGCCTTCGAGATCCAGTTGGCCGACATTGATGCCCAGATCGAGGCGAGTGCCGAGGAGCGCGCACGGCTGACCCAGGAACTCGAGGCGCTCCAGGCGAGCATTTCCGCCACGCCGGCCAATTCCATTCGTCTTCAGACGATGCAGCGCGACTACGATGCGGTGCGTGCCCAGTACGAACGCGCCGTGTCCAACCGGGCCGCGGCCCAGACTGGGGATGTGATCGAGAACCTGTCAAAGGGCCAGCGCATCAGCGTCATCGAACAGGCGATTGCACCCGCGAACCCCACCAGTCCCAATCGGCCCCTGATCGCCGCCGCTGGCGTCGCAGCAGGTGGCGGGCTGGGCCTGGGCCTCGTGGTGCTCCTCGAGCTACTGAACACGGCGATCCGCCGGCCAAAGGATCTAGAGACCGGCATGGGCATTCGTGCCTTCGGCACAGTCCCCCTGATGCGGACGCCGGGTCAGATTCGGCGTCGGCGGTTGGTCATCCTGGCGGCATTCCTTGTCGCGGTGCTCGGTATTCCGGCGACGCTCTTCTACTTGCACACCACCGTCATGCCGCTCGACCTCGCGGTCATTCGCTTGTTCGAGAGGACCGGGCTCGACAACCTGCCACTGCCCTTCTGATGCACAGGAAAAGATGACGATGGAACGCATCCAGCAAGCCCTCCTCAAGGCCCGCGCCGAGCGCGACGCCCTGATGGCCGAGCACGACGCGGGGCAGGCGGTGGGCTCTCCCAGCGGTTCGTCCGGCGCTTCGGCCGGTCATGGCAGCACATCCGACGGTCGCATCTCCGATGAGATCGCCGCCGCATGGGACGCGCTTCCCACGCACAAGATTGATCGCCGCCGTGCCGACCGCAACCACCTCGTTGCCATGGTTGGCGGGACCGGCGCGGCCGAAATCGACGGGATTCGCACACGCCTCCTGCAGCACCTCGCGTCCAAGGGCTTCTGCAAGGTCGCCATTACCTCGCCCACTCCTGGCGCCGGCAAGACGACGCTCGCGCTCAACCTTGGTCTGAGCCTCGGCCGCCAGGCGGAGCAGCGCACGATCGTCGCCGATGCCGACCTGCGCCGCCCTAAGATGGCGAAGGTCCTCGGCATCACCGCGGCGCACTCGTTCGATCGTGTGCTCGACGGCAGCGCCACGTTCGCCGACAACGCGCTCCGCCTCGGCAGCAACCTCGCCTTCGCCACCACCCACGGGCCGGTGCGCCATTCGGCCGAACTGCTGCAGAGCCGACGCACCCGCACCGCGCTGGATGCGATCCAGGCTGCCTATGCGCCCACGGTGATGCTGTTCGAGGTGCCGCCGGTGCTGGCGAGTGACGACGCTCTGGCCTTCCTCGGTCACATGGACTGTGCGCTGATTGTCGCCGCGGCGGAGCGCAACAGTATCCGGGAGGTGGACCGCTGCGAGCGCGATGTCGCCAGCCGGACCCCGGTGCTCGGAGTAATCCTGAACCGTTGCCGATATATGGATCGGGCCGACGGCTACAGCGCCTACTACTGATGAGCCGCTAGCGCTGGCAAATACCAAAACTCGGATACGGACAAAAGAGAAAGGCCGCCTGCAAGGGCGGCCTAACCATCAGTGTGAGTTTCGCGCAGTTCAGGCTACTTGACGGCGCCGGTACGCTGCGAGTCCGCCGAGGCCGAGGCCGAGAAGAAGAACACCGGCGGGTAGCGGGACGGCCGAAATCTTCAGCCCAGCAGCGGTAATGTTGCTGTTGCCGTCATCGAATGGATTTACGCCCCCCGCCAGGAACCGCACCTCGTTCACTTTGATGCTCAGCCCATCGAGGAACGCGAGACCAACCGTGCCAAAGTTGTTATCGCCGATGTTGCTCGGATCGTTGTCATCAAAGATAGGCAGAGCGTTGAAGGTTCCCACAAGAACATTGTCGAAAAAGGCCTGCAAGATCACCCACTCCGTTCCCGCCGACTGACTGTCCTTAAACGTCAGCATGCCGGCAAAGCCGTTGAGGATTACTCCTGCACCCGAGAAAGTTACCTTTACGAACTCGTTGACGCTTATTGCCCCGTCGACCTCGTTGTTGTTGCCCCCTTGTACGCCGAAACCGACATCGAACCGGTCGCCAACAGGAGCGCACGCAAAGTCCCAACCCTGGCCGGAACATCCAACGTTGTTACTGTGAGTAGAGTCGGTCAACGCTCCCGGGAAGCCCGAGATAGTATAGGTTGACCCAGCTGCGGAGCCCGACAGATTGCCGGTGCCGATACCGGCCGTCGTGAAGTCAAGGACGACGTTAGCGGCTGCCGGGCCGGACAGTCCAACCGCAAGCGCGCCCGCGAGAATTCCTAGTTTCATCAATATTACCCCCATTCCTCGAAAAGGGTGAAGCAACCTGCACCCAGACACTTCACCACTCAACGGTAGCATACGTCTGCCACATTGTTAAAGCCCTCTTCATCTATCCTGCCAGTTTAGCGCCTCCTGACGGCCGGTGATAGCGGGCTGTAGAGGCTCTAGGTCGTAGTGTATACAGGAAGAACAACCAGGAAGGTAGCGCCGCCTAGCAGTAGCCGAATCACCTGCAAGAGCGAGATATCTTACCATTGGCATCTTGCCCGGTCTGATGATATCTGCAACGCGGTGCCTTGAGGGTCTCTCGGTACATTGTGAGTTCTGTGGACATGTGACGTGCCTGAGCTGTGATCCTACCGCAACGTTCAGGTTGGCGCATTCGCTCGCGCCCGCGACGCAAGGCGACGAAATCCGCCGCAGCAAAACTCTTCAGTATGTCGCGACGGACTCAGGCGGGTCGCCCACGACGACAATCGGGTGCAGGCCTACCGAGCAAATTAGCGAGAACCCGACGGCGCATTACTTGCGTTGCCGCGCCGCCAGCGCTACGGCGCCGGCATGCGCGTCATGCACATCTCGGCCGATTATCCCGACCCCCTCGTTCCGGCCAAGACGAGGGCGGTGGCGAACCTGCTCGACCTCGCGCCCGAGCACGAACACCGGGTGTGGTCGCTGAACCGGGTCGGCTTTCGACATGGGTTCAGCGCGCTGCCGTTCGGGGACGGGCACCATGCGCTGGCCTATGGTGCGCCGCCCAAGGGACTCATGATGGCCGGTCGGCTTGCCGCCGTCGCAGACTTCATCCTCGACGCCGTCGCGGGGTGGGAGGCCGCCCCGGATGTCATCCATGCCCACAAGCTGTCGGTCGAGGGGCTCGTGGGGGCGCAGATCGCCCGCGCTCTGGGCAAGCCTCTGGTCGTGTCGAGCCAGGGCAACTCGGATCTCAGGATCATCGGGGCCCGACGCGACCTGCGCCCCCGCTGGCGGGAGATCTGGCAGGGCGCTGCCGCCGTCCTGCCCTTCGCACCCTGGACGCGGGACGGATTGCAGGCCTTGCTGGGTGCGCGAAGTGGACCGACCTATCTGTTGCCCTGCCCAATCCCCGGATTGCAGCAGTGCGTGCCGCAGGCCAGCCCTTCACCTCTCATCCGCACAGCGTTCAACCTTGGCTTCTACCGGAACAAGAACGCTCTCAGGCTCATGCGCGCGGTCTCCCGGATCGCCCCGCGCCATCCCGACCTGAGGCTCGAGATCATCGGTGGCGGCGACGCAGAGGCCTTCGCGACACTCAGCGCGCAGGCCGCGTCGCTGGCGCCGGGCCGCATCCGTCTGCTCGGTCCGCGCCCTCACTCGGAGATCCCGGCGCTCTTCAACGCGGCAAGCGTCATGGCGTTGCCGTCCCACCGCGAGAGCTTCGGGATGGTCTTCGTCGAGGCGCTGCTCGCGGGCTGCCCGGTGCTCGGGCCTGCTGGCTTCGCGATCGACGGGTATCTGCCAGACGGCGTCGCGGGACTGTTCGTGCCGTCGGGTGACGAGGTCGCCATCGCAGAGGCGCTCGACCGCATGCTGCGCGAGGAGCACTTGTTCAAGCAGCGCCTCGGCGCGTTGCAGGCCAACGGCGGCCTCGACATGTTCCGCGAGAGGGCCATCGCCGCGACATACGCAACTGCCCTGTCTCGAGCGTTGAAGGAAGGCTCACTGCTGGGGTGAGCCGGCGGGCAGCCCCTTGATCATCGGAGGCTCCGGTGCAAGGTCACGTCGATGCCCACGAGAGGGATCTGACGCTCATGGTTCCCATGGCTCCAAATTCCAAGATCGACCCCGCGTCTGCCCACCGGCCGGAGGTTTCGATCGTCGTCGTCAGCTACAACACGCGGGAGCTCACGCTTGAGTGCCTTCGCTCGGTTGCCCGCGAGACGCGTGTGCCGCACGAGCTGATTGTCGTCGACAATGCCTCTGCCGACGGCTCACCAGAGGCCATCGCCAACGAGTTCCCCTCAATCCGTCTCCTGGCGGAGCCTGTGAACCACGGCTTTGGGCCAGCCCACGAGATCGCCCGGAAGCATGCCTCGGCGCCATGGCTGCTGCTTCTGAACCCCGATACTGTTGTTCTCAACGGAGCCGTGGACACCTTGCTGGCGTTCGCGAAGGCGAACCCCCAAGCAGGGATCTGGGGGGGCAGGACCCTCTATCCCGATGGCTCACTCAACCCTTCCTCCTGCTGGGGGCGTATGACCCTTTGGTCGCTGGTCTGCCAGACCTGCGGCCTGAGCTCGGTCTTCAGGCGATCCCCCGTCTTCAACCCGGAAGGCTACGGCGGATGGCAGCGCGACAGAGTCCGCGAGGTCGACATCGTTTCGGGATGTCTGTTCCTCATCCGCCGGTCCGACTGGGATGCTCTGGGAGGCTTTGATCCGATGTTCTGGATGTATGGAGAAGAAGCCGATCTGTGCCTGCGCGCGCGAGCCAGGGGCTTGCGTCCGATGATCACACCAGAAGCGGAGATCATCCACTACGGCGGTGCCAGTGAAGCTGTTCGCGCCGACAAGATGGTCAGGTTGCTCACGGCGAAGATGGAACTGATCAAGCGGCATTTCCCGCAGCATTCCCGTGCCCTTGGATCCGCGTTGCTTATGCGCTGGCCACTTACAAGGTGGCTCGCTCTGAGCTTTGCGGCGAAGGTTCTGCGTCGCGAGGATCTTGGGAAGAAGGGCGCCGTCTGGGGCGAGATCTGGCGACGCCGGGAAGAATGGCGACATGGGTTCGGGGAGGCAGGGCCGCGCGAGCAAGGATGATTCGCTCTGATCATAGGCCCCTCAGCTCACTATGCTCGCAAAGGAACCAAGGGCCTCCAGATAGACCCCGCCAACGAGGCTCAATGGTCCGGCAGCGGGCTTGACGTGTGCAACAGCCGCTGTTGGTGGGGGGGGGGTGATTCGGCCGCATTTTTTTGCGTAGATGAACGCCGGGTGAACAGAACGCAGGGCGCGTCAGCTGAGGTTGGCCCGTTCCGTTCACGCTCATGAAACATCCGGGCGGAAAAGCCGCCTTCACCGTGCGCGGACCCAGAGTCCCATCAACCCTGAATTGCGCCAGACGCCAAAGCACTTTGTGGCGAAAGTATGGCATGCTAATGTTGAGATGGATGCAGTGCATGGGTGCTGCGTGTGTGAGGGGGCTTTGTGATGACACTAAGAAGTTCAATGGCAGCAGCCAGTCTAGCCGCTGCAATAGTAGCAATGGGTTCCACCGCCACCGCGAACGTGACGTTCGGGCCTAGTGGCTGGGTGGACGAGGGTGGAAACACGATTGCAGATCCCGCATTCATTGCGTCGATCAACGATATCGCCGGGGGCGTGTCCTTCTCTACCACGCTGTCGCCGGAGAGCACGCAACTCGGGGATATACTCCTGATTGGCCTCAAGGGGTTTGCCTTTACCGCAGACATGTTCCCGGCGCTCGGCACAGCGGTCAGCAACACCGCCGATACGATCACAGCTATCTGCGTCGGTGTCGTAAGTGACTGCGGGGGTCCGACTCCGGGCGGCGGGTTTACTGGAGGCTTGTTCCAGAATTTCGCGTTTGACGCCGTTATAAAGATCGGGGCACCGGGCACGGCAAGCGGTTTTAATACCGACATCTCCTTCAATATCTTGGCCGCCGGGCTAACTTCCCTCGACTTCACTCATGTCGGGCTTCGCCTTCAGGGTGTGGGCGTACCACCGGATGATGAGGGAAGCTTGAAGATCATCAACGACAAGCCTTCCGTCATCCCGCTTCCCGCAGCCGGCTGGATGCTTCTGATGGGTATCGGCGGTCTCGCGGCTGCGCGCCGTATGAAGAAGGCGGCCTGATCTCCTCGGGCTCAGCCCGAGTGACCCTACACAGAGGGGCGGCGTCGCGCCGCCCGTCTGCTATTGAGTCAAGCCACCAGAGCCAAGTGAATAGTCGCCGGCTTTCCTTCATCGGCTAACGTCCCGGGGTATTGGCCTGCCGCTGCTGTCGGGTTCGCACCGGACAATGACCGCGCGGCGACTTGGCTTTGATCGTCGAACCTCGAACTTCAAAACGGCGGCGATCGCTATAGGCCACGGTCAATTTGGAAAGAAACTGCCATGGCTTTCGAGTTGTTGATCCAAAAAAAAGGTGAGTGCTCGCCTCAGTTGGTGGGTCTCACTCACTGAAGAACCGCTCAGCAGCCCGTCCCGCGCAGGACGACCCCGGTCGTCGCCACAAGCACGCGGAGGTCGGTCCCGAGCGACACGTCGCGCGCATAGGCCTCGTCATAGTTTGCGCGATCTGCGAAGCTGCAGTCGTTGCGGTCCGAGACCTGCCACGTGCCGGAGATCCCAGGCCGCAGACCGTAGTACGACTTACCGGGGTACAGGTCCACTTGCGAGACCATGATCGGACGCGGGCCCACGAGGGACATGTCTCCGACGAGGACGTTGTAGAACTGCGGCAGTTCGTCCAGCGAGGTCTTCCGCAGGAACCGACCCAGCGAGGTTCTCCGCGGGTCGTTCTTCAGTTTCTGGGTGCGCGTCCACTCGGCGTGGGAAGCTTCACAGGTGCGAAGCCGTTCTTCGAGCAGGGCCTCGGCGTTCGGCAGCATTGTACGGAGCTTGTGCATGCGAAACCGGCGCCCGTTCATCCCCACACGCGTCTGGGAGTAGAACGGCGATCCGCCCGACGATGCGATCATGACGGCAAGGACGCCGACGAGGGGCAGGACGACAGGCGCAGACGCCAGGACCAGGGCGATGTCGAGACCGCGCTTCAGGAAGGACCTGTAGGGACTCCACGACGGCCGCGACGAGGTGCGCACCAACGAGTCGCTGCCGCGCGGAACATCCGGGCACGAAAGATCATCGAAAACAGACAAAGTACCACAGCCCCCCACCAAGAACTGCACACACCGTAATGCCGATCGGAAATCCTTTTGTGACGCCCGTCAGCAGACAGCCCCAAACACGGGTCACCTTAAACCAGTCGCGGCGTTCTCGCTACTGTTTCGAGAGGGGGGCGCATGACTCCCGCGTCGACCTCCCGGTCCGCGGAGCACAAGCGTCCGATGGCGCCAAACCACCACCTGCAGGCGCGACACGCCCCCAGGGATCTGGGTCCGTGCCGCGACCGTCTGTGCCGGCTCGCGCTCTCGTCGCGGAGCGACGAGTCCTGCCAGACGTTCGGAGGGCAGGGAGTTGCAACGAAGCCGTCCCGCCGGGACGGATCGGGTCGGTCAATGAGATCAGAAAGCGCTGCATCGAGCGCCTTCAGCCGAACTCCGAAGCCTGAGCCACTCTCGCGGCGAGCCTCCCGTTCCGGAGGACCTGTGGATAAAATACGAAGTGCATGGCGGTTCACTGAACCGGCGTGAACCGGAACTCCCGGGACAGACCGCGAACAAACTCTTGTTACGAAGCGCTTGGTTGACGAAAAATCAAGGACTTGGCGACCGGCCGCTTCGTTTACACCGAAGATGCCGGGGGTTCGAGTCCCTCAGGACTTCGGTCCGGGCGCATCACGCAGGACGACGGAATGCGACGCGCGGTCCTTGGCTTGGCAAGGGCAGGGCGCGCCAAGATGGTGAGGAGTTCTGACAGTCGATCGCCGTCTCCAGCCCGGTAGCGCGACCTCATCGCGGGCGCGAGTGCCCGCCGGGTGGATGACCCGGATGACCATCCAGGGCCTTGGCCGACACATGGAGAGGGCGCGCTGCGCCAGATACCCTCTACTCTCCGGAGCAGCAGGTTGCCGTCGGACGCCAGTTGCGTCGGGACCTGCAGAAAGACGCGACGTGCATGGTGGTCAGCATCCCGGGCGGTCTCGGCCGCTCCGCCAGACCGGAACGTGGCGGTCTGCGAGAAGCCTCTTGATTCCCGCATCGCTCCGTGGCGCCATGCGCGCGACAGCCGGTCTGCGTCGGGCGGTGCCGGGAAGCGGAGTGACGGGAATGGCGGGACGTCGGACGGCGATCTGGATGGCGAGGATGGTCGTGCTTGTCTTCATCGTGGGCACGGTGTCGGCGTGCCAGCCGACCGGGTCCGACGACTTCCTCTACGAGACGCCCGAGGAACGGGGCCCCTACGCTCCGACGCTCGGCTGACGGGGCGGGCAAGGCCCGCCCCCGGGGCGGTCAGGCGGCGGGCGCGTCCTCGAAGGTAGCCGCGAACTTCTCGAAGAAGCTCTGGGAGAGCTTCCTGGCCGTCCCCTGGATGAGCCGACTGCCGAGCTGCGCGAGCTTCCCGCCGATCTCGGCCTTGGCCGTGTAGCGCAGCGTCGTCCGGCCGTCCTCCTCCGTCAGCGTGACGTCGGCGCCGCCCCTGGCGAAACCCGCCGTGCCGCCGCTTCCCTCGCCCGAAAGCGAGAAGGCCCCTGGCGCGCCAGCGGTGTCGAGCGTGACCTTTCCCCCGAAGCGCGCCTTCACGGGTCCGATCTTGAGCACCACCTTCGCCTCGAGATCGGTGTCGGAATGCTTCACCAGTCCCTCGCACCCGGGGATGCACTCCTTGAGGATGTCGGGATCGTTGAGCGCGGCGTAGACGCGGTCGCGGGGGGCGTTGATGACGATTTCGTCGGAAAGCTCCATCGGGGGTCCTTCTCTAGCAGCAGGGAAACTTCACGCGGGCCATGAGATCGGCCTGCGCAGGCGTGAGGGGCGGGAAGAGGCGCGCGCGGAGACGGGCCAGGAAGATCATGCGGCAGGCTCCTTCAGGGCGGCGTAGTCGGCGGGGGTGTCGATGTCGGTGAAGAAGGCGGGATCGTCCGTCGCGAAGGCGTTGACGAGGTGGGGGTGACGCTCGATGAAGGAGCGGCAGCCGAGGTTGGGGCCGCCGTTCGCGATCTCGGCGCGCAAGGCGCGGGGGAGGACGATGGGGTTACCGCGGGCCGGGCCGTTCATCGGGACGGTGATCCGGGACGGGTCGGCGCGGTGCGCCGTGAGGAGCGACGTTAGCGCCGCGGGAGTCAGGAGCGGCTGGTCGGCGAGCGCGACGAGAACTTCGTCTGCGGCCGGGGCGGCGGCGAGGCCCGCGCGCATCGACCTGGCCTGGCCGAGCGTCGGGTCGATGCGGGTGACGCGGAAGCCGAGACCGCGCAACGCCACCTCGACGAGCGCGGCGTCGCGCCCGAGGACGGCAACGGGCGGGACGGCGTCGCAGACGGCGGCGAGCGCCTCTGCCACGCGGCGGACGAGGGGGACGCCGTGGACGTCGAGGAGGAGCTTGTTCGGTCCGTTCATGCGGGACGACAGCCCTGCCGCGAGGAGGATGGCGGTGGTGGTCACTTGATGCTCCCGGTGCGGCGGACCTGCACGATCTGGGCGAGGATCGACAGCGCGATCTCCTCCGCCGTGGCCGCACCGATGGGGAGGCCGGCGGGGGCGACGATGCGGGCGAGGGCGTCCGCATCGGCGACCTGGCCTTTCAGTTTCTCTTTCAGGGAAGCGGCCTTGCGGGCGCTTCCGACGAAAGCGGTGAAGCGGGCGCCGGACGCGAGCGCGCGTTCGAGCGCGGCGGCGTCGCCCTTGCCTTGGGTCGCCACGACGACGAAGAGGTCGCGCGGGGTGGCGGGGAGGTCGATGCCCACGCGGAAGTCGAAGCTGCGGGCGAGGGTGGATAGCGCGCGGGCGACGGGGCCGTCGCCGAGGACGACGAGGTCGGGGGAGGGCACGAAGGGCTCCACGTAGATGTCGAGGCTGCCCTTGGAGGCGCAGCCGTTGCGCTCGTAGATCATGCCGTCGCGGACCTCACAGGGCTCGACGCCTTCGGCGGCGAGGCGGTCGTCGGGGCGGAGCGCCACGAGGACGGGTTCGTTGCGCTCGATCGCCTTCTTCGCCGCGCGGCCGATGGCGCCGCGGGCGCAGCCGCCGCCGACCCAGCCTTCGAGGATTTCGCCTTCGGCCGAGACGACGGCCTTGGAGCCGGGCTTGGCCGAGGTCGCGTCCCATGTGCGCACGACGGTGGCGAGCGCGTAGGGCGTGCGATCCGTGCGGAGGCGGCGCTGGGTTTCGTCAAGGGATTCAAGGCCGAGCGTTGTGAGCTTCATCTGATGTCGAGCTCCTGGGCGATGCCCGCGATGGCGTCGAGCGTGTTCGCGGCGCGAAAGGCGTCGAGGTGGGGGAGCGCCTCGGCCATGCCACGGGCGACGGGTTCGTAATCGGCCCAGCCCTTGAGCGGGTTGAGCCAGACGATGCGGCAGCCGCGGCGGCGGAGTTGGGCGAGCGCTTCGCCGATGCCGGAGCCGTCTTCGGTGTCGTAGCCGTCCGAGAGGATGAAGACGACGGTGCGGGCGTCGACGAAGCTGCGCGCGTAGGTATTGGCGAAGCGGGCGAGGTTGCCGCCGATGCGGGAGCCGCCGCCGAAGCCTTCCGACAGAAGGGTGAGGCGGTTCAGCGCACGCATGGGATCGGGGTCGCGCATGGCTTCCGTGATGCGGACGAGGCGGGTGTGGAAGAGGTAGGCGTCGGACGCGGGGTCGCTGCGCATGAGGCCGACGAGGAAGGCGAGGAAGGGGCGGGCGTAGGCGACCATGGAGCCCGAGACGTCGCAGAGCGCCGTGATCTTCACGGGGCGGTCGGGGCGGGTGCGGCGCGGCAGGTGCAGCGGCTCGCCGCCGGTGGCGAGGCTGCGGCGGACTGTGCGGCGGAAGTCGATCTGGGCGCCCTTGCGCGCCGCCCGGCGGCGGCGGGAGCGGCGGTCGCGGAGCGCTTTGCCGAGCGTTTCGGCGACGCGTTCGGCTTCGGCGATGTCCTCGCGGCTGACGAGTTCGCGGAGGTCCTTCTTGAGCAGGTTGTCGACGCGGGAGGCGACGAGGCGACCTTCGCCGCCCGCCTCGGCTTCGCCGTCGTCGGAGCCGTCGGGGGCGTGGCGGTCGCCTGCGCCGCTGGCCTGCGGGCCGTCGGCGGTGGCGGTGGTGCGGGTGTTCTGGCGGCTTGCGTCCGAGGTCGGGGCCATGCGGGAGGCGACGCGGCCGCCGTTGAGCCAGTAGGCGTCGAAAAGGGCGTCGAAGCGCTTGGCCTCGTCCGCGCAGCCGGTGCAGACGGCCTTGAGCGCGAGGCGGGCTTCCTGCGGGTCGGTGGCGTGGACTTGCGCGAGGGCTGCCATCGCGGTTTCCGTTTCCGAGACGCCCAAGCGCAGGCCGTTCGCGCGGAGATGGGCGAGGAAGCCTGCGACGCGGGCGGACGGCCCTTGGTCGCGGGTGGCAAATTTCGTGACGCGCGTCATGCGGCGATCCCCGCGAGGCGCTGGGCCACTTCGGTCGTGAAGTTGGCGCGGTCGCGCTGGGTTTTCAGGAGCGTGGCAAGGCTCGCGTTCAGGATCGCGGGGTCGGCGGTGAGGTCGTTGACGCCGAGGCCTGCGAGGGCGGCGGCGAAGTCGAGCATCTCGGCGACGCCGGGCTTCTTCTCGAGGTCCTCCTTCCGGACGGATTGGACGAAGCCGACGATCTGGGCGGCCAGCTTCGCCTCGATCTGCGGGCAGCGGGCGGCGAGGATGGCGATTTCCGTCTCGCGGGAGGGGTAGTCCACGAAGGCGTACATGCAGCGGCGGCGGAGGGCGTCCGAGAGGTCGCGCGTGCCGTTCGCGGTGAGGATCACGATCGGCCGAGCGGTGGCGCGGATCGTGCCGAGTTCCGGGATGGTGATCTGGAAGTCGGAGAGGACTTCGAGGAGGTAGGCCTCGAACTCCTCGTCGGCGCGGTCGATCTCGTCGATGAGGAGGACGGGCGGATCGGGTTGGGTGATGGCGTCGAGGAGGGGGCGCTTGAGGAGGTAGTCCTCGGAGAAGATGCGCTCTTCCACCGCGCGGCCCGTCTCGCCGCCTTCGGCCGCGGCGCGGATGGCGAGAAGCTGGCGCTGGTAGTTCCATTCGTAGATCGCGTGGCTCGCATCGAGCCCTTCGTAGCACTGGAGGCGGATGAGCCGCGCGCCGCGCGCCGAGGCGAGGGCCTTCGCGACCTCGGTCTTGCCGACGCCCGCCGCGCCTTCGAGGAGAAGGGGGCGGCCCAGAGAGATGGCAAGCGCCAGCGCCATCGCGAGGTCGGGCGCCGCGACGTAGCCCTGTCTGCCGAGGTCGTCTCTGAGGCTCTGCCAGTCGGTCATGGGGTTCCTTGGAAGGTATGGCGGGGTGAACCCCGCCCTATCGGATATCATGAGGTGTCGCCTTGTGCGGTAGGGCGGGGTTCACCCCGCCGCACCACATATCGTGACGCGTTGGTCCTCGCGGTAGGGCGGGCTTCACCCCGCCCGCCCGTTAGCCGTGCAGCCCGAGGCCGTTGGCGATCTTCCAGATGCGCCAGTGGTCGTGGGGCATGTGGCTCTGCCTCAGGCCGAAGGCGCGGAAGGCGTCGTGGACCGCGTTCGAGAAGGCCGGAACGCCGCCCACGTTCGGGCTTTCGCCCACGCCCTTCGCGCCGATGGGGTGATGCGGCGAGGGCGTCGTCGTGTGGTCGGTCGTGTAGTGCGGCGTTTCCCAGGCGGTGGGGACGAAGAAGTCCATCAGCGTTCCGGTCTTGCAGTTGCCCAGCTCGTCGTAGGCGATCTCCTGCCCCATCGCGATGGCCAGCGCCTCGGTCAGGCCGCCGTGGACCTGGCCCTCGATGATCATCGGGTTGATCCGCGTCCCGCAGTCGTCGAGCGCGTAGAACTGCCGGATCTCGTGCACGCCCGTGTCCACGTCGATCTCCATGACGCAGATGTAGGCACCGAAGGGATAGGTCATGTTCGGCGGATCGTAGTAGCTGACCGCCTCGAGCCCGGGTTCGAGGCCGGGGATCGCCTGGTTGTAGGCCGCGAAGGCGATCTCCTTCATGGTCTTGAAGCGTTCCGGTGCGCCCTTGACCACGAAGCGGTCCACGTCCCATTCGAGGTCGTTGTCATGCACCTCGAGAAGCCAGGCCGCGATCATCTGGGCCTTGGCGCGGATCTTGCGGCCCGCCATGGCGGTGGCGGCACCCGCCACGGGGGTCGAGCGCGAGCCGTAGGTGCCGAGGCCGTAGGGTGCCGTATCGGTGTCGCCTTCCTCGACCGTGATCGAGTCGGCGGGGAGGCCGATTTCGGACGCGAGGATCTGGGCGAAGGTCGTGGCGTGGCCCTGGCCCTGGCTGATTGTGCCGAGACGCGCGATGGCCGATCCTGTGGGGTGGATGCGGATCTCGCAGCTATCGAACATGCCGAGGCCGAGGATGTCGCAGTTCTTCACCGGACCCGCGCCCACGATTTCCGTGAAGTGCGTGAGGCCGATGCCGAGGAGCTTGCGCGTCTTGCCCGCCTTGAAGTCGGCGACCCGCTGGGCCTGTTCCTTGCGGAGCCCTTCGTAGTCGACGGCCTTCAGCGCCTTTTCCCACGCCGTATGGTAATCGCCCGAGTCATATTCCCACCCGAGCGCGGAGTGGTAGGGGAACTGCTCCTTCCTGATGAAATTGATCCGGCGGAGTTCGGCCGCGTCCATGTTCAGCTCGATGGCGAGGATCTCGATCATCCGCTCGATGAAGTAGGCGGCTTCCGTCACGCGGAAGGAGCAGCGGTAGGCCACGCCGCCCGGCGCCTTGTTGGTGTAGACGCCGTCCACCGCGAGGTAGGCCACGGGGATGTCGTAGCTCCCGGTGCAGATGTTGAAGAACCCGGCCGGGAATTTCGTCGGGTCCGCGCAGGCGTCGAAGCCGCCGTGGTCGGCGGTGACGTGGCACCAGAGGCCGGTGATCTTGCCTTCCTTCGTGGCCGCGATCCTGCCCTTCATCCAGTAGTCGCGGGCGAAGGCCGTGGTCATCAGGTTGTCCATCCGGTCCTCGATCCACTTCACGGGCTTGCCCGTGACGATGGAGGCGACGACGGAGCAGACATAGCCCGAATAGGCGCCGACCTTGTTGCCGAAGCCGCCGCCGATGTCGGGGGAGATCACGCGGATGTTGTGCTCCTCGATCCCCGAGATCAGCGAGACGACGGTCCGGATCGCGTGGGGGGCCTGGAAGGTGCCCCAGAGCGTGAGCTTGCCGTTCACCTTGTCCATGGAGGCCACGCAGCCGCAGGGTTCCAGAGGACAGGGATGCGTGCGGTGGTAGTAGACCATCTCCTCGGCTACGACGTCGGCCGAGGCGATGACCGCCTCGGTCGCGGCCTGGTCGCCCTGTTCCCAGGTGAAGATGTGGTTGTGGTGTTTGCGCGGCCCATGGGCGCCGGTCATCTTGCCTTCGAGGTCCTCGCGGAGGACCGGCGCGTCGGGGGCGAGCGCCTTGAACGGGTCCACGACGACGGGGAGTTCCTCGTATTCGACCTCCACCGCCTCGATCCCGTCGGCGGCGGCGTAGCGGTCCGTCGCGACGACGAAGGCGACCTCCTGTCCCTGGAAGAGGACCTTGCCATCGGCCAGCACCATCTGCTTGTCGCCCGCAAGCGTCGGCATCCAGTGGAGGCCAAGCGGCGCGAGGTCGGCGGCGGTCAGCACCGCGAGCACGCCCGGCACCTTGAGCGCGGCGTCCTTGTTGATCGACACGACGCGGGCGTGGGCATAAGGGCTGCGGACGAAGTCGCCGAAGAGCATGCCCGGCAGCTTGATGTCGTCGACGTAGTTGCCCTTGCCTTGGGTGAAGCGGGCGTCTTCCACGCGCTTGCGCTCTGAGCCCACGCCCTTCAGCTTCTCGACGCGCTCCTCGCGGCTGATCGGGGTCTGGTCGGTCATTCCGCGGCCTCCTTCTGCGCGTTCATCACCGTCGCGGCGGCGAGGATCGACTTCACGATGTTCTGGTAGCCCGTGCAGCGGCAGAGGTTGCCTGCCATGCCGAAGCGGACCTCTTCCTCGGTGGGGGTCGGGTTCTCCTGAAGGAGACGCCAGGCCCGGGTGATCATGCCCGGCGTGCAGTAGCCGCACTGGAGCCCGTGGTGCTCCTTGAACATCTGCTGGAGGACGTGGAGGCTGTCGGGCGTGCCGAGGCCTTCCACGGTGATGATTTCCTTCCCCGCGACCTGCGCGGTGAAGACGGTGCAGGCCTTCACGGAGCGGCCTTCGATGTCGACCGTGCAGGCCCCGCAGTGCGAGGTTTCGCAGCCGACATGGGGGCCGGTGATGTCGAGCTGCTCGCGCAGCGTGTGGATGAGGAGTTCGCGCGGTTCGGCGAGGATGTCCTTCGCCTCGCCGTTCACGGTGATCTGGTAATGCTGCTTGGCCATGTGGGTGCTCCTCAGGCGCGGCTGATCGCGCGCTCGATGGCGCGGCGGATGATGACGCCGGCCACGTGCATCTTGAAGGCGACGGGGCCGCGGTTGTCCTCGGTGGGGTCGATGGCGGCGGTGGCGGCGGCCACGGCGGCGTCGATCGCGGCCTTGTCGCAGGTGGTGCCGACGAGCGCGGCGCCCGCGTCTTCCGACCAGATCGGCGTGTCGGCAAGGTTCGTCATGGCGACGGAAGCGTGGGTGCAGCGGCCGCCCGACATGGTGATGAGCGCGGCGCAGGCGGCGGTCGCGTAGTCGCCGATCTTGCGCTTCTGCTTCTCGTAGGCGTAGCCGCCCGCGGGCGCGTCGAAGGAGATCGCGGTCAGGATCTCGTCATCGGCGCGGGCGGTCATGTAGGCCGCCTCGTAGTAGTCGCGGGCCGGGACCTCGCGGGTGCCGTCGGGGCCGGCGAGGTGGAGGTGGGCGCCGAGCGCCTGCATCAGCCCCGGCATGTCGTTGCCGGGGTCGCCGTTCGCGACGTTGCCGCCGACTGTCCCCATGTAGCGCACCTGCGGGTCGGCGATCTGGAGCGCGGCTTCGCGCAGGATGGGCGCGACCTTGGCGAGACCGTCGTGCGCGATCAGCTCGTGCTGGGTGGTCATGGCGCCGATCGTCACGCGGGTGCCGTCGATCCGGATGCCCTTGAGATCGGCGATGTCCTGAAGGTCGATGAGATGCGAGATCGCCGCCATGCGGAGCTTCATCATCGGAATGAGGCTGTGTCCGCCGGCGATGACGCGCGCCTCGTCGCCAAGCTCTCCGAGGAGCGCGAGCGCGGACGCGACATCCGCCGGTCGATGGTACTCGAACCGAGCAGGTATCATGGTTTCCTCCCTGGTGCGCGCGAATGTCGCAGCGCCCGTCAGAGGTATGCGGAGGTGTGCCGGGCGCGATCCGGAAATGAACGACGCGCGGGAGGCGCTTCACGAACTGCGAAATGGCTGCACGAACTGCGACATCAGAGACCGAGGAGGTCGCGCACCTCGGTCAGCCGCGACCGGGCGACCGGAACCTTGCCTAGGGCGGCGACCCCGTCGAAGTAGATCACGCCGGTGTCCTTGCGCCGTTCGAACCCCGTCACATGCGTGGGGTTCACGAGATAGCTGCGGTGAACGCGGACGAAGGCGGTTCCGTCGAGCCTCTTCTCCGCCTCCGAGATCGACCAGGGGCAGAAGACCTTCTCGGCGCCCCGGTAGAGGATCGTGTAGTGCCCCTCGGCGCGGAAGGCCGCGATGGAGGCGGGCTCGGCGAAGAGCGTGCGCCCCTCCCTCTCGTAGGGGATCTGGCGGAAGGCGGGGACGGCCTCCGGTGCGGGGGCGGCGGCGGGGGGCGGCGGGGCAGGGAGGTCGGTGCCCGCGGTCTCCGTTTCGGCTTCGGGGAAGAAGGTCGCGCCTGCGAGGAGGAAGGCGCCGCAGATCGCGAAGGCGGCCAGCGTGACGACCATGGCCAGCGCCTCGTTCCCGAGCCGGAGGGTGAAGTCCGGCAGCGGCGCTTCGAGGAAGCGGGTGTTCCAGATCGCGATGTAGTGGAGCGCGACCACCGCTGTCGCGAAACAGAGCGTGCCGAGCACGACGTTGCGGCGCGTCCGTTCGCCGTAGGCGATCCAGACGGCGAGCGTCGCGAGCGCGAGGGAGGTGGTGACGGAGAGCGCGATGCCGCCGGGCGTGTATTCGGCGCGGCAGGCCTGCATTCCCGCCATGCCGGTGTAGTGCATCCCGAGAATGCCGGTGCCGACGATGAGCCCCGCCGCCGTGATCGTGGCGGGCGTGCGGCGGCGGAAATGCAGGACGATGAGGCCGAGCCCGACGACGAGGATGCCGAGAAGCGCCGAGATCAACGTGACGAGCGGGTCGTAGAAGAACGGGATCGGCAGTTGCAGTCCGAGCATGGCGACGAAGTGCATCGACCAGATGCCGCCGCCCAGCACGATGGCGGCCATGGCCACGCGCAGCTTCCGCTGTCCGGGCGGAACATGCGACAGGCCGCGCGCCATGGAGAGGCCCGTGAACCCGGCCATCAGCGCGATCGCGAAGGACGCGAGCATGAGCCATGGGTTGTGCGAATAGTCCAGCGCCACGACCCCGCCCCTCCCTTGGCTTGCCCGTGTCGGTCCCCGTGGACGATCTAGGTCGTCCCGACGGCTGAGGGAAGCCTGTCCCAGGCGGAGGGGCGGCGCAAGGGCGGGGGCGCCCTAACGCGTCGATCAGTCCGCCGGACGGCCGAGCTGCTGGAGGGGCGGGAGGTCGGGCTGATCGATCGCGCGCATGACCGCGCGGGCGAGGAAGGCGCCGGCCTGCTCCACGTCCTCGGAGATCACGATGGTGTCGCGGCGGAAGGTGCGCAGGATCGGGGCGGCCTCCTTCGCCGCGACGTCGATGGTCGTGCCGATGACGCGGCCCGCGTCTTCCGCCGCGACGATGCAGGCGATGGCCGAGGCGGCGGAGGCGGTGAGGATGCCGTCGGTGTCGGGATACGCGGCGAGGTCGGCGCGGACTGCGGCCACAATGTCGGCCGACGGGGAATCGGTCGTGGCCGCGGTCAGAACGCGCAGCGTGGCGCCCGTCTCGGCGGCGGCGGCGCCTGCGCCGTCGAGGAAGTTCTGCGCGTAGTTCTGCTCCAGCGGCGGCGCGACGGCGAGGAGGGACCGCCGTCCGCGTCCGACCAGCCGGTAGATGCAGACCCGGCCGAAGGCGGTGTTGTCGAAATCGAAATAGGGATGCCGCTCGCAGATCGCCGTGCGTCCGTGCGTGGCGAAGGGAAAGCCGTGCTCCATCAGGTAGTCGACGCGGTGGTCGTGCGGTTCGGTGCGGTTCAGGATCACCCCGTCGGCCGACCGCGTCTCGACGATGTAGCGGATCGGGTTCAGCGGATCCTCGTCGGGGAAGTAGGGCGTGATGATCATGTGGTAGGGCGTGCCGCGCAGGGCCGAGGCGATCGAGGTCACCAGCCGGCCCGCGTGGTTGAGGTTGTCCTGGTCGGTGCGCAGGACAAGCGCGATGACGTTGGTCTTTCCGGTGCGGAGCCGGACGCCCGCGCGGTTCGGCCGGTAGCCGATTTCGCGGGCGAGGGCGCGGACGCGCTCCTTCGTCTTCTCGCCGATGTCGGGCGCGTCCGACAGCGCGCGCGAGACGGTGGGCACCGCGAGACCCGACAGGCGGGCGATCGTCTTGAGCGTCGGGCGCTCGTCTCCCCCTGTTGGGGGTCTGGTCCGGTCCGGCATGGCGGTGGCCTTCCGATTCGATGTGCCAGTCCTTCGTGGGCCCCGGTGTGCCCCGCGGCGCGGGGCCGGACAAGGGACTGCCCGAAGCACAAAGGAGAATTTCGACCTTGATCGAGAATTCTAAATCGATTTAAGCTTCACGCAAACGATTTAGAAAAAGTCGTCGGCAACGGGAGGAACCAGCCATGACGTTCAGCAGGGCACTGCTATGCACAACCGCCATCCTGGCCGCGGGCGCCGCGCACGCGACCGATCTTGAGGTCACGCACTGGTGGACCTCGGGCGGGGAGGCCGCCGCCGTGGCCGAGCTTGCCGCCGCCTTCGACGCGACCGGCAACAAGTGGGTCGACGGCGCGATCGCGGGCTCGGGCGGCACGGCGCGGCCGATCATCGTGAGCCGGATCATCGGCGGCGACCCGATGGGCGCGTTCCAGTTCAACACCGGCCGGCAGGCCGAGGAGCTGATCGAGGCGGGCCTCCTGCGCGACATGACGGCCGTGGCCGAGGCCGAGGGCTGGAAGGACATCGTCAACCCGCCCTCCCTGCTCGAAGCCTGCACGGTCGACGGCAAGATCTACTGCGCGCCGGTGAACATCCACTCCTGGCAGTGGCTGTGGCTGTCGAACAAGGCCTTCGAGGATGCGGGCGTGGCCGTGCCCACGAACTGGGACGAATACGTGGCTGCCGCGCCTGCGCTGCGCGCGGCCGGCAAGCTGCCGCTCGCGCTCGGCGGCCAGCCGTGGCAGAGCTCGGGCCTCTTCAACGTGCTGATGGTGGGCCTCGCCGGGCCTGACATCCTCGTGAAGATCTACGGCGAGGGCGATGCCGAGCTCGCCGCAGGCCCCGAGATGGCGCGCGTCTTCCAGGCAGCCGCCGATGCCCGCGAGATGGCGCAGGGGTCCAACGTGCAGGACTGGAACCAGGCCACGAACCTCGTCATCACAGACCAGGCGGGCGGGCAGGTCATGGGCGACTGGGCGCAGGGCGAGTTCGCGGTCGCGGGCGAGGTGGCGGGTACGGATTACACCTGCCTGCCGGGCCTTGGCGTGAACGCGCTGATCGACACGGGCGGGGACGCCTTCTATTTCCCCGTCGTCAACGATCCCGCGATCACCGCCGCGCAGGACGCGCTCGCCGCGAACCTCGTGAGCCCCGAGACCCAGGTGGCCTTCAACCTCAAGAAGGGCTCGCTCCCGATCCGGGGCGACGTCGATCTTTCGGCCGCCAACGACTGCATGAAGAAGGGGCTCGAGATCCTCGCGGCCGGCAATACCCTGCCCGCGGTCACCCAGCTGAACACCGAGGACACCAACAACCAGCTGAACGACCTCTTCGTGGAGTTCTTCCAGAACGCCTCGATCACGCCCGAGGCGGCGCAGGAGCGCTTCGTCGCGATCATCCGCACCAAGGACTGATCCCGCAGCCGGCTTCCGGTCCGCGCCACGACGCGCGGGCCGGTCGCCCGCCCGATCCGACGAGGCACCCGACATGGCCAGCGGACGCCCCTTCCGCATCTCCCGGACCCTGACCCCGCTCATCGCGGCGGTCCCCATGATCGTGACGGCGCTCTGCGTCTTCGTGGGCGGGACAGCGTGGACGGTGATCTATTCCTTCACCGACTCGAAGCTCCTGCCGCGGACCAACTTCGTGGGCCTCGCGCAGTACGAGCGGCTCTGGTCCACGAACCGCTGGATCGTGTCGATCGAGAACCTGATGATCTACGGCATCTGCTCGCTCGTCCTCAGCCTCGTCATCGGCTTCCTTCTCGCGGCGCTGATGGACCAGAAGATCCGGTTCGAGAACACCTTCCGCACCATCATCCTCTACCCCTTCGCGCTCAGCTTCATCGTCACGGGCCTTGTCTGGCAGTGGCTCCTGAACCCCGACCTCGGCATCCAGAGCGTGATCCGCGGGGCAGGGTGGGTCGGATTCACCTTCGACCCGCTCTACAACCCCGACATCGTGATCTTCGGCGTGCTGATCGCGGGCCTCTGGCAGGGCACGGGCCTCGTCATGGTGCTGATGCTCGCGGGGCTGCGCGGGATCGACGAGGAGATCTGGAAGGCCTCCCGCGTGGACGGGATCCCGGCGTGGAAGACCTATCTCCTCGTCGTCATCCCGATGATGCGGCCCGTGTTCATCACCACGCTCGTCATCATCGCGAGCGGCATCGTCCGGCTCTACGACCTGATCGTGGCGCAGACGAGCGGCGGGCCCGGCATCGCGTCGGAGGTGCCCGCGAAATACGTCTACGACTACATGTTCCAGGGCCAGAACCTCGGCCAGGGCTTCGCGGCCTCCACGATGATGCTGCTGGCGGTCCTGATCGTCGTGATCCCCTGGGCCTTCCTCGAATTCGGGGGCAAGCGGCGTGGCTGACGTGCTGATCTCCGCGCCCGCCGCGATCGAGGGTCCCGCCGGACCAAGGCCGCGCCGCCGGTTCTCGCGCCGCAACATCTTCATCTACGGCACGCTCCTCCTCGTCGCGGTCTACTACCTCCTGCCGCTCTACGTGATGATCGTGACCTCGCTGAAGGGGATGCCCGAGATCCGGATGGGCAACATCTTCGCGCCGCCCGTGGAGATCACCTTCGAGCCCTGGGTCAAGGCATGGTCGCAGGCCTGCACCGGCCTCAACTGCGACGGGCTGAGCCGGGGCTTCTGGAACTCGGTCCGGATCACGGTGCCGTCGGTGATCCTGTCGATCCTGATCGCGAGCATCAACGGCTACGCGCTGGCCAACTGGCGCTTCAAGGGGGCCGACGTCTTCTTCACGATCCTGATCTTCGGGGCCTTCATCCCCTATCAGGTGATGCTCTACCCGCTCGTCATCATGCTGCGCGAGATCGGGCTCTACGGCTCGCTCTGGGGGCTCGTCATCGTCCATACGATCTTCGGGATGCCGATCCTGACGCTCCTGTTCCGCAACTACTTCAGCTCGCTGCCGGAAGAGATCTTCAAGGCCGCCCGCGTCGACGGCGCGGGGTTCTGGGGAATCTACTTCCGGATCATGGTGCCGATGAGCCTGCCCATCTTCGTGGTCGCGATGATCCTGCAGGTCACGGGCATCTGGAACGACTTCCTGTTCGGCGTGGTCTACACCAAGCCCGACACCTATCCGATGACGGTGCAGCTGAACAACATCGTCAACTCGGTTCAGGGCGTGAAGGAATACAACGTCAACATGGCCGCCACGCTTCTCACGGGGCTGGTGCCGCTTGTCATCTACTTCGTGTCGGGGCGGCTTTTCGTGCGTGGCATCGCGGCCGGCGCGGTGAAGGGATAGGGCCATGAGAGACGACCGGCAGACGGCGGCCGAGGCCCGCCACTCCGTCCAGGTGAAGGACCTCAGGCTCAGCTTCGGCGGGCTCGAGGTCCTGAAGACCCTGAACCTCGACGTGGGCGAGGGGGAGTTCCTCGTGCTCCTCGGCTCGTCGGGCTGCGGGAAGTCCACGCTTCTCAACTGCATCGCCGGGCTTCTCGACATCTCGGGCGGGCAGATCTTCATCAAAGGGAAGAACGTCACCTGGGCCGAGCCCTCCGAGCGCGGGATCGGCATGGTGTTCCAGTCCTACGCGCTCTACCCGCAGATGACGGTCGAGGGGAACATGTCCTTCGGGCTGAGGAACGCCCGGATGCCGAAGGCCGAGATCGCGCAGCGCGTGGCGCGGGCGGCCGAGATCCTGCAGATCCAGCCGCTTCTCAAGCGCAAGCCGGGGGCCCTGTCGGGGGGGCAGCGCCAGAGGGTGGCGATCGGGCGGGCGCTGGTGCGCGACGTGGACGTGTTCCTCTTCGACGAGCCGCTGTCGAACCTCGACGCAAAGCTTCGCGCCGAGTTGCGGGTGGAGCTGAAGCAGCTGCACCAGCGGCTGCGGAACACGATGATCTACGTCACCCACGACCAGGTGGAGGCGATGACGCTGGCCGACCGGATCGCCATCATGAAGGACGGGGTGATCCAGCAGCTGGGCACCCCCGCCGAGATCTACGGCCGCCCCGCCAACCGCTATGTGGCGGACTTCATCGGGTCGCCCGCGATGAATCTCATGGAGGGGGAGATCACCGACGGCGTCTTCCGGGCCGGGGCCCTGGCCATCCCGCTCGGCGGCTACGACTTCACGCGCCGTCCCATGGGACGCGCCATCTTCGGGATCCGTCCCGAGCACGTCCGGACCGGAGAGGCGGCGGCGGGCGCGGACTGTGTGACCGAGGTCGCGGCGGAGGTTGTCGATCCGCTGGGCTCGGATACGCTCGTCCTGTCGACGCTGGGCGGCGGGCGCTTCTGGCTCCGCCTGCCGGGGAACGCGAAGGTCCGCCCGGGCGACCGAATCCCCGTCGGCCTCGACGCCGCCGTCGCCTCGCTCTTCGACGCGACGGACGAGGTGCGGCTTTGAAGGACGCGGCCGGGTCTGCGCCGGTGGACCTTTCGGGCCCTTGGCGCCTGTCGGACGGCGGGCAGCACGACACGACCATCGACTTGCCGGGCGACGTGATTTCGGGCCTTCGCGCGGCGGGCCTGATCCCCGACCCCTATCACGGACGCAACGAATACGGGCTGCGCTGGATCGCGGAGCGCGCGTGGACCGTCCGGCGCGAAGTGACGCTCGCGGACACGGCGCGCGTCCTGCACCTCTCCGGCCTCGACTGCGTGGCGACGGTGCGGATCAACGGCAAGGTCGTGCTGGAGGCCGCGAACGCCTTTCGCACGTGGCGGGTGGACGTCTCCCACGCGCTCAGGCCCGGGGCAAATGCGGTGGAGGTGATCTTCCATCCGAACCCCGCTGCGGCGAACGCCCGACAGGCCGCGCAGCCCTACTTTGTCCCCTGGCACGCCGGGAACTGCCCCATCCCGAACGGCAACATGCTGCGCAAGCCGCAATGCGACTTCGGCTGGGACTGGAACATCGCGCTCGCCCCCTTCGGACTTTACGGCGACATGCGGCTCGATCCCGCCGGGGCGCCCCGGGTGGCGGAGTGGCGGGTGTCGCAGGTTCACGAGCAGGGCGCCGTCGAGGTCACCATCCGCGTCCGCACCGAGGGGAGGCGGGCAGGGGAGGCGGTGCAGGTCACACTTGCGGGCGTCACCGTCCCGGCAGAGGACGACGGCGGATGGTCGACCGCGCGGGTCCGCATCGAAAGCCCCCGCCTCTGGTGGCCCGCCGGGCTGGGCGAGCAGACGCTCCACGACCTGACCGTTACCTTCGGGGACCATGCAGAGACGCGCCGCATCGGCCTGCGCGACATCCGCCTCGTCACCCAACCCGACGCCGCCGGCGCATCCTTCGGCCTCCGCGTGAACGGCCACGACGTCTTCTGCCGGGGCGCCAACTGGATCCCGGCCGACGCCCTTCCGGGCCGCATCACGCCGGCTGGCGTGCGCGACCTCCTGCAATCGGCGGTCGATGTCCACATGAACATGATCCGCGTCTGGGGCGGGGGCCGTTACGAGCCCGACTGGTTCTACGACCTCTGCGACGAGATGGGGCTGATGGTGTGGCAGGACTTCATGTTCGCCTGCCACCTCTACCCCGCGACGCCGGCTTTCCTCGCCGAGGTGACGGCCGAGGTGCGCGAGGTGGCCGCGCGGCTGCACCTTCACCCCTCGATCGCGCTCTGGTGCGGCGACAACGAACTGATCGGGGCGCTGACATGGTTCGAGGAGAGCCGCCGCGACCGCGACCGCTACCTCGTCGCTTACGACCGCCTGAACCGCACGGTGGAGGCGGCGCTGAGGGAGACCGTGCCGGACGCCCAATGGTGGCCGTCCTCGCCCAGCCCCGGGCCGCTCCGGTTCGGCGATCCCTGGCATGACGACAGCTCGGGCGACATGCACTTCTGGTCGGTCTGGCACGAGGGCCGCGACTTCGACCACTACCGCGACGTCTCGCCCCGGTTCTGCTCCGAATTCGGCTTCCAGTCCTACCCGTCGATGGAGGTGATCCGCCGCTTCGCGGCGCCGGAGGACTTGAACATCGCCTCTCCGGTGATGGAGAGCCACCAGAAGAACACGGGCGGCAACGCGCGCATCGCCGAGACGATGTTCCGCTACTTCCGCTTCCCCCAGAGCTTCGAGGATTTCGTCTACCTGAGCCAGGTCCAGCAGGGGCTGGCGATCCAGACCGCCGTCACGCACTGGCGCGGGCTGAAGCCGCACTGCCGGGGCGCGCTCTACTGGCAGCTCAACGACACATGGCCCTGCGCGAGCTGGTCGTCGCTCGACCACGGGGGCGGCTGGAAGCTCCTCCACCACATGGCGCGGCGGTTCTTCGCGCCGGTGACGGTGGTGGCCGTGCCGGGGGCGGAGGGGATCGCGCTGAAGGCCATGAACGACACCCGGGCGCCCGTGGTCCTCACGGTCGCCGCGCGGGCCGCGCGGATGGACGGGACGGTGCGGCCGCTGGCCGAGGCGCGGGTGACCGTCCCGACCGACGCGGCGGTCGAGGCGCTGCGCCTGCCGCCGGGGGCGCTGGCCGAGGACGAGGTGCTGGCCTTCACCTGGGCGGGCGACGCGCAGGGCGGCGACGTCTTCGCCCCGCGCCCCTGGAAGGGCTACGACCTCCTCCCGCCCCGGATCGACGCCCGCGCGACGCCCACCGGCGTGACGCTCGAGGCGCGGGCGCTGGCCCCCTTCGTGGCGGTGGAGGCCAACCTGCCGGGGCGCTTCTCGGCCAACGCCGTCACGCTGTTCGCGGGCCACCCCGCCACCATCGCCTTCACGCCCCGCGATCCCGGCGCGGTGGCCCGCTTCACCGTCCGGTCGCTCCACTCCGCGACCTGCGGCGGACCCACACTGACCGTCTCGCCCTGAAAGGACCGACCCCGTGACCGAAGTCTCCTACCAGCTCTACTGCTCCCGCAACTTCCCGCCCCTTTCGCGCACGCTGAAGATGCTGGGCGAGGCGGGCTACCGCACCGTGGAAGGCTACGGCGCGCTCTATGCCAGCCTCGACGACCTCGACGCGCTGAAGGACGACCTCGATCGCAACGGGCTGAGGATGACGAGCGGGCACTTCTCGCTCCAGATGGTCGAGGAGGACCCCGACCGCGTGATCGACATCGCCCGGACGCTGGGGGTGGAGGCGGTGTTCGTCCCCTACCTCATGCCCGACGCGCGCCCCTCGGACGCCGCGGGCTGGACGGCCTTCGGGCAGAGGCTGGCCGAGGCTGGCAAGCCCATCCGCGACGCCGGCCTCGACTACGGCTGGCACAACCACGACTTCGAGATGGCCGACCTCGGCGGCGGGGCGCGCCCGCTCGACCTGATCCTTGAGGCGGACGAGGGGCTGTCGCTCGAATTCGACGTGGCCTGGGCGGTGCGCGGCGGGCAGGACCCGCTTGTGTGGATCGACCGCTATGGCCCGCGCATCACGGCCGCGCATGTGAAGGACATCGCCCCCGCCGGGACCGCCACGGACGAGGACGGATGGGCGGACGTGGGCCACGGCACCATGGACTGGGCGACGCTTCATGGCGCGCTCACGGGTGCCGGCTGCACCCGCTTCGTCCTCGAACACGACAACCCGAGCGACGATACCCGCTTCGCGCGGCGCTCGCTCGCCTTCATGGAGAGCCTGGCATGACTTCCTCCGCGAAACCCCTCGGCGTCGGCATCATCGGCTGCGGGAACATCTCGTCCGCCTACCTCCGCCTCGCGCCGCTCTTCGCGGCCATCGAGGTGCGCGCGGTCGCGGACCTCGACGACCGGCTGGCCGAGGCGCGGGCGGCGGAGTTCGGCGTGAGGGCCGCACCGGTGGCAGCGCTACTCGACGCCCCTGACATCGACGTCGTGGTGAACCTCACCGTCCCGGCCGCGCATTTCGAAGTCTCGGCCGCGATCCTTGCCGCGGGCAAGCACGTCTATTCCGAAAAGCCCTTCGTCCTGTCGGTGGCGGAGGGGCGGGAGCTGTCGGACCTCGCCGCCGCCCGTGGCCTGCGCGTGGGCTCGGCGCCCGACACCTTCCTCGGCGGCGCGCACCAGCTTGCCCGCCGGATCGTGGACGAGGGCGGGATCGGCCGGGTCGTCGGCGGCACGGCCTACGTGATGAGCCACGGGATGGAGCACTGGCACCCCAACCCGTCGTTCTTCTTCCAGCCGGGGGCGGGGCCGGTGCTGGACGTGGGCCCCTACTACGTGACGAACCTGATCCAGCTCCTCGGCCCGGTGCGGCGGGTGGCGGCGATCTCCTCCACCCCCGCCCGCCAGCGCGAGATCCTGAGCGAGCCGCTGAAGGGCCGGATGATCGAGGTGAACACGCCCACGACGATCATGTCGGTCCTCGAATTCGCGTCCGGCGCGGTGGTGAACCTGTCGGCCAGTTGGGACGTCTGGGCGCACGGCCATGCGCCCATGGAGCTCTACGGCACCGACGGCAGCCTCTTCGTCCCCGACCCGAACTTCTTCGGCGGAGAGGTCCGCGCCTCGGGCCGCGACGGCAAGGTCGCGGCGGTCCCGGCGTGGGAGCATCCCTTCGGCATCTTCAACGAGACCGGCGGCGCGGTGCCGCGCGCGAACTACCGCGCCTCGGGCCTCGCCGACATGGCCGAGGCGATCCGCACGGGCCGCCCGCACCGCTGCTCGCTCGAGATGTCGCTCCACGCGGTGGACGTCATGACCTCGATCCTGCGGTCGGGCGAGACGGGGGCCTTCGTGGAGCTGACGACCACCTGCGAACGTCCCGCCGCGCTGTCGCCGGGGGAGGCGCAGGGCCTCCTCGCGCCCCGGACGGCGGCGGCGGGCGCCTGAGATGATCCGCAACCCGATTTTGCCGGGCTTCCACCCCGACCCGTCCTTCTGCCGGGTCGGCGACACCTTCTACATCGCGACCTCGACCTTCGAATGGTATCCGGGTGTGCGCATCTACCGCTCGACCGACCTCGCGACGTGGGAGTTCTGCGCCGCGCCGCTCGACCGCGCCGGTCTCCTCGACATGCGCGGCAACCCCGACAGCTGCGGCATCTGGGCGCCCTGCCTGAGCCACGCCGACGGCCGCTTCTGGCTCGTCTACACCGACGTGAAGCGCTTCGACGGGGCGTTCAAGGACGCGCACAACTACATCACCACCTGCGAGACGATCGACGGCCGCTGGACGGACCCCGTCTACGTCAACTCCTCGGGCTTCGACCCCTCGCTCTTCCACGACGAGGACGGGCGGAAGTGGTTCCTCAACATGCAGTGGAACCACCGGGGCCGGGGCACCGGCGGCAATCCGGTCCACGCGAGCTTCGACGGCATCCTCCTGCAGGAGTGGGACCTGGAGGCGGGGCTCGTGGGCGAGGTCACGAACATCTGGCCCGGCACGCCGCGCGGCCTGACCGAGGCGCCGCACCTTTTCCGGCGGGGCGGGTGGTACTACCTCACCACGGCCGAGGGCGGCACCGGCTACGGCCACGCGGTGACGATGGCCCGCGCCCGCGACATCCGGGGACCCTACGAGACGCATCCCGACCTGCACCTGATGACGGCGGCCCATGCGCCCGGCCACCCGATCCAGCGCGTGGGGCACGGGCAGTATGTCGAGGCGCCGGACGGCACGGCATGGCACAGCTTCCTCATGGGCCGTCCGATCCCCGGACCGGACGGGCAGGGGCGCTTCTGCCCGCTCGGCCGCGAGACGGGGATCGAACGCTGCGTCTGGGGCGAGGACGGGTGGCTCTACCTCGAGGCGGGCGGGCAGCTGCCGCGGGTCGAGGTGCCGGCGGCGGCGCAAAGCCCCGAAGACGCCGTGGCGATCGATTATGACTTCTCCGGCCCCCTCCACCCGGACTTCCAGTGGCTGCGGACGCCCGAGCGCGACCGCATCTTCCGCACCGGCGACGGGGCGCTGACGCTGATCGGGCGCGAGAGCCTTGGCAGCTGGTTCGAACAGTCGCTCGTCGCCCGCCGCCAGCAGCACCTGCGCTATCGGGCCGAGACGGAGGTGACCTTCGCGCCCGCGAACTACCAGCAGGCCGCGGGGCTCGTCAGCTACTACAATCGCCACAAGTTCCACGCACTCGTGCTCACCCACGAACCGGGGGCGGGGCGGGTGCTGTCGATCCTCTCCTGTGCCGGGGACTGGCCGGACGGCGCGCTGGCGCTGCCGATCGCCCGACCCGAGCCCATGCCCGACGGACCGGTGGAGTTGGCAGTTGAGGTCGACCACGCGGCGCTGCGGTTCCACTGGCGGGAGGGCGGCGGAGACTGGCGCGCGATCGGTCCGGTGCTGGACGCAAGCGTCGTGTCGGACGAGGGCGGCCGGGGAGAGCACGGGTCGTTCACCGGCGCCTTCGTCGGGATGATGGCCTTCGACATCACCGGGCAGGGGACCGAGGCGCGGTTCGGCCGCTTTCGCTACGCGGGCGGCTGACGCCGCCCGCGCCGTGCCGGGGTCAGCCGCGCCGGGCGGCCTCGATGGCGGCCACGTCGATCTTGCGCATGTCCATCATCGCCCCGAAGACGCGCCGCGCCTCGTCCCCGCCGGCGGCGAGCGCGTCTGTCAGCGCGCGGGGCGTGATCTGCCAGTTGACACCCCAGCGGTCCCTGCACCAGCCGCAGGCGCTCTCCTCGCCGCCATTGCCGACGATGGCGTTCCAGTAGCGATCGGTCTCCTCCTGGTCGTCGGTGGCGATCTGGAAGGAGAACGCTTCGGACTGGGGAAAGCGCGGCCCGCCGTTCAGGCCGATGCAGGGCACGCCGCAGACCGTGAAGTGAACGACCAGCACGTCGCCTTCCTTGTTGCTCGGGTTGTCCATGGGCGAACGGTGGACGGCGCCGACGGCGCTGTCGGGGAAGGTGGCGGCGTAGAAGCGGGCGGCGGCTTCGGCCTCGGTGTCGTACCAGAGGCAGATCGTGGTCTTGGGGGTCATGGATGAAGTCCTCGAGGTCATGGATGGGCGGCGACCGGCGGCGCGCACCGGACGCCGGTGCCGGTCACGCCGCCGGGGCGTGCGCGGCGAAGGTCTGCAGCTGGGCCGACAGCGCCTGCGCGAAGGCCGGACGGGCAAGGCAGCGGTCGAGATAGGCCGCGACGGTGGGATGGGCCGCCAGCACGGGCTGATCCTGCACGCCGCGCAGCACGGTCGCCATCACGATGTCGGCGACCCCGAAGCGGCCCGTGAGCCAGTCGCGCCCCCGGAGCCAGCCGGACAGCGACCTCAGGCGGAGGTCCACCAGCCGCTCCGCATGGGGGCGAAATCCGGCGAGCCAGTCCTCGCCCGCATGGAAGACGCCGGGCAGGATCAGGTTGTCCACCCGCGGCTCGACCGAATTGAGCGCGGCGAAGACCCAGGCCCGCGTCTGCGCCGTCTCCTGGGCGTCGCGGGGGGCGAGCTTCGGCGACCGCTCCGCGATGCGCAGCAGGATGGCGCCGGATTCGAAGAGCTCCACCTCCTCGTCGCGGTAGGCGGGCACCTGCCCGAAGGGCTGCCAGGCGCGGTAATCGGGGCTGTCGGCGTCGTGGACGAGATGGACCTCGTAGGGCAGGCCCGCCTCGGCCAGCGCCCAGCGGGGGCGGATGTCCTTCACGTAGCCCTGCGCGAAGTCGGGCACCCAGGGGAAGGTGGTGATGACGATGCTCATGCGTCCACCTCCGCCCGGGCGTCGAAGCGCGCCAGCACCTCGAACCCGCCCCACATCATGCGCATCCCGTCGAAGGGCATCTCGCGCTGCTGCGCCATGCGGGGGTCCTTCATGATCGCCTCCCAGCCGCGGTCGCAGCTTTCGCGGTCGGGCCATTCGAGCCACGAGAAGACGACGACCTCGTCGGCGTCCTTCTTCACCGCCATCGGAAAGGACGTCACCTTCCCGTCGGGCACGTCGACGCCCCAGTTCTCCTGCACGGCGAGGCAGCCGTGGTCCCTGAAGATCTCCCACGCCTCTTCGGCAAGCTTCAGATAGTCGGCCTTTCGCGCCGCTGGCACGGCCAGCAGCATCCCGGTGACATAGGCCATTCTTGCATCCTCCCATGGAATCGATGGTTCAGCTTGACGCGGCAGTTACGTTGATGTCAACGTAATTGGCATGATGCGCGCCGACCTGCCGATCGAAACGACGCACGAGGTGCGGGACCGCTGCCTGTGCCTGCACCTGCAGCGGGCGGCGCGGGCCGTCGCGCGCCGGTTCGACGACGCGCTGCGGCCCGTCGGGCTGAACAACGGTCAGTATTCGCTGATGATCGCGCTGAACCGGCCCGAGCCCCCGCGGATCGGGGACCTCGCGCCGTTCCTCGCGATGGACCGCACGACGCTGACCGCGATCCTCAAGCCGCTGGAGCGGCGTGGGCTCGTCGAGGTCGCGCCCGATGCGCGCGACCGGCGCAGCCGTCGGCTGCGCCTGACGGAGGCGGGGCGGGACCTGCTCGTGCGCGCCGTGCCGATCTGGCGGGACACCCATGACGCGGTGGACGCAGAGCTTCCCGACACGGACGGGCTGGCCCTGCGCCGGGATCTGCTGACGATCGCGCGCCCGCGGAGGACGTGAGCGGGCAGGCGATGTGGCCGGGTCCGCCGACCCGACGCCGCGCCCGTGGAACTCGCACCCTGACCGATGCGCGACGGTGGCCAGGCCGCCTTGGCGGGCGGTGGCCTCCAAGCCGCGGCGTTCGGCGTGGGGAGGCTGGAGATGGCGATCAACGGGAGGGCCCCCGCCACACCCTCCATTCCGGCCGCCGCGTCCCGGTCCCGGCGAGGCGCGCCGCGATCAGTCGCAGTGGAAGACCTCTTCCATGAAGGACCACTGCTCTCCCGGACCGGCCGAGGCGAGCGGGGTCTGGCAGGGGTCGGTCAGCGCCCACCACTCCTGCGTCACCGGATCGGCCGCCATCCGCGACATGTCGGCCGCGAAATCCGTCCCGTGGTATTCGAAGGTGCCGAACAGCACGTTTTCCGGCTCGCGCAGGAAGATCGTGAAGTTGCGGATGTTGCTGTCGGCGATCTGGCGAAGAACGCCCGGCCAGGTCTCGGCATGGAGGCGCTTGTACTCCGCGATCTTCTCGGGGCGGATCCCGATCATCATCCCCATGCGCGTCATCCCGGTCCCTCCGTGGCTCATTGCCCGATCGTCACGCTGCACCCCGGCACGCTGCGCCGCCGGATCTCGTCCCAGTCCCACGCGATCCCCAGCCCCGGCGCGTCGGGCGCGAGCGCGTGCCCGTCCTCGATTGCCATCGGCCGCGTCGTGATCTCGTCGAGCTGCGGGATGTATTCGAGCGTGGGCGCGTTCGGCACCGCGCAGACGAGGCTCACGTGCAGTTCCATGAGGAAATGCGGGCAGACGGGGACGTTGAACGCCTCGGCCAGGTGGGCGATCTTGAGCCAGGGCGTGATGCCGCCTACGCGCGCCACATCCGCCTGCACCACCTGCGCCGCGCCCTGGTCGAGGTAGTCCTTGAACTGGCTCAGGCTGTACATGCTTTCGCCCACCGCGATGGGCACGCGCGAATGGCGCGACAGCTCGCGATGCGCGCCCACGTCGTCGGCCGGCATCGGCTCCTCGAACCAGTGGATGGCGAAGTCGGCCAGCATGTCGGCGCGGCGCTTCGCCTCGGCCAGGCTGAAGGACTGGTTGGCGTCCACCATGAGGAGGAAGTCGTCGCCCACCGCCGCCCGCACCGCCGCGAGCCGCGCGCGGTCCTCGGCGATCGAGGGCTTGCCGATCTTGAGCTTGGCGCCCGAGAAGCCCGCGCGCTTCATCGCCACCGCGTCGGTCACCAGCGCCTCGACCGGCAGGTGGAGCCAGCCGCCTTCCGTGGTGTAGAGCGCTACGCGGTCGCGGGCGCCCCCCGCCATGCGCCAGAGCGGCAGGCCGGCGCGGCGGCAGCGCAGGTCCCAGAGCGCGGTGTCCACGGTCGCCAGCGCCAGCGAGGTGATGGCGCCCACCGCCGTCGCATGGGTGGCGAAGAGAAGGTCGTGCCAGATGCCGCCGATCTCCTCGGCCTCGCGCCCGATGAGCCGCGGCAGGAGCGTCTCGCGCAGGAGGCTGACGACGGCCGGCCCGCCCGTGCCGATGGTGTAGCTGTAGCCCGTGCCGGTCGCGCCCTCGGCATCGGTCAGGCGCAGGATCGGGGTTTCCTGGCTGACGAAGGCCTGGATGGCGTCGGTCCGTTCGACCTTGGGCCGGAGGTCCACCATCATCAGTTCGGCTTTGGCGATGCGGGCCATGGGGTGTCTCCGTCAGGACTGGTCGAGATGCGGCAGGACGCCCGCGACCACGCCCCGAAGCTCCGCCAGGCCCTTCAGCCGGCCGATGTAGGAGTATCCGTGGGGCGAGCCCATGTGCACGTCGCGCGCGTTGAGGTGGCCGTGGTCGGGGCGCATCGGGATCTCGGCGTCGGCGCGGCCCTCGCTCCGCCGGCGCCGCTCCTCGCGCAGGATGCGGGCGACGAGGGCGGCCATGTCGGTCTCGCCCGACAGGTGCGCATCCTCGAAGAAGGCGCGGTCGCCGTCGATGCGGACGTTGCGGAGGTGGAGGAAGTTCACGCGGTCCGCGAAGCGGTCGAAGAGCGCGACGGTGTCGTTGCCGGGATGCGCGCCGAGCGATCCGGTGCAGAAGGTCAGGCCGTGGCGGGGGCTGTCGTGGGCGGCGAGGATGCGGTCGAGGTCCTCGCCGGTCGAGACGACGCGCGGAAGGCCGAAGACGGGGAAGGGCGGGTCATCGGGGTGGATGCCGAGGCTGACGCCCGCCTCCTCGGCGACCGGGACCACCGCCCTGAGGAAGTCGTCGAGGCTGGCGGCGAGCTCCTCCCGGCCGATGCCGTCGAAGAGCGCGATCTGGCGGAGCATGTCCTCCCGCGTGCGGACGTTCAGGTAGCCCGGAATCCCGAGCCGGATCGTCGCCTCGACATGCGCGAGGTCGTCGGGCGAGGCGGCGGCATGGGCCGCGGCGGCGGCTTCCGCTTCGGCCTCGCTATAGCTCCGCTCCGCGCCGGGGCGCTTCAGGACGAACAGGTCGTAGACGGCGAAGTCGAGGTGGTCGAACCGGGTGGCGAGGCCCGTCCGCGTCCGCCAGTCTGTGCGCGTCCGCGTCCAGTCGAAGGTGGGCATGAAGTTGTAGCAGACCGTCCCGATGCCCGCCGCGCCGACCGCGCGGAGGGAGCGGCAGAAGGTGTCGATCCCCGCCGCCCGGCCTGCGCCGCCGGTCTTGACGGCATTCGGCACTGGGATGCTCTCGACCACGTCCCAGGTCAGCCCGGCGGCCTCGATCCGGGCCTTGAGCGACAGGATCGCGTCAAGCTCCCACGCCGTATCGGGGTGGACGTGGTAGAGCGCGGTGACGACGCCGGACGCGCCGGTCTCCGCGATCGCCTCGAGCGTCACGGGATCGTCGGGTCCGTACCAGCGCCAGGTCTCCCGCATCTCAGGCCCCCCTGCGGTCGAGCCCGCAGTCGCCGATCCAGGCCAGCGTCCCGCGTCGGGCGAGGCCGTCGAGGTGGCGGGCGACGGCGTGGCGGAAGCCCGCGTGTCCGGCGACGGTAGGCGGGAAGGTCCGGTCGAGGGAGAGGAGGCTCGCGGCCAGCGCCACCGCATCTCGCGCCGCCCCGACGCGGCGGGCGAGCTCCGGCGCCATCGGGTCGGGGATGTCATGGGTCTCTCCCGTCTCCGTCCGGCCGGTGAGGAAGCGGATCCACGCCGCGATCACGAGCGCCAGACGGTCCGGGTCGCGCCCGGTCGACAGGTGGTGCGCTATCGCGGGGACGATGCGTTCCCGCAGCTTCAGCGATCCGTCGGTGGCGACCTGCCGCGTGGCGTAGGCGATCTTGGGATTGGCGAAGCGCCGGGGCGTGAGCGCCGCGTAGGCGCGCGCGCCCGTATCGCCGCCCGACAGCGCCACGGGAAGCAGATCGTCGTCGATCAGGCCATCGAGGAACGCGGCGAGGCGCGGCTCGGCGATGGCCTCATGCACGTAGGCGAAGCCCGAGTTGTGGCCGAGGTAGGCGAGCGCCGAGTGCGGCGCGTTGAGGAGGAGAAGCTTCATCGCCTCGAAGGGGGCGACGTCTGCGACGAACTCCGCCCCGACCTCGTCGAGCGGGGGGCGGTCCCCGGCGAAGTCGTCCTCGATGACCCAGCGCCTGTAGTCCTCGGCGATGACCATCGCGGGGTCGTCGATCCCCGTCCGGTCGAACAGCGCGCGCAGGTCCGCGTCGCGGACCTTGGGCACGATCCCGTCGACCATGCTCGACGGGAAGCGGACGGTCTTCTCCATCCACGGCAGGAGGTCGGGGAAGCGTTCGGCCCCAAGGTCGGAGACCACCCGACGCAGCACCGAGCCGTTGCCCCGCAGGTTGTCGCAGCTCACCACGGTGACCGGTCCCGCCCCGGCCCGGCGACGCGCGTCGAGGCCCGCGGCCAGGAGGCCGGGCAGGGTGCCGGGCGCGTCGGGAGCGGCGAGGTCGGCGCGCACCTCGGGGGCATCGCGGTCGAGCCCCCCGGTGGCCGGGGAGAGGTGATAGCCCTTCTCGCTCACCGTCACGGTGATCATGCGGATCAGAGGGTCGCGGAAGCGCGCCATGACCGCCTCGCGGTCGCTCGGGAGGTGGTGGCAGCCCATGAGCGCGCCGTTGATCGAAATTCTGTCGCCCTCGGCCTCCCGCGTCCAGCGGGTGAAGAGGTGATCCTGCTCCCGCAGGGCGTCGATCACGCCCCGGCTGCGGAGGTTGACCGAAACGACGCCCCAGTCCGTGTGTCCCTGGCGAAGGAGCCGGTCGAAATAGTCCGCCTGATGCGCGCGGTGAAAGGCGCCGAGGCCGAGGTGGAGCACGCCCGCCGCCCGCGCGGGTGGCGGCGGAGGCGCGACGCCGGGGATGCCGCCTCGCGACGGGCGCGTCATGGCGAAAGCCGGTAGGCCGCGGCCGCGCTCCGCCAGAGGATGTGCTCCTGCTGGCCGGTCGGCAGATGCGCGATGAGCTGGCGGGCGGTATCCATCACCCGCTGGTAGGGCGCGGCAAGAAGGCAGACGGGCCAGTCCGAGCCGATCATCGCCCGCTCCGCCCCGAAGCAGTCGAGCACGTGGCGGACGAACGGCGCGAGGTCTTCGGGCGTCCAGCGCGCCCAGTCGGCTTCCGTCACCATGCCGGAAAGCTTCACGTGGCAGGTGGGCGAGGCCGCGGCAAGCGCGGCGATCCCGCCGGCCCAGGGCTCCCACCCGCCCGCCGCGATGTGGGGCTTCGCGATGTGGTCGAGCACCCAGCGCATCCCGGGCCGTCCCTCGACGGCGCGGATCGCCGCTGGAAGCTCGCGCGGGCGCAGGAGGAGATCGTAGGCGAGATCGTGCCCCGCCACCGCGTCGAGCCCGCGCCTGACGTCCGCGCGCAGGAGCCAGTCGGGATCGGGCTCGTCATGGACCTGATGGCGGATGCCCACGAGGAACCGTCCGCCCGGGCCGTCCTTCAGCGCGCGGATGTCGGCATCGACCGAGCCCGAGGTGAGGTCGACCCAGGCCACCACGCCGAGGATGAGATCGGTGTCTTCCGCGAGCGCGAGGAACTCGCGGGATTCCTCGAGGCTGCTGCGGGTCTGGACGAGGACGGTGCCCGTCACGCCCGCAGGGCCGGTCACGGCGCGCAGGTCCTCCACATCGAACCTGCGCCTGATCGCGGCGAGGTCGTCGGTCATCCAGGGATAGTCGGCGCGGGCCGGGTCCCAGACGTGGTGATGCGCGTCGATGAACGGGCTCACTCCGCCGCCTCCGTCGCGCCGTGGATGTGGTGCATGATCCCCTCGCTCACGGCGGCGTAGTCGCGGGTGTTGTCGACCTCGCCGCGCAGGGCGAAGTCGTCCATCACGAGGATGCGGTCGGCGACGGTGACCATTTCGGGCATGTCGCTGGTGATGAGGAGGATCGAGGTATCCGCGTCCGACAATTCGCGTATCAGTTCATGCACATAGGCCTTGGTCTTGATGTCCACGCCCACGGTGGGTTCGTCCACGATGAGGACGCGGACGTTCGCGGCGAGCCACTTCGCCACGCTGACCTTCTGCTGGTTCCCGCCCGACAGGTTGCCGATGGTCTGCCGGAGCGAGGGGGTGCGGACCTCGAGCTTGCGGATGACGGGCTCCACCCGGGCGGCCACGGCGCCGTCGGTGACGAACCTCACCGCGTTGCGCAGGCGCTGCCAGACCGTGATCCCTGCGTTGTCGAGCACGGAGTGGATCAGGATCAGCCCCTCGCCCTTCCGGTCTTCGCTGACGTAGCCGATGCCGTGCCGGTGGAGCGCGTCCGCGACCGATCCGATCCGCGCGGGCTGCCCGTCCACCAGAACCTCGCCGGCGGTGATCCGCCGCGCGCCGATGATGGCCTTGGCCAGCTCCGTCCGCCCCGATCCGACGAGGCCGTAGAGGCCCAGCACCTCGCCCTTGTGCAGCGTGAAGGACACGTCCCGGTGCCCGTCGGCGGTGGAGACGCCGCGAAGTTCCAGCGCCGGGGGGCGGTCGGTGCGGTGGCGCTGGGTCCATTCGGGGATCTGCTCGCTCCGCCCGATCATCAGCCGCACGATGTCCTGCCGGCCGAGCCCCTCCATCGGGCGGCTCTGGCAGGCGTTGCGCCCGTCGCGCAGGACGGTCACGCGGTCGCAGATCTCCTGCACCTCCTCGAGCTTGTGGCTCACGAAGACAAGGCTCGCCCCGTCGTCGCGCAGCCGCCGAAGGATGCCGAACAGCGTGTCGGATTCGTGCGGTGTGAGCGAGGCGGTGGGCTCGTCGAGCATCAGGATGCGGGATCTGAGCGACAGGGCCTTGGCGATCTCCACGAGCTGCATCCGCGCCACGTTGAGCCGCCCCACGGGCGTGTCGGGGCGCGCGTCGATCTCGAGCAGGTCCATCCATTTCCGCGCGTCACGGTAGAGCCGGGGAAAGTCGATCCGGCTCAGCGGCCGCGTGCTCAGTTCCTCGAGGAAGATGTTCTCGGCGATGGAGAATTCCGGGATCAGGTTGCGCTCCTGATGGACGACGCCCACGCCGCGCGTGATCGCCTCGCGGGTGGAGTGAGGCGCGAAGGGTTCATCCTCGAGCTCCATCGTCCCGGAATCCGGCCGGTGCACGCCCGTCATGATCTTGATGAGCGTGGACTTGCCCGCGCCGTTCTCGCCCAGAAGCGCGTGGATCGACCGGGGCGCGAGCGTCAGGTCCACCCGGTCGAGCGCGAGGACGCCGGGAAACGCCTTGGTGACGGCGCGGGCGCGGAAGACCTCGGCGCTCATGCGCGCCCCGCAGCGGCGCGCCGCTGCCCCCGCACCTCGCGGAGGCGGTTCACGCCGACCGCCCACAGGATCAGGACCCCCAGCACCACCTGCACGAGGAAGGGGTCGATGTTGAACAGCACCAGCACCTGCGTGATGATCGCCACGATGGCGACGCCGCAGCAGGTGCCGCCGACGCTGACCCGGCCCCCGGTCAGGACCGCGCCGCCGATGATGGGGGCCGCGAAGCTCAGGATCAGCCAGTCGTCGCCGATGCTGGGCTGGCCGAGCTGGAGCCGGGCGACCAGCATGATCCCCGCCATCGCGGCCAGGACCCCCGACAGCGCGTGCGCCACGATCACGACGCGGGGGAGCGAGATGCCCGAAAGCTCCGCCGCATGGGCGTTGCCGCCCACGGCGAGGATCGAGCGGCCGAGCGGCAGGCGGAACAGGAGATACCAGAGCGCCGCCGCGCTCAAGACGAAGGGAACGACCAGCCACGGGATCGGGCCGATCATGGTCGCGTTGCCGAGCCACTTCACCGTGTCGGGGATCTGGTAGAAGGGCTGCGCCTCGGTGATGCCGAGGTTGATCCCCTTGTAGATCGACAGCGTGGCCAGCGTGATGATGAAGGCCGAGATCCCGGTGTAGGCGCAGAGCACGCCGTTGACCACGCCCGCGACAAGGCCGATCGCCAGAGCCAGCAGCCCCGCCACCGGCCAGGGCAGGCCCCAGACCTCCAACATGCCGGCAAACGAAATCGCGGCCAGCCCGCCGATCGCGCCCACCGACAGGTTCATCTGCCCGATCGCGATGATGATCATCTGCGAGAAGGCGACAAGCGCGTTGATCGAGATCGCGAGGAGCAGGATCTGGATGTTGAAGGGCGACAGGAACGACGGCTGGAGCGCGCCCACGATCACGATGGCCGCCACCGTGACGATGAAGGGGCCGACCCAGTCCTGCTTGAGCACGTCGCGCATCATGCCAGCTTGTTCCGCGCCAGATAGGACCGCCGCGCGAGGTCCATGAGCACGGCGGCCAGCAGCAGGAGGCCGAGGAACGTCTGGATCCAGAACGCGCCGATCTGCATGAGGAGGAGGCCCGCGGTCAGCATGGTGACCAGGAAGCCGCCAAGGAGCGTCCCCGCCACCGACACCTTGCCCCCGGTCAGGAGCGTGCCCCCCAGCACGGGCGCGAGGAAGGCGGGCAGGAGCCAGTCCTGTCCGAGCTGCCCCGCCATCGACGGGATCGCGGCCCCGGTGCGCGAGACGAGCATCAGGCCCGCGACCCCCGCCAGCGCGCCGGACAGCGCGTGGCTCCAGACGATGGTCCGCTCGACGCGGACCCCCGACAGCTCGGCCGCCTTCGGATTGGCCCCGGCGGCGAGGATCTGCCGGCCGAGCGCGGTGTAGGCATACATCACCCAGAGCGCCGCCCCGATGGCGATGGAGACGAGAAGCACGGGCGGCACCACGCCCCAGAGCCGCATTCCCCCGAAGGCCGAGAAGGCGGGAGAGATCTCGCGGAAGGACTGGGCCTGGGTGACGAAGATCATCGTGCCGAAGATGATGCTCATCGTGGCCAGCGTGATGATGAAGCTGTGCAGGCCCGAGCGGACGATGACGATGCCGTTGAGCGCGCCCAGAGCCGCGCCCGCCGCGACGCCGCCCGCGACCGCGGGCACCCAGTGCAGGCCCGCGCCCTGCATGAGCCAGCCGCCGAACATCGCCGCCGAGACGCCGATCGCCCCCACGGCGAGGTTGAGTCCGCCCGTGACGATGACGACCATCATGGCAAAGCCGATCATGATGTTCACCGCCGCCGTCCGGCCCAGCGCGAAGAGGCTGAACTTCGACAGGAACATGGGCGAGAGCGAGGAGAAGATGATCGCGAAGATCACGATGAGCACGATGAGCCCGAACTCGTTGCTGAGCAGGAACCTCTTCAGGGGCCCCATGGGGCGGGGCGCTCCGGGGGCGCGCCCGGACGCCGCCAGAGCGGGTTCGTGATCGGTGTCGGACATGCTCGGGGCCCCGGAGACGGCTCGCGGACGGGAAGGGCGGCGCCCGGAGCGCCGCCCGCCTTGGTCAGTTGCAGTCGAGATACGTTTCCTCGAAGCCCTCGAAGATGTCCTGCGTGATCGCCTGCATCGAGGCCACGTAGTTGTCGACCGCATCCGCTCCCGCGAAGACCGTGCCGCTGTCCACGAAGCGGTCGGTCAGCGCGATGGAGGCGAAGGGCGCGTCTTCCTTGACGGTGCAGCCCGAGCGGAGCCGGTCCACCACGAAGGAGCCGAGGTAGCCCTGTCCGTACGGGTTCTGGAGCATCGTTCCGTGGACGTAGCCGTCGCGGATCGCGGCCAGCACCACCTCGTCATGGTCGATGCCCACCATCTGGATGCGCTTGTCGCCGATCCGGCGAAGCGCGTTCGCCGCCACGACCGCCGGCACCCAGGCCGTGGTGATGATCCCGTCCACTTCGCCCGCATGGGCCGCGAGATAGGCGTTGATCTTCTCCTCGGCCGGTTCCGGCGCGTCGATGTCGGCGATGACCTGGATCACCTCCGCGCCGCCTTCCGCCGCGGCCTTGTTCACGGCGTCGATGCGGAGCTGCGTGTTCGGGTCCACGAGGAAGCCGGTGAAATGCGCGATCTTCGCGCCCGCCGGCAGGACCTTCAGAAGCTCCTGCGTCCCGATGTAGGCCGAGTTGCCCGTGTCGGTCCCCATGCAGAACTGCGCGTCCGAGGGATCCTTGAGGCAGCCCGCGAGCGCCAGCACCGGCGCGCCGGTCCCGGCGAGCTCGTTGGCGATGGCGACGGTTCCCACGGGGTCGCCGGGGAAGATGAGGAAGGCGTTGTAGCCCTGGGTGACGAGGCTTTCGAGCATCTGGTTCTGGAGGCTCAGCTCCCACCGCTGGGGCACCTTGTAGTCGGCGGCGCCCAGCCCGAAATCGCGCGCGGCATCCGCACCCGCCTGTTCCCAGGCCGCGAAATAGGGGTGCGGCCCGCCGGGCACGAGCGCCACGCGCGTGCTCTCGTCCGCCGTGGCCGCGGCGGTGCTGATGGTGATCATCAACCCGGCCGCGACCGAAAGCCGAAGCATCTTGGAAACCATTGATCTCTCTCCTCCCTGATGGATGCTGCGCGTTGCGGCGGCGCTTGCATCGTGTAGTATGGTAGTGTGCGCCCAACGAGCGCACAAGAAGAAATGTGACCTGCGGGAGGTTCGATGTCGCATCAGGGGACGGCTGTTCTGACAGGGGCCGCCGGGACGATCGGGGTGGCCACGGCCCGCCGCCTGATCGACGGCGGGGCGACGGTGCACGGCGTCGACATCGACGGCGCGGCGCTGGAGCGGGCGAGGGTCGCGCTTGGTCCCGGGTTCGTTCCCGTGATCGGGAACCTCGGGTCGGAGGAGGGGATCGCGACCTGCTGCGACAGCATCCTCGGCCGCGTCGGATCGGTCGGCATCCTCGTCAACAACGTCGGCATCCTGACGACGGACAAGTTCCTCCAGACCTCGCTGGGCGACCTCCGGCACGCCATGGCGCTCAATTTCGAGAGCGCGTTCCTGATGTGCCAGCGACTCGTGCCCGGCATGGTCGAGGCCGGCGGCGGGCGCATCGTCAACGTCTCGTCCTTCGCGGGGCGGTCGGGGGGGCTTCTGGCCGGGACGGCCTACAGCCTGTCCAAGGCCGCGATGATCGGCCTGACGTTCTCGCTCGCGCGGGAATTCGGGCCGAAGGGCATCTCGACCAACGCGGTCGCGCCGGCCTTCGTCCGCTCCGAGATGATGGCGCGGAACTTCCGCACGCCCGAGGACGAGACCAACCTTGTCGCGGCGATCCCGCTCCGGCGCCTGTGCGATCCCGACGAGGTCGCCAGCGCGATCGCCTATCTCGTCTCCCCCGCTGCGGGGTTCATCAACGGCGAGGTGCTGGACATCAACGGCGGCGTGCAGTGTGACTAGACACCTGAGTTACGCTTGAAGATCAAAGTATTCCGGGTGCTGTTCCACCGCTTCGTCGATCAGGTGGTTGGCCCGCCGCAGATGCCGCGTCATGGCGTCGAGCGCCGCGGCCTCGTCGCGCGCGCAGATCGCCTCGGCGATGGCGCGGTGCTGTTCAAGCACCGTCCGGATGTCGCGCTGCGAGCGGAGCGCGTAGCGGAAGCGGTCCATGTGGACCTTGACGCGCTGCACCTCGGGCCAGACATCGGGCAGGCCGCAGGAGGTGGCGATGGCTTCGTGGAACGCCTCGTCGGACTCGTAGAAGGCGTCCTCGTCCCCGAACTCCGAATGGACCTCCTGAAGCTTGAGCTCGCGGTGCAGGGCCCGGCAGAGCGCGCTGTTGTCCTCGAGCTCCACGGTGCGGCGGACCAGCGCGAGCTCGAACGCCTCGCGCATGAACTGCGACTTGCGGAAGGCCGAGGCCCGCATCGGCGCGACGACGGTCCCCCGCTGCGGCACCACGTCGAGAAAGCCGAGCGCCGCGAGTTTCTGGAACGCCTCGCGCACCGGGGTTCGGCTCACGCCCAGGTCCTTGGCGAACTGCGCCTCCGAAAGCTGCTGGCGCGGCTTGAGCTCGAGCTTGAGGATCTGCGACAGGATCGTGTCGTAGACCTGTTCCGACATCGATGGTCCCGAGCGGCGCAGCCTGATGCGCGATCCCGGGGCCAGATCAGGACTGTCGGTCAACATGACTGATTTCTGCGCCTTTCGGCCGCGCAGTCAAGACCCGAGCGTTGCTGGCATACTAATGTGCAGCTGCTACGCGAGGATCCGGCGGACGAGCCCGGCCAGCAGATGGGGAAGGATACGGAAGCCGTAGTCGACCTCGATCCGCTCGTACATGCTGTGGTAGTCGCGCCCCCAGGGGCCGAGATTGACGGTGGGCACGTTCAGGACGCTTGCCGCGCCGAGCCCGACGATCACGTCCCACCCGGGCGTCTGGGCGGCGAGGTCGGCGAAGGCCGATGCCCGGCCCTGGCCGAAGAAGCTCATGTCGGAGATGCCCGCGAAGTAGGGGACGCAGGTCAGGCCGCAGCCGAAGTCCGCGAGCGTCGCCTGTCCGACTTCCTCCGCCGCCGCCGCGACGGCCGCGTCGTCGAGGTGCGTCGCGAGGTAAGGCACCGATCCGAGGCCGAGGATGACGGCCGGAGCCGCCCGGCCCGAGCGCTGCCAGAGGCGGAGGGTGAGCGCCTGCGCGATGTCCGGAAGGCTGTCGCCCCGGGCCGCGAGTCTGCGCGCTTCCTCGGCCTGCCACGCGTCGACGGCGGGGTCGGCGTGGCGCAGTGCGGAGAGAAGGTCCCCGTAGAACAGGATCGGCACCTCGGGCGTGCCCCAGGCCACTCCTGCGGCGTCCGCGCGGTCCGCCAGATCGCGCAGGCAGCCGTCCACCGCCTCGCGCGCGAGCCGGGCCACCGCGGGCAGCACCGTGGCGGGATCGCGGGCGTGGTTCAGCACGTTCCACGCGGCGAAGGTGGTCGCGGGGGTCGTGACGTCGTAGTGCAGCTTGCCGTCCTTGAAGGACAGGAGGCTGACCGGCGTTCCCGGCTCCGCCCCGGAGAGATCGGTGAGCTCGGGCGCCCATTCGAGCCTCCGGGCGATCGCGGCGGCGAGGACGGCCGAGTTCACCCCGCGCAGCGGAAAGCCGCTGTGCACCGGCGATCCCACGACAAGCGCCGTGGGCAGGACCTTTCCCACGGTCCCGAGCGCGAGCACGCGCCCCGCGCTTCCGTCCCCGTCGTCGGCGATGGCGTCGAGGTTGACGGCCGCGCGGAGCCTCAGGCCGCGCTCGGCAAGGAGCGCGGGCAGGGCCGCCGCGGCTGCGCGCGCCCCGGCGGAGGCGTTCTCCTCGTCCGGCACCGCCAGGAAGAGAAGGTTGCCGTCAAGGTCGCCGGACCGCACGAGGCCGGCCATCGCCGCGAGTCCCGCCGCAAGCCCCGCCTTCATGTCGAGAAGGCCGCGCCCGGGCAGGAAGCGCCCCGACTCCAGATCGTCCCGCACCAGCGCCTCCCTCGAGCCGGGCGGCGCGTCCGCCACCCGCGCCAGGAGCGCGGCGGCGAGCGCCGCCGGCTCGCACGACAGGGCCCGCAGGTCGCCGTAGTCCTCGGTCGTGACGGTGTCGTAATGCCCCGTCAGGAGGACCGTCTCCGCTCCGCGCCCCCGCACCAGAAGGGCCACGCAGTGCCGGGGGTCATCGGGCGCGACCGGGAAGGTCCAGACGGACGGCGCGGCGCCGAAGCAGTCGAGGCCGCGAAGGTGGTCGGCGAGCCAGTGGGCGAAGCGGGCCTCGTCCGGGGTTCCGGTGACGCTGGGTTCGCGCGTCATCGCGACGGCAAGGTCGCGGCAGAGCTCCGCAAGATCGTGGGTCATTGCGCTGTCCGCTTCGGTGAAGGTGCGACGGCAAGGTGGCACCTCGGGCGCGTCCGGGGCAAGAGCCCGCGGCGGGCGAGGCGCCTTGCCGCGGCGGCTCGCGCGGTGTTGAACTCCGCGCGCGGACGGGGGGGTGACATCCCCGCCGCAACTTGGCAGTCAGGCGGAAGTCGGGGACGGGGAGGGAACGCAATGGGACGTGCGCGAGGCCGCTTTCTGGCGGTGTTGATCCCCCTCATGCTTCTGGCCTGCACCTCACCGTGGGAGCGGGACTATCTTCCGCCCCCGCCCGCGACACCGGCGCAGGCCGTCGCTGCCGACGCGCGACCTGTCGCCGTGACCTATCCGAGGTTCGGCGACGCCAAGCCCCATCCTTGGGACGGGCGGGCGCCGTCGGCCTATCCGGTCCACGGGATCGACGTCTCGCGCTGGCAGGGGTCCATCGACTGGCTGTCGGTGCGCGAGGCGGGGATCGCCTTCGCCTTCCTCAAGGCGACGGAGGGCGGCGACCATACCGACCCGTCCTTCCCGGAGAACTGGGAGGCCGCCGCCCGCGCCGGCGTCCCGCGCGGGGCCTACCACTTCTACTACTTCTGCCGCCCGGCCGAGGAACAGGCGCGCTGGTTCATCGCCCATGTGCCGCGCGACCCTGCGGCGCTGCCGCCGGTGCTCGACCTCGAATGGAACCACAAGTCGCCCTCCTGCCGCCACCGGCCCGACGCCGCCACCGTGCGGGCCGAGGCGGCGCGGTTCCTCGACATCCTGACGGCCCATTACGGCCAGCGCCCCGTCGTCTACACGACCGTGGACTTCTACCGCGACACGGGCATCGGCAGCCTGCCGGGGACGGAGTTCTGGCTGCGGTCCGTCGCCGGACACCCCTCCACGGTCTATCCCGGCCAGAGGTGGACCTTCTGGCAATACACCGGGACGGGCTTCGTCCCCGGCATCAGCGGCCCCGTGGACATCAACGTCTTCGCGGGATCGGTCGACGACTGGCGGCGCTGGCGCAACTGAGGGAGGCCAGGCCCTATCCTCCGACCGCGTCATACCGCGTCGCGCCCCGGTGCCGTTCGTCCACCGGCGTCGTCAGGATCGAGGCGTGGTGCGCGCGCTGGTCGCAGTTCACACGCGGGCAAATGCGGCAGTTGATCCCGATGGGCACCACCGGCGCGGTGCCGAGCGACACCCCCTCCGCATAGCCGATCAGCGTCGCGTGTTCGACCGTGCAGCCCATCGCGACCGCGAGGCGGTTGTCCTGACCCTTCCGCTCGAAGGTCGGGCGGTCCACGGTTCGGGCGAAGACGAAATACTGCGAGGCGTCGGGCATCTCGACGAGCTGCGGGACGATCCGCCCCGGCAGCCGGAAGCTCAGGTGCACGTCGAGCCGGGGGCAGGCGCCGCCGTATTCCGCGAGGTGGAAGTCGGTCGCGTTGAACCGCTTGGTCACGTTCCCCGCCTTGTCGATGCGGAGGAAGAAGAACGGCACGCCCTGCGCGCCGTCGCGCTGCATGGTGGTCGCGCGGTGGCAGGCCTGCTCGAAGCTCACGCCGAACCGGGTGGCGAGGTGGTCGAAGTCGTATTTCGATGCCCGCGCCTCGGCGAGGAAGGCGTCGTAGGGCATGAGAACGGCGGCGGCGAAGTAGTTCGCAAGCTCGATCCTCAGCCGCGCGCGGCCCTGCGCGTCCTCCGCCCCTTGCGCCACCAGCGTGTCGAGGATCGGCCCGGCCTCGATCAGCCCCGCCACGTGGACGAGCTGAAAGGTCCGGTTCGGGTGGTCGAGCGCCTCGGATAGCCAGACCTCTCCGCGCCCGGCGTCGTAGCGGCGGAGCGACTGGGGCATGTCGGCCACCGGCTTGAGGTGGACGGCAATCCGGTGGTCGCGCGCGAGGCGCGTCTTGAGTGCTGAATAGAGGTCGTCGGGCGCGGGCGGGTGGCCCTGCCAGAAGGCGGCGGCGGCGTCCTCGAGCGCGGGGAAGTGGTTGCGGTGGCGGCGGAAGAAGTTGTGCACCGCGCCTTCGGGCGAGGCGCCGATGGTCGTCTCCGCCCCTTGCGCGCCGAGCGCCAGAAGCTGGTCGGAGGTGGCGAGGTAGCTGCGGTGGAGCCGCATGAAGGCCCCGATCAGCCCCGGAGCATGGGCCTGCGCGGCGCGGAGCTCGTGGAGGTCGGGGCGCGTGCCGTCGAAGATCGGGTCCTGCAGCGCGGCGCGCAGGTCCGACAGCCGCGCGGTCGCGTCATCCTCGGCGATCTCGCGCCAGTCGACGCCGTAGGCCTCGAAGAGCCGCAGGAGAACGGCGACCGAGACGCTGCGCTGGTTGTTTTCGAGCAGGTTCACGTAGGCCGTGCTGATGCCCAGCTTGCGCGACATCTGCGCCTGCGTCTCTTCGCGCTCCTGCCTCAGGCGGCGCAGTTGCGGACCGATAAAGGTCTTGCGCATGGCATGCTCCAGATGTTGTGTTTACATTATTACTTCACTGCAGATGTGTAAACTCTCGCGTTTACAGCGGAACCCGACTTTCCTTTGCAGCATCGCCGCCGCCTGTCATTGGACCTCCGTGCAAGGGAGGACCCTCATGGACATCGGCACGGCCCACCTCTTCATCCCGGGCCCCACACAAATCCCCGAGGACGTTCGCCGCGCGATGATGGTCCCCATGCAGGACCACCGCGCCCCGGCCTTCGGCGAGTTGCTGCGCCCCGTCCTCCGCGACCTCGCCCCCGTCTTGGGCACGCGCGAGGCGCGGATCGCGCTGATCCCCGGCTCCGGCTCGGCGGCCTGGGAGGCGGCGATCACCAACCTCCTGTCGCCCGGCGACCGCGTGCTCATGGCGCGGCACGGGCTGTTCTCCACCCTCTGGGCAGAGATGGCCGAGCGCATGGGCCTGATCGTCGATCTGATCGACGCGCCGTGGGGCGCGGCCTGCCCGGTGGCCGAGTTCGGCCGCCGCCTCGGCCGCGACCGGCACGGGGAGATCAAGGCGGTCTTCGTCACCCACAACGAGACCTCGACCGGCGTGACCTCTGACATCGCCGCGGTTCGGCGCGAGCTCGACGCGGCGTTCCACGACGCGCTCCTGTTCGTCGACGGCGTCTCCTCCATCGGGTCGATGCCCTTCGAGATGGACGCCTGGGGCGTCGATGCCGCCGTCACCGGCAGCCAGAAGGGACTGATGAGCCCCGCGGGCCTTGGCATTCTGGCGCTTTCCCCCCGCGCTATGCAGGCGATGGACGGCGCGCGCGGGCTTCGGTCCTTCCTCGACCTCCGCGCGATCCTCGCGGCGCATGACGGCGGCTCCTTCCCGCACACGCCGCCCGCGCCGGTTCTCCACGGCCTCCGCGCGGCGCTTGAGCGTATCAACACCGAGGGACTGCCGCAGGTCTTCGCCCGCCACCGCCGCCTCGCCGCCGCCACACGCGCGGGCGTCGCGGCCTGGGGGCTCGACACCGTGGCGGGGCGCTCCGTCGCCTCCGACACCGTGACCGCGATCCGCATGCCGCACGGCATCGACGCGCGCGAGGTCATCGCGACGGCGCGCACCCGCTACAACACCTTCTTCGGCGCGGGCCTCGGGCCTCTCGCGGACCGCGCCTTCCGGATCGCGCATCTGGGCGACCTGAACGAAGGCTCGATCCTCACCGCGCTCGGCGTGGCCGAACTCGCGCTCCGCCATGCGGGCGCGCCCGTGACGCTGGGCGCGGGCGTCGCCGCCGCCCAAGGTATCTTTGCCGGGGCCGACGCCCCCCCGCTGGCGCTCGCCGCCGAATAACCCCCGAGGAGCCATGAGCCACACCCTTCACCCCCTCCGCCGCCCGCGCCTGCAACGCTCGACGCTCGCGGTGCCCGCCTCGAACCCAGACATGGTCCGCAAGGCCGCCGACAGCGCGGCCGATGTCGTGTTCCTCGACCTCGAGGACGCGGTCGCCCCGCCGGAAAAGCCCAAGGCCCGCGCGAACGCCATCGCGGCGCTGAACGAGATCGACTGGGCCGCCCGCAACAAGGCGGTCAGCGTCCGGATCAACGGGCTCGACACGCATTACATGTACCGCGACGTCGTCGACATCATGGAGCAGGCGGGCGACCGGCTCGACATGATCCTGATCCCGAAGCTCGGGGTCTGGTCCGACCTCTACATGGTCGAGGCCATGGTGAACCAGATCGAGATGGCGCGCGGCCAGACCCGCAAGGTCGGGATCGAGGCGCTGATCGAAACCGCGCTCGGCATGGCGAACGTCGAGGACATCGCGCAGCGCGCGGCGCAGGCCGGGAGCCGGCTCGAGGCGCTGCACTTCGGCGTGGCGGACTACGCGGCGTCAATGCGGGCGCGAACGGTGAACATCGGTGGCCTGAACCCGGCCTATCCGGGCGACCAGTGGCACGCCTCGCTGACCCGGATGATCATCACCTGCCGGGCCTATGGCCTGCGCGCGCTCGACGGACCGTTCGGGGACTTCTCGGACCCAGCGGGCTACGTGGCCGCAGCCGAACGCGCGGCTGCGCTGGGATGCGAAGGGAAATGGGCGATCCACCCGAGCCAGATCTCCATGGCGAACGACGTCTTCAGCCCGCCGCCCGCCGAGGTCACCCGCGCCCGCCGCATCATCGAGGAGCTGCGGAAGGCGGAAGCCGAAGGCAAGGGCGCCGCGGCGCTCGACGGGAAGATGATCGACGCGGCATCCGAACGGATGGCGCTCAACGTGATCGCGCTCGCGGACGCCATCGCCGCCAAGGGCACGGCGGCGGCGGCGGAATAGGGGAGGGACAGATGGACATCCACGAACATCAGGCCAAGGCGCTTCTCGCGGGCTTCGGGGTGCCGGTGCCGAAAGGCAGCGTGGCCTTCAGCCCGGAGCAGGCGGCCTACGCCGCGCGGACGCTTGGCCTTCCGGTCGTCGTGAAGGCGCAGATCCATGCGGGCGGGCGCGGCGCGGCGGGCGGGGTGAAGGTCTGCCGGACGGAACACGAGGTCGCGGACTTCGCCGCCGGCCTTCTCGGCCGCCGCCTCGCCACGAAGCAGACGGGGCCCGAGGGCAAGCCCGTCCACCGCCTCTGGGTCGAGGCTGCTACGGATATCGCGCGGGAACTCTACCTCGGCCTCGTCCTCGACCGGAAGACCGAGCGGATCATGATCGTCGCCTCCCGCGAAGGCGGAATCGAGATCGAGGAACTGGCCCACGAACGCCCCGACGCGCTCCTGCGCATGGTGATCGACCCGGCAGTCGGCCTCACCGACTTCGCCGCCCGCGAGCTTGCCTTCGGGCTGGGGCTCCAGGGCGGGCAGGTCGCCCAGATGGGGCAGGTGCTCCGCGGCTGCTACCGCGCCTTCCGCGACCGGGACGCGACGATGGTGGAGATCAACCCGCTCGTCATCACCGGGGCCGGCGACCTTGTCGCGCTCGACGCCAAGATGAGCTTCGACACGAACGCGCTCTTCCGCCGCCCCGACGTGGCGGCGCTCCGCGACCCCGGGCAGGAGGACCCGCGCGAGGACGCCGCCGCCGCCCACGGGCTCAACTACGTGGGCCTCACGGGCGACATCGGCTGTATCATCAACGGCGCAGGCCTCGCCATGGCGACGATGGACATGATCCAGCTCGCGGGCGGCTCGCCTGCGAACTTCCTCGACATCGGCGGGGGCGCGAGCCCCGAGCGCGTGGTCGCGGCCTTCCGCACGGTGCTCTCGGACGGGAACGTCTCGGTCGTGCTCGTCAACATCTTCGCCGGGATCAACCGCTGCGACTGGGTCGCGAAGGGCGTCGTGCAGGCCTACCGCGAGCTTGGCCTGACGCTCCCCGTCGTGGTCCGCCTCGCGGGCACGAACGTGGAGGAGGGGCGCGAGATCATCGCGACCTCGGGCCTGCCCCTCATTTCCGCCGAAACCCTCGCCGAGGCGGCAGCCGCCGCCGTCCGCGCGCGCCCGCGCGCCGCCGCCTGAAGGAGGCACCCCATGACCATCCTCATCGACAGCACGACCCGCGTGATCGTCCAGGGCATGACGGGCCGCATCGGACAGTTCCACGCGGCCGACATGATCCGCCACGGCACGAACGTCGTGGGCGGCGTCACGCCGGGGCGCGGCGGGGAGACGGTGCTCGACCGCCCGGTCTTCGACACGGTGCGGGACGCCGTCCGCGAGGTCGGCGCCGAGGCGAGCCTCGTCTTCGTCCCGCCGCCGGGCGCGGCGGACGCGATCATGGAAGCCGCCGAGGCCGGGCTGAAGCTCGCCGTCTGCGTGACGGACGGCATCCCCGCGCAGGACATGATGCGCGTGAAGCGGTTCCTCCGCCGCTTCCCGGCGGAGCGGAAGATGCGCCTCATCGGGCCGAACTGCGCGGGCATCATCAGCCCCGGCCAGGGCTTCATGGGCATCATGCCGCCCCACATCTACCTCCCCGGGCGCGTGGGCATCGTCGGCCGCTCGGGCACGCTCGGCTACGAGGCGGCGAGCCAGATGAAGGCGCTCGGCATCGGCGTCTCCACCAGCGTCGGCATCGGCGGCGACCCGATCAACGGCTCGTCCTTCCGCGACATCCTCGAGCTCTTCGAGGCCGACCCCGGCACCGACGCCGTCATGATGATCGGCGAGATCGGCGGCCCGCAGGAGGCCGAGGCCGCGGCCTTTGTGCGCGACCACATGACGAAGCCGGTGATCGCCTACATCGCTGGGCTGTCCGCGCCGAAGGGTCGGAAGATGGGCCACGCGGGCGCCATCATCTCGGCCTTCGGCGAAAGCGCGCAGGAGAAGGTCGAGATCCTCTCCGCCGCCGGGATCACGGTCGCCCCCACGCCCTCCGAGATGGGCGAGACGGTAGCGCGCGTCCTCCGCCAGCGCGCGGCGGCCTGAGCCGGACGGGGCGCGCGGTGCGCGCGCCCGCCTGGTTGAGTGGTCAGCCCTTGTGGTGCACCTCCGGCAGACCGTAGACGGGGGTCGGCAGCCCCTCCATCCGCGCCTTCAGCTGGAGGGCGAGGAACTGGGAATAGTGCCGCGACTGGTGCAGGTTGCCGCCGTGGAACCACAGCGCCTCCTGCCGGGTCGGCTTCCACATGTTCCGCAGCTCTCCCTCCCACGGCCCTGGGTCCTTGGGCGTGTCCGAGCCGAGGCCCCAACACTTGCCCACCTTGTCCGCGACCTTCTGGCTGACGAGCTGCGCGGCCCAGCCGTTCATCGACCCGTAGCCGGTGGCCAGCACGATGAGGTCCGCGGGCAGGTCGGTCCCGTCCGCAAGCTTCGCGCCGGTTTCCGTGATCTCTGCCACCTGTCCGCGGGCGAGCCTGATCTTGCCGTCGATGATGAGCTGGCTCGCGCCCACGTCGATGTAGTAGCCCGAGCCCCGGCGCAGGTACTTCATGAAGAGCCCCGTCTCGTCCGCCCCCCAGTCATGCCAGAACCCGGCCTTCTCGAGCGCGGCGTAGAAGTCGCGGTCGCGCTCCTTCATCACGTCCGCGCCGCCCTTCTGGATGGCCGGGAGCACCGCGTAGGGGATCGAGGCGAAGATGAGGTCGGCCTTGTCGGTGGTGATGCCGTTCCTCACGGCCTCCTCCGAGTAGAGCGCCCCGAGCGCCACGTCCATCAGCGTCTCGGACCGCGAGACATGGGTGGAGGACCGCTGCACCATCGTGACGTCCGCCCCGTGTTCCCAGAGGTCGGCGGCGATGTCGTGGGCGGAGTTGTTCGACCCGATGATGACGGCGCGCTTGCCCTTGTAGCCGTCCCCGCCGGGATGTTTCGAGGAATGCCAGATGTCGCCCCTGAAGCGGTCCATGCCCGGGAATTCCGGGATGTTGGGCACCCCCGACATGCCGGTGGCGAGCACCAGCTGTTTCGGGCGCAGCACCACTTCCTCGCCGTCGCGGTCCACGACGACGGTCCAGTCCTTCGTCGTCTCGTCCCAGGTGGCGGACTTGCAGGTCGTGCGCGTCCAGTAGTTGAGCTCCATGATCTTCGTGTAGCTCTCGAGCCAGTCGCCGATCTTGTCCTTCGGGCTGAACACCGGCCAGTGATCGGGGAAGGGCAGGTAGGGCAGGTGGTCGTACCAGACGGGGTCGTGCAGGCAGAGCGACTTGTAGCGCTTGCGCCAGCTGTCGCCGGGGCGGTCGTTCTTCTCCACGATGATCGTCGGCACGCCAAGCCGGCGGAGCCGAGCACCCAGCGCGATGCCGCCCTGGCCGCCGCCCACGATCACCACGTAGGGCTGTGTGGTGTAGCCCAGTTCCGCCTGCTCCCGCGCCCGCGCCTCGGCCCAGCTCTCGCGGTCCTTGTGGACCCCGTGCGAGACTCCCTTGGGCCGCGTCGCGCCTTTCGGCTCCTCGAATCCCTTGAGCTCCTGCGCCGTGGTCAGGAGCGTCCAGGCGAGGTCGCCCTGAAGCCGCACGTGGCCGATCCCGCGCACGGCGTCGGTCTCGAAGGTCAGCCAGGCCTCGGTCACGCCGCCCGCCTCGGTCGCCTCGCCGTCGATGGCCCAGTTGCGCGGGTGCGCCGCCGGCAGGCAGGCGCGCACCATGTCGGCGATGGCGTCGCGGCCCTCCACCGTCTTGATGTTCCACGTCAGCGCCACGAGGTCGCGCCAGTAGCAGTCCGCGACGAAGAGTCCGGTGAGCGCCTCGATGTCCTGCCGCTCCAGCGCGTCCGAAAAGCGGGCAAGCCAGGTCGAGACCCGGCTCGTGGGCGTTGCGATGTCCATGGTGTCCTCCCTTGGGTTGTCGTCCCTTCCTCCGCATCCAGCATAGCAGAAAATCACGGCTGCCAAGCGCCGGGTGCTCGCTTGACAGGGGGCGGCGCTTGAGCATGATCGCGCAAGTAACTTCCTGGTTACATCGGCGGAGGAGAACGCCTTGGGCGAGCGGGTCTTCGACCACATCGTGATCGGGGGCGGGTCCGCGGGCTGCGTGCTCGCCGCGCGGCTGAGCGAGGATCCCGGCCTGCGTGTCCTGCTGGTCGAGGCGGGAGGGCGCGATCGCAACCCGCTGTTCCACATGCCCGCGGGCTTTGCCCGGATGACGAAGGGGATCGCGTCCTGGGGCTGGTCCACTGTCCCGCAGCGGCAGCTGGGCGGGCGGTCGCTCTGGTACACGCAGGCCCGGGTGATCGGGGGCGGGTCGTCGATCAACGCGCAGATCTACACGCGGGGCAACCGGTGCGACTACGACGCCTGGGCGGACGAGCATGGCTGCGCGGGCTGGAGCTATCGCGAGGTGCTGCCCTATTTCCGGCGGGCCGAGGGCAACGAATGCCTGGCCGACGACTACCACGGGACGGAGGGGCCGCTCGGCGTGTCGATGCCGCGCGGCGCGCTGCCGGTCTGCGCGGCCTTCCTCAGGGCGGCGCAGGCGTGGGGGATGCCGCACAACCCCGATTTCAACGGGCGCGTCCAGGAGGGCTGCGGCTTCTACCAGCTGACCCAGCGCGACGTGCGCCGGTCGTCCACCGCGCGGGCGTTTCTCAAGCCGGCGGAGGGGCGGGCGAACCTGACCGTCCTCACCGGCGCCGAGGTGCGGCGCATCGTGGTGGAGCGCGGGCGCGCCGTGGGGGTGGAGATCCTGCGGGACCGGCAGATCGAGATGCTGCGCGCCACGCGGGAGGTGGTGCTCGCCTCGGGCGCCATCGGGTCGCCGCGGCTCCTGCTGCTGTCGGGCATCGGGCCGGCCGATCACCTGCGGTCGGTGGGGGTGGAGGTGGTGCACGACTTGCCAGGCGTGGGCGGGAACCTGCAGGACCACCTCGACCTCTGCACGATCTGGCAGTGCACGGGGCGGCACTCCTACGACGGGACGGACCGGATCGACCGGACCATCCTCGCCGGGCTCCAGTACATGCTGACGCGGACCGGCCCCGTCACCGCCTCGCTCTTCGAGACGGGCGGGTTCTGGTATGCCGATCCCGAGGCGCGACATCCCGACGTGCAGTTCCACTTCGGCCAGGGGTCGGGGATCGAGAAGGGGGTGGCGAAGCTCGACGGCTGGGGGGTGACGCTCAACAGCGCCCATCTGCGCCCGCGGTCGCGGGGGACGGTGCGGCTCGCCTCGGCCGATCCGCGCGCCGCACCGCTGATCGACCCCAACTACTGGGACGATCCCTACGACCGCGAGATGAGCCTGCGCGGTCTCCAGATGGCGCGCGAGATCATGGGCCAGCCCGCCCTGCGCCCCTTCCTTGCGCGCGAGGTGCTGCCCGGCGCGGGGGCGGGCGCGGCGGAGGTGCTGGACTACGCGCGCCGGTCGGCCAAGACGGACCATCACCCCGTCGGCACCTGCCGGATGGGGCAGGACGGGATGGCGGTGGTGGACCCCGCGCTGCGGGTCCGGGGGATCGAGGGGCTGCGGGTCTGCGACGCCTCCATCATGCCGTCAGTCCCGTCGTCGAACACGAACGCGCCCGCGATCATGGTGGGCGAGAAGGGCGCCGATCTCGTGCGCGGGCTGGACCCGCTGCCCGCCGCGATCCTGCCGGAGGAGAGGAACGACCGTCGGCGCGAGCTCGCCTGAGGCTACTCCGCCAGTCCCAGCGCGGCGAGCGCCGCGCGGGCGCAGGCCGCGTCCTCATGCCCCGAGGCGCCGGAGACGCCGATTGCGCCGACGAGGAGGCCGTCCTCCCGCACCGGCAGGCCGCCTTCCCAGACGAGAAGCCGCGGGCGGGTGGCGAGGCCGAGCTCCAGCGACTTCAGCTGCGCCATGCGCTCGCCAAAGGCGAGGCTCGTCTTGCCGAGCGTCGCGGTGAAGGCCTTGTCGGTCGCGAAGTCGAGGATCGGGGGCGGCGCGCCGTCCATCCGGCCGGAGGCGAGCACATGGCCCGAGGGATCGACGACGGCGACGGCCACGCGCCATCCGTTCGCGCGGGCATGGGCGACCGCGTGCGCGACCAACGCGGCGGCGGCCTCGTAGCTGAGCGTCCGGGTTTCGATACTGTGGCGGTGGGTCATGGAATCCTGCCCTCGGGTTCGCGGTCCGGCATCTGCGCAGAGGAACGGGTCGCCATCAGCAGACCCTCCGGAAACGGTCGATCATTGTATCGAGCACCTCGCCCGGATCGCGGCGCCACCAGGTGTCGCGCGAGAAGACCTCGACCTCCGGGATCCCGGTGAAGCCCGCGTCGGTCACCGCGCGGCGGATCGCGGGCAGGTCCGCCACGCCGTCGCCCATCATCCCGCGATCAAGCAGCATGTCCGACGTGTCCTCGAGCCAGTCGCAGAGGTGGTGCCCGAGGATGCGGCCCCGGGCGGCGCGCAGGCTTTCGGCAAGCGTCGCGTCCCACCAGACGTGATAGACGTCGACCGCGATCCCGAGGCGCGGGCTGCCCACCACCGCGCAGACCTCGAGCGCGTCGCGCACGGTGAAGAGGCAGGTGCGGTTGCCTCCGAACATCGGGTGCAGCGGTTCGAGGGCCAGCGACACCCCGGCCCCGGCCGCATGGTCCGCCGCGACGGACAGCCGATCCGTCAGGCGCTTGCGGGTCTCCGACAGGCCGCGGGTCCCGGGCTCCGTCCCGCCCGTCACCACGGTGAGCACGGGCGCGCCGAGCGCGGCGGCCATGTCGATGGCGGCGCGCACCTCGTCCATGGACGCGGCATTGCGGCCAACGAGGTAGGGCGTGCGGCAGAGGCCCGTCACCTCCATCCCGGCGGCACGGACGCGGTCCCCGATCTCGACCGCGCGCGCGCCGATCTCGCGCCGCCAGAAGACGATTCCGGCCAGCCCGCGCGCCGCGCAGGCGTCGATCACCCGCTCGGGGCTCCAGCCTGCGCCGTGCCCGTCGATGTTGTGGCCGAGCGTCGCCGTGTTCAGCGCCAGCGCCGGCATCAGATGCCGTGCATCCGCAGGAGCGACCGCATCCGGTCGGCGGCGAGATCGGGGTCGCGCAGGAGCCCGCACTGGTCCGCCAGCCGGAAGCAGCCGGTGAAGTAGGGCAGGGGCCGCATCGCCTGCGCGCCGCCCAGCATGACGAAGTGGTCCTGGAAGCCGTTCAGCCACGCGAGGAAGACCACCCCGGTCTTGTAGTATTGCGTGGGCGCCCGGAAGATCAGGCGCGCAAGCGGCACCGTCGGGTCGAGCGTCGCGCGAAAGCCGGTCACGTCGCCCGCGCCCAGCTGCCCGATCGCGCGGCCGACCGCGACGGCGAGCGGGTCGAAGATGCCGAGGAGCGCGTGGGAATGGCCCAACTTGTCGCCCGCGATCAGTTCGGGGTAGTTGAAGTCGTCGCCCGTGTACATCCGGACGCCCGCCGGCAGGCGGCGGCGCATCGCGATCTCCCTGTCCTTGTCGAGAAGCGAAACCTTGATGCCGTCCACCCGGCCCGCGTTCTCCCCGATAATGGCGAGCGCGGTTTCCATCGCCTCCTCGACGTCCACCGAGCCCCAGTAGCCTGCAAGCGCGGGGTCGAACATCTCTCCCAGCCAGTGGAGGATCACCGGGGCGTCGCAGGCCGCCAGCACGTCGCGGTAGACGCGGACATAGTCGTCGGGCGAACGGGCGACGGCGGCGAGCGCGCGGGAGGCCATCAGGATGATCCGCCCCCCTACGGCCTGGATCGCCTCGACCTGCTCCAGATAGGCGCGGCGCACATCGTCCACGGACCGGGCGTCGCGCGGGTCGAGGTGGTCGGTGCCGCAGCCGTTGAAGACGAGGGCGTCGGGAAGCTCGGCCCGGGTGCGCGTGATGAGGTCGAGCGCGCGCGGCCAGTCGAGCCCCATGCCGCGCTGGGCGGTGTCCATCGCCTCGGCGATGCCGAGCCCGAGGCCGGCGAGGTGGCGGCGGAAGGCCAGCGTCGCCTCCCAGTCGATGGCCGCGGGTCCGGAGGGGTCGGCGTCCGCGAAGGGATCGGCGACGACATGGGCGGCCGAGAAGACGATGCGCGCGGGATCGCGGCCGAGCGGCGCAGGCGTCAGGGGGGTGCCGGTGAGCGTGTAGTCGACGAGCCGGCCGGAGGCGTCGGGCAGGGCAATTCTCATGGGCGCTCCTTCAGAACCGGGGCACGAGCAGGCCCGCGTCGGCGGCGATGACCTGCCCGGTCGTATAGGGCAGGCGGCCCGTGGCGAGGGTGGCGATGATCGCGCCGATCTCCTCGGGCCGGCCGACGCGGGGTAGGAGGGTGAGGCCGTCCTTCGCGCGCTGTTCGTAGCTGGCGATCACCGGGGCGGTCATCTCGGTCGCGATGAGGCCCGGGCGGACGTCGTAGACGGCGATGTTTTCAGGCCCCAGCCGCACTGCCCAGGCCTGCGTCGCCATGGCGGCCGCCGCCTTCGACGCGCAGTATTCGGCGCGCGGCACCGCCACGGCGGTCGCGTTGGCCGAGGTCACGGTGACGATGGCATGGAACAGCGCCGGGTCGCGGGGCCGGGCGAGCAGGCGCCGCGCGAAGGCCTGCGTGAGGAAGAACACCGCCTTCGCGTTGACCGAAAGACAGCGGTCCCAGCTGGCCTCAGAGACGTCGAGCGGGTCGCCCCGGCTGAGCACGCCGACGCCCGCGTTGTTGACGAGCGTGGTGAGGGGGCCGAGCGCGGCCTCGATCCGGTCAAGCGCGGGGGCGTGGGCCGATGCGTCGGCGACGTCGAACGGGGCGGCGAAGACGCGGCCGCCTTCGGCGGCGACCTCGGCCGCCGCGTCGGCGAGCTCCGCGTCGTCCGAAGGGCCGTTCACCGCAACCGCAAAGCCTTCCCGCGCCAGCGCCACGGCCGCTGCACGCCCGATCCCCCGGCTCGACCCGGTGACGAGCGCCACCGGACCGCTCATGCCGGGCTCCCGGGCAGGCGGAGGGTCTGGGGGCAGGGCAGGGGCATCCGTCGACTCCCGTGGTAACCGTATGGTTACTTTACGGGCGCGGCACGGCGCCGGTCAAGGGGCGCTCGGTGGTCATGCCCCTTGCCGTCCTGCGGGGCCGGCTGCTACCCACCCCGCACGGCTGCCCCAGTGGAGGATGCGCGATGAGACCGGATGCCCGACGGAAGTTCGGCCGCGTCGACCTCGAGGTCACGGCCTTCGGCTTCGGCACCGCTCCGATCGGCAACTTCCTTCGCGAGATCGACGAGCCGACCGCCGCGGCCATGTTCGCCCGCGCCTGGGAGGCGGGCGTGCGCTTCTTCGACACCGCGCCGATGTATGGCCACGGCCTGGCCGAACTCCGCACGGGGCAGGCGCTCCGGTGGAAGCGGCGCGACGACTACGTGCTTGCCTCCAAGGTCGGCCGGGTGCTGACGCCCGCCCCGCGCGGCTCGATCCGTTTTGCGCCCTGGGTGAACGCGGGCGCCTTCGACATGCGCTTCGACTACTCCTACGACGGCACGATGCGGTCGATCGAGGACAGCCTTCAGCGGATGGGGCTGGAGCGGATGGACATCGCCTTCATCCACGACATCGACCGCTTCACGCGCGGCGCCGACCAGCCCCGGGTGTTCGAGGAGGCGATGGACGGCTGCTGGCGCGCGCTGTCGTCGCTGCGGGACCAGGGCGTGCTGAAGGCCATCGGCGTGGGCGTGAACGAGTGGGAAGTCTGCCATGCCGCGCTTCAGGCGCGGGACTTCGACTGCTTCCTCCTCGCCGGGCGCTACACGCTTCTCGAACAGGAGGCGCTGGACGGGTTCCTGCCGCTCTGCGAGGCGCGCGGGGCGGCGGTGGTCGTGGGCGGCGGCTTCAACTCGGGCATCCTCGCCACGGGCGCCGTGGACGGGGCGAAGTACAACTACACGCCCGCGCCGCCCCATGTGGTCGAGAAGGTCCGGCGGATCGAGGCGGTCTGCCGCGACCACGACGTGCCGCTGGCCGCGGCGGCGCTCCAGTTCGTGGTGGCGCATCCCGCGGTGCCCTGCTTCATGGCGGGCACGCGGACGGTGGAGCAGCTGGAGCGCAACCTCGCCTGGTTCGATCACCCGATCCCGGCCGAACTCTGGGCCGACCTGAAGGCGAAGGGCCTCCTGCGGGAGGATGCGCCGACGCCCTGAGCGTGCGAGCGCGGGCGCAGGGTCAGATCGCGACGTCGCAGACGAAGACGCCGCCGGCCCCGCCCTCGAGCTCGGCCACGAGCCGCGCCCCGATCGCGCGGTGCACCGGGTCTGCGAGGTAGGCGTCGCGCACGTCCGCGTCGCGGAAGTCGAACCAGAAGACATCGCGGAAGCCGCGCACCATCTCGTCCTCGACGCTGACGTTCGGGCGGGTCTGGAAATCGAGGATGCCGTCGATGCGGTCGCAAAGCGCCGCGAGGTCCGCGTAGAGCGCCGCCTTCACCGCCGCGTCGGTCGCCGGACGGAAGCGCAGGGCCACCAGATGCCGGATCATGCGCCGTCCCTCCCGAAGTGCGGTGCCCGCTTTTCGCGGAAGGCGGCCAGCCCCTCGGCCAGATCGCGGGACCCGGCGGCGAGCGCGCCCGCCAGCGCCTCGACCACGCGCTCGCGCTCCTCGCCCTCGGCGGCGGCGACCATCATCTTGGCAAGCTCGGTCGCCTGCGGGCTGCGGGCAAGGACCCGCGCCGCGGCCTCCTCGGCCGCCGCCATGCCGTCGCCGGTTGGCACCACCCGGTCGACGAGCCCGAGCGCCAGCGCCTCGGCCGCGGTGAAAACCTCGCCCATCACCGCCATCCGCCGCACCACCTGGGCGCCGAAGCGGCGGACCGCGCGCTGGGTGCCCGACCAGCCGGGGATGATGCCAAGCCCGGTCTCAGGCTGGCCGATCCGGACCTGCGCCTCGGCGATGCGCAGGTCCGCGCAGGCCGCAAGCTCCAGCCCGCCGCCAAGCGCATGGCCGTCGAGCACGGCAATCACCGGCTGGCGGAGGCGGGCCAGCGCGTCGAAGGCCGCGTGGCCGTCGCGCACCCAGTGACGCCGGAAATCCTCCGGAGTCTCGCCCGACCACGCGCCGATGTCGCCGCCCGCGCAGAACGCCTTGCCCTCGCCCGACAAGATCACCACGCGCGCCGAGCTCCGCTCGATCTCGCGGCAGCGCTGCGCCAGCTCCTCCACCATCGCGGCATCGAGCGCGTTGAGTTTTTCGGGCCGGTCGAGCCTGAGGCGCGCGATGCCGGCGTCCACGTCCAGCCGGATGCGGCTCATGGCGCGAGCCCGATGGGCTCGGGCCGGAAGAGCGCCGCGTCCATCTCGCGCAGGTCGGGCGCGACCTTCAGGGGCGTGGCCGCCTGGTCCAGCACGTCGCGCCGCAGGTTCACGCCGGGCGCGATCTCGGTCACGACGAGCCCCTCGGGCGTCAGCCGCATCACGCAGCGTTCGGTGACGTAGGTCGCCTGCTGCCCCTGCGCGACCGCCCGCCGCCCAGAGAACGAGACCTGGTCGACCTCGGGCACCACCTTGGCGATCTTCCCCTCGGTGTCGATCATCAGCCGCCCGTCCGCGATCCGCATCTTCGCGCCCGCGTTGAAGGTGCCCGAGAACACCATGCGTTTCGCACGCGCGGTGATGTCGACGAACCCGCCCGCGCCCGCCGTGCGATGGGGCGTGGCCGACAGGCGCGAGACGTTGACCGATCCGTCCGCCCCGATCTCGAGGAAGGAGAGGAGAGTGCAGTCGAAGGCTCCCGCCTGGAAGTAGGTGAACTGGTGGGGCGAGGCGACGAAGGCCTCGGCATTGGCGGCGCAGCCGAACTTGAAGTCGAGCAGCGGGATGCCGCCCACCGCGCCCTGTTCGATCACCCAGGTCACGTCGCCGTGGCGGCCTTCCTCGAGGAAGATGCGCGGCACGTTGGCCGACACGCCGAACCCGATGTTCACGGCCCAGCCCGCCTTCAGCTCCTGCGCCACGCGGCGGGCGATGACCTTCTGGACGCCGAAGGGCGTGAGCTCGAAGCTGTCGAGCGGGCGGATCAGTTCGCCCGAGATCGCGGGGTCGTAGGGGGTCGCGGTGGTCTGGAGCTGGTTGGGCGCCTCGACCACATGGTCGACGAGGATGCCCGGCACGCGGACGTCGTGCGGGCGGAGCGTGCCCGTCCGCGCAATCCGCCGGACCTGGGCGATCACGATGCCGCCGTTGTTGCGCGCGGCCAGCGCCATCTCCATCGCGCCCAGCGTCGCGCCTTCGCTTTCGAAGGTGAGGTTGCCGCGCTGGTCGGCGGTCGTGGCGCGGATGATCGCGACATCCGGGCGGATCGCCTTGAAGTAGAGCCAGTCCTCCCCGTCGAACCGCTCGCGCCGGACGATGGGCTCGGCCCGGGCGCGGTCGTTCATCGCGCAGCCCTCGCGGTCGGGGTCCACGAAGGTGTCGATCCCCACCTTCGTCAGCACGCCCGGCCGATGCCCCGCGCCTTCGCGCAGCATGTCGAAGACGATGCCGGACGGCACGTTCCAGGCCGGGATCTCGTTGCCGGTGATCATCTGCCAGATCCGCGGCGGCTCTGCGTTGGTGGGGCCGGACGGGTAGGAGCCGCCGACGATCCGGGCAAGCAGCCCCGGCTTCGCGATGTGATCCACGCCCTTCGTGCCGAAGAAGTCCCCCGCCGCGATGGGATGGATCGAGGTGATCGCGCGGGGTGCCCCCTCGCGGTCGAACCGCTCTCCCAGCGCGGCGAGCACCGCGTCGGGGCAGCCGAGGCCGCTCGACGAATTCACCGCGACGACCGCGTTGTCGGGGATCAGCGCGACGGCCGCGGCGGCGGTGGTCTGCTTGTTCACCTGTGCTCCTCGCCGCGCCCGGGCGGCCTCAAGTAACCATCTGGTTATGTCGGACTATGCCAACGCGCCCGTCCTTCGGCAAGGGCTCTGTGGCGGGGACTTCCCCGCAAGTAACCATTGAGTTACAAGATGACGCGGCAAGGCAAGGACATCAGGATGAGCATCTATTTCCGCGGCACCTTCCAGCGTGGCTTCGGCACCTGGCCGCTGCGGGGCGAGGCGCTGCACACCGCCATCGCGACGGCGGCCGCGGCGGGCTATCGCGCCTTCGACACCGCGCAGATGTACGGCAACGAGGCGGAAACCGGCGAGGCGCTGGCGACGACGGGCCTGCCGCGCGAGGCGCTCTGCATCACGACGAAGGCGCATCCCGACAACTACGGCGCAGACCGCTTCCTGGCGTCGGTGGAGCAAAGCCTGCGCGACCTCCGGGTGGACGCGGTCGACGTGCTCCTCCTCCACTGGCCGCCTGTTGGGGGGAACATCGCGCCGTCGCTCCGGCTGCTGGAGGAGGCGCTGAGGCGCGGGCTCGCCCGTCACATTGGCGTGTCGAACTACACTGCCGCGATGCTCCGCCAGGCGGTGCGGATCGTCGACGCGCCGCTCGCCACCAATCAGGTGGAGTTCCACCCGCTCCTCGACCAGAGCCGCCTGATGGCGGCGGCGGAAGAGGTGGGGGTGCCGCTGTCCTCCTATGCCTCCGTTGCGCGGGGAGCGATCTTCCGGCACCCGGAGTTCGCGGAGATCGGCGCCGAGCACGGCCGGACGGCGGCGCAGGTGGCGCTTCGCTGGATCCTGCAGAAGGGCGTGAGCCTCAACACCATGTCGACGAAGCCCGACAACATCCGCGCGAACTTCGACATCATGGACTTCACCCTCAGCCATGTGGAGATGGCGCGGATCGACCGGCTCACCCGCACCGGCCTCCGCGTCGTCGCCGGAGGAGCCTTCGTCCCCGACTGGGACTGACGCGCGCCGGTCGGTCAGTGGTTTCCGCGGATCAGGTCGCTGGCCTTTTCCGCGATCATGATGGTGGGGGCGTTGGTGTTCGACCCCACGAGGCTTGGCATGACCGAGCTGTCGCAGATCCTGAGCCCGTCGAGGCCGCGCACCCGCAGCGCCGGATCGACCACCGCCATGTCGTCCGCGCCCATGCGGCAGGTGCTCGTCGGGTGATATGAGGTGCGGCCGTACTGGCGGGCGTAGGCTTCGAAATCGGCGCGCGTCTTCACGCTGTCGTCAGGGAATCGGATCCGGCGGATGTATTTCCGCAGGGCGGGCTGGGAGAAGATCTCGCGGCTGATCCGGACGCCCTCGGTGGAGATCCTCAGGTCGTCGGGATGGCCGAGGAAGTTCGGATCGACGAGCGGCGGGGCGGCCGGGTCGGCGGACCGGAGCCGCACGGTCCCGCGTGCCTTCGGCCGGGTGGCATAGGAGTTGAGCGTGATGCCGGAGGTTCCGGGCGGGACGCTGGGGACGCCCGCCTCGGCGCCGGCGCCAGCGAGGAAGTGGAACTGGAGGTCCGGGACCTCCCCCGAACCCGAGGAATGCCAGAAGGCGCCGCCCTCCACCACGTTCGAGGTGATCGGTCCGGACCGGAACAGCGCATACTGGAGGCCGGCCCATGCCGCCCAGTGCGGGCGGTTGTACTTGTCGAGGCTGTCGTGGCCCTTGAGTTCGGCCACGATGTCGATGCCGAAGTGATCGTTGAGGTTCTCGCCCACGCCGGGGAGGTCGTGGACGACCGCGATTCCGTGGGTGAGGAGATGCTCTGCCGGGCCGATGCCCGACAGCATCAGGACCTTGGGCGTCCCGATCGCGCCCGAGGTGACGATGACCTCGGACTCGGCGCGGACCATCCGCCGCTCGCGACCGTCGAAGTAGTCGACTCCCGTGGCGCGTCCGCGCTCGACGGTGATGCGCCTCACGACGCAGCCGGTGACCACGGTCAGGTTCTTCCGCCCCCGCGCCGGGCGCAGGTAGGCGACGGCCGCCGAACAGCGGCGGGCGTTGCGCGTCGTCGTCTGGTAGACGCCGGCGCCCGCCTGTGTGGGGCCGTTGAAGTCTGGGGTGAAGGGGATCCCGCGTTCCTGGCAGGAGCGCACGAAGGCCAGCGTCACGGGCTGCGGGTCGGGGATGTTCGATACGCCGAGCGGGCCGTCGGTCCCGTGCCACTCTCCGCCAAGGACCGTGTTGCCTTCGGAGCGGAGGAAGTGCTTTCGGATCTCGGCGAAGGACCAGCCCTCGGCGCCTTCCTCCGCCGCCCAGCGGTCGTAGTCCGAGGGATGGCCGCGCGTGAAGATCTCGGCGTTGATCGACGAGCCGCCGCCGATGATGCGGGCCTGCGCGTAGGGGATTTCCCGATTGTTCGCATGGCGTTGCGGGACTGTCCTCAGGCCCCAGGTATGCGGCCCGGTCGTCATCTTCGCAAACCCCACCGGCATGTGGATCAGCGGGTGGCGGTCCGTTCCCCCCGCCTCGAGCAGGAGCACCCGGACCGCCGGGTTCTCCGACAGCCGCGCGGCAAGCACGCAGCCCGCCGTCCCGCCGCCCACGACCACGTAATCGTAGCCGGCCGCCGTCATCGGACGCTCCGGGCAGGGCAGCTTCGAGGGTCGGGGCGGGTCATTCTGTCCTCCGGTCGGCGCGCGCCGCGGCATCTTAAGTAACCGCATGGTTACGTCAAGCGGGCAACGCCAGCGCACCGGGCGGTTACCGGCGAGTTCCTTTCGGCCGCCGATGGTTGTATGTGGGGACCCGGGCCTTGCGGCCCGCGCGAAGGGAGGCAGGATGGCCGAGATCATGCAGGACGACGCCGCCCGGCCCCGCACGAGGGACGCCGACGCGACGAAGGCGCGCATCCTCGAGGCGGCCCGGCACGAATTCGCGCGGCTCGGACTGGGTGGCGCGCGGGTGGACGAGATCGCCGACAAGGCGCGGGCCAACAAGCGGATGATCTACCACTACTTCGGCAGCAAGGAGCAGCTCTTCACCGCCGTTCTGGAGGATGCCTGGCTCGGGATCCGCAACGCCGAGCAGGAGCTGCGGCTTGGCCACCTTCCCCCGCGCGAGGCGCTGGAGCGGCTGGTGCGGTTCACGTGGACCTACTACCTCGAGCATCCTGAATTCATCCGGCTCGTGAACAGCGAGAACCTGCACGGCGGGCGGCACATCCGCACCTCGGACCGGCTGCTTGAGCCGAGCCGGCGGTTCACGCAGATGGTGCGCGACATCCTCGACCGCGGCGTGGCCGAGGGCGTGTTCCGCCCCGGCATCGATCCCGTCCAGCTCAACATCACGATCGCCGCGATCGGCTACTACTACCTCACCAACCGCTTCACCGGGTCGATCCTCTACGAGCGCGACTTCATGACGCCCGAGGCACTCGAGGAGCGGTTGCGCTTCAACCTCGACACGATCCTGCGGCTGGTCGCGGCGGACTAGGCCGCGCCGCGGCGGAAGCGCGGCTCGGGCGCCTGGAGGACGTGGAGCTCCGCCGCAGGCTCTCCCGCGATCCGGCGGAGCAGGAGCGCCCCCATCGCCGCGCCCGCGCCGCGGAGGTCTTCGTAGATCGTGTCGATCCGGGGACGGACGAGGTCGAAGACGGCCGATGTCTGCTTGCCGATCACGTCGACCTCTCCGCCGATCGTGATTCCCGCGTCCGCGAGCGTGGACAGCGTCGCCAGCGCGAGCACTTCCCCCGGGCAGATGATCCCGTCGGGCGGATCCGGCCGGGTCATGCGGTCGAGGAGGAAGGCGCGGATGTCCTCGGGCGAGGAGGACAGCGTCACCCGTGCCGGGCTTTCCACCGCCATCCCCAACACGGCGCCGCGATGCCGGAGCGCGTCGCCCATGTGGCGCGCGAAGGTCTGCGTGGGGGAGGGTCCGAAGAGCAGGATGCGCCGGCGCCCCTGCGCGTGGAGCCGGTCGAGCGCGAGGTCCACGAAGCGGCCGTTGTCGTAATCGCACCACGGGTGACCTGGCCCGCCGATTGTCCGGCCATGCGTGACGAAGGGAAAGTCCTCGGCCAGGAGATAGCGGACCCTCGGGTCGTCCGGCTGGGTCCCCGCGAAGATGATGCCGTCGGCGAGGCGGTTCCTCACGATGGTCTCGACGGGCCGCATGATGTCGGCGTGCATGTCGTAGGGCATCATGGAGACATGGAAGCGCGTGCCCTGGATCGCGTCGGACAAACCCGACATCAGCGAACCGCGAAAGCCGATGATCTCCACATGCGGGGACAGGACCAGCGCGAGGACGTTTGTCCGCCCGGTGCGCAGGCGCTGCGCGGCCCGGTCGGGGACATAGCCCACGTCCGAGGCCACCTGGCTGACGCGGCGGCGCGTCTCGACCGCGATCTTGGGGTCGTCGGCCAGCGCCCGCGAGACGGTGGAGAGCGCGAGGCCCGTGGCCTGCGAGATCGTGCGGAGGGTCGGTTTCGTCATCCCGTGTCGTGTCCCCGGCGTGCGTCCGGCCGCGCCGCCGTGCCGCAGGGCGCAGCCTTGACGGCGCATCCGGCCGCGGCGTCGACTGGACACACGCGACGCGCTGCGCCGTCAGGTAACTATGTGTTGACTTGAGGGTGATTTGCAACGTTATAAAAGGCATGACCGCGCGGAAAAACCCGCCGGCACAGGGAGGAAGACATGAACAGATTCGCAACTGGCCTCCGCGCATCCGCGGCGGTGTTGGCGCTTTCGGCCGGGATGGTCCATGCCGAGGACGTCGAGGTCCTGCACTGGTGGACCTCGGGCGGCGAGGCGGCTGCCCTCAACGTGCTCAAGGGCAACCTCGAGACGCAGGGCATCGGCTGGGAGGACATGCCGGTCGCCGGGGGCGGCGGCACGGAGGCGATGACCGTGCTGCGCGCCCGCGTCACCGCCGGCAACCCGCCCACCGCCGTGCAGATGCTGGGCTTCGACATTCAGGACTGGGCGAAGGAAGGCGCGCTCGGCAACCTCGACGAGGTGGCGGCGGCCGAAGGCTGGGACGCGGTGGTGCCCGAGGCGCTGCAGGGCTTCTCGAAGCACGACGGGCACTGGATCGCGGCGCCGGTGAACGTGCATTCGACCAACTGGGTCTGGATCAACAAGGCCGCGCTCGATGCGACGGGAATGGCCGCTCCGGAAACCTGGGACCAGCTTGTCGCGGTGCTGGACGCGATGAAGGCCAACGGCATCACGCCGCTCGCCCACGGCGGGCAGGCGTGGCAGGACGCCACGATCTTCGACGCCGTGGTGCTCAGCATGGGGCCGGATTTCTACAAGGCCTCGATGATCGACCTCGACCCCGAGGCGCTGGGCGGGCCGCAGATGGTCGAGGCCTTCGACCGCATGGCGACGCTGCGCAGCTACGTCGATGACAACTTCTCCGGCCGCGACTGGAACCTCGCCTCGGCGATGGTCATCAACGGCGAGGCCGGGATGCAGATGATGGGCGACTGGGCGAAGGGCGAGTTCCTGAACGCGGGCAAGGTCCCGGGCACGGATTTCGTCTGCATCCGCTTCCCCGGCACGCAGGGCATGGTCACCTTCAACTCCGACCAGTTCGCGATGTTCGACGTCGCCTCGGCCGATGCGAAGGCCGCGCAGGCCACCATGGCCTCGGCGGTGATGGACCCGGGCTTCCAGTCCGCCTTCAACGTGGTGAAGGGCTCGGTCCCGGCGCGGACCGACGTGCCGAACGACGCCTTCGACGACTGCGGCAAGAAGGGCATGGCGGACCTCGCCGAGGCCAATGCGAACGGGACCCTGTTCGGGTCAATGGCGCATGGCCATTCGGTGCCCGCCTCGGTGAAGAACGCGATGTACGACGTCGTCACGGCCCACTTCAACGGCCAGTACGACAGCCAGACGGCGGCCCAGGAACTGGTGACCGCGGTCGAGATCGCGCAGTAGTCCGGAGATCGCGCGGGCCGGCGACCTGCCGGCCCGTCGCGCCCTTGGGAGAGACGCCATGACCGCCACCTCGGACGCCGGCCTCGCGGCGAAGGTCGTGCCGGTGCGCGACATCCGCTCCCGCCTGCAGGACTGGCTGCCGAAGCTCGTGCTGTCGCCGTCGCTGGCGATGGTGCTGGTCTTCGTCTACGGCTTCATCCTGTTCACGATCTACCTGTCCTTCACAGACAGCCGGATGCTGCCCTCATGGGGCTGGGTGGGGTTCGAGAACTACTCCAAGCTCTGGCGCCTCTCGCACTGGACGACGGCGCTGAGCAACCTCGCGATCTTCGCCTCGCTCTACATCGTCATCTGCACGGCGATCGGGCTGATGCTCGCCATCTTCCTCGACCAGAAGATCCGGGGCGAGGGGACGCTGAGGCCGATCTACCTCTATCCCATGGCGCTGTCCTTCATCGTCACGGGGACGGCGTGGAAGTGGTTCCTCGACCCCGGCATCGGGCTCGAGAAGACGATGCGGCTCTGGGGCTGGGACAGCTTCACCTTCGGCTGGATCAAGGACAGCGAGATGGCGATCTACACCATCGTCCTTGCCGCCGTCTGGCAGACCAGCGGCTTCGTGATGGCGATGTTCCTTGCCGGGCTCAGGGGCATCGACAACGAGATCCTGAAGGCCGCGCAGATCGACGGCGCGTCGAACTGGAGCCTCTACCGGCGGATCATCATCCCGCAGCTGCGTCCCGCGTTCCTGTCGGCCTTCGTGATCCTCAGCCACCTCGCCATCAAGTCCTACGACCTCGTCGTGGCGCTGACGGGCGGCGGGCCTGGCAGGGCGACCGAGCTGCCCGCGACCTTCATGTATTCCTACACCTTCACCCGCAACCAGATGGGCATCGGCGCCTCCTCGGCGGTCATCATGCTGATGACGATCGCCGCGATCATGGTGCCCTACCTCTACGCCGAGCTGAAGGAGAAGAAGTGATGGCGGCGGCAGGCCAGGACACCGCCATCCGCACCGGCCGCGTCACGCGGGCGTTCATCTACCTCGTCCTGCTGCTCTTCGCGCTGTTCTACCTCCTGCCGCTGTTCATCATGGCGGTGAACTCGCTCAAGCCCCTGTCCGAGATCACGGGCGGCAACATGATGGCCCTGCCCAGGGAATGGACGCTCGACGCCTGGCGGGCGGCGTGGTCGACCGCGCAGATCGGCGTGCAGCCCACGGGGCTAAGGCCCTACTTCTGGAACTCCATCCAGATGGTGGTGCCGGCGGTCGTGATCTCCACCGTCCTCGGCGCGCTGAACGGATATGTCCTCACCAAGTGGCGCTTCCGCGGCGACACGATCCTGTTCGGACTGATGCTCTTCGCCTGCTTCATCCCGTTCCAGATCGTCCTGATCCCGATGGCGCGGATGCTGGGGATCATGGGGCTCGCCGGGACGACCTCGGGGCTGATCCTCGTCCACGTCGTCTACGGGGTGGGGTTCACCACGCTCTACTTCCGCAACTACTATGCCGCGTTCCCGACCGAGCTGGTGCGGGCGGCCCAGATCGACGGCGCGGGGTTCTTCCAGATCTTCTGGCGGATCATGCTGCCCTCGTCGGGGCCGATCATCGTCGTCTCGGTCATCTGGCAGTTCACCAACATCTGGAACGACTTCCTGTTCGGCGCCTCCTTCGCCTCGGGCGCCGGGGCGCCCATGACGGTGGCGCTGAACAACCTCGTCTCCTCCTCCACGGGGGTGAAGGAATACAACGTCCACTTCGCCGGCGCGATCCTCGCGGCGCTGCCTACGCTCCTCGTCTACATCGTGGCGGGCCGCTACTTCGTCCGGGGCCTGATGGCCGGCAGCGTCAAAGGATAGCGCATGGGCTTTCTCGACATCGACAACGTCACGAAGTCCTACGGCGCGGTCGAGGTGCTGCACCGGGTCGACATCTCGGCCGAGGAGGGGGAGTTCCTCGTCCTCGTCGGCCCGTCCGGTTGCGGGAAATCGACGCTTCTCAACATGATCGCCGGGCTCGAGGACATCACCTCCGGCTCCATCTCGATCCGCGGGCGGACGATGAACGGCGTCCACCCGTCGAAGCGCAACATCGCGATGGTGTTCCAGTCCTACGCGCTCTACCCCAACATGACCGTGGCGCAGAACATCACCTTCGGGCTCGAGATGCACGGCGTGCCCAGGCCCGAGCGCGACAAGGCCATGAAGCGGGTGTCGGAGATGCTCCAGATCGACCACCTGCTCGACCGCAAGCCGGGACAGCTGTCGGGCGGGCAGCGCCAGCGGGTGGCGATGGGCCGTGCGCTGGTGCGCGATCCCGACGTGTTCCTGTTCGACGAGCCCTTGTCGAACCTCGACGCCAAGCTGCGCGTCGACATGCGGACCGAGATCAAGAAGCTGCACCAGAGCCTCAGGCGGACCATCGTCTACGTCACCCATGACCAGATCGAGGCGATGACGCTCTCCACCCGGATCGCGGTGATGAACAAGGGCCACGTCCAGCAGCTCGGCACGCCGAAGGAGATCTACGAGACGCCGGCAAACATCTTCGTGGCCTCCTTCATGGGCTCGCCGTCGATGAACCTGATCCCGTCGCGGGTGGTCATGTCGAACGGCGTCCCCCATGCCGAGGTGACCGCGGCGGACGGCGCGGTGCGGCACCTGCGCTTCTCGAACCCCGCCCTGGCGGCCGAGGCCGGGCGGGAAGTCATCCTCGGCATCCGGCCCGAGGCGATCACCGACATGGACGGGGCGGACCGCAAGTCGGGCAACGTGCAGACCTTCGAGAACCGGGTGGGCGTGACCGAGCCAGCGGGGTCGGACACCTTCGTGACGTCGGTGATCTCGGGGCGCGACTGCATCGCGCGCATGCGGGCCGATGCGCAGGTGGGGCCGGGCGACGTGTTCGATTTTGCCATCAACATGGACAAGGCCGTGGTCTTCGACCCGAAGACCGAGCTCCGCATCGGCTGACGCGCCCCGCGTTGACAGCCGCACCGCCGGAGTTCCAATGTGGCGATGGGGAGCGGGTGGCTCCCCCGGGATGCCCTGGGATGACCGACTACTTCCGCCCCGCGACGCTGGATGAGGCCGTGGAGGTGCTTGCCCGGGAGCGGCCGGTGCTGCTCGCCGGCGGCACGGACCTCTATGCCGCCACGACGCGCCGGGGGCTCGGACAGCCGGTGCTGGATGTCACCGGCATCGCGGAGCTTGGAGGGATCGGCGAGACGGCCGAGGGCCTGCGCATCGGTGCCGCCGCGACGTGGGCCGGGATCGCCCGCGCCGTGTTGCCGCCCGCGTTCGACGCGCTCCGGCAGGCGGCACTGGAGGTGGGCGGGCGGCAGGTCCAGGCAGCCGGGACCATCGCCGGGAACCTCTGCAACGCCTCGCCCGCCGCGGACGGCGTGCCGCCGCTCCTCGTGCTCGATGCCGAGGTGGAACTCTTCTCGCCGGAGGGGGCACGGCGGCTGCCGCTGTCGGACTTCATCACCGGGCCGCGCCGGACGGCGCGGGGGGCGCGGGAGATCGTTGTCGCAATCCACGTGCCGCGCCCGGCGCTTCGGGGGCATTCACGGTTCCTCAAGCTCGGGGCGCGGCGGCATCTCGTCATCTCCATCGCGATGGTCGCGGTGCGGGCGGTGGTGGCCGACGGGCGGATCGTCGAGGCCGCTCTCGCGGTCGGCGCGTGCAGCGCCGTGGCGCGGCGGCTGCCGGAGGTGGAGGCGGCGCTGGTCGGCGCTCCGGTGGCGGAAGCGGCGGGGCGGATCGCGGACGACGCGGTGGCGCGGGCGCTCGACCCCATCGACGATGTCCGGAGCACGGCGGCCTATCGCGCCGGGGCGGCGGCGGAAGTTCTGCGCCGGGCGCTGGCGGAGGTCGCGGCATGAACCGGCAGGCGGGCATGATCGGGTTCACGCTGAACGGCGCGGCGGTCGCGCTCCCCGTGGGCGACCCGACGCGCCGGCTGTCGGACGTGCTGCGCGAGACGCTGGGCCTCACCGGCACCAAGGTCGGCTGCGACGCGGGGGACTGCGGGGCCTGCACGGTGCTCGTGGGCGGGGAACCGCTCTGCGCCTGCCTCACCCCCGTCGCGCGGGTGGCGGGGAAGGAGGTCACGACGGTCGAGGGGCTTGGAGCGCGAGCGGGCCATGCGCGGCTCGAGGCTGCGTTCCTGCGACACGGTGCGGCGCAGTGTGGCATCTGCACGCCCGGAATGCTGGTGGCTGCGACGGCGCTCCTCGACGAAACCCCGCGCCCGACCGAGGCCGAGGCCGAGGCGGCGCTCGGCGGCGTTCTCTGCCGCTGCACGGGCTACCGGAAGATCATCGCCGCCGTTTGCGACGCGTGGCGGGAGCCGGAGACCGCACCCGCGCCTGAGGCGGGGCAAGCCGTAGGCTGCCGGATCGAACGGCTCGACGGCGCGGCCAAGGCCGCGGGCGACCTCTTCGGCGCGGACGTCTGGAGGCCCGGCGGCGTGGTGGTCCACACCATCCGCTCGCCGCACGCCCATGCGGCCTTCGCCTTCGGTGACCTCGCCGGATGGGCGGCCGCGCGCGGCAACGTTGCCGCGGTGCTGACGGCGGCGGACATCCCCGGGCGCAACGCCTTCGGGACCATCCCCGCCTTCGTCGACCAGCCCGCGCTGGCCGAAGGTCACGTGCGGTTCCGGGGAGAGGCCGTGGCGCTCGTGGCCTTCGAGGATGACGGCGGGGATCACGAGACGTCGGACTTCCCGATCAGATGGACACCCCGTCCCACGCTCGATGCGCCCGAGGCGGCGGAGGCGCCGGGGGCGGCACTTCTCTTCGACGACCGCCCGGGCAATCGCCTCGTCGAAGGTCGCGTCCGGCGGGGCGACGCCCAAGGCGCGCTTGCGTCGTCGGCGCATCGTGTGGAGGGGGAGTTCCGCACCGCCTTCGTCGAACACGCCTACATCGAGCCCGAGGCCGGCGCGGCCTGGATGGAGGGCGATACGCTCGTCATCCGCGCCTGCACGCAGGCGCCGATGATGGACCGGGACGAGACGGCGGCGATCCTCGCGCTGCCGCCCGAGCGGGTGCGGATCATCCCCTCCGCCGTGGGCGGGGGGTTCGGGTCCAAGCTCGACGTGTCGCTCCAGCCGCTCCTTGGACTTGCGGTGCTGAAGACCGGGCGGCCGGCGCGGATGACCTATTCGCGTGCCGAGAGCATGGCCTCCACGACGAAGCGCCACCCCGCGCGGATGCGGGTGGCGGTGGGGTGCGATGCGGAGGGGCGGCTCACGGCGCTGGACTTCGAAGGCGTGTTCGACACGGGCGCCTATGCGAGCTGGGGGCCGACGGTCGCGAACCGGGTGCCGGTCCATGCGACCGGGCCCTACCGCGTGCCGCACGTTCTGGCCCGCGCGCGCGCGATCCACACCAACAACCCCGTCTCAGGCGCCTTCCGGGGCTTCGGCGTGCCGCAGGCGACGATCGCCGTCGAGTGTCTCTACGACCGTCTGGCGGACATGGCCGGGATGGACAGGCTCGCCTTCCGGCTGGCGAACGCCTTCCGGGATGGGGACCGGACGGCGACGGGGCAGGTGGTCCAGGGGGCGGGGATCGTCCCCTGCCTCGAGGCGCTGCGGGAACCCTGGACGCGGGCGCTTTCCGATGCGGTGGAGGCCAACGCGCGAGGCGGGATCACTCGGCGCGGCGTGGGGATCGCCTCCTGCTGGTACGGCTGCGGGAACACGGCGCTGCCGAACCCCTCGACGATCCGCATGGGCCTGACGCGGGAGGGGCGCGTGGTGCTCCATCAGGGGGCGACCGACATCGGGCAGGGGTCGAACACCGTCATTGCCCAGATCGCGGCGGATGCGGTGGGGGTGAGGCTCTCGGCCATCGACCTGATCGGCCCTGACACGGCGCTCACGCCGGATGCGGGCAAGACCTCCGCATCCCGCCAGACCTATGTGACCGGCCGGGCGGCAGAGGCGGCGGGCCGGGCACTCCGCGCCGCGATCCTCAGGCAGGCCAACGCCGGCGAGGGCGGGCGGATCACCCTCGCTCCCGGGGCAGTCGAGATCGACGGCGCGCGGCGGATCGACCTCGCCGCGCTGCCCGAGGACGCGATGGGCTATGTCGTGATGGTGGAGGAGAGCTACGATCCCCCGACCTCGCCGCTCGACGCGGACGGGCAGGGGGCGCCCTACGCCGTCTACGGCTTCGGCGCGCAGATGGTGGAGCTGGAGGTGGACACGGCGCTCGGGACCGTGCGGCTTCTGAAGATCACCGCGGCGCATGACGTGGGGCGCGCGATCAACCCGACGCTGGCCGAGGGCCAGATCGAGGGCGGCATCGCACAGGGGATCGGGCTCGCGCTGATGGAGGAATACATCCCCGGCCGGACCGAGAACCTGCACGACTACCTCATCCCGACCTTCGGCGACGTGCCCCCGGTCGAAAGCCACCTGATCGAGGTGCCGCACCCGGAGGGCCCCTTCGGCGCCAAGGGCCTTGGCGAACACGTCCTGATCCCGACCGCGCCCGCGATCCTCAACGCGATCCGCCATGCGACGGGAGCAGAGGTCACGCGCCTTCCGGCGCTGCCGCACCGGGTGCTCGCGGCGATCCGGGAGGCGAAGGCATGACCGGCGAAAAGATCCGCTGCGACGCCTGCCCCGTGATGTGCTACATCGCGCCCGGCCAGACCGGCGCCTGCGACCGTTACGCCAACGCGGGTGGCCGCATCGTGCGCACCGACCCCGTCGTGATGCTCTCCCGCACGGTGGAGGAGGGCGGCCGCGTCGTCCCCTTCGCCGCCCGCGACTGGGACGGGGAAGTGATGGCGGATGCCGTCGTCACCGGCATCGGCTCGGGCACGACCTACCCCGACTACAAGCCCGCGCCCTTCATCGTGGCCTCGGAGGTCGAAGGCGCAGACATGGTCACCGTGGTGACGGAGGCGATCTTCTCCTACTGCGGGGTCAAGGTGAAGATCGACACCGACCGTTTCCTCGGCCCCGAAGGCGCCGTGGTGCGGGCGCAGGGCGAGGCGGTGGGCCACGTGATGACCGCCGAGTACGGGAGCCAGATGCTGTCGCTGGGGGGGGTGCATCACCTCACCGGCGGCTCGAAGGCGGAGGGCCGGGTCACCTGCGCGGCGCTGCTGTCGCTCTGCAACGGCGAGGCGGTGGAGCTGACGATCGACGGCGGCTCCGCGGTCGTCGTGCAGGCGGGGCGCGCGCCGGTCGTGGATGGCGTGCCCGAGAAGCGGATGCGCGTGGGTTGCGGGTCGGCCACCATCGGGATGTTCGCCGTCCAGTGGCAGGGGCTCGTGGACGAGGTCGTGGTGGTGGATGACCACATCACCGGCGTCGTCTCCGAGCATCAGGCGGGCAAGGTGATTGGCTGGCCGCCCTCCGGCATCCGGATCAAGGGCCACCGGTCGACGCCCGGTCGCTACTTCCGCGTCTCCGAGCCCGGGCAGGGCTGGGGCGGCACGCGGCTGACCGATCCGCTCGAGATCCTCGGGCCGTGGGACGCGAAGAAGGGCGCGCGGCCGGGGCTTCGGCTCCTCATGGTGTCGACCACGGGGGAGCAATACGCCTACTACGAGCTCGACGGCGATTTGCGGCCTGTGGAACATCCTCTGCCGGAGGCGCTGCGCCCCACGGTCGCGCTCATCGACGAGAACTGCGAGCCGTCGCTCTGCACGGTGCTCTTCATGGGCGGGGCCGGGGGATCGCTCCGGGCGGGGGTGGTGCGCAACCCGGTGCGGCTCACGCGGTCGGTGCAGGGCGGGGTGACGCGGCTGACCTCCGGCGGGGCCGAGACCTTCGTCTGGCCCGGCGGGGGGATCACCTTCATGGTGGACGTGACGCGCCTGCCGAAGGGCGCCTTCGGCTACGTGCCGACGCCCGCACTGGTGGCGCCGCTCGAGTTCACCTTGCCGCGCGAGGAGTATCTCGCGCTCGGCGGCCATGCGGACGCGATAAGAACGCTGGACGAGATTCTGGCGGAGGGCGGAGAGTACCCCACCGCCGCGCGGGTGGAACCCTGGCCGGAGGACGCGACGTGAGCGCCGTCGCCCGGATGCTTCCGGACGGGCGGCGGCTGCACCTCCACCATGGGCCGATCGACATGATCGTGGAGGCGTGGGGAGCGCCGGAAGCGGTGGCCGCCGCCTATCGTGCAGCCGCGACGCGCTTCGACGGGCTGCTCGAGGAGCTTGTCGCGGAACTTCCGGCGCTTCGGTCGCCCGATCCGGGGCCGCTCCGGGGATCTGTGGCGCGGGCGATGGCGGCGGCGGTCGCGCCCTACCGGCCCGCGTTCGTCACGCCCATGGCGGCGGTCGCGGGGGCCGATGCGGATGCGGTGCTGGCGGCGATGGTCGCCTCGGGCGGGCTCTCGCGCGCCTATGTGAACAACGGGGGCGACATCGCGCTGCATCTTGGCCCCGGAGAGAGGCTGACCGCCGCCATCGCGGCGCGGGCAGGGCTGCCGGATCGCGTCGAGATCGCCGCGACAAGCCCCGTGCGGGGCGTCGCCACCTCGGGCTGGCGGGGGCGGAGCTGGTCCTTCGGCATCGCCGACGCGGTCACGGTTCTGGCACGCACGGCGGCGGAGGCGGACGCGGCCGCCACGATGGTGGCGAACGCCGTCGACCTGCCGGGCCATCCCGCCGTCACCCGCCGCCCCGCCCGCGCCATGCAGGCCGACAGCGATCTGGGCGACCGCCTTGTCACCGTCGCGGTCGGGCCGCTCTCGCCGGCCGAGGCCGCCGCCGCGCTCGACCGTGGCCTCGCCGCGGCCGAGGCGTTCCGTGCGCGCGGGCTCCTTCATGCCGCCGCCCTGTTCCTTGAGCGGGAGGTCCGCCTCTGCGGCCCGTTTCCCGCCGCCCTTCCGGAGAAAGCCCTTGCCTGACTTCCCGATCCGCAAGCTCCTGACGCTGACCGAGGAGATCCGCCACGAGGGCGGCCCCGCGCCCGACACCCCGCGCCTGCGCGGGGCGGCCATCGTGGTGGTGGCGAACCCTTACGCGGGACGCTTCGCGCCGGAGCTTCAGCCGGGGATGGAGGACCTCAAGCCGCTCGGCCTCGAGATGACCGACCGGCTGATCGCGGCGATGGGCGGGCGGGACGGCATCGACGCCTACGGGAAGGGCGCGATCGTCGGCGCGGAGGGCGAGATCGAGCATGGCGCGCTCTGGCACGTGCCCGGCGGCTACGCGATGCGGGAACGCCTGGGCGAATCCCGCGCCATCGTGCCGTCCGCGATGAAGGTAGGCGGCCTCGGCGCGAGCCTCGACGTGCCCTTGGGCCACATCAACGCGGCCTACGTCCGGAGCCACTTCGACGCCATGACCGTCTCGGTCCCCGACGCGCCGCGCGCGGCCGAGATCGTCTTTGTCCTCGCCATGAGCCGGGGCGGGCGCGTCCACAGCCGGATGGGCGGGCTCGAGGTCTGGCAGGTGAAGGGGGAGGACGGGCTGCGCTGACGCGGCAACGTCCGTGCGGTCGGAGCTCGCCCGATGCCTTCGCGCCTTTGGGCTTGCGGCCGGGGAGCAGGGCAGTAAACCTGTGGGAAATCAGCAGGGAGTGAACGGGATGAGCTGGCTCGAACAGTCGCACATGGCGCGCCGTGGCGTGGCCCGGGGCAAGGCCGGGGACCGGCACAGCCTGACCGAGGCGAAGCAGGGCACCTACCACTACGTCTACGGACCCTATGCGGAGCCCGTCATGCGCATCCGCCCGGGCGACGTGGTGGAGGTCGAGACGCTCGACGCCTTCGGGGGCGCGGTGAAGACGGAGGCCGACCTCCCGTCGAAGGTGCTCAACATGCCCTTCGTGAACCCCCAGAATGGCCCCATCGCGGTCGAGGGCGCGGAGAAGGGCGACACGCTCGCCGTCTATGTCCACTCGCTCCTCCCGCGCGGGCCGCAGCCGGCGGGGACGACGGCGCTGATCCCGGACTTCGGCGGGCTGACGTCCACCGGCCTCACGCACCTGAACGCGCCGCTCGCCGAGAAGGTGAAAAAGATGGAGGTGACGCCGGAGGGCGTTAAGTTCTCCGACCGGATCACGCTGCCCTACGAGCCGTTCGTCGGCACGATGGGCGTGAGCCCGGAGATCGAGGCGGTCTCCTCCCTCCAGCCCGACTACTGGGGCGGGAACATGGACCTGCCGGATGTGGCGCCGGGATCGGTGATGTACTTCCCGGTGAGCCGGAAGGACGCGCATTTCTTCATCGGCGACTGCCACGGGCGGCAGGGCGATGGCGAGCTTTGCGGCGTGGCGGTGGAGATCCCGGCGACGGTAGTGGTGCAGATCGACCTCATCAAGGGCTGGTCGATCCCGGGCGTCCGGCTCGAGCGCGAGGATTTCATCATGGCCGTGGGCTCGGCCCGCCCGATGGAGGACGCGGCGCGGATGGCCTACCGTGACCTGATCCGCTGGATGGTGACGGACTACGGCTTTGACGAGGCGGAGGCCTACTTCCTCTGCACGCAGGCGGGGAAGGTCCGCGTCGGCAACATGGTGGACCCCAAGTATTCGCTCGGGGCCTCCATGCTCAAATCATACCTCGGCTGAGAGAGCGGGAACATGGATCTGGGACTGAAGGGACTGAACGTACTCGTCACGGGCGGGAGCAAGGGGATCGGGCGGCACTGCGCCGAGATCTTCGCCGCCGAAGGCGCGAACGTGTCGATCTGCGCGCGCGACCAGAAGGGCGTGACGGCTGCCATCGAGGCGCTGAAGGCGCATGGCACCACTGTGATCGGGCGGGCCGTGGACGTGGCGGACAAGAACGCGCTCGCGGCATGGGTGAAGGACAGCGCGGCCTCGCTCGGCGGCATCGACATCGTGGTGGCGAACGTCTCGGCGCTCGCCGTGGCGGATGACGAGGCGGCATGGCAGGCCGGGTTCGAGACGGACATGATGCATTCGGTGCGCCTCGTGAACGCGGCCATGCCGTGGCTCGAGAAGTCGAAGGCCGCGTCGATCACGCTGATCTCGTCGGTCTCGGGCCGCGAGGTCGACTTCACCGGTCCCGCCTACGGCGCGTTCAAGGCGGCGCTGGTGCACTACGCGCAAGGTCTCGCCTTCAAGCTGGCGGGGAAGGGGATCCGGGCGAACACGGTCTCGCCGGGAAACACCTACTTCGATGGCGGCATCTGGCAGTGGATCGAGGGGAACAACAAGGAGCTGTTCGCCGAAGCTCTCAGGCTCAACCCCACGGGCCGCATGGCGAAGCCGGAGGAAATCGCGCGGGGTGTGGTGTTCCTCGCCTCGCCTGCGTCGAGCTTCACGACGGGGACGAACCTCGTCATCGACGGGGCGCTGACGCGCGGGGTTCAGCTGTAGCGGAGGACGGGCGGAGAGGCCCCGGGTCAAGCCCGGGGCGCGGGGGGCGAGGGGAAACGGGATGCACTCCGATGAAAGCCGGACTCTCCCGCACCGGGCTTGACCCGGGGCCTCGTCCGGACCCGCACACGAGAAGGGCGCGCGCCCCTCAGCGTTCGAAGACCTCGACGGCCGTCACGATGGTGGCCGCGCCGTCGAGGAGATGCCCCGCCTCGGCGAAGAAGCCCTTCGAGCCTTCGCCGTTGTTATGTCGGTCCATCGCCGCGCGGTCGGTGAAGCGTTCGTAGGTCGTGAACCTGCATGGATCGTCCGGGTCCTGCGCCACGAAGAAACCGAGTGTGTCGGGCTCATGCGCGCGGACGTAGGCCCCGACCTTCAGGAGCGCGGCCTTCACCTTCTCCTCATGCCCCGGCTTCGCGCGCAGGATGGCGGTCAGCGTCTGCATGGCGTTCCCCCTCAGCTCTTTCCCATCTCGGCCATCATCGCCTCGCGCATCCGGAACTTCTGCGGCTTGCCCGTGGCGGTGAGCGGGAAGGCATCGACGAAGCGGATGTGGCGCGGGATCTTGTAGCCCGCGATCTTGCCCCGGCTCCACGCCCGGATCGCCTCGGCATCGCCCGTGCGGCCCGGCTTCAGAACGATCCAGGCCGCGACCTCCTCGCCCAGCCGCTCGTCGGGCAGCCCGAAGACCTGCGCCTGCGCGATGTCGGGATGGCCGAGGAGGAACTCCTCGACCTCCGCCGGGTACACGTTCTCGCCGCCCCGGATGAGCATGTCCTTGATGCGGCCCACGATCCGGCAGTAGCCGTCGGCATCGAGCGTGGCGAGGTCGCCCGAGTGCATCCAGCCGCCCCGGATCGACTCCGCCGTTTGCTCGGGATCGCCCCAGTAGCCCTTCATCACGAGGTAGCCGCGCGTGACGAGTTCCCCGGCCTTGCCAAGGGGCCGCGTCCGCCCCTCTCGGTCCACGATCTTCACCTCGGCGTGCGGCTGCACGCGGCCCACCGTCGAGACGCGTGCGAAGACGGGGTCGTCCACTGCCGACTGGAAGGAGATCGGCGACGTTTCCGTCATGCCGTAGCCGATGGTGATCTGGCGGCAGTGCATTTCCTCCATCACGCGGCGCATCAGCGGCTCGGGGCAGGGGGCCCCCGCCATGATGCCGGTGCGCAAGGAGGAGCAGTCGAAGCGGGCGAAGTCGGGGTGGTCGAGCATCGCCTGGAACATCGTGGGCACGCCGTGGACCGCGTTGCAGCGTTCCGCGTCGATGGCGGCGAGCGTGTCGCCCGCGTCGAAGGCCTCTCCGGGGAAGACCATCGCGACGCCGTAGGCGGTGGCGGCGAGGACGCCGAGCACCATGCCGAAGCAGTGGTAGAGCGGCACGGGGATGCAGAGCGCCTCCCCGGGCGTGAGCCGCATGGCGCGCGCCGAGGAGATCGCGTTGTTGACGATGTTGCGGTGAGAGAGCGTGGCGCCCTTGGGGGCGCCGGTCGTCCCTGACGTGAACTGGATGTTGATCGGGTCGTCGGGCCTGAGGCTCCGCCCGATGGCGTCGAGGCGGGAGCGGCCGGGCTTGTGGCCCATGGTCATCACCGTGTCGAACCCGTAAGCCCCCGCCACCGGATCGGGACCAAGCTGCACGACCGACCGCAGCGCCGGGAGCTTTGCAGCCCTCAGCCGCCCCGGCGGGCAGGCCGCCATCTCGGGCGCGAGCTCCGCTATCATGCCCATGTAGTCCGAGCCCCGGAACTGCGGGGCCACGAACAGCGCCGACACGCCGACCTTGTTCAGTGCGTATTCCAGCTCGTGCGCGCGGTAGGCCGGATTGATGTTGACGAGGATCGCGCCGATCCGCGCGCTCGCGAACTGGAGGAGCACCCATTCCGGCCGGTTCGGCGCCCAGATGCCCACACGGTCGCCCTTGTAAACCCCGATGGCGAGAAGCCCCGCCGCGAGCCGGTCGATGAGCCGCGCCATCTCGGCATAGGTCCAGCGCACGCCCGCGCCCCGGAACACGGCCGCGGTGCGGTGGCCGTGGCGGCGCACGACCTCGGCGAGGAAGTCGGGGATCGTCGCCTCGATCAGCGGACGGTGGGTCGAGCCCTTCACATGGGACAGCCCGTTCGCGGGCCGGATTCCCGGAGCCGACAGGGCGTGTCCCATCACATCTTCCGCCAGTCGCCCGCCTGCTCGAAGGCGCCCGCCGCGCGGTAGATCGTGCCTTCCTCGTAGCGCCGCCCGGTCAGCATCAGGCCCACGGGCAGGCCCTGGCTCATCCCGCAGGGGACCGACATCGACGGATGCCCCGTGACGTCGAAGGGCGCGGTGTTCGGCAGGATCTCGAAGGCGCGCTGGATCCAGAGAGGAAGGGGCGCGTCGGGCGGGGGCAGGGGGGTCGCCTTCATCGGCGTCGTCGGCATCAGGAGGATGTCGTAGGAGGCGAAGACCTTGTCGTACTCGGCCTTGAGCTGCCGCGCGAGGTTCTGCGCCTTGGCGTAGTAGTGCCCGCGTGTGTGCTTGAGGTGGTACTGGCCCACGAGCATGGAGATCTTCAGCGTCTCCGACAGCTCGTCCGCCCGCGTCCGCCAGTTCGAGTGGTAGTCGAGGAGCGACGTGGTGTAGAGCCCCTTCCACCCCGTCCCCATGCCGTTCCCGTTCATCATCTGGTTCTGCAGCCCTTCGAGCGCGATGGGCGTCCAGATCGCGGTGCCGAGCTTGTGCCAGGGGATCGAGACCTCGTCGACCGAGGCGCCGAGCTTGCGGAACATCTCGGCGGCCGCGAGCACCTTCTGCTCCACATCCGCCTCGGCGCCCTTCTGGCCGAAGCCCTCCTTGACGACCGCGATGCGCATCCCCGACACGCCCCGGTTCACGTGCGCCGTGTAGCGGTCCGTCACCACGTCGTACTGGCGCGGGTCGAGCCCGTCCGCGCCCGCGATGACCTCGAGCATCAGGGCGTTGTCCATGACGCTCTGGGTCATGGGGCCGACGTGGTCGATCGTCGTCTCGATCGGCATGACGCCCGTGTAGGGGACGAGCCCGTGCGTGGGCTTCATCCCGTAGACGCCGCAGAAGGACGCGGGCATCCGGATCGACCCGCCCTGGTCGCCGCCGATGGCCATGTCGACCTCGCCCTTGCCCACGAGCGCGCCGGAGCCGGAGGAGGAGCCGCCGGCCGAATAGCCGTGCTTGTAGGGGTTGTGGACCGGGCCGGTCGCGTTCGTGTGGCTGGAGCCCGACAGGCAGAAGTACTCGCAGTGCGCCTTGCCGACGATGGTGGCGCCCGCATCCAGAAGCCGGGTCACCAGCGTCGCGTCGATGTCGGGGGTGTAGCCCTTGAGCGTGGAGGCGCCGTTCATCATCGGCACGCCCGCGAGGCAGACGTTGTCCTTGAGCGCCACGGTCCGTCCGTGGAGCGGCCCGCGCGGCGCGCCCCGGATCTCGGTCTTCACGTACCAGGCGTTCATCGGGTTCTCTTCCGGCGTGGGCCGGTAGCCCGAGGTGCGCGGGTAGAGCACGGGCGGCAGGTAGTCGGGCAGGCTGTCCACCACGTCGTAGGCGTCGAAGGTCCCCTGCATGATGTCGAGGAATTCCTGGATGCGGGCGTCGGACATGTGCATGCCGAGCTCTTCCACGATCTCCTTCATCTGGGCGTGGGTGGGGCGCTGGACGGTCATGTAGGCGATCCTTTCGGATAGCGGGGCCTTGGGGACGGGACGCTTGGTCGCTTCGGTGGGCGCGGTGGTCTTGTGGGCGGCGACGGCCTTGGCCTGGCCGGTCGTGCGCGGCGCGCCTCCGCCGAAGCCCGTGAATTCCTCGATCAGTGCGGGATCGGCGGCTTCGGAGCCCGCGACCTCGCCCACGATCTGACCCTTCTGGATCAGGAGCACCCGGTCCGAGAGCGAGGTGATGAAGTCGAGGTTCTGCTCCACGAGCACGACCGCGACACCGCGCTTCTTGTTGAGCGCCTTCAGGAGATCGATGATCTCGTCGATGATCGAGGGCTGGATGCCCTCGGTCGGCTCGTCGAGGAGCACGAGGTCGGGTTCCGAGATGAGGCAGCGGGCGAGCGCCAGAAGCTGCTGCTCGCCGCCCGAGAGCGCCCCGCCGTCCCGGTCGAGGAGGCGGACGATGCGCGGGAAGTCCGCGAGCACGCGGTCGATGGCCTCGTCCTCGTCCACGGCATGCGCCGCGACCCCCATGCGGAGGTTGTCGCGCACGGAGAGGTTCGGGAAGATGCCCCGCCCCTGGGGGACGTAGCCGATCCCGAGCTTCGCGCGCCCGGAGGAGCGTTCGCGGGTGAGGTCGATGCCGTCGAAGACCATGGTGCCGCCCGTCGCGGGGACGATCCCCATGAGCGTCTTGAGGAGCGTCGACTTCCCCATGCCGTTGTGGCCGAGGATGCCCAGCATCTCGCCTTCGCCGACCGAGAGGTCGATCCCGTGCAGGACAGGCACGCGTCCGTAGCCGGCGCGGAGCCCCGAGACGCGGAGGAGGGAGCCGCCCGTATCCTTCATGCCCCCACCTTCATGCCCGATGCCCCAGGTAGACTTCCCGCGCCCTCGGGTCGGCCGAGATCGCGTCCATCGTGTCCTCAATCAGGATGCGGCCCTCGTGGAACAGCGTCACCGTCTTCGAGATCATGCGGATGAACTGCATGTCGTGCTCCACGACGATCAGCGCGGAGGTCTGGTTGATCTCTCCGATCAGCTCCGCCGTGCGGAACGTCTCCTCATGCGTCATGCCCGCCGCCGGTTCGTCGAGAAGGACGAGCCACGGCTCCGCCGCCACGACCATGCCGAGCTCCACCCACTGCCGCTGCCCGTGGGCGAGGCGGCCCACGGTGGCGCGGCGGATGTCGCCGAGCTTGAGCCTCTCGATGGTCTCGGCCGTCAGCGTTCGGGCGCGCGGCCCCTCGTGCCAGCGCCGGGCCGAGAGCCAGACGTTCTCCTCGACCGTCAGCCCGTCGAAGACGTTCGGCACCTGCGTCTTGATGCCGACGCCCAGCCCCGCGATCTGGTGCGACTCCGCCCCCGTCATGTCGAGGCCGCGGATCGCGACGGTGCCGGACGTCGGTTTAAGCTGCCCTGTCAGGCACTTGAAGAATGTGGATTTTCCCGCCCCGTTCGGCCCGATCAGGCAACGAAGTTCCCGATCGTAGAGCGTGAAGTCGACCTGGTCCACGGCGCGCACGCCGCCGAAGTGCATGCAGAGGTCGCGCGTCTCCACGACCGCCTCTCCCCGGCGCGCGGCGCTCATTCCGCAGGCTCCGGGCGGGCGCGGCGGCGGACGCGGCCCGTGTCACGCCGCTTGCCCCGTCGCCACCAGCCGAGGATCGTGGGCGCGATGCCCTGCGGGACGGCGAGGACGAAGGCGATCAGGATGATGCCGAGCACGAGGTTGGTGTTGATGTTGGCCTTCGACCCGAGGAACGAGGTGAGGTAGAAGAGCGCGAAGGACGCCACCACCGGCCCCGCGAGCGTCCCCCGCCCGCCGACGATCACCCAGATGATGACGAGCGCCGCGTTGTAGAGCCCGAAGACGTCGGGCGTGACGCGCCCCACGCCGTTGCAGAAGAGGACGCCGCCGATGGCCGCGATGCCTGCGCCGATGGTGAAGATGCCGAGCTTGTAGGCCCGCGTGTCGTAGCCCAGAAGCTCCGCCCGCGTCTCGTTCTCGCGGATGGCCACGCAGACGCGGCCGAAGTGGGTGTTCACGAGCCAGGCCGCGAAGAGGTAGCACAGGATCAGCGCGGCCATCGCCACGTAGAACACCTGCTCGGGGAAGAGCTTGGCCGAGGTATCCCACGGCAGGTTGAGGGGTGGCGACGAGATCCCGTTGAAGCCGCCCAGAAGCGACTTGCCGATCTTGTATTCCGGCCCCGAGGTCCGGCGCATGACCGAGAACAGGATCAGCGTGAAGGTCAGCGTGATGACGCCGAGGTAGACGTCGGACACGCGCCCGTAGAACATGAAGTAGCCCAGCGCCGCCGCCACGATGCAGGCGACCGCGACGGCCACGAGGATCGCCCAGGTCGTGCCGCCGAAGTTGACCGACGCGATGGTGTAGGCGTAGGCGCCGAGCCCGAAGAAGGCGACCTGCCCGAAGTTCAGGATCCCGCCGTAGCCCCAGACGAGCGCGAGGCTGAGCGCGAGCACGGCGAGCGCGATGGCGGTCGTCAGGTTGATGATCGTGAAGAGCGCCAGCGCCTGCGGAGCGATGAGCGCGAAGGCGACCGCAAGGGCGGCCCAGATCCACGCGGGCCGCATGGCGGAGGAGATGCCCCCCATCAGAGCGACTTCCGGAAGAACCGGCCCGTGATCCCGCGCGGCATGAGCCGCAGGAGCACGATGGCCGCGAGGAGGAGGGCGACCTCTCCGAACGTCGGCCCGCTGAGGAACGTCACCACTCCCTGGATGAAGCCCAGCAGCACCGAGCCCGCCGCCGTGCCCGCGAGGATCGAGGCGCCGCCCGAGATGACGGTGATGAACGCCTTGGCGATGTAGGTGGCCCCGATGGTCGGCAGCACGCCCGTGATCGGCGCCAGAAGCCCGCCCGCGAGCCCCGTGACCGCCGCGCCGAGGCCGAAGGTGATCATGTAGATCCGGCTCGTGGAGACGCCGAGCGCAGACGCCATCTCGGCGTTCTGCATCGTTCCCCGCGCGACGAGGCCGAGCTTCGTGAACCGCAGCACGCCCCAGATGGCGAGGCCGAGCAGGATCGTCACGACGATCAGGAAGAGCTCGTAGCCGGACGAGGAGTAGTTGCCGATCCGGATCACGCCGAACGGCGGGGAGATCGTCGTCGCGGTCGAGGCGCCGAAGATCGTCGTGACGAGCCCGATCAGCAGGAGCGACAGCCCCCATGTCGCGAGCAGCGTGTCGATCATCCGACCGTAGAGCCAGCGGATCAGCAGCCGCTCCACGATCACGCCGATGATCCCCACCACGAGGGGCGCGAGGATCAGCATGGCGACCCAGAGGTTCACCCCGGCGTTCGTCGCCACCACCACCGTGTAGCCGCCGAGCATCAGGAACTCGCCATGGGCCAGGTTGATGACCCGCATCATCCCGAAGATGATGGCGAGCCCCACCGAGATCAGGGCAAGGTTTGCGATGCCATAGGCAAGCTGCAGGGCGATGGCGGCGACGAGGTCCACCGGGTTGTCCTTTCGCGGGAGGTCAGGCCGGGGTCACTCGATCCCGGCCGCCGCCAGCCCGTTCTCGAAGAAGAAGGTGGACTGGTTCGGGTTCTCGATCAGGTTGCAGACGAGCTGCGTGTCCGCCGGCGGCTGCGCCTCGTGCTGTTCGAGGATCTCGAACCTCTGGTTCTCGAGCTCGCCCAGGTAGACGTTCTGGATGCAGTGATGGGTCTGCGGATCGACGGTGACCGCGCCCGACGGACCGTTGTAGGTCAGCCCCGTGCGCAGCGCCTCGATAACCGGGTTCCGGTCTGCGGTGCCCGCGAGCTTCACCGCCTCGGCCCAGAGCATCACGCCTTCGTAGGAGCGCACGGCAAGCTCGTTGAGGCCCGGGCGGTTGGCGCCCATCTGCGCGTCGAGCCGCGCGAGGAAGTCGGCGTTGACCGGGTTGTCCACCGCCTCGAAGTAGGAGTAGGCGGCGATCAGGCCGTTGCCTTCCTCGGCCGAGATCAGGAGCTGTTCGTTGCCCACGCCGAAGGTCGTGGAGGCGAGCGGGATCGAGGCGTTGAGGCCGGCCGCGGCATACTGGCGGTAGAACGACACGTGCGCGCCGCCCACGAGCGCGGAGATCACGAGGTTCGGCGCCGCCTGCTGGATCTTGTTGATCGTCGGCCCGAAGTTCGTGACGTCGAGCGGGAAGAACTCGACGCCCAGCGTCTCGCCGCCGTTGTCGGCCACGAACTTCTGCATCCACTGCGCGGTGATCTGGCCATAGTTGTAGTCGGCCGCCACGATGTAGACCTTGGGGCCCCACTTGTTCATCACGTAAGGCACCACGCGGGCCACGGTCTGGGCGGGCGTCGAGCCCGTGCAGAAGTTGTTGTAGTCGCAGACGCCGCCTTCGTACTGGGTGTTGTAGAAGTAGAGCGTCTCGAACCGCGCCAGCGTGGGCCGGATGGCCTCGCGGCTCGCGGAGGTGATGCCGCCGTGGACGACCGCCACGCGCTCGCCCGCCGCGGCCTCGGTCGCGTACTGGGTGTAGAGCTGGATGTTCGACTGCGCGTCGTAGGTGAGAAGCTCCACCTGCCGGCCAAGAAGGCCGCCCGCCGCGTTGATGTCGGCCACCGCCATGCGGGTCGTGACGTCCATCGGGGCGCCGTAGATGTCGAGGCCCCCGGAGAGGTCGAGGATCGAGGCGATGCGGATGTTGCCGTCCTGCGCGCGGCCCATCACCGCGGGCGAGGCCAGCGCCACACCGGCGGTGCCGGCGAGGAACTTTCTGCGTGAGATCATGGGAACTCTCCTGTTGGTGATCGGGCTGTCCGCGAAGGCCGTGTGCCCGCGTCAGTCCGTGGTTGCGGGCGCGTCACCACCCGATTTGCCGCCGCGCTTGCCCGCGCCGCGTTCGCTGAGCGGCGCCGCGATCCCGCGCACGCCGTCTCCGATGTTCATGCCGACTTCCTCGCCCAGCTTCTGGACGGCCGGAAGCTGAAGCGCCATCGAGAGGACGGAATCGACGACCTGGTTGACGGTGGACTTGTCGCCCCCACCCTCGCCGCCGCCACCCGTGCCGCCCATGCCGGTGATGGAGTTGATGCGGATCGTCTCGATCTTCTCGGCCGGCTTCAGCATCCGCTCCACGACCTCGGGCAGCGTCCTGAGCCGCGCCTCGTCGAGCTTCATGGCGATGAGGTCCGGCGACTGCGCGTTCTCCGCCGCGATGACCGCCGCGCGGCCCTCGGCCTCGGCCAGCATCCGGGCCTTCTGCGCCTCGGCGCGCTCGAGCGTCGCCTTCGCCTCCGCCTCGGCCATGGAGATCAGCGTACCGACCTCGGACTTCACGCGGGTGTCGTCCACCTCGGCCTGTTCGGCCGCGCGGATGAGGGCGAGGAGCTTCTCGCGCTCCGCCGCCGCCGTCTCGCGCGCGGTGCGCACCTCCTCCTCGGCCTTGGCCTCCCCGGCCTTCGCGGCGATGGCGCGGGCCTCGGCCTCGGCGGCCTCGGCCTTCTTGGCGGCCAGCTTCACCGCGTTCGCCGCCCGGATCGTCTCCACGTTCAGCTCGGAGTCGAGCGCCTTCATGCGGACTTCCCGCTCGCGCTCGATCTGGGTCTTTCGCACTTCCGTCTCGCGCTCGATCCGCGCCTCCTCGCGCAGCCGCTCGCTCGCGGCCTGCTCCTGCGCGGTCTCGGCGTGGCTGCGCGCCCGGGCGATCTCGATCTCGCGGTTCTGCGCGATCATCGCCTCCTCTTCCTCGCGGCTGATCGTCAGCTTCCGCTTCGTCGCCTCGAGCTGGCTCTGCCGCACCGACACCTCGGCATCCGCCTCGATCGCCGCACGCTCCTTTTTGTTGACCGCGATGATCTCGGCGAGCCGCCGCATGCCCAGCGCGTTGAACGCGTTGTTCTCGTCGAGCGCATGGAACGGCGTCTGGTCGAGCCGGGTGAGCGACACGCTTTCCAGCATCAGCCCGTTCTGGGCGAGGTTCTCGGCCAGAAGCGCCGTCACCTCGCGGGTATACCCCGCGCGGTCGTCCTGCAGCTCGTCCATCGTGCGGGTTGCCGCGACCGACAGCATCGCGTCGGCGAGCTTGCCTTCCAGCGTCTCGGCCAGGTCCGCGGCCTTGAACGACTTCGACCCCAGCGCCTGCGCGGCCGTCGCCACGCCCACGGGGGTCGAGATCACGCGCACGTAGAACTCCGCCGCCACGTCCACGCGCAGACGATCCCGCGTGATGATCGACTTGGGCCCCAGCCGCTCGATCTCGAGCCGGGTCGTGCGCATGTTCACGTCCGAGACCTTGTGCAGGAAGGGGAGCGCGAGACAGCCGCCGTCCAGCACGACCCGCTGGCCCCCGGCACCCGTCCGGATCAGCGCGACCTCGCGGGTGGCCTTGCGGTAGTAGCGGTTGAGGAACAGGATCAGAAGGATCGCCGCGATCAGGACGATCACGATGGTGATGAACCAGGCCACGCGCGCGTTCTCCCCAACCTCATTCCGCGCGACAGCCTGTCCCCGGCACGGGTCCCCGAACCGGACCCCGGTCACGCGAAAATGTATAGAAGTTGACGCAATCGTCGGATCGCCTGCCCCCAAGTCAAGCGATTCGATCAGGCGCTCGCGACGCTCATGCGAAATCGGGATGAAGTGCTGACGTTTCAGGCATGGCGCGGATGAGGCTGTCCGTCGATCCGAGGATCGACCGGTTCTCTTCTCTATCCGCTTCTATCTGCCGTCAAATATCCTCGGGGGGAGCGCGAGGGGGGCAGACAGCCCCCCTCGCTCCTGCGTCGAGGTCCGCTCAGTTCTTCTCGACGAGGCGGTAGAACACGAAGTCCGACGTGGCCCCGTTCACGTAGCCCGTCACCGCGTTGTTCATGCCCACCTGGTAGGACGCCTGGAACATGATCATGATGGGCGACTCCGCCTGGATGATCTTCTGGAGCTCCAGATACATCTCCTCCCGCTTCTCCGGGTCGCTCTCGGCCAGCGCGGCGCGCGTCATCGTGTTCAGCTCCTCCGGCACCGCCCAGGAGTTCCGCCACGTGGTCGTCGCCGCATAGGCGTCCTGCGCGTTATTGGCGTTGTACGCGAAGGCCTTGGCGTTCGAATGCGGGTCCATGAAGTCCGGGCCCCAGTAGAGCATCGCCGCCTGGTGCTTCCGCTCGCGGTACTTCGTGATCATCTGGGCGGTGGTGGCCGAGGTGATCTCGAAGTTGATGCCCGCATCCGCGAAGGTCGCCTGGAGCGACTGCGCCATGTCGGTGAATGGTTGCGCGGCGATCGTGTCGAGGGTGACGTTGATCGGCAGCTCCACCCCCGCATCGGCCAGGATCTGCTTGGCCTTCTCGGGGTCATAGGAGAACGGCGTGTCGGTCAGCGCGCCAGGGAAGCCCTCCGGCCAGAACGACTGGTGGATCTGCATCTGGCCCTTGAGGAAGCTGTTCGTCATCCCCTCGTAGTCGATGAGATAGCGCGACGCCTCCCAGAGCGCCTCGTTCGTGAGTTCGGGGACGTTCTGGTTGTAGACGAGGAAGTGGACGGCGGCCTGCGGGAAGACCTCGACGCGGACGTCGGGGCTCGACATCGACGCCACCTGGTCGGGCGTGAGGTTCCGCGCCATGTCGACGTCGCCCTGCTCGAGCAGAAGCTGCTGCGTCGCGGCCTCGACCACGTGGCGGATCACCACCTGCTCGATCTTCGGGCCGTCCTTGAAGTAGCTGTCGGAGGCCTGGAGCCGCACGAGCTCGGACGGGCGGTAGTCGGCCAGCCGGAACGGTCCGGTGCCCGCGCTGTTCGTGGACAGCCAGGCGTTCCCCATGTCGCCGTTCGTTTCGTTCGCCATCGCGGTCACCTCGTCGACGATGGAGGCGGGGCGCGCGGCGAGCACGTTCATCACGAAGTTGGGGGAGAAGTCGCCGGTATAGCGGATCGTCACCGTGTTGCCGTCGGCGGTGACCATCTCGCGGATGTTCTCGGGCGTCCAGCCGAGCTGGGTGAGGATGAAGGCGGGGTTGAGGTTCAGCTTCACCACCCGCTCGAAGGAGAAGATGACGTCCTCCCCGCGCACCGGGTTCCCCGAATGGAAGGTCGCGTCGCGGAGCTGGAAGGTGATGGTCTTGTTCTCGGCGTCGATGTCCCAGCTTTCGGCCAGGCCCGCGACAAGTTCCGTCGGGTCCTCGGCGTCATACTGGACGAGCCGGTCGTAGATGTTGGTCAAGAGCTCGCCGGCCGTGAACTCGTAGGCCTGCGCGGGGTCGAGCGAAATGATGTCGTCGATGTTCTGCGCCACGACGAGCATGTTGTCGGGCGTGGCCGCGTAGAGGGCGGGCGAGGCGAACGGGAGCGCGAACACGCTCGCGAGCAGGGCGGTGCGTAAGGCTTTCATCTTTGGTCTCCTGTTGGGTTGGCGAACGCCGGGTCTTGTTCTGGGTCTCCCGGTCCGGCGTCGTTCGGGAAGATCTCGGGCGGGGGCATCGCGGGCGGGCGGGCGCCCTTCACCGGGAAGAAGGTCAGCCGCCCCACCCAGAGAAGCTGCGCCGTGCGCTCCCCCCGGTTCGCCCAGGCATGGAAACGGTTGCCCCGGTAGTGCAGGCTGTCCCCCGCCCGCATCACGAAGCGTTCGCCGTCGAGCGTGAAGTCGATCTCTCCGTCCATGACGTGGATGAACTCCTCGCCCTCGTGGCTCACGGTCTCGGACCGGTAGCCGGGGGGGACGTAGATCATGAAGGCCGACATCTCGTGGGTCGGAATGTCGGCCCCGATCTTCTCGTAGGCCTGCGTCGCCCCGTCGAGCGAGAAGCGGCGGCGGTCCCCGGCGCGGACGAGCGAGTCCGACACCGTCGGCATCGCCACGAAGTAGTCGAGCCCCACGCCGAGCGACCGCCCGATCTGGGCGAGCGTGCCGAGCGTGGGGGTGACGTGGTCGCGTTCGATCTGGCTCAGGTAGCTGACCGACACGCCCGCCTTGTCGCTGAGGTCCTGCAGCGTCATCCCGAGCGTCCGGCGGCGCGAGCGGATCAGCGGGCCGACGCTCGGCTCCGTGGCGGAGGCGGTGTCTGGGGGAGGGGGAGGGGGAATCGGTCTTCCTCCGGAGAGCGAGAACATTTGTGCGGAGTTTGAAAAATTTTTTTGATCTCGTCAAAATGAAATGTAATGTGACGGCGTCCAAGGGGTGACTTCCGGCAATGAGCGTGAGTTCCGAGCCTGATTCCGCCGCCCGGGTGCCGTCGCACAACCGGGGCCGTCGGGGCGCGCGCGCCGGCGCGATCCTGAGCGGGCTCCTCATGGTGGCCGTCACCTTCCTCGGCCTGATGGCGATCACCTTCTTCATCGGCCGCATCATCCCGATCGACCCCGTCCTGTCGGTCGTGGGCGACCGGGCGAGCCAGGAAACCTATGACGCGATGCGGCTCAAGATGGGGCTCGACCAGCCGCTGATCGTGCAGTTCGGCACCTACGTGGGCAGCGTGCTTCGCGGCGACTTCGGCATGTCGATCACCACCGGCCGCCCTGTGGCCGATGACCTGATCCGCGTCTTCCCCGCGACCTTCGAGCTTGCGACCATCGGGATCCTGATCGGCGTGGCGCTGGGCCTGCCGATGGGCGTGCTCGCCGCCTACCGGCAGGGAACCTGGGTCGACCAGACGATCCGGGTCCTCGGCCTCATCGGCTATGCGGTGCCCGCCTTCTGGCTCGCGCTCGTGGCGCTTGCGGTCTTCTACGCAGGGTTAGGGTGGGCCGCGCCGCCCGGGCGGATCAGCATCTTCTACGACGGGCTCGTGCCGGTGCGGTCGGGCGTCCTCCTCCTCGATGCCGCGCTCGACGGGCAGTGGGACGTGTTCCGGAACGCGGCGCACCACCTCGTCCTGCCCGCGCTGATCCTAGGCTTCTACAGCCTCGCCTACATCTCGCGCATGACGCGCTCGCTCATGCTCGACCAGCTCGGGCAGGAGTATCTCACGACCGCCCGCGTCAAGGGCGTGAGCGAGTGGCGCGTGGTCTGGGTCCACGCCTTCCGGCCGATCCTCGTGCCCATCGTCACGGTGATCGGGCTCTCCTACGCCGCGCTCCTCGAAGGGTCCGTGCTGATCGAGACGGTGTTCTCCTGGCCGGGGCTCGGGAGCTACCTGACGACCGCGCTCCTCAACGCCGACATGGCGGCGGTAATGGGGGCCACGATCCTGATCGGCGCGATCTTCGTCATCATCAACCGGCTGTCCGACCTCCTCTACGGCGTCCTCGACGCGCGGAGCCGGTCGCGATGAGCCGCGCCGTCGACTGGCTCACCGACACCGCCCCCGCCTCGCGGATGCAGGCGAACCTCGGGCGGGCGTATGCGCTGACCGGCGCGCTCCTGCGCAACCCGCTGGCGGCTGTGGGCATCGTCATCATCGTGGCGCTCATCCTCGCCGCGATCTTCGCGCCGCTGATCGCGCCTTATGCGCCCAACGCGCAGAACCTCGCCAACCGGCTCATGCCGCCGTCGGGAGCGCACTGGATGGGCACGGACGAGCTCGGGCGGGACATCTTCTCCCGCGTGATCTACGGCGCGCGGATCACGCTGATGATCGTGATCCTCGTGGCGGTGATCGCGGCGCCCGTCGGCCTGATCGTGGGGGCGGTGGCGGGCTATGTCGGCGGCTGGACGGACCGGATCCTCATGGGAATCACCGACATCTTCCTGTCGATGCCGAGGCTGATCCTCGCGCTCGCCTTCGTGGCGGTCCTCGGGGCGGGGATCGAGAACGCGGTGATCGCCATCGCGCTGACCGCATGGCCGCCCTACGCCCGCATCGCGCGGTCGGAAGTGCTGACCTTCCGCAACTCGGAGTTCATTGCCGCCGTGGAGCTTCAGGGCGCCTCCTCCACCCGGATCGTGCTCAGGCACATCCTGCCGCTCTGCACGTCGTCGATGATCATCCGAGTCACCATCGACATGGCGGGGATCATCCTGATCGCGGCGGGCCTGGGCTTCCTCGGTCTCGGCGCGCAGCCGCCGTTGCCCGAATGGGGCGCGATGGTGTCGCGCGGGCGGAGCTACATCCTCGACCAGTGGTGGGTCGCCACCATGCCGGGCTTCGCCATCATCCTCGTGAGCCTCGGCTTCTGCTTCCTCGGCGATGGCCTGCGCGACGTCCTTGACCCCAAGCACGGGGGCAACCGGTGACGCCGCTTCTCGAGGTCGAAGACCTGCGCGTCTCCTTCCCCGGCCGTCAGGGCCGGGTCGAGGCGGTGCAGGGCGTGAGCTTCACCTTGGGGCGCGAACGCCTTGGGATCGTTGGGGAATCCGGATCAGGCAAGTCGCTCACCGGCCGGTCGATCCTGCGTCTGATCCGTCCGCCGGGGCGGATGACGGCGAAGGCGATGCGCTTCGACGGGACTGAGCTCACCACGCTCTCCGAACGCGGCATGCGCGCGATCCGGGGCGCGCGCATTTCGATGGTCATGCAGGACCCCAAGTTCTCGCTGAACCCGGTGATGACCGTGGGCGACCAGATCGCCGAGGTGCTTTTCGTCCATGGCCGCGCGAAGGGCCGGCGCGAGGCGGCGACCCGCGTGGCCGAGATGCTCGACAAGGTGCGCATCACGGACCCCGAGCGCGTGGCGCGGCTCTACCCGCACGAAGTCTCGGGCGGCATGGGCCAGCGGGTGATGATCGCGATGATGCTGATCCCGGAGCCGGACATCCTGATCGCGGACGAACCCACCTCCGCGCTCGACGTGAGCGTGCAGGCGCAGGTGATGGACCTGATCGACGGGCTGATCCGCGAGAAGGGGATGGGCCTGATCCTCATCAGCCACGACCTCGACCTCGTCGCGCGTTACTGCGACCGGATTCTGGTGATGAACGCCGGGCGCGTTGTGGAGGAGTGCCGGGCAGGCGAGCTTGCCCGGGCGCAGCATCCCTACACACGCGGGCTCCTCGCGGCGGCGCCGCGCATGAACGAGACGCGCGAGGTGCTCCCCGTGCTCGACCGCCGCGCGTGGGAGGGGACATGAGCGCGCTCGCCCTCCGCGACCTGACCATCGGCTACGGGGGCGACCCCGTGGTGCGGGGCGTCACGCTGGACATCGCGGAAGGCGAAAGCTTCGGACTCGTGGGCGAATCCGGGTCGGGCAAGTCCACCGTGCTCAAGGCCGTCGCAGGGCTCGCCACAGACTGGACGGGCCAGATCGAGGTGCTGGGCGCACCCCGCGGCCACAAGCGCGACCGCGCCTTCGCGCGGACCTGCCAGATGGTGTTCCAGGACCCCTACGGCTCGCTCCACCCCCGCAAGACGGTGGACGACGCGCTGGCAGAGCCGCTCGCCATCCACGGGATTGGAAACCGCGCGGCGAAGGTGGAGGAGATGCTGGCCGCCGTCGGGCTCGACCGCCGCTTCCGCTTCCGCTTTCCGCACCAGCTGTCCGGCGGGCAGCGGCAGCGGGTGGCCATCGCGCGGGCGCTGATGCTCGAGCCGCGCATCCTGCTCCTCGACGAACCGACCTCGGCGCTCGACGTGAGCGTGCAGGCGGAAATCCTGAACCTTCTCAAGAGGCTCCGGGCCGAACAGGGGCTGACCTACCTGCTCGTCACCCACAACCTGCACGTCGTGGCGTTCCTCTGCGACCGGCTGGCGGTCATGCGCCACGGGCAGGTGGTGGAGGTGGCCGGGGTCGAGGCCCTCCGGCAGGGGCGCTTTGCACATCCGTATTCGCAGGAACTCTACGACGCATCCGGAGGACGCGATGAGCGACGCGCGGCAGGTTGAGGCGTTCGAGGCGGCGCTGGCGCGGGCGGAGACCCCCGAGGCGGCCTTCGCCGCGCTGGAGCGGCTTGCCCGGGACACGGTGGGCGTCCGGCTCTTCACGGTGATGACGCTCGACATGGGGGCGATGCTGGCGCGGCGCGCCTACACGAGCCATCCGGCCGAATACCCGACCTCGGGCACCAAGCCCATCGAGCCGAACCCATGGTTCGCGCAGGTGGCGGAGCGCCGGGAACCGTTCGTCGCCAACACCTTGGACGACATCGCTCAAGTATTCCCCGACCACGCGCTCATCGGCTCGCTGGGCTGCGGGGCGGTGATCAACCTTCCGGTGGTGGAGGATGCGCGGGTCATGGGCACGGCCAACCTCCTCGACGCGGAAGGGCGCTACACGCCCGACGTAGCCGCGCGGGCGAGGGCGATCCTCTCCGCGTCGGCCGCGGCCACCTTCGCCCGTGCGCGTGCCTTCACGGGGCAGGACGCCCGTCCAGAATAATGTGCGATAGAAGAACATTAGTGCGTGTTTCTGCTGCCAAAGGAGTCGACAGAATCTCGAATCTCACGGTAAGGTGACATGCAGAACATCTGTTCGCATGACGCACACGACCCCGCGGTGACGCGGGCAAGAAGAAACCACCCAACCAACATGGAGACACACTCGTGAGACAGATCGGACTAGCTCTGGTCGCCTCCGCGCTCATGGCCGTCGGAGCGGCCCAGGCGCAGGAGGTGCTGACCATCGGCGTACGGTCGGAGGCGAGCTCGCTCGACCCCCACTGGACCCAGCTTTCTGCCGACCTTCAGGTGCAGGAGCACATCTTCGAACACCTCGTCGACCTCGACTCGAACTCGCAGCCGATCCCCGGCCTCGCGGTGTCCTGGGCGCCCATTGACGAGACCACCTGGGAGTTCAAGCTTCGCGAGGGCGTGACCTGGCACGACGGCGAGGCGTTCAACGCCGACGACGTCATCTTCTCCTTCGACCGGCTCCGCGCCGGGATCGAGGGTGCGCCGGCCAGCCCCGCTTTCCAGCTCGCCAAGGGCGGCAAGGAATGGACGAAGGTCGACGACTACACCGTTCACATCACGACGGAAGGTCCGTACCCGACCATGGCCGAGGACCTCGCCATGCTGCCCATCGTGGCCCAGCATGTGACCGAGGGAAAGACGGCCTCCGTCGATTTCAACTCGGGCGCCGCCGCCATCGGGACCGGCCCCTTCATGTTCGAGGAGTTCAGCCCCGGCAACCGCGTCACCGTCGTCAAGAACCCCAACTGGTGGGGCGGCGATGCAGGCTGGGACCGCGTGGTCTTCCGCCCCGTCGGCGAGGAAAGCGCGCGGCTCGCGGCGCTCCTGAACGGTGATGTCGACATCATCGACTATCCGCCGACTGTCGACCTGCCGCAGCTCGAGGCCAACCCTGACTTCACCGTCAGCACCATCGCCTCGGACCGGCTCATCTACATGATGCCCTCCTACCGGCACATGGAGCCCTTCATCACCGCCAATGACGGCAGCGCGATGATGAACCCGCTCCGAGACTGGCGGGTGCGGAAGGCGCTGAGCCTCGCCATCAACCGCGAGGCCATCCGCGACCGCATCATGGGCGGAGCGTCGCTGCCCACGCGCAACATCGTGCCCCCGGGCTTCTTCGGCTACGTCGAAGAGCTGGAAGCCGACCCCTACGACCCCGAGGCGGCGAAGGCGCTTCTGGCCGAGGCGGGCTACGGCGACGGGTTCCGCATGACGATCCAGGGCCCCAACGACCGCTACATCAACGACGCCCGCATCATCGAGGCGGTGGCCCAGTTCTGGACCCAGATCGGCATCACCACCGACGTCGACACCATGCCGCGCAACATCTTCTTCTCGGACCTGATCCGGGGCGGAGCGGACACCTTCCCGGGTTTCGACAGCCCGAAGTTCTCCATGTCGATGACCGGCTGGGGCACGGTGGCGGGCGAGGCGACCTATACCGTCTCGGGCATCCTCGAGACCTACAACGCGGCAACAGGCGGCGGGAACGGCAACTTCGGCCGCTACTCCAACCCCTCGATCGACGCCAGATCGGTGCGCGCCAAGCAGACCATCGACCGCGACGCGCGGCTCGTCCTTCTCCAGGAGGCCACACGCATGGGGATGGAGGACTACGCGTTCATCCCGATCCATTTCCAGGTGAACAAGTGGGCGATGTCGGCGAACCTCGAGCATACGCCGCGCACGAACGAGCGCACGCTCGCCACCGAAGTGAAGCGCGTCGAGTGACGGGCTGAGACGGCGGGCGAGGCGGAGATACGATGGCCGAGTTCATCCTCAGACGCATCCTGCAGGCGGTCCTCGTCCTGTTCGTGATGACGCTTCTGGTGTTCTTCGGCGTCAACGTGATCGGGAACCCGGTCTACATCTTCGCCTCGTCCGAATGCAATCAGGCCTGCCTGAACGCGATCATCGCGGACCTCGGGCTGGACCGGCCGATCTGGGAACAGTACCTCCTGTTCCTCCAGAACCTCGTCCAGGGCGACCTCGGCCGCTCCTTCACCCACGGCGTCCCGGCCATGAGCCTGATCTGGGAACGCTTCCCTGCCACGCTGGAACTCGCGCTCGCGGCACTCGTGCTGGCGGTGGGGATCGGGCTTCCGATGGGCATCTACGCAGGGCTCAGGCCGGACAGCTGGATCTCGAAGGGGATCATGGGCTTTTCGATGCTGGGCTTCAGCGTGCCGATCTTCTGGATCGGGCTCATCCTGATCCTCGTCTTCTCCGTCCGGCTCGGCTGGTTCCCGGCCATCGGGCGCGGCGACCTTGTGGAGGTGATGGGCGTGCGCGTGAGCTTCCTCACCCTCGACGGCCTCCGTCACCTCGCGATGCCCGCCTTCACGCTGTCGCTCATCATGATGGCGATGGTGATCCGTCTCACCCGGGCGGGGATGCGCGAGGTGCTGCACGCCGACTACATCCGTTTCGCCCGCGCCAACGGCATCCGGGAAAGCCGGGTGATCGGGGTGCATGTGCTGAAGAACATCCTCATCCCCATTGTCACCGTGCTGGGGATGGAATTCGGCGGCGTCATCGCCTTCGCGGTCGTCACCGAAAGCATCTTCAGCTGGCCCGGCGTCGGCAAGATGCTGATCGACGCCATCGCCGTGCTCGACCGGCCGCTGATCGTGGCCTACCTCATTTTCGTCGTCGTGATGTTCGTCGCGCTGAACCTCTTCATCGACATTCTCTATTCCCTGCTCGACCCGCGCGTCCGCGTCGGAGGCCAGTCGTGAGCCTCGCCGACACGCCCGCCCGCCGCCCCTCGCGGCTCGGCCTCTTCGTGGCCGAGTTCCTGTGCGTGCCTTCAGCCACCATCGCGCTCGCCGTGTTCGTGGCCATGTCGCTCGCCGCCGTGCTCGCGCCGTGGATCGCGCCGCAGGACCCTTACGACCTCCGGTCGGTGTCGATCCTCGACAATCTCATCCCGCCGGGGGAGCAGGCGTTCTCCGGCATGACCCACTGGTTAGGCACGGACGGGCAGGGGCGGGACATGCTGTCGGCCATGCTCTACGGGCTCAGGATCTCGCTGCTGGTCGGCCTCGCCTCGGGCGCCATCGCGCTGGTCGTGGGGACCGTCGTCGGCCTCGTCGCCGCCTTCCGGGGCGGCTGGGTCGACGCGATCCTGATGCGGATCGTGGACCTCCAGCTGAGCTTCCCCACGATCCTCGTGGCGCTGATCCTGCTGGTGCTGCTGGGGCGCGGCGTGGACAAGATCATCTTCGCCCTCGTCGTCGTGCAATGGGCCTACTTCGCGCGCACCGTGCGGGGCGTGGCGCTCGTCGAAGGCTCGCGCGACTACGTGGACGCGGCGCGGGGGCTGAGGCTCCCGCCGCTCCGCATCCTCCTGCTGCACATCCTGCCGAACTGCCTGCCCACGATGCTCGTCGTCGCCACGATCCAGATGGCGCAGGCGATCTCGCTGGAAGCCACGCTCTCCTTCCTAGGCCTCGGCCTGCCGCCCACGCGGCCCTCGCTCGGTCTCCTGATCGCGAACGGGTTCGACTACCTCTACAGCGGCCGCTGGTGGATCAGCGTGCTGCCGGGCCTCGTCCTCCTCGTCCTCATCGTCAGCGTCAACGTCCTCGGCGACCGGATGCGCGACGTCCTGAACCCGCACCTGAGGGGCTGAGGCGTGGAGACCGTCCTCGACATCCGCGGCCTTCAGACCGCGTTCCACATCGGCGGGCGGGACGTCCGCGCGCTCGACGGGATCGACCTGACCGTCGGGCGGGGCGAGATCGTGGCGCTTGTCGGCGAAAGCGGGTCGGGCAAGTCGATCACCGGCTATTCGATCACGCGCCTCCTCTCGCCGCCGGGGCGCGTCACGGGGGGCGAGGTGCGGCTTGGCGGCGTGGACCTTTTGGGCCTGACGCCCGAGGAGATGCGCCGCGTCCGGGGCCGCCGGGTCGCGATGATCTTCCAGGACCCGATGATGACGCTGAACCCGGTCCTGCGCATCGAGACGCAGATGACCGACGCGCTCCGCGCGCACGAAAGCGTCAGCCGCCGCGCCGCCCGCGCCCGCTGCATCGCCGCGCTCGAGGAGGTCGGCATCGCCGCGCCCGAGGAGCGGCTGCGCGCCTATCCGCACCAGCTGTCGGGCGGCATGCGCCAGCGCGTCGCCATCGCCATCGCGCTCCTCCACGGACCGGAGGTCGTGATCGCAGACGAGCCCACCACCGCGCTCGACGTGACGATCCAGGGGCAGATCCTGTCGGTCGTGCAACGGCTCTGCCGCGAGAAGGGGACGGCGCTCATCTGGATCACCCACGACCTTGCCGTCGTGGCCGGGATCGCCGACCGCATCGCGGTGATGTACGCGGGCCGGATCGTGGAGCAGGGGCCGGTGGACGCCATCCTCGACGCTCCCGCGCACCCCTACACGCGCGGCCTCATCGACAGCGTCCCGGCCTCGCACCCGAAGGGCGTGCGCCTGCCGCAGATCCCCGGGCGGATGCCGTCGCTGACCGAACTTCCGCCCGGCTGCGCCTTCGCGCCGCGCTGCCCGCGCGCCACCGCCGCCTGCGCCGTCCCGCCGCCGACTATCGAGGTCGCGCCGGGGCGCGTCGCCGCCTGCATCCACTCCCTCCTCCGGTCGGAGGCCGCATGACCGCGCCGCTCCTCGAGGCGAAGGCCCTCACCAAGGTCTTCGGCGGACAGGCGGGCGTCCTCACCCGCGCGCTCGCCGCCGTGCGCCTTTCCCCGCGCCCGCGCGCCGTCCGCGCCGTGGATGGCGTCAGCTTTTCCCTCCCGCGCGGCAAGGTGCTGGGGGTCGTGGGCGAATCCGGCTGCGGGAAATCCACGCTCGGCCGCATGGTCGCGGGGCTCGTGAAGCCCTCGGGCGGGGAGATCCTGCACGACGGCCGCCCCGGCACGGCCTCGGGCCTCGACCGGCAGATGATCTTCCAGGACCCGTTCTCGTCCCTCAACCCCCGCATGCGTGTGGGCGAACTGATCGGGGAGGCGCCGCGCGTTCATCACATCGTCTCCACGGGCGACCTGCGCGGTTACGTCGACAGCCTCATGGATCGCTGCGGCATCGACCCCGGCGTGCGCGAACGCTTCGCCCACCAGTTCTCGGGCGGCCAGCGCCAGCGCATCGGCATCGCCCGCGCGCTCGCGGTGAAGCCCGAGCTTCTCGTCTGCGACGAAGCCGTCTCCGCGCTCGACGTCTCGATCCAGGCGCAGATCGTGAACCTCTTCATGGACCTGCGCGAGGAGTTCGGGCTCACCTACCTCTTCATCAGCCACGACCTCGGCGTGGTCCGCCACGTCGCGGACCGCATCATCGTGATGTACCTTGGACGCGTCGTGGAGGAGGGCCCGGCGGAGGAGCTCTTCGACCGCCCGAACCACCCCTACACCAAGGCGCTGATCGACGGCGTCCCCCGGCTCGACCGCCGCCGCGTGGTCTACGAGCCCGTGAAGGGCGACATGCCCTCCCCGCTCGACCCGCCTTCGGGCTGCCACTTCCACCCGCGTTGCCCCTTCGCGATGGCCCGCTGCCGGACGGAGGCGCCCGCCCTGCGCGAGATCGCGCCCGGCCGCCGCGCGGCCTGCCACCTGAACGACACGCCCTGAAATGCCGAGGAGAACGACATGGCCAGCTACAAGGACAGGATGACGAAGTACCGCGAGGTGATCGCGGGCAAGGCGGAGCTGGTCTTCGTCCCCTTCGGGACGGACCTCGACTACCTGACGGGGCTGCACCGCGACATTCCGAACTGGGGGCGGAACCTCCACCCCGGCATGTGGCTCGAAGGCGCTTGGATCAGCCCGAACCACGAGCCCATCTTCACGCTGCCCCGCATGACGGCCGAATTCGGCTCCACCGGCGGGATCGAGGGACAGGACGTCCGCGTCCTCGGCGACTGGGACGACCCGCGCGAGATGGTGAAGGGCATCCTGAAGGAGTTCGGCATCAAGGCCGGCGCCCGCATCGCGACAAGCGACGACGCCGAGGCCGAGAGCCTGATGGAGCTCCAGCGGCTCGTGCCGGGGGCCGAGTTCGTCTCGGCCACGCATCTCCTGCGGCACCTCCGCGTCATCAAGGACGCGGACGAGATCGAGACGATGCGCGCGGCGGGCAAGATCACGGAGGCCGCCTTCGCCGATGTGGTGAAGCAGCTGAAGATCGGGATGACGGAACTCGACATCGTGGCCGAGGTCGACTTCCAGATGAAGCGCCACGGCTCTTTGGGTCCGTCCTTCACCACCTCGCTCTACAACACCGGGCCGAACCACCCGATGCTGTTCGGGCGGCGGCTGAAAAGCTGGCCGCGTGTGCTGACCGCGCCGGTCTCCGTGCTCTTCGACTTCGGCGCGGTCCATGACGGGATGTGCTACGACTTCGGCCGCACCGTGAGCTTCGGGGCGCCGAACGCGGAGCAGGTGAAGGTGCACAGGCTCATCATGGACAGCCAGAAGGCGGGCATCGAGGCGCTGAAGGCCGACGAGATCACCTGCGCCGAGGTCGACGCCATCGCGCGGGCGGTGATCGAGGATGCGGGTTACGGCTCGAAGTTCCGTCACCGGCTGGGCCATGCCATCGGCTGGGACGTGCACGAGCCGCCGTTCCTGACGAAGGGCGACGAGACGGTGGTGCGCGAGGGGATGATCTTCACGGTCGAGCCCTCGATCTTCCAGGACGGCGACTTCTCGGCCCGCGTGGAGGACTGCATCGTCGTCCGCCCCGGCGGCGGCGAGGCGCTGACGAAGGGCTGGCAGGACCTCATCGTCATCGAATGACGCAGGCGGCCCTTCCGCCCGCGCGGCGGAAGGGCCATGCTGCGCCCCGGGGAGGCGCCAGATGACCGACACCCGGACCCTGATCGACACCGCCGCCATCACGGCCGTGCTGACGAATTACTGCCGCTTCCTCGACCGGATGGACCTTACCTCCTTGGGCCGGCTCTTCACGCCCGATGCGAAGGTCATCTACGGGCCGGACCCGCGCCTTGTCGCCGACGGGCGGGACGCGCTCATGGCCTCGCTCGCCCGCATGTGGCGCTGGAAGCGGACGGCGCATCACCTTGCCAACGTGCGGGTCTGGGTGGAGGGCGACACGGCCACCGCTGAAAGCGCCGTCCATGCCTGGCACGAGGCGGCGGACGGGTCGGATGCGGAGATCTTCGGTCTCTACCACGACCGTCTGGTGCGGGCGGGCGACGGCTGGCTCATCGCCGAGCGGCGGATGGAGATGCAGGGCTCCCGCGGCGGCTTCCGCGTGCCGATCCCGCCCGCGCACCGCGAAGCGCCACCGCTCGGCTGGACGCCGCCCGAGGGGCTCGACCGTTAGGCCCGGCGCAGCCGCCGCGCGCCCCAGAGCACCAGCGCGAGGCCAACGACGATCAGCCCCGACACCACCGTCCCGATCACCGCCACCGACGGCACGAGCGGCGAGTAGTTCGTGGCCGTGCGCGAGAAGAGCCAGACGGGCAGGGGCGTGTCCGCGCCCGAGGTGTAGACCGAGAGCGGCAGGTTCGACCATGACAGGAGGAACGCGAAGAGCGCGCCCGAGAAGATGCCGGGCCAGAGCTGCGGCAGCGTGATCTCTCGCACCACCTGCCAGCGCGAGGCGCCGAGGTCGGCCGCCGCCTCCTCCTGCGCCGTGTCGTAGCCGAAGAAGCGGATCGAGACGACGAGCGTCACGATCGGCACGATCCAGACGAGATGGGCGACGATCGCCGTCTTCCACGAGGGCGTCAGCCCCACGGCGGTAAAGGAGAGAAGGAGCGCCAGCCCCAGCACCGGCTGCGGGAAGAAGATTGGCAGGACGAGGACGCGCTGGAACAGGCTCCGTCCCCGCCAGTCGTAGCGTGCGAAGGCCACGGCGCCGAGCGTGCCGAGGATCACGGCGAAGATCACCACCCAGACGGCAATGCTGAGCGAAATCATGTGGATCTGCCACGTCGTGAAGGAACCCAGCGCCTCGCGGTAGGCATCGAGCGTCCAGACCTTGTGCGGAAAGCGCATGTAGCGGGTGTTCGCGAGCGAGGCGAGGACGACCGAGACGATGGGGATGTAGAGGAACGCGAGGATCGCGACGATCCAGAGCGTGCGGAGAAGGGGGGCGAGGCGGCTGTCGGTCATCTGCGCGTCAGACGGTTGAGGTCGAGCCGGGCGAGCACCGGCAGGACGATGGCCGCCGTCACCGCGATCACCATGACGGTCAGCGCCGCGCCCATCGGCCAGTCCTGCGCGTAGTTGAAGCGCTGCTCGATGGCGGCGGTGACGACCGTCACGGCGCGGCCCCCAAGGATCGCGGCCTCCGCGTTCGCGCCGAGCGCGAGGACGAAGGTGAGAAGCGCCCCGATCATCAGCCCCGGAAGCGCCAGCGGCAGTTCGACCTCGCGGAACACCTGCCACTGGTTCGCGCCAAGGTCGCGCGCGGCCTCGATCCGGTCCTGCGGGATGAGGCTGATGCCGAGGATCAGGGGGAAGAGCATGAAGGGCAGGTGGATGTAGACCATTCCAACGAGCGCGGCTTCCCAGGTGTTCAGGATCGACCCGATCCGGATGCCGAACACCGCGTCGAGCGTGCCGGCGAGGATACCGGCCCGCGGCATCATGAAGACGTTCATCCCGAAGAGCCGCACGCTTTCCGAGATGAAGATCGGCAGCGCGATCAGCGCCGAGACGACCGAGGCCCACTTGCCCGCGTGGCGGTGGAGGATCACGGCGGCGGGCCAGGAGATCAGCGCCGTGACCACGGTTGTAATCCCCGCGCCTATGAGCGACCACATGAGGGGGCGCCCGTAACCCTCGGAGAGCGCAGCCGTATAGTTCCGGGCCGTGAAGTCCCCGCCAAGGTTGAAGGTCCGCGGCGGCATGAAGCTGTACCACGTCACGATGACGATGGGCATGGCAAAGCAGGCCAGCAGGAACAGGACCACCGGCAGCGCGAACCAAGGCCCCGGGTTGCGCGTCATTCGTCGACCCACGCGATGTCGGAGGGGGAGAAGGCGAAGGCGTGGGTCGTGCCGGGCGCGAAGGCCGCCGCGTCGCCCGCCACCTCCGAAATCAGCGTCGCGCCCGAGGGCGCGCGCAGGTGCAACTGGCTCCGTGAGCCGAGCATGAGGTGCTGGGTCACGGTCAGCTCCGCCCCGATCCCGTCCGCACCGGGCCGCAGCGCCTCGGGCCGGACGACGGCGTAGCGGCGGGCGTGGCCGGGCGCCGGTTGATCGAGGTCGGCGAAGCGGCCATGCTCCACTTCGAGGATGTTCACCTCGCCCATGAAGCTCGCCACGAAACGGTTTGCAGGCGAACGATAAATCTCCGCCGGCGTCCCGATCTGGATGATGTGCCCCGACCGCATGATCGCGATCCGGTCCGACATCACCATCGCCTCCTCGAGGGAGTGCGTGATGTAGACGAAGGTCCGCCCCGTGCGCTGGTGCAGGTCCTTCAGCTCCACCTCCAGCGTCTTGCGCAGGCGGTAGTCGATGGCGGACAGCGGCTCGTCGAAGAACAGGATCTCGGGGTCGGACGCGAAGGCGCGGGCTAGCGCCACGCGCTGTCTCTCTCCGCCCGAACACTGGGTCGTGGCACGGGTGTAGTAGCTCTCAGGGAGCCGCACGAGACGCAGCAGCTCCAGCGCGCGCTGTTTGCGAAGATCGGGCGCCACACCCTTCATCTTCATGGCGAATTCAATGTTCTCGCCCACCGTCCTGTGGTCGAAGAGCGCGAGCGACTGGAACACCATCGCGGTGGGCCGCCGGTTCGCGGGGATCGCCGTGATGTCCTGCCCGCGCAGCATCAGCCGCCCGCCCGTCGGCGCCTCCAGTCCCGCGAGAAGCCGCACCAGCGTCGACTTCCCCGATCCCGAAGGCCCCACGATGGTCAGGAACTCGCCCTCGGGGATGTCGAGGGAGACGCCGGCCACCGCCCGCGTCTCCCCGAAGGTCTTGGTCAGGCCGGCCAGCGACAGGATCACCGGCCGGTCGTCTTGTGCGGTCTTCGTCGTCATCCCCGCTGGCGCATGGCCGCGGAGTAGATGTCGTAGAGCCGGTCGTAGTCGGGCACGATGTCGAACTCGACGGCGTTGGCGATCCGCTGGTCGAACTCGTCCCACTGGATCGCGGCGAGCTCCTCGGCCGAGAAGCGCGACATGAGCTCGGGGTTCGCCATCTGGCTCACCGGCTGGAGGTTGCCGTTCCCGCGCGCGACAAGCTCGGCCGCGTCCACCGTCGTGATGAACTCGAGCCAGTCGAAGGCGTTCGGGTGCAGGTCGGGGTTCGCCACGGCCGAGTTGACCTCGATCCAGTTGATCCCGCCCTTGCCGTCCGCGGGACCGGAGTTCGGCGTGATCGCGTAAAGCTCCGTCACGCCTTCGAGCCGCGCGGCCGCGGTCGTGTAGGTGCCGCCCGTGAAGTAGAGGTCGATCTCGCCGTTCAGGATCGCCTGGTTCAGCTGCACGAAGTCGGTCGTGATGAGCGCCGCGTTCTGGATCCAGTTGTTGGCGGTTTCCTCGAACTTCGCCACCTCGTCATCGGTCTTGACGCGGAACGGGTGGATGCCCGCGCCCATGCAGATGTCCATGACGTTCCAGTCCTCGTAGGCGAGGATGCCGTAGCGGCCCGCGAAGTCGGGGTTGTTGAACAGATCCCAGCCCTCGTCCATGGCGAGCGCGGGCGAGATCACGTCGGGGTTCACCACGAAGTCGAAGGTCTCGTAGCGCTGCACGACGCCGAGGATCTCGGTCTGGTCCTCGTTCATCGCCCACCGGTACGGCAGGTGGAACTTCTCCTTCATCTGCGCATAGATCGGGTCGAACCGGTCCCGCGGCAGCGGCACGATGAGACCCGCCGGGTACATCACGTCCCGCGCCCAAGGGTTGTTCACGTTGATGAAGTCCCACACCGCCGTCTCGCCCGCGCGGAGCCGGTTGACCGACGTGGGGTCCGAGATGTGGATCTCGTAGCGCACGTCGACGCCGGTCTGGTTCCGCCAGAGATTCAGCAGGTTCGGATCGGCATAGGCGTCCCATGTCAGGAGCGACAGCGGCCGCGTCTGGGCCGAGGCCATGCCCGGCAGGCTCGCCGCCGCGATTCCTGCGCCCACACCTTGCAGGAACCGGCGGCGGGCCAAGGAGTGCTGCATCGGGGTCCTGAGGGGGTTCCGCGCGGCCATGGCGCGGAGCATCCGTGTCTTGTCCATCTATCGCTCCCTGTTCAGATGGCGAACTTTTATTCGCATAGCGCGCATTTTGGGTTGCCTGACGGCTGTGTCAATACGTGGCCGCGTAGGCCGCGAACCTTTCGGCATCCGACAGGGTCTCGACATGCGCGAGCTCGCCCTTCTTGTGGGCAGCGTAGATCGCGGGCATCCGGTCGGGCAGCGTTCCGAGAAATGCCGTGTCGTCCATCAGGTCGTCCAGTGCCGCGCCAAGGGAGTCCGGAAGCCTGCGGAGCCCGCGTGCCTGAAGCTGGGCCGGAGACAGGAGGCTCAGGTCCTCCGCCGTGGAGGGCGCGGCGGCGAGACCGGCCTCAATCCCGAGGGTGCCCGCCGCGACGACGGCGGCAAGTGCGAGATGCGGGGAGGCGGCGGCGTCGGCCGCGCGGAACTCCACGTTGAACTGGCGGGCGCGGTCTGCGGGATCGGTGGCCGTGACGGGGCAGATGCGGATGCCCGCCTCGCGGTCCTGCCGCCCGAGGTTGTTGAACGCCGCGCTCCAGCGGTGGGGGACAAGGCGGAGGCAGGAGATGGCGCTTGGCGCCGTGAAGGCCGAGACGGCGTTGAGGTGTGCGAGCACGCCCGCGATGAAGGCGGAGGCGGTGGCGGAAAGTCCGTCCTGACCGGCCGGGTCATGGGTCACGGGGCGGTCGCCGTCCCAGAAGCTCAGGTGGATGTGGACGCCGTTGCCCACGATGTCGGGCGCGCAAAGCGGCGAGAAGGTTGCCTGGAGCCCCATCGCGGTGGCAGTGGCGCGCGTCACCTCGCGCACGATCACCGCCTCGTCGGCCGCACGCAGCGCCGGGGCAGGGGGGAGCGTGATCTCCATCTGGTCCGGCCCGTATTCCCGCAGGAAGCTGTCGGGCGCGATCCCCGCGCCGTCGAGCGCGTCGAACAGCGCCTCCCCGAAGCGCTGGCGTTCGGCGAAGCCCGCAAGCGTGAAGGCGCGCGTCCCGCTGCCGCCCGGCAGCATGAACTCATGCTCGAAGGTCGCGCGGAGGTCGAGGCCCGAGACGGCGCGGAACCGGGCGAGCGCCCTCTTGAGGAGGCTCCGCGTGCAGCACTCCCACGGGGCTCCATCAAGCTCCGTGATGTCGCCGAGGAGGAAATGCAGCTTGCCGCCGCCGGGAAGCCCCGCATTCACCAACGTCTCCGGATCGGGCCGCAGGACGAGGTCGCCGAGCGCGCCGTAGGGCGACTCCGCGATGGTGTCGAAGCAGGTGATCTGGACGTTCGTGGGCGTCCAGCCGATCCCGCGCGCGACCTTGCGGTCGAGGTCCGTCGCCCGGAACCCCTTGCCCCGGACGAGGCCCGAGAAATCGCTCGTGCAGGCCATCATCAGCTCTGCCGCCATGCCGGAACACCCCTTGCTGCCCGCCCGCACTTTGTGAACAGATGTGCGGGATTGCAACGCGAATTGGCGGCGCGCGATGGCTTCCGACGTACTTCTCGGCCCGGACGATCCCGCGCCGCTCATCGAACGGGCAGGGGCGTCCGGATGGCTCGTGACGGTGGAGCACGCCGGCCGGGCGGTGCCGCGTGCCCTTGGGAGTCTCGGGTTGCCGCCGGGCGAGATCGACCGACACATCGGCTGGGACCCCGGGGCGCTCGCGCTCGGTCAGGCGCTGGCCGAACGTCTCGATGCCACGCTCTTGGGTCAGCCCTACAGCCGGCTCGTGATCGACTGCAACCGGCCGTGGGGCGCGCCGGACCTTGCGCCCGCCATCTCGGACGGCACCGTCGTTCCGGCGAACGAGGGCCTCACCGAAACCGACCTCCGCCGCCGCTGGGAGGCGATTTACGCGCCCTTCCACGCGGCCGTCGCACAGGCGGCGGATAAGGCGCGCGGCCTCCTCGCCGTCCACACCTACGACCCCCAGCGGCGGAGCGACGGGGCGGTGCGCCCCTGGCCCGTGAGCCTCCTCTGGCGGCAACCCAACCCGCTCGCAGACGGCCTCGCCCGCGCGCTCGCCCGCGAGGCGGCGGCGATCCCGCTCGGGATCAACCAGCCCTACGAGATCGAGGACGCCTCCGACTACACGATCCCCGTCCACGCCGAGCCGCGCCGCCTTCCGCATGTCCTGATCGAGGTGCGCAACGACCACCTCCGCACCCCCGCCGCCGTCGCCCTGATGGCCGACCTCCTCACCCGCGCCTGCCTGCATCCGGAGCCCCAATGAGCAGCCTGTTCCTCTCCACCACCTCCCGCGACATCCCGCTCGTCCCACAGCGGGCCGCGCTCCTCTTCATCGACGTGCAGAACTTCTCCTGCCACCCGGACGGCGCGGAATGGGCGGGCATGGACGCGGCCGAACTTTCCGAGAAGAAGGAGCCCTTCCTCCGTCAGATGCGGGAGGAGGTGCTGCCCCGGATGCGCCGCTTGCAGGAGGCCTGCCGGAAGGCGGGGGTCGAGGTGATGTACACCACCATCGAAAGCCTCACGAAAGACGGGCGCGACCGGAGCCTCGACTACAAGATCACCGGGTTCAACGTGCCCAGGGGCTCGTGGGACGGAAAGGTCGTGGACGAGATCGCGCCGGGCGAGGACGAGATCGTGCTGCCGAAGTCGTCGTCGTCGGTCTTCGTCTCCACGCACATCGACTACATCCTGCGGAACCTCGGGGTGCAGCAGCTCGTGCTGTCGGGCGTGCTGACCGACCAGTGCGTCGAAAGCGCGATCCGGGACGCCTGCGATCTGGGCTACCTTGTCACCCAAGTGACGGATGCCTGCGCGACCTTCACGCCCGCCCGGCAGGCGGCGTCGATCAACGCCATCAAGGGCTACTGCCGGCAGGTGACGACCGACCAGCTGATCGCGGAACTGGGCGTCTGATCAGGCGCGGATGACCCACGCGGCGAGCTCCGCGTGGGTCGGAAACCACACCGGCCCCCGCGCCTTCGCGTGTTCGATCAGCCGGTCGAGGATCCAGATGCGCGAGCGGTAGCCGATGACGAAGGGGTGGAAGGTCAGCTGGCAGACCCCGCCTTCGTCGAAGGCCATGTCGAACTCGCGGCGGAATATGTCGAAGACGGCCTCGAGCGGGGTGAAGGGCCGCGCGGGCGGCTCGCGATTGAAGAGGAGGTAGACGGCGTCGTCCCGCACCCAGTCGACGGGGATTTCCACCACGCCAGTGGGGCGGCCTTCCACTAGCAGCTCGTAGCAGGCGTCGTCGGCCATGAGGCTCGAGTCGTAGAGAAACCCCAGCTCCTCCACGAGCGGGATCGTGCTCGCGCTCAGGTCCCACTGCGCCGCGCGGTGCCCCACGGGACGCTGCCCGGTCATCGCCTCGAGCGCGTCGCGGGCGCGGAGCATGAGTTCCCGCTCCGTCGCGCGGTCGAGCTTCGAGGTGTTCTCGTGGATCCAGCCGTGGACGCCGATCTCGTGGCCGGCCTCCACAATTGGGTCGAGCGCCGATGGGTCGATCAGCCCCGACACCGCGGGGACGAAAAACGTAGCCCGCACGTCGTGGCGGGCGAGAGTGGCGAGGATGCGCGGTACGCCCTTGCGCCGCCCGTACTCGCCCCACGCCAGTCGCCCGATGGCGGCGCGGCCCGCGCCCATCTCGAATGTCTCGTGGTCGCAGTCGAAGGACAGCGCCACCGCGCAGTGCGCGCCGTCAGGCCATGCTTCCGGCTCCAGCGGCCGTCCCGCCCGGACGCGGGCGACGTCCCGGCGCCACTCCGCCTCCGGCGTCTCCCAGGGGCGGTCGGGGTTCACGCGCCCAGCACCTCGTCGACCGCGCCCTTGAGAGCATCCGCCACCATGTCCACCTCTTCCTTCGTGATGCAGAGCGGCGGCGCGAAGCCGATGATGTTCCCCTCGGGCATCGCCCGCGCGATCACGCCGCGCCGGGTCATGGCCTCCGAGATCTTCGGCCCCACCGTCATCGGGTCGAACCACTTGCGCGCCTTCGGGTCCTCCATGAACTCGACGGCGGCCATCAGGCCCACGCCCCGCACCTCGGCCACGTTCCGGTGCCCGCCCACGGCGCTCTTCAGCGCCTCCAGCAGATACGGCCCCGTCTCGGCCGCGTTCCGCACGAGCCCCATGCTGTCGATGAGCCCGAGCGTCGCCACCCCCGCCGCCGCGCTCACCGGGTGGGCCGAGTAGGTCCAGCCATGCGCGAGCGGGCCGAAGTCGTCCGACCCCTGCATGAGCACGTCGAACACCCGCTGCGAGATGATCGACCCCGAGAGCGGCGCATAGGCCGAGGTCAACCCCTTGGCGATCGTGATGAAGTCGGGCTTCAGCCCGAAGGTCTGCGACCCGAACATCTGCCCGGTCCGCCCGAAGCCCGTCACCACCTCGTCCGCGATGAGCAGGATGTCGTGCCGGTCGAGCACCTCCTGCACCCGCGCCCAGTAGCCCTCGGGCGGCGGGATCAGCCCGCCGGTGCCCATCGCGGGCTCGCCGATGAAGGCGGCGATGGTCTCCGGGCCTTCCCGCTCGATCATCGCCTCGAGCTCACGGATCAGGAAGTCGAGGAACTCGGCCTCCGTCATGTCGGCATCGGGCCGCCGCAGGTAGTGGGGCGCGTGGGTGTGCAGGAAACCGGGCAGCGGAAGATGGAAGCGCGCATGGTAGACGGCGAGGCCGGTGAGCGAGCCCGACACGAGCCCCGAGCCGTGATAGGCACGCCAGCGGGAGATGATCTTCCGCTTCTCGGGCTTGCCCCGCAGGATGTTGTAGTGCCAGGCGAGCTTCACATTCGTCTCGTTGGCGTCCGAGCCCGACAGCCCGAAATACACCCGCGCCATGTGGTCGGGCGCGCGGTCCATGATCATCTTGGCGAGCCGGATCGCGGGCTCGTTGCCGTGGCCAGCGAAGGCGTGGAAGAAAGCGAGCTTGTGGGCCTGTTCCGCGATGGCGTCCGCGATCTCGGTCCGCCCGTAGCCCGCGTTCACGCAGTAGAGCGCCGCGAAGGCGTCGAGGAAGCGGTTGCCGTCGCGGTCCTCGATGAAGACGCCTTCGCCCCCCGTCACGATCCGCCCCGGCACATCGCCGCGTGCGTGCTTGGCAGTGTGGGTCGTGGGATGGAGGAGGTGGTCGCGGTCCCAGGCCGCCAGTTCGTCGTTGATGTGGGGGTGAAGGGTCATATCAGGCTCTCCAGCCGCGTGTTCGCGATGAATTCGGGGACGCTCGCCTGGTTGGGGAGCATGAGGAGGAACGCCACGATCGCCGCCACCGTCTCGGGCGTGAGCCGTTCGGCCTTGGGCGTGACGCCGGGGAGATTGGCGATCAGGTCGGTGTCGGTGGCGCCGGGGCAGACGGCCGTCGCGCGCACGCCGTCGTCCCAGGCGGCGAAGCGGACGGCCTGGTTGAGGGCGAGGAGGGCGTGCTTCGTCATGGTGTAGCCGATGGAGACGCCCGCCCGGTAGCGCTTGGCGTCGGTCGAGGCGATGTTGATGACGCGGCCCGTGCCGGTCTTGCGCAGGTGCGGCAGGGCCTCGCGGATGAGGCGGAAAGGGGCTTTCACGTTGACGGCCCACATGGCGTCGAGGTCGTCCTCGCTGCCTTGCCCGAAGTCCACGAGCCGGAGGATGCCGGCGTTGTTGACGAGTGCGTCGAGGCGGCCGAAGCGCTCCACGGTGCCCGCGACCCAGGGCGCGGCGGTCGCGGGGTCGGTGGCGTCGAACCGGAAGGCGGCGAGGCGGCTGTCGGGTGCGGCGAAGCCCTCGGCCTGTGCGAGGTCCCGCAGGCCGAGCGAGACGGTCCAGCCGTCTTCTAGCAGCTTCCGCGTGATGGCCGCGCCGACGCCCCGGCCGCCGCCCGAGACCATCGCGACCTTCATCAGAAGAGCCCCTGATAGACGCCGCCGTCGTTCACGATGTTCTGCCCCGACATGAACCCCGCCTGCGCCGAGCAGAGGTAGGCGATGAGGTCGCCGCATTCGGACGGGTCGGCGAAGCGGCCCGCCGGACAGGTCTCGATCCGGTTCTGCACCATCGCCTCGTAGGTCGTGTTCAGGCGCTTGGCATGCCCGTGCAGGTTCGTGTGCAGCGCGTCCGTGTCGAAGAGGCCGGGGCAGACCGTGTTGATCGTCACGTTGTGCGGGATCAGCTCCCGCACCATCGCCGCCGTGGCTCCCGACAGCGCAAGCCGCGCGGCATGGCTGTGCGCGAAGCCGACTTGGGGGAACTTGATGAAGCTCACCGACATGTTGACGATCCGCCCGAACTTCCGCCGCGTCATTCCGGGCGCGACCGCCTGGATCATCTCGACCGACGACAGGAAGTGTACCTCGAGCCATTCCCGCCAGTCGTCCGCCGTGATCCTGTCGTAGGGCGTCGGCACCTGCCGGACGCCGGGGTTGTTGACGAGGATGTCGACCGTCTCCCCCGCCGCCTCGAGGATCGCATGCCGCCCGTCCCGCGTGTTGAAATCGGCCGCGACCGCCACCGCCTCCACGCCGAATTCCTCGCGGATGGCTTTCGCCGCCGCCTCCAGCGCCTCCGCCGATCGCGCGTTCATTGTAAGGTGAACGCCTTCCCGTGCCAGCGACCGCGCGGTCGCCAGCCCAAGCCCGCGGCTCGCCGCCGTCACGATGGCGCGGCGGCCCTTCAGTCCGAGGTCCATCCGTTTCTCCCTTCAGGCCCGACTATCACGCCACCTTGGAGGGACGCGCAAGCAGGCGATCCATCCCGGCCTCGAGTCCGGCGAGCGGGGCGCCGGTCAGTTCGCGCAGCGGCGGGCGCGGGATGCCCCCGCCGGGGAGCCCCATGAAGTTCATCGCGGCCTTCGTGGCGGGGTAGAGCGTCCGCTCCTCGGTCGTGAAGAGCTCGGTCATGGCGATCCCGGTGCGCTGGAGGTCCCACGCCTCCTCCATCCGCCCCGCCTTCGTGGTGTGCCAGATGTCGAGACACCCCTCCCAGACGTTCGGGAAGCAGTCGATGAGCCCGTCCGCGCCTGCGAGCGTCGCGGGCACCCCGAAGACGGAGGAGGGGCCGCAGTAGACGCGGATGCGGTCCTTCACGCGGTTGAGCGTGTCGTGGAAGTTCGTCCAGTCCCCGCTCGATTCCTTGATCGCCACCACGTTGTCGAGGTCCGCGAGCCGGTCCGCGATGGCGGGCGTGATCGCGTTCCCTGCGTTGCCGGGGATGTTGTAGAGCACGATGGGCAGGACCGCCTTTGCGTCCACGGCTTCGAAATGCGTGATGACCTCCGAGGTCGTCAGATGCGCGAAGTAGGGCGGCATCACAAGCACGCCATCCGCGCCCGCCTCCTTCGCGGCGTGGATCTGGTCGATCACCTCGCCCTCGCGGATGGACCCCGTGCCCACGATGGCGGGCCCGCGACCCTTGCAGGCGGCGACGGTCAGCTTCGCCAGATGCTCGCGCTCGGGCAGCTTCAGCGCCCAGAATTCGCCGGTGCAGCCCGCCGCGACCATCCCCGTCGCGCCCGCATCGAACAGGCGCGCGATGTTGGCGGCGAAGGACTCCTCGTCGATCGACAGGTCGCGCCGGAAGGGCGTGGTGATCGCGGGCATGGGTCCCGACCATGTGACTGACGTGCGATCCACTCTGGGCTCTCCTCTCGGGTCTCCGCCTTACCGGCGGGTATTGGTGACGAGCGCCGGACGGGCCGGCGCGGGGACGTTGAGGCGGCGACCATTTGGCCCCGCCGCGAAGACATGGGCGCGGGCGGCGTCGAGGCCGATCCGCACGGGCTCGCCGGGCCGCCAGAGCTGGGCGGCGGGGGCGCGGGCGGTGATGCGGTGCTCGCCCAGCTTCAGGACCACGATGTTCTCGTGACCCGTCTGCTCGACCACCTGCACGACGGCCTCGATGGGTCCGGTGCCGATCGTGACGTCCTCGGGGCGCAAGCCCAGGCACGCCTCGCCCCCCTCCGCATCGCGGGCGAGCGCGTCGAGCGTGAGCGCCACCCCCGGCGCCTCGAAGCGCCAGCGGCCGTTCTCCTGGGAGAGCCGCCCGTCGATCAGGTTCATCGCGGGCGTCCCGATGAAGCCCGCGACGAAGCGGTTCGCAGGCTCCTGGTAGACCTGCGTGGGCGGCGCGAACTGCTGCAGCCGCCCGCCTTCCATCACGGCGATCCGGTCGGACATCGTCATGGCTTCGAGCTGGTCGTGGGTGACGTAGACCATCGTCCGCCCGAGGCGGCGGTGCAGCTCCACGAGCTCCACCCGCATGTAGCCCCGGAGCTTCGCGTCGAGGTTCGACAGCGGCTCGTCGAGGAGGAAGACCTTGGGGTCCCGCACCAGCGCCCGCCCGAGCGCCACGCGCTGCTGCTGGCCGCCCGAAAGCTGCCGGGGCTTGCGGCCAAGGAGCGGCGTGAGTTGCAGAAGCTCCGCCGTCTTCGCCACCTGCGCCGCGCGTTCGGCCTTCGCCACGCCGCGCTTCTTGAGCGGGTAGGCGATGTTCTGCGCGACCGTCATGTGCGGGTAGAGCGCGTAGGACTGGAACACCATCGCGATATCGCGCGCCCCCGGCGCCACGTCATTCACGACGCGCCCGCCGATCCGGATCTCGCCCGATGTGGGAAACTCCAGCCCCGCGAGCATCCGCAAGGTCGTCGTCTTCCCGCAGCCCGAGGGGCCGAGGAGGGAGACGAACTCGCCCTCGTTTATGGTCAGGTCCAGCCCGTGGACGGCGGTGAAGCCGCCGAAGACCTTGCGGACGGATGCGAAGACAACCTCGGCCACGGGCTACCCTTTCACGCCGCCGGCGCCGAAGCCCCGGGTCAGGTAGCTCTGCAGGAACGCGAAGACGATGATGAGCGGGACGCTCATCATCACCGACGCCGCCATCAGGAGCGACCATTCGATGTTGAAGGACGAAATGAGCATGTTCATCACGCCGGTGGTCAGCGGACGCGCGCTGTCGGAATTCACCAGCACCAGCGCGTAGAGGTATTCGTTCCAGCTCAGGATGAAGGTGAAGAGCGCGGTCGAAATGATGCCGGGCAGGAGCTGCGGCAGGATCACGTCGCGGAACGCGCCGAGGCGGGTTGCGCCGTCCACGAGCGCGGCGGATTCGAGGTCCTCCGGGATGCCCGCCATGAAGGACCGCAGGAGCCAGAGCGCGTAAGGAAGCGCGAAGGTCGTGTAGGCGATCACGAGGCTCATGATCGTGTTCGAGAGCCCGAGTTGCACGAGCATCAGATAGAGCGGGATGATGAGCACCACCGACGGCAGGAGGTAGGTGAAGAGCACGAGGAAGGCGAGGCTCTCGCGCCCGCGATAGCGGAAGCGGACGAGGCTGTAGGCGCCCACCGTGGCGATGGTGACGACGACGAGCGTGGTGGCCGAGGAGAGGATCACCGAGTTGCGGAAGTAAAGGAGGAAGTTCGTCCCCTCCAGCAGCCGCCAGTAGTGCTCGAAGGTCCAGGTCTCGGGGAGGATCGTGGGCGGCCGGCGGAAGAGCTCGAACTGGGGTTTCACCGAAGTGACGAGCATCCAGAAGAGCGGGAACGCGACCGCCAGCACGATCGTCCAGGCGAAGAGGTTGAGCGCGATGCGGCGGATCACGAGGCGTCCTCCGACCGGGTCTTGCGGATGTAGACGATCATGAAGACCAGCATGATCGCCATCATCACCACCGCATAGGCCGAGGCCATGCCCATCTGGTTGAGCGCGAAGGCCTCCTTGTAGACGAGAAGCGGCAGCGTCTGGGTCGAGGTGACGGGGCCGCCACCGGTTAGCAGGTAGATCAGGTCGAATTCCTTGAAGTCCCAGATCGCCCTCAGCATGATGATGACGACCAGCACTTCGCGCAGCTGCGGGAGCGTCACGTCGAAGAAGCGTGCCACCGGCCCCGCGCCGTCGATCCGCGCGGCTTCGTAGAGCGCATCCGGGATCGTCTGGAGCCGCGCCAGCACCGCGATCACCACGAAGGGGAAGTACTTCCACGCGCCCACGAGGATCACCGAGATCATCGCGTTGGGCATGGTCCCGAGGTAGTCGAGCGGCATGTCGATCAGCCCCGCCGACATCATCAGGTGGTTCAGGATCCCGTAGAGGTCGTTGAAGAGCCACTTCCAGACCAGCACGGCCACGACGGTCGAGACGAAGTAGGGAAACAGGATCAGCGACCGCGCGAGGCTGCGGAACCAGATGTTCTGGTGCAGCACCAGCGCCATGCCGACCCCGAACACGATCTGGAGCGTCAGCGTGCCGACCGTCCAGATGATGTTGTTCCAGAGCGAGGTCCAGAACTCGCCCTTGGCCAGCAGCACCCGGTAGTTGTCGAGGCCCACCCAGCTGCCCTGAAGCGTCGGGGTGAAGATCTGGAACAGCGAGAGATAGATTGCCGAGACGAGCGGATAGACGATGACCGCGCAGAACACGAGCACCGTGGGCGCGATCAGCAGGAGGCCCAGCAACGAGTACTGGCGCTCGAGAACGGTCTGGCGGGTCTGGGGCATGGGAGTCCTTGGGCCGGGCCGCAGGGCGGGAGGTGCCCGGCGGCCCGGGAGGTCGTCAGCTTGCCATGATCGCTTCGATGGCGGCCGCGCAGTCCCCGAGGGCGGGGTCCACCGGCTCGCCGTTCACGACCACGCGCTGGACGAGGTCCGCAATGGCGTTCGAGGCGATGATCTCTCCCGCCTTGTCGTTCGAGGCATGCGCCGTCGACTCGAAGCCGAGGTTGAAGCCGCCCGCCGCCGCCGAGGACATGAGCGCCACCTCCTCGGGGTACTTCCGGATGATGTCGTTGTCCTGGTACATCGGGTTCTCGTTGATGGACCGGAGCACCGGCAGCACGTGGCCCGGGGCCGCGTGGAGCTGCTTGATGTAGCCCTCGGGCTGGAACAGGAACGCCGCGAAGGCCTTGGCCGCGTCGATGTTGCGCGACTGCGCCGGGATGAAGACACTCGGGAAGTCGTTGAACGTCCAGGGGGCGACATCGGCCGAGATCGTGGGATACGTCCGGCAGGTGATCGTGTCCGCGATCGCCGGGTTCTGGTCGCGGACGTTCGCGAGCACGCGCCCCGTGTAGATGCCCGTGGCGGTCGCACCCGAGACGAAGGCGGTCAGGCTTTCGCCCCACGAGTAGTTCGTGGCGCCCGGCGGGCAGTAGTCCCGGAGCTCGCGGTAGAACTCGAGCGCGTTGCGCGTGCCCTCGTTGTCGATGGCGACCTCGAGGTCGGGGGTGAAGACCTGGCCGCCGGCCTGATGGATGAAGCCGATGAAGATGAGCGAGGTCATCGAGTTGCGGCCGTAGGGCAGGGGCGCGCCGTAGATCCCGCCGCCCTGCATGGCGGCGAGCGCCGCGCGCAGCTCGTCCCAGGTCTTGGGCTCCTCGGCGATGTCCGCGGCGTCCATCAGGTCGCGGCGCAGCCAGAGCATGTTGGCGGCCGAGTTGCCGATGCCCGTGCCGCAATACCTTCCGTCCGCCGTACGGAAGACGTCGTTCGCGCCTTCGTAGAAGTCGTCCGCGCCGATGGCGGCGATCACATCGTCGAAGGGCTCGACCAGCCCGTTCGAATAGTAGGTCTGCACCGCGAAGGACGGCAGGTGCGTCACGATGTCAGGCACCTCGCCCGAGGAGAAGGCGGCGGCAAGCTGCGGCGCGTAGCCTTCGTCCGACGTCGTCTCGAACACCACCCTGATGCCGGGGTTCGCGGCCTCGAACTGCGCGATCTGGAATTGGTAGGCCTCGACCTGCGCCGGAGCGCCCTGCGGCGACCACCAGCGAAGCGTCGTCTCCTGCGCATGGGCGCGCAGCGGCAGCGCGGACAGCGCGGTCGTCGCCGCGAGGCCCTTCAGCGCTCCCCTGCGCGTGATGCCGGTTCCGAAGAGGCGTGTCGATGTCATGGTGATCCCTCCCAAGTCGCGTGCGTGTTCACATAGCGCACTCTTGTTCGATTTAAGACCCTTCCTGACGAGTCGTGCAAGCCGTAATTTGCCGCAAGTGGTGGCGCGATGGCTGACTCTTGTGGTATCCACTGATACACGCGCAACGGGAGCGCAGTTTTTTTGCGAACAGATGTATACGGATAGAACAGTATGAGCACCGACACCGCCGGCGATCTCGACGACTCCCTTCCTCCGGCGCGGGGGGCGCGCACCGGCCTGATGACGGCCGCGCCCGACTGGGCGGAGGATGGCGATGCGGGCGGGCTCAACCCGCGCGACTACGTCAGTTCCTTGGCCCGCGGGCTCGAGGTGCTCCGCGCCTTCAACCGCACGCGCCGCAAGATGACGCTTTCCGAAGTCGCAGCCGAGACCGGCAACACCCGCGCCGGCGCCCGCCGTATCCTCCTCACCCTCGTCCACGAAGGCTACGCGGTCGCCGATGGCAAGCTCTTCGACCTCACCCCGCAGGTGCTGGAACTCGGCTACTCGGTCCTGTCGTCCAAGGGCGCCTGGGACATCGCGCGACCCTTCATCGACCACCTGTCCGAGGAGATCCGCGAATCCGTCTCCGCCGCCGTGCTCGACAAGTTCGACGTGGTCTACGTGAGCGGCGCGCAATACCACCGCGTCATCAGCGTCGGCATCACCGTGGGCGCCCGCTTCCCGGCGCACTGCACCGCCACGGGGCGCGTGCTCCTTGCCGAGCAACCGCCCGAAAACTGGCCGGGGATGCTCCAGAACATCCCGCTCACCCGCATGACGGACCGCACCGTCACCGACCGCGTGGCCTTCCGCAAGGTGCTCGAGGATGTGCGCGAGAAGGGCTGGTCGCTGGTCGATCAGGAGCTCGAGACGGGGCTCATGTCCATCGCCGTGCCCTTGCGCAACTCGGCCGGTCAGCTCGTGGGCGCGATCAACGTGGGCGTGCCCACCGTGCGCATGACGGCGGGGGAAATGGTGGAGTTCATCCTGCCGAAGCTGCAGGAAACCGTCGTCCACATCTCGCAGGCGCTGAAGCGCTAGGCGGCGAAGCGGGCAGGGGAGAATCGGCCCGGATCAAAGGGCGGCACGCGGTCGCCTGCGATGGCCACCGCGATCCGCGCGACAAGCGGCCCGAGCGTGTAGCCCGCATCCCCGGGCAGCGCCGCGATCACGCGCGGGCAGCCGGGCAGCCGCCCGATGACCGAGGCGCCGTCCATCGTCGTGTTCATGCCCGCCCATGTCCGGATGACCCGGAGGTCCCGGATCGCCGGCACCAGGCGCGCGGCCAGCGCGACGTTGCCGAGGAGCGAGGGCGCGACCACCTCCGGCGGGGTCTCCGGCCCCCGCCCGCGCGCGGGCCATCCGCCGCCGATGACGATCTGCCCCGACCCGAACTGCTTGAGCGTGATCGACCGCTCCGCATGCTGGACGAGGTGCTCGATCACCACGCGGCCCGGTTCGGTGATGTTCATGTGCAGCGGCTCCGCCGCCGTCGGGATCGCGACGCCAAGACCTCGAACGATCTCCCCCGCGCCCCAGGCGGCGGCGAGGATCGCCTGATCGGCGGCGTAGGTTGTAGTGTCGGAAATTGCTTCCACACCAGCGGATTGCGACTCGATCCTCACAATTCTGTCCATCCGTCGCGTCACCCCAAGCGCCTCCGCTCGCGCCCTGAGCCTTGCGTTCGCGACAAGCGGGTTGAGCTTCCCTTCGTCCAGGCAAAGCTCCGCCCCGACGATCTGATCCCCGAGCCACGGCGCGATCCGGTCGAGCGCGGCGCGGTCGAGGATCTCGACCGCCAGCCCCTGCTTCGCCTCGCGCGCGGCCTTTGCCTCGAGGAAGGCAAGTTGCTCCGCACCCTCCGCCAGCATCAGCCCGCCCTTGCGGACGAGTTCGAACGGCCCGAGGCGTGCCTCGAGCGCCACCCATTCGTCCGCCGCCGCCCGGTAGAAGGGGAGCGACGCCTCCACGTTCGGCACCTGATCGGGGTATAGCCGCATGAACCGGCTCTGCATCTGGACGTGCAGGCTGCCCGCGTTCGCGTTCGACCCCGCGTTCGTGCCTGCATCCACGATCTCGACCCGCGCGCCCGCCTCTGCCGCCTCGATGGCGGCCACGATCCCGACGATCCCACCCCCCACGACAAGGACGTCAGGGCGCGGCATCGAGCGCCTCCTGCGCCGCGAGGATCGCCCCGATGGCGACCGGCTTCACCGGCACGCGCGGCGCGAAGAAACTGAGGTCCTCCAGCGGCTTGCCGGTCGCTTCTGACACAAGCCGTGCGGCCACCGGACCGCAGTAGCGCCCCTGGCACCGCCCCATTCCGACCCGCGTCGCGCGCTTGAGCGTCCCGGCGTGACCCGGCCCCTCGCCAAGCCCCTCCTTCAGCCGCCCCACCGTCAGTTCCTCGCAGCGGCAGACCACCGTGTCGTCGGGGAGGTCCAGCACCCCCTTCGGCCCGATGTCGTGGAGCTTCCAGAGCCGCCGCTGGAACCGACGGTGGTGGCGCAACTCCCGCTGGTCGGCGAAGAGGTCGTAGGCATCGCCGTGCCCCGCCCGCGCCGCCGCCGCCCGCCCCGCGATCCGCCCCTCCGCCCGCGCGGCGGGCGCGCCGCCAAGGCCCGCGCAGTCGCCCACGGCCCAGAGGCCGGGAACGGTGGTCTCCAGCGTCTCGGACCGCGCGGTGCGGAGGTGACCCGCGTCTGGGTCGTAATGCATGGCGGCACCGAGGAGGCGCAGCACCTCGTTCTGCGGCTCGAACCCGCCGTTCATCAGGAGCGCGTCGACCGTCACGGTCTTTTGCGTCCCGTCGGCATGGGCGAAGGTGGCGGCGAGGGCGTCGCCCGCCGTCTCGACCCGCACCAGTTCGGTCCGGTTGCGAACAGGCACGCCGCGCGCCTTCAGCCCCCGCAGCATCCGCACGCCATTCCACGTGAGCTTGGGTCCGGCAATCGCCAGCGCCAGAGCCTCCAGCGGCCGCGTGATCGGCGCGGGGGCGCGCTCCGCGACGAAAGAGATTTCCCCACCGCCTTCAGCGAGTTCCAGGGCGACCTGCAGGTTGAGCGGCCCCGATCCGCACACCGCCACCCGCCGCCCCGGCAGCGTCCGGTAGCTCCGCCAGAGCGTCTGCGCGGCGCCCGTGGTCATCACGCCGGGCAGCGTCCATCCCGGCACCATCACGGGCCGCTCGTAGGCCCCCGTCGCCACGATCAGCGCCTTCGGCCGCGCGATCAGCGCCGCGCCCCCCACGTCGGCCAGCACCATCGGCCCGTCGAAGGCGCCCCAGACCTCCGCGCCCTGCACGATCTCGGCCCCACTCGCGCGCGCGGCGGCAACCAGCGCCGCGCCCTCGGCTTGCTGGGTATCAAGGACGGAGGCGTCGGCGGCCTGCTTGTAGTACTGCCCGCCGCCGACCTTGCGTTCGTCGAGCACGACGACAGAGGCGCCGGCGGCCCGCGCGGCGATGGCTGCCGAAAGCCCGCCCGCGCCGCCGCCGAGGATCAGGACGTCGGGCGCGATCACGCGCGCCTCTCCGGCCTTGGTCGTCTCTCCTGTCCGGCTGAAGTCGGGCAAGGCCACCTGCCTTCCGACCGCCATTCCCGCCGCCGCAGGCGTCATGCAGGCCCGCCGGTTCGGCGTCCCGTCGACGGTGACGAGGCAGTCCTGGCAGACGCCCATCCCGCAGAAGACACCGCGCTCGGCCCCGCCCACGGTGTCGCGGAAGGCGCGCACGCCCGCCTCCGTCAGCGCGGCGGCGAGCGACTGGCCGGGCCGCGCGACGACGCGCCGCCCCTCGAAGGTGAAGGCGATCTCAGTCATCCGCGTCCCCCAGAAGCCGGTCCCGCGCCGCCACCAGACGCGCCACCGCCCGTGCCCGCCACGCGACGCGCGCCGGGATGAGCTCCTCCGGCAACACAGCCCGCCGCTCCGCCGCGACCCGCGCGACGAGGTCGGGGCGCCAGTCCACCGTCTCCCCCCGCGCCTCGCCCATCCGCTTGTAGGCCGGGCCCATCCGCGCCGCGTGCGCCACGATTCCGCCGGGCGTGTTCAGCTCCGCCGTCTCGAACGGCCCCGAAAACGCCCATCGCGGCCCGAGGCCAAGCCTGACGCCCGCCTCGATCCCCGCCACGTCCGTGACTCCTTCGTCCACGAGCCGATACGCCTCCCGCAGGATCGCGCCCTGCAGGCGGTTCAGCACGAAGCCCTCGATCTCGTGCCCGAGCTTCACAGCCGCGAAGCCGGCTCCCGCGAAGATCGTCTCGGCCTGGGTCACCGTGTCGGGCAGGGTGCCGGGGGCAGGGACAAGCTCCACCACCCGCAGCACGGCGGGAGGGTTGATGGGATGCGCCACGAGGCAGCGCCGCTGCTGCGCCGCATCCTCCACGATCCGCGACATGGTGATGGCCGAGGACGCCGTGGCGAGCACCGTCTCCGGCCCCGCGAGCGCCAGAAGCCCGGCGAAGATCGCCCGCTTGGCCTCCACGTTCTCCGGCCCGCATTCAAGGACGAGGTCCGCCGTCCGAACCGCCGCATCGGCCGAAGGCGCGACCGTCACGCTCCCGCCGCCATTCCGGGTGAGTCCGGCAAGCGCGATGGCGTCCCGCTGCACCGCCAGCCCCTCCGGGACCGCTTCCCGCCGCGCGGCGTCCGGTTCGGCCAGCGTCACCGCCGCGCCGGAATCCTCGAACACCGCCGCGAAGGACAGGCCAATGGCTCCTGCGCCAAGGATCACGACGCGGGAGGGAGCGATCTCGGGCACGGCCGAACCTTCTTCTTGCATGAGTTCACATAACGCACAAAAGTGCGAACACGGCAACTCCGGTGATACCCGGGCGCAGGAGGACGCGCAACATGAGCGATAGCCAAGACCTTAAGGGCCGCACCGCGGTCGTCACAGGCGCCTCGCGGGGCCTCGGCCGGGCCATCGCGGAGCGTCTGGAGCGGGCAGGGGCCGCCATCGTCGCGGTGGACCTCCCCGAGGCGCTCGCCGCCCCTCCGGAGCGCTGGCGCGCAGAAGCGCTCGACCTCACCGACTCCGATGCGCAGGACCGCCTCAAGGCTCTCGCCCGCGCCCTCGGCCCCGTCGACATCGTCGTCGCCAACGCGGGCCTCGTACCACCCTGGCGCGGCATGGCGGAACTCGACGCCGCCGAATGGCAACGGGTGATGACGGTGAACGTCTGGGGCGTCGCCGCCACCATCGGCGCCTTCGCCGATGCGCTCGCGGCATCCGGGCGCGGGTCCGCCATCGCCATGGCGTCCATCAACGGCTACCGCGCGCATCCCAGGCAGGTGCTCTACACGGCGTCCAAGCACGCCGTCATCGGCATCGTCCGCGCGGCAGCCCTCGACCTCGGCCCCCGCGGCATCCGCGTCAACGCGCTGGCCCCCGGCGCCATTGCGACGGAGGCGCTCCTCGGCCGAGTAGACGCCCGTCACCGCGCGGGCGGCCCCGCACCTCAGGACGCCCTCGCCGCACTGGCAAGCGAAGCCGCCCTCCGCCGCCTCGCGACCGAGAAGGACGTGGCGAACGTCGCCCACTTCCTCGCCTCGGACGCCTCGGCGGGGATGACGGGATCCGTCTTCCCGATCGAGGCCGGGCTCGCCTAGGACGCGGACTCACGATGTCTGGCCCATGGCCGGGTACAGGCCATGAGGACGGCGGCGAGGTCGCTTCCGGCCGTTTTCTCGTATCGTGTGGGGGTCCTTTCGGGCGTACGGGAGGTTTCGCGCGGCCGCGATTACGCTTCTTCCGGGGCGTCCTTCGTCCTCCATCTTGCTCGAAGGCCTACATCAGGGAGGACCACTCTTCAGGAAGCAGGCCACCTTTCCGCGAGGCATTGGAGTCGCAGAGCCGGGGTGCAAGCACCAAATGTCGAGTGTCGGCGCCAGGGCGCTACTTTGGCTTCGCCTCAAGGGGGTGGTTGCGAGGACGCTGGAACAACAACTGATCGGCCTTTGGACCGTTCAGAGCGTCCTCAAATTCGTAAGGCGACAGATTGTTCAGCGCGGCATTATGCTTGATCTGCTCTACGATCCATGGAACCGTTTTTCTCGCGATCTGGAGACGCTCATGATCCTTTCTCCGCTGCGTAAGGGCCTGCTCCAGACTTTTTTCAAGCTCGCTCAGCCGATCGAAATTGGGTTTGTCCGATACGTTCCTTTCCGACTGCATCCGTTGCCTGAGCGTCAGGATTTCCTTGTCGAGGTCGGCGAGCTCGGCTTCCATATCGCCGATATAGTCCTCGTAGACGGTCTTGATGGCTTCCTCACCGTCCGAAATCCTGTCGAGTACGTCTCGAATCACGTCGGTCAGGTTTGTCCTGTCTGACAGCTCGTTACCTGGTTGCAACAAGTGCTCGAACCCGTCGTGCAGAGTAACGATCTCGTCCGGATCTATCCCGTTGCGTTTCGCAAACTCCGCAGCGAAGTATGCGGCCTTTTGCGGCTTGAAGTACTCTTGAGGATCGTGCACGCCGCTTGGAATGTCTTTGGCAAGCCATCCCCATTCCTTGGTTTGCTCGAAATATCTGAGATATCGCTTACCGTCCCGCGATTCCGGATCCGGCCAGTCTGCGGTCGTGACGTTTTGCCCCGGCGGCCGCTGTCGTCCACCGCCATTCGTCGTCGCGCCCCTCTCGGCGAGCCATGCCTCCACCTCGCGGAAGGTTTTGTCTCCGGCGAGGTTGCGCGCGGCCGTCTTGCGCGTGTCGGGGTCGGTGACGCCGTATCTCTCGAAAGCCTCAGCGAGCTTCTCTGCCTCGGACGGATTGAGCCCCGGCGTTTTCCGCCATTCCTCCCCGGCCTCGGTCGAGGCGACGAGTTCGCGCATGTTGTGCTCGAGAGTCCGTCCGGTCATCCGGCCATCCTTCCAGGTGCGGTAGAAGTCCGCCGCCGACCGCAGGAACTGCCCGCGCGCTTCGACGCCGAGCGCCAGGAAGTTCTTCGGACGGACGCCCGTGTCGCGGATCGCCGACAGCCCCTGCTCGAATTCGTCCTTGCCGAGCCAGGCGGGAATGCTGCCCTTCGCCCTCAGGACGTCGTACTCGCTCGGGCCACCGCCGAACATCCGGAGGAGCAGCGGCCCAAGCACACCCAGACCGTTCACGAGGTTCTGGATCCTTTCCACGGTCTTGAACGCCTCGACCGGCTCGATGAGCGCGATGGTGCCCTGCCGCTTCTGCGGAGCCGTTGCGCCGGAATTGCCGCCCACGTGCGACGCCGATCCCGCACCCGCACCCGGCTGAACCCGTCCAACACCCAGACCCATCGCGCCTCTCCCGTCAGCAGCGCATTAACGGTAGGAGAACACGCGAAGCTTACGGGAACCTGTCGGCGCAGGCGCTATGGGAGTGGCTTCCAGCCGCTGTCAGCGAGGATCGCGTGGCTCGCCACGATGTCGGCATCCGGGTCCGCGCCTTCGGCCAGCGCATCCGTGATGATCTCGAGCACCGTCACGCCCGTGTAGCCGATATCCTCCAGCGCCTTCGCCGCCGGCCCCGGTTCCACGATCCCGGTCCCCAGCCGCTCGTGCTTGAACTCGCCATAGCCCGAGTCGGAGATGTGCACGTTCTTGACGAGCGGCCCCAGCATCCGGATCGCCTCGGCCGGGTCCTCCTTGATGTAAGCGCTGTTGCAGACGTCGAAGTTCACGCCGACCTCGGGCCCGATGAGCTTCGCCGTCTCCGCCATGTCCTTCGCGGTGGGCAGGAAGGTGAAGGGCACGTTCTCGAGGAGGATGCTGACACCGGTGCCCTTGGCATAGGCCACCAGCTCCTTCGTCCCTTCCACGAACCAGTCGAGCATCCACTGATACGGAGGATTGATCAGGCTGTTCACCGGCCCCGGGATCGCGACCACGTAGGGGCACTCCCACTCGGCGGCGAGGTCGATTGCCTCCTTGTAGCGGTCGAGCGTGTAGGACCGCATCAGCCGGTCCACCCCGTTCGGGTTGTTGTCGAGGAGCGGATAGCAGAAGGACGTGATCCTGCCGCCCTCGCCGTTGAGCCAACCCTTGTATTCCTTGCGCGCCTTGATCGTCAGCTCCCGCGGCCAGCAGTGCGGCGGGAAGATCATCATCTCGAACTTGTCGTAGCCGAGGCTCCTGAGGTGCTTCAGCGCGCCCAGCCCGTCGTGCGAATACAGAAAGGGAAACGTGCTGGCGGCGACGTCGAGTTGTGGCATGAAGAGGGTCCTTTCTGCTTGTCAGCCGCCGGGCGGCATGTTCAATTCGCGCACAAAAGTTAGTATACCGCACGCCCTTTGCGGTTCAATCGGAATGTGAAAGGCCACCATGCCCGCAAGGCTCTTCTCTCCCATCGACATCCGCGGACTGACGGTCCCGAACCGCATCGTCGTCTCTCCCATGTGCCAGTACATGGCAACCGACGGCGTCCCCGGTGACTGGCACATGGTGCACTTGGGGCAGTTCGCGCAGAGCGGCCCAGGCCTCATCATCGCGGAGGCCACAGGGGTGGAGCCCGAGGGCCGCATCACCCCCGGCTGCCCGTCGCTCCACAACGACGCGACGGAGGCCGCCTTCGCGCGCGTCGTCGCCTTCATGCGGACCGTGGGCGAGTCGCGCATCGGCATCCAGCTCGCCCATGCGGGCCGCAAGGCCAGCACGACTGCGCCATGGCAGGGCAGCGGCCCGGTGGAAGGCGATGGCGCCTGGGTCACCTCCAGCGCCTCGGTCCTCCCTTACCTGCCCACCTGGCCCGCGCCGCGCGCCCTCGACGAGGCCGGCCTCGCCCGCGTGAAGGCCGCCTTCACCGCCGCCACCCACCGCGCCCACCGCGCGGGCTTCGACCTTGTCGAAATCCACGCGGCCCACGGCTATCTCCTTCACCAGTTCCTCTCGCCGCTCTCGAACCAGCGCACCGACGGCTACGGCGGCTCGCTCGAGGCGCGCATCCGCTTCCCGCTCGAAATTTTCCGCGCCGTGCGGGAGGCGTTCCCCGAGGACAAGCCCGTCATCATCCGCATTTCCGCCTCCGACTGGGTCGAAGGCGGCTGGGACCTCGCCCAGTCCATCGAGTTCTGCAAGGCGCTGAAGGAGCTTGGCTGCGACATGGTCGACGTCTCCTCGGGCGGGCTTGACCCGCGCCAGAAGATCGTGACCGGCCCCGGCTATCAGGTGGCCTTCGCGGAGGCGATCCGGCGCGATGCGGGCATTCCGACGATGGCGGTGGGAATGATCACCGAAGCGATCCAGGCCGAAACCATCGTGGCATCCGGACAGGCCGACATGGTGGCGATCGCGCGCGGGATGCTCTGGGATCCCCGTTGGGTCTGGCACGCGGCGGTGGCGCTGGGGGAGGAACTGTCGCTCCCGGCTCCCTATGCTCGCGCGAACCCCGCGCTGCGGGGCCAGCCCTTCATCACGAGGAAGTAGCCATGGAGCTTCAGGGCAAGACGGTCATCGTCACCGGCGCCTCGAAAGGCATCGGCGCCGCCATCGCATCCGCGATGGTGGCCGCAGGTGCGAAGGTCATCGCCCACTACGGCGGCGACAGGGCAGGGGCGGAGACCGCCGTGTCGGGCGCCGCCTCCGGGCAGGCGGTGCTAATCGGCGCGGACTTCGGGCAACGCGCCGAGGTCGACCGCTTCTGGACCGACGCCCTCGCCGCGGGCGAGGGCCGCATCGACGTCCTTGTGAACAACGCCGGGATCATGCGCCAGACGGGCGGCATCTCCGACCCCATCGAGGATTGGGACCGCGACTGGGCCGACTCCATGGCCGTCAACGTCGACGCCCCCGCCCGCCTCATGCGCCACGCGGTGCGCCACTGGCTCGCGACCGGCGCGCCCGCCGCGGTCATCGGCATCGGCAGCTGGGTCACGACGCGCGGCACCTCGAACCCCGGGGCCATCGCCTACGCCGCATCCAAGGCCGCCATCGCGGCGGCCACCAAGACGGTCGCCCGGAACTACGGCGCGAAGGGCATCCTCGCCTACGTCATTGCTCCCGGCGTCGTCGACACGCAGATGTCCGTCGAAAGCGCCAAGCGCACCGGCGGGGTCGCCGCCGTCACGGCAGGCCTGCCGATGGGGGAATGGGTCCCGCCCTCGGACATCGCCGAGGTCGCGGTGTTCCTCGCCTCCGGCCGCGCCCGGCATCTGACGGGCGCGACCATCGACGTGAACGGGGCGGCCTACATCCGATGAGCCTATTCGGCCGCGGCCTTCCGCCCCTCGATCGCGTCCACCACGGCGTCGAGCTCCTGCATGAGCGGCACCATCTTCGCCACCCGCTCCCGCCCCTCGGCCCCGAGGCTCTCGAAGGTGGTGATCGGCGCGCGGACGTCGCCCACCGGGTACCCGGCGGCGGCGGCCAGCGCCTTGGAATAGCACTGGTGCCCGTAGAGCGGATGCCCTTCGGTGATGATCGCGTCGAACTTCTGGATGATGCGCTGGACCGCCCAGACGTCGTCCCACCGGCCCTGTTCGGCCCACTCCACGAACTTCACCGAGGCGCGCGGGATGTAGTTGCCGTAGGGGTTCACGTAGCCCTTGGCGCCCATCTTGTAGCTCTCGAGCACGCGCTGTCCGGCCCAGACATTCATGATCCCATCCGACTCGACGATGATGTCCTGGATGCGCTCGATCCGCTGGCTGGCTTCCTTGATGTAACGGATCTGCTCGAAGGACTTGGTGAGACGGCCGACCAGCTTCGCGCTCATGTCCACGTTCGAGGTGAACGGGTTGTTGTAGAGCATGATCGGCAGGTCGCAGGCCTCGCAGATCGCCCTGTAGTAGTTGAAGATCTCGTCGTCGGTGGGCGTGTAGTAGTAGGGCGGGATGATCATCAGCCCGTCGGCGCCCAGATCCTGTGCCTGCCGCGAGTAGCGGACTGCGTTCGGCGTGTAGGCGTTCATGGAGCCGACCATCACCGGGATGCGCCCCGCGATGTGCTTCACGGTCGCTTCCACGAATTCGCCCCGCTCGTCGTCGGTCAGCGTCAGGAACTCGCCCGTGGTGCCGAGGATGATAATGCCCGGCACGCCGCAGGCGAGCTGCCAGTCGAGGAAGCGCGTCCACGCCTCGTAGTCGATGGCCGCGCCGCCCGGCGTGAAGGGCGTGATGGTGACCGTGTAGCTGCCCGAAAACGTCTTCATGTGGGGTTCCTCCGAGGGATGTCGAAATGCGCGGCATGAGCGCCGAATGGCGCCCGAAGACGGATGTGCTGGTCATCGGCGGCGGGATCGCCGGGCTGATGACCGCGTGGTATCTCGCCGAGGACGGCGCCGAGGTGACGCTTGTGGAGGCCCGCGACCTCGGCACGCAGGCGTCCGGGGCCAACGCGGGCTCCATCCATCTCCAGATCCAGTATCCCGAATTCGTGGCCTACGGCGAGGACTGGGCACGCGCCTACGCGCCGAGCCTGCGCCTCCTGACCGAGTCGCTCAAGCTCTGGCAGGACCTCCCCGCCCGCGTGGGCGAGGACCTCGACGTGAAGCTGGCGGGCGGCCTCGTCGTCGCGACAACCGACGCGCAGATGCGCGCCATCGAGGCGAAGGCGAGGATCGAGGCGACCGAAGGCGTAGAGACCGTGATCCTTGGCCGCGACGACCTGCGCCGCGTCGCGCCGTACCTCTCCGACGCCGCCATCGGCGCTGGCTTCTGCGGGATGGAGGGCAAGGCCAACCCCCTCCGCGCCACGCCCGCCATCGCGGCGACTGCAGAGCGGGCAGGGGCAACGATCTTCCGCGACACGACGGTGACGGCGATCATGGCGGAGCCCGGCGGCTACCGGGTGGCGACCACGCGCGGCGACATCGCGGCGCGGCGCGTGGTGAACGCCGCTGGCGCGGCGGCGGGCAGGATCGCCCGCATGGTCGGCCTCGACCTCGACATCGACGGCTTCCCGCTCCAGGTCACGGTGACGGAGCCCATCGCGCCCCTCATTCCGCACCTCGTCTACTCCGCCGCCGGAAAGCTCTCGCTCAAGCAGGCCGCGAACGGCGGTTGCATCATCGGCGGCGGCTGGCCCGCCCGCGTGCGGGAGGGTGGCGCGCTCGCCACCGACCCCAAGAGCCTCGCCGGAAACATGGTCATGGCGGCGGGCGTCGTCCCGGCGATGGCCGGGGTGCGCGCCGTCAGAAGCTGGACCGCCTGGGTCAACGGCACGCCCGACTGGCGCCCGATCATCGGCGAGGCGCCGGGCCGCCCCGGCTTCATCCTCGCGCTCTTCCCCTGGGTGGGCTTCAGCGCAGGCCCCATGACCGGGCGCATCGCGGCCGATCTCGCGTTGGGCAAGCCGCCCACGATCCCGCTCAACGGAATCTCGGCCCTCGCCGACTGAGACCGGCCCGCCCACGGCGGTCAGGCCGCGCCGCGCGTCGCGGCCTCGCCCGCCTGCTTGCGCTTCCACGCCCGCCAGGTCATCGCCCATTTGGAGGGGTCCTCGAAGACCTCGCCCTTCACCTGCGCGATGGGCTGGTTGTGCGGCGCGGTCTTCACGAGGTCGGGGGTCTCCCGCGCCTCCTGCGCAATCTTCGCCACCACGTCGATCCAGAGGTCGATGTCCTCCTTGGACCAGAGCTCCCCCGCCTCGGGCGTGAAGGGCTCGGCCACGATCCACGGCTCGTGGCTCATCCACCACGGGTCGATCCCGTAGTCCGCCATGCGGTTCGCGAAATCGACCGTTCCGACCCCCGTGGCCTCCGTCAGCGGCCCGAGCGACCAGCGCGTCATCTCCATCCGCCGCATCGTGACGCCCGGGTTCGACCGCGCGAGGCCCGGGATCTCGGCCAGCCGCTTGTCCATGTAGTTGTTGGCGACCACCGAGATGTCGGAGGCCATCTGGATGCCCTCGGCCCCCATCGCCCGCGCCCAGGCATAGGCCTTCACCACCTGCGGCACGTTCCCCCAGAACTCGCGGACCTTCCCCGCCGACTTCGGGCGATCCTCGTCGAGCACGTACTTCCCGGCCTTCTTCACGATCACGGGCGTCGGCAGATAGGGCGCAAGCTCGTCGGTGCAGCCATAGGCCCCCACCGCCGGGCCGCCGCCTGCCTTCGGCGCGCCGAAGGTCTTGTGGAGCATGAACATGCAGGCGTCGAAGCCGAGTTCCCGCGCCGACAGCTTCCCCATCACCCCGTTGAAGTTCGCGTGGTCGTAGAAGCAGAGCGCGCCCGCCTCCTTCGCGACCCGCACCCACTCTTTGATCTCCGGGTTGTAGATCCCCATGTCGTCGGGGTTGTTGATCATGATGAGCGCGGTCTTCTCCGAGACCGCCGCCTTCAGCGCCTCGAGCGAGGGATACCCGTTCTCCTCGAGCGGCAGGTTCACCACCTTGAACCCCGCCGCCGCGGCGGTCGCCGGGTTGCAGGGATGCGCCTGGACGGAGGTCACCATCTCCGTCCGCTGGTGCAGCATCCCCCGGTCCTTCCAGTAGGCCCGCGCGACCGCAGCCATCGTATAGGCCGCGTCCGCCCCGCCGCCCGCTTGGAAGATGAACTGATCCATCCCCGACAGCGACCGCAGGATGCCGTCGAAGTCATGCATGATCTCGAGCACGCCCTGCAGCGTGTCGGGGTGCTGGTAGGGATGCACCTCGGCCAGTTCCGGCCGCAGCGTCGCGAACTCGGAGGTCTTCGAGTTGTACTTCATCGTGCAGGTGCCGAAGAGGCTGACCCCCATCATGCCGAGCGTCATCTGGGACAGGTGCAGGTAATGCCTCTGCGCCTCGAACTCGGTGATCTCCGGCAGCTCCGGGCGGTCCTTCCGCACCATCGCGGACGGAATGAGTTCCGCGCCCACGGCTTCGGTCACCTCAGCCTCGGGCGCCGGGAACAGCTGCCCGCGCCCGCCGGGGCGGCCCAGCTCCATGACGACCGGCTCATCCCATTTGGCGGCGTGGAACTCGGGAAGACGGGTCATTTCAGCACCTCCTTCAGGGCGGCGACGGCACGGCGGATATCGGCGGCAGTGTGAACTTCGGTCACGCACCAGAGCGCGGACTGGCCGAGGCCCAGCCCCTCGCCCGAGATGTCCTTGCCGCCGAAGACGCCGTGCGCGCGCAGCGCGTCGTTGATCTCGGCCACGGTCTTCTCCGTGTCGTCGAAGTTGACGACGAACTCCTTGAACGTCGTCCCCGGCCACATGATCCGGACCCCGGGCACCTCGCCCAGCAGCTTCGCCGCATAGCGCGCGCGGGAGACGATGAGCGTCCCGACCTCCCGGAACCCCTCCGGCCCGAGGAGGCTCATGTAGACCGCCCCCGCGATGGCCCAGAGATAGGTCGAGTTCCCGGTCCAGTCGTTGCCGCGCTCGCGCATCCCGTAGGAGTTCTGGTGCGCGCAGGCGAGGCCGAAGCCGTATTGTCCCGGCTCCCGCGTCTCGGCGATGGAGACGAGGAAGCCGTTGTAGGCGCGCACGTAGCGCTCCTCGTCCCGGCTCGCGATGAAGCCGCCGACGCCGCCGCCGCAGTTCATGTGGACGCCGAGCGGCTGCACCGGCCCCGTCACGATATCCGCGCCGTAGTCTCCGGGCGCGGTGAGGACGCCGAGGCTGATCGGGTCCACGCCCACGATCGTCTCGGCCCCCGCCGCCCGCGCGGCCTTCGCGATCTCGGCCGCGCCCGTCTCGATCGTGCCGAGATAGGCGGGGTTCTCGAAATACACCGCCGCCACGTCCGGCCCGAGCTTGGTCCTGAGGTCGCCCATGTCGAGCCGCCCGGTCGCGGGGTCCGCCGCGACGGCCACGACCTCGATGGCACCCTCCATCTCGCGCGGCTGGCAGTAGGTGTGGATGACGCTCAGCCGCTCGGGGTCGGACATCTGCGGGACGAGCACCTTCGTCCTCCCCGTGATCCGCGCGGCCATCCGGATCGCGTGGCCGATGGCGCAGCCCCAGGAATAGACCGGCAGCTGCACCACATCGAGGTTCAGAAGCGCGCCCAGCTGCGAGGAGAACTCGAACCACGCGTGGTTGCGGCCGTGGTCCGACTGGTAGCTGCCCCAGACGTTCGTCGCGAACTCCGTCCGTCCCACGATCTCGTCCACGATGGCGGGCACATGGTGCTGCCAGACGCCCGCGCCGAGGAAGCTCAGGTTCGCCTCGCAATCGGCGTTCTTCTTCAGCTTCGTGACGAGGTCGCGCTTCAGCTCCATCTCGGAGCTGAGGGCAGGGGGCAGGTCCAGCGGCGTCTTCCGGAAGTGGTCCGCCGGGATCTGCTCGAAAAGCTCGCCCACCGACTTCGCGCCGATCTCGGCCAGCATCGCCTCGATCTGGCCGGGGGCGGAGTTCGCCATCCACGGATGGGCCCGCATGTCGCTTGCCATGTCAGTCTCCCTGTCGCGATTCTTGTGACGCTTGCGTCATTCCAGCACAAAAGTTCGCATATCGCACACCCGGAATCAACTCGCCCCGATCCGCATCATCGTCTCGCGCCCGCGCCCCGTCCGCACCCGGACGAAGCCCGAAAGCCGGACATCCAGCGCCGGGTCGCCCGTGTCCACCCAGAGCTTCGGCTGGGCCAAAGCGGCCAGCTTCGGCTCGGAGGCCAGGACGATCAGCCCCTCGCGCCCCGCCCGCGCGATGAGGTCCGGCGCGATCTGCTGGTTGCCGCGTCCAAGGAGGAACCCCTGCTGCCCCGTCACGCCGAGCACGATCCGCACCGGCCCGTCGCCCGCGAGGCGCGTGAGCTCCGCCGCCCGCGCATCCCGGGCCACGACCTTGCCATCCCGCATCGCGTCGATGCCGAGGATCGTCGGCTCATGCCCCGCCGCCCGCATCACCGCGCTGGCACTCGTGCCGGGGCCGATGACGTAGAGCACGCCCGGCTCCATCCCCGCCACGACCTCCGCCGCCGCCTCCGCGAGCGCCACGCCGGAATCGACGCGCGGCCCGCCCTTCGCCGCCTGCATCCGGTTCCGTGCCACGGGCACCCGCGCGTGACCGTAAAGCCGGGGCGCCAGACGCCCGGCCCGCAGCGCGTCCTCGTCGATGTCCATGACCTCCGCCGCGTCGTCCCACGCCACCCGGACCGGGTCCGACAGGATGTCGGCGAGCAGCGCCCCCGCCGCCTCGGGCGACACGGCGAAGACGCCCGAATGCATCTTCACCCCGCAGGGGACTCCCAGAACTCCAACCCCCTCCGGCAGCCGCCCCGCCACATCCCGCGCCGTCCCATCGCCGCCCGCGAAGACGATCAGGTCATGCCCCCGAAGCGCCGCCACCGCTTCCCGCGTGTCGCTCGCACTCCCGGACGGCGGCCCGAGCCGCAGCTCCTCTGCCGCGAGGTCCAGCCCCTCCACCCAGTCCGCACCGAGCGCCCCTGGCGGCACCGTCACCGCCGCCCCCGGCACGCGCTGCGCGAGCAGCGCCATCGCCCGCCGCGCCCGTGCCCCCGCCTGCGGCACTGCGCCACGCCTCAGCGCCTCGGTGACGGTGTCCTGCCCGTCCGTGCCCTTGAGTCCGACGGCGCCGCCGAGCCCTGCCACCGGGTTGACGATGAAACCGACCTTCACCAGACGCCCCCTGCCTGCCGATACGGTGTCCATCCTGCACAGAACGGAAGCGAAAGGGAGGGGCCGAGATTACGCCGCTTCCCGATTATGCACCCTGTGCGCACCGAAATGACGCAGGGGTCAACCCAGTTGTTGACAGACTCAGGTCGCGCGACGCACCGTGGTGTCGCACAAAAGTTCATCGTGCGCACAACGCTCCGCGGAAGCGGGGGGACGGGGGCCGGCTGACATTCGGGACCGGTCGCAACAGCTGGAGGTTAGACGACAATGTTCAGACGTACACTCATGGCGGCGGCGCTCGCCAGCGTGGCGGCGATCGGCCTTGCCGCGGGACCCGCGGCCGCGAAGTCGCTCGACGACATCCTGTCCGAGGGCAAGATCCGCATCGGCATCAACCCGAACTTCCCCAACATGTCCGTCCGCACAGCGAGCGGCGACTGGGAAGGCTTCGACATCGAGGTGGGCAAGGCCATCGCAGCCGCGCTCGGCGTCGAGGTCGAATGGGTCCCGACCGAAACGCCCCAGCGCGTGCCGTTCCTCGTCTCCGACCGCATCGACATCTCGCTCGGCGCGCTCACGCGCAACTCCGAACGTGCCAAGCTGATCGACTACACCGTGCCGCTCCATACCGAGGTGCTGGCCGTGCTCGCCACCGACAAGGTCGAGGGCGAAACCTGGCAGGACTTCAACAAGGACGGCGTGACGCTCGCCAACATGCGTGGCAACTGGACCGTCGACTGGATCGGCGAGAACATGCCCAACGCCAAGCTCGAGCTCGTCGACACCATGGCGGACACCGTCAGGCTTGTCGGGCAGGGCCGGGCCGATGCCATCGTCGAGAACATCGACTTCTTCATGGCCTTCACCCAGAACTACCCCGACGTGAACTGGCGCGTCATCAGCGAGCCCATCGACGTGGCCTATTGCGCCATCGGCGTGCAGCAGGGCAACGACAACCTCGTGGAAGTCCTGAACATCGTCCTGTTCAACCTCCACAACTCCGGCAGGATCAACGAGCTCTGGGAAGCCAACTACGGCGCGCCGATGCTCGTGCCGGTGGTGCCGACCCCGTTCTTCTGACACAAAGGAACCTGCCCGGCCCCATGCGCCGGGCAGGTCCGCTTCCGGGGCAGGCATGAACTACAGGTTCCAGTACGGCGTCGTCTGGCCGAACATGGACGCGCTCCTCGCGGGGGCGTGGCTCACGTTCCAGCTGGGCATCGCGGCCTTCGCGGGCGGGATCCTCATCGGGCTCGTCTGCGCCGCGATCCGCACCTATGCGCCGCAGCCCTTCCGCTTCCTCGTCACCGCCTACGTGGTCTTCATCACCAACACGCCGCTCCTCATCCAGCTGTACTTCCTCTATTTCGGCCTGCCCGAGTTCGGCATCCGCTGGTCGAGCGAGACGTGCCTTCTCATCGGCCTGACACTCAACGCGGGCGCCTACCTCACGCTGATCCTGCGTGCGGGCTTCCTGTCGGTCCGCCGGACGGAACTCGAGGCGGGCGTCACGCTCGGCATGTCGGTCGTGCAGCAGATCTGGTACATCATCGTCCCCCACATCTCGAAGACGATCTACCCCGCGGTCGCGAACTTCTTCATCGTCATCCTCGTGATGGGCACGTCCGTGGGCGCAGTCATCGGGGTCGACGAACTCACCGGCACCGCGATCAACCTCTCGACCACGAACTACCGCTGGCTCGAGTACTTCTCGGTCGTCGCGGTCATGTACGTGATCCTCACCTTCATCGCGAGCATCGGGCTCGCGCTCCTCGGCCGCTGGGCCTTCCGCGTGAAGGCGCGCATCTTCTGATGGAGCGCATACTCGAGCAGATCCCGCGCTTCTTCTCGCCGGCGAACATCGGCTTCCTTCTCGAGGCCGCGGGCCTCACGCTCGCCATGACCTTCGTCGGCTGCATCATCGGCTTCGGCCTCGCCTTCGTGCTCGTCTACCTCCGCCAGACACCCGGACTCTGGGCGCTGCCGCTCCGCGTGATCTGCATCGCCTACGTGGAGATCTTCCGGCGCATCCCCTTCCTCGTCGTCATCTACCTGGTGCTCTTCTTCATCCAGACCGTCGCGACGAACGCCTCGCTCTTCACCATCGCGGTCGTGGCGATCTGCATCTACGCGGTGGCCTACACCGCCGACATCATCCGCGGCGGGCTCGAATCCGTGCCCCACACGCAGGTCGAAGCGGCACAGGCGATGAACCTCTCGCGCTTCCAGACGACCTTCACCATCGTCCTGCCGCAGGCCTGGCCCGTCATAATCCCGCCCGCCATCGCCTTCGCGGTGTCGTTCATCAAGGACACCGCGCTCGTCAGCCAGATCGGCGTGTTCGAGCTCACCTTCCGCGGCAAGGAGCTCAACAACCAGGGCTATTCGGGGGTGTTGTCTTCGGCACCATCGCGCTCTGCTACTTCCTGATGTCCTTCCCGCTCAGCATGCTGGGCCAGTACCTGGAGAATCGGCTTGCCACACCTCGCGGTCAGCGGCGTTCGCGCAAGATACGGGGCGCTTGAAGTCCTCAAGGGCGTGAGCTTCTCGATGGAGAAGGGCGAGGTCCTCGCCCTCGTCGGGCCGTCCGGGTCCGGCAAGTCCACCGTGCTCCGCGCCCTCGTGGGGCTCACCCCCGTCACCGCGGGAACGGTGGAGATCCACGGGGACGCCATCGACTACCGCAGCGCGGCGTCGGTGCGCGCCGCGCGCGACCAGATGGCCATCGTGTTCCAGCAGTACAACCTGTTCCAGAACATGAGCGTGCTTCGCAACGTCACGCTCGCCCCCATCAAGATCAAGCGCCGCCCTGCCGCCGAGGTGGGGGCGGAGGCGCAGGAACTCCTCACGATGGTGGGTCTCGGCGACAAGACGGAAAGCTACCCCGACCAGCTTTCGGGCGGCCAGCAGCAACGCGTGGCCATCGCCCGCGCGCTCGCCCTCCACCCCGAGATCCTGCTCCTCGACGAGGTCACCTCCGCGCTCGACCCCGAGCTCGTGAACGAGGTGCTCGACACGATCCGCCGCCTGGCCTCGCAGGGCATGACGATGATCCTCGTGAGCCACGAGATGGCCTTCGTCCGCGAGGTCGCGGACCGCGTGGTCTTCATGGACCGGGGCGAGGTGATCGAAGTGGGTCCGCCGAAGGAGCTCTTCGACAACCCGAAGAGCGACCGCGCGCGGGACTTCTTCGGCAAGATCCTGAGACACTGAGGGACCCATGAAGATCGCCGCCATCCGCACCTACCAGGTCGACCTGCCGCTGAAGGAAGGCCGGTACTCCTGGTCCGAAGGCAAGTACGTGGAGGTCTTCGATTCGACCATCGTCGAGATCCTCACCGACGACGGCCGCTCGGGCGTGGGCGAGATCTGCCCCCTCGGCCCCTTCTACCTCCCCGCCTACGCCGAAGGCGCGCGAGCGGGCGTGGCGGAGCTGTCGCAGCACCTCATCGGCCTCGACCCCCGCGACCTCACCGTGATCGAAACGGTCATGGACCGCGCGCTCCTCGGGCACCCGTACGTCAAGACCGCCATCGACATGGCCTGCTGGGACCTCCTCGGGCAGGCCGCGGGCCTCCCCGTCGTCACCCTCATGGGCGGCCGCCACGGCGACAGCGTCGCGCTCTACCGTGCGATCTCCCAGGGGTCGGCCGAGGCGATGGCCGAGAACGTGGCGGGCTACCGGGCCGAGGGCTACACGAAGTTCCAGCTGAAGGTGGGCGGCCGCGCGGACGACGACATCGCCCGCATCCACGCGGTGGCCGGCATCCTCCAGCCCGGCGACGTCCTTGTGGCCGACGCCAACACCGGCTGGACGTCCGGCGACGCGCTCCGCGTGGCGAACGCCGTCCGCGACGTGGACGTCTACATCGAGCAGCCCTGCAAGACCTACGCCGAATGCCTCGGCGTACGCCGCGCCATCTCGCTCCCCTTCATCCTCGACGAGAACATCGACGGCCTCGACGCCTTCATGACCGCCCACAACGACGGCGCGATGAACGCGATCAACCTCAAGATTTCCAAGGTCGGCGGCCTGACGAAGGCCCGCCGCATCCGCGACCTCTGCGTGGCCTTGGGCTACCCCATGACGCTCGAGGACAGCTGGGGCGGCGACATCGTCACCGCCGCCATCGCCGCGCTCTCGCACTCGACGCCCGAACGCTTCCGCTTCTCGGCCACCGATTTCAACTCCTACGTCACCGTTTCATTCGCCGACGGTGCGCCCCAGCGCGACAACGGCCGGATGCGCGCTTCCGACGCCCCCGGGCTCGGCGTGACGCTGAAGCGTGACGTGGTGGGCAAGCCCGTCGGCGAATACCGCTGACCCACCGGAGAACCCCCTTGATCCGCTTCTTCTACAACCTCGCCCCGAACCCGATGAAGGTCGCCCTCTTCCTCGAGGAGGCGGGCCTCCCTTACGAACCCGTCGCCGTCGACACCCGCCGGGGCGAACAGCACGACCCCGCCTTTCGCGCGATCAACCCGAACGGCAAGGTGCCTGCCATCATCGACGGCGACGTGACCGTCTTCGACAGCAACGCGATCCTCCTCTACCTCGCCGACAAGACCGGCCAGTTCCTCCCGCCGCCGGGCGACCGCGCCCGCGGCGAACTCCTCTCCTGGCTCATGTTCGTGGCTTCGGGCGTCGGCCCCTTCTCCGGCCAGGCCGTCCACTTCCGCAACTTCGCCAAGGGCGAAAACCCCTACGCGCTGAAGCGCTACGACTTCGAGGCGCGCCGCCACTGGCAGATCGTGGACGACCGTCTGGCGCAGGGCCGCTGGATGCTGGGCGACACCTACACCATCGTGGACATGGCCGTCTGGGGCTGGGGCTCGCGGCTGACCTACATGCTGGGCGACGAGCGGATCATGGGCAAGTACCCGAACCTCGACCGCCTGATGCGCGAGATCGACGCGCGGCCAGCGGCCCAACGGGCGCAATCGCTCAAGGACCGCCACAGCTTCAAGGCCGAGCTTGACGACGCGGCCGTCCGCTCGCTCTACCCGCAGATCTTCGCGCCGGACCCGGTCTGAGCCGATGCCCGCCGCCCTTGTCACCGGCGCAGGCTCCGGCATCGGCCGCGCCACCGCCCGCCGCTTCGCCGAGGACGGCTTCCCGGTCGTCTGCGCCGACCTCGACGCCGGGGCCGCAAGCGCGGTAGCCGAGGAGATCGCGGGCGAGGGAGGCCAGGCGCTTGCCGTGCAAGTCGACGTCACCGACGAAGCCTCCGTCGCCGCCATGGCCGATACCGCCGCCCGCTGGCAGGGCGGCCTCCGCGCCGTGGTGGCGAACGCGGGGATCATGGTCGAGGGCGGCCTCCTCGCGCTGTCCCTCGCTGACTGGAACCGCGCGCTCGCCGTAAACGCGACGGGCGCCTTCCTCACCGCGCGTGCGACGATGCCCCACCTCATCGCGGACGGGCAGGGCACGCTGGTCTTCACCGCCTCCACCGTGGCGCTCGCCGGCATGAAGGGCGTCGCCGCCTATTCCGCTTCCAAGGGCGCGGTCGCGGCGCTGACCCGCCAGCTCGCCGCGGACTTCGCGGGGCAGGGGGTCCGCGTCAACGCCGTCGCCCCCGGTGCCGTCCGCACGCCGCTCTCCGAGAGCCAGTTCCGCGCCCGGGTGGAGACGGAGGAGGAATTCCAGACCCTGCTGTCACAGGTCATCGCCCGCTACCCGCTCCCCCGCTGGGGCCAGCCGGAGGAGATCGCCGAAGCCATCCTCTTCCTCGCCACCCCGCGCTCAAGCTGGATGACCGGCCAGATCATGCCCATCGACGGGGGACTTCTCGAACTGCGCTAGTGCCGCCGCCGCACCGACGCCGGCCGCCCCAGGATCGCAAGCCGCGCGTCGTTCCGCTGCCGCTCCACGATCACCTTCCCCTTCGACACGACCGCCAGCCGGTCGGGCCTCAGCCGCAGCGCCTCCGTCGGATTCCCGGCATCCAGCACCACGAGCGACGCCACGCACCCCGGCGCGAGTCCATACCCCTCGAGCCCCATGATCCGGGCGTTCTCCACCGTCACCATGTCGAAGCACCGCCGCATCTCGTCCGGATGGGTCATCTGCGCGACGTGGAGCCCCATGAACGCCACGTCGAGCATGTCCGCCGTCCCCAGCGAATACCACGGGTCGAGCACGCAATCCTGCCCCCAGCCCACGGTGATCCCGTAGGCCTGCATCTCCTTCACCCGCGTCAGCCCCCGGCGCTTCGGATAGGTGTCGTGCCGCCCCTGCAGCGTGATGTTGATGAGCGGGTTCGGGATCGCCGTCATGCCGCTCTCCGCGATCAGCGGCAGGAGCTTCGAGACATAGTAGTTGTCCATCGAATGCATCGACGTCAGGTGCGATCCCGCCGCCCGGCCCCCCAGCCCATGCCGCGTCACCTCCCGCGCCATGGTCTCCACATGCCGGCTCATCGGATCGTCCGTCTCGTCGCAATGGACGTCCCACATGAGCCCGCGCTCCGCCGCGATCCGGGCAAGCTCCCGCAGCGACTGCGCCCCTTCCTCCATCGTGCGCTCGAAATGCGGGATGCCGCCCACGACATCCACGCCCATGTCGAGAGCCCGGATCACGTTGTCCCACCCGTTCGGCGCCCGGTAGAGCCCGTCCTGCGGGAAGGCCACGAGCTGCAGGTCGATGTACCCCGCCACCCGCCGCTTCACCTCCAGCATCGCCTCCACGCCGCGCAGGTGGTCCGGCGTCGTGTCGACGTGCGTCCGGATCGCCAGAAGCCCCATCGACGCCGCCCAGTCGCAATAGGTGACGGCGCGGTCCACCATCTCCTCCACCGTCGCGATCTCGCGCAGCTCCCCCCAGAGCGAAATGCCTTCCAGCAGCGTGCCCGACGCATTCACCCGCGGCAGCCCGTAGCTGAGCGTCGCATCCATGTGGAAATGCGGGTCCACGAAGGGCGGCGCCACGAGGTCCCCGCCCGCGTAGATCACTTGGCCCGCGGCCGCCTCGATCTTCGGCTCCACGGCCACGATCCGGTCCCCCCGGATGCCGATGTCGGCCACGCGGCCATCGGGCAGCGTGCCGCCCCGGACGATCAGGTCGAAGGTCATCTTTCCCCCTTGTTGTAGGGCACCATCAGCGCCGCCGGCACCTCGGCCCGCCGCGACATGAGGATCAGTGCGAGGATCGACAGCGCGAAGGGCACCATCAGGAACACCTGGTAAGGCACGACCGCGCCGAGCGGCGTCTGCTGCGCCCGGATCTGGAGCGCATCGAACGCCGCGAAGAGCAGTGCCCCGAGCACCGCCTTGCCCGGCTTCCACGCCCCGAACACGACGAGCGCGATGCAGATCCAGCCCCGCCCGTTCACCATTTCGAAGAAGAAGGACGAGAAGGCCGACAGCGTCAGGAACGCGCCGCCTACGGCCATCAGCCCCGACCCCACGATCACCGCCCCCATCCGGATCGCGGTGACCGACAGCCCCTGCGCCTCCACCGCCGCCGGGTTCTCCCCCGCGGCCCGCACCGCCAGACCCAAAGGCGTACGGTAGAGCACGAAGGCCGTCAGCGCCGCCGTCAGGAATGCGGCGTAGGTCAGCGGCGTCTGGGAAAAGAGCGCCTGCCCAAGGATGGGGATGTCCGACAGGAGGGGGATTTCCCACGGCTGGAACGGCTCGATCCGGGGCGGGCTCGTCACCTCCGGCAGCGCCAGCCGATAGGCGAAATACGCCGTGGCCGTCGCGAGCAGCGTGATCCCCAGCCCCACCACATGCTGCGACAGCCCGAACGGCACCGTCAGCGTCGCATGCACCAGCCCGAAGACCCCGCCGGAGGCAAACGCCACCGCCACCCCCCACCAGAGCGGCATCCCCAGATACACCGCGATCCACCCGGCGAAAGCGCCGAACACCATGATCCCCTCGATCCCGAGGTTCAGGACGCCCGCGCGCTCGCAGATGAGTTCGCCCATCGTGGCGAAGATGAGGGGGGAGGCGATGCGGATCGCCGCCGCCCAGAAGCTCGCGGTGAAGAGGATCTCGAAGAGCTCCATCTACCCCCTCACCACGCGGAACTTCGACAGCTGGAGGCCCAGCACCATGAAGAGAAGCGAACAGGCCAGCAGCATGTTGGCAATGTAGGTGGGCACCCCGGCCGCGCGGCTCATCGCGTCCGACCCCACGAAGACGCCCGCCACGAAGAGCGCCGCGGGGATAACGGCGAGCGGATGGAGGAGCGCGAGCATCGCCACGATGATCCCCGTGTAGCCGAACCCCGGCGACAGATCGAGCGAGAGGTGCCCCTTGAGCCCCGCCACCTCCGACCACCCGGCCAGCGCGGCGAGACCCCCGGACAGGAGCGCCGTCTTCAGGATCACCCCGTTCACGGGCATTCCCGCGAACCGCGCCGCGCGGACGTTCTGCCCGACGGCGCGCATCTCGTAGCCGAGCGTCGTGCGCGTCTGGATCACCCAGACGATGACGGCCGCGATCAGCGCGAGGCCGAAGCCCCAGTGGAGCCGGAGCCCGTCCACGATGCGTGGCAGCCGCGCGTCGGCCACGAGGGCAGGGGACTTCGGCCAGCCCATCCCCATCGGGTCCTTCATCGGCCCTTCAAGGAGGTAGCTCACGAACAGCAGCATGATGAAGTTGAACAGCAGCGTGGTCACGACCTCGTCCACCCCCAGCCGCACCTTGAGGAGCGCTGGGCCGAGGAGCAGGAGGCCCCCCGCCAGCATGGCGGCCAGCGCAGAGACGGGCAGTGCGAACGGCGCCCCGAGCGCGCCGGTGCCGAGGAGCACGGCGACGATCGCGCCCGCGTAGAGCTGCGCCTCCGCGCCGATGTTCCAAAGCTTTGCCCGGAAGGCGACGGCCACGGCGAGGCCGGTGAAGATGAGCGGCGTCGCGCGGTTCAGCGTCTCCAGGAGCGCGAGGCGCGAACCGACGGCGCCGGTCACGATCTGGCCGAGGACGCGGAAGGGGTCGGCCCCCGCGACGGCGCCCAGAAGGGAGGCCACGACGACCGTGGCGCCGAGCGCGGCGGCCGGGTAGCCCACGCGGCGGGCGAGGGATGGCTGCGCGATGGGCTCAAGCCGCATCGGCGTCCCCGAAGCCGTGCCCGGCCATCCAGAGGCCCAGCTCCGCCTGCGTCATGCTCCCGCGCGGGAAGGCGGGGGAAAGCCGCCCGCCCGAAATGACGTGGATCACGTCCGACAGGCCCATCACCTCGTCGAGGTCCTCCGAGATCAGGAGGACCGCCGCGCCTGCGTCCCGCGCCGCCACGAGCCGCCCGTGCACATAGGCGATGGCCCCTACGTCCAGCCCCTGCACCGGCTGGTTCGCGAGGATGATCCTCGGCCCCGCTTCCAGCACCCGGCCCAGGATCATCTTCTGCATGTTCCCGCCGGAGAGAAGCCGCACCCGCGCCGATGGCCCGGGGCAGCGCACGTCGTAGCCGTCGATGATCCGCTGCGCGAAGGCCTCGGCCGCGCCCCAGTCCATGAACCCCGCCTTGGCGATGCCGGGGCCTGCATAGCCCTCGAGCACCGCGTTCTCGGTCAGCGTGAAGTCCCCGATGGTGCCGGTCCGGTGCCGGTCCTCCGGGATGCGTCCCACGCCCGCCGCGAGCGCCGCGCGCGGCGACCACGCAGCGGGGGCCGCACCGCCAATCTCGATCCGGCCCGAGGCGGGCCGCGCCAGTCCGCCGATGACGTCCGCAAGCGCCGCCTGGCCGTTGCCCGACACGCCCGCAAGCCCAGTGATCTGGCCCGCATGAAGCGTCAGGCTCACGTCCTTCAGCCCCGGCGCCGCGCCATGATCGGGCGTCCCCACGGCGTCGAGCCGCATCAGCGCGGGCCCCGCCACCCCCGCCGCCACGCGCGGCTCGGGCGGCGTGCCGCCCACCATCATCGCCGCCAACGCCTCGCGCGAGGTCGCGGCGGTCGCCACCTCGCCCACCTTTCGCCCGTGGCGAAGCACCATGCAGCGTTCGGAAATCTCCATCACCTCCCGCAGCTTGTGGCTGATGAAGATGATCGACAGCCCCTTCGCCACGGCCTTCCGAAGCGTCGCGAACAGCGCCCCCGTCTCCTGCGGCGTCAGCACCGCCGTGGGCTCGTCGAGGATCAGGATGCGCGCGTCCCGATAGAGCGCCTTCAGGATCTCGACCCGTTGGCGTTCGCCCACCGTCAGGGTCCCCGCCCGCGCGTCCGGATGCACCGCCAGCCCGAAGTCGCGCGCCAGCCCCTCGACCTTCGCCCGTGCCGCCGCACGCCCCCGGCCCAGCGACAGGAGCGGCTCCGTCCCCAGCACTATGTTGTCGAGCGCCGAGAGGTTGTCGGCCAGCGTGAAGTGCTGGTGCACCATCCCGATGCCCGCCGCCAGCGCCGCGCGCGGGTTGCCCGGGGGCAGGGGCTGCCCGAACGCGAAAACCTCTCCTTCATCAGCCACATAGTGACCGAAGAGAATGTTCATCAGAGTCGTCTTGCCCGCGCCGTTCTCGCCCAGAAGCGCCAGAACCTCGCCCTTCTTCAGGGCGAGGTCGATGGCGTCATTGGCGACAAGCGCGCCGAAGCGTTTCGTGATCCCCCGGAGGTCCAGGACGGTGTCCCGGACCCCCCCGTCCCCTTGGCTCACGACGAAGTCGGCTCGGCGTCGTTGATCTCGACCGTGAAGCTGCCGTCGAGGATCGCGCCCTTCCGATCCTCCATCAGCTTCACAGCCTCCGCGGGCACCTTGCCCTCGAACGTCCCGAGGGGCGAGACCGAGGAGCCGCCGTTCTTCATGTAGCTGTAGACGCCGTAGTTGTCGGCGGTGAACGTGCCGCCCTTCACCGCCGCGATGGCCGCGTTCATCGTGGGCTCGAAGTGCCACAGCGCCGAGACGATCACGGTTTCGGGGTAGTCCGGCTGCGTGTCGATCACGTTGCCGATCGCCAGCACGCCCCGCTCCTTCGCCGCATCCGACACGCCGAAGCGTTCGGCGTACATCATGTCGGCCCCGGCTTCGATCATCGCGAAGGCCGTCTCCTTGGCCTTCGGCGGGTCGAACCACGACCCGATGAAGCTGACCTGGAAGGTGGCGTCAGGCCGCGTCTCCTTCACGCCCGCCATGAAGGCGTGCATGAGCCGGTTCACCTCGGGGATCGGGAAGCCGCCCACGAGGCCCACGTTGCCGGTCTGCGTCATCGACCCTGCAATGATCCCCGTGAGATACGAGGCATCCTGGATGTAGTTGTCAAACACGGCGAGGTTCGGGTTCGCCGCCGCGTCCGGCATGAAGGACGACCCCATCAGGAACGCCACGTTGGGGTATTCGGCGGCGACCTCGCGGGCCTCCTGCTCCACCCCGAAGATCTCGCCCACGATGAGCTGCGTGCCCTGTTCCGCATACTCCCGCATGACGCGCGGGTAGTCGGTGTTGGCCACGTTCTCGGTGAAGGTGTATTCGATCTCTCCCGCGGCCTTCGCGGCCTCGGCGGCGAGATGGATGCGGCTGACCCACTGCTGTTCCACCGGCACCGTGTAGATGCCCGCGACCTTGAGCGGCGCCTGCGCCTGCGCGCCGCGCGGCAGGACGAGCTGGCCGAGCCCGAGCGCGCCCGCGCCCAGAAGGAGCGTCCGGCGCGACGGACGGAGAAGCTGGCGTGTCATGTGGTGATATCCCCCTGTGAGAATCGTTTTCTTGACCGATTAGTAAAACCCCGGCCCGATTCACCAAAACGAAATGACGCAGGATGCCTCGAATCCGGCATCTGCCCGGGAATTCAGCGCCCCGGACCGTCCCTGCCGCCGGTCAGAGCAGGTCGGGCGGCGTCCGTCCGGCGAAGAAGGCGTCGAGGTTGTCGAGTGCCTTGAACCCCATCGCGTCGCGCGTCCTGACGGTGGCGCTGCCCACATGCGGCATCATCACGATGTTCTCGTGCGCGGCGAAGGCTGGGTTCCCGCCGGGTTCGGTCACGAAACAGTCGAGCCCCGCCCCCGCGAGATGCCCGCTCTCGATCGCCGCCAGAAGCGCCGCCTCGTCCACGAGCGACCCGCGCGAGGCGTTCACGAGGATCGCGCCCTTCGGCAGCCGTGCCAGACGGTCGGCGTTCATCAGGCCCAAAGTTTCGGGCGTCGCCGGGCAATGGAGCGAGAGGAAGTCCGACACCGCCAGAAGGCTGTCGAGGTCGGCGTGGAACACCGCGCCCGCCTCCTCCGCCTCCGGCAGGCGGCGGCGATTGTGGTAGTGGATCTCCATGTCGAACCCGCGCGCCTTGCGGGCGAAGGCGCGGCCCACGCCGCCCATGCCCACGATGCCGAGCCGCGCGCCGGTGACCTGCTTGCCCACGAGGAACGCAGGCGACCAGAAGTCCCACGCGCCCGACCGCACGATCCGGTCACCCGCGACCGCGTGGCGCGCCGCGCCCAGCATCAGCATCATCGCAAGCTCGGCCGTGGCGTCCGACAGGACGCCGGGCGTGTTCGTCACCGCGATCCCGCGCGCTTTGAGCGCGGGAAGGTCGCAGTGGTCCGTCCCCACCGAATGGTTCGCCACGATCCTGAGCCGCGGCTCGAGCCGGGCCACGACGTCGGCGGAGAACCTTTCCGAATGGCAGGGGATCATCGCGTCCACCTGCGCGCTCATCGCGACGATCTCGTCGGCCGCGCCGGGTGTATCGTCGTCCTTCACGATCACGTCGTAGTCGCGCCGGGCCCGCGCCAGCGTCGCCTCCGACAGCCGCCGGGGAATCCAGACGACCGGCCTAGCCATCGTTGCGGTCGGACTTCTTGCCGCTCGATGTGATCATGTCCCACGCGACGAGCGCCACGGTGAGCAGGATCACCGCGATCAGGTCCATGCGCGGCACGCCCGCTGCGAGGATGTAGAGGAACCCCGCGAGAACGAGAAAGGCGAAGAGGGCGAGAAGGCGGTTCATGGCGATGTCCTTTCCGGAGTCATCCGTCAGCCCAGTCGTGGAGCCACTGCGCGGTCCTGAGAAGCCGCGCGTCGTCGCCGATGCGTCCGACGAGCTGCACGCCCATCGGCAGGCCGTTCCCGGCGGACAGGATCGGGATCGTTACCGCGGGCGTGCCGCAGAAAGTCCAGAGACCGTTGAAGATCGCGCTTCCGGTGGACCCGAGCCCCTCGGGCGCGGGGCCGGGGGCGGCCGGGCAGAGGATCGCGTCGCAGCGCTCGAGGATCTCGGACACGGCCGCGTTCAGCACGGGCTTCCAGTCGAGCGCGGCGAGGTAGTCGCGCGCGGAGGTCGCGTTGCCCTCGCGCAGCGCGCCCAGCGTCTCGGGCGACAGGAGGTCCGCACCGTCGCGCCCGTAGCGGTGGTAGTGACGCGCCATCTCGGCGAAGTTGATGCGCTGCCGTTCGGCGGCTGCCGCGTCGAAGGCGCGGGGAAGCTCCACCTCGAACACCTGCTCTCCGAGCGCGGCGACGAGTTCTGCGAAGGCGTCCTTCGTCTCCGTGTCCGCCTCGTCCCAACCCGGCGGGCGGACGAAGGCGAAGGTCGGCTGCACCGGCGCGCCCTTCTGCACGCAGTCGAGAAGGCGGGGATGCGGGGCAGGGGTCGTCGCCGGGTCGCCCGCGTCGTGGCCGAACAGCGCCTCGGCAATGAGCGCCGCCCCCCGCGGATCGGTGGCGAAGACCCCCACGGTGTCGAGCGTCGGCGACTGCATCAGGATGCCCCGCCGCGGGATCGCGCCGAAGGTCGGCTTGAATCCCGTCACGCCGCAATAGGCCGCGGGCCGGATCACGGACCCGCCCGTCTGCGTGCCCACCGCGAGCGGCACCATCCCCGCCGCCACCGCCGCCGCCGAGCCCGAGGACGAGCCCCCCGGCGTATGGCCCGCGTTGTGCGGGTTGCGCGTCTTGCCCGGGTGCAGGAAGGCGAGTTCCGTCGACACCGTCTTGCCCATCACGATGGCGCCCGCGCCCTTCAGCCGCTCCACCACCGCCGCGTCGCGGAGCGGCACCCGCCCCCGGTCCAGCGCGCAGCCGTTTTCGGTCGGGATCCGCGCCGTGTCGATGATGTCCTTCAGCCCCACCGGCAACCCGTGGAGCGGCCCGATCGCCCGCCCGCTTTCGCGGTGGCGGTCGAGAGCGCGGGCCTGCTCCATCGCGTGGTCGCCGTCGAGCCAGGCCCACGCCTGCACCTCGGGCTCGCGCGCGGCGATGCGGGAGAGGTAGGCCTCCACCACATCGACCGCGCGCAGCGCGCCCGAGGCAAGGCGGTCGCGAAGCTCCACCGCCCCCAGCGAGGTGGCCGCCTCGGCGGCGCGGATGCGGATGCCGGACTCAGCCATAGAACATCCGCGGCAGGTAGTAGACGATGTTGGGGTAGACGTACATCAGCACCATCGACAGGATCACGCAGAAGAGGAACGGCATCACGCCTCGGAAGATCGCGGTGAGCTGCACCTCGGGGGGCGCGATCCCCTTGAGGTAGTAGGCCGACATCGCCATGGGCGGCGTCAGGAAGCTCGTCTGCAGGTTCAGCGCGACGAGCACCCCGAAGAAGAGGGGGTCGATCTCGAAGAAGCGCAGGAGCGGCAGGAAGATCGGCACGAAGATGATGATGATCTCGGACCACTCGAGCGGCCAGCCGAGCAGGAAGATGATCAGCTGCGCCAGGATCAGGAACTGCCAGGGTTCGAGGCTGAGGCTCTGGACGAACTCCGAGATCACGTGTTCGCCGCCCAGATAGGAGAACACGGCCGAGAAGGTGTAGGAACCGACGAAGAGCCAGCAGACCATCGCCGTCGTGCGCACCGTGAGGTAGACGCTCTCCCTTAGCCGCTGCCAGGTCATCGCCCGATAGACGAAGGCCAGGAAGATGCCGCCGAGCGCGCCGATGGAGGCGGCCTCGGTGGGCGTCGCGAGCCCGAAGAGGATCGAGCCCAGCACCGCGAAGATCAGGAAGGCGAGCGGCACGAAGGACGTCACGATCATCACGAAGAGCCGCCCGAACGGCACGTCCGGAACCTCGTCCTTGGTGGGCTTCGGCGCGACGGAGGGCTGAAGGATCGACCGTCCCACGATGTAGAGCAGGTAGAGCCCCACGAGCGTGAGCCCCGGCAGGAGTGCCGCCGCATAGAGCCGCACGATGGAGACGCCCGAGGCCGCCGCGTAGACGATCAGCATGATCGACGGCGGGATGAGGATCCCGAGCGTCCCCCCCGCGCAGATGATGCCGGAGGCGAAGGACGGGTTGTAGCGGGCCTTGAGCATCTGGGGCAGGGCGAGAAGGCCCATCAGGGTCACGACCGCGCCCACGATGCCTGTGGCGGTGGCGAAGAGCGCGCAGGTCAGCATCGCGGCCACGCCCATGGAGCCGGGGATGTTCTTGGCCGCGATGTTGAGCGTGCCGAACAGCTTGTCGACGATGTTGGCGCGTTCGACGATGTAGCCCATGAAGAGGAACAGCGGCACCGCCGTCAGCACCTCGTTCGACATCACCGTGTAGGTCTGGTTCACGAAGAGGTCGAAGATGCGGTTGTTCGTGAACCCGCTGGCCCAGGTGCTCCACTGCTCCCAGGTTCCGGCCTCCTCGCCCAGCCGGTTGAAGGCGCGCCACATGCGGCCCTCGTCGTAATAGGCGTAGTAGCCGAAGCCGATGCCCATCGCCATGAGCGTGAAGGCGATGGGGAACCCGAGGAAGACGAAGACGATGAACAGCCCCAGCATCAGCAGGGCGACCTGCGGGTCCGTCATATGTGGTGATCCCTTTCGGCCTTGTCGGCTTCGCGCATCAGGAGGTCCTCCGTCTCGAAGACGTCCTCGTCGGCGGCGAGCCATTCGTTGGTGCGCATGGCCAGGATGCAGCGGCAGACCTGCGCGATGCCCTGGATGAAGAGAAGGATGCCCGCGGCCACGATCACCGTCTTGAACTGGTAGATCGGCACGCCGGCGGGGCTGTTGATCGACACCTCGCCGTACTGCCACGACCGCGCGGCGTACTTCCAGCCGGCGAAGATGAGGGCGGTGACGCCGGGAAAGAAGAACAGGATGTAGAGCGCGAGATCGACCTTGGCCTGGGTGCGCGGCTGCCAGAGGCGATAGAGGAAGTCACCCCGCACATGCCCGCCGCGCGACAGCGTGTAGGCGCCGCCCATCATGAAGAGCGTGCCGTACATGATGAACGACACGTCGAGCGCCCATGCGGTCGGGCGGTTCAGGACGTAGCGGACGAACACCTCGTAGCCCGTCCCCACGGCCATCAGGATGATGAGCCAGGCGAAGGCCTTGCCGAACCAGGCCGACAGGTTGTCGGCGAAACGGATGAATCCGATCACGGAAGTTCCCCCAGTTGCACGAAGTGGCCCCGGCGAAATCTCCGCCGGGGCCGATCATGCCATGCGGCAGGGTCAGAGCTTGAGCCGGCCCGGGAAGTAGTGCTCGTAGGCGAGCGCCAGATCGGGCGAGTTCATCAGCTCGTAGTAGGCGACCTTCTCGACCCACTCCCGCTGGCTGTCCATGATCCGCTTGTTGAACTCGTCCTGCTCGAGGTCCGCGATCAGGACGTCCCAGGCGGCGAGCTGGCCCGCGAGGATCTCGGGCGAGGTGCGGTGCACGATCACGCCCGATTCGTCCTGCAGCTTCTGCAGGTCGTTCGAGTATTCGCGGAGCGCCAGCGCCGTGTTGGACGTCGAGGCTGCCTCGACGCCGTACTTCAGGATGGCCTGCAGGTCTTCGTCGAGATCGTCGAAGAAGTCCTTGTTGAACAGGAACTCGAAGGATTCCGAGGCCTGGTGGTAGGACGACAGGTAGTAGTTCTTGGCCACGTCCTGCGCGCCGAAACGGCTGTCGGAGGAGGGGTTGTTGAACTCGAACGCGTCGATGACGCCGCGCTCCATCGCGGGCACGATCTCGCCGCCCGGAAGCTGGGCGACCGACATCCCCATCTGCTGGAGAAGGTCGGCGGCCAGACCCACGGTGCGGTACTTGAAGCCCTGGAGGTCGGCGAGCGTGTTCACCTCGCCCTTGAACCAGCCGAAGGGCTGCGCGGGCATCGGGAAGCCCATGAAGCCGTAGACGTTCAGCCCCATGATGTCCTGCGTGAGCTCGCGGTAGAGTTCGGCCCCGCCGCCCTCGTAGAACCAGCCGAGCATCGTGTTGGCGTTGCCGCCGAACACCGGGCCCGTGCCGAAGAAGGAGGCGGCCTTGTTCTTGCCGTACCAGTAGACGGGCACAGTGTGCGCGGCGTCGAGCACCCCGTCGTTGACCGCGTCCATCACCTGGAAGGCGCCCACGACAGCGCCTGCGGGCAGCAGGTCGACGGTGATCCGGCCGTTCGACATTTCCTCGACGCGGGTGGTGTACTGGCGCGCGAAGTCCATCCAGATGTCCGAGGCCGGCCAGGACGTCTGCATCTTGAGGACGATGGGCGACTGGGCCAGCACCGCGGGTGCGGCCAGCATGCTGCCCGCGGCGGCACCACCGGCGAGCGCCGTCTTCCTGAGGAACGAGCGACGGTTGAAGTTCGGTGTCTGGGACATTCTATTTCCTCCCCGAGTGTCCGTTGATCCGGTGCCCCCTGTCTTCTTTCGAAACCTGCAGGAGCATCGACGTATGGCAGTATTAGCATCGACGCCGGACGAGGCAAGCTGGATTGGTCAGAAATTCTGTCCAGACGCTGGCTTTTGGTGAGTTATGTGCCGGCGGACAGGGCGAGGACGGGTCCGCCCGCCGCCCTCGCGTCGGCTTCGTCATGGGTGACGAGCAGGGCGGGTACTCCGCGTTCGGCCACGCGGGCGAAGACGAACTGCCGGATGTCGTCCCTGAGACCGGCGTCGAGCCGCGAGAACGGTTCGTCGAGCAGAAGCGCCTGCGGTTCGGCCAGGAGCGTGCGCAGCAGCGCCGCCCGTGCCTTCTGCCCGCCCGAGAGCGTGGCGGGGTCGCGGTCGTGGAACCCGTCGAGCCCCGCCTGCGCCAGCGCCTCCTCGACCGCCGCGCGCCGCGCCGCCCGGCCGCGCAGACGGTCGCCCAGCCCGAAGGCGAGGTTGTCGCCCACGCTCAGGTGCGGGAAGAGGAGCGCCTCCTGGAACAGGACGCCGATCTCCCGCGCCTCGGGCGCAAGGCGCGTGACGTCGCGCCCGTTCAGGAGCACGCGCCCCGACACCTCCCACTCGCGCGCGAGATGCCCGCCGATCGCGTCGAGCAGCGTGGACTTCCCGATCCCCGATGGGCCCATGACCGAGGTGACGGTCCCCGGCGCGACCGTTAGCGACAGCGGCGGGAACAGCGGCGCGCGGCCCCGCGCGGCGACCGCCAGCCTCTCGAGCACGAGCGTCATGGCGCAAGCCCCCGCCGGTTGCGCCAGACCCAGATGGGGACAAGCAGCGCAAGCGCGTAGATCGCCCAGGGCAGCGCGGCCTGCAAAAGACCGTAGAGCCCGGCGATCCGCCGGTCCGCGCCCGACGACAGCGCCACCGCCTCGGTCGTCAGGGTCGCCACCCGGCCCGCTCCGATGAAGAGCGTCGGCAGATACTGCCCCACCGACACCGCGAAACCGATGGCCGCCGCCGTCAGGATCGGCCGGAGGAGGAGAGGGAGCTTGACGCTGAGGAGTCGCCGCAGGGGTCCTGCGCCCAGTGCGGCGGCGGTCGCTGGATAGCGGCGGTCCATCCGGCGCCAGGGGTCCGACAGCGCGATCATCACGTAGGGAAACACGAAGAGCGCATGGGCCCAGACGACTGCCCCCAGCGTCCCCGTGATCCCCGCCTGAAGGAACGCGACGTTGAGGCCGTAGAGGAACGCCACCTGCGGCACGAGGAGCGGCAGGTAGATCAGGAGCTCCGCCCAGCCCGCCCGCCCGCGCCGCGCGCGATCCTCGCCCTCGAGCCAGGCGATGGCGAGCGCGACCGCCGCGAGCGTCGCAAGAGCCGCGATCAGGAGCGTCGTTCCCGCCGTCCCGAGCGCATCGCCGCCGTGGCGCGTCCACGTCGCGGAGGACCAGCGTTCGGGCAGGGTGCCGGGGAAGCTCCAGCGCCATGCGACGGACCAGACGGCCAGCGCCAGCAGCGACAGCGCTCCGAGCGCCAGCAGCGCGGCCAGCAGGGCCGCCGCGGCCTGCAGCAACGCCTCCGCCCCCCTGCCGCGGCCGCCCTTGCGCAGCCACAGCCGTCCCGTTCCCGCCACCAGCCGCTCCGCCGCGATCCAGGCGGCGATGCCCGCGCCCGCGAGGCCGGCGATGAGGAGGGCGGCCGCCGCCGCGGGCAGGAGCATCGCGGTGTCCGGCGAGAAAGTCCAGCGCGATAGGGCGACCGCCAGCGTCGGCGGGTTCGACGGGCCGAGGATCACCGCCATGTCGACCACCGACAGGCCGAAGGCCAGCACCGCGAAGACCGGCAGCCGGATCAGCGGGTAGACCTGCGGCAGGATGACCTTCATCCACACCGCCCCGCGCCCGTAGCCCAGCGCCCGCCCCGCCGAAAGATGCGCCCGCACAGGGATCTGGTTCAGCGCCGACAGCATCACCAGAAGCAGGAACGGCACCTCCTTCACCATCAGCCCCAGGATCAGCGCCGCGCCCCACGGGTCGTTGACGGTGGCAAGCGCAGGCGGCGTCTCCCACCCCGTGGCCCTTGGCGACAGCATCCGCGCGATCCACCCCGACGGCGCGACGACGAAGGCGAGCCCGATCGCCACCGCCGCGTGCGGCGCGGCGAGGACCGGCGTCAGCACACGCCCCGCGAGCCCCGGCCGCCCGTGCAGCGCCGCCGCCGCCCCCGCCGCCACCACAAGCGACAGCACCGTCGCGCCAATCCCCGTCACCAGCGTGAGCCGCACGCTGGTCCAGAGCCCGGGCATCTCCGCCAGCCGCCGCCACGGCGCGAGCGACGGACCCTCTGCCCCGACGGCGGGCAGGACGCCGAACGCGGCCCTGCCGGTTTCCCAGAGGCCGAGGGTCACGGGCGCGATCACGCCGAGGAGGACGGCGGCCAGCACCGCGGCGCGCAGAACCTGGCCGTCGCCTCTCATTCGGTGTAGCGGGCGGCCCATTCCTCGACGATGCGCGTCATCCAGCTCGGGTGCGGCTCGACGAGCGTGGGGCCGAGGTCCTCGAGCCGGGGCAGGGCGGGGGAGGAGGGGAGGTCCGCGAACAGCGCGGCCTCCTCGGACGAGAGTCGCGCGGGATCGAGGACCGAGAACGATCCCAGCACCTCGATGTCCTGCATCCGGGCCTGCGTCGCGGGGTCGAGGAGGAAGTTGGCCACCACCATCGCCCCGTCGCGGTTCGCCGCGTTCCAGGGGATCGCAACGAAGCTCACGTTGCCGATGGTGCCGCCCTCGGGGACGAGCACGCGCACCGTGTCGGGCAGGAGGCCCTGCGCGATGGCCGCGGCCGGGGCGGCGGGATCGAAATACATGGCGAAGTCCACCACGCCGTCGTCCAGCATCTGCTGCTGGATCGACTCATTTTCCGGGAAGGTGCGCCCCTCCTGCCAGAGGTTCGGGCGCAGCGCATCGTACCAGCCCCAGAGCGGCGCCGTGACCGTGCCGAAAGTGGTGTCCGTCGCGGGCTCCTGAAGAACCGATGGGTCGGGCACGAGCTCGACCAGCGCCTGCTTGAGGAAGGTCGCCCCCATGAAGTTCGCCGGGATCGGGTGCGTCAGCCGGCCGGGGTTCGCCTCTGCCCAGTCCGCGAAGGCTGCGGTCGTCCGGGGCGGGTCGGAGACGCGGGCCGTGTCGTAGGCATAGACGAAGCGGGCCAGCCGCCATGGGGATTCAAGGCCGTCCGTCGGCACCGTGAAGTCGGTGGTGACGGCGGACCCGGGTGAGAGGTCCAGATACCGCGCATTCGGCAGGTCCGCCACGAAGGGGCCGTGCAGCAGCCCCTGCTCCTTCATCGCCAGAAAGTTCGGCCCGTTGATCCAGATGAGGTCGATGCCGCCGCCCTCGTCCCGACCCGCCGCCTTCTCGGCCACCACGCGCGCCACCGCCTCGCCCGTGTCGGACAGCTTCACATGCTCGATCGACACGCCGTAGAGCTCCTCGGTCCGCTCGCCCGCCCAGTCGATGAAGGCGTTCGTGCGCGGATCGCCGCCCCAGGCGTTCCAGTAGACCGTCTGCCCACGCGCGGCGTCCAGAACCGCCTGCCAGTCTGCTGCGGCGGGCGAGGCGAGAAGGGCGGGCAGGAGGGCGGCAAGGATCGGGCGCATGAAGGCTCCGTGGTTCAAGGCGTCAGGTTCAATCGGAGAAGGCGCGCCAACCGTCAAGCCAGCGCGTCGCGGTGGTGATGGCGCATGCGGCGGCGAAGACGAGCGCGAGCACGGGGAAGGCTGCGGGGAAGAGGCACATGGCGACGAAGACGGCGATGGTCTCCGCCCCTTCGGTGAGGCCGCCGAGGTAGAAGATGCCCTTGGTCCGGTAGCGATCGCTCGTCATCCCGCGGCGCGCCGCGATGACGGAGAAGGCGAGGAAGGACGACCCCGTGCCCACGAACGCCGCGATCAGGACGGCCGCGGGCAGCGCGTTGGCCGCCGGATCGGCCAGCGCGAAGCCAAGCGGCACCAGCGCGTAGAAGAGGAAGTCGAGCGCGATGTCGAGAAAGGCGCCCCGGTCCGTCGGGTGCGACCGCCGCGCGACCTCTCCGTCCAGTCCGTCCGCCAGCCGGTTCACGAGGATCAGCGCCAGCGCCACCCCGAACCACCCCGCAGCGAGCGCCGGGACCGCGAGCGCGCCGAGGACGAAGCCCGTCACGGTGATCGTGTCCGCCCGGACGCCACGGGCATGAAGCATTGCCGCGAAGGGCGCCAGCGCCCGGCGCTGCGCAGGCAGGATCGCCGCGTCGATCATGGCGCCGCGCTCCTCTCCTGTTCTATCCCTGGCACCGCATCGTCCGTCCCTGGCACTGCGTCATCCGAGCGTTCGCTGAAGTTCCGGCGCCCGGCAAGCCGCCACCGCGCAGCTGCAATCTCGCTGACGCGAACGTGTAGCGCGGCGGGCGCGTGTCGAGATCGCGGAGATCCCCTCACGCCCGCTCGAACCAGCCGAAGCCGAAGGGGGCGAGCGTCACGCGCCCTCCTTCCTGCACAGTGCCATGCGCCGGCCCGATCCCCTTCAGGTCGCCCGGCACCTCGACCGTGACCTCCTCGCGCCCGAGGTTGAAGAGCCCGGTGATCTCCACCCCATCCGATCCCCGCACGAGGCCGAGCACCGGTTCGGGCAGGTCGAGGAACCGCGCCTCCCCGCGCCTGAGCTCCGCCCGCGCCTGACGGAACGCGATCGTCCGCCGGTAGGCCGCCAGCACCGACGCCTCGTCCCGCTCCTGCCCGTCAACTGCGCGGGCCGCCTGTGCGGGCTTCACCGGCAGCCACGGCTTGACGGACGAGAACCCCGCGTGGGGCGCCCCCGCCTCCCACACCATCGGCGTCCGGCACCCGTCGCGCCCCTTGTTCTCCGGCCAGAAGCGGAGCCCCGGCGGGTCGGTCAGCTCCTCGTAGGTCAGCTCCGTCTCGGTCTGGCCCAGCTCCTCCCCCTGGTAGAGGCAGATCGACCCCGGCAGGCTCGCGAGGATCGCGATGGAGAGCTTCGCCACCGCCTCCTCCTCGCCCGCCCGCGCCCAGCGGGTGACGTGGCGCTGCACGTCGTGGTTCGAGAAACTCCAGCACGGCCAGCCGTCCGGCGCCACGCGGAAGAACGTCTCGATCTCGTGCCGGACGTGCGCGGCCGTGAACACCGGCCCCAGCAGGTCGAACGAATAGGCCATGTGGAGGCGCGTCGCCCCGCGCGTGTACTCGGCCATCAGTCCGATCCCGAGGTCGCCCTTCTCGCCCACCTCGCCCACCATCATGCGGGCGTCGTAGGCGTCGGTCAGCGCGCGCATCCGCTCCACGAAGGGCAGGTTCTCGGGGCGGTTGCGCGAATAGACGGCCCGCTGCATGTCGAACGGGTTCACCGGGGGCAGGTTCGGGCGCGTCTCCGTTGCCGGAGGATTGGAGCGCAACTCCCTGTCATGCGTGTAGAAGTTGACGGTATCGAGCCGGAAGCCATCCACCCCCCGCTCCAGCCAGAAGCGCATCACCTCGAGCACCGCCTCCTGCACCTCCGGATTGTGGAAGTTCAGGTCCGGCTGCTCCACGAGGAAATTGTGCAGGTAGTACTGCCGCCGTCGCGCCTCCCACTCCCAGGCGATCCCGCCGAAGACGGCGAGCCAGTTGTTCGGCGGCGAGCCGTCGGGCAGGGGGTCCGCCCAGACGTACCAGTCGGCCCGCGCGTTGTCCTTCGACATCCGGCTTTCCAGGAACCACGGGTGCCGGTCCGAGGTGTGTGACAGCACCTGGTCGATGACGACCTTCAGCCCGAGTCGATGCGCCTTGTCGACAAGCTGGTCGAAGTCCTCGAGCGAGCCGAAGATGGGGTCGATCCCGCAGTAGTCCGACACGTCGTAGCCCATGTCCTTCATGGGGGAAGGGAAGATCGGCGACAGCCAGATCGCGTCCACGCCCAGCGAGGCCACGTGGTCGAGCCGCCGGATGATGCCGGGCAGGTCGCCGAGTCCGTCGCCCGAATCGTCCTGGAAGCTCCGCGGATAGATCTGGTAGATCACCGCGCCCCGCCACCACTCGTCCATCGTCTGCCTCCCCAGCCTGCCGGTCTTGCGGCCCCCGGAGCCTGCCCCTAGGGTCGCGCCCGAAGAAGGCATGGGAGGATACCGATGGCAACCACTACCGCGCGCACCGTGATCATCGAACGCCAGGGCGGCCCCGAAGAAATGAAGGTTGCCGAGCTTCCCGTGGGCGACCCCGGTCCGGGCGAGATCCGGATCCGCCACAGGGCCGTCGGGCTCAACTACATCGACGTCTATCACCGCTCGGGCCTCTACAAGCTCACGATGCCCCACGCGCTCGGCATGGAGGCGGCGGGCGTGGTCGAGGCGGTGGGGCCCGGTGTCACGCACCTCAAGGAAGGCGACCGCGCGGCCTATGCGTCGAATCCGCCCGGCGCCTACACGGAGGCGCGCGTGATGCCGGCCGCGCAGGTCTGCCCGCTGCCCGACGGCATCTCGTTCGAGGACGCGGCGGCCGCGATGCTCCAGGGCATGACGGTCGAATACCTCTTCCACCGCGTGGCCCCCATCGCGAAGGGCGAGCGCGTCCTCTTCCACGCCGCGGCCGGGGGCGTCGGCCTCATCGCCTGCCAGTGGGCGAAGTCCGAAGGGATCGAGCTCATCGGCACTGCGGGAGGCCCCGACAAGTGCCGCCTCGCGGCCGAGGCAGGGGCCGCCCATGTCATCGACTACCGCGCCGAGGACTTCGTGCCCCGCGTGAAGGAGATCACCGGGGGCAAGGGCGTTCCTTACGTCATCGACGGCGTCGGGCGCGACACGTTCGAGAAGTCTCTCGACTGCCTGTCGCCGCTCGGCTGGATGATCTCCTTCGGCAACGCATCGGGGCCGGTCGATCCGGTGAATGTCCTCACGCTCGCCGCCAAGGGGTCGCTCAAGCTGACGCGGACGACGCTCTTCACCTTCATCGCCGACCATGCCCGATGCCAGGACATGGCGCGGCACCTCTTCGACAAGATGCTGTCGGGCGCGGTGAAGATGACCATTGGCCAGCGCTTCCCGCTCGACCGCATCGGCGACGCACATCGCGCGCTCGAAGGCCGCGCGACGACGGGGTCGACGATCATCACACTCTAGGCGTCACTCCCCGCCCGTGGCGCGCCAGAGCGCCACGGCCATCCCCGCCCGGTCGGCCGGGAGGAGGGCCAGAACAACGCGGCCCCCCGCGCGTCCGGCGACCAGCAGGGCCTCCTCGCCCGCCGTCATCAGCAGCACCTTGCCCGCACGCGCGGGTCCCAGCTCCTTTGCCAGCGCCTCGAACCCCCTCCGGCCGAGCCGGCTGAGACGGCCGACCGCATCGGCGTCCGGACCCGTCGCGGGGCTTGGTTCGTCTCCCGACGCCGTCGCCACGGCCCGGGCCAGCCGCGCGAGGCCCGCGTCGAAGCCCTTCGCCGGGTCCGGCATCGGAACCGGGGCGGGGCGGGCGTAGAGCGTCAGCCCCAGCGCCTGCGCGACCGCCGCCGCAGAGCGTCCGCGCATCCCGGGGTCGAGCGCGCGCTCGACCGGCGTCGCGGTCACGGACAGCTCGTCCCGCCCGTGCGCGAAGGTCCGGATCGCCCCGGCGACGGCTGTCAGGGCACCGTCGTCCTCGGGTCCGAGCGGCGCGAGCAGGGTGGCGGGATCGGCCGCTCCGGCCGGGAGGTCGACCAGACGCAGGAGCCGCCGGTTCGCCGCCTCGAGCCGCAGGATCGCACCGTCGCCGGCGCGGAACGTGAGTGTCCGGCCAAGAATCGTCTCGTCGATCTCCTCGAGGATGGCCTCCGTCAGGTCGCGCCCCGCCGCCGAAAGCCGTCGGGTGCCCGCGCCGCTCTCTTCATCGGCGAGCTTGCCCAGCTTGTCGCGAAGGCGCCTGTCCTCGCTCACCGCGCAGTCCGTCCCCTCATGTCCCCGCCCCGAGCGCGGCAAGTTCCTGCGCGATCCGGGCCGACAGCGCGGCGGGGTCGGTGTCGGCGTCGCACTGGCAGATCACCGCCTCGTCGGGTTCGTCCGGTGACCGCACGAAGACGAACACCGCGTCCCCATCCGGCACCACCGCCCGCTCCACCGGTGCGCCGAGAAGGGCGGCGCCGGCTTGCCCGGCCGGTCCGGTGAACAGGGCACCGGCCCGCGCGCAGAAGGCATCGAGCCGGTCCTGCGGCAGCCGTGCGTCCGCGCTGGTGAACAGGACGAGCCGCGAGGACAGGTCGGCGAAGGCCGCGACGCGGCAGCCGGGAAAGTCCCGGCGCACCCCGTTCAGCTGTTCGGCGATCCCCATCGACACTCCCTCGGCCCCCGGCACCGGACGTGGCCGGTGTCTCCCTGCCATGCCCCAGGCGGACCCATGCGGCAAGTGCTTTTCGACGGGCTCCCTCTCAGAGGGCGGCGTCGTTCGGGCCGTGCGGCGGGCGGTTGGGCGCGGCTTCGCTCATCGGCCGGATGCGGCGCGGCAGGATGCGCGACGGCGACACGCCGGAGGCCGGGCGTCCGGCGTCCAGCCGGGCGACCATGCCGTCGCGCGTCAGTGTCTCGACCGTGCGTTCCTGCACCCGGCGCTCCGGCGGGGTGCTTCCGAGGTCGGCGGCGATCCGGCCGAGAATGGCCACGAGGGTGTCACGGAAGGCGAGGGCGCCGCTCCGCTCCAGAAGCTCCTCGTCCTCGCCCGCGGAAAGGGCCTCGGTCAGGGAGATCGGGAGCCGTGCAGCGAACAGCCCTTCGGTCTCGCGTTCCACGCGGCGCATCACGCGGGCCCGGTCGGTGTCCCCGCGGATCTTGTCGAAGCGGGTGACCAGCAGAATGCTGCGGGACTGGAGCCGGGGGTCGAGCGACTCCCACACCGACGCCTCGGTCTGGCGCCAGGCCTGCGTCGCGTGCGTGCACCAGATCACCGCATCGGCCTTCTGGATCACGCGTTCCCAGACCTCGGCGTCCATGTTCGGGTCCGAAATGCCCGGCATGTCGATGATGTCGCAGAGTTCCAGCACGTCGGAGCGTTCGAAGATCCGGATCACCCGCGTCTCCGCCGGGTCGATGTCCGACAGTCGCGCGATGTCGATTGGGCTGGTCTCGCCGTCCAGATCCTCGCGATAGGGCGCGCCGTCGCCGTGCGAGATCCAGACCGGCGGGAGCTGCGTGGCCGTGACCTTCATCGGCAACGGCGCCGCGCCGATCAGGAGGTTCGACAGCGTGCTCTTGCCCGCACTGAACTCGCCCATGAGCGCGATGCGCGGCTTGCGTCCCGGTCGGTCGAGCGCATCGATGGGAGGGTAGGGCTGCATAGCGGCGGCGGGGGCAGGGCCGTCACCGGCCGCGACCGTGTCCGACAGGTCGTCGCCGTCCCCGGCGGCCCAGTCGTCTGCGTCGTCGTCCCCGGCGGCCCATTCCTCGGCGTCGTCGTCATCCCAGGACGCGTCCATGCCCGCGTCCCCGACCTCCGCATCGGGGTTTTCCTCCGCCGCGGCCAGGACGGTCAGGTCATCCTCGGCATCCTCGGGTCCGACGACACCGTTCTCGGCATCGGACCAGGCGTCGTCCTCGGCGACGAGGCGCATTTCCTCCCCCGACGCCCCGTCCTCGCGCTCATCCCAATCGGCTGCCTCGTCCTCCATGCCGGTATCTTCGGCCGGCAGCGGAGCGGATGCCTCGAACGCCAGCGCCGCGCGGAGTGCGGCTCCAAGGTCGTCGTCGTCCCGCCGGCGCGCCGCGGGGCGGGGCGCCGGAGCCTCGTCGTCGTCCTCGTCCTCGATCGCGCGCAGGACCGCGGCCGGGTCGAAGGCGGGAGGTGCCGCCTCGTCGCTTCCGGTCCAGGCGAAGGCCTTCGCGTTGTGCCCGTCTCCGTCCATCGTCCCGTCCCCTCGTTCCACCACCCGCGCCATCGTCAGGCCGCGTAGGATCTGAGCGCGGCCAGCGTGTCCTTCACCGTGCACCGGCGCTGGTCATGCGCCGACAGGAGCAGCACGTCGCCGCGCGCGACGGCCGCCTTGTGGTCGGCAAAGCCCAGGAGCGCCTGCCGCTGATCGTCCAGGAAGCTCTCGAGGATCGCCCGCATCTCGATGCGGACGGCCCCTGCCTGAACCGTCTTCAGGTCGGTCACGATCGGGTCCGTCTCGGCCTCGATCATGCTGTAGAACTCGGTCGCGTAGGCGGCGAAGCCCCGCCGCCGCCGCCACCAGTTGCGCCACCAGTTCCCCTGGATGTCGAGGGCGATGGTCTGCCCGATGACGACCGGCGCGGGGATGTGCGCCGCCGGCGGTGCCGAGATGGCGAAGTCCGAGGCCAGACCGTCGAACGCCTCTCCGTAGAGCGCGGTGAAGCGCGCGGCGGCCTCGGCGAAGACCTTCCGCGCCGCGCCCTGCGCCTTGGCCCCGAAGACCTGATAGGCCGAACGCAGGAGAAGCCGCAGGCCCGTCGGCTCGTAGGTCCAGACGGCGCCCTCGCCCTGCTTGTCGAGGTGTTCGATCAGCGAGGCGGTCGCGCGTTCGAGGAAACTCCGGTGCGACCGGTCGAGCCGGACGTGATAGCCCGCGATCTCGGCCTCGAAGGCCGCCTCGAAGGCGGCGAGGCTTTCGGTCCGGATCGCCTCGATCTTCCGGGCGATCTGGTCGCGCTCGATCCGCAGGCGGGCCGGGGCGCCCTTGCCGGGGCCCGGGCCGTCGTTCGCGGCCTCGACGCCCTGAGCAAGGTTCATCGCGCTCCGCGCCGCGCGCGCCAGCGTCTCCTTGCCCACGCCTTCGGTGATCCGGGCGGCGAGCGCGCGATAGAGCGCGGGGATGCCCGACAGGAGCCAGACGTCGGAGGCGAATTCCTCTTCATCGGGCCCCGCTTCGAGCTGGCTTTCCGCCCAGTTGAGCAGCGCCGCTGCACTGTCGGCATCGAGCTCGTCCAGCCGGTCCGCCATGGCGAGGTTCGCCCAGTTCGCGCTGCCGAAGATGATCTCGGCATCCGCCGGGCCGTCGTGCCGCTTCAGCGTCTCGCGGATCGAGTCGCGAATCTCTCCCACCTGGTTCGCGGGGTCCGACAGCTCGTCGATGCGGTTCACGAAGATCACGACCTCGCGCGACCGGATGTTCGAGATCAGCCGGATCAGCGCCATGTCCACCGTGGACAGCGCCTGATGCGCGGACAGGACGACGACGCAGATTCGGCTGTCGCGGATCGCCCGGATCGTGATCTGCTCGCGCATCATGAAGGTGTCGTTCACGCCGGGCGTGTCCCGGATGCAGAGCTTCATCGGAAATTCGGGCCGGTGCAGATGGAGGTCGGCCGACTTCGTGATGTCGGCGAAGCGCCCCTGCATCTCGGCCGCGCCGCCCTCGTCGCTGAAGTCGTCGCCCAGGCAGACATAGCGTTCGATCAGCGCCTCGTCGAAGCGCTCGTAGTCGTGCTGCTGGCCGAGCAGGAGCTCGAAGCGCTTGCCGAGGCGCGAGCGCGACTTCTCGCGCATCCGCTCCACCTGTCGGCGGACCTTCTCGAGCTCGGCCTCGTGGCCCGCGCGTTCCGCCAGCTCCCCAATGCGGCCACCCTTTTCCAGCAGCCTGTCCCATTCGCTGCGGTCGAAGAAGCGGAAGCTCGCCCGGATGTCGGCCTCCTCGACCGGCTCGGGCGAGATGTGGAGCGAGGTGACGACCGAGGTCCAGGGGTTCACGTCGGCCGGCAGCAGGCCCGGCCATCCGACCATCGCGTTCACGAGCGAGGTCTTGCCCGCCTTCACCTGGCCGATCATCGTGACCGAAGGTTCGAGCGCGTCGAGCTGCGCCCGCAGCTTGCCCGCCATCCGCGCCGTCGTCTCGTCGCCGATCGCGGCCAGATTTTCCAGCGCGGCCTCGAGCCCGCGCCGCTCCTCGACGAAGCCCGCCAGACCGTCGAGTCCCTGCTTCAGCAGGGCAGTGCCCGAGGCCCTGGCCTCTGTCTGACGTCCCGGAATGCCTGTCTCAGCGTTCATGTCGAACCTGCGAACCTTCCCATCACCAGTCCGGCCCCTCCGTCTCGCTCACGGCGAGTCAGGTCGTGCAGGGGCCGCCCCGGAGCATCTATTCGAAGGAAACGTGGTCATATTGAGGCAGCCTCCCGTCGAAAGTTCGCAGTATATGAACAATCGGTCACGCCGCCTCGGCGAGGCTCAGATCGCGCCGAAGCTGCAGGAGCAGGGTCACGCCGTCCGCGGCCGCCGTCTCGGACCGCTCGAGCCCGAGCAGGACCAGCATCTCCGCCACCTCCATGGCTTCGTCGTGGAGGTCGGGCGACGTCAGCGGGTCGATGGTGTCGGCCACAGCCTGCGCGGCCTGCGCGCAGCCTTCGAGGATATCCTCGGCATGTCCGTCCGCCTCCATTCGCGCCAGAAGCGGCGCCGCGGCCCCGCGCAGGATGTCCAGCGCGCGAGCGACGGAGTCGCTCGGGGTCGGGGCGGGCGGGACCGGCGCGATCGTCGCGGCGGGCCGAGGGACGGGAGTGACCGCCACCGGGGGCGTGGGCACAGGGGCAAGCGACACGAGGGGCGGGGGGGCGACACCGGCCGCAGCGACCGGCGCCGCCTCGGGCGCGGCCTCCGCCGCCGGAGCGGGGACGGGCGTGGAACTGCCCTCGCCGAACCGGCTCAGGAACAGGAGCGCCGCGTCCAGATCCGCGCGCCGCCCCTGCTCGACATGCGTCAGGATTCCGGAGATCAGCGCCTCCGCCCCGCTCGCGGCCAGCGCGTCGCGATCCGTGCCGTTGGGCCCGATCAGCGCTGAAAGCCCCTGGAGCGTCGCCACAGGCACGAGGCTGTGGAACTCCTCGGCCACCACATCGTCAAGTTCGGCGATGCGGTCCGCCAGCACGCCCTCGCGGATCAGTTCGTCCGCCTTGGTGAGCACGAGGAACCCGTGGTCCTTCAGCCGGTCCGGCATCGCCGACCAGAGCCAGCGCTCCGCCGGCGTGAACGCCTGCGAACACCAGATCACCATGTCCGCCCGCGCCGCTGCCCATTGCACCGCCGCGCGTTCTTCCTCGGCCGTGCCGCCGGCGCCGACCTCGATCAGCGTGAGCGTGGACAGGATCGGAAGCGGCGCCTCGATCCGGACGAGCGGCGCGGCATCTGTCCCGATGCGCGCCAGGTCGCCCAGGGAGGTCGGCGTCTCGCTTCCGTCCTCCGCGACGAGGGCGACGCGCCGCACCGGCCCGAACCTCACCTCCACCGACGGCAGCTGTGCACCGGCGGGCACGAGGCGTTCGCCGGCGATGAGGTTGAGGAGCTGCGACTTGCCGCTGCCCGGATGCCCGAGGATCGCCACCCGGATCGGCGATGTCAGGCGCTGGAGAAGCTGGTGCCCCGCCAGGGCTGCCCGCCCGGGCAGCGCCGCCGTCCCCAGCAGGGCCTGAAGCCGCGGAGCGATGCTTTCGGGCGTCGGGCGAAGCTGCATCATTGGGCCGAATTCCGGAACAGCGCGGCCCCCCGCAGGAGAAGCGAGCTTTTGGGCCGCGACGGCGCGCGGGCGGCAAAGCTCCGCTCCTCGACCTCGGACGTCGCGTCGCCCCGGCGCAGGCCCGCGTCGTTGCGGGCGCTGCGCGCGGACAGCACCTTGACCACGCTGAAGGACGCATTGTCCTGTTCGGGATCGCCATGCGCCTCGAGCCGCGACAGGAGCGCGTGGGCGATCCAGCGCGCATCCCTGTCCGTATGGGTAAGCAGGACGTCCTCGATCTCGGCGAAGCTCAGGTACTGGATGCCGTCGCTCGCGGCGATGAGGATGTCGCCGTCGTGTAGGTCGAAGGGTTCGCTCGGGCAGTCGATCCGGGGGATGTCCTCGCCGCCCAGGACCGAGGTCAGGCAGCTCCGGTCGGGATGATTGCGCCCCGCGTCCTCCGACAGGAGGCCCGAGCGGATCATGAAGTCGATCTGCGGGGCCATCGAATGGTCCTCGTTCAGCTGGCGCAGCACGCCCTTGCGGAACAGCAGGAGCGGCGAGTCCCCGATCGAGATCCAGTAGAGCTGCGAGGAGACGAACACGGGGGCGAGGAGCGTGGCCCCCATGCCTTCCGTCTCGGCGTTCGTCTGGATGTGGACCTTGACGCAGTCGTTGGCGGCCAGCGCCGCCTCGCGCAGGATCTCGGGCAGGTTGGCCTTGAAGGAGACTTCGTCGCCGCTCTGCAGCTTCAGCTCGCTGAAGACCTCGGTCACGACGATCTTGCTGGCGATGTCGCCTGCCGCATGGCCGCCCATCCCGTCGGCGAGAACGGCGAAGCCGATCTCGGTGCCCAGCGAGAAGTCGGTTGCGAGCGCATCCTCCTGATAGGGGCGCTGGCCCTGGCTGATCGCGGAGGCGACGTCGAACCTGGTATCACTCACGACCTGCATCGCCGCCCTGCGTTCCTTCCCCGTCCATCCAGTCGAAATCGGCCCCGCACAGCGCGAGGAAGCGGAGCGTCGTCTCCCCGATCCGGATGATGTCGTTGTGCGCGAGTTCCTCGGTCGACAGCACGGGCCTGCCGTTCAGCCGGACGATGTTGGCCTTGCCTCCGTGGCCGAGGAAGAACTTGCGCTGCTCGTTGTCGTAGGCCACGACGGCATGGTTCGTCCGCGAGATCGAGGTGTCGCCGAAATCGAGCTTCACCGGCTGGTCGTCCCCCCGCCCGATGGCCGAGACGCCGTTGAAGAGCGTGAAGGAGGCCCCGCGGCCCGGTCCCTGGACCACGACGATCCAGCCCACGGGAAAGCGGACGACCGCCGCGGTCGGCGCGGCCTGGCCGGCCTCGAAGGGGTCGGTCCCCATGCCGGTGGAGCTGTCGAAGCCCAGAAGCCGCGTCTTGACGCGCCCCGCTCGGCGCGGGCCGCCGCGGCCGATTGCCGGACCGGGCACCTGCACGAGCGTGGAGGCCGGATCCTCGGACATCGGATCCGGCGTGGCCGAGGGCATCGCCGAGGCGAGGTGCCGGTGCGGTTCGGCAAGGTAGGCGGGCGGCGGAACGGGGGCCGAGGCGAAGGGCGGAACGGGAGCCGCTGCGAAGGGCGCGACAGGCGGCGGGGCCAGCGGCGGAGCGGGCTCCGCCGGGCGCGCCGCCATCGGCGCGGGGCGGTCGACGGCATCCTCGGCGGGAAGGAACTCGCCCTCGGCGCCCGGCTCGTAGTCGTCGAGCTCGGGGACATAGTCGTCGAAGTCGAGCTCGGCGAAGCCGCGCCGCTTGCGCCGGCTGGCGCCCAGCTCGGGGTAGATGGCGACGAGACCGGAGCGGTCATCCTCCAGCGCGGCGGCATCCTCCCGCTTGGCCATCTCGCGGATCTCCTCGGCCAGGCTTGTCTTGGGCGCCTCGCCGGGTTCCTTGCCGCCGATCATTTTCCTGAACAGATTCATAGCTCTGCCTTTCCAAGGTGATCCTGCCTGTCACGTCTCACGCCAAGGAGGCGCCACACCGAGGACGGGCGGATCGACAGCAGCGACTTCTTCCGGGTGCTGCCGTCCTCCGGGTCCGGCAGGTCCGCCTCGTCCGCCGCCTCGGCGTCCGCCACCGCGTGCGGATCCATGTGGTCCGCCGCCCCGTCGTCCCTCGGCGGCGCGAAGGACGCGTCCTCTGCCTCCGGGTCCGCGATCTCACGGTCGCGGGCGTCGTCCTCGGTGAAGAAGCCGTCCTCGACCTGCCAGGAGAAGTAGGGCTTCTTCTCCTTCTTCTGCTCGACAGGCGCGATCTGGGCCTGCCGCGCCCGCTCCTCTTCGAGCCGCCGCGCCTCGAGCACGGCGCGGTTCGTCTCCTCGACGAGCCGGGCGATGGAGGCTTCCATGTTCCGGTCGTTGCGCGCCTCGATCTGCGCGGCCTTCCGGCGCGTATCGGCGTCGATCTCGTGCAGCCACTCGAAGGCCGACTGCGGGCGGTCCTTTGGAAAGATCGACAGCGCCCGGTCGATGGCCGTCAGGAACTCGGGCGCGAAGAGGTCCGATCGCCCGGCCAGCGGAATGTAAGGGTCGGCGTCGTTCGCGGCCACGGCGGCCAGCCGCGCGTGGCTGTTCGGCGGCGGCGTTCCGGTGAGGACGTGGTAGAAGGTGGCGCCAAGCGCGTAGAGATCGCTCGACGGGCCCTGCTGGCTGCCTTCGATGTAGAACTCCTGCGGCGAATACCCGTCCTTGACGACCAGAAGCGACGACAGCGCGCGCGAGGCCCGCGTCGCCTTTTCGCGCGCGGCGCCGAAGTCGATCAGCACCGGGTTGTTCTCGGCGTCGAGCAGGATGTTGTCGGGCGAGATGTCGCGATGCAGGATGTGGAGCTGGTGGACGAAGGTGACGGCTTCGAGAAGCTTCTTCAGGAGCGTCACGATCAGCTCGGGCGTGAGCCGTCCCGGATCGTTCTCGATCACCTCGTGCATGTCCTGCCCGTCCACGAAGTCGAGCGCCATGTAGGCAGTCTCGTTATCCTCGAAGACCTGGTGCACGCCCACGATGTTGGGATGGTCGAGCTTGGCGAGCCGCCGCGCCTCCTGCACGAAGAGCCGCACGATGGCGCGGAATTCGTCCTGCTGGCCCTGGTTCCGGGCGCGCACGACCTTGCCCCGACGGGCGCACAGCTGGCCGGGGAAGCACTCCTTGATGACGACGGTCCGGTCGAGGCTGTCGCGGGCGAGGTAGGTCAGCCCGAAACCGCCGCTGTTGAGGAAGCTTTCGATGGTATATTGCCCGTGCAGCAACGTCGTGCCGGGCAGAAGTTCTTCGGCGAACTCGTCGACAGGTGTCGATTGTGTCGTGTTCGGCGCAGAGTTCATAAGTCCCCACTCAAGTCGTGTACCGAGTCGGGACAATCTCTCCCGGCTGATCGCACTAGAAACGGAATGTTGCCCACGACTTTGGCGAAAAGATGGTCGCATTCGGGTGAGGATCGGCTGGAACCGTTCAAAGCGGCGCCAGCGCGTCCTTCGTTGACGGGATGGGGATCAGTCGCGGTTCTGGTCCTGCACGATCCGCTCGTGCCGGCGAACCTCCGCGAGGCAGGCGCCGAAGGTGCCAACGCCGCGCCCTTCGAGCATTCCGAGACATCCGACGAAGGCCTGCGCGGTCGCCACCGCGTCGCCCATGGCGGTGTGGCGCAGGTTCCCTGCTATGTCGATCCCGAGCCGGTCGGCCAGCGCGTCGAGCGTATGGGTGGCCGACCCGCCGAAGAGCACCGCCGACAGAAGGACCGTGTCGAGCACGGGGTGATCGAAGTCGAGCCCGCGTGCGGCGGCGCCCCGCCGAAGGAAGGCGAGGTCGAAGGGCGCGTTGTGGGCGACAAGGACCGCCCCCCGGGCGAAGGCGTGGAAGCGCGCGACCGCCTCGGCCACCGGGGGCGCATCGGCCACCATGTCGTCGCTGATCCCGTGGACCTTGGTGGAGCCTGCGGGGATCGGTCGCCCGGGGTTCACGAGCGTGTCGAACCGCTCACCCTCCACGATCCGGCCGTTCACGACGCGCACGGCGCCGATCTGCACGATCTCGTCTCGCTCGGTATCGAGCCCCGTCGTCTCGGTGTCGAAGATCACGTAGGTCAGCGACCTGAGCGGCGCGCTGCGCTGGTCGGTGGTTGTCTCGGACCGGATCAGCGCGAAGTCGTAGGTCAGCGGGCGTTCCGCTTCCGGGCTCAGCGGTTCGAGAAGAAGCATGTAGCCCGCCCCGTCGCCCAGCGTTCGCAGGTGGCCCGAATAGACCCTGCCGGACAGGCTTTCGGCCACGACCGGTGTTCGGCGCTGCCCGCTGGCGGCGAGCTTGTCCAGCGCGGCGAGGATCGCGTCTTCCTTGAGGTAGTCGAAAAGCGGCGCGTTCAGCCGGGCAGGGGCCTCGGCTTCCAGCAGTTCCGCCGACTGCCCGTCGTAGAGCACGATCTGGTGCGCGGGGTTCACCATCATCACCGCGAGGGGGATGTCCGTCAGGATGGCGGTCAGCTGCTGCGTCTCGAACGCGAGTTCGGCCGTCCGCTGCGCCACCGTCTCGGCCGCGTCGAGCGTCGCCGAGGAGAGCCGGCGCGACACAGCCGCCGCCGCCGGCGCAAGGTCGCCCAGATAGCGCGCGGTGGCGAGGTCGAGGTCCCGCGTGACCCCCCCGTGCGCCCGCGCCCGCAGGTCCGCCGCCAGCCGCTCGACGGGCTTGGCGACATTCTCGTCGAAGAGCAGCCAGATCCCCGCCGTCAGCCCGAGTATCCCGAAGCCCGCCACCGCACCCGCCGCCACGAAGGGCGACCCGGCCGCGCCGCCCGCCTGCCGGTAGCCCAGCATGAGCCCCGCCACCGTGACCCCGATCGCGCCGGCGCCCAGCGCCGCGAAGAAGAGGAACACGCGGGCGCGGAGGCTGAGGCGTTCCATCTCAGGCTCCCGCGCAGGCGGCCATCCGCACGGGGTCGTCGGCGGCGATGGGCTGCCACTCCGCCCCTGCGACGTTGCCGTCCGCGTCGAAGACCGCGCCGTTGCCGATCGTCGCCGTGCGGTTGCCCGGGCAGTCCCACAGGACGGTCAGCTTCTGGAGCGGCGCCCAGCGTCCGAAGAAGTAGAGATCCACCATGCGCTGGCCCGGATCCTCGGGGCTGGTGCGCATCGTCGCCTGGTCCACCGCGATGAAGCGCCCGGTGTAGGGCAGGATGTAGCTCCACGGCCGCCAGGGCGCCGTCTCCTCGACCGTTTGGGCCACCACGAACCCCTCGGGCAGTTGCGCCGACATGCGCCCGTACCAGCCGTATTCGCTGGAGATCGCCGCCGCGATCATCGCCGCGCCCGCGCCCGCCGGCATCAGCCAGGCGGGGACCTGCGGCTTCCACCGCCGGATCGCCCAGACGAGCATCGCCGCGGCGATCCCGGCCATGACCGTGCCGATCAGCTCGAAGAACATCCTCTCCTCCTCCCCGGGCCTCCCCTCAGCCCGGCACGCCCCCGCGTCCTGATGCGAGGGCCGATTGCATCGTCTTCACCACGACGAAGGCGTCGCGCAAATGACTTCGCTCAAAGTCCGACAGTTCGGCGGGCTCGAGATAGTTGTCGGGCCGCTCGCCCGCCTTCACGCGCCGCGCCTGGTGCTCGAGCCGCATCTCCGCGATCAGGTCGTAGGCATCCAGCAGATCGCGCGACCCGCTCTGGCTGATGATGCCCGCAGCCCCCGCGGCTTCCAGCCGGGCGCGCGTGTTGACCTGCGGGATCCGTCCCTGGAGCGCGTACATCCGCCCGAGGTCCACGATCGGCACGACCCCGTTCATCTTGAGGTCGATCGTGTTGCGGTGCTCTCCCGACCGGATCGTCGCGAAGGTCCGCAGCAGCCCCAGCGGCGGGTGATGCTTGAGCGAGTTGGACGCCATGTGCGCCGCGAAGATCGAGTTCTTCGAGGCCCGCTCCAGCGTCTCGGCCTGAAGGCTTTCGAACAGCGCCTGCTCCCCCCCGATCGGGCGCAGGTCGAACATCACGGAGGCGAGCATCTGCGCCTCGGTCGATGGCGTCGCGATCCAGCCCCGGAAATAGTCGCGCCAGACCTTCAGCGGCTGCCGCCACCGCGCGGCCGTGGCCATCATGTCGCCCGGGCAGTAGACGTAGCCCGCCGCGTTCAACCCGTCCGACACCCGCTTCGCGAGCGCCTCGAAGTAGGGCAGGTCGGCCTGCGTCACCGCGTCGTCGAGGATCAGGCAGTTGTCCTGGTCCGACACGCCCGTCTGCTCCTGCCGCCCCTGGCTCCCGCAGGCGAGCCAGAGGTAGGGCACGGGCGGCGCGCCGAGTTCGTCCTCGGCCATGCGCAGGAGGCGCCGCGTCACGGCGTCCGAAATGTCGGTGACGAGCCGCGTCACGACCTCGTGCCGGTTCCCCGCCGCGACGAGCTGCACCAGAAGCCGCGGGATCTCGGAGGTCGCCTTCGCCAGAGCCTCGACCGTCTCCGCCCCCGCCACGTCCGACACGAGCCGCGCCGAGGTCGTGGCCTGGAACCGCGTGAGGTCGGTCTGCGTGACGATCCCCACGAGCCGTCCCGCGTCCACGATGGGCAGGTGCCCCAGATGCCGCTCCATCATCGTGTGGAGCACGTCCGACCCGATGGCCGAGGAGGGCAGGGTGATCGGACTCGCCGTCATGATGTCGGAAACCGGCGTCTCCACCGGCAGCGCCGCCGCCAGCGCCCGGTTCGTGAAGTCGCGCACCGTGACGATGCCGACGAGCCGCTCTCCTTCCGTCACGCAGAGGCACGAGATGCGTCGGTCGCGCATCATCCGCGCGGCCTCCACGAGCGGCGTGCCCGGCGCACAGGTGACGGGGGAGGGGGCCATGAGGTCGGCCACCCGGATCGTCGTGAGGTCCGCGGGCCGCGCCCGCCCCGCCCCGCGCGCCTCCCCCGAGCGGTCGAAGAACCGCCGGAACGCGGGCTCGGCCGTGAAGAGGTCGTGAAACAGCGCCGCCGGGATCAGAAGGAGCCGCGTGTCCGCGATGGCCTCCGCGGTCGTCACCGCCTGCCCTCCGCGCAGAAGGCCCCGCTCTCCGAAGGTGTTCCCGGGACCCAGTTCCGACACGAGCGTGCCGGCCTCGTCCGTCACCCGAACCGCGCCCGACCGGATCAGGTAGAGCCCCGCGAGGTCCTCTCCCGCCCGCACCACCGGCGCGCCCTCCGGCACCGACACCCAGCTGGCGGCGGCCGCGACGGCGTCGAGCCGCTCCGGGCTCATCCGGTCGTAGGGGTGCTGGGTCTCCAGCAGGGCGCGGGCCTCGGCGGTCATCGTCATCTCTCCGAAAGAAAAGGTCCCGCGCCAGTTATCCGGCACGGGACCCCGTTGGGAAGCGGGCGGTCTGTCGCCGCCCGCGCCATGGTCACTTCTGCAGGGCCGCGCCGGCGCCGCGCGGAACGCGGACGCTCTCGACAAGCTCCTTGATCTCGGCCGGCGTGTCCTCGGTCATGCTGGACACGATGTAGGCCGCCGCGAAGTTCAGGAGCGCGCCGATGGACCCGAAGGACAGGGGCGAAATCCCGAACAGCCAGTTGTCGACCGTGTTCGGCAGCATGTTGGTCTCCGGGATGAAGAACCAGCCGAGGTAGGTGAAGATGTAGAGGCAGGTCGCGAAGAGGCCCACGAGCATGCCGGCGATGGCGCCCGTCGAGTTGATCCGCTTCGAGAAGATGCCCATCATCAGCACCGGGAACAGCGTCGCCGCGGCAAGACCGAAGGCGAGCGCCACCACCTGGGCCGCGAAGCCCGGGGGGTTGAGGCCGAGGTAGGTCGCGAGCAGGATGGCGAAGGCCATCGAGACGCGGGCGGCCAGAAGCTCGCCCTTCTCCGAGATGCCGGGGTTGATCACCGACTTGATGAGGTCGTGCGACACCGCCGAGGAGATGGCGAGAAGGAGACCGGCCGCCGTGGACAGCGCCGCCGCGAGACCGCCTGCGGCGATCAGGGCGACGACCCAGCCCGGAAGCTGCGCGATCTCGGGGTTGGCCAGCACGAGGATGTCGTTGTTGAACCGGGTCACTTCGTTGCCGGCCCAGCCCCGCTCTTCCGCGATGGCCTGCATGTTGGCGTTGTTGTCGTTGTAGTACTGGATCAGGCCGTCGCCGTTCTTGTCCTCGAACCCGAGCAGCCCGGTCTCTTCCCAGTTGATCATCCACTGAGGCTTGTTGTCGTAGGCGATGGGCTCACCTTCGAGCGCCATCCCCGCCTCGGCGTTCGGCCAGATCGTCGTCATGACGTTGAGCCGCGCCATCGCGCCGACCGCCGGGGCGGTGAGGTAGAGAAGCGCGATGAAGACGAGAGCCCAGCCGGCCGACCAGCGCGCGTCCGACACCTTCGGCACCGTGAAGAACCGGATGATGACGTGCGGCAGGCCCGCGGTCCCGATCATCAGGGACAGCGTGAACAGGAACATGTTGAAGGTCGATCCGTGCTGGCCGGTGTAGTCGTTGAAGCCAAGCTCGGTCAGCACGTTGTTGAGCTTGACGAGCAGCGGCTCGCCCGAGGCTTCGTGCGTTCCGAAGAGGCCGAGGCTCGGGATCGCGTTCCCGGTCAGCTGGAGCGAGATGAAGACCGCCGGGATGGTGTAGGCGGTGATCAGCACGCAGTACTGGGCCACCTGCGTGTAGGTGATGCCCTTCATGCCGCCAAGCACGGCATAGCAGAACACGACCGCCGCGGCGATCCAGAGACCCGTCGAACTTTCCACTTCGAGGAAGCGCGAGAAGGCCACGCCGGCGCCGGTCATCTGCCCGATCACGTAGGTGATCGAGATCACCAGAAGGCAGATCACGGCCACGACGCGGGCAGTCTGGCTGTAGAAGCGGTCGCCGATGAACTCGGGCACCGTATACTTGCCGAACTTCCGCAGGTAGGGCGCGAGAAGCATGGCGAGAAGCACGTAGCCGCCGGTCCAGCCCATCAGGTAGGACGAGTTGCCGTAGCCCACGAAGGCGATGAGACCCGCCATCGAGATGAACGAGGCGGCCGACATCCAGTCCGCCGCGGTGGCCATGCCGTTCATGACCGGGTTCACGCCGCGGTTGGCGGCGTAGAATTCGGCGGTCGAGCCCGCGCGGGCCCAGATCGCGATGCCGATGTAGAGCGCGAAGGACGCGCCCACCACCAGCAGGTTCAGGGTAAACTGATCCATGGTGCCTCCCTCACTCCTCGTCGACGCCGAACTTGCGGTCGAGCCGGTTCATGTATGCTGCATAGTTGAAGATCAGCAGCAGGAAGACGATGATCGACCCCTGCTGCGCGAACCAGAACCCGAGGTCCGCGCCGCCGACCGGGATGCCCGAGAGCATCGGCCGAAGCAGGACCCCGAACCCGAGCGACACGAGCGCCCAGACCACGAGACTGATCAGAATGATGCGGACGTTGGCAGCCCAGTAGGCCCCGTTGTCCGCAGAAGTTGCCTTTCTTTCCGCCATCTGGCGCTCCTCCTTGAGGTTTCTTGCGAACCTTGGGACCCGTCAGGGCTGTCCCGTCCGGTCCCCCCTGCTGGCGATCGCTCGCCCGACGAACTCGCCGAGACAGGCGGCGATCTGGTCGATCTCCCCCATCGCGTCGAGACGCTCCAGCACGCCCTTCGCGCCGTAGTAGGCGACGAGAGGGGCGGTCTGGGCATGGTAGGCCGAGAGGCGTGATGCCACCGTCCCGGCATTGTCGTCCGCGCGGCGCGTCATCCGCGTGCCGCCGCACCTGTCGCAGGTTCCGGCCACCGCCGGCGCCTTGAAGATGTCGTGATATCCCTCGCCGCAGTCGGCGCAGGTGAACCGGCCGGAAATGCGGGTGACCATCTCGGAGTCATTCACTTCGAGCGACACGGCCGCATCGATCCGCTGCCCGCTCTCGGCCAGCATCGTGTCGAGAGCCGCAGCCTGGCCCGCCGTGCGGGGGAAGCCGTCGAGGATCACGCCCGCCGCCACGTCCGGTTGCGCGAGCCGGTCCTTCAGCACGGCGAGCACGATCTCGTCGGAGACGAGCGCGCCCGCCTCCATCACCGCCTTCGCCGCCCGGCCCGCCTCCGTCCCCGCCGCGACCGCGCCGCGCAGGAGATCGCCGGTGGACAGCTGCACGAGCCCGAACCGCTCGGACAGGAGACGCGCCTGCGTCCCCTTTCCCGCGCCCGGAGGCCCGAGGAGGATGAAGACCGGGGCCGTCGTCTGGACCACCGCGGCGTCCATCTCAGGCCCGGTTCATGCGGTTGTCGATCAGGTCCGTCACCACCGACGGGTCCGCCAGCGTCGAGGTATCGCCGAGCGCGCCGTAGTCGTTCTCGGCGATCTTGCGCAGGATGCGGCGCATGATCTTGCCCGACCGCGTCTTCGGCAGCCCCGGCGCCCACTGGATGAGGTCGGGCGACGCGATGGGCCCGATCTCGGTCCGGACCCAGTCGCGCAGCTCCTTGCGCAGCGCCTCGGTCGGCTCCACCCCGTTCATCAGCGTGACGTAGCAGTAGATGCCCTGGCCCTTGATCGGGTGCGGGTAGCCAACCACCGCGGCCTCGGCGACCTTGGCGTGGGCGACGAGCGCGCTCTCGACCTCGGCCGTGCCCATCCGGTGGCCCGAGACGTTGATGACGTCGTCCACCCGGCCGGTGATCCAGTAGTAGCCGTCCGCGTCCCGGCGGCATCCGTCGCCCGTGAAGTAGTAGCCCTTGTAGTCCGAGAAGTAGGTCTTCTCGAACCGTTCATGGTCGCCCCAGACGGTGCGCATCTGCCCGGGCCAGCTGTCCTTCAGGCACAGCACGCCCTCGGCCGCGGCCGTCGCGATCTCCTGCCCAGTGTGCGGGTCGAGCACGACGGGAACGACCCCGAAGAAGGGCAGGGTGGCCGATCCCGGCTTCGTTGGGGTGGCCCCGGGCAGGGGCGTGAGCAGGTGGCCGCCCGTCTCGGTCTGCCACCAGGTGTCGACGATGGGCGAGCGTCCCTTGCCCACGACGTCGTTGTACCAGTTCCAGGCTTCGGGGTTGATCGGCTCCCCCACGGTCCCGAGGATGCGGATCGACGACAGGTCGTGCTTCTCGACCGGCCCCGCGCCGTGCGCCATCAGCGCCCGGATCGCCGTGGGGGCGGTGTAGAACTGGTTGACCTTGTGCTTGGCGCAGACCTCCCAGAACCGCCCCGCGTCGGGCCAGGTCGGCACGCCCTCGAACATCAGCGTCGTGGCCCCGTTCGCGAGCGGGCCGTAGACGATGTAGCTGTGCCCGGTGACCCAGCCCACGTCGGCCGTGCACCAGAAGATGTCCCCGTCCTTGTAGTCGAAGGTGTACTGGTGGGTCATCGCCGCATAGACGAGATACCCTCCGCTCGTGTGCACGACGCCCTTCGGCTGGCCGGTGGACCCCGAGGTGTAGAGGATGAACAGCGGGTGCTCCGCCTCGACCTCCACGGGCGCGGAATGCGCGTCCGCCTCCATCGCCATCTCGTTGTAGTCGAAGTCCCGGCCCGCGATCCAGCTCGTCTGCCCGCCTGTGCGGCGCACGACGAGGCACTTCACGCTGTCCTTGCAGTGCAGGAGCGCGGCGTCGGTGTTCGCCTTCAGCGGCGTGGCCTTGCCGCCCCGCGGCGCATGGTCCGCGGTGATGACGACCTTGGCGTCGGCGCCGTTGATCCGCTGCGACAGCGCGTCCGGCGAGAAGCCCGCGAAGACGATGGAATGGATCGCCCCGATCCGCGCGCAGGCCAGCATCGCATAGGCGGCCTCGGGGATCATCGGCAGGTAGATGACCACCCGGTCGCCCTTCCGGACGCCGAGGTCCTCGAGGATGTTCGCCATCTTGCACACCTGCGTGTGCAGCTCGCGATAGGTGATGTGCTTGGCCGGCGTGGCCGGATCGTCGGGCTCCCAGATGATCGCCGTCTGATCGCCCCGCGTGGCGAGGTGCCGGTCCACGCAGTTGGCCGCGACGTTGAGCGTCCCGTCCTCGAACCACTTGATGGAGACGTTGCCCGGCGCGAAGGAGGTGTTCTTGACCTTCGTGTAGGGCTTGATCCAGTCGATCCGCTTGCCTTCGGCGCCCCAGAAGCCCTCGGGGTCGGCGACGGAGGCCGCGTACTTCGCCTGATAGCCCGACCAGTCGATATGCGCCGAGGCGGCGAGGTCTGCAGAGGGCGAATACACGCTCACGCCAAGGGAATCGGTCTTCGTCGTCGCTGTCATGCTGTCCTCCCTCGCGGGTCCCGCGCTGCCCTCGCCGCGCCGCAAACCCGCCTTCTCCTCGCCGCGGACAATACGCCCGCTGCAGCAAAGAATCGCGTAAGCAGCTTGAATAGCGTGTCTTTTTTGTGAAGGAACTGACTGTTAACGCGAACATCCTGTGAAGTTTTTTGCATCTCCGCCGGAAATCGCCTGACTCCTGAGCGCTCTTGCCGTTCCGTCACACTTCGTCGTGATCACGCCGCCCCCGCTCGACCATCCTCCGTTCCCTCCCGGGTCTTCGCTTTTCGCGCCGCGGACCCTACATAGCGGCGCATCCGCGGGGCGCCGCCGCGCCCGTTCCGACCACGGAGGACCCACATGACGCTCACCCGACGCAGCGCCCTGGCGCTTGGCGCCGCCGCCGCCCTCGTTCCCGCGCTTCCCGCCCACGCCGCGGCCGACGCCGCCATCTCCGACTTCACCGGCGGCGCCCTCCCGGCCGAGGGCGGCATCACCCTCGACATCCCCGAGATCGCCGAGAACGGCGCCAGCGTCCCCGTGACCGTGACGGCGCCCGGTGCCACGGCCATCGCGCTCTTCGCCGCGGGCAACCCCAATCCCGGCGTGGCGACCTTCGCCTTCGGCCCGCTCGCGGGGCGGGCGACCGTGACCACCCGCATCCGCCTCGCCGGCAGTCAGGAGGTCGTTGCCGTCGCCCGGCTCGGCGACGGTTCCTTCGTCCGGACGGGCGCGAGCGTGATGGTCACCGTCGGCGGCTGCGTCGGCTGAAGGAGGAACGCCAGATGTCCGATCCCACCCCCCGCATCCGCATCCCCGCCACCGCCGGCGCGGGCGAGACCATCGTGATCCGCACCCTCATCAGCCACCCGATGGAATCCGGCCAGCGCCGCGACGCCTCCGGCGTGCTGATCCCGCGCAAGATCATCAACCGCTTCACCGTCGAGTTCGAGGGCGAGCTGGTGATCGATGCCGCGCTCGAACCCGCGGTCTCGGCCAACCCCTACTTCGAGATCGAGGCGATCGTCCCCCGCACCGGCACCTTCACCTTCACCTGGGTCGACGACGATGGCGCGATCTACCGCGCAACCGAAACCGTGACCGTCGCCTGACGGGACCTCTCCCGCTTCTATCTGCCTCCAAGTATCCTCGGGGGGAGCCCGGTCGCCAGACCGGGCCGGGGGGCAGACGGCCCCCCGTCCGCCGTCCCCCCTTGCCCCGCCGCCGGGGTGAGGGCACCATTCCCCCCGCGCGCACAGGACGCCGTCCCTCATCGGCCGGCCAGAGACCCCAACCCGGATGACCCGACACAAAGCCCTCCTCCTCGCCCTGAGCCTTGCCGCCCCCGCCGCCGCGGAAGCGACCGGCGACCCCGCGCGGGGCGAGGCGCTTTTCGAACAGTGCGCCGCCTGCCATCAGGTGGGCGAGGGCGCGCGTCACGCGGTCGGGCCGCACCTCAACGCGCTCATGGGCCGCCGTCTCGGAAGCCTGCCCGACTACCCCCGCTATTCCGAAGGTCTGACGCGCGCGGGTGCCGACGGCCTCGCCTGGGGACCCGGGACGCTCGACGCCTATCTCGCCGATCCGCGCAGCCTCGTCTCGGACACGCGGATGGCGTTCGCGGGCCTGTCCGATCCGGACGCGCGCGCGGACGTCATCGCCTACCTCGCCGCCCTGTCGGGAGAGGACCCGCCCGCGACGCCCGCCGCGCATCCGGCCGATCTCGACCCCGCCATCCTCGCCATTGCGGGAGACCCCGCCTGGGGCCAGTATCTGGCGGGCGAATGCACCGCCTGCCACCAGCGCGACGGCGGCGCGCAGGGAATTCCGTCCATCACCGGCTGGCCGGTCGAGGACTTCGTCATCGCCATGCACGCCTACAGGAACAACGTCCGCCAGAATCCGACGATGAACATGATGGCGTCCCGACTTTCCGACGAGGAGATCGCGGCCCTTGCCGCCTACTTCGCGACCCTACAATAAGGTCCAGCACTCAAGGGAGGACAGCATGCAGCTGAAAAGACGGACTTTCCTCGCAACCGGCGCGGCCGCGGGCCTCGCCCTTTCCGCCCCCGCCGTGCTTGGCCAGGGCCGCCCCCGCGTCATCGTCATCGGCGGCGGCTGCGGCGGCGCGACCGCGGCGCGCTACCTCGCGGCCGAAAGCGCGGGCGCGATCGACGTGGTCCTGATCGAGCCGCAGCGCACCTACAACACCTGCTTCTTCGGGAACCTCTACATCGGCGGCTTCTGGAAGCTCGAGGACACCGCCTTCACCTACGCCAACCTCGCCCAGTCCGGCGTCAACGTGATCCACGAGTTCGCGTCCGGAGTGGACCGCGACGCGCGGACGGTGACGCTGGGCTCCGGCGCCGTCCTTCCCTACGACCGTCTCGTGGTCAGCCCCGGCATCGACTTCCGCGAGGGCGCCGTCCCCGGGTGGAGCCTGCTCGACCAGGACGTCATGCCCCACGCCTACAAGGGCGGCACGCAGGTGGCGCTCCTCAAGGCGCAGATCGCGGCGATGCCCCAGGGCGGTACCTTCGCCATGGTCGCGCCGCCCAACCCGTACCGCTGCCCGCCCGGCCCCTACGAGCGCATCTCGATGGTCGCCTGGCACCTCAAGCAGAACAACCCCACCGCCAAGATCCTCCTCGTCGACCCGAAGGAGACCTTCTCCAAGCAGGCGCTGTGGGAGGAGGGCTGGCAGAACCACTACCCGGGCATGATCGAGCGTGTCGGTCCCGAGTTCGGCGCCGAGACGGTCGAGGTCCGCCCCGACACCATGGAGGTCGTGATCGACGGAGACGCGACCAAGGTCGACGTCTGCAACGTCATCCCGGCGCAGCGCGCGGGCAACATCGCGGCCATCGCGGGGCTCACGAACGACGCCGGCTGGGCGCCCGTGAAGCCCGCCGACATGCGTTCGGCCGTGGACGACAACGTTTGGGTGCTCGGAGATGCCACCCAGCAGGGCGACATGCCGAAGTCGGGCTTCTCCGCCAACAGCCAGGCCAAGGTCGCCGTCATGTCGATCCGGGGCGAGCTCACCGGCTCCCAGGTCTTCCCGGCGCGCTACGCCAACACCTGCTGGTCGCTCATCGCCGAAGACGACGGCGTCAAGATCGGCGCCTCCTACGAGCCGACCGAGGAGAAGATCGCCTCTGTCTCGAGCTTCGTGAGCCAGCCGGGCGAGGATGCCGCGCTTCGCCGCCAGACCTTCGAGGAGAGCCTCGGCTGGTATGCCGGCATCACCTCGGACATGTTCGGCTGATCCGGACTGCGGCGCCCGCGACCGTCGGGCGCCGCCTCACCTGAACTCGGGCATCGCCTCGAGCTCGTCCGCCGTCGCCGCCGAGTAGACCCGCACCGCGCCGCTCTCTACCTCCCGCTGGACGGACAGAGCCCCGAGCGGCAGCGCCACGCGCTTCGTGCGCAGCCCGAAGGCGCCGCCGGAGACGTCGACGAGCGCCGCCTCGACCTTCCCCTGCGGGTCGATCACCAGCGTGCCCACCGTGCCGAACTGCTCGCCCGCGGGCCCGAAGACCGGCGCCCCGGTCATCTCCGCGGTCGTCAGGACGGCCGTCTCCACGGCCGCGTTCCCGGGCCGCAGGCCAAGGGGGTCCTCCTGCGCCGCAGCCGCCGCCGCCAGTAGCGCGCCGCCCACCAGAGCGATTGTCCACGTCTTCATCGCGATCCCTCCCATCTCCGGGTTCAGGCAGAAGCCCCTCGGATGCGCCGCGGTTCCGGACATGACAGATTGACCAATTGACGCCCATCCGGCAGAAAACCTGTAAAGTCCTCGGCGAAAGGCCTCGCCCATGCCCCGCTCAGCGCTCACCGGCAGCCGCATCCGCGCCCGGCGGATCGACCTTGGCCTGCGGCAGACAGAACTGGCGCGCGCCTGCGGCATCTCCGCCTCCTACCTCAACCTCATCGAACACAACCGCCGCCGCATCGGCGGCAAGCTCCTGGTCGACATCGCCCGCACCCTCCAGCTCGAGGTCGCCGCCCTCAGCCAGGGCGCGGACCAGACGCTGATCGAGGAGCTTCGCGCCGCCGCCGAAAGCGCCGGGATCGGGGAGGCGGCCGACCGGGCCGAGGAGCTCGCGGGCCGCTTCCCCGACTGGGCGCGGGTGCTGACCGAACACACCCGCCGCGTCGGCGAACTGGAGGCCGCGCTCGAGACGCTCAGCGACCGGCTCGGCCACGACCCCCACCTGGCGGCCTCGCTCCACGATGTGCTGACCACCGCCGCTGCGATCCATTCGACAAGCGCGATCCTCGCCGAGGAGGACGTCGACCCCGCGTGGCAGGCCCGCTTCCACCGCAACCTCAACGAGGACAGCCGCCGCCTCGCCGACGCGAGCCGCGCGCTCGCCTCGTACCTCGACGCGGGGGGGGACACCTCCCGCACCGTCCTGTCGCCGCAGGAGGAGTTCCATGGCTGGCTCGAGGCGCAGGCGTTCGAGCTCGACTGGATCGAGGAGGGCGCGCCCGAGACGGAAGACGCCGCCCGTCTCGCCGCCGCCCCCGCGCTCGGCTCCTCCGCCGCGCAGGGCCTCGCTCGCGCGCATGTGGCCCGCTACCGGGCCGACGCGGCGCGGATGCCGCGCCGCCAGGTGCTCGACCTCCTTCAGGCGCACGGCCCCGACCCCACCGTGCTCGCGTCCGCCTTCGGCGCCGACTATCCGGCCGTGTTCCGGCGCATGGCGGCGCTCGCCGATGCGGCGGGCCACCCGTCCCTTGGCCTCGCCGTCTGCGACGGGTCGGGCACGATGGTGTTCCGCAAGTCGGCGGAGGGCTTCCCGCTGCCGCTCTTCGGCGGGGCCTGCCCGCTCTGGCCGCTCTACCAGGCCCTCGCGCGCCCCCACATGCCGTCGCGCGACCTCGTGGAAGTCGTGGGGCGGACGCCGCGCCGCTTCACCTGCTACACGCTCGCCGAAAGCCGCCCCGCGAACGGCTTCGGCGGCCCGCAGGTCATCCACGCCCACATGCTCATCCTGCCCGCCGCAGATGCCGGCGACGGCGCGACCGCGGCCCCCGTCGGCACGAGCTGCCGCATCTGCCCCCGCACCGCCTGCCCGGCGCGGCGCGAAGCCTCCGTCATCGGCCTCCTCGACTAGGCCCGCCCGCCTCGCAGCTTTTGACAGGTCATGACTCCTCGGCGATAGTGAAAGAAAAAAACTTCACCCAGGGAGGGATCGACGATGGGCGGCAGGGTCCTGCTGATCGAAGACGAACCGAACATCATCGAGGCGATCCGCTTCATCCTCTCGCGCGACGGCTGGTCGGTGGACACCCACTCCGACGGCGCGACGGCGATGGACGCGATCCGCCGCCGCCGCCCGGACGGGGTGATCCTCGACGCGATGCTGCCCAACCGGTCCGGATACGACATCCTCGCCGACCTGCGGGCGGCCGAGGATACCGCGACGATCCCCGTGCTCATGCTGACGGCGCGGGGGCAGGCCAAGGACCGCGAACTGGCCGAACGCCACGGGGTCTCGCGCTTCATGACGAAACCCTTCTCGAACAGCGAGGTGCTGAGCACCCTGCGCGAGCTCGTCCCGCGATGAGCGACCCGGTCGAGCCCCTGTTCCTCGCCCGCCGGACCTACCGGCGGCGCCGGCTCATGGACGCGCTGCGCCTCTTGCCGTGGCTGGGGGCGTTCCTCTTCGCGCTGCCGCTGCTCTGGCGCGATCCCGGCACGGCCGAAGGACTTCTCTACCTCTTCGCGGCCTGGGGCGTGCTCATCGTCCTCTCCCTCGCGCTCGCCCGGCGCCTCTCCCGCGACCCGGGGGGCGAGCCCGAGGGTCCCGGCGACGGCTGAGCCGATGCCCAGCTTCAACCTGATCATCGGCACCTGCCTGCTCTACGTGGCGCTGCTTTTCCTCGTGGCCTTCGCGGCCGAGAAGGCGGCGAAGCGTGGCCAGCCCGCCTGGCTGCGCTCGCCGCTGGTCTACACGCTCGCGCTTTCGGTCTACTGCACCGGCTGGACCTTCTTCGGCGCGGTGGGCTACGCCGCCCGATCGGGGCTGGAATTCGTGACGATCTACCTTGGCCCCACGCTCGTCGTGATCGGCTGGTTCGCGCTCCTGCGCAAGCTCGTCCGCATCGGCCGCACCCAGCGGATCACCTCGATCGCCGACCTCATCTCCTCCCGCTACGGCAAGTCGCCCATGCTGGGCGTCTTCGTGACCATTCTCTGCGTCACCGCCGCGACGCCCTACATCGCGCTCCAGCTCCAGTCGGTCACGCTCGCCTTCCGCACCTTCGCGCCCGAGACGGCGACCGGCCCCATCGCGGGCTCGCTCGACCCGACGGCGGTCTGGGTCGCGGCGGGGCTGGCGCTCTTCACCATCATCTTCGGCACCCGCAACCTCGACGTGGACGAGAAGCACAACGGCGTCGTCATGGCCATCGCGGTCGAGGCGGTGGTGAAGCTCGTGGCCCTCATCGCGGTGGGGCTCGTCGTGATGTTCCAGGTTGCCGGCGGCCCCGGGCCCATGCTCGCCATGATCGAGGCGTCGCCGATCGCCGACTGGCAGCTCCAGGCCGACCGCTGGATCGCGCTCACCTTCGTCTCGGCCGCGGCCTTCGTCTGCCTGCCGCGCATGTTCCACGTCCTCGTGGTCGAGAACACCGACGAACGCCACCTCCTCACGGCGTCCTGGGCCTTCCCGCTCTACCTCTTCCTCATCTCGCTCTTCGTGGTCCCCATCGCCGTCGCGGGGCTCGCCATCATGCCGCCGGGCACCAACCCCGACACCTTCGTCCTCACCGTGCCCCTCGCTCTCGGGCACGAGGGGCTGGCGATGCTGTCCTTCCTCGGCGGCTTCTCGGCGGCGACGTCGATGGTGATCGTCGCCTCCATCGCGCTGTCCACCATGGTGTCGAACCACATCGTCACCCCGATCTGGCTGCGCGCCCGCCAGCGGCGGGGAGCGGATCCGGGCGACATCCGCAACATCGTCCTCCTGTCGCGCCGCCTGACCATCACCGCGATCCTCGCGCTCGGCTACGCCTACTATCACCTGTCGGGCGGGGGCGAGGCGCTGGCGGCCATCGGGCTCATCGCCTTCGTGGGCGTGGCGCAGATCCTGCCCGCGCTCGTCGGTGGCCTCTTCTGGCGCGGCGCGACGCGGATCGGGGCAGCCATCGGCCTCATCACGGGCTTCACCGTCTGGGCCTATACCTTCTTCCTGCCCAGCTTCGGACCCGGCGCCGTGCTGACCGCGGCCGCCCTGGCGGACGGGCCCTTCGGGCTCGCCGTGCTGAAGCCCCAGGCGCTCTTCGGGATCGGCGGGCTCGACCCCTTCGTCCACGCCGTGCTCTGGAGCCTTCTCCTCAACACCTGCGGCTTCATCCTGGGATCGCTGCTCACCTTTCCCCAGCCGATCGAACGGCTCCAGGGCGCGACCTTCGTCAACGTCTACCGCAACAGCGGCGACACGCCGGGGGGAAGCCAGTCGCTCGGCGAACCCGAGGACCTGCTGGTCATGGCGCAGCGCATCATCGGCAACCGCGAGGCGCAGGCGCTCTTCCAGCAGGCCGCCGCGGGGCAGGGCAAGCGGGGCTACCTTCCGGATGTGACGCCCGCCTTCCTCCAGACGCTGGAGAGGCGTCTGGCGGGCTCCGTGGGGGCCGCGACCGCCCATGCCATGGTGGGCCAGATCACCGGCGCGGCCTCCGTGTCGGTCGAGGATCTGATGAAGGTCGCCGACGAAGCGGCCCAGATCATGGAGTATTCAAGCCAGCTCGAAGCCAAGTCGGCAGAACTCGAGCGCACCGCCCTGCAGCTGCGCGACGCGAACGAGAAGCTCACGCAGCTGTCGATCCAGAAGGACGCCTTCCTCAGCCAGATCAGCCACGAGCTGCGCACGCCCATGACCTCGATCCGCGCCTTCTCCGAGATCCTGATGGGGGGCGAGCGGATGAAGACCGAGGACCGCGCGCGGTACTCGCGCATCATCCGCGACGAGGCGCGCCGCCTGACACGCTTGCTCGACGACCTGCTCGATCTCAGCGTGCTCGAGAACGGCAAGGTGTCGCTCCGGCTCGAGACGCTGGCGCTGTCCGAGGTGATCGACCGCGCCATCGTGGCGACAGAGGGCCAGGCGCCCGACCCCGCGCTTCTCATCCGCCGCGATCGGGCGGCCGAGGCGGTGACCATCACCACCGACCCCGACCGTCTCGCGCAGGTCTTCATCAACATTGTCTCGAATGCGCAGAAGTATTGTGCGGCAGACCGGCCCGAGCTGTGGATCCGGGTGAGCGTCTCGGGCGAGGCGGTGACGGTCGATTTCGTCGACAACGGCCGGGGTATCCCGCGGTCCAAGCAGGGCCTCATCTTCGAGAAATTCTCCCGTCTTTCCGATGCCCGCGCGGCTGGCGGGGCGGGGCTCGGGCTCGCCATCTGCCGCGAGGTGATCGACAAGCTCGGCGGCTCCATTGCCTACCTGCCGGGGCAGGGGGGCGCGGCTTTCCGGGTCGTCCTTCCGCGGGCGCAGGCGGCCGCCGCCTGACCCGCTAAACCCGCTGTTTACAAGCCCCGTGCAAGGAAGGGGTGGAAACAAACGGGGAACAGGCGTGGCGGATTCGGGGCAGGCGGGCATCCTCAGGCGCAAGGCAAAACTGGCCGCACCGCGGCGCACACGTGATGGCGCGGACGATCTCTGGCGCCGGGTGCTTCCCCGCCTCGCGGCCGACGGGCTGGGGCTCGAACTGACGGTCGCGGAGGTGTCCGAACAGGTCGTCGACCTGCACGCTGTCCTGTCTGCCGACGAGGGCGCGCTGCTCCTCCTGCTGCAGGACCGCTATGGCGGACCCGGAGGTCTCGCGGTGCTCGACCCCGCACTGCTGACGGCGCTGATCGAGGTGCAGACGACCGGCCGCGTCACCTCGGGCCGCCGCGACCCCCGCCGTCCCACGGCGGTCGACGCGGCGCTCGCCCGCCATGCGCTCGACGACTGGTTCGCCGGACTGACCGAGGCGGGGGGGCACGAGACGCCGCTTCCGCCCGTCTTCGGGCAGGCTCCGGACGTCCGCGCGGCGCTTCTCAAACTTGAGGAGGGGCGCTGGACCGAGATGCGGGTGGAGCTCGACCTCGGCGGCGGCAAGCGGGCAGGGCGGCTCACGCTCTATCTGCCCCTTCCGCAGGAAGTGCGGAAGGACGACCCTGCCGCGCTGCGGGAGGTGATCCTGCCGGTGGAGACGACGATGGAGGCCGTGCTTGGCCGGGTCCGCCTTCCCCTGCGGACGGTGCTGACGCTGACGCCCGGGCAGGTCCTCCCGTTGCCCGGAGTGAGCGTGCGCCGCATCGCGCTCGAAGCGCCGCGGGGTCGCTCGGTCGCGCAGGTGCACCTTGGCCAGAGCCGCGGGTTCCGCGCTGTCCGGATCCTGCCGCCCGAAGCGAAGGAGGACCCTCCCGGCCCGCCGCACCTTCCGCCCGGGGCCGACGGGCGACCCCTGTTCCCCGACCTCGCGGAGGCGGGCACCGCCGCCCGTGCCCGTCCGGGCCTGCCATCGCTGACCGGCGCCCCCGGCCTGCCGGATCCTGCGGCCCCCGGTCTGCCGGATCTTCCGCCTGCCGGCCTCCCTGACCTGCCCCTGCCGGGACTGCCCGACCTGGGCCTGCCTCCGCTCTCGCCCTGACGTCCGACAGTCCCCAGGGCGCCGGCCGTTCCACGCTGCCCGTGGCGCAGGCATGCGATGTGCCCCGCGGCGCGGGTGGCGCGGCGGCCTCCGGAGCTGGCCGGCACCGCAGGGAAGCCGCTCGGAGCGCAGGCAAGGCCGGACCGACGTGGGCGGGGCGTGGGGCGCCACGTGGGGCAGCACGGGGCGCGGCCGGGCACTGCAGAGCAGGCCCGTGCGCGGGATTGCAGGCCAAGGGGGGACGGGAAGGAGAGGGAAAGACAGGGAGATAGGTGCGGACAGGGAAGGACAGGGAAGGACAGGGAAGGACAGGGAAGGACAGGGAAGGACAGGGAAGGACAGGGAAGGACAGGGAAGGACAGGGAAGGACAGGGCCTGCCACTCCCTGTCCTGCCTTACGCCGGGCACGCGGCAAGTCCGGGACGACCCGCCGCCGTCGCACGGCGGTCGGTCCCAGTCATTTCCCCTCCGCCCCACCGCCACGCGCGGGGACCCGACACCCCCGTTCGACGGTGGCTGCGTCAGCGGCGGGCCAGCATCTCGATCTGGCCGCGCACGACCTCGAGATTGTAACCCGCCCGCGCCCCGGCCTCGACCAGCGCATCGGTCGGCACATGCCCCGCCTGCGACAGCGCCCAGAGGATCGAGCTGCGGTTGCCCGAGGCGCAGTAGGCGAACACCGGCCCCTCCGCCTCCGCCAGCGCGCGGCCCTGCGTCTCGATGTGGTCCATCGACAGCGACCCGTGGCTCAGCGGGTTCAGCACGAAGCGCAGGCCCGCCGCCTCCACCGCGGCGCGGATCGCGTCGGCCTGCAGGTCCGGGGGCACTTCCATGTCCGGGCGGTTGCACACCACCGTGGTGAACCCGGCCGCCTTGATGGCGGCCACGTCCTCGGGTGCGATCTGCGGGGAGACGGCGAAGGTTTCGGAGAGGGGGCGAATGTCCATGCGGCCTTATCCGGCGGCCTGCGGCATCGCGTCAAGCCTCGCGACGACCGGCGGTGCGGCCAGCATCCCCGCGATCATCGCCACGACGAAGACGGCCCCGCCGATCCCGCCGTAGCTGAGCGACGCGATCGCCGGCCCCGGGCAGAGGCCGGCCAGACCCCAGCCCATCCCGAACAGCGTGGACCCGATCACCAGCTTGCGTCCGATCTCGGTCCGGGGTGGCGGGGGAAACGCTCCCCCCAGCACGGGCTGCCGTCCCCGCGCATATAGCCATGCGGCGGCCATGGGCAGGATCGCGCCCCCCATCACGAAGGCGAGCGTCGGGTCCCAGTTGCCGAACACATCGAGCCAGCCCTGAACCTTGGTCGTGTCGGTCATGCCCGACACCAGCAGCCCCACGCCGAAGAGGCTGCCTGCGATGAACGCGGACAGGTTGCGCATGTCAGATCACTCCGAGGATGTGGCGGAAGAGGACGACGGTGATGCCGCCCGCAAGGATGTAGAAGACCGTCGCCACCATGCCCCTCAGCGACAGCCGCGAGATCCCGCAGACGCCATGGCCGCTGGTGCAGCCGTTCGCGATCCGCGTGCCGAGGCCCACCAGAAGGCCGGCGACGATCACGACCGCGAGGTTCGGGGTCAGGTGAGTGTCGACCTCGGTGTAGAGCGGCACGACGAGCACGGGCATCAGGGCCAGCCCGGCAAGGAAGGCCGCGCGCTCGGCCCAGGTCGACCGGCCGCTGCCGTCGACGAGCCCGCCGATGATGCCAGAGGCGCCCATGATGCGCCCGTTCACGAGAAGGTAGGTCGCCGCCGCCGTGCCGATGATCAGCCCGCCGACCAGACCCCAGATCCAGTCCTGTTCCATGTTGTATCCGCTAGTGTGTCAAAGCCTGTTCACCGGCACCTTGAGGAACACGGTGCCGTCGTCCTCGGCGGGCGGCATGTGCCCCGCCCGCATGTTCACCTGCAGCGACGGGATGATCAGCCTGGGCATCCCCAGCGTTGCATCCCGTTCCGTCCGCATCTTCACGAACTCCTCCCGCGTCCGTCCGCCGCCGACATGGACGTTCTTCGCCTTCTGCTCGCCCACCGTCGTCTCCCAGGCGTAGACGTCCCGTCCCGGCGCCTTGTAGTCGTGGCCCACGAAGATCCGCGTCTCGTCGGGAAGGGCGAGGATCTTCTGCACGCTGTCGAACATCGCCTCTGCCGATCCCCCGGGAAAGTCGCAGCGCGCCGTGCCGAAATCCGGCATGAAGAGCGTGTCGCCCACGAAGGCCGCGTCGCCGATCACGTAGGTGAGGCAGGCCGGTGTGTGCCCCGGCGTGTGGAGCACGTCGCCGCGGAGCTGGCCGATGTGGAAGCTGTCGCCCTCGCGGAACAGCCGGTCGAACTGCGACCCGTCCCGCCGGAACTCGGTGCCTTCGTTGAACACCTTGCCGAAGGTGTCCTGCACGACGCGAATGTTCTCCCCGATGCCGATCTTCCCACCCAGCCGTTCCTGGAGATAGGGCGCGGCCGACAGGTGGTCGGCGTGGACGTGGGTTTCGAGGATCCACTCCACCTCGAGACCTTCCCGTCGCACATGTTCGATGATCGAATCAGCCGACGCGGTGTCCGTCCGGCCGCTCGCGGGGTCGTAGTCCAGCACGCTGTCGATGATTGCGGCCGAATGGCCGTGAGGATCGCTCACAATATAGGAGATTGTGTTCGTTGCATCATCGAAAAAGCTGGCTACATGGGGCGGCATGTTGGTTCCTCCGGATCGTGGCGCTATATGTGAACGGCAAATGAACCATAACATTGCAAGGTTGATATATGATGTGGGCCGAGGCAAGGGAAATTCAAGAGGGCGAACGTCTCAGTATGCAGGATCGCATGGCACTCGCGGCAGATGAAGCCGCCTCGATGCTCAAGGCGCTGTCGAATCCGTCGCGGCTGCTTCTTCTGTGCCATCTCGTCGGCGGCGAGAAGAGCGTGAGCGAGCTTGAGGCGGCGCTCGACCTGTCGCAGGCCTACGTCAGCCAGCAGCTTGCCCGCCTGCGGGCCGAAGGTCTCGTGGCCGCGACCCGGGATGGGCGCGTCGTGCGCTATCGCCTGGCCGACGGACGGATCGCGCCGGTGATCCAGACGCTCTACGAGCAATACTGCCCGACCTGAGCACGCCGCCTTCGCAGGCAGCTTCCCCCGTTTGCGCCTAGGCCTTGGGCGGATCCCCGCGTGAATCTCTCCGGCTGACGGAATCGTGAGCCTCGCGTCGTTCGGTTGTCGCGATCCTCGGGGTACACTCCGGGCATACCGCCGTCACAGCGCAAGAGGGAGGAGGCCCATGAGAGACCTGTCCGGAACCGATCCGCTTGTCGACGACATCGCCACGATGATCGACGAGGCTCTCGCCGACCCGTCCCGGGCCGCTCTCGTCAGGGCAGCGATCCGCACGAGGCTCGACCGCGCCGGCGACATCGCCGGGTCCGACCCCGATGGCGCGGCGGCCGACGACGAAGACCTGTGGGACAACGTGCCCCTCTGACGCGGATCGTGCGCCTGCGCCCTTGACGTGCATCAAGGCGCCGCGCCGGCCGCGCGCCTAGCGTCCCTCCAGACAGATGGAGGGAGCGACATGGCGACAGTCGAAGACAGGGAGGCCATCCTCAGAACCCGGCTCCGGGAGCTGGAGCATCGTCTGCTCGGAATCGAGGCCGAGCTCGATTCGCATTCCTCCAAGGATTGGGAGGAACTGGCCGTGGAGCGGGAGGAGGACGAGGTCCTCGAAGGCATGGGCCAATCCGGCCGCGCCGAGATCGACAGGATCCGCGCGGCGCTGGGGCGCGTGGCCGATGGATCCTATGGCTTCTGCGTCCGCTGCGGAGAGCCGATCTCGGACGAACGGCTCGATATCCTGCCCGCGACCCCCTTCTGTCGGAACTGTGCGGTCTAGGGAGCGTGGCATGCGCGCAGAATTCTCATCCTACCCGAACTGGCCCTCGAGCGAGATGGCAGCCGCCTATGTGCGGGCCCGGATCGCCGCCCTCCTGCGCAATCCGTCGGTCGCCCGCAACGTACAGCGGCGGCTCGACCGCGCGGCCGAGGCGACCGCCGCCGCGCTGCCCGGAACGCCGCCCTGCTTCCGGGCAGCGACCCCGACGCATCCCGATGTCATCCTGGTCAAGGGCGGACGCTGCCGGCACGCCTGCGGAAGCGTGGACTGCCTGTGCGGCGCCTACCCGCTCCAGCTCAGCGAAACGGAGGTCTCCGATGGACGACGACTCGAACCCATGGCCCGGTGACGGGCGCGCCACCCGGCGCGAACTGCTCCTTCTCCGCCTCGCGCGCACGCTCGAGGACATGCGGCGGGAGGGCCTTGCCTGTCCCGTCGCGCTCGAAGAGCTGTGCCGCCGGAGCGCGGTGCGGACCCGCCCCGCGCCCTGAGCGCGTTGTTGCGTTGTCCGGCCTGATGACTACAACTGGTCCTGGCCGGCACGCGACCGGCTTGGGGGCAGAATGAGCGACAACGTCCACTACAGCGTCACGGAGCGCGTGGCTCTGCTGACCATCGACAACCCGCCGGTGAACGCGCTGTCTCACCCCGTCCGCGCCGGTCTCGCCCAGGGCCTCGACCGCGCCATGGCGGATCCCGGAATCGACGCCCTCGTCATCCTTGCCGCAGGTCGCACCTTCCCCGCCGGCGCCGACATGTCCGAATTCGGCCGCCCGCCCCGAGAGCCGCGCCTCCCCGACCTCCTCGCCCGCATCGAGGCCGCGCCCAAGCCCGTCGTGGCGGCGATCCAGGGCTCGGCTCTCGGCGGGGGTCTCGAACTGGCGGTGGCCTGCCATTACCGCCTGGCCGCCGAGGACGCCCGCGTGGGCCTGCCCGAGGTCACGCTCGGCCTCGTCCCCGGCGCGGGCGGCACCCAGCGCGTGCCGCGCCTCGCCGGCGCCCGCTTCGCGCTCAACTTCATGGTGCGCGGGCGCCCCGTCTCCGCCGACGAGGCGGCGGAGGCGGGCCTCCTCGACGGCGTCGTCGAAGGCGACCTCGAAAGCGCCGCGATCGCCTTCGCCCAGTCGCTCAAGGACGAGGATCTGGGTCCCCGCCCCACCTCGGCCGTCACGACGGGGTTCGCCGACCCCGCCGCCTACCTCGCCGCCATCGCCGAGGAGCGCGCCGCGCAGGCCGACAGCCAGATCGATGCCCCGCGCCGCGTGATCGACTGCGTCGAGGCCGCGCTCCTGATGCCGTTCGAGGCGGGCCTCGCCTACGAGCGCGCGGCCTTCGAGGATCTCGTGACCTCGCCCCAGTCGGCCGCCCTGCGCCACATCTTCTTCGCGGAACGCCGCGCCGCCCGCTTCCCCGGACTCGACGGCGCCCGCCCGCGCGAACTCACGCGGCTCGGCGTCGTGGGCGGCGGGACGATGGGCGCCGGGATCACGGTGGCGCTCCTCGCCTCGGACTGCGAGGTGACGCTCCTCGAACGCGACGAGGGCGCGCTCGAGACGGCGGTGGCCCGCATCGTCGACATGCTGGACGGCGCGGTCCGCCGCGGCCGCATGGCCGCCGCCGACCGCGACCGCCGCCTCGATGCGCTGCGCGGCGCGCTCGACTACGCGGCGCTCGCGGACTGCGACCTCGTGGTGGAGGCCGTCTACGAGGATCTCACCGCCAAGCAGTCGGTCTTCGCCGCGCTCGACGGCGTGCTGCGCCCGGGCGCGATCCTCGCCACCAACACCTCCTACCTCGACATCGACCTCCTCGCCGCCGGCACCTCCCGGGCGGGGGACGTGATCGGCCTGCACTTCTTCTCGCCCGCCAACGTCATGCGGCTCCTCGAGATCGTGGTCGGCGCCGAAACCGCCCCCGACACGGTGGCCACCGCGTTGCACCTCGCCCGCCGGCTCGGAAAGATCCCGGTGCGGGCCGAGGTCGGCGACGGCTTCATCGCCAACCGTCTCCTCGTCGCCTACCGCAAGGCCGCCGACGAGATGCTGGAGGACGGCGCCTCGGTGTCGGAGGTCGACGCCGCGATGCGCGGCTTCGGCTTTCCGCTCGGCCCCTACCAGGTGGCCGACCTGGCCGGGCTCGACATCTCGTGGTCGCGCCGCAAGCGCCTCGCGCCGACGCGCGACCCGGCCGAGCGCTACGTCGCCATCGGCGACCTGCTCTGCGAGGCGGGCCGCTACGGCCAGAAGAACGGGCGCGGCTACTATGCCTACCAGACGGGATCGACGCTCGCCGTCGAGGACCCCGAGGTCACCCGGATCGTCGAGCTCGAACGCAAGCGCAAGGGCATCGTCCCCCGCAGCTTCGCACCGGGAGAGATCGCGCGACGCTGCCTGCTGGCGATGGTCAACGAAGGCGCCCGGGCGCTCGAGGAAGGCGTGGCGCAGCGGCCGTCCGACATCGACGTGGCGATGGTCTACGGCTTCGCCTTCCCCCGCTGGTGGGGCGGGCCGATGAAATGGGCGGATCTCTCCGGCCTGCTCCTCATCCGCGAGGATCTCCGCGCGCTCGCTCCCGAGGACCCCGCGCTCTGGGCTCCGGCGGGTCTTCTCACCGACCTCGTCCGGAACGGCCGCACCTTCGACAGCCTGAACGGCGACTGACGCCGAGCCGCCACCCGCCGCCGCCGCTCTCTCCGATCGCCGTTCCCCCGGCCCGGAGCCTTCTTCCCGCTTCTATCTGCCTCCAAGTATCCTCGGGGGAGCGCGAGGGGGCAGACAGCCCCCTCGCTCCTCCGCCCGCCGCCCTCCGCCCGAACGCAACCCGCTCGCTCCTCCCGCGGCGGTCAGAGCCCGTAGATCTCGCCGAACTTCGCCTCGAGATAGCCCAGCAGCGGCCCGACCCCCGGCTCCCGCCCCGTGGCCGCCCGGATCGTCTCGCGCGGGGTCCTGAGGCCGCCGAACCGCTGGAGTGTGTCGCGCAGCCACCCCGTCGCGGGCGCCGTGTCGCCTTCGGCCAGATGCGCGTCGAGGTCCGGCACGGTCGCGCGCAGCGCTTCATGCAGACACCCCGCGTAGACGTTGCCGAGCGTGTAGGTCGGGAAGTAGCCAAAAAGCCCCGCCGACCAGTGCACGTCCTGCAGCACGCCGTGCGACGGCTTGTCGACCGCCACGCCGAAGTCGGCGGCGAAGCGGGCGTTCCACGCCTCGGGCAGGTCGTCCACCTCCAGCAGCCCCTCGATCAGCGCGCGTTCGAGGTCGAAGCGCATGAGGATGTGGAGGTTGTAGTGCACCTCGTCGGCCTCGGTCCGGATGTAGCCCGGCGCCACGCGATTGACGGCCGTGTAGAAGGCCTCGGCATCCTCGATCCCGAAGGCGTCGAAGGTCGCCACCATCCGGTTGTAGAGGAACGCCGTGAAGGCGCGGGACCGGCCCAGCTGGTTCTCGTAGATGCGGCTCTGGCTCTCGTGCACGCCCATCGACGCGCCGCGGCCAAGCGGCGTCAGGAGGAACGCACGGTCGATGCCCTGCTCGTAGGCCGCATGCCCCACCTCGTGGATCGTCGAATAGAAGCAGTTGAACGGATCGCGCGGGTTCGTCCGCGTCGTGATCCGCACGTCGAGCCCCGACCCGGACGAGAACGGATGCACCGCCTTGTCGATCCGCCCGTGCACCATGTCATAGCCGAAGGCGAGCGCGAGTTCGGCCGACAGCCTGAGTTGCCCCTCCTCGGGAAACTCGAAGTCGATCTGCGGGACAGTCCGCGTAGCGCCGAGGATGCGCTCGCGGAGCGACACGAGCCCCGGGCGGAGCGCCGCGAAGAGGTCCTCGATCTCGGCGCCCGTCATGCCGGGTTCGTAGTCGTTCAGGAGCGCGTCGTAGAGGTCGCCTCCCGCCGCCAGAGCCGCCGCCTCCTCGCGGCGCAGCGCCACGATCTCCTTCAGCGTCGGCGCAAAGGCCGCGAAATCCTCGGTCATCCGCGCGTCGGCCCAGATGCCGTGGGCGAGGGAGGTCACCCGCGCGATCTCGGCCGCGAGGCGGGCGGGCACCTTCACGTTCCGCTCGTAGTCGCGCCGGATGTGGCGGAGCTGCGCCTCGGCGACCTCGCCCCGGGGCACCGCCGTCGCCAGCCACTCGCCCACGCGCGGGTCCGTGCGGCGGGCGTGGAGCACCGACTCCATCGCGGCCACCTCCTCGCCCCGCTGGGGCGCGGCGCCCCGCGGCATCATCGTCTCCTGATCCCAGTGGAGCCGCCCGGCCACGGCGGCCAGAGCCTCCGTCTCGCGCTGGAAGGCCATCAGCTCGTCATAGGCGGTCATGGGTCTCAGCCTCTCAGCGATTGCGGCAGCGGATACTGGGCAAGGAAGCGCGCCCTGAGGATCAGGACCCAGAGGAGCACCGCGCCCAGCTGGTGGACGATGGCGATCTGCACGGGCGCCCCGTAGATCACCGTGACGATCCCCAGCACGACCTGAAGCGCGAGCACCGCCATCACCGCATTGAAGGCGAAGCGCGTGGCGGCATTGGGCGACCGCCTGCCGCGCAGCCAGACGACGATCCCGAAGGCGAGGAGCAGATACCCCGCCATCCGGTGCATGAACTGCACGAGCCCGTCGTCCTCGAAGAAGTTGCGCCAGAGCGGTGCCAGCTCGAACGGGGCAGGGGGCAGGAACCCGCCCGCCATCAGCGGCCAGTCGGTGAAGTTGCGCCCCGCGTCGATGCCCGCGACGAGGGCGCCGAGCAGGATCTGCAGCATCGCGAAATGCATGAGTCCGGTGGAGACGGAGAAGAGCCGCCCCTCCCGCGCCCGCCGCGCGGTGAGGAGCTGCGCCTCGGTCCGGCCGAGGAGGAAGACATACCAGGCGATGAGTCCGAGGATCACGAAGGCGAGACCCAGATGGACCGCAAGCCGGTAGGAGGCCACGGACAACATCCCCGCCTCGAGCCCCGACGACACCATCCACCACCCGATCGCGCCCTGGAGCCCGCCAAGCGCGCCCAGACCGAGGAGCCGGGGCGTCCAGCCCGCGGGGATCTGCCGCCGCGCGAGGAACCACAGGAACCCCAGCGCCCAGACCAGCCCGATGACCCGCCCGAGCTGCCGGTGCCCCCATTCCCACCAGTAGATCACCTGGAACTCGGCGAGGCTCATGCCCCGGTTCATCAGCTGGTACTGCGGGATCTGGCGGTAGAGGTCGAACTCGCGCTGCCAGTCCTCGGCCGAGAGCGGCGGGATCGCGCCGGTGACGGGGCGCCATTCGGTGATCGAGAGCCCGCTGTCGGTGAGCCGCGTCATGCCGCCCACGGCGATCATCAGCGTGACGAGCGCGAAGAGCACCATGAGCCAGCCCCGGATCGCGCCGCGCGCGCCGGTCTTGCCCTTGTCGATGAGCCCGCCCTGCGGCTGCGGGGCGGCGGCCTTCGCCTCGCCCACCTCCTCGAAGATGCTGCGCCTCTCGGCCATTGTCGCGGTCTCCTCTCGCAGGCGCGACCCTATGCGCCGGGTCCGGGATCGTCCAGACGGGGGCCGCGTTCCTTCCAGCGGACCATCTGCCGCATGACGCCGTGGAGCGTCTGCACGTCCGCCCGGGTGAGGGGCATCCGGCTCCAGAGGTTGCGGAGCGTCCTCTTCATGCCGTCCGCCTTCGCGGGCGGGAAGAAGAAGCCCGCCTCGTCGAGCCGCTCCTCGTAATGGTCCGCGAGTTTCTCCACCTCGATGGCCGAGGCCGCTTCCGTGCCCGCCCACTCGATCCGGAGCCCTTCGGCCGGGGCGGTCGCCCGTCGCCATTCGTAGCCCATGAGCAGTACGCATTGCGCGAGGTTGAGCGAGGGGAAGGCCGGGTTGACCGGGACGGTCACGATGGCATTCGCGCGCGAGATGTCGTCGTTCTCGAGCCCCGCCCGCTCCGGTCCGAAGAGCACCGCGACCCGGCCGCCCGCGCCGATCCGGGCCTTCGCCTCGCGCATCGCCTCCTCTGGCGTGTAGACGGGTTTCGTGAGGTCGCGGTCGCGGGCGGTGGTGGCGAGCACCCATGTCGCCTCTGCCACCGCCTCGGGCGTGGTGTCGAAGAGCCGCGCCTCGTCGAGGAGGCGCCCCGCGCCCGAGGCCATGGCGACGGCGCGGGAGTTGGGCCAGCCGTCGCGCGGGGCCACGACATGCATCCGGTCGAGCCCGAAGTTCCACATCCCCCGCGCGGCGGCGCCGATGTTCTCGCCCATCTGGGGGCGCACGAGGACGAAGGCAGGCTGGTCGCGCATGGGGTCTCCGCTGCGGTTCGCCCGGGTGATAGGGCGGCGGGGCGGGCATTGGCAAGGAGATGGAGCGCCTGCGGCGCAAGATCCTGTCTCGCCTGCGGCGCGTTCCGCGCCTCCGGCTCGGGGGCCTCCGGCGGGAGTATTTGGACCGAGATGAAGCCCGGGTGGTCAAGTGCGCGGGCCGCGGCTATAGGGGCGGGGACGCTTCCGGGGACCTTGCCATGGCCGATGCCGACCGCCCGCAGATCTACCTCATCACGCCGCCCGACATCGATCTTGCGGTCTTTCCCGACCGGCTGGCGGGGGTGCTCGACGCGCATGAGGTCGCCTGCGTGCGGCTCGCGCTGGCCACGCGCGACGAGGACAGGCTGGGCAGGGCGGCGGATGCCGTGCGCGAGGCGGCGCACGCCCGCGACGTGGCGGTGGTGATCGAGGCGCATGTGCGCATGGTGGAGCGGCACGGGCTCGACGGGGTGCATCTGACCGACGCGGCGCGGTCCGTGCGCAAGGTGCGGACGGACCTTGGCGGCGACGCGATCGTGGGAGCGTTCTGCGGGGTGTCGAAGCACGACGGCATGACGGCGGCCGAGATCGGGGCCGACTATGTGAGCTTCGGGCCGGTGGGCCGCACGGTGCTCGGGACGGGGGACGTGGCGCCCGTCGATCTCTTCGCATGGTGGTCGGAGATGATCGAGGTGCCCGTGGTGGCGGAAGGGGCGCTGGATGAGGATCTCGTCCGAACCCTCTCTCCGGTCACGGATTTCTTCGCGCTGGGCGAGGAGGTGTGGCGCTGCGACGATTCCGCGGCGGCGCTTGGCCGGCTCATCGCGGCGATGCGCTAGGTGCGGCGGCCGCCTCACGCGTCGGGCGGCAGGAGCCCGAGCCCGCGCAGGTAGATGCCGATCCCGGTCTCGAGCAGATCCTCGGGCGGGAAGGGCGACTTCGTGCCGGGAGACCCCCGCGCGAAGAGCTCCACCACACCGTGCGACAGTGCCCAGATATGGGCCGAGAACATCTGCGGCGGCGGGCGCTTTCCGGGGGGCAGGTGGTCGGAAAGGTTCGCCGCCGCGCGCTCCAGCACCGAGGACGCCCGCCGCGCCACGGCCGCGAGATCGGGCGTGCGGTTGACCGAGATGCCGCTTTCGAACATCGCCACGTAGTGCCCCGGATAGCGCCGCGCGAAGGCGAGGTAGGCGCGCCCCGTCGCCTCGAAGGAGGCGAGCGCCGAGGGTTGCCCCGTCTCGTAGGCGTATTCCATCAGGTCGGCGAAGATCTCGTAGCCCTGCCGCGCGGCCTCGGCAATCAGGTCCTCGCGCCCCTCGAAGTGGCGGTAGACGGCGGCTGGGGTCACGCCGGCCTGCTTCGCCGCCTCCGACAGGGTGAAGCCCGTGGGCCCCTTCTCCTCGATCAGCTCGAGCGCCGCGTCCACGAGCGCCTGGCGCAGGTTCCCGTGGTGGTATCCGCGCTTAACCATGCCAGAGGTCGAGGCCTCCGCAGATGAGGGGATCGGGGTTCTCCACCTTGCCCTTGGAGGGGTGGTCGAACCGGGCCAGCACCGTCCGGATCGCGGCCAGCCGCGCGCGGTACTTGTCGTCCGACCGGATCACCGTCCAGGGGGCGGAGGCCGTGTGGCTTCGCGTCAGCGTCTCGCGGATCGCGTCGGTGTAGGTGTCCCACTTCGACAGCCCGTCGACGTCGATCTGGCTGAGCTTCCACTGCTTGAGCGGATCCTTCTCGCGCGCGAGGAAGCGCCGGAGCTGCTCGGCCCGGCCGACGTTGAGCCAGAGCTTCACGAACACGATGCCCTCCGAGGCGATCATGTCCTCGAATTCGGGGAGCTGGCGGAAGAACTTCTCGCGCTCGGCGTCGGTGCAGAAGCCGAAGACCTTCTCGACGACGCCCCGGTTGTACCAGGAGCGGTCGAAGAGCACCATCTCGCCCGCGGTCGGCAGGTGCTGGATGTAGCGCTGGAAGTACCACTGGCCGGCTTCGGTCTCGGAGGGTTTCGACAGGGCCACGACCCTGCAGCCGCGGGGGTTGAGGTTCTCCTGGAAGCGCGTGATCGCGCCGCCCTTGCCGGCGGCGTCGCGGCCCTCGAAGACGACGATGAGGCGCCGGCCCGTCGCCTTGACGTGGTTCTGCAGCTTGACGAGTTCGAGCTGGAGCGGCGCCATCTCCTCCTCGTACTTCGATTTCTTCATCCAGCGGTCGTAGGGGAAGGACGCATCGAGGATGTCCTTGTCGTCGCCGTCGCGGATGGCCTTGCGCACCGCGTCGGGGGCGTCCTTCTCGTAGTAGCGGCTGATCGCTCCGTCGAACGGCAGGGACATGGGCGGCACCTCCGCCCGTCACCCTAGCCGCTGGCGCCTGCCGCGCAAGGTGGGACCTAGCCGGGGCGGCGCTGCCCGGCCAGCTGGCGGATGCGGTCCCAGGATTGCGCGAAGGGGCGGAAAAGGAGCGCGCCCACGCTGTGCCAGGCGCCGCCGTCCTCTTCGGTGCCGAGGCCGAAGGTGATCTCCTCCTTGCCCTTGGGCGTGTAGAGCGTTCCCGCCGCCCAGTCCCAGACCGAGAAGATGAAGCCCATGTTCTTGTCCCAGTGCTTCCGGGCGGTCGAATGGTGGATCTGGTGCTGCGCGGGGCAGATCAGGATGTGCTGGAGCCAGACCGGGTAGCGCACCCAGACATGGCTGTGGCGGAGGTTGAAGGCGGCGAGGAAGAAGAGGCCGACGACGATGTTCACCTCGAAGATCGTGAGTTCCACCGCGGCGGGGCCGAGGACGTAGCCGAGAATGCCGTAGGTCGCCCCGATCGTGACGCCGGCGACGAGCGAATCCGTGATCTCCTCCACCGGGTGCATCCGGGCGGCGGTGATCGGCGTCATCACCTCGGCCGAGTGGTGGACCTTGTGGTAGTCCCAGAGGAAGGGGACGACATGGTAGACGTAGTGCATGAACCACAGCGTGGCGTCGGTCACGATCACGATGACGAGCGTGGTGAGCAGCGTGAACCAGATCGTGGGCTCGAAGCCCGGCGGGGGCGGCCCGAAGATGGCCGCGAGCCCGTTCTGCGTCACCGCCGCGATCCCCGCCGAAGAGAACAGGATGGAGCCGTAGATCGCCGCGCGGAATATCCGGATGACGAAGAAGTAGGCCAGATCCGCCTGGCAGGACGGATGGTAGAGCACGTCGCGCGGAAAGAGCCACCGCACGAGACCCGCGGGACGCAGCGTGCCCTCGCGGGCGTGGGAGACGATGTAGACGGTGATCGCGACGAGGAGCGCCGTGCCCATGTAGACGTAGCTCAGCCGGTCCGAGGGATCGGTGAAGTGCCGGATCGGCGCGAGCAGGACGTCGAGAAAGCCGGAAGTCGTGTCCGTCATGGCGAGCTGTCACCCGAAAGCGCGTGTCACGCTCTCGCGTAGCGCGGCAATGTGGCGGGATGCGGGCGGAGGTGCGGCCCTAGTCCGGCTGCGCCCGGCGGGCGGCGCGGTCGATGGCGGCGATCGCGGCCTCGGGATCGGCGTGGTGCGGCATGTGGCCGATGCCGGGCAGGATGGTGAGGTTGGCGCCCGGCACGAGGCGCGACAGCGGTTCCGAATGCACCTCGATCGGCACGGTGCGGTCGGCCTCGCCGTGGACGATCTCGAGGGGCAGGCGCAGCGCGGGGTAGCGGCGCTCCATCTCCACCACATGCGGGCGCAGGGTGTTGACCTGCCGCGCGTTGGCGCGGAAGGCGGGCAGGCGCAGGGGCATGTAGGCGCCGATGTGGTCGGCATAGCCTTCGGGCATCGGCTGGGGCGCGAAGGTGGCGGCCACCGCCGCGCGCAGCCGCGTCTCGGGCGCCCAGGCGCTGAGGAGCGGGGCCACCACCCCGCCGCCGATCCCCGTCCCGTTCACCTGGTAGAGCCAGCCGAGCTCTCCCGGCCAGGGCATTGCCACGCCCGCCAGCATCACCACCGCCGCCGGGTCGTGGTCGAGCGCCCAGGCCATGGCGACGATCCCTCCGAAGGAGTGGCCGACGACGATGGGCCGGTCCGCGCCGAGCGTGCGGGCCGCGGCGGCGAGGAGCGCCGCCTGTTCGCCCGGGCTTTCGCCGCTTGTGGCGAAGACGGCGGAATAGGCCGGGTCCGTCCGGTCGGTGTAGCCGAGCCCCGGCCGGTCGAAGGCGATGACGCGGTAGCGCCGGGAGAGCCGCTCGCTCAGGTCGAAGGTGAAGTCGCGCAAGCTGCCGAAGGCCCCGTGGATCAGCACCACGTCCGGACCTTCGCCCGTCACATGGACATGGACGCGCCGCCCGCCCACCTCCACGAACTGCCCCGAGGGGGGATGCGCCGCTTCCGCCGCCGCCGCCCGCGCGGCCGCCGTGCGCAGCGTCAGCGCACCGCCGCCCGCCGCCAGCAGGGCGAGGAGGAGGCTAGCGGCGGCCAATCTGCGCAAGGTCGTAGGGCGTGGACTGGTAGATCTCGTTGATCCAGTTGCCGTAGAGCAGGTGGGCGTGGCTGCGCCACCGGTTCAGCGGCATCCGGGTCGGATCGTCCTCGGGGTAGTAGTTCAGCGGCACGTTGATCGGGGTGCCGTTGCCGACGTCCCGGTCGTACTCCTCCTTGAGGGTGCCGCTGTCGTATTCGAAGTGGTTGAAGATGTAGAGCGCGCGGTGCCCGGCATCCTCGACGAGACAGGGGCCGACCTCCTCCGAGCCGAGGAGGATCCTGAGACCCGCCGCCTCGATCTCGTCCGCCCGCATCTCGGTCCAGCGCGATACCGGGATCACGAAGTCGTCCGAGAAGCCCCGCAGATAAGGCGAGGCGGGAGCGAGGTTCTGGTGGCGGAAGCAGCCGAAGGCCTTGGCCTTGAGCATGTGCTTGGGGATGCCGTGGAAGTGGTAGGCCATCGCCATGCCGCCCCAGCAGACCCCGAAGGTCGACTGCACGTTGGTCTGCGTCCAGTCCATCACCTCGGTCAGCTCGTCCCAGTAGGTCACCTCCTCGAAGGGCAGGTGCTCGATGGGCGCGCCGGTGATGATGAGGCCGTCGAACTTCTCCTCCTTCACGGCCTCGAAGGGGCGGTAGAACGCCTCCATGTGGGCGGCGGCGGTGTTCTTCGTCTGATGCTCGGTCATCCGGATCAGCTGGAAGTCGATCTGGAGCGGCGTCGCCCCGATCAGACGCGCGAACTGGTTCTCGGTCTGGATCTTCTTGGGCATCAGGTTGAGGAGCCCGATCCGGAGCGGCCGGATGTCCTGCCGCGCCGCCCGCGTGTCCGACATGACCATCACGCCCTCGGCCGACAGCACGTCGAAGGCGGGAAGCGTCTCGGGCAGGGTGATGGGCATGGGCGACCTCGGATGAAGGCACCCGGAGGTAGGGCGTTTTCGCGCAGACATCAAGCACGCGGGTGGATCGGGCGTTGACCCTGCGCGCGGGGACCGGAAAGATGGACCCACGCGGCGCCGCGCGGAAACAGGGGGTGAGGGATGGCAGGGACGTTCGGACGCCGGGGGGGCGCGGTTGCCCTGATCGCCGTGCTCGGGGCAGGGCCTGTGGCGGCAGACCTTCCCAAGCCGCTTCTCGACGACGCGCTCGAGAGCATACGGCTTTGCAAGGAAGTGGGCGGAACTCCGAACATGCAGGGCATCGCCATCCCCGGCGCGGGCCAGACGACCGAGGTCTACGCGCCCTACGTCACCGAAGCCGATCTGAACGGCGACGGGCAGACGGACTACATCACCGACCTCGCGGGGCTTGAATGCGTGAACGCATGGTCGCTCTTCTGCGGTTCGGCCGGCTGCCCGGTCACCGTCTGGCTGTCGGGTCCCGGCGGGCTCGAGGCGGCGTGGGGCAGCCACGCGCAGGAATGGCGGCTCGAGGGGCAGGCGGTCGTCGTGTCGCTTCACGGGCAGATGTGCACACCGCCGCGCTCGGGATATGACGGATGCGAGGTCGCCCTGCGGTTCGACGGCGCACCCTCTCCCGGCGGGGCGGGTGCGGCGCCGTCCGATCAGGCCGCGTCGCCAAGGCCCCGCGCCCGGCCGGCAGGCGCGCCCGCGCCGGTGCCCGCCCCTGCCGCGGCCGCGCCAGCCCCCGCACCGGCCACCGCCGACGCGCCCGCGCTGCCCTCGGTCATGGGTGACGCCGCACCCGGCTGGACCCATGGCCAGACGGCGGACGGCGCCGGATGGTACGCCCGTGTCGAAGACCCTGACAGCGGCGCGCGGATCGACTGGCTCTGCGCCAAGGGGCGGACGTCGCTTCTGGCGCTGACGCCGCACGACGGGGCGGAGACGATCACGATCGACGTGGATGGCCGCGTGCAGAGCTTCGAGGCGCAGACCGAGAACGGGACGGCCTATGTCCCCGTGGCCGTCGCCTCGCCGGTGTTCCTGCACATCGCCTCGGGCCAGGCGTTCAGCGTGCTCGACGCGGGCGGGGCGCCCGTCGCGCGCTTCCTGATGCAGGGCGCCCCGTCCGCCATCGGCCAGGCGGAGGGGCGCTGCCAGTTCTGACGCGGGTCAGAGCGCCTTCACCGCCGCGAGCACCTCTTCGGCATGGCCCGGCACCTTCACCTTGCGCCAGACATTGCGGATGGTCCCCGCGCCGTCGATCAGGAACGTGGACCGCTCGATCCCCATGTATTTCTTGCCGTACATGCTCTTCTCAGCCCAGACGCCGTAGCGCTCGCACACGTCCGACGCTTCGTCCGAGGCGAGGATGACCCCGAGGCCGTACTTGGAGACGAACTTGTCGTGGCTCTTCACGCTGTCCTTCGACACGCCCACCACGACCGCGCCCGCGGCCTCGAAGTCGGCGGCATGGGCGGTGAACGCCTGCGCCTCGGCGGTGCAGCCCGAGGTGTCGTCCTTGGGGTAGAAATACAGGACCACCGCCTTCGGACGAAGCGCCGACAGCGTCACGTCGCCGCCCCCGTCGCGGGGAAGGGTGAAATCCGGGGCAGGGTGTCCCACGTCCGTCATGATGTAAACCTTCGTTGATTGCGATGCATCGAGGGTTCTAGGACGCCCCGCGCCAAGTTAAAGTCAATCCGGCACAGGAACATCGAGCGCATGGCCGACACACCCCCCGACGGACCCGCCCCCGCGAGGATCCGACGCCGCCGCCGCGGGAGGCTTGGGCTTCTTCAGGCGGTCTGGGCGGTGCTTGTCCTGTCGGTGGCGGGCATCGCGGTCCTGTCGCTCACGGGCCTGCCGCTTCGGCTGCCCGACGCGCTCACCCAGAGGATCGAGGCCGGAGTGAACGCCCGGCTGGCGGGCGCGGCGCTCGAGATCGGGCAGGTGGAGCTGCGCTTCGGCCCCGACGGGCGCCCTCAGGCCCGGCTGGGCAACGTGGCGATCCGCGATGGCGCGGGCAACCCCATCGCCCAGATCAACGCGCTGGGGGCCGACTTCTCGGCCGCGGGGCTGGTCGGAGGACGTCTCCAGCCGCGCGACGTCAGCCTCTCGGGCGCGCAGGTCACGATCCGCCGCGACGCGCAGGGCGGCATCTCGGTCAGCTTCGGCGGCTTCGGCCAGGCCGCGGGCGCCGCAACCCCGGGCGAGGCCGTGGCGCTGGTCGACCGTTTCTTCCGGGCCGGACCGATGGCCGGGATCGACCGGATCGAGGCGGCCGACATCACGATCACGCTCGAGGACGCACGCTCGGGCCGGCTCTGGCAGGCCACCGGCGGCAGCGTGGAGATCGCCAATGGCGACGACCGGCTCGAGATCCTCGTCCGCACCGAGGTCTTCAACGGCACCGAGGATCTCGCCGAGGTGGTGCTGAGCTATGCCGCCCCCCGGGGTGGGCAGGCCGCGACGATCGAGGCGCGCTTCGTGGACGCCACCGCCGAGGACATCGCGCTGCAGAGCCCCGCGCTCGCGATCCTCGCGCTGCTCGACGCGCCGATCTCGGGCGCGCTGCGGGTCGATGTCGACGCGGCGGGCGCGTTCTCGCGGCTCGCCGCCACGCTCGACATCGGGGAGGGGCGCCTGCGTCCGGCGCCCGAGGCGAAACCCTTCGAATTCGACGGCGCCCGCGCCGAGGTCGTCTTCGACCCTGCGACGGGACGGGTCGCCATCACCGAGGCCTCGGCGCGGACGGAACTCGTCTCGCTGTCGGCCGACGGGCAGCTTCTCCTCGCCGACCTGTCGGGCGGCTGGCCGCGCGAGGTCTACGCCCAGCTCCGCGCCTCCCGTGTGGCCGTGGCCGCGGGCGGCATCTTCGCGGGCCCCCTGACCTTCGACCGGGGCACCGCCGACCTGCGGGTGACGCTCGATCCCTTCGCGCTCGACATCGGGCAGCTCACGCTCGATGGGCCGCACGGGCGGCAGGGCGTGTCGGGTCGTGTGGGCGCGACCCGCGACGGCTGGCGCGTCGCGCTCGACATCACCGGCAAGGAGGCGGGCATCGCGGACGCGCTCGCGCTTTGGCCGCTTCCCATCGCGCCCGGACCGCGGGCCTGGGTCGAGGACAACGTGATCGCCGCGCGGGCGAAGGATTACACGATCGCCCTGCGCGCGGAGCCTGGAGAGCGCCCCGTCACCGGCCTGAGCTTCGCCTTCGACGAGGCGGAGGTCCGCGTGATGGCGCATCTCCCCCACATCACCGGCGCCGCCGGAACCGCATCCCTCACCGGGCCGCGCTTCGCTCTGTCCCTCAGCGAGGGGCGCATGAAGGACGACACCGGGGCGAGTGCCGATCTCGCCGGGTCCACCTTCGTCGTGCCGGACGGGCGCGCGCTCCCCCGCATGGCGGAAGTCGGCATCGCGGCCGCCGCGCCGCTGCCCGCGGTGCTGCGCATCCTCGACAATCCGCCCTTCGGCGTCCTCGGCCGCACCGAGCGGCCCGAGGCGCTTCTCGCCACGCGGGCCGAGGCAGAACTCGGCGCGCAGGTGCGCTTTCCGATCAAGCAGGGCCTCGTTCCCGAGGAGGTCGCCTACGACGTGTCCGGCACGCTCACGGGGGTCGCCTCGGCCGACCTCGTTCCCGGACGGACGCTCGACGCCGACCGCCTGTCGGTCAGCGTGACGCCCGCGCGGCTCGAGTTGTCCGGCCCGGTTCTCGTGGGGGAGCTTCCGCTCGAGGCGACCTTCCGCCACGGCCTCGTCCCCGGCGGGGCGGAGCCCGCCCGCGTCTCCGCCCTCCTGTCGCTCACGCCGGAAACGCTGCCGCTTCTCGGGGTGGACCTGCCGGCCGGGTCCGTCTCGGGCGCGTCAGAGGCGCAGGTCGACCTCACCTTCGACCCCGAGGGACCCATCGCCTTCCGCCTCGCCTCGGACCTTGTTGGCGCGGCGCTGTCGGTCGGCCCGATCGGGTGGTCGAAGCCCCGGGCGGCCTCGGGCAGCCTCGAGGTGGAGGGCACGATAGCCGACGGCATCCCCCGCGTCGACCGGCTGGCCTTCGAGGCGCCCGGGCTGTCGGCCACCGGCCGGGTCGATCCGGGAACGGCGCCGGGCCGGGCGGTCGTCAGGCTGGACCGGGTGCGCGCGGGCGGCTGGCTCGACGCACCGGTGACGTTGACCGGGCGGGGGCCGAACCAGCCCATGTCGGTCGCGCTCGGCGGCGGGCGCGTCGATCTCTCGCGCCGCCCGTCCGCCGCGGGCGGAGCGGCCGGCCAGCCGGTGCCGCTGCGCGTCGCGCTCGACCGTCTGGTGATCGCCGAAGGGCTCGCCCTCGCGCCGTTCCGGGGAGAGATGTCGGCGGGCGCGGGTCTCACCGGCAGTTTCGAGGCGCGGGTGAACGGCGGGGTGCCGGTCCGCGGCTCTCTCTCGCCTTCGGGCGGGTCGACGGCGGTGCGGCTGTCGGCCGCCGATGGCGGCGCTGTCCTGCGCGACTCCGGCATCTACCCCAACGCCCGCGGCGGCGATCTCCGCCTCCTCCTCACCCCACAGGGCCCGGAGGGGCATTATGCCGGCCAGATCACGATCGACGGCGTCCGCATCGTGGGCGCGCCGGTGCTGGCAAGCCTCCTCAACGCGGTCAGCGTGGTGGGCCTGCTCGACCAGCTTGCCGGAACCGGCATCCTGTTCGACACGATGGAGGCGCGCTTCGACCTCTCGCCCGACCGGGTGGTGGTCCGGCAGGGATCGGCCGTCGGCGCCTCCCTTGGCATCTCGATGGACGGACTTTATGACATCGCCTCGAAGTCCATCGACATGCAGGGCGTGGTGTCCCCGATCTACCTCATCAACGGCATCGGCCAGATCCTTACCCGGCGGGGCGAGGGGCTGTTCGGCTTCGCCTACCGCATGACGGGCGCGCAGGACGCGGCGAAGGTCGAGGTCAACCCGCTCTCCATCCTCACCCCCGGCATGTTCCGCGACATCTTCCGGCGGCCTCTCCCGGCGTCCGTCCAGTAACCGCGATGAAGCTTGCCGACTTCGACTTCGACCTGCCCGAGCGGCTGATCGCGACGCGCCCCGCGCGACCGCGCTCCTCCGCCCGCCTCCTCGTGGCCGAGGGCGACACCATCGCGGACCGGCACGTGTTCGACCTGCCGGAGGTCCTGGAACCCGGTGACCGGCTCGTCCTCAACGACACGAAGGTCATTCCCGCGCGGCTGTCCGGAACGCGCGCCCGCACGGGCGAGGCGGGCCCGACCGAGGCGCGGATCGAGGCGACGCTGCTCGAACCACTCGCGTCGGGCGAATGGCGCGCGCTCCTGAAGCCGCTCAGGAAGGTCCGCGATGGGGAAGAGATCGTCTTCTCCCCGCGCCTTTCGGCCACCGTGGCCGGGCGGGAGGAAGGGACCGCACGGCTTGCCTTCAACCTGACGGGTGACGACTTCGACGCGGCGCTGGCCGAGGCGGGCGACATGCCGCTGCCGCCCTACATCGCCTCGATGCGCGCGGCGGACGCGCAGGACAAGGTGGACTACCAGACAGTCTGGGCGAAGCGGGCAGGGGCGGTGGCCGCCCCCACGGCCTCGCTGCATTTCGACGAGCCGCTCCTCGCCGCGCTCGCGGCGCGGGGCGTGGGCTTCACGCACGTCACGCTCCACGTGGGCGCGGGGACGTTCCTGCCCGTGAAGACCGATGACGTCTCAGCCCACCGGATGCACGCCGAGTGGGGCGAGATCACGCCGCAGGCCGCGGCCGAGATCGAGGCGACCCGCGCCGCGGGCGGCCGCGTCATCCCGGTCGGCACCACCGCCATGCGCCTTCTCGAAAGCGCTGCGCGGGACGATGGGACCGTGCGGCCGTGGATCGGCGAGACGGACATCTTCATCACGCCGGGGTTCCGGTTCCGCGCCTGCGACGCGCTGATGACGAACTTCCACCTGCCGAAGTCCACGCTGATGATGCTCGTCTCGGCCCTGATGGGGGTGGAGCGCATCCGGTCCGTATATGCCCACGCCATTGCGGCAGAGTACCGGTTCTTCTCCTACGGCGACGCCTCGCTTCTGATCCCGGAACGCCGTTCCCGACCCTGAAGCGTCGCATCCGCGCGGGCCGATCCCCGCGCGCCGGAGTACCCCCGGCGCCGGGAGGATCCGGTCCGTGCTCGACGTCCTGCGCAGCTCATGGGCGCTGCTTCTCGGCCTGACGCTCCTCATGCTGGGCAACGGCATGCAGAACACCGTGCTCGGCATCCGGGGCGGGATCGAAGGCTTCACGACGATGGAGCTGTCCGTCGTCATGTCGGGCTACTTCGCGGGCTTCCTCATCGCATCCAAGATCGCGCCCCTCCTGATCCGGCAGGTGGGGCACGTCCGCGTCTTCGCGGCGCTGGGCTCGCTCATCTCGGCCACGATGATCCTGTATCCCGTCCTGACCGACCCCTGGGCCTGGACCGCGCTCCGCGTGCTCATCGGCTTCTGCTTCTGCGGGGTCTACATCGCCGCCGAAAGCTGGCTGAACGCCGCCTCCACGAACGAGACGCGGGGCAAGGCGCTGTCGCTCTACATGATCGTCGTGATGCTGGGGATCGTGGCGGCGCAAGGCATCGTCACGCTGGGTGATCCGGGAGGCTACATCCTCTTCATCGTGCCCTCGGTGCTGGTGTCGATCTCCTTCGCGCCGATCCTCCTCGCCGCAACGCCCACGCCGCCCTTCGAAAGCGCGAAGTCCATGTCGCTCGCCCGGCTCTGGGCCACCTCGCCCCTGGGCTGCGTGTCGGTCTTCGCGGTGGGCGGCATCATCTCGGGCCAGTTCACGATGTCGGCGGTCTACGTCGGGGCGGTGGGGATGTCGGTCGCGCAGATCTCGGCCTTCATCGCGGCGATCTACCTGGGCGGGCTGATCTTCCAGTTCCCCATCGGCTGGCTGTCGGACCGGATGGACCGGCGCCGGCTGATCCTGTGGTCGGCCATCGGCTCCGCGGTGCTGGCCGGCGCGGGGATCGCCTTCGTCGAGAATCCGCGCGTGATCGTGGGACTGGGCTTTCTCTTCGGTGCCTTGTCGAACCCGCTCTATTCGCTGGCCGTGGCCTACACCAACGACTTCCTCGACCGGGAGGACATGGCCTCGGCCTCGGGCGGCCTCCTGTTCCTGAACGGCCTGGGCGCCGTGCTCGGCCCCATCGTGGTGGGCTGGATGATGGGCGCCGCGGGACCGGCGGGCTTCTGGATGTTCCTCGCCGGGCTGAACGTGCTCCTCGCCGTCTATGCCGTGTGGCGGATGATGCGGCGGCCCGTGACGCCCGGCGTCGACGAAACCCGCACCTACGTTCCCGTCTCCGCGGTGGCCACGCCCGCGGCCTTCGGCGCGGCGGCGCGGAGCTATGCCGACGGGCCGGAAGATGTGGAAGAAGAGGCTTGCGCCGACGGCACGAAATCCCAGATAGAGCGCACGGCGTGATTGCACGGTGCCGGGGAACATGGCACGATTCGCGCGCATTGTTGTTGTGGGTTGGTTAGAGGCAGGCAGAACATGGCAAACCCCGAAGACATTCTCGCCTTCTGGCTCGACGACGTCGGACCGAAGGGCTGGTACGAAGTGAACCCCGAACTCGACACGACCATCCGCGACCGCTTCCGCGGTGCGTGGGAGCGCGCGCGGGAGGGCGGCATGTCCCTCTGGCTCACCTACCCGTCGGGGACGCTCGCCTACATCATCCTGACCGACCAGTTCCCCCGGAACATGTTCCGCGGAGAGGGCGACGCCTTCGCGACCGACGACATCTCGCGTGCGGCGGCCAAGATGGCGATCGACCGCAACTGGGATCTCCGCATCGACGAACCGGCACGGCAGTTCTTCTACCTGCCGCTCATGCATTCCGAGTGCCTGTCGGACCAGGAGCGCTGCGTGCGCCTGATGATGACGCGTATGCCCGAGACGGGCGAGGAGAACCTCGTCCATGCCCGCGCGCACCGCGAGGTGATCCGCCGCTTCGGCCGCTTCCCCTACCGCAACGACGCGCTGGCCCGACCGACCCACGGCGCCGAGGCGGCGTTCCTCGCCGAAGGCGGCTACGGCGCCATGGTGCGCGAGATGCAGGCCGCCTGAGACTTGCGCTGACCGCATGGCGGTCTTCCCGCGCGGCCCGGTCCGCGCGGGGTGACACGGGCGCCGATCCGTGGCAGATGGTTTAGCGTCAAACTATCGCCGAGCGGGAGGAACCGATGGCCGCGAAGACCTTCGACATCATCGTGATCGGGGCGGGTCCCGGCGGCTATGTCTGCGCCATACGGGCCGCGCAGCTCGGGCTCAGCGTCGCCATCGTCGAACGGGAGCATATGGGCGGCATCTGCCTCAACTGGGGCTGCATCCCGACCAAGGCGATGCTGCGGTCTGCCGAGGTCTTCCACCTGATGCACCGGGCCAAGGAGTTCGGGCTCAAGGCCGACGGGATCGGCTACGACCTCGAGGCGGTGGTGAAGCGCTCGCGCGGGGTCGCCAAGCAGCTGAACGCGGGCGTGAAGGGGCTGATGAAGAAGAACAAGGTCACCGTCTTCATGGGGGCGGCCACGCTGACCGGCAAGGGCAAGGTGTCGGTCAAGACCGAGGCCGGGACAGAGGAGCTGGAGGCGAAGAACGTCGTGCTCGCCACCGGCGCCCGCGCGCGGGAGTTGCCGGGGCTCGAGGCCGACGGCGATCTCGTCTGGACCTACAAGCACGCCCTCCAGCCGCCGCGTATGCCGAAGAACCTGCTGGTGATCGGCTCAGGCGCCATCGGCATCGAATTCGCGAGCTTCTACAACACGCTGGGCGCGAAGACGACCGTGGTCGAGGTCATGGACCGCATCCTGCCGGTGGAGGATGCCGAGGTATCCGCCTTCGCCAAGAAGGCCTTCGAGAAGCAGGGGATGGAAATCCTCCAGAAAGCGACCGTGAAGAAGCTCGACCGCGCCAAAGGCAAGGTCACGGCCCATATCGAGACCGACGGCAAGACGGAGACGCGCGACTTCGACACCGTCATCTCCGCCGTCGGCATCGTCGGCAACGTCGAGAACCTCGGGCTCGAGGCTCTGGGCGTGAAGATCGACCGCACCCACGTCGTGACCGACGAATACTGCCGCACCGGGGTCGAGGGGCTCTACGCCATCGGCGATATCGCGGGCGCGCCCTGGCTCGCCCACAAGGCGTCGCACGAAGGGGTGATGGTGGCCGAACTCATTGCCGGCAAGAACCACGTCCACCCCGTGAAGCCCGAGGCCATTGCCGGTTGCACCTACTGCCACCCCCAGGTCGCCTCGGTCGGCTATTCCGAGGCCAAGGCGAAGGAACTGGGCTACGAGATCAGGGTCGGCCGCTTCCCCTTCATCGGCAACGGCAAGGCCATCGCCTTGGGCGAACAGGAAGGCTTCGTGAAGACCGTCTTCGACGCGAAGACGGGCGAGTTGCTCGGAGCCCACATGATCGGCGCGGAAGTGACCGAGATGATCCAGGGCTACGTCGTGGGCCGCACGCTCGAGACGACGGAAGAGGACCTGATGAACACGGTCTTCCCGCACCCGACGATCTCGGAGGCGATGCACGAGGCGGTGCTCGACGCGTACGGGCGGGTGATCCACATCTGAGGCCGTCGGCGAAGCCCCGGGGTCAGACCATGCGCATCTTGTAGTGCGGCGGCAACCGAAGGCCCGCTTCCACGACTTCGTCCTTCAGGGTGTCGGAGATGTAGAAGGTGGCAGGCCGCAGCCTGCGCTCGCACCAGAGATGGGATGTCCCGATCTCCACCGACGACATGGCAACGCCGCGAAAGGCTTCCTTGTGCGAGGCCTTCACGAGCGGAGGCTTGTGGTCGGCATGCAGGCTGTTCGGATCGCTCTCCTCCAGCCGAAACGAATCCAGCCAGCGCCCGACGATCATCATGTGGTGCCGGACCGGGTGTTCCTCGCCCTTCGGCAGGATCACCCGGATCGGGTTGAACTGATGGACGCCCGGGTCCAGACGTTCGATGATGTCCCGCAAGGGGTCACTGACGAAGAACATGCGGTTCGGCCCCTGAATCATTGCCGCCTGCCGCTTGTAGGGCCTCTTGTAGACATATTCGGCCGGCCATTCGTGCGGCTGTATCGGTAGAAGCGGCGGATCGTGCCGACTCCGATCGCCAATCACGGAATGAAACTTCTCGGACACATGAAAGGTGTACGTCGTGAAGGCCGCGTACGGATTGCCATCGCCGTCCTCCGGCCGTTCCGATGTGAACACATACTGCGGCGGATGCTGCGGGGTCAGGCCCGGCCTGCGCTCGGCCTTGTAGTGAGCGGCAAGGGCCTCCTTGTAGCCGCGGAAACCTCCGCGGGGGAAGAATTCGTTGAATTCCGACGGGATCACGATTGCCCAGACCATCTCAGACCCTCCCGCACATCATCTGCGCCATGAACAGCACGGCACCCCTTCAGACTGTTGCTGCATCCTCCGTCACCGCATAGGGTCCACGGAACGTCGCTCCCCGCATGCCGGCTTCCTCCAGCGCCTGCCGGAGGTCGGCGGACACGAAAAGAAAGTTCCGGAAATCCGCCGCGCAGAACAGGTGCCGCCCCGCGACCGCTTCGCGCCGGAACACGGGCGCCCAGTCCTTCATCGGGGTGCCTGAGTTGAAGGAATACAGCGGCTTGGCGGGGTCGGGCTTGACCAAGCCCGGGCGCTCGGGGAACTCCTTCATCGGCGGCTGGGTGCGTGTCTGGCCCAGCGAGATCACCACACGTTGCCCCGCAATCATCAGGTAGAACGGACGTCCATCCTTCTCGCCGTTCGCATGGACGATCGGGAACGGCTCGAACTGGTGGATGCCCGGCTCGAACCGCTCGACGATGTCCCGAAATCCTTGCGAGACGATATCCGCCAGATGGCTGAACCCGATATCGGGCGGATCAAGCCTGGCGCGGGGCACGGGCTTGTCGCCGTAGGTCGCCCGCCATCGCGTTGGCAGGTGCTCGCGCGCGATCCGGCGCCCGTAACGGAACCACATCGCGCCGAGTTGCTCGGGGTAGCCGAAATCGATGGTGAGATCGACCGGCCGGACCTTCGACATGTTGCCGTCCAGCGGCTCCCAGGCATAGGTGTAGCCGTCGGTCGTTGACGCCAGGGTGCTGCTCAGGATCGAGATCATCGGGGTGCAATCCTTCTCCTGGCCCGCCGCTGAAAGCCCTGCCCGGGGCGGGCCGCAATCCTTCATGAACAATGCGCAACGCCTATTCAGGCGCGGCCCGGCGGTCAATCGTGCTCTCTGGAAAGGCCCCGGTGCGGAAGCGCGCCTCACCCATACGCGATCATCCGCCCCAGGATCAGCACGGCAGGCCACATCACCAGCGACCCGATCGCCGCCTGTCGCCGCTGCCGCGGCGGGAACCGGTCGAGCCGGAGGTGCACCACCGCGTTCAGCACGGCCAGCGCCAGCACCCCCATCTTGGCGAGGAACCACGCGCTCTGAACATAGTCCGTCGCCTGCGTGATGAAGAGCAGCGCCCCGCAAAGCACGGCAAGCACGAACCCCGCAACCGCCCAGGGCCTCAGGAGCCCCACCGCGGCCACCGCCCGCCCGCGCAATACCGCCACGTCCATCGGCACCACCGCGCCCACCAGAAGCGCGATCCCGAGGATGTGGCCCGCGTTCACCAGCGGATAGGTCCAGCGCGAGGCCTTGAGGAACTGCGCGAGCGCGGTAGCCTCGAGCGCGGCGGCCGTCTCGATCACACGCGGTCCGGGTAGAGCACGTATTCGGTCCCGCCGATCACCACGACCTCGGCCTTCATCACGAACTGCGCGGGGTCCGCGTGGCGTTCGCCGAGGATCGTGACCTCGGTGCCGGGGGCCAGCATTGCGTCGGTCAGACCCGCGCGCTCGTTCCTCCAGGGCTGGCCGACCTCGGCGATCCAGATCTCGCCCTCGGCGTCGATGGTCAGAAGACCGTGCGGATTTCCGAGACGCGCCTCGGTGATGACGCCGGTCAGCTCGAAATCGCCCGAGTCGGTCCAGCGCCAGCCGTGATGAGCCAGCGCGGGGACCGCGACGGCGGCCAGCGCTGCGCCGAGGAGGGTGCGGCGGGGCAGGGACATGATGGATGCTCCTTGAGGTCCTCAGGGACAGATGTATCGGGGAAACATCGCCCCGCCACTGAAACGTTCGTGACCCGCCCCGTTCGATCACGCCGACTTCACGTTCGCGTGGCCGGGCTGAGCGGGCCGCGCAGGCATTCTAGCTCCCGGCAGGTGCGCCATTTCGCGCATGGCAAACAGGAGGTACAATTCATGTTCAGAACCGCATTGGCGGTCGTCGCCCTCGGCGCGGCCGCGCTTTTCGCTGCTCCCGGCCGGTCGGAGGCCGGGACCGTGGGCATCGCGCCCGTCGGCGTGACCACGGTCGAGGTCACGGCGCCTCTCGGCCTGCTCGGCCTCGGCGGCGCGCCGGTGGGCAGCGCCGACGCGAGCGGCGCGGTGTTCTCCTTCCCGATCACGGGCGGGTCGATCACGGACGGCAACGCGCTCATCGAACACACGGGGAGCGGCGTGAACCTCTTCGCGCTCGCCGATCCCACGGTGAACGTGTCGGTCGGCAACTTCCTCATCGACACGATGCTGGGGACCGTCGCGGGCGACGTCTTCGGGGGTGCCACGGGAGTGACCTTCTTCACCTTCGGCACGCCCGGAGCGGGCGGCATCCCGCTGCTCATCTCCTCCGACCTCGCCATCGCGCTCACGTCGATCTTCGGTGCGGACGACCTCACCGGGGTCGAGTTCGGCCTGGCGAACACGAGCCCCACGCCGGTGCCGCTCCCTGCCGGGTTGCCGCTCTTCCTTGCGGGGCTCGGCGGTCTGGCGGTGCTGCGCCGAAAGCGGGCGGCCTGATCCCGCCTACCTGCACGGGCCGCACGAGTTGCGGCCCGTGCTCCTGCGGGGTAGAGCGGCGGCATGTCCACCGCCGCCCCCCGTACCGACTGGCGCCTCGTCCTTCTGCTCTACCTCGCCGGTCTCGGAGCGGCGGCGCAGTACGGCAAGGTCAGCGTCGTCTTCGACCGGCTCTCGGCGGTGTGGCCCGAGGCCGGGGCCGGCCTCGGCTTCGCGCTCTCGCTCGTGGGGTTCGTCGGGATCGTGCTGGGCGTGACCGCAGGGATCGTCGTGGCCAGGGTGCGCTACCGCCGCGCCGTCCTCTGGGCGCTCTGGGCGGGCGCGGCGCTGTCGGCCTTTCAGGCAACGCTCCCGTCGCTGCCGCTCTTCCTCGCAGCCCGGGTGATCGAGGGGATGTCCCACCTCGCCCTCGTCGTCGCGATCCCGACGCTGATCGCGCAGTTGTCGGCCCCGACGGACCGGCCCTTCACCCTCACCCTCTGGGGTACCTTCTTCGGCGTCGCCTTCACCGTGCTCGTCTGGGGCGGCATCCCCTTCGCCGACCGCGCGGGGCTCCCGGGCCTCTTCCTCGCCCATGCCGCCTTCATGGCGGCGATGGCGGCGATCCTGACGCTGGTGCTCCCGCGCGTGCAGACCGAGGAGCCGGCAGGCGACCTGTCGCTGGCGGGCATCCTCCGCCGCCACGGGACGATCTACCGATCCCCCCGCCTCAGCGCGCCCGCCGTGGCGTGGCTGTCCTACACCTTCACCTATGTGAGCCTCCTCACCCTGCTGCCGCCCTTCATCGCGCCCGAATGGCGCGCGCTGATCGTGGGGGGCATGCCGCTCGTCAGCATCGCCTCCTCGCTGACGCTGGGCGTCCTGCTTCTTCGTCGCATGTCGGCCATCACGGTCATCGTGCTCGGTTTCGCAGGTGCCGCCGCCTCGGCCCTCGCGCTCGCGGTAGTCGAGGGCGACCCGCTCCTCTGTCTCGCGCTCGCGGCCAGCCTCGGCCTCGTGCAGGGCGCGGGCTTCGCCGCCGTCCCGGAGCTCAACGCGGCCGTCCCGGACCGTGCACAGGCGAACGGTGCGCTCGCCCAGACGGGCAACATCGGGAATACGCTCGGGCCGCCGATCCTCCTCGCCATCGTGGGGGCAGGGGGATATCCCGCCATGATGGTCACGGCCGCCGCGATCCTCGCGGCGGGGATCGCCGCCCAGCAGGTCCTCGCCCGCCGCCGTGCCGTGACGATCTAGACGAAGTTCCCCCTTCGTTCTCATTTTTCGATTGGCGTTCCGCCCGCGCGGGACTAAGTGTTAGCAATTCCTTTCCGGGTGGCCCCAGATGCCAGAGCTGAAGCAGATCGAGGTTCGCGGTGCGCGCGAGCACAATCTCAAGAACGTCGACGTCGACATCCCCCGCGACAAGCTCGTGGTCATCACGGGCCTGTCCGGCTCGGGCAAGTCCTCGCTGGCCTTCGACACGATCTATGCCGAAGGCCAGCGGCGCTATGTCGAGAGCCTGAGCGCCTACGCCCGCCAGTTCCTCGACATGATGGAAAAGCCGGACGTCGACCATATCTCGGGGCTGTCTCCGGCGATCTCGATCGAGCAGAAGACCACCTCGAAGAACCCCCGCTCCACCGTCGGGACGGTCACCGAGATCTACGACTACATGCGGCTTCTCTTCGCCCGCGTCGGCACGCCCTATTCGCCCGCCACGGGTCTCCCCATCGAGGCGCAGCAGGTCCAGGACATGGTGGACCGCGTGATGGCGATGGAGGAGGGGACGCGCGCCTATCTGCTCGCGCCTATCGTGCGGGACCGGAAAGGCGAATACCGCAAGGAGTTCCTCGAGCTCCGCAAGCAGGGCTTCCAGCGCGTGAAGGTCAACGGCGCCTTCCACGAGCTCGACGACCCGCCGGTGCTCGACAAGAAGTTCCGCCACGACATCGACGTGGTCGTGGACCGCATCGTCGTGCGCGAGGGGCTGGAGACGCGGCTGGCGGATTCATTCCGCACCGCGCTCGACCTTGCCGACGGCATCGCGATCCTGGAGACCGCGCCCACCGAAGGCGAACCCGAACGCATCACCTTCTCGGAAAACTTCGCCTGCCCGGTCTCGGGTTTCACCATCCCCGAGATCGAACCGCGCCTCTTTTCCTTCAACGCGCCCTTCGGCGCCTGCCCGGCCTGCGACGGCCTCGGGGTGGAGCTCTTCTTCGACGAAAAGCTCATGGTCCCCGACGAGGCCCTGACGCTCGCGAACGGCGCCATCGCGCCGTGGCGGAAGGGGAAGTCGCCGTATTTCCTCCAGACCATCGAGGCCATCGCCAAGCACTACGGCTTCAACAAGAACGCCAAGTGGAAGGACCTGCCGGAGAACGTGAAGAACGTCTTCCTGCACGGCTCGGGCGAAGAGGAAATCCAGTTCCGCTTCGACGAGGGCGGCCGCGTCTACCAGGTGACCCGCCCCTTCGAAGGCGTCGTCCCCAACATGGAGCGCCGCTACCGCGAGACGGATTCCGCCTGGATCCGCGAGGAGTTCGAGCGCTACCAGAACAACCGCCCCTGCGGCACCTGCCACGGGTACCGCCTGAAGCCCGAGGCGCTGGCGGTGAAGATTGCCGGATTGCACGTGGGCCAGGTCGTCCAGATGTCGATCCGGGAGGCGCACGACTGGTGCGTCACCGTCCCCGACCACCTGACCAAGCAGAAGAACGAGATCGCCCGCGCGATCCTGAAGGAGATCCGCGAGCGGCTCGGCTTCCTCAACAACGTGGGACTTGAATATCTGACGCTAAGCCGTTCCGCCGGAACGCTTTCCGGCGGAGAAAGCCAGCGTATCCGGCTCGCCTCGCAGATCGGCTCCGGCCTCACCGGCGTCCTTTACGTGCTCGACGAGCCCTCCATCGGCCTCCACCAGCGCGACAACGACCGGCTCCTGTCCACGCTCAAGAACCTGCGCGATCAGGGCAACACCGTCATCGTCGTCGAACACGACGAGGAGGCGATCCGCGAGGCCGACTATGTGCTCGACCTCGGCCCCGGTGCAGGCGTCCACGGCGGCCAGATCGTCGCGCGCGGCACGCCCGCCGAGATCGCGGCCGACCCGGCCTCCATCACGGGGCAGTACCTCACCGGGTCCCGCGAGATCGCCGTGCCGCTGGATCGCCGCAAGGGCAACGGCAAGACGCTCACCGTCGTCAACGCGACCGGCAACAACCTGCGGAACGTCACCGCGTCGTTCCCGCTCGGCCGCTTCGTCTGCGTCACCGGCGTCTCGGGCGGGGGCAAGTCCACGCTCACCATCGAGACGCTCTACAAGACCGCCGCCATGCGCCTGAACGGCGCGCGCGAGACGCCCGCGCCGTGCGAGACGATCAAGGGCTTCGAGCACCTCGACAAGGTGATCGATATCGACCAACGCCCCATCGGGCGCACGCCGCGTTCGAATCCAGCCACTTACACGGGGGCCTTCACGCCCATCCGCGACTGGTTCGCAGGGCTGCCGGAGGCCAAGGCGCGCGGCTACAAGGCGGGCCGCTTCTCCTTCAACGTGAAGGGCGGCCGCTGCGAGGCCTGCCAGGGCGACGGCGTCATCAAGATCGAGATGCACTTCCTCCCCGACGTCTACGTGACCTGCGAGACCTGCAAGGGCCACCGCTACAACCGCGAGACGCTGGAAATCAAGTTCAAGGGCAAGAGCATAGCCGATGTCCTTGAGATGACGGTCGAGGACGCGCAGGAGTTCTTCAAGGCCGTCCCCGCCATCCGCGAGAAGATGGACGCGCTCATGCAGGTGGGCCTCGGCTACATCAAGGTCGGCCAGCAGGCGACGACGCTGTCGGGCGGCGAGGCGCAGCGCGTGAAGCTGTCGAAGGAGCTCTCCAGGCGCTCCACCGGCCGCACGCTCTACATCCTCGACGAGCCGACCACGGGCCTCCACTTCGAGGATGTCCGCAAGCTTCTCGAGGTGCTCCACGAACTCGTGGAGCAGGGGAATTCCGTCGTGGTGATCGAGCACAACCTCGACGTCATCAAGACCGCCGACTGGATCATCGACATCGGTCCCGAAGGCGGCGACGGCGGGGGCGAGATCGTGGCCGAGGGCACGCCCGAGGACGTGGCCGAAGCCCCGCGCAGCCACACGGGCCGCTACCTCAAGGACATCCTCGCCGCTGCCCGCAAACGGCGCGTCGCGGCGGAGTAGGGGGCGGAGACCCGCCCCCTCCGCTTCAGTTCATCCGCTTGGAGCCGGTGTAGCTCAGCATCCAAGGCGTCCCGTAACGGTCCGTGAACATGGCGAAACGCTCCGCCCAGAAGGTCTCGCCCGGCGGCATCGCCACGGCTTTCGCGCCCTCGGCGAGTGCCTTGTGCACCCGGTCGAACTCGGCCGCCGACGGCGCCTCGATCACCACCCGGAAGCCCTTGGGCGTGTCGTACATGTCGGGCGGGTTGTCCGAGGCCATGATGTGGGTCGATCCGAGCCGCACCATCATGTTCATCACCATGTCGTCACCCCCCGGCATCCGGTCTTCGGGCGTGGGCGAATCGCCGTTGCGGAAGACGCCCTCCACGCGGCCGCCCAGCGTCTCGGCGTAGTGGGTCATCGCCTCCAGGCAGTCGCCCTTGAAGAAGAGGTAGATCGTCGGTTCCATCGGTGGTCCTCCCTTGTGGATCAGTGGGTCGTCTCGGTGTCGTCTCCATCCGGCGCGCGCGCGGCCTCGTTCCTCGCGCCGAACAGCAATTCCACGTATCGGCGCAGGTGATCCACGCTCTCCCGCGCGACCTCCGCATCGCCCGCCGCCTTGGCGAGGATGAATGCCCCCTGCAGCACCGCCTGCGTGTGTGCCGCAAGACTCCCGGCGCTCCAGTCGCCCGCGATTCCCCGCGCTGCCATCGCCGCCGCGATGTCGGGCTCGAGCGTCGCCGCATGGCCGAAGATGCTGTCCGCACAGGCATCGCGGATCGCGGGATGCGCGCCATAAACCTCCTGCGCCATCGTGCCGACAAGGCAGGTGAAGCCCGCGATCTCGCCCGCGATGATGTCGCGGCGGAAGTCGATGTAGCCCAGCACCCGGTCCAGCGGATCGGAATGCGTCTGATAGGGCGCGCCCGCGAACAGCGCCGACGTCGTCTCCGTCCACCACTCCGCCGCCGCGACGCCGAGCGCCTCCTTGCTTCGGAAATGGTGGAAGAACGCTCCCTTCGTCACCCCCGCCGCCCGGCAGAGATCGTCCACGCTGGTCGCGGCATAGCCCTGCGCGCGGATCACGTCCCGCGCCGCCTCCAGAAGGCGGGTCCGCGCGTCGCCCCGTTCGGGCTGGAGTCTGGTGGGTCTCGGCATGTAGAGAGCATACCAACTAGACGGTATGCATTTCAACGATTCGATGCCTGCCCCACCGACCCGGATAGACTCCGCCGATCCGGTGCGTCAGCCGTTCTGGTTGAGATACGGGTTCGGCGTCCTGCCCATCCCGTCCATGAGCCGCTGCGTGATGAGCCGCATGAGGTAGAGCCCGAAGGCCGGGTCCTGATAGTGCAGCCGCGTGAACGCTGCCTCGTCGAGCGCGAGGAGCTCGCAGGGTTCAAGGCAGCGCGCCGAGAGCGTGCGCGCCCGGGCGTCGGTGAAGAAGGCGATCTCGCCAAAGACCTCGCCCGGCCCCAGCACCACGTCCACGCCCTCGAGCCCCACGCGCCCGGAGAGGACATAGTAGATGAAGTCGGGCGGATCGCCCCTCTCGAAGACCACGCTCCCCTCCGCGAAGTCCTTCCGCGCCGTCGACAGGTTCCTGAGCCAGCGCGCATCGATCGCCCCCCGCCGCGCGCGCTCGATGCTGCGCCGCGTCCGGAGGAGCTCGACCAGCCGAAGCACGTTGAAGGGAAGGAGGAGCAGGTGCAGCACCAGCACCGGTATGAGCCCGCCCACCGCCCCGTAGGAGATGAAGAAGACGTTCGACACGATGGCCGACATCCTGAGCGGCAGCATCGTGCGCATGGAGAAGGTCAGCAGGGTGAACCCTGCGGCGGCCCAGCCGAGCAGCTCGACGTACACTGTCTTCTCCCCCCGCCCGCGGCGTCTCCCGCCGCGCAGTTAAGGCGTCCGCAGCCGATTGCGTCAACAACGCCCCGAGACGGCACGCCGAAGCGTGCGCAGGGGCACAAAGGGCGCGCACTGATCAGACTATTGTGCGACGGCTGCCGCTCATATCTTCCTCCCGCAACAACATATCTTCCTCCCGCAGCAACAGGAGGCCCGCGATGAGCTGGAACCCCGCCCTCGACCCCGACTGCCCGACCGGCGACGCCGTGGACGCCATCGAGACCGTCATCATTCCCCGCGCCCGCGACCTCGGCGGCTTCGAGGTCCGCCGCGCGCTCCCCGCGCCGCGCCGCCAGATGGTCGGCCCCTTCATTTTCTTCGACCAGATGGGCCCGGCGGAGTTCCTCCCCACCCGCGGCCTCGACGTGCGCCCCCATCCCCACATCGGGCTCGCCACGGTCTCCTACCTCTACCGCGGCCGGATGCACCACCGCGACTCGCTCGGCACCGACGCCTGGATCGAGCCCGGCGCCGTGAACTGGATGGTCGCGGGCCACGGCATCACCCATTCCGAACGCATCGACGACGCCACCCGCACCGAACCCATGCCCTTCTTCGGTATCCAGACCTGGGTCGCGCTGCCTGCGGACCATGAGGATCGCGCCCCCGCCTTCGAACACGCCCCCGCCGCGGCGCTCCCTCTCCTCGAAGGCGAAGGCAAGGAGGTCCGCCTGATCCTCGGCACCGCCTGGGGCGAGCGCGCCCCCGTCGCGACCCTGTCCGAGATGTTCTATGCCGACGCCGTTCTCGCCCCCGGCGCGTCCATCCCGCTCCCCGACGGCCACGAGGATCGGGGCGCCTACGTCGTCGAAGGCGCGGTGGAGATGGCGGGAGAGACCTTCGACGCCGGCCGCATGATGGTCTTCCGCCCTGGCGACCGCGTGTCGCTGAAGGCGGGAGGGCAGGGCGCCCGCCTCATGCTTCTCGGCGGCGAGACGCTGGAGGGCCCGCGCTACATCTGGTGGAACTTCGTCGCCTCCTCGAAGGAGCGGATCGAGGCTGCGAAGGAAGCCTGGCGCGCGGGCGACTGGCAGTCGGGCCGCTTCCGCCTGCCCCCGGGCGACGACGCGGAATTCATCCCGCTCCCCGACCGTTGACGCCCTCGCGCCCTGTCGCCATATGCGCTTGACGCGGGGCAGGGACGCCCCTAGAACCCGCGACACGTTCGGGGTGCGCCCCGGACGGGCAGCGAGCGGTTGTAGCTCAGTTGGTTAGAGTACCGGCCTGTCACGCCGGGGGTCGCGGGTTCGAGCCCCGTCAACCGCGCCACCGCTGCCCGATCCGTCGCACGCACCCCGCGCTGAATGCGCGGTTGTAGCTCAGTCGGTTAGAGTACCGGCCTGTCACGCCGGGGGTCGCGGGTTCGAGCCCCGTCAACCGCGCCACCTTCCCTCCCGTCTGGATCGGCGGCCCTCACGTCTGTCCACCCTCCGGCTCCATCGACCCGGAAATATCCCGGGGAGCGCGAGGGGCAGAGCCCCTCGCTCCTGCGCCCGCCACCCGCGCCGGTGTCCGGCATCCCGCGCCGCCGGCTGCGCCCCTCGGCTGGCGATCGCCCGCGTGCCGCGATAGTCTGACCATCCCGACGGGAAAGGAGACGCCGATGACACCCCGGACGACCGCCATCGCCCTTGCCGCGGCGCTCGCCGCCCTGCCCGCGATGGCCGAGCCCCTGACCGGCACCCAGGCGCAGCGGCTTCTCTTCGGCCTGCGCGGCCAGTCCGTCGCCGTGGCCGCCGACCTCTCGCCCGCGGAGCAGACGGCGCTGCGGATGATCGTGGACCTGTCGGCCAGCCGCATGCGTCAGCCGCTCTCCTGGTACGCCTCCATCGCGTACGCCCCCGAACAGGGCCTCACGCAGGAACCGGGCCCCGTCGCCGCCACGAACCACCACGGCGTCGCCGCCGCCGACCGCGCGGCGCTGGCCGCCTGCAACGCGGCGCGGCCCGCGGACTCGCGGCCCTGCGTGGTCGTGGCCCGCGTCCTGCCGCGCAACTACGAGCCTCGCCGCCTCGAGCTCTCCTTCAGCGCCACCTCCGCCTTCCGTGAAACCTACAGGCGCGCGCGCGGCGAGAAGGCCATGGCGATCTCGCCCGCCACCGGCGCCTTCGCCATCGAAACCGGGGCGGGGGCCGCCGGGGCGGCCGTGGCCCGGTGCAACGCGTTGTCGCAGGAGACGGGGGATTGCGTGGTCGCGATCCTGAATTGATCTATGTCAGCGCGGTGACGCGAAGGGTTCTATTTCCTCCACTACGAGTATAGAGACCCGCACGTCAGACAAGGGGCAGGCCCGGTGCATTACGAAAGCCAGATCGACGCCGCGATCCAGCGACTTCACGACGAAGGCCGCTACCGCACCTTCATCGACATCGAGCGCCGCAAGGGCGCGTTCCCCCACGCCACATGGCGCCGTCCCGACGGGACGGAGCGGCCCGTGACGGTCTGGTGCGGGAACGACTACCTCGGGATGGGCCAGCACCCCGTCGTGCTCGCGGCCATGCACGAGGCGATCGACGCCACCGGCGCGGGCTCCGGCGGCACGCGCAACATCTCGGGCACGACGGTCTACCACAAGCGGCTCGAGGCGGAACTGGCGGACCTCCACGGCAAGGAAGCCGCGCTCCTCTTCACCTCGGCCTACATCGCGAACGACGCCACGCTCTCGACCCTGCCGAAGCTGCTGCCGGGCCTCATCATCTACTCCGACGCGCTCAACCACGCCTCGATGATCGAGGGCGTGCGGCGGAACGGCGGCGCGAAGCGCATCTTCCGCCACAACGACGTCGCGCACCTGCGCGAGCTTCTGGCGGCCGACGATCCCGACGCGCCCAAGCTCATCGCCTTCGAATCGGTCTATTCGATGGACGGCGACTTCGGCCCCATCGCCGAAATCCTCGACGCCGCTGACGAGTTCGGCGCGCTCACCTACATCGACGAGGTGCACGCCGTCGGCATGTACGGCGCCCGCGGCGCGGGCGTGGCCGAGCGTGACGGGCTCATGGACCGCATCGACATCATCAACGGAACGCTCGCCAAGGCCTATGGCGTGATGGGCGGCTACATCGCCTCCTCCGCCAAGATGTGCGACGCGATCCGGTCCTATGCCCCGGGCTTCATCTTCACGACCTCGCTCCCGCCCGCCGTCGCGGCTGGCGCCGCGGCGTCGGTGAGGCACCTCAAGACCGACCAGGCGCTGCGCGACCGGCATCAGTCCCAGGCCAGGGTCCTCAAGCTGCGGCTCAAGGGCCTCGGCCTGCCCCTCATCGACCACGGCAGCCATATCGTGCCGGTGATCGTGGGCGATCCGGTGCACACCAAGATGCTGTCGGACATGCTGCTCGAGAACTTCGGTATCTATGTCCAGCCGATCAACTTCCCGACCGTCCCGCGCGGGACGGAACGGCTGCGCTTCACGCCCTCGCCGGTGCACGGGCCGAAGGAGATGGACAGCCTCGTCAGCGCCATGGACAAACTTTGGGCGCATTGTGCGCTCAATCGCGCCGTCCTGTCGGCTTAACCATTCCCTGACGTGCACAGGCTTTACGCCTGTGTTAACGTCACGAGCATAAAGGTACCGGCGATTCTAACGCCGGCGTCTAGGGGACGAAAGGCTCGATGGGGCAGGGCAGGCTGACAGGGCGCCATGCGGCGCCTCCCGAATTCCAGCATCGCCAACCGGCGAAGCCGAAGAGCTTCGACGACTACGATCTGCGCCTCGGCGACATCATGCGCGGCGAACGCGCGACGATGGGCAAGTCGCTTCTCGACGTGCAGCGCGAGCTCAAGATCAAGGCGACCTACATCGCGGCGATCGAGAATGCGGACCCCTCCGCCTTTGAAACCCCCGGCTTCGTCGCGGGTTACGTGCGGTCCTACGCGCGCTACCTGAACCTCGATCCCGACTGGGCGTTCAAGACCTTCTGCGACGAAGGCAAGTTCGACAACCCGGCGGGCATCGGCTCGGGCCCCAAGTCGTCGCCCCGCTCGTCCGAGGCGCGAAGCTCCACGGTCCGCGATCCCTTCGTGGAACCTACCGTCGCCTTCCTCCCGAAGTCCGAAGCCCGGCTGTCCCGTCTGGAACCAGCCGCGCTCGGCTCGCTCGCGGTGCTGATCGCGCTGATCGGCGGGATCGGCTACGGCGGCTGGTCCGTGCTTCAGGAGGTGCAGCGCGTCCAGCTCACCCCCGTCGATCAGGTCCCGGGCGTGCTTGCCGAACTCGACCCGCTCCGGGGCGCCGCCGTCGAGCTCGCGGTGGTCGAGGACAGCGGGATGCCCGCGCCCTCCACCGAGGCCTTCGACCGTCTCTACCGTCCGCAGGCGCTCGACGTGCCGGTGCTGGTTCCCCGCGACGGCCCCATCGCCACGCTCGACCCCTCCACCGTCGGCCTCCTCGCGGCTGACGCCCGGGCCGAGGCGATCGCCGCCTCCCGCGTTCCCGGCACGCTCACCGCCATCGATCTCGCCATCAACGAGGCGTTGAACGGCTCGACCGAGGCACCGCCCGTGCAGGTCGTCGAACAGCCGCCCGAAGTCGCGCTTCTCGCCGTGCAGCCTTCGTGGGTCCGTGTGCAGACCGCCAGCGGCACGGTGATCTTCGAGAAGATCCTCGATACCGGCGAAACCTTCGTCCTGCCCCCCTCCGAAGAGCCTCACCGCCTCCGCGCCGGCAATGCGGGCTCGCTGTTCTTCTCGGTCAACGGGGAAACCTACGGCCCCGCCGGCACGGGCCCCAGCGTGGTGCGCGACGTCGCCCTATCGGTCGACGCGCTGAGGGAGGCCTATGCCCTCGCCGATCCGGCGGCGCACGCCGACCTCGCCCGCTTCATCGCGGTGGCCGATGCGTCCTCCGCCAGGGCGCCCGCGACGGAATAGCGCCCGCGTTGTCCTCGGGCGGGCGTTCCCCTAGACTGCGCGCCAACTCCATCGCCCGCTGAAGGCCGCGCCACATGTCGCTCAACCACGTCCGCCCCTGGCGCAACATCTACCGCCGCAAGTCGCGCCGGATCATGGTGGGCAACGTCCCGGTGGGCGGCGACGCGCCGATCACCGTCCAGACGATGACGAACACGCTGACCACGGACGTGAGGGCCACCGTCGCGCAGGTCCTCCGCGCCGCCGAAGCCGGGGCCGACATCGTCCGTGTCTCCACGCCGGATGAGGAGTCGACCCGCGCCCTGCGCGAGATCGTCCGCGAAAGCCCGGTGCCCATCGTGGCCGACATCCATTTCCACTACCGCCGCGCCATCGAGGCGGCGGAAGCGGGCGCCGCCTGTCTGAGGATCAACCCCGGCAACATCGGCGACGAAAAGCGCGTGAAGGAGGTCATCCGGGCCGCCAAGGACCACGGCTGCTCGATCCGCATCGGCGTGAACGCAGGCAGTCTCGAGAAGGACCTGCTGGAGAAGTACGGCGAGCCGTGTCCCGAGGCGATGGTCGAAAGCGGCCTCGACCACATCAAGATCCTGCAGGACAACGACTTCCACGAGTTCAAGATCTCCTGCAAGGCGTCCGACGTCTTCCTCGCCGCCGCCGCCTACCAGGCGCTTGCCGACGCCACCGACGCGCCGCTCCACCTCGGCATCACGGAAGCCGGCGGCCTGATGACCGGCACGATCAAGAGCGCCATCGGTCTCGGCAACCTCCTCTGGATGGGCATCGGCGACACGATCCGCGTCTCCCTCTCAGCCGACCCGGTGGAGGAGGTGAAGGTCGGCTACGAGATCCTGAAGTCGTTGGGCCTCCGCCACCGGGGCGTCAACATCATCTCCTGCCCGTCCTGCGCACGGCAGGGGTTCGACGTCATCAAGACCGTGGAAGCGCTTGAAAAACGGCTCGAACACATCAAGACACCGATGAGCCTGTCGATCATCGGCTGCGTCGTGAATGGCCCGGGCGAGGCGCTGATGACCGATGTGGGCTTCACCGGAGGGGGCGCGGGGTCGGGCATGGTCTACCTCGCGGGCAAGCAGAGCCACAAGCTCTCGAACGACGAGATGATCGACCACATCGTCATGCAGGTCGAGAAGAAGGCCGCCGAGATCGAGGCCGCCGCCGCCACCACCGGACAGGCGGCCGAGTGACCGACGCGCCCGAGGACTCGAAGCTCACCCGCACCAAGCGCGCCTGGGCCGCCTCGGGCCGCGCCCTCACCGGCCGCACCGCGCGGCGGGAGGAGGAGCGGCTGCCGCCCGGCCAGCACGTCGCGACGAACTGGCCCGTGCTGGATCTCGGCACCGAACCCTCGATCCGTCTGAACGCGTGGCGGCTCGATGTCACGGGCCTCGTCGAGAACCGGCTCTCGCTCACGTGGGAGGCGTTCCTCGCGCTCCCCCAGACGGACCTGCGCACCGACATCCACTGCGTCACCACATGGTCGCGCTACGACAACGACTGGCGCGGCGTCCTCGTCCGCGACCTCCTCGACGCGGCCATGCCGAAGGCAGAGGCGACGCACGTCGTCCTCTCCTCCCACGACGGCTACACGACGAACCTGCCGCTCATGGACTTCGCGGCCGAGGACGCGATCCTCGCCACGCACTGGTCCGGCAAGCCGCTGGAAGCCGCCCATGGCGGACCGATGCGCCTCGTCGTCCCGCATCTCTACTTCTGGAAAAGCGCCAAGTGGCTGAAGGCGATCGACTTCATCCCGGCCGACCGCGCCGGCTTCTGGGAGCAGAACGGCTACCACATGCGCGGCGACCCGTGGGCCGAGGAACGCTACTCGGAGTAGGTCACGACCCTTCGCGGATCGCCTGCACGATTCCCTTCATCGACTGGAGCGGAACATACCCCCGCACCATGTCGGTCTGGAACACGAAGGACGGCGTGCCCGAGATGTCCAGCGCCTGAGCGAGGGCGTAATTCTCGCGCAGGATCCGGTCGATCTCGGGGTTCTGCATCTCGACCAGGATCGCGTCGACGTCCAGCTCGAGGTCCTCCCCGATGCGCCCGAATGTGTCGAGCGTCATCGCCCCCCGCACGGTGATCAGCCGGTCGTGGACCTCCTTGTAGGCCGCATCCCCCTCGACCGCCCGGACGGCCAGCGCGAACCGCGAGGCCGCGACCGATTCCTCGCCAAGGATCGGGTATTCCTTGACGATGTAGCGGATGTTCCCGTCGCCGGAGACGAGCTCCGCCACCTCGGGATGTGCCCTGCGGCAGAACCCGCAACGGTAGTCCATGAACTCCACCAGCGTGATGTCGCCATCGGGGTTTCCGCCCGTCCAGGAATCCGCGTCTCGGAAGATCTCCTCGGCATTGGCGGCGACCTTCTCGCGGTCCGTGGCGATCTGGTCCTCGGTCTGGCGCTGCTCGAGGATGGCGATGGCTTCCATCAGCACCTCGGGGTTTTCCAGCAGGTAGGCCCGCACCTCGGCCTGGAAGGCCGCGCGCTCCTCCGCTGTCATCGCCTTGAGATCGAAAGCCTGGGCCGGCAGGGCGAGCCCCAGCGCCAGCGCCGCGCCAAGAAGATGACCACGTCCCATCTCGCGTCCTCCCATCGGGAGCCCCGGGGTCCCGCATCCCCATCGCTCTAACCCGTCGCGGACGGCTTGCACAGTCCGCGCCGCGTTTCCGGCGCGCGATCCTCGCCAGTCCGGCCGCGGGAGCCCCGATTGTCCCCGCCCGCATTGACTGACCCGGCGGACCATGCGACCCCCCGGTCGCCAAGGTTGTGGAGCCTCGCCGTGAAAAGCTCAAGACGCAGCGACGTCGATCCCTTCATCGTGATGGACGTGATGGAAGCCGCCCGCGCCGCCGAGGCCGCGGGCCGCCACATCATCCACATGGAGGTCGGCCAGCCCGGCACGCCTGCCCCTGCGGGCGCGCTCGCCGCGCTGTCCGACGCGATGCGGCAAGACGCGCTCGGCTACACCGTCGCCCTCGGGCTGCCCGCGCTCCGCGCCCGGATCGCGCGGCTCTACGCGGACTGGTACGGCGTCGACCTCGACCCCGCCCGCGTGATCGTCACCGCAGGCTCGTCGGGCGCCTTCCTCCTCGCCTTCGCCGCGCTCTTCGACGCGGGCGATCGCGTGGCCCTCGGCGATCCCGGCTACCCCTCCTATCGCCAGATCCTCAAGGCTCTGAGCCTCACCCCTGTCGGCATCCCCGCGCGGCCCGAGAACCGCCTCCAGCCTGCGCCCGAAGACCTGCCGCACGACATCGCGGGCCTGATCGTCGCCTCACCCGCGAACCCCACGGGCACCATGCTCGACCGCCCCGCGCTCGCCGCGCTGATCGAGGCGGCGCAGGCGCGCGGCGCCGCCTTCATCTCGGACGAGATCTACCACGGCATCGAATACGACCGGAAAGCGGTGAGCGCGCTTCAGATCACCGACGACGTCTACGTCATCAACTCCTTCTCGAAGTACTTCTCCATGACCGGCTGGCGCATCGGCTGGATGGTCGTCCCCGAATCCCACGTTCGCACCGTCGAACGCCTTGCCCAGAACATGTTCATCTGCCCGCCCCACGCGAGCCAGGTGGCCGCCCTCGCCGCGATGGACTGCGCGGAGGACCTGCAGGCCAACCTCGCCGTCTATGCCGAGAACCGCCGCCTCATGCTGGAGGGTCTGCCGCGCGCCGGCATCACCAGCTTCGCGCCGCCCGACGGCGCCTTCTACGTCTACGCCGACGTTGGGGACCTCACCTCCGACAGCCTCGCGCTGGCCCGCCGCATCCTCGACGAGGCGGGCGTCGCCGTGACCCCGGGCCTCGACTTCGACCCGCTGAGGGGGCGCCGCACGCTCCGCTTCTCCTACGCCCGCGCCACCGCCGACATCCGCGAAGGGCTCGACCGCCTCGCCCGCTTCACCGCCCGTCTCTGACGGTTCCCGCGGCCCGCGAAAGCGGGTAAGGTTGCGAAAAAGGTGAGGCATGAGCAGTCTCCGCACCCTTCTCCTCTGCCTCGCGCTTCTGGCCGGGGCGGCACAGACATCCCTCGCGCAGGGCCTGACCGCGCTTGCCCGCGTGGACACGGCCGAGTCCGTCCTGCTCGACGACGGCGCCGACCTGATCGTCGATCTTGCGCTCACGCAGCCCGTCCCCTGGCGCGCCTATACGCTCGACCGGCCCCGCCGGCTCGTCATCGACTTCTCCGAGGCGCGGTTCGACGGGCCGCTTCCCACCGCCACCAGCCGGATCGGCACGATCACCACAGGGCCGATCCAGCCCGGCTGGTCGCGCATGGTCGTGGGGCTTCACGCGCCTCTGGCGATAGGGCAGGCGGGGCTCGACACCTCAGCCCCCGACGGTCGCGCGCGGCTCACGCTCCGCCTGACCCCCGTGACGGATGCGGCCTTCGCGGCCGCCTCGGGCACGCCGCCCGACCTTGCCCGCACGCTTCCCCCCATCCGCGTCCCGGCGCCGCCCCCCAAGCCCCGCGACCGCCTCCGCGTCGTGCTCGATCCCGGTCACGGCGGCATCGATCCCGGCGCGCAGTACGACGGCCTGACCGAGGCGGACCTGATGCTGACCTTCGCCCGCGAACTGCGCGAGCTGCTGCTCCGCGCGGGCTTCGACGTCGCCATGACCCGAGAGGCCGATGTGTTCGTCCCGCTCGAGGCGCGCGTCACCTTCGCGCGGGAGGCGCACGCCGACATCTTCCTGTCCCTCCACGCCGATTCGCTCCCCGAGGAAGCGGGAAGCGCGCATGGCGCCACCGTCTACGTCCTCAGCGAAGACGCCTCGGACATGGCGTCCAAGCGCCTTGCCGAACGGCACGACGGCGCGGACCTCGTGGCCGGCGTGGACGTGACGGGGCAGGGCGACGAGATCGCGCTCGTCCTCATGGACATGGCGCGGATCGAAACCGAGCCGCGGAGCCGCCGTCTGGCCGAGCAGCTGATCGAGGGCATCACGGCAGAGGCCGGCCGGATGAACCACCGACCCCTGCGGTCGGCAAGCTTTTCCGTCCTGCGCTCGCCCGCAATCCCCTCGGTCCTGATCGAACTCGGCTTCCTGTCCAGCGAACGGGACCGGGCCAAGATCGCCGATCCCGCCTGGCGCACCCGGGCCGCTACCGGCATCCGCGACGCGCTGGTGGCATGGTCGGCCGAGGACGCGGCCCGTGCGCCGCTCCTCAGGACCCGCCCGTGACGCGGGCGAGGTACACCGTGTGCCCGCCGGCCTCTGCGTCCTCGATCGTCACGTCGATCAGCGTGAACCCCGCCCCCTCCAGCGCCTCCCCGTAGCCGTCCGGGTCAAGGCTCGCGTGGTAGAGCGCGTGGCCCGCGAAGTCGCCCAAGGGTTCTCCGGCCTCCGGACCCGCGGTGAACAGCAGGACGGCCCGCGGGGCGGCGTGGGCGGCGAAGACCGCCATCATGGCCCGCTGGTCGCCCGGGGAAAGGTGGAAGAAGGAATCCCAGGCGAGGATCGCGTCGAATGTCTCGCCCAGCGCCAGCTCCCGCATGTCCGCAACCACCGCCCGCGCCCCCGGCACATTGCGCCGGAAGAGGTCGATCATCGCGGGCGCGCCGTCGACGCCCGTCACCGCACAGCGCCGCTCCACCAGATACTGCGCGATCGGCCGCCCGGTCCCGCAGCCCAGGTCCAGCACGCGCCGGCCCGGCGCGTGCTGCAGCATCCGGTCGAGGTGCCTGCGCTCGAACAGCGTGCGGTCGCGGCGGAGGTCCCATTCCGACGCCACGGCGTCGTAGGTGGAGAGAATCGTGTCCGGGCTCATGCCGCCAGCTATCCGCCCCGCACGGCCTGCGCGCAACCCGCTCGCGCAGGCGTGTTCGGGAACCCGCCGATGGAACCCGATGCCGCGCCCGGTTCGTTTTGACCCTGAGGGGCCTCCCGCGTATAAGGTGGGGCCTGTTGCCCGTGGGGATCGTCTGTTGCTGAGGTTCATTCTCTCGTTTTTCGGAGGCATCTTTGCCTTCGTCACGAATGGTGCCGTCTTCGCCGCGGCAGGTGTCATGGCGATCCTCTACACCTACAGCCGCGACCTGCCGAACCACGAGCAGCTCGCCCAGTACACGCCCCCCACGATCAGCCGCATCTATTCGGTCGAAGGCCGCATCATCGACGAGTTCGCGCAGGAGCGCCGGATCTACGCCCCCATCGAGGAGGTGCCGGACCTCGTGAAGCAGGCCTTCATTTCGGCCGAGGACAAGAATTTCTACAATCACGAGGGCTTCGACCTGCGCAGCATCGGCGCGGCCGTCGTCGAGGCGGTGGAGACCCGCGGCGGGCGTGTCCGCGGCGCGTCGACCATTCCCCAGCAGGTGGTGAAGAACTTTCTCCTGTCCTCCGACCGCTCGGCCGAACGGAAGCTGAAGGAACTGATCCTCGCCGTCCGTCTCGACCGGACACTGACGAAGGACAAGATCCTCGAACTCTACCTCAACGAGATCTTCCTCGGCCAGAACTCCTACGGCGTCGCCGCCGCGGCGCAGACCTACTTCAACAAGACGCTGTCGCAGCTGTCGGTGGAGGAAGCCGCCTACCTCGCCGCGCTTCCGCAGCGTCCCGCGACGCTCCATCCCGTGCGCGACAAGGACGCCGCGATCGCACGGCGCAACTACGTCCTGCGTGAGATGGCCGACAACGGCTACATCGACGACGCGACGCTCCAGATCGCTTTGGCGGCGCCTCTCCTCACCGTTCAGGGCGGGGATATCGAAGGCTTCCGCCAGCAGCTTCCGCCGCGCGACTACTTCACGGACGAGATCCGCCGCCAGCTGTCCCGCGACTTCGGCGAGGGCGAGTTCCTCGGCGGCGGGATGACGGTGCGCGCCACCTACGATCCCGATCTCCAGAACGAGGCGCAGGCGGCGCTCCGCCGCGCGCTCGAGGATTTCGATCGCAATCAGGGCGAATGGCGCGGCACCGGCGTGGAGCTGCCGGGCGACGTGCTGGGCGACGAATCCGCATGGCGCACCGCGCTCGCCGCCGCCGAGGTTCCGCGCGACGTGCACGGCTGGCTTCCCGCAGTCGTGCTGGAGCTGACCGACACCGCCGCCCGCATCGGCATCGAAGGGCAGGCGGTCGACGACGACGGCGACTGGATCCAGCCCGACGACCTGCGCTGGATCCGCGGCGCACGCCGCGCGTCCGACGTGCTCTCGCGCGGGGACGTGGTGCTCGTGGCCCGCAACGGCGGGCCGGACGACGATCCGCGCTGGACGCTCCGCCAGATCCCCGAGGTGCAGGGCGCCTTCATGGCGATGGACGTGCAGACCGGCCGGGTGCTGGCGATGCAGGGCGGCTTCTCCTACCAGGCGTCGTCGTTCAACCGCGCCACCCAGGCGCAGCGCCAGCCGGGGTCGGCCTTCAAGCCCTTCGTCTACGCCGCCGCGCTCGATTCCGGCTTCACGCCCGCCTCCATCGTGCTCGACGCGCCCATCGAGCTCGAAACCGCGCAGGGCATCTGGCGCCCCACAAACGCGTCGAACCGGTTCTACGGACCCCAGCCGCTGCGCACCGGGATCGAGATGTCGCGGAACCTCATGACCGTGCGCCTTGCGCAGGAAGTGACGATGGATACCGTGGCGGCCTATGCGGAACGCTTCGGCGTCTACGACCGGATGGGCCGCTTCCTCGCCAACTCGCTCGGCTCCGAAGAGACGACGCTCTACAAGATGGTGGCGGCCTACGCGATGTTCGCCAATGGCGGGCGCCGGGTGGAACCCACGCTGGTCGACCGGGTGCAGGACCGCTGGGGCACCACGATCTACCGCCACGACGACCGCCAGTGCCCCGACTGCACGCTCGCGAGCCTCGCGCCCGGGGAGGCGCCGACGATCATCGCCACGCGCCGGCAGGTGATCGACCCGATCACCGCCTACCAGATCACCTCCATGCTGGAAGGCGTCGTCCAGCGCGGGACGGCTTCGGGGACGGTGCGCCTGCCGGTGCCCGCGGGCGGCAAGACCGGGACGACGAACGACGCCCGCGACGTCTGGTTCGTGGGCTTCACCTCGAACATCGCGGCAGGCTGCTACATCGGCTACGACCAGCCCCGCTCGCTCGGGCCCCGCGCGTTCGGCGGCACCCTCTGCGCGCCGGTCTTCCAGGCCTTCATGCAGGAGGCCGTGGCCAAGTACGGCGGCGGGCCATTCGAGGTCCCGCCCGGCGGCCAGTTCATCAGGATCGACCGGCACACCGGTGCGCGCCTGCCGGATGGCGCGACGGGACCGAACGTGGTGGCAGAGTACTTCCGCTCCGGCGCCGAACCGGTCTTCGGCGTGATGTACGACGGCGGCTTCGCGCTCGGCTCGGACCTTCCGATGTCGGGCGAAGGCTTCGGCCCGGACCAGATGATCACCATCGAGACCTCCGAAGGGGCCATCGTCCAGGTGCCCAAGCAGGCGGCGACCTCGGGCCAGATCTCCTCGGGCGGGCTCTACTGACCTTGCCCCGGGCCGGGGGGATTGCTATCTCCGACGCCTGACCGAACCAGGGGATACGATCCATGCGCGCCGAAACCGAGAACACGGTTGCCGCGATCCGCAAGTCGCTGTCGCTCGTCAAGCGGCGGATGGACTGGGAGACCGCGGGCCACCGGCTCGAGGAACTGAACGCCATGACGGAGGATCCGAACCTCTGGAACGACGCCGCGCGCGCCCAGAAGCTCATGCGCGACCGCCAGACGCTGGCTGACGCGGTCGCCCGCGTCGAGGGCATGGAGCGCGACCTCGAGGACAACGTGGGCCTCATCGAACTGGGCGAGATGGAGGACGACAAGGCCGTGATCGCCGACGCCGAGGAGGCGCTGAAGCGCCTGCGCGACAAGGCGGCCTCGGCCGAGATCGAGGCGCTCCTGAACGGCGAGGCCGACGGCAACGACACCTTCCTCGAGATCAACGCGGGCGCGGGCGGCACCGAAAGCTGCGACTGGGCGGCGATGCTGGCGCGGATGTATGTCCGCTGGGCGGAACAGCACGGCTACAAGGTCGAACTCGTGTCCGAAAGCGCGGGCGAGGAGGCGGGGATCAAGTCAGCCGCCTACAAGATCAGCGGCCCGAACGCCTATGGCTGGCTCAAGTCGGAATCGGGCGTCCACCGGCTGGTGCGCATCTCTCCCTACGATTCGTCGGCGCGGCGGCATACCTCCTTCTCGTCGGTCTGGGTCTATCCGGTGGTGGACGAGAACATCGAGATCGACATCCCCGACAAGGACATCCGCATCGACACCTACCGCTCCTCGGGCGCGGGCGGGCAGCACGTCAACACCACCGACTCGGCCGTGCGGATCACGCACCTGCCCACGAACATCGTCGTGACCTCGTCGATGAAGTCCCAGCACCAGAACCGCGAGGCGGCGATGAACGCGCTCCGCGCACGGCTCTACCAGATGGAGCTCGACCGCAGGAACGCCGAGATCAACGCCCAGCACGACGCCAAGGGCGACGCGGGCTGGGGCAACCAGATCCGCTCCTACGTGCTCCAGCCCTACCAGATGGTGAAGGACCTGCGCACGGGCTACGAGACGTCGGACACGCAAGGGGTGCTCGACGGCGATCTTGATGCGCTGATGGCGGCGACGCTGGCGCAGGACGTGGCGGGCAAGAGCCGGAGCGAGGCGCAGGCGGCGGGCTGATTGACGCGCCGCCCTTCTTCCCGGCGGGGGAGGAGGGAGGGGGACGTGCGATCCCGCCTCGCCGTCCCACACCCGACGCACCCTTGCCCCCCATTGACGGCAACCTGCGCGGCGCGGCACCATCGGCCCCGTGGTCCCGACAGGGGGAGGGGGCGCCGATGTCCGACATTCCGTCCGCGCCGTCGCCGCTCCCGCAGATCGGGCGGGTGACGGTTCCCGAACTCCTCGCCGCGCTGCGCGCCGGCGTCCGCGACTTCCGCGCCGCCCCCGCCTTCGGCGTCTTCTTCGCCGCCTTCTACGTCGCCGTGGGCCTCGGTCTCACCGTTCTCGGAGCCAGCACCTTCGTCTGGACGCTTGTCCTCGCGCTCGGCTTCCCCCTCGTCGCGCCCTTCGCTGCCGTCGGCCTCTACGAGGTGAGCCGCCGGCTCGAGGCGGACGAGCCGCTCCTCTGGTCCGAGGTCCTGGGCGTCGTCCTGCGCGAGAAGGACCGCCAGATCCCCTGGATCGGCGCGATCCTCGTGATCGTCTTCCTGTTCTGGTCCTTCTTCGCGCACATGCTCTTCGCGCTTTTCATGGGACTGTCGACGCTGACCAACATCTCGACCTCGTGGGAGGCGCTCCTGACGCCAACGGGGATCACCATGATCGTGGCGCAGGTCATCATCGGCGGCGTCGTGGCCTTCCTTGTCTTCTCGGTGACGGTGGTGAGTCTGCCCCTGCTTCTCGACCGCGAGATCGACTTCGTCACGGCCATGCTGCACTCCATGAAGACCGTGGCGCAGAACCTGCCCGTGATGCTGCTCTGGGCCGCGATCATTGCGGGGCTGCTCTTCGCGGGAATGCTGCCGTACTTCCTCGGCCTGTTCGTCGTGCTGCCGGTGCTCGGCCACGCGACATGGCACCTGTACCGCCGTGCGCTCTACGACGCGGTCTGAGCCGCAAGCGAAAGGCGCCGCGGCAGGACCGCGGCGCCTCGTGTAGCTCGTCCGGAGGAGGAAAGGGCGTCAGGACGCCTGCGACTCGACCGCGCTGGTGGCCTTCGCGGCGGGGCGGGCGGCGCCGGTCGTCGACAGCGGGTCTTCCTGCCGCTGGACCGAGCCTTCGAAATGCGCGCCGCTCTCGATCGCGATGGTCTTGTGGATGATGTCGCCCTCGACGCGCGCAGTGGAGGTCAGTCGCACCTTGAGCCCGCGGACGCGGCCCACGATCCGCCCGTTGATGACCACGTCGTCGGCGACGCACTCGCCCTTGACGGTCGCGCCCTCGCCGATGGTCAGGAGATGCGCGCGGATGTCGCCCTCGACCGTGCCCTCGATCTGGATGTCGCCGGTGGTGCGCAGGTTGCCCTTGATCGTCAGGTCCGACGACAGGACAGAGGCGGGCGGCTTGGCCTTGGGCGCGGACGGCGCGAACTCGGTGGTCGTCTTCGGCGCCATCGACTCGGCCGGCTTGGTCGCCTCGGACTCCGGCTTCGGCGGCTCGTTCACTCTGCTTTTAGAAAACATCTTGGGCTGCCTTGATGTAGGTCATCGGGTTGACGGGGCGTCCGCCGATCCGCACCTCGTAGTGAAGATGGGTGCCTGTCGAGCGGCCGGTGTTCCCCATATCACCGATCCTGTCCCCGCGCGAGACCCTTTGGCCCTCCCGCACGCGAATGTTGGACAGATGCGCGTAGCGCGTCTCGATCCCGAATTCATGGCGGATCCGGATCAGCCGGCCATAGCCGCCGTCCCAGCCGGCATGGATCACGACGCCGTCCGCCGTGGCATAGATCGGGGTCCCGTGCGAGGCGGCGAAGTCCGTCCCCTCATGCATCCGCGCCCGCCCGGTCTTGGGGTCCGACCGCGTTCCGAAACCGCTGGTGAAGCGGAAGGCCGACTTCACCGGCATGGCGAAGGGCGTCTTCTGCACCGCGATCCGGTAGAGGTTCAGCGCGTCCAGCCGTTCGAGGATCGCGTTCGCCCTGAGCGTGTCCGGGTCGGGCGCCTGACCCTTGGTCGAGAAGGTGAGCGGGGTCAGCGGGCCGCCCTGGCCCGAATAGCCCCGGCGCACCGTCTCGAGGATCCGGTCCGCCGGCAGGTTGGCTGCCCGGAACATCTCGTTCAGCGGCTCCATCGACACCGACACCGCCTCCTCGAGCTGGCGGAAGATGCGGTCGTTGCGCTCCTCGGCCAGCTTGGCCTCGAGCTCCAGCGTCTCGATCTGCAGCTGTGCCTCGACCGCCGCCGCGGCGACCTCGTCGCGTTCGACCGCAGTGTCGCCCAGGGCGTCGGCCAGCAGATCCACCGTCGCCTCGACCTCCCTCAGGCGGGCCAGGTCGTCCGCGATGGGCGCGGTCGCCTCGTCGAGCTTGGCGACGAGGATGTCCGCCTCGCGCCGCGCCTCGTCCCGCTCCGCGATGGTGCGGCGCAGCGTGTCCTGGATCACGTCGATCCCCTGCGCGAGCTCCCGCCGTCCGTTCTCGGACTCCAGCAGCAGCGTCTGCATCGCCGACACTTCGGCCAGTGCCTTGGTGAAGCGCTCGTGCGCCAGCCGCGCCTCCTCGGCCCGGTCGTCGCGCGCCGCCGCCATCGCGTTCAGCCGCGTCTCGTAGATCTGCTGCTGCCGCGCGCTCTGCTCGCGCAGGTTGCCCGCGCCGAGCGCGTTCATCAGGAGGATGGAGGAGGCGACGATGGTCCAGCCCACCAGAAGGGCACTGCCTCCGAGGGCCATGATCTGCGTTCCGGTCGACAGGCGCACGAAACGCGTTTCGCTGTCGGACTTGAGGAACAGGCGCCGTTCAGGGAAGGCGCGGTGAAGTCGCGCCCGGATGCGCATCGCCAGCGTTGATCGCAAGGGTCGGTCTCGCTTTTTCTTGTCCCGTCAGATTCGGTCCGTCCGTCATCCCCGACACACACATACACCGGACGGTTCGCAGGCAGTGTTAGCGGCGGTGGATAACACCGGCAACCATTTTGGCCGGACGGGGGCATGCGGGCGCGGAACCCCGCCCCCGTCGGCAAGATTCTGCCGATATCTCCAAGAGTTGTGCGCATCCCGCAGGCACGGTCACGACCGCGCCGCGATCGCTCCCGCGACAAGCTCGATCACGTCGCCCGCGCTGCGCACGGACGCCACGTCTTCCGCCGCGACCGTGACCCCCCAGCGCTCCGCCATGGCCCGGTAGCGGGGCTGGCGGTGGGCGAGGGCGCGGGCGAATGCCCAGCGGACGAAGGCATCCGGGTCGACCTCGCCCTCGCGCAGGCTGAAGTCCCGGAGATACTGCGCCCAGGCCGCTTCGAGGAAGGCGATCTGGTAGCACATCGGCTTCGGCGCGCGGTCGAAGCGGCGGACCAGTTCCTCGGTATGCGCCTCGCTGCCTTCGATCCAGACCATCAGCACCTCGCGCGACAGCGCCGAGAGCACAGGATCGGCGGGATCGTCGGGATCCACCACCTCGCAGATCGACCCCGACGAGTCGCAGACGAAGTTCCCGTAGCCGTAGATCTCACCCGCCCGCCGGATGAAATGCGCGGTGTCGAGCATGGCCGACACCTCCGCGACCCTGTGCTGCTCCTGCCGGCGCATGTACTCCTCGAAGGGCAGGCCGCCCTTCGCGGGGTCGCCGGGCTTGCCGAGATAGGTCGAGAGGGGCGCGAGGTTGTCGAAGGTGATGTTCGAGGCGATATAGACGGAATCCGTCATGAGGAGCTCGCGCAGGAGCGGCACCTTCATCGCCTCGCGCTTGAAGTTGTCGGCGATGTGCTCGCCCATGTAGCGCGTGCCGATGCGGTAATCGACCGAGTAGTGGAACCAGCCCCCTTCCGCGCGCAGCAGGTTCGACACATGCGTCTTGCCGAGCCCCGACATCCCGAACAGCATCAGCCGCTTCTCGGGCGCCGCCCGCCAGGCCTCGGGAGTGGGGTAGATCATCGCGCGGCGCTCCGGGTCCGGGACAGCGCGGACGGGATAGCGAAGCCCCGCTCCCCTATCCAGCGGAATCTGCGGCCCGCGCCCCGCGGAGCCGGCGCAGCAACCGCCCGTCGAGCACCAGAAGGCCTGCCGCCAGCATCGCGAGGCCCGCGAAGGCATGGGACGGTAACGCCTCCCCACGGACCCCCGCGCCAAGGACTATCGCGATGGGCGGGATCACGAGCGTGACGAGAAGCAGGTTCGCCGACCCCGCCATGGCAAGGACGCGGTAGTAGAGCAGATAGGCGAAGGCCGTCGCGACAAGCGCCATGTAGCCTAGCGCCGCCCAGGTCACCGGGGCGAGCCCGAAGGAGGGCCGTCCCTCGATTGCCGCCGCGAGCGGCACCATCACGATCGCCGCGCCCGAGAGCATCCCCGCCGCCGCGATGATGGGCGGCAACCCGTTGAGCCGCGCCCGCGCCCAGACCGCCGCGCAGGCGTAGGACAACGTCCCCGCGACCACCGCGAGCTGCCCCAGCGATCTGGGATCGAGCGCCGCCAGCGCACCCGCGCCCACTGCCACCGCCACGCCCCCCAACCCCAAGGCCACGCCGGTCGCCTTTCGCGCCGTCAGCCGCTCGTCCCGGAAGACTGCAGCCGCCATCATTGTCCCCCAGACGGCGGTCGCGGCGTTGAGGATCGCGGCCAGCCCCGTCTCGATATGCAGCTGTCCCCAAGCCATCAGCGTGAACGGGATCACGTTGTTCAGCATCCCCATCGCCAGAAGCGCCCCCCACACCCTCACGCCCTTCGGCAGCGGCGTCCGCATCGCGTACACCACGAGCCAAAGCGCCACGGCCGCCCATGTCACGCGATGCGCGACCGAAGTCAGTACCGGGATCTCGTCCAGCGTCGTGCGTATGGCGAGAAACGATGCGCCCCAGAGGAGCGAGAGGAGGCCAAGCTCGGCCCATGCGCGGGGGGTGAGGGAGGTTTGTGTCATGCCGCCGACGATATCGGCGACCGGGCGCGCGGCGACCCGTATCCTGCGATATCGCCGTCGGAAAGGCGCTTCAGGCGGGCGGAGACGGTCGCCATCGCCGCCCCCAGGTCCGGGCGACGACGGCGACACGAGAGAGAGTCGCTCCCGAACGGATCAGAACGTGTAGGCCACCCGGACGCCGACCCCGAACGCGTCCCCGTCCTCGAACTGCGTCCCGAGCGGGTTCCGCGCCTCGCCGAGCCAGGTGTAGTTGACGCCGGCCGTGACCCGCACGGCGTCTCGGGTGTAGGTCGCCCCGAGGCCGAGGCTCGTGCGCCCGTCCACCGGCCCAAGGGTGGTCAGCACCGTGTCGTTCCCGGGCTCGTAGGTCACCTGCGCGAACCCGCCCCAGGTGTCGGTGAACTGCCGGCCCACGCCCAGCGTGTAGGTCGTCCAGTCCTTGTCGTAGTCCACCAGCGTGCCCAGCGGATAGGCGGGGGGCGAGATGGCGAACTCGGACCAGTCGACCCAGCGGATGAGGCCGTAGACGAGCGTGTTCTCGGCCACGCCCGACTGGAACTCGATGTTGACGGACTGCGGTGTCTCGATCTCGGTCTTGTCGCGGATCGTGCCGAACTCGACGGTGTTCATGTCGTGGCTGATGGCCGAATAGTAGGTCACGCCCAGCCGGAAGGCGATTTCGGGGATCTGGTAGGCCGCGCCCACCATGTAGCCGAAGTTGGTCTGGGTGTCGGTCTCGATCGTGTAGCCCCCCACGAAGGGGATGGCCGCGTCCGCGCTGATCTGCTCGGCCCGGATGCCGCCGTAGACCTTGACGCGGTCCGTCGCGTCCCAGGCGAGGATGCCGGTGATCTGGTTCGACGAAAGGTGCGCCTCCGTTCCGCTGTAGATGCTGACCGGATCGTCGGGGTAAAGCGTGTCCACGCCCCAGGGCTGGTCGAAGATCAGCGCGTAGGACAGGCGGTCGTTCAGGTCCGCCTTGTAGGCGAAGCCGAGCGTCGCGTAGCTCTCGAAGATGTTGCCGGTGCCGTTGGGCGCCGCGAAGGGCGGGCCGCCCAGCGCCGCCGCGCTGCCGCCCCGACCGCTCAGCTCGGGGTTCGCCCAGGTGGCCGAGAATTCGAGGTAGCGGCCGTCCTCGAACAGCGACCGGGTGGTCGGCGCGCTGCGTTCGATGCCGGCGGCCTGCGCCGTCCCAACAGCGCCAAGGGCAATGGCAAGCGCCATCGCGGAAACGCGGGTCATGGTGGGTCTCCTCCCGGGGATTTTCAGTCGTTTCGCGAGGTTGGGCAGATCCTGCCCGCACGGCAACCGGTGCCGCGACGTCAGGTTCCGCCCAGGGACGCTACGTCACGACGGCCGGGCGCGCCGGCTTTCGGTCCAGATGTTGAGGTAGTTGGCCGCGAAGATCACCGCCGCACCCACGAAGACGAAGGGGTCGAGCGCCTCGCCGTAAAGCGCCATGCCGATCACCGCGATCACCGGCAGGCGGATGAAGTCGAAGGGCACGACCACCGTCGCGGGCGCGATCGACAGCGCGTTCGTCAGGCACAGGTGCGCGACAAGACCCGCGACTCCGATCACGCCGATCCAGGGCCAGGCCGCGGCCGACGGCCAGGCGATGTCGCCGTCCCAGCCGGCGGTGATCAGGCCCATCGCCGCCTGCATCACCGTCAGCCAGAAGAGGATGCAGGTGATCGTCACCGTCCGCGTGAGCTTCTTGGTGAAGAGCACGTTGCCCGCGAAGCCGATGGCCGAGGCCGCCGCCGCCAGCACGCCCACGTTCAGCTCCATGAACCCCGGCCGCGCGACGATCAGGATGCCGACGAACCCCAGCGCCGCCGCGATGGCCCGCGTCCGCGTCAGCCTCTCGCCCAGGATCAGGGGCGCGAGCAGCGTGACCCAGAGCGGCGAGGTGAACTCGAGCGCGAAGACCTGCGCGAGCGGGATGAAGGTCAGCGAGAAGAACCACAGGTTCTGCCCGGTGAAGTGGAAGGCGTTGCGGATGAACTGGAGCCCGAGACTGCGGGTCGTGATCTCGTGCAGCCGCCCGAGAGCACCGCCCACGCCCAGGACGAGCACGATCCCGATGACCGAGCGGTAGAGCATCATCTCGAAGGTATCGAGCTCCACCGACAGCGACCGCCCGGCTACCGCCATGGAGCAGAAGGCCACGATGGCGCCCGACATCCAGAGTCCGGCACGCAGCACCGGGACCGGCGGGGCAGGGACGGCCGACGGCGCGGTCATTGCGCCGCAGCCCGAGAGATCAGCGCAGCGCGCGGCCTCTGATCGCGCCCATCACGACGAGCCACAGCAGCGCCACGGGGATTGCGGCGAGCACGAGCATCGGCGCGAGGTTCGACCCCTCGCCCATGAGCCGCCCCGTGTAGACGACAGCCGCGCCCATCAGCGCCACCGGAGGCAGCGCCGCGACCCGCCACGCTCCGCTCCAGCGCCAGAGCGCACGCACCTGAAGGATGAGATAGAGCACCGGCCCCCCCAGCATCAGCGCAAGCGCCAGGACCATGCTGAGGAACGGTCCGAACAGGGACCCGATCACGCCCGCGCCTTCCACGATCCCCGTCGCCTCCCGCCGCGTTTTCCGCCGCGATGAACGTGACATGAAAACATGGCCGACCTGTGGCGGGGCGCGCAGGCCGACCTGGCCCGCTCACTCCCACTCGATCGTCCCCGGCGGTTTCGAGGTGATGTCGTAGGTCACCCGGTTGATCCCCGGCACTTCGTTGATGATCCGCGTCGCGGTCTCGCCCAGGAACTCGTGGGAAAAGGGGTAGTAGTCCGCCGTCATCCCGTCGACGGAAGTCACGGCGCGCAATGCGCAGGCGTAGTCGTAGGTCCGCCCATCGCCCATGACGCCCACTGTCCGCACCGGCAGCAGCGCCACGAAGGCCTGCCAGATCTCGTCGTAAAGCCCGTGGCGGCGGATCTGGTCGATGTAGACCGCATCCGCCTTGCGCAGGATCTCAAGCTTCTCGCGCGTGATCTCGCCCGGGCAGCGGATGGCGAGGCCCGGTCCCGGGAAGGGATGCCGCCCGATGAACCGCTCCGGCAGGCCCAGCTCGCGACCCAGCGCGCGCACCTCGTCCTTGAAGAGCTCGCGCAGCGGCTCGACGAGCTTGAGCCCCATCTTCTCGGGCAGCCCACCCACGTTGTGGTGGCTCTTGATGGTGACCGACGGCCCGCCCGAAAACGACACCGACTCGATCACGTCCGGATAGAGCGTGCCCTGGGCCAGGAACTCGGCCCCGCCCACCTCGGTCGCGTGCTTCTGGAACACGTCGATGAAGAGCCGCCCGATGGTCTTTCGCTTCACCTCCGGGTCGCTGACGCCCTCGAGCGCGCCCAGGAACAGGTCGCCCTCGTCGGCATGGATCAGCGGGATGTTGTAGTGGTCGCGGAACATCGTGACCACTTCCTCGGCCTCGCCCTGCCGCATGAGGCCGTGGTCCACGAACACGCAAGTCAGTTGATCCCCGATCGCCTCGTGGATCAGGACGGCCGCCACCGACGAGTCGACCCCGCCCGACAGCCCGCAGATGACCCGGCCGGACCCCACCTGGTCCCGGATCTTCCGGATCGCCTCCTCCCGATAGGCGCCCATCGTCCAGTCGCCCCTGAACCCCGCGATCCGCACGAAGTTCTCGTAGAGCCGCGCGCCGTTCGGCGTGTGGTGGACCTCCGGGTGGAACTGCACCGCGTAGAAGTGGCGCGAGACATCCGCCGTGATGGCGTAGGGCGCGTTGGCCGACACGCCGAAGACCTCGAACCCCGGCGCGATGCGCGAGACGTGGTCGCCGTGGCTCATCCACACCTGCTCGCGCTCGGCGGCGAACCAGCCCTCGAGCAGGTCGAGCTTGCCCACCGGCGTGACCCACGCTCGCCCGAACTCCGCCGTCCCGCCGCCCCCGGTGATCTTGCCCCCTTCGACGAGCCCGCCCAGATCCTGCATCATGGCCTGCTGGCCATAGCAGATGCCGAGGATCGGCACCCCCATCGTGTAGGCCGACTTCGGCGGCCGGGGCGACCCCTCCCGCGTCACGCTGTCCGGCCCGCCCGAGAAGATGATGGCCCGGGGCGCGAACTCCGCGAGAAAGGCGTCCGTCACCTTCTGGTAGGGATGGATCTCGCAGTAGACGTGCAACTCCCTCAGCCGCCGCGCGATGAGCTGCGTCACCTGGGAGCCGAAGTCGATGATGAGAAGGCGGTCGTGCGCGGCGCTGGTCATGGCTTGCGGCTTAGTCCCTCGCCCGCGCCCGCGCAAGCCGGGAACCCGCGGCCCCGCCCGCTGTTCTGGAGGGGCGCGGCCCGGCCGGGCCGGATCAACCCCAAGGAGCTTCCGATGAAAGACCTGGACGGACTGTTCAAGCACTTCCTCAAGGACATCTACTATGCCGAGAAGCAGATCCTGAAGACCCTGCCGCGCATGGCGCGGAAGGCGGATTCGGAGGAGCTGCGCTCCGCGCTCGAGGAGCATCGCCAGGAGACGGAGCAGCAGATCGAGAACCTCGAGAAGGTGTTCGAGCTCTGCGGCCTCAAGGCCCGCGGCGTCACCTGCGAGGCGATGGACGGCATCATCTCGGAAGGCAAGGAGATCATGGAGGAAGCCGAGGACGGCGACACCCGCGACGCCGGCATGATCGCGGCCGCGCAGGCGGTCGAGCACTACGAGATCACGCGCTACGGCACGATGATCTCCTGGGCCAAGACGCTCGGGATGAAGGAAGCCGCCGACCTCCTCAAGAAGAACCTCGACCAGGAGTCTGCGGCCGACCAGAAGCTGTCGAAGCTGGCCGAGACCTCGCTGAACCGGCAGGCCGCCTGAGCGCGGTCAGCGGGACCGGCGGCGGCACCCCTGGGTGCCGCCGAATTGACCCGGCGGCGTCGAACAGGAGAATTCGCCCCCGTCGGTCGCCACGCATCGTTTGACCGGTCCCGTGATCGCGTTCACGGTGACGGCATTTGGATGCGTGTGATGTCATTCGCGGATAGCTTGAGAAGATTGCCGCGCCTCGAGCGCCCCGACGACATTCTTGCGGCCGTCGCTGGCCTCGTCGCCCGTCGCGGTTACGACGTGGTCGCCATCGGTGGCGCGCACCGTAAAGACGACTTCGGTGGCTACTTCAACTCCAACTGGCCCGACCGATGGCTCGAGACCTACATCACGGAGCGGTTCTTCGCCCATGATCCGATCCCGCTTGCCGCCATGCTCAACGTGTTGCCCGTGCGGTGGAGCGATCTCCTCGCCGGTCGCGCGGGGTTCGTTCCCACACCGGACCAGCGCCGGGTTCTCGAAGCAGGGGCCGCTCATGGCTACAGGGACGGGGTCTGCGTTCCGATCCATGGTCCCGGAGCCTACTTCGCCATTGGCTCCTATGCGGGCTTCGCGCCGGACACCTCCGACGAGGTGCTGGACGAACTCCACCTCCTGACGCTGCACGCCGACGCCCGCTTCACCGCCCTCGGCGCCCGCGCCGCCGCGGCGGGCGGGCCCGGCGCGGCGCTCAGCGCGCGCGAAATAGCGGCGCTCAATTGTGTCCTGGCGGGGATGACGGACGCGGGGGCTGCGCGCTCGATGGGGATCGCCGAGCGGACGGCGCGGTTCCACATCGACAACGCGCGGATCAAGCTCGGCGCCGCGACGCGCGCTCAGGCGGTGGCGGCGGCGCTCGCCCTCGGGCTTCTTTCGCCCTGACCTGTCGGAAGCGACAGGTGCGCGGGGCAGACCGAGTCGGCACCCTTTGTCTCATCAACGTGTGTCCAAGGGGGATATGGTCATGTACCTGTTTCATCACGAGAGACTTTATGGGGCGGCGCTGGCGGCGGGGTTCTCCCTTGCGCTGTCGCCCGCATCGGCGGTGACGGTCGATCTCGATGGGCTGGCCCTTAGCAGTGGAGAGGTCATCGAACTGGAGAAGCCCGGCTTCGGCGGCGTCGCTCCGGTCACGCTGAACTGGGCGCCTCCCCACGGGACCGGCACGGAACTTCGTTTCTGGAACGGAAACTACTCGGGGCGCGATGCCGCCTTCTGCGTCAGCGGCATCGACTGCGCGCTCGACCTCACGGTGGCTTCGGGCTTCAGCGTGACGCTCGACAGCTTCTGGCTTGGGACATACCCAGATACGGACCGCATGATCACGTGGAGCGTGACAGACCTCTTCGACGGCAGTGTCGTTGCGTCGGCCTTCGATGCCTTTGTCAGCGGCGCGAGCGGCTTAAGGAACTTCATTGGCGCGACATCGCCCGTCGGGTTCCGCATTCTCTTCGGCCCCGACGGCAACAACGGCGGGATCAACGACATCGTCTACAGCTTCGCCGCGATAACCGACCCGACCGATCCAGTCGATCCCGTTGACCCAGGGGATCCCTCCGTCATCCCGCTTCCCGCCACAGCGTGGCTGCTGCTCGCCGGACTGGGCGGTCTCGGGGCGGTGCGGCGTCGGGCCTGATCCGAGGCATCGCGCGTCTCTGGGCCGGCGGCACCCCCGCCGGCCCGTCGCTTTCCGCTCCCATGTCGCTTTCCGGCGCGAGGGGACGGAAACGATCCACGGCCGCGCGATGCAACGGGCTAGACCGGCCGCGACAGAGCGGAGGGCCGGGGATGAGCGAGGTCATCGAGGGACGGCGGGCGCGGGGCGGCGGCGGGGCCGCGCGGCGGGCGGAGCGCACGGCGGTCCGGATCGAGGCCGCCCGCTTCATCGAGCGCCGCATCCCGAACCTCGAGGTGCTGGACGAGGAGGCGCTCGCCATCATCGAGGCGAACGCCGAGACCGTGCTCGAGGAGATCGGCGTGAACTTTCCCGAGAACCCCGGGGCGCTCGCGCTCTGGCGCGACGCGGGTGCCGACGTTCAGGGCGAGCGCGTCCGGATCCCGAAGGGCCTCGCCCGCGCGCTTTGCGCGACCGCGCCGTCGACCTTCACGCAGCACGCCCGCAACCCCGAACGCAACGTCGAGATCGGCGGAAGGAACCTCGTCCTCGCCCCCGTCTACGGCCCGCCCTTCGTGCGCACCGCCACCGAAGGCCGCCGCTACGCGACGATGGACGACTTCCGCATGTTCGTGAAGCTCGCCTACATGTCGAAGTGGGTCCACCACTCGGGCGGCACCGTGTGCGAGCCCACCGACATCGCGGTGAACAAGCGCCACCTCGACATGCTGCTCGCGCACATGACGCTGTCGGACAAGCCCTACATGGGCTCGGTCACGGAACCCTCCCGCGCGACCGACAGCGTGACGATGAGCGGGATCCTGTTCGGCGAGGACTTCGTCCAGGGCAACACCGTGATGACCTCGCTCATCAACATCAACTCTCCGCTGACCTTCGACGCCACCATGATGGGCGCGCTCGAGGTCTATGCGCGGGCGAACCAGGCCACGATCATCTCGCCCTTCATCGTCGGCGGGGCCATGGCGCCGGTCACCGTCGCCGGCACGCTCACGCAGGTTCTGGCCGAGGTGCTGACGGGCGTGGCCTACGCGCAGCTCGTCCGCAAGGGCGCGCCGGTGATCTTCGGCGCCTTCGTCACCTCGATCGACATGAACTCGGGCGCCCCCACCTTCGGCACGCCGGAGGCCGCGCTCATCACCTACGGCGCGGGCCAGCTGGCGCGCCGCCTTAACCTTCCCTACCGCTCGGCCGGCGCCTTCTGCGGCTCGAAGCTCCCCGACGCGCAGGCGGCCTATGAAAGCGCCAACTCCCTCAACATGGGGCTTCTCTCGGGCGTCAACTTCATGCTCCACGCCTGCGGCTGGCTCGAGGGCGGGCTCGTGGCGTCGCCCGAGAAGTTCGTGATGGACGCCGACCAGCTTGGCATCCTCCACCACATGGCCAGGGGCGTCGACCTTTCGGAAAACGGCCAGGCGATGGACGCCATCCGCGAGGTCGGCCCGGGAGGCCATTTCCTCGGATGCGCGCACACGCAGGCCAACTTCAAGGACGCCTTCTGGCGGACGAACGTGCTGGACTACAAGCCGTTCGAGACCTGGGCCGACGAAGGCGAACGCGACACCGTCGCGCTCGCGCAGGAGCGGGTGCGGCGGACGCTGGGCGACTACACGCCGCCTCCGCTCGACCCCGGCATCGCCGAGGCGCTCGTCGACTTCGTCGAGCGGCGCAAGGCGTCGGAGCCCGACGCGTTCAGCTGACCGGGTCGGCCCACAGGCGGCACTCCGCGATCAGGGCGGTCAGGACCTCCACATGGCGCGCGGCGCTGTAGGCGGCCCCACCCGCCTGCCGGACCGCCTCGATCTCCGCCTCGCGGGCCATGAGCGCGCCCATGGCCTGGCCCGGACAGGGCGGCGCCTCGGGCGCGAACATGCGCCGGAGATCGCGCTCGCGCACATAGTCCTGAAGCCCGATCTTCGCGGCGCGCACCAGAAGCCGCGGCCGGCGCAGGGCGGTCATCTGTCGGTGGATGTCTGTCATGGTCGTCTCCCTCCAGCTATGGCCGGAGGATGGAGCAACCGCAGGTTGTGTTGCGGTCCGGCCGGAGGCACCGCACGGTCCGGTTACCGGCGTTTAGATTCTGGAAACAATATTGGACGACAGCGCCCTGTGATTAAGATTCTGGTAACGAACACAACTTTAGGTAGAAATCCACATCCCCCTGTGTGCAACTCTTCCCGGAGGTCTCCATGTCGCCCGACGCTGTTGCCCGGCCGCATCGTCCTCTTCCGGTCTGGGTGCCCGAGGCCGCCCGCCTCTACCTCACCCACACCGAAACCGGCTGCACCCTGCGCGACCTCGCGCGGTCCGCCGGATGCCACGCCTCGACCGTTCTGCGGCAGGTGCGGCGGGTAGAGGCGCGGCGTGACGATTTCCTCGTGGACCTGGCTCTCGATCACCTCGGTGCGCATCCCTTCTTCACGGCTGACGCCGCCCTGCCCCAAGGTTCGAGGAGTCCCATGACCGCCACCCGCCGCCTCTCTCCGCCCATTCCCTCCGATGCCGACGTCGACCGTGAGGCGCGCCGCATCCTCCGCCGCCTGTCCGAGCCGGGCGCCTGCCTCGCCGTGGCCCGCGACATGGAGAAGGCCGTGGTGGTGCGCGACGTGGGCGCGCAGACCGTGCGCACCGCGGTCGTCGACCGCCCGGTGGCGGAGGCCATGGCGCTCAACGACTGGATCGTCTGCGATGCGCCGGGGCGGGTCTCGCGCTACCGCATCACGGGCGTGGGTCGCTCGGCGCTCAAGCGGATTCTGGCGGAGGAGGAGAACCGCTTCGGCGACCAGCATCGCGACATCGAGGAACGCGAGGAGGCGGGCGAGGACGGCCGCCCGTCCGGCCGCCGTGTCCGCTACAACGCGGCCGAGAGCCCGCTCGTCGCGCTGTCGCGCCGGAAGGAGAAGGACGGCCGCCCCTTCCTGTCGGACCGCATGGTCTCGGCCGGCGAGCGCCTGCGCGAGGATTTCGAGATGGCGCAGATGGGCCCCCGCGTGGCGCAGAACTGGGACCGCTTCCTCACGGCGGGCGACCGGGGCGCCTTCGCGGGGGACGGCGGGATGGCCGAAGGTCCCAAGGCCGCGCGCGACCGCGTGCTCGCCGCGCTCACCGACCTCGGACCGGGGCTAGGCGACGTGGTGCTGCGCTGCTGCTGCTTCCTCGAAGGGCTCGAGACGATGGAGCGCCGCATGGGCTGGTCCGCCCGCTCGGGCAAGATCGTCCTCCGCATCGCGCTCCAGCGCCTCTGCCGCCACTACGACGAACGCCGCGACGGCTGGTCGCCGCTGGTGGGGTAGGGGCAGGGGGCTCTGCCCCCTCTGCGCCTGAGGCGCATTCACCCCCGGAGTACTTGTCCCGAGATGAAGCAGGGGTAGCGGAGCCATGCAGCGGCGGCAGGGCTGCCGCGACCCTCCGCCCCTTGGACATCGCGCGGCGAGGACGCTAGATGACGCGGGACCGAAGGGAGATCCCATGAGCCCCCGCGACCTGACCATTCCCGGCGAACGCCACCCCGAAAAGGCGCACCGCCCCGACAGCGCCCAGCCGAAGAAGCCCGGCTGGATCCGTGTCAAGGCGCCCACCTCCGAAGGCTACAAGCGCACGCGCGAGATCATGCGCGAGCACCGCCTCGTCACGGTGTGCGAGGAGGCGGGCTGCCCCAACGTCGGCGAATGCTGGTCCCAGGGCCACGCCACCATGATGATCATGGGCGAGATCTGCACGCGCGGCTGCACCTTCTGCAACGTCGCGACGGGTCGCCCCGACACGCTCGACGCCTTCGAGCCCGGCCGCGTTGCCGACGCCGTCCAGAAGCTGGGCCTCAGGCACGTGGTCATCACCTCCGTCGACCGGGACGACCTCGACGACGGCGGCGCCGCGCACTTCGCCCAGACGATCCGCGCCGTGCGCCACCGCGCTCCCGACACGACGATCGAGATCCTGACGCCCGACTTCCTCCGCTGCGGCCCCGAGGCGCTCGAGACCGTGGTCGCCGCGCGCCCCGACGTGTTCAACCACAACCTCGAGACGGTCCCGGGCCTCTACCCCGAGGTCCGCCCGGGCGCGCGTTACTTCCACTCGCTCCGCCTTCTCCAGCGGGTGAAGGAACTCGACCCGGCGATGTTCACGAAATCCGGGATCATGGTGGGCCTCGGCGAAGACCGCCAGTCGGTCCTGCAGGTCATGGACGACATGCGCTCGGCCGGGGTGGATTTCCTCACCATCGGCCAGTACCTCCAGCCCACGCCCAAGCACCACCGCGTCGACCGCTTCGTGACGCCCGAGGAATTCGCCGCCTACGAGACGGCAGCCTGGGGCAAGGGGTTCCTGATGGTCTCGGCCACGCCGCTCACCCGCTCCTCCTACCACGCGGGCGACGACTTCGCGCGCCTGCGCGCCGCACGCCTCGCGAAGCTCGGCAGGTAGGGCGGTCGCGGCCCGCGTCGCCCTCCGAACGGCTGCCGAAGGAGACGAGAAGGCCTCTACCCAGCTTCTATCTGCCCTCAAATATCCTCGGGGGAGCGCGAGGGGGCAGACAGCCCCCTCGCTCCTCCGCTTGCCGCCCTGCGGGCGGACGGGGCAGACAGCCTCTTCGCTCGCCTCCCGGCGCCCGGTCACTCCACCGCCGGCACGCTCTTCACGTAAGCCGCGATGGCCGCCCGGTCGGCATCGCTCAGCCGCGCCGTTCCGGCCACGACGGCGGCCATCGTCCCGCCCGCCGTGTCGAACTCCGGCGTGAAACCCGATTTCAGGTACTCCGCGATGTCCGCCGCGCTCCAGGTGAGCCGCGCCGGGGTGATGTTCGGGATCCGCCCCTCGCCCGAGGGGTTGGGCGCGCCCGCCAGCCAGCGGGTGCGGTCGAGCCCGCCCAGAGCGTTCCGGGGCGTGTGGCACTCTCCGCAATGCGCCAGCGCCTCGGCGAGATACCGGCCCTGTTCCAGCTCCGGCGTCGGCGCGGGCATCACCCAGTCGGCCCCGGCGAAGAGGAGCTTCCACGCGCCGATCCCTGCGCGGATCGAATAGGGGAACGGCACCTCGGACGGCGTGCTCGGCGTCGCGTCGGCGAGAAGCGTCTCGAGGAAGGCCGCGAGCGACACGAGATCTTCGAGCGTGGCCTTCCCATAGGCCGCGTAGGGGAACGCCGGATAGTAGTGCCCGCCGTCGGGGGCCGTGCCGTATCGCACCGCCGACACGACCTCCGCCCGGGTCCACGCGCCGATCCCGTGGTCGGGGTCCTGGCTGATGTTCGGCGCCACGAAGGTCCCGAAAGGCGTCACCAGCCGGTGCCCGCCCGACAGCACGAGCCGGTCCTCGCCCTGTGCCCCGTCCACGGCGTGGCAGGAGGCGCAGCCCGCGGCCCAGAACACCACCTCCCCGCGCGCGAGGTCCGGTGTGATCGCGGCTATCTCCGCCTCCGTCACCACCGGCGTCCGGGACACCGCGGCATAGGCACCCGCGCCGAGGAGCGCGAGCGCGGCCGCACCTATGAGGATCGCCTTCCGCATCCGCGGCGGCGATCAGCTGTCGGGCTGGCGGTAGCTCTGGTGGCAGGCTCCGCAGGCCTGCCCCACGGGGCCCAGCCCCGCCTGCAGCGCCTCGACCCCGTTGCCTGCGACATCGGCGAGGCCCGCGGCGGCGGTCGACAGCGCCTCGGCCTTGGCGACCACGTCGGGGAGGTTCTCCCAGATCGCCGGGAGCGCGCGCGAGTCCGGCGTGTCGGCGGTCGAGGTGCCTTCGGGGAAGTAGTACGCGATGTCGAGAGCGGTGAGCCCCGCGAGATTCGAGGCCGCCGTCGAGGCAAGCTCCGCATCGTAGGGAACGTTCCCGCGCGCCATCCCGCCGAGGATGCCGAGGTTGAAGCCGTAGAGGTCCATGTGCGCCTTCCGTGCGGCGATCGCGGGGTTCGCGTCCTGCGCGAGGGCGGCGGTCCCGGCCAGAAGGGCCGTGGCGGTCAGGGCGGCGAGGAGGCGGGCGGCGCGGGGCATATGGCTCTCCGAATGGCTGGCATCAACAAATCGTGGCTTGATGGTAGGCTCGCCTCCGCGAAAGAAAAGTGACGATTTCCGCGGGGATGTCTGCGATCCATGCACACCGACAACTGGGATGACCTTCGTTTCGTGCTGGCTGTCGCCGAAGGCGGATCGGTCTCGGCGGCGGCCCGCGCGCTCGGGGTGAACCACGCCACCGTGCTGCGCCGCCTCGCCGCCTTCGAGGATCGCCACGGCGTGACGCTGTTCGAAAGGGGCGCCCGCGGCTACACGATCCCCCCCGACCGGCTCCGCGTGATCGAGGCCGCGCGCGAGGCCGAGGCCGCCATCGCGGCCGTGGCGCGGCTCATGCAGGGCACCCAGGTGGCGGCGCCGGGCCGGGTCCGCGTCACCACCACCGACACCTTCAGCCTCACCGTGATCCCCGGCATCCTCGCCGATCTCGAATCGCAGGGCGAGGCGCGCTTCGACCTTCTCACCTCGAACGGGCATCTCGACCTCGCCCGGCTCCACGCCGACATCGCCATCCGGCCCGCGCCGGGGCTTCCCGACGATCTCGCCGGGGACCACGCCGCCGATCTCGCCTTCGCCGCCTACGCGCTCCCCGGCGTCACCCACTGGATCGGGCTGCGGGGCGCGCCGGCCTCCTCCGTCGCCGGGAAATGGCTGGCCGACGCCGTGCCGCGCGCCGCCGTCCGGGGCAGCGCGGACAGCTTCCCCGTCATGCGCGCCATGGCCGAGGCCGGGCTCGGCCGCGCGATCCTGCCCTGCATCCTCGGCGACGCCTCGGCGCACCTCGTCCGCCTGCCCGACGGGCCCTCGGGCCTCTCGGTCCCGGTCTGGGTCGCGAGCCACGCGGACCTTGCCGCCGCGCCCCGGCTCAGGAGCCTCCGGGCGTCGATTGCCGACGGCCTCGCGCGCCACGCGGACCGGCTTGCTGGCACAAGGCCCGACGCGCCGCCGGTGCGATCCGTAGGAGAGTGAGCTTTACCTCGCAGGCCCCTGAAAAGGAACGCGTAAATCCTTCAGTCGCGGCCCCGCATCCTCCGCCCCAGGTCAGGTGAAGCGCACCTTCCCGATATAGGGCAGGTTCCGGTTGCGCTGCGCGAAGTCGATCCCGTAACCCACGACGAACTCGTCCGGAATTTCGAATCCCGTCCAGGTGGCCTTGATCTCGACCTCGCGCCGCGACGGCTTGTCGAGCAGCGCGATCGTCTCGAGCCGCCGGGGTTCGCGCGTCCTCAGAAGCGCCACCACGTGCGACAGCGTGAACCCCGTGTCGACGATGTCCTCGACCAGGAGCACGTCCCGCCCGTGGATCTCGCCCCGCAGGTCCTTCAGGATCCGCACCTCGCGCGAGCTCTCCATGCTGTCGCCGTAGCTCGACGCCTCGAGGAAATCGACCTCCACGGGCAGGTCGAGCTCGCGCACGAGGTCCGCGATGAAGACGAAGGACCCGCGCAGGAGTCCGATCACGACAAGCTTGTCGGTGCCTGCGAAGGCGGCCGTGATCTCGCGCGACAGGGCCTCGATCCGCGCGGCGATGGCCTTGGCCGAGATCATCTCGTCGATCACGTAAGCACGGGTCAATCCGCCGCCCCCCCTTGATTTCGCGCGTCCCGTCGCCGACATGGGGCGCGCGCACGAGATACCAAGACCCGGGACCCATGCCTAGCCATTCGGAGACGCGCACGCTGCCCTACACGGCTGCCCAGATGTACGATCTGGTGGCCGACGTCGCGCGCTATCCCGAATTCCTCCCGTGGACCGCCGCCGCCCGCATCAACAGCCGCAGGCAGGAGGGCGATCACGAAGTGATGCTCGCCGACCTCGTCGTGTCCTTCAAGGTTTTCCGCGAGCGATTCGGGAGCCGGGTGACGCTTTGGCCCGCCCGCCGCAGGATCGATACCGAGTATATCGAAGGGCCGTTCAAGCACCTCCACTCCCGGTGGGAATTCCGCGATGTCGACGGCGGGTCCGAGGTGCATTTCGACGTCGACTTCGAATTCCGCAACATCCTTCTTCAGAAGGCTGCCGGGCTGTTCTTCTTCGAGGCGATGCAGCGCATCGTCCGCGCCTTCGAGGCCCGCGCCCACGCGCTCTACGGGCAACCGGCCTGAGGCGACGGAAGCGGCGCGCGTCCGCGTGAAAGCGGGGTCAAGCCCCGGGAGCCGCCGATGCGCCTTCTCCTTCTCCTCCTCCTTCTGCTCGTTCCCGCCGCCGCCGGGGCGCAGACCCTGTCCCGCGTCGACATGCCGGGCGGTCGCCACTACCTTTTCGCCCTGCCGGAGGGCGTCCGGAACCCGCCCCTGATCCTCGCGCTCCACGGCGGAGGCGGCTCGCCCGGTCAGTTCGCCCGCACCTCCGGCCTCACCGCGCCCGCGCTCGCGGCGGGCTTCGCCATCGCCTACCCGGCGGGCACCTCGCGCGGGGGGCCGCTCCTCACCTGGAACGGCCTCTACTGCTGCGGTTCCGCCGCCCGCGCCGGCGTGGACGACACGGCCTTCCTGTCCGCTGTAATCGACGATGCCGCCCACCGCTTCGGCACGCGGGACCGCGCCTTCCTCACCGGCATGTCGAACGGCGCGATCATGGCCCAGACCCTTGCGACCCTCCGCCCCGAAAGCGTCGCCGCACTCGCCACCGTCGCGGGCACCATGGACACCACGCGCCTGTCGGTGCGCCGGGCAATTCCGTTCCTCCACATCCACGGCACCGCCGACACCATGGTCCCCTTCGCGGGCGGGCAGGGGAAGACCTCGCTCACCCGGACCGATTTCGCCTCCGTCGACTCGGTCGTCGCCGCCTTCCTGCGCCCCCACGGGCGGATCCCTCTCGCGCGAGCGACACTCGACCTCGTGCCCGAAGACGGCACCCGCGTCCTCCGCTCGGCCTGGGGCGCCCCGGCGCGCCCGCAGGTCCTCCTCCTGACGGTCGAGAACGGCGCGCACGTCTGGCCCGGCGGCCGCCGCGCGCGCGGGGAGGGCGCCACGCAGGACATCTCGGCCCCCACGGAGGTGATCCGCTTCTTCGCCGCCTGGCGCTAGGGCAGGGCGGACAGGAGCAGGTGCAGCGCCCTCTCCACCGACCGCGCCCGCACGGTCGCGCGGCCCAGCGCCCCGAACTCAACCGTCTCGGTCAGCGTCTCCCGCCCCGCAACCGCCAGCCCGAAGCACACCCGCCCCTCGGGCTTGAAGTCCGACCCACCCGGTCCCGCGATCCCCGTCACGGACACGGCCAACGTCGCCGCGGAGCGTGCGAGCGCGCCCTCCGCCATCTCCCGCGCCACCTCCTCGGATACCGCGCCATGGGCGGCGAGCGTCGCCTCCGCCACGCCCAGCATCTCCACCTTGGCGGCGTTGGAATAGGTCACGAACCCCCGGTCGAAGATGTCGGACGACCCCGCCACCTCCGTGATCGCCCCGGCCACCAACCCGCCCGTGCAGCTTTCGGCGGTGGCGACCCGCGCCCCCGCCGCCCGCGCCCGTTCGAGAAGCCGCGCCGCGCTCACACGCCCATCATCCCGTGCGCGACGCCCGCGGCCACCGTCACGACCAGCGCCGCCATGACCCCCGCGATCACGTCGTCGAGCATCACGCCCATGGCTCCGGGCTGCCGGTCCGCCCAGCCCACCGGCCCCGGCTTCCACACGTCGAAGAGCCGGAACATCACGAACGCGCCCACCCAGCCCGGCCAGGGAAACACCCACGGGTCCGCGCCCGCGTGCCACAACCCCGCCGACAGCGGCCAGAGCGCGATCCACATGCCCACCACCTCGTCGATGACGATTTCGGAGGGGTCCTTGTCCTCCCCCTCCGCCGTCAGCCGCTCCGTCGCCCAGACCCCGGCGAGAAAGGCCACCGCCGTCGCCACCGCCAGCGCGGGGAAGCCGCCCAGCCCGTGGAGCAGGAACCCGAGCGGCAGCGCCGCAAGCGACCCCCAGGTGCCGGGCGCCGGCCTCAGATAGCCGACGTAGAAGAACGTCGCGACGAGCCGGCTCATGCCCCCACCAGCGTCACCGTGGCGATGGCGGCGATCCCTTCCTCGCGCCCGGTGAAGCCCAGCCGCTCCGACGTCGTGGCCTTCACGCTGATCCGCCCCGGCTCCAGCCCCATGATCGCCTCGAGCCGCGCCTGCATCGCCGTCGCGTGCGGCCCGATCTTCGGCCGCTCGCAGATCAGCGTCACGTCCGCATTGGCGATCCTGTACCCGCGCGAGGCGGCGCGCCCGACCGCGTGTTCAAGGAACAGCGCGCTGTCTGCGCCCTTCCACTGCGGGTCCGACGGCGGAAAGTGCCGCCCGATGTCGCCCTCGGCCAGCGCGCCGTAGATCGCGTCCGTCAGCGCGTGCATCCCGACGTCCGCGTCCGAATGCCCGACGAGTCCCTTCCCGTGCGGCACCGGGATCCCGCACAGCACCACGTTGTCGCCGGGCCCGAAGGCGTGCACGTCGAAACCATTGCCCGTGCGAATGTCCATCTGGTCCCTCAGAAAGCCTTCCGCCCGGGCGAAGTCCTCGGGCGTGGTGATCTTCAGGTTGCGTTCCTCGCCCGGAACGATCGCCACGTCCAGCCCCGCCGCGCGCGCGACCTCGACGTCATCCGCCGCGCCGCCCGTGTGGCGGCGGTGCGCGTCGAGGATCAGCGGGAAACGGAAGCCCTGCGGCGTCTGCGCCCGCCAGAGCCCGGTGCGATCCACCGTCCCCGCGACGCGCCCGTCCTCGCCGCGCCAGAGCGCATCCGTGACCTGCAGGGCAGGGGCGGCGGCGTCGGCGGTTGCCAGCGCCTCGACCACCCGGGCGATCAGGTCGTGCGTCACGCAGGGCCGCGCGACGTCGTGGATCAGCACCAGTTCCGGCGCGAAGGGCGCCAGCGCCTCGAGCCCCGCGCGCACGCTCGCGTCCCGCGTGGGCCCGCCTTCGGCCACCACCACGTCGGGGTGCCCCGCATAGCCGGGCGCCAGCCCCATGTCGTCGGCGTGCAGCACCATCGCGATCCGACCGACGAGCGGCGCGGTCCGGAACGCCTCGAGCGTCCAGGCCGCGACCGTCCGTCCGGCGAGGGTGCGCCACTGCTTCGGCAGCCCGCCGCCCGCGCGGAGGCCGCGTCCGGCGGCAACGATGACGACGGCAACGGACATCCCCGGCCTCTCCTTCCCCGCGACTGTCTATGGTCTGCGCGGCATCGTGACAATGCTGGCGCCGCGCCACGATCATCTGCTTAATCTTTGTGCAACCGCTGCCTCGCAAGGATGGAAGAGCGCCCGCGGGTTTGCCATTTGCCGCTTGCCGGGATAGCTGCAACTCAGCTGCACAAGGATTGAGCATTTGGCCATACAAGTGGCATCCATCTCCCTGAGCGACCCGGTCCTCCTCGCCCCGATGGCGGGGATCACGGACCTGCCGTTCCGGCGTCTCGTCGCCCGCTTCGGCGCGGGCCTCGTGGTGAGCGAGATGGTGGCGAGCGAGGATGTCGTCCGCTCCCGCCCCGGCACGCGCGAGCGGGCGGAGCTTGGGGCAGGGGTCGCGCATACCGCCGTGCAGCTTGCGGGGCGCGAGGCGCGCTGGATGGCCGAGGCCGCGCGCATGGTGGAAGGTATGGGCGCGCGCGTGATCGACATCAACATGGGCTGCCCGGCCAAGAAGGTCACGAACGGCTGGTCGGGATCGGCGCTCCTGCGCGACCTCGACCACGCGCTGACGCTGATCGAGGCGGTGGTGGCCGCGGTGACGGTGCCCGTCACGCTCAAGACCCGCCTCGGCTGGGACGACGCCTGCCTCAACGCCCCCGACCTCGCCCGCCGGGCGGAAGCAGCGGGCGTCCGGATGATCACCATCCACGGCCGCACCCGCTGCCAGTTCTACAAGGGCGCGGCCGACTGGTCCGCCATCGCTCGCGTCACCGAAGCCGTCACCATCCCCGTCATCGCCAACGGCGACATCACTTCCACCGCGACAGCCCGCGCGGCGCTGGCCGCCTCCGGTGCCGCCGGCGTCATGATCGGCCGCGGCGCGCAGGGACGCCCGTGGATCCTTTCCCAGATCGCCGCCCGCCTCGCGGGCCGCACACCCCCCGCCGCCCCCACCGGCACGGCGCTCGCCGATCTCGTCGCCGGACACTACGAGGACATGCTCGCCTTCTACGGCGCCGAACTCGGCGCCCGCGTCGCGCGCAAGCACCTCGGCTGGTACATGGACGAGGCCGCCACGCCCGCCCCCCTCCGCCGCGAGGTGCTCACCGCCCAGGCGCCCCGCGTCCGCGCGCTCCTCCCCGCGGCCCTGTCCACATACGCCGAGGCCGCATGAAGACCTTCGGCGACAAGCTCTGGATCTCGCTGCCCGTCCCCGCCTTCCTGCTCGACCCCGGCGACGTCATCGCCGAGGTCAATCCGGCGGCCGAATCCTTCCTCAACACCTCGGCCCGCGCGCTGAAGGGCGCGCCCGTCTTCGACAAGCTCGCCATCGACGCGCCGATCGAGGAAAGCTTCCGCCGCGTCCGCACCGACCAGGCGCTGCTGTTCATCAACAACGTCGACGTCTCCTCGGGCGAAAAGCCGCCCGTTCAGTGCAACATCCAGATCGCGCCCATGATCGGGATGCCGGGCTTCGTCCTGCTGCTGATGGAGACCCGTTCGACCGCGGACCGCCTGACCCGCGCGCATTCGGCCAAGTCCGCCGCGAAATCCGCCATCGGCATGGCCGAGATGCTGGCGCACGAGATCAAGAACCCGCTCGCCGGGATCACCGGGGCGGCGCAGCTTCTGTCGATGAACCTCGAAGGCGACGACCGCGACCTCACCGACCTCATCGTCGAGGAGACGCGCCGCATCGTGAAGCTCCTCGAACAGGTGGAGCAGTTCGGCAACCTCAGCCCCCCCGATCGCAAGGCGGTGAACATCCACGACCTTCTCGACCGCGCGCGGCGCACGGCCATGGTCGGCTTCGCCGCGCACATGAGATTCGTGGAGGAATACGACCCCTCGCTGCCACCCACCTGGGCCGACGGCGACCAGATGCTCCAGGTCTTCCAGAACCTTCTCAAGAACGCCTCCGAGGCCGCGGGGAAGGGGGGCGGGACCATCCGCATCCGCACCTTCTACGAGATGTCGCTGCGGCTGCGCCGCAAGGACGGCACGCAGGCGAGCCTGCCCTTGCAGGTCGAGATCATCGACGACGGCCCGGGCATCCCGCCCGAGATCGCGCAGGAGATCTTCGAACCCTTCGTGTCGGGGCGGGAGAACGGCACGGGTCTCGGCCTCGCCCTCGTCTCGAAGATCGTATCCGAACATGACGGCTGGATTTCGGTCGACTCGGTGCCGGGCCGCACCGTCTTCCGCATCTCCCTTCCCGTCGCCCCGAAGGACCTTGGAGGAAACTAGATGGACGGCACGGTTCTGGTCGCCGACGACGACCGCACGATCCGCACGGTTCTGACGCAGGCTCTCACCCGCGCGGGCTGCAAGGTGCACGCGACCTCGTCGCTCGTGACGCTCATGCGCTGGGTCGAGGAGGGGAAGGGCGACCTCGTCATCTCCGACGTCATCATGCCGGACGGCAACGGGCTCGACCAATTGCCGAAGATTGCGCAGGAGCGCCCGGGCCTCCCGGTCATCGTCATCTCCGCCCAGAACACCATCATGACCGCCATCCAGGCGGCCGAGGCCGACGCCTTCGACTACCTGCCCAAGCCCTTCGACCTGCCCGACCTGATGAAGCGCGCGGCCCGCGCGCTCGAGGTCAAGCGGCGCATCCCCGTGCCGAAGGCGAGGGAGCCGAAGGGCGCCGACGACCTCCCCCTCGTGGGCCGCACGCCCGCGATGCAGGCGCTCTACCGGCTCGTGGCCCGCGTGATGAATACGGAACTTCCCGTCCTCATCACCGGCGAATCTGGCACCGGCAAGTCGCTCATCGCCCGCGCGATCCACGACTTCTCCGACCGCCGTACGCTCCCCTTCGTGGTGGTCAGCGCCGCCGAACTCGCCACGATGGAAGGCCCCGCCCAGATCCTCGCCCGCGCCAAGAACGGGTCGATCCTCTTCGACGAGGTGGGCGACCTCGACGAAGACGCGCAGGCCCGGATCGTGCGGATGCTCGACAGCCTCACCGACAACGGCCCCCGCATCATGGCGACGAGCCAGGCCGACCTCTCGGCCCGGATGGACGCGGGCCGCTTCCGGCAGGACCTGTTCTTCCGCCTCGGCGGCGTCACCGTCGCCGTCCCGTCCCTGCGCGAGCGGGTGGACGACATCCCGCTGCTCGCCGACCATTTCCTCGCCCGCGCCGACCGCGACGGCCTGCCGCTCCGCCGCTTCGACCCCGCCGCCATGGACCTCGTCCGCGCCTACTCCTGGCCCGGCAACGTCCGCCAGCTCGAGAACACGATCCGCCGCCTCGTCGTCACCGGGTCGGACGAGGTCATCACGCGGGCCGAGGCCGAACTCGTCCTCGGCAACCAGCCCGCCGTCGAGCCCTTCGTCGGTGGCGGCGACGGCGAGAAGCTCGCCGTCTCCGTCGGCAAGCACCTCAAGCGCTACTTCGACCTCCACGGCGGCGTCCTGCCGCCCCCCGGCCTCTACCAGCGCATCCTCAAGGAAGTGGAGACCCCGCTCATCGAGATCGCGCTCGACGCCACGGGCGGCAACCAGGCGAAATGCGCCGATCTCCTCGGCATCAATCGCAATACCTTGCGCAAGAAGATCACCGACCTCGATATCCGCGTGACACGGCGCCGCAAGCTGATGTAGAATCGCCACACAAGAGTGGCCGATGCGCTGCAAGTTGCGGCGCGCAGAGCCACCACACAGGCGGTCGCCGCACGAGCGCGGCGCATCAATCGAGGGCAGTCCGTTTGGCGGGCGCGGCACGACAGGCAACATGGGAGCGTCTGCTCCGGCTCAGGCGTCTGCGCCGGTTCCAGAACTTCGCCACGCTCGGTCTCGTCGTCCTCGGCCCGCTCCTCGCCCTGGTCACCTTCCTCGTGCTCGGTCCGCTCGACCGGGGCGTCTCCTCGCTCTCGCTCCGGCTCGTGCTCCTCGCGGACCTCGTCTACGTCCTCGTCGTCGCCACCCTCGTGCTCGGCACGATCGCCCGCATGGTGGCGGCCCGCCGGGCGAAATCGGCCGGCTCCCGCCTCCACCTCCGCCTCACCGGCCTCTTCGCCCTGATCGCGCTGATCCCCACCGTCACGGTTGCCGTCTTCGCGGGCCTCACCGTGAACGTCGGTCTTGAAGGCTGGTTCTCCGACCGTGTCCGCCAGGTCGTCGGGGCCTCCCTCTCCGCCGCCGAAGCCTACCGCGAGGACGAACGCGACGCGCTCCTCGCCGATGCCGAGGCGCTCGGCGCATGGCTCGAGACCGCGCGCCGGGGCGACGTCTTCCTGGGGGACGGCGCGCTCCGCCAGCTCCTCAGCCAGATCGACACGGTCGTCCAGCGCGAGCTCCTGGAAGCCTACGTCATCGACAGCGCGGGCGAGATCCGGGCTCGCGGCGAACGGTCCTACCTCTTCAACTACGACGCCCCCTCGGCCGAGGAGATCGCCCGCGCGGTCGCGGGCGAGGCCGTGCTCATCGAGGACATCCCCCGCGACGAGTTCCGCGCCCTGCTCGCGCTCGACGCCTTTCCCGACCGGCTGCTCTATGTCAGCCGCACGGTCGACGGCCGCATCCTCACGCTTCTCGACGACGCGCAGGAAACGGCCCGGCTCTACATCCAGCTCGAAAGCGAACGGGGTCGCCTCGTGTTCGAGTTCGGCCTCCTCTACCTCGGCTTCGCCGTGATCCTGATCCTGGCGGCGATCTGGCTGGGCCTGTGGTTCGCCGAACGCCTCTCCCGTCCGGTGGGACGTCTCGCAGGCGCGGCGCAGCGCGTGGGCGGCGGCGACCTCGACGTGCAGGTGATGGAGGAGGAGGGCGACGACGAGATCGCGATGCTCGGCCGCCTCTTCAACCAGATGACCCGGCAGCTGAAGGGCCAGCGGGAGGCGCTGCTCGACACCAACCGCCAGATCGAACGCCGCCGCCGCCTGTTCGATTCGGTGCTCTCCTCCGTCACCTCGGGAGTCATCGGCCTTGACGAGGATGGTCGCGTCACGTTCGTCAACCGCGCCGCCGAACGGATCCTGCGCGAGCACGACATCGGCGGCCGCGCGCTGCCCCTCGCCGTGGCGATCCCCGAATTCGAGCCGCTCCTCCAGAAGCTCGCGACCACCCGCGCCGACGCCGTGCAGGAGGAGCTTCGCATCACCCGCGCAGGCAAGATCGAGAACCTGCTGGTCCGCATCGCCCCCCGCCGCGCCGCCGACGGCCGGCTCGAAGGCTACGTCGTGGCCTTCGACGACGTGACCGACCTCGTCTCGGCGCAGCGCATGGCCGCCTGGGGCGACGTCGCACGCCGGATCGCGCACGAGATCAAGAATCCCCTCACGCCGATCCAGCTCTCGGCCGAACGCATCCGCCGCAAGTTCTCGGGCAAGCTGGGCGACGACGCCGCGGCGCTGGAACAATACACCGAAGTCATCGTCCGACAGACCGGTGACCTCCGCCGGATCGTCGACGAATTCTCCAAGTTCGCGCGGATGCCCGAACCCGACCGCACGGCGCAGGACCTCGTGCCGCTCGTGCGCGACGCCATCGTCCTCCAGGAGGGCGCCATGGGCGACACGCGCCTCGTCCACCACCTTCCCGAAGGCGAGCTTCGCGCCGATCTCGACGCCACGATGATCGGGCAGGCGCTCACGAACCTCCTCAAGAACGCCGGAGAAGCCATTGAATCGCTGCATGAAAAAGGCGCGGCGCCGCCAGGCCACATCCCCACCGTCGAGGTGCGGCTGACGGCCGGGGACGGCACCGCGCTCATCACCATCTCCGACAACGGCATCGGCCTGCCGGAGGACCGCGCGCGGCTCTTCGAGCCGTACGTGACCACGCGCGAGAAGGGCACCGGCCTCGGCCTGCCCATCGTCAAGAAGATCATCGAGGAACACGGCGGCACGCTCGTCCTCACCGACGCCGAGCCGCTGGACGACACCGGGCACCGCGGGGCCAGGGCCGAAGTGACCCTGCCGCTCGCGCAACAGGCAGAAAGGCCGGAAACCCCCGAACCGGCCAGGGAAAGAGGCATCGCATGACCGACATTCTCATCGTCGACGACGAACGCGACATCCGCGAACTGATCTCGGACATCCTCGAGGACGAAGGCTACGAGACCCGGACCGCGGGCAACTCCGACGATTGCATGGCCGCGATCAACGCCGCGCCCCCGGCGCTGATGATCCTCGACATCTGGCTCAAGGACAGCCGGATGGACGGGATCGACATCCTCAAGACCGTGCGCCGCGACAACCCCGACGTGCCGGTCGTCATCATCTCGGGCCACGGCAACATCGAGATCGCGGTGGCCGCCATCAAGCAGGGCGCCTACGACTTCATCGAAAAGCCCTTCAACATCGACCAGCTGATGGTGGTGATCGGCCGCGCCATGGAGACGGCGCGGCTCCGGCGCGAGAACACCGCGCTCCGCCGCCGCGACGTGTCGGCGGCCGTGATGATCGGCGGGAGCCCTGCCTTCCGCGCGCTCCGCAGCCAGCTCGACAAGGTGACGCGCTCGAACGGCCGCGTGATGCTCTCGGGACCGCCCGGCAGCGGCAAGGAGACGGCCGCGCGCTACATCCACGCCAACTCCGACCGCGCCGAAGGACCCTTCGTGACGGTCAGCTCCGCCTCCGTCGAACCCGACCGCATGGAGGAGGTGCTCTTCGGCCGCGAAAGCGCCGCGCGCGGGGTCGAACCGGGTCTGCTCGAACAGGCCCACGGCGGGGTGATCTACTTCGACGAGGTCGCCGACATGCCGCTCGGCACCCAGTCCAAGATCCTGCGCGTGCTGACCGAACAGCAGTTCCAGCGCGCGGGCGGCGCCGACCGCGTCCGCGTCGACATCCGCGTGATCTCGTCCACGAACCGCGACCTCGAGGCCGAGGCCCGCTCCGGCCGCTTCCGGCAGGAGCTCTACCATCGCCTGAACGTGGTCCCGATCCGCGTCCCCGCGCTCGAGGAACGGCGCGAGGACATCCCCGACCTGGCCCGCCACTTCATCGAGACCTTCAACCGCGAACAGGGCCTGCCGCTTCGGTCCCTGAGCGACGAGGCGGAGGCGCTCCTCCAGACCCTGTCCTGGCCCGGCAACGTGCGCCAGCTCCGCAACGTGATGGAGCGCGTCCTGATCCTCGGCGCCGACAGGGGAGAGATCGGCGCGCCCGAACTCGCCGACCAGGACCCCCAGCGCGAGGACGACGGGCGGATGGTGCTGTCGGGCGCCTTCGCGACGCTGCCGCTGCGCGACGCGCGCGAGCTCTTCGAACGCGAGTACCTCCTCACCCAGATCAACCGCTTCGGCGGCAACATCAGCCGGACGGCGACCTTCGTGGGCATGGAGCGCTCGGCGCTGCACCGCAAGCTGAAGTCGCTTGGGGTGGTGACGACGAACAAGTCGGGCGCGCGCGTGGCCCATGTCGACATCGAGGAGGTCTGAGGGCGATGGGGGGCTCCGCCCCCCGGCCCGGCCTGCGGCCGGGCCTCCCCCCGGAGTATTTGTCCCGAGATGAAGCAGGAGAGCCGCGTCCCTTGCTTCATCCTCGCAAGGACATTCCCCGCCGGAGGTTCGCCGAGCCGGAGGCGCGGCAAGGGTCTGCGCTCCTTGCGTTGACTTTCCGCCCGCCGCCTCCCTAGATCGGGGCGCGCGGGGTCTGGCCACGGAGACGTCATGAAGGTGATCATCTGCGGCGCGGGCCAGGTCGGCTGGCAGATCGCGCGCCACCTCTCGGGCGAACGCAACGACGTGACCGTGGTCGACAACAACGCCGACCTCGTCCGCCGCGCGACCGACACGCTCGACGTCCAGGGCATCGCGGGCTTCGCAAGCTATCCCGACGTGCTCGAGCGCGCGGGGGCCCGCGACGCCGACATGGTGATCGCGGCCACCCATTCGGACGAGGTCAACATGGTCACCTGCCAGGTGGCCCATTCCGTCTTCGGCGTGCCCCGCAAGATCGCGCGGCTGCGGTCGCAATCCTACCTGACCGCGATCTATTCGGACCTCTACCGCCGCGACCACATGCCGATCGACGTGGTCATCTCGCCCGAACGCGAGGTGGCCGAGGCCGCGCTGCGCCGGCTTGCCGCGCCCGCCGCCTTCGACACGCAGAGCTTCCTCGACGGGCAGGTCCAGCTCCTCGGCATCTCGCTCGACGAGGACTGCCCGGTGCTCAACACGCCGCTGCGCCAGCTTACCGACCTCTTCTCGACGCTGCGCGCCATCGTCGCGGGCGTGCGCCGCAAGGGCCGCCTCTTTGCGCCCGAGCCGGGCGACCAGCTCTTCGCCCACGACCAGGTCTACGTCTTCTCCCACGTGGACGACGTGAACCGCACCATCGAGGTCTTCGGCAAGACGGTGACGCGGCAGGAGCGCGTCGTCATCATCGGCGGCGGCAACGTGGGTCTCGCCGTGGCCCGCGCGCTCGAGGCGCGGACCGAACGGGTGCGGGCCAAGATCATCGAACGCAACCGCGCCTCGGCCGAGCGCGCGGCCGACGCGCTCGAGCGCACGATCGTGCTGCACGGCGACGGGCTGTCGATGGAGCTCCTGAACGAGGCGGGGGTGGAGCGCGCGGACGCGGTCCTGGCCGTGACCGACGACGACAAGGTGAACCTCCTTGCCGCCGTGCGGTCCAAGCAGGTGGGGGCGGGCATGACCATCTGCCTCATCAACGATCCCACGCTCATTCCGCTGATGGAGCCCTTGGACATCGACGCCTACATCAACCCGCGCCAGACCACCGTCTCCTCGATCCTGCGCCATATCCGCCACGGGCGCGTGCGCGGGGTCTATTCCATCGGCGACGCCGAGGCCGAGGTGATCGAGGCGCAGGTGCTGTCGACCTCGCCCATCGCGGGCCAGATGATCCGCGACATCGACTTCCCCGAAGGCGTGCTCGTGGGCGCGGTGCGGAAGTCCACCGGCAAGATCGTGAAGCCCGAAGGCGCGACCCGCATCGAGGAGGGCGACGTCATCGTGCTCTTCGCCATGACCGCCGACGTGCCGGAAGTGGAGCGCCTCTTCCAGGTCTCCATCGACTTCTTCTGATGGCGCGCCGCCTTCTCGACCTGCCGTTCATCGTCCTTCTGATGGGGATCGGCGCGGCCGCCATGTTCCTGCCCGCCATCCACGCGCTCGCCGTGTCGGACCACCGGACGGCGCGGGCCTTCTTCTACTCCGGCCTCCTCTTCCTCGTGCTCTTCAGCTTCATCGCGGTCGCCACCTCGAACCGCCGCGTCCGGCGCGAGGGGCGCAGCCACCTCATCGCGCTTGCCGCGGCCTACACCGTCCTTCCGGTCATGCTCGCCGTGCCGCTCTACGAGGCGGTGGGCAACACGAGCTTCCTCAGCGCCTACATCGAGATGGTGTCGAGCCTCACGACCACCGGCGCCACGCTCTTCACGCCGCAGCGCCTCGCGCCGTCCGTCCACCTCTGGCGCGCGCAGGTCGGATGGATGGGCGGCTTCTTCGTCTGGGTGACGGCGGCGGCGGTGCTGGCGCCGCTCAACCTCGGCGGGTTCGAGGTGCGCTCTTCCGGCGGCATCGGGCGGGGGGCGGCAGCGATCACGCCGATCGCCCGCGTGGCCGACGGGGGCGAGCGGCTGCGGCGCTACGCGGCCCAGCTCCTGCCCGTCTACCTCGGGCTCACGGTCGCGCTCTGGGGCGCGCTCGTCGCAGCGGGGGACACGCCGCTCGTGGCGCTCTGCCACGCCATGTCGACGCTTGCCACGAGCGGCATCTCGCCCGTGGGCGGGCTCGAGGGCGCGCGCTCCGGCGCGGCGGGCGAGGCGCTGATCCTGCTCTTCCTCGTCTTCGCCTTCTCCCGCGTCGCCTTCGTGCGCGAGGAGCGCCCCGACGGCTGGCGGTCGGTCCCCCGGGACGCCGAGCTGCGCATGGCGCTCGGCCTCGTCGCCTCGGTCGCGGGTCTCCTGTTCCTGCGCCACTGGTTCGGCGCCTTCGACCGCGCCGGCGAACGCGACGTGCTGGCCGCGGGCGAGGCGTTCTGGGGCAGCCTCTTCACCGTGGCCTCCTTCCTGTCGACCACGGGCTTCGTCAGCACCGACTGGGCCGTCGCCCGCGCCTGGTCGGGGCTCGCCGCGCCGGGGCTCATCCTGATGGGGCTCGCGGTCTTCGGCGGCGGCGTGGGCACGACGGCGGGGGGCGTGAAGCTCCTGCGCGTCTACGCGCTCTACGTCCATGGCAAGCGCGAGATGGACAAGCTGATCCATCCCTCCTCCATCGGCGGGGCAGGCCCCGGCGCGCGGCAGCTGCGCCGGCAGGGCGCCCCGCTCGCCTGGATCTTCTTCATGCTCTTCGCCTTCTCGATCGCGCTCGTGATGGCGGCCTTCGCGCTCACGGGGCAGAGCTTCGAGAACGCGCTCGTGCTCACCATCGCGGCGCTTTCCACCACCGGGCCGCTCGTCGGCGTGGCGGGCGACACCGCGCTCAGGCTCGATCTGCTGGGGGACGGGGCGAAGCTCGTCTTCGCCGCCGCGATGGTCATCGGGCGGCTCGAGACGCTTGCGCTCATCGCGCTCCTCAACCCCGATTTCTGGCGGAGCTAGGCCGATGCGACAGGAAATTGCGTAACGGACTGTTTTTTGGGGTGGAATCTCTCCTCCACCCGTCACATACTGGAAAACATGTGCCTGCGCATAACGGCAGCGCCAAGAAAAAAAGGCGACACCACGAATGGCTTCGGACAAACAGAATCTCCAGGACGCCTTTCTCAATCACGTCCGGAAGACAAAGGTTCCGGTCACCATCTTCCTGATCAACGGGGTCAAGCTGCAGGGCGTCATCACCTGGTTCGACAACTTCTGCGTGCTCCTGCGCCGCGACGGGCAATCCCAGCTGGTCTACAAGCACGCAATCTCCACGATCATGCCCGCCCAGCCGATCAACCTCTACGAGGGCGACGACTGACGTGGAGACGGATCGTCAGGCCGCGCGGATGCGCGCCTACGTCCTCCATCCCGAACTCCAGTCGGACCCGGGCCGCCGCGCGGCGGAAGCGGCGCTCGACGAGGCGGTGGCGCTCGCCCATGCGCTGCCCGACCTCGACGTGGTGGGCGGAGAGATCGTCCGGCTGCGCCAGCCCCGGGCCGGGCTCCTCTTCGGCGAGGGCAAGATCGCCGAGCTCAAGGCCCGGCTGGAGGAGGCCGAGGTCGGGCTCGTCCTGATCGACGGCGCGGTGACGCCCGTCCAGCAGCGCAACCTCGAGAAGGCATGGGGGGTCAAGCTCCTCGACCGCACGGGGCTCATCCTCGAGATCTTCGCCGACCGCGCCCGGACGCGGGAGGGCGTGCTTCAGGTGGAACTGGCCGCGCTCTCCTACCAGCGCACCCGGCTTGTCCGGGCGTGGACCCACCTCGAACGCCAGCGCGGGGGCCTGGGCTTCGTGGGCGGCCCCGGCGAGACGCAGATCGAGGCCGACCGGCGCGCCATCGACGAGGCGGTGACCCGGCTCCGCCGCCAGCTGGCCAAGGTGGTCAAGACCCGCGAACTCCACCGCGCCGCGCGCGAGAAGGTGCCGTTTCCCGTGGTGGCGCTCGTGGGCTACACGAACGCGGGCAAGTCCACGCTCTTCAACCGGCTGACGGGGGCGGAGGTCGTGGCGAAGGACATGCTCTTCGCCACGCTCGACCCCACGATGCGCGGCGTGGTCCTGCCCTCGGGGCGCAAGGTGATCCTGTCGGACACGGTGGGCTTCATCTCGGACCTGCCGACGCAGCTCGTCGCCGCCTTCCGCGCGACGCTGGAGGAGGTGCTGGCGGCCGACGTCATCCTCCACGTCCGGGACATCGCGCACGCCGAGACGGCCGAGCAGGCGGCCGACGTCGAGGCGATCCTGGCCGAGCTCGGCGTGTCGAAGGACGTGCCGCTCTTCGAGGTCTGGAACAAGACCGACCTCCTGCCGCCCGAGGCGCGGGCGGCGGTGGAGACGGAGGCCGCGCGCAAGGACGAGGTCGTGGCGATCTCGGCGCTGACCGGGGAGGGGGTCCGCGCGCTCCTCGACCGGGTGTCGGCCGCGCTCGAGGAGGAGAAGGTGGAGCGCGAGCTCCTCGTGCCCTTCGCCGAGGGCCGCAAGCGCGCCTGGCTCCACGGCGAGGGCGTCGTGCTGGGCGAGGCGCAGGGCGAGGACGGTTTCCGCGTCACCGTCCGCTGGACGGCGCGACAGGAGAAGCGGTTCCGCGAGCTGTGAACGCCGAAGCGAGGGGGCTGTCTGCCCCCTCGCGCTCCCCCGAGGATACTTGAAGGCAGATAGAAGCGGGAAGACAGGGGTGGCCGGGCGCACGGTCGTGTAATGCCCTGCGGCGCGGCGAAGCAGCCATATGATTTCCATACGCGATCCATACGGTTTCCGGGCCAGGAAGATCGCGGATTGTCAGGGCCTTAAGGCCCGATTCGCCCGTCAGGCCGCGGCAGCGCCAGGTAGACGCTGTCGCACCACGCGGAGGAGGATCAGGCGCCCGGTCCGGATCGGGGCGTCCGCCATCAGTCCGGGGGGCCGGGCTCGATCACCGTCACGCCCACCGCCGCGGCCCGGGCAAGCTCGGGGTTGAGCGACATCGGGATGTATTCGCCCCGTCGCCAGAGGACGCCGAGATCGTCGTAGTGGCGCGACAGCGGGTGGCCGGACTGGCCGGTCGCGATGATGAAGACCGAGCTGTCGGGGTCGGCGAAGTCGTAGACGCCGCGGTAGCCCGCCCCGTGGGAGTTGAGGAACGGTTCCGGACCGGTGCCCCGGAGCTGCCCGCGGTTCAGCGTCTCGTCCCCGCCGCTCGTCGACTGGCGGATGTTGACGATGAGCCCGAGCCCCGGGATCTGTCCCAGCACGTCGTGGTCGTGGGTGGCCTGGTGGACGTCGCCCCAGCGCAGCGATTCGAGGCTGCTGCCGTAGCGCTCGGTGATCCAGAGGAGCGCGTCGTCGAGCGCGAGGCGGGCCATGTCCTCGCAGGTCTCGACCGCGTCGGACTGGATCACGTCGCACCAGGCCGAGGCGCCCCCCACGTCGCGATAGACGCGTTCGAGGAAGATCGGCTCCACCTGCGTGAAGGACCGGGCGAGGGGGCCGAGCTCGTCGCGGATCAGCCGGTCCTGGAGTTCGCGCACCCAGGCCGCGTAGAGGAGCGGCTCGGGCATGTGCTCGTTCATCTCGCCGTTCCATTCGGCGAGGAGTTCCAGCGCCCGCTGCCGCAGGCGTTCGCGCGAGCCTTCGGGCGCGGGGTCGCCCGTGTACCACAGGTTCGCCCCGATCAGCGGCAGGATGGAGCGGGCCGAGAAGGACACCGTGTCGAGCTGCGCCTCGATGAAGCTTTCCCGGGTGTGGACCTCGCGGGCCTGCATGAGGCGACGCCAGCGCTGGATGCGCTGCGTGTCGCCCCAGTGGTGGCTCACGTGGAAGGGAAAGGGCTGGTCGGTGATCTTGTTGTTGGTGTTGCCGAGGATGCCGCCCGCGGGGTCGACGACCGACGGGTTCGCGTCATAATCCATCCGCCCCTGCCAGCGGTTCTCGGCAAGCCAGCCGGGCGTCGGGATGCGGCCCTGGCTCTGGTGGCGCGCGGCGCGGCGGGGCTGGGCGCCGACCATCTGCAGCGCGATCCTCTCGCCGTCCACGAGCGTCCAGTTCTGGCTCGGCGCGATGAAGGACTCGCCCGCCGCGATGGCCTCGTCGACGGTGCCGGCGCGCATCAGGGCGAGCGCGGCCGAGGCCGAGGTGTCGGCGGGCGACAGCGCCGTCCAGGCGAGCGAGACGACATGGCCCGGCGGCGTGATCGAGGCGAGGTTGAACTGGGTGCCGGGCAGGATCGGGCCGTTCTCGGACCACTGCAGCTCGATCGTGACGGGCTGGGCGTCCTTCACGGTGATGATCGAGGGGCGGGTGCGGAGCGGCCTGTAGCCGTCGGGCGTCAGGACCTGCGAGGGGTCGTCGGGGTTCAGGCGTTCGATGTAGAGATCCTGGTCGTCGAGGTAGGAGGAGGTGGGCGCCCAGCCGAGCCGCTCGCTCCGGCCCGCGAAGACGGCGGGCGTGCCGGGGATCGTCGCGCCGATGACCCCTCCGGTGCGAAGCTCGAGCGCGGCGAGGTACCAGATCGAGGGCGCCGAGAAGGCGAGGTGCGGGTCGCTTGCCAGAAGCGTTCCGCCCGCGGCGGAACGCGAGGGCGCCGCCGCCCAGGCATTCGAGGCGCCGCCGAAGCCGTGCGCGGGCGTGGGGTCGAGCGGGTCGCGGGCGGGGGCTGCGGCCGCGAACCGGGGTGCGTCGGGGAAGAGGGACGCGAACTCGGGCAGGTCGATCACCGCCGTCCCCGGTGCGTCGGGCAGGATGTCGCGCACCCGTTCGTCGGGCAGCATGAGCGAGACCTGCGCCCGCAGCACCTCTTTCTCGAGCTGGGTCGAAAGGCGCAGCGCCATGAGCTTGCCGATGGCGAGGCTGTCGGCCGGGGTCCAGGGCGCAAGCTCCGGCGGGAACAGCCAGAACTCGGGCGCGCCGCGCCCCAGCGCCTCGCGGTTGACGATGTCGAGCCAGGCGTTCACCCCCCGGGAGTAGGCCGCGAGCGCGGCCGTGGTGTAGTCGTCCTGCGCCTCGACCGAGGAGGCGGCCAGCGCGTAGAGGTCGAGGCGGCGGACAAGCTCGTCGATCTTCAGCGTGCGCTGGCCGAAGATCTCCGACAGCCGTCCCTGCGCCGTGCGCCGGAGCATGGTCATCTGCCAGAGCCGGTCCTGCGCATGGGCGAAGCCCAGGCCGAAATACACGTCCTCGTCGTTCGCGCCGTAGATATGCGGCACGCTCGCGTTGTCGCGCACGATCTCGACCCGCTCCGCGATCCCGCCGCTTTGCCATGTCGCCGAATAGTCGGGGATCGACCGCGCGAAGAACCAGTAGAGGATCACGACCGAGGCGATCGCGAGGAGGGCGGTTCCGATGAAGAGCCTCAGGAGCCAGCGGAAGATCGTGGCCATTCTCTGCCCGTGTTGACGGTGGCGGCTGAGCCGTTAGGTAGGGGCGGGTTTAGGCGAAAGCGGAGAGGGAGGAAAGCCATGGCGAAGGTCGCGTTTCTGGGGCTCGGGGTGATGGGATACCCGATGGCGGGGCATCTGGCCGCGAAGGGCCATGACGTCACCGTTTACAACCGTACCGCAGCCAAGGCCGAGGCCTGGGTGGCCGAGCATGGCGGCCGCATGGCGCGCACCCCGCGCGAGGCCGCGGCGGGGGCCGAGTTCGTCATGGCCTGCGTCGGCAACGACGACGACCTCCGCGGCATCTGCACGGGCGAGGGCGGCGCCTTCGCGGGCATGGGGCGCGGGGCGATCTTCGTGGATCACACGACCGTCTCGGCCGCGGTCACGCGCGAGATGTATGCCGCGGCCGATGCCGCGCAGGTGAGCTTCGTGGACGCTCCCGTCTCGGGCGGGCAGGCGGGCGCGGTCAACGGACAGCTCGTCGTGATGTGCGGCGGCGACGAGGGCGCCTACCTGCGCGCCGAGCCGGTGATCATGGCCTACGCCAAGCTCTGCAGGCGGCTGGGGGACAGCGGGGCGGGCCAGCTCACCAAGATGGTCAACCAGATCTGCATCGCCGGGCTCGTCCAGGGGCTGTCCGAAGGTCTCCATTTCGCCGAGAAGGCGGGTCTCGACGGGCGCGAGGTGATCGAGGTCATCAAGGGCGGCGCGGCGGGGTCCTGGCAGATGGCGAACCGCTTCGAGACCATGCTCGACGACCATTTCGCGCATGGCTTCGCGGTGGACTGGATGCGCAAGGACCTGGGCATCTGCCTCGCGACCGCGAACGAGAACGGGGCGAGCCTGCCGGTGACGGCGCTCGTGGACCAGTTCTACAAGGACGTCCAGAAGATGGGCGGCGGGCGCTGGGACACCTCGAGCCTCTTCAAGCGGCTGCGCGCGCTGGGGTGAGGGCAGGGGAGAAGGGGGCTCTGCCCCCTCTTGGCCCGTGCCGGGCCAATTCACCCCCGGGATACTTGCGGGTCGATGGAGACGATCGACTCAGGCGCGCGACAGGCGCGCCGCCCGGAGCCAGAGGAGCATGATCCCGAAGGCCACGATGGCGTTCCACGACGCCATCGACAGGCCGAGCATCTGCCAGGCGACGTCGTCGCAGCGCACGAGCGGGGCGGCCATGATCTGGTCGAGGAGCTGGTCCGGAGTGAGGCCGCCGATGGGTCCGGAGGTGCAGGTGTCGGGTCCCTGCCACCAGCCGCGTTCGACCCCGGTGTGGTAGAGGCCCACCGCGCCCGTCGCCGCCGCGGTCAGCGCGCCGACAAGCGGCAGCACGGGCCCCGCCACGGCAAGCGCGAGCAGGCCCACGGGAACGGCCGCCATGTAGGGGTAGCGCTGCCAGTAGCAGAGCTTGCACGGCGCGAGCCCGCCCAGGTACTGGAACCCCCACGCGGCAAGCAGCATGCCCGCCGAGCCCAGGGTGGCGGCGAGGATCAGGTTGCGTCGGGTGAGGAAGGTCACAGGAAGCGCACCGCGTAGAAGCCCCCGAGGAGAATCGCCACGAACAGGGTGAACATCAAGCCCAGGCGCCTCTCGATGAAGTCACGAATGGGTGCGCCGAACTTCCACAGGAGAGCCGCCACCACGAAGAACCGCAGGCCGCGCGCCACGAGGCTCGCGATCATGAACACCCAGATGTCCAGCCCCGTGGCGCCCGACAGGATCGTGATGACCTTGTAGGGGAAGGGCGTGACGCCCGCGATCAGCACCGCCCAGGCGCCCCACTGGTTGTACTGCGCCGCGAAGTCGCCGAAGTAGGCGTCCTTCCCGTAGAACTCGAGCACCGGCCGCCCCACGCTTTCGAACAGCCCCCAGCCGATCGCATAGCCGGCCAGTCCGCCCAGCACCGAGGCCACCGTCGCGACGGCGGCGATGCGGAAGGCCATGTGGGGCCGCGCGATGATCATCGGGATCATCAGGAGATCGGGCGGGATCGGGAACACCGAGGATTCGATGAAGGCCACGAAGGCGAGCGCCCAGAGCGCGTGGGGGCTCGACGCCAGCGAGATCGTCCAGTCGTAGAGCCGCCTGATCATGGAACCCGCCTGCGCTTTTCGCGCTCCCATCGCCGGTGGATGCGCTACAGTCAAGGCATCCTAGTGCAAATCGGGTGGTGGCATGCGCTGGCAGGGAAGACGGGGAAGCGGCAACATCGAGGACCGGCGGCGCATGGGCGGCGGCCCGGCGATTGGCGGCGTGGGGCTTGTGGTGGTGGTCCTCATCGGCCTGTTCCTCGGGATCGACGTGAGCCCGCTGATCGACCAGGGGACCCGGGTCGGCGGGGGCGGGGGCGAAGTCACGCGCGCCGACGAGGAGGCGGCGGAGTTCGTGAGCGTCACGCTCGCCGACACCGAGGAGGTCTGGGACGAGATCTTCGCCACGCAGCTCGGCCGGGAATATCGGCCCGCAACGCTCGTGCTGTTCAAGGGCGTCACGCAGTCGCCCTGCGGCGGGGCGAGCGGGGCGACGGGACCGTTCTACTGCCCGGTGGACCGCAAGGCCTACCTCGACACGGATTTCTTCACCACGCTCGACCGCCAGCTCGGCGCCAACGGCGACTTCGCCGCGGCCTACGTGGTGGCGCACGAGATCGGCCACCATGTCCAGAACGAGCTTGGCCTGCTCGGCCGCGCCAACCAGATCCGGCGGCAGGTCAGCCCGGCGGAGGCGAACGCCATCTCGGTCCGGATCGAGCTGCAGGCGGACTGCTTCTCGGGCCTGTGGGCGCGCACGGCCGAGGCGCGCTTCGGCTCGATCGAACCGGGCGACATCGAGGAGGCGATGGTCGCCGCCCGGCAGATCGGGGACGACACGCTCCAGCGCAACGCCGGGCGCGTGCCGCAGCCCCACACCTTCACGCACGGAACGAGCGAGCAGAGGATGCGCTGGTTCTACGAAGGCTACCGCACCGGCGACATCGCCGCCTGCGACACCTTCGCGGCCGAGAGGCTCTAGCCGCGCGTTTCCCTCTGGCCCGCGTGGCGCGGGCGCGCTAGGGAAGGACCGGGCCCGAGTGGCGGAACGGTAGACGCAGGGGATTCAAAATCCTCCGCCGCAAGGTGTGTCGGTTCGAATCCGACCTCGGGCACCACGATCAGGCGATACCCGGACCCTGCGCCGAGGGCCGACGCGCGGGCACGTCAGCGCTCATCCGTCTCGGACCCGTCCTTCGCCGTCGCCCCCGGCGCACGGTCGAAGTTCCGGTCCGCAAGGGTGCGCGCGATCACCTTCGTCATCTCCGGACCGGTCGCCAGCGCGACGCGCCCGTGGGACGGTCGGCGCCGGGTGTACCGCCGGACGCTGCGGGGTCTGCCGGTGATCCCGAGCGCGCGGGAGAGGAACATCATCAGCGCGATGGCCGCGAGCGCGAGGGTCGGAAGGCTCAGGAGCCCATCCGACGTGCCAAGCCCGATCTGGTCGAGGAACGCGAGCAGGCCCTGTTTCGGCTCCATCCCCGGGGCGTAGGCATGGCCGGGAAACTTGTCCATTCCGTTCGACATCGGCCGATCTCCTGACGAGCGCCGCAATGCGGGCTGATGCGCAAGATTATTCGCAATTCATGGCCAAAGCATGGCGCCCGGCCGTGGCTGGGCGGTGTCTCAGGCCGCCGTGCCCTCGTGCAGCCTCTGGCGCACACGCGAGAGGCGGGGCAGCTTCATCCGGACCATCAGCCCCCCCAGCCGGCCCGACCGGCCGACTTCCAGCTCGCCGCCATAGGCGCGGACGAGGTCGTTGGTGATGGCAAGTCCCAGTCCGCTTCCGCTCGTGCTCGTGTCGATCCGGTAGGCGGGCTGCAGGATGGCCTCCAGTTTGTCGGACGACACGCCCTTGCCGTCGTCATGGATCTCGATGACGGCCCGGTCGCCGTCGATCCGCGCCTCGATCTCGATCCGGGACCGGGTCCACTTGTAGGCGTTGTCCATCAGGTTTCCGAGCGCCTCCTCGAAATCCTGCGGGTTGAGCGGCAGCTTGAGCGACTCCGGCGCTGTCCAAACGAGTATGACGCCCTCCCGCCCGGCGCTGGAGCGGAACAGCCGTTCGAGCCGGCGGAGCGCGCCCGAGACGGAGGTTTCGCTGTTCACGTCGCTCGACGCGTATTCGGCGCGCATTCGGATCAGCGTCCGCTTCAGCTGCGCGTCGATCCGGTCGAGCGCCTCGACGGCGCCGTCGAGCGGGGCGCCCGTGCCGATGGCCACGTCGAGTTCGTTGCGAAGCGCGGCCGAGGGCGTCTTCAGCGCATGGGCAAGGTCCGCCGCCTGCCGCCGCGCCCGCGCGACGATGTCGTGGTTGCGCTCCACGAGCGTGTTCACGTCGTTCACGAGGGGAACGATCTCCTCGGGATAGGCGTCGGGGACAAGCTTGGTGCCCGTGGTCCAGCGGTTCTCGATCTCGGCCGACAGCCGTTCGATCGGGGTGAGGACGGCACGGGTAAAGAGCGCCGCGGCCCCCACCGCGAGCACGCCGAGGAGAAGGAACACCGCGGCCGATCCGTTGGCGGCGATCCGGCGCTGCTCCTCCAGCGACTCGACGGATTCGGCCACCGTCACGGACCAGGACGTCCCGTCCTCGAGGATGACGGAGTCGGTGACGGCGCGCACCTCTCCCGCGGGCCCGGCGCCCTGCCAGAACACCGCACCCTCGAGCGGGGACCGTGGCGGCGTCAGCGTGGCGTCGAAGAGCGACCGCGACACGAGGATCTCCCCGGTCTCGAGGTTCTGGGCCTGCCAGTAGCGGCCCGAATAGGGGCGGCTGTAGACGGGATCGACGAGGAGGCGGGACATCGTATCCTCGGTCGGGGGCAGGTAGGACAACGCGACCGTCGCCTGGACAAGCCGCTCTGTCAGGACGTCGTCGAACCGCGAGATGGTGATCCTGTCGAAGAGCGTCAGGAAGCCTGTCACGCCAATCACGAAGACGAGGAAGGTCCAGAGGACCGCCCCCGCCATCGCCCGGCGCTTGAGGGATCTCATGACGGCAGGCTGATCCTGTACCCGCGCCCGCGCGACGTCTCGATCAGGTCCGCGCCGAGCTTCTTTCGGAGCCGAAGGATGAACACCGCGATGGTGTTCGAATCGCGGTCACGGTCGAATTCGTAGACATGGTCGCTGAGTTCGGCGTTGGACACGTAGCGGCCCGCGTTGTGGAAGAGGTAGGACAGCACCGCGGCCTCCTGCGCGGTGAGGTCCACCTGCTCTCCGTTGCGCGTGGCGTTCTTGGTGCGGGTGTCGAAGCTCACCTCGCCCACCTCGAACACGGGTGCGCCGTGGGCGCCCTTGGCGCGGCGCAGGATGGCCCTGACGCGCGCCGCGAGTTCCGGCATCTTGAACGGCTTGGTCAGGTAATCGTCCGCGCCTGCGTCCAGCCCGTCGACGCGATCGGACCAGCCGTCGCGGGCGGTCAGGATCAGCACCGGGGTCTGGAGAGCGTCATCCCGCCATTTCCTGAGGATCGTCAGACCGTCCACGCCCTGCAGACCGATGTCGAGCACGACGAGGTCGTAGGGTTCGCTGGCGCCGAGGTACTGCGCCTCGTCCCCGGTGGCGGAGAGGTCGGCGGCATAGCCGTCGCGGGAAAGGGCGGACCTGATCTGGGGTCCCAGCGTGGGATCGTCCTCGGCGACCAGTATTCTCATGGGGCACCCGTCACTTATTTCGCCGTTCATATGAGACGGCAGAAGCAGGTCCAAGGCAACATGTATCCGCAGTGAGCGGGGGCCCCGCGGTCAGTTCCGGCCCTTGCCGTTGCCGTTCGACGACGCGGCCCCGGTCCCTGCCGCTCCGGGCGCGCTGCCCGACGCGCCGCTTCCCCCCGCCGCGGCCGCGCCCTGTCCCTGGCTCTCGTTGCCCGAGCCGGAGTTTCCGCCCGCGTTGCTGTTGCCGCCCGCGTTCCCGCTGCCGCCGCCTGCGTTCCCGCCGCTGCCGCCAGAAGCGCCGCCACCTGCGTTGCCGCCTCCGGAGGCCCCGCCGCCCCCGTTCCCGTTGCCGCCGCCTGCGTTCCCGCCGCTGCCGCCAGAAGCGCCGCCACCTGCGTTGCCGCCTCCGGAGGCCCCGCCACCCCCGTTCCCGTTGCCGCCGCCGGAGGTGCCGTTGCCCGAGCTGCTGTTCCCGCCGCCCGCGTTGCCGGCCCCGCCACTCGCCGCTCCGCCAGTTCCGGAACCTCCGGAGTTTCCTCCGCCCATGCCGCCGGATGCCGCATTCGACGACGACGCCGATCCCTGGCCGCCCGCGGAGTCTCCGCCCGATCCGCCGCTCTGCTGGTTCGCCGTGCTGACACCCGTCGACGCGGCCCCGGATCCCACGTCCTGCGTCCCGCGCGACACCCGGTTCTCCGAGGCCCCGGATCGCGTCCCCGACGGCGCCGTTCCCTGTCTTTGCGCGGGGGGCGCGAACAGGCCCATGAACCCGCCCGTGCTCGCCTCCGCCCGCGCCGTCTGCTGGACGTTCTGCGCGGCCTCGGACGACACGGGAAGGAAGCTGCCCGTCCGGGCATCGAGAACCGCGCTCACCATCCGTCCGTTGGGTTGCCGGACGAGGACGCGGTAGTAGAGCGACCCGACATCGTAGAGCGCGACATCGACGAGCGCGCCATTCATCCGTTGCTCGACCCCGCGCTGGAGGTCGGAGAATGGAACGACCGAACCCTCGGCGATCGCGCGGCGGAGCGAAGACCTGTCCACCTCGTGTCCGGACGCAACGGACATCGGCGCCGCGCTGATCATCACGGCCGAAACGAGAAGGGTCTGCAACGCACGCACTTCGATCACCCCTTCGGGCAGACCTTCAAAAGGTATCAACAAATGTGTCTTTTGAAAGGCAAAATGCGAATACAGCCTGTTTCCGCGCGTCTGCCGTCCGATCAGGGCCCCGCTGCCGCGGCGGTCGCGCTCCGTCTGGTCCGCGAGGCTCCGTTCCAGAGGACCGCGACCAGAATGAACGCGCCGCCCACGAGCGTGTTCCGGTCCGCCGTCTCGTTCAGGAACAGCCATACCCACACCGGGGCAAGCACGACCTCGATGCTGGAGAGGAGGGCAAGTTCGGCGGCCGGAACGATCCGGCTCCCCAGCGTGTAGAGCACGAGCCCCCCGGTCAGGAGCCCGGCACCCATCAGCACCGACCACAGGATGTCGGTCGCCGGCACGACCAGCGGATCGCCGGCGAGCCCGCTCGCGATGCCCCCGGCCACGAGCGCCATCAGGCTGCCCACGAGCACGAAGGGAAGCGTGTCACGCGCGCCGTGCCAGCGAATCGTGACGGTGAAGACCGCGAAGCCGGTCGCGGACACGAGCGCGGCGAGGTTTCCGGCAAGGGCGCCCCCGCTCAGACCCTGGCGCACCATGATGAAGATGCCCACCAGGGCGAGCGCAATCGATGCCCAGGTTTCGGGGCGCGGGCGTTCGGCCAGCACCACCCATGCGAGAACAGCGGTGATCAGGGGGGCCGCGGCGAAAAGGAAGACGGCGTTCGCGATGGTGGTGGTCTGGATCGAATAGACCGCCCCGCCGAAGGCCCCGACCAGCCCGAACCCGCCGATCAGCCCCGCCACACCGACCCGGCCGAGCGCCGTCAGCGGCGACCCCCGCGCCCGCCACGCGAGAAAGCCCAGAAGGACCGGGATCATCCCGAGCGACCGCCAGAACAGGATCGCCCACGGCTCCGCCTCGTCGATCTGGCGGAAGACGAGGCCCTGCAGCGACCACATCACGCCAGCCGTCGCCACGAGGATCACACCGGTCCGGTACTGCATCGATCACCTGCCTTGCGCGCCGATCTAGTCCGGCGCGCCCGCCGCCGTCTGTCCCGTTCCCGACCGGAGCGGTGGCGGTTTCGGACCCGGCCGGCAAGCGGAAAAGCCGTTTGCATTCGGGCAGTCCCCCTTCCATTGTCGCGCTCACGCCCTTGCCTCAGGACCGCACCCCATGCACCTCGCCCGCTTTCCCCGCCTCTTCGTCGCCCACCTTCCCACGCCGCTCGAACGGCTCGACCGGCTGACGGCGGAACTCGGCGGCCCCGAGATCTGGATCAAGCGGGACGATTGCACGGGGCTGTCGACGGGCGGCAACAAGACCCGAAAGCTCGAATTCCTCATGGCCGAGGCCGAGGCGATGGGCGCCGACATGGTGATGACCCAGGGTGCCACCCAGTCGAACCACGCCCGCCAGACCGCTGCTTTCGCTGCGAAACTCGGGATGGCTTGCCACATCCTGCTCGAGGACCGGACGGGGTCGAACGATCCCAACTACAACGGGAATGGCAACGTGCTCCTCGACCATCTCCATGGCGCCACGACCGAGAAGCGGCCCGGCGGCGGCGACATGAACGCCGAGATGGAGGCGGTGGCCGACCGCTTCCGTGCCGAAGGCCGCAAGGTCTACACGATCCCCGGAGGCGGGTCGAACCCCACCGGCGCGCTCGGCTACGTCAACTGCGCCTTCGAGCTGGTGGGGCAAGCGAACGACCGCGGCCTCGTCATCGACCGGATCGTCCATGCGACCGGGAGCGCGGGGACGCAGGCGGGGCTCGTCGCGGGGCTGAAGGCGATCAACGCCGGCATCCCGCTCCTGGGCTTCGGGGTCCGCGCGCCCAAGGAGAAGCAGGAGGAGAACGTCTTCAAGCTGGCCTGCGCCACCGCCGAGAAGATCGGCGCGGCAGGCGTCGTGAAGCGCGAGGACGTGGTGGCCGACACCGACTATGTGGGCGCGGGCTACGGCATCCCGCGGGAGGATACGATCGAGGCGATCCGGATGTTCGCGGAGCTGGAAGGGATCCTCCTTGACCCTGTCTACTCGGGCAAGGGGGCGGCGGGGCTGATCGACTACTGCCGCAAGGGGAGGTTTCAGAAGGGCGAACGCATCGTCTTCCTTCACACCGGAGGCGCGGCGGGGCTCTTCGGCTACGACCGCGTCTTCGCGGCCTGAGGGATGCCGCGGGTCGTCGGCATCCTCGGCGGCATGGGGCCGGAGGCGACGGTACTGCTGATGCAGAAGGTCATCGCCGCCGTGCCCGCGCGGGACGACGCGGACCATGTGCCGCTGATCGTGGACCAGAACTCTCAGGTCCCCTCGCGCATCCGGCGGCTGATCGAAGGGACCGGTGACGACCCCGCGCCGGTGCTCGCCGCGATGGCGCGGCGGCTGGAAGGCGCCGGGGCCGAGGCGCTCGCCATGCCCTGCAACACGGCGCACCACTACGCCGACGCGATCAGGGCGGCGTCGACTGTGCCGCTTCTCGACATGGTGGCGCTTTCGGTGGCGAAGGCGAAGGCGCTCGCGGGGGAGGGGGCTCCGGTCGGCATCCTGGCCTCACCCGCCGTCCGGCGTGTAGGGCTCTTCGACGGGCCGATGGCGGCGGCGGGGCTCACGCCCCTCTATGCGACGGATGAGGAGGCGACGCTTGGCGCAATCCGGTCGATCAAGGCGCACGGTCCGACGGAGGCCGCCCGCGCGGCGCTCGCTGCCGCCTCGGCGGAGCTTCTTGCGCGCGGCGCACGCGTCCAGATGGTCGCGTGCACCGAGTTCTCGCTGATCGCCGACGCGGTGGCCGAGGGCGTGACCGCCTTCGACACGCTCGACGCGCTGGTCGACGAGATCGTTGCCTTCTCGCTCACGCGCACCTGACAGGCCGACGCGTGGACAGGGCGAACCCGGCCCCCTAAGACAGGGGCAGGGACCGGAGGGAGGACTGGCGTGACGGACAACCCGGCATCCATCGACGACACCATCGCGGCGCTCGAGGCGCAGGGCTACGTCTGCGGCCGCCCGCTCGGCACGGTGGCCTTCCTCGCGCTGACGCTCGGCAAGCCCCTGTTCCTCGAAGGCGAGGCGGGCGTGGGCAAGACCGAGATCGCCAAGGCGCTCGCCGCCGCGCTGGGGCGCCGACTGATCCGGCTCCAGTGCTACGAGGGGCTGGATGCCGCGTCGGCCATCTACGAATGGAACTTCGCGGCGCAAATGATCGCGATCCGCACGGCCGAGGCGACCGGCACGGCGGACCGCGAGGCGCTGCGGCAGGAGCTGTTCTCCGGCGACTTCCTCATCCGCCGCCCGCTACTCGAAGCGATGGAGCCCCATGCCGAAGGCCCGCCCGTCCTCCTCATCGACGAGGTGGACCGCACGGACGAACCCTTCGAGGCATTTCTCCTCGAGGCGCTCTCGGACTTCCAGGTGACGATCCCGGAACTTGGTACAATTCGCGCTCAGGAGCCGCCCATCGTCATCCTCACCTCGAACCGCACGCGCGAGGTGCACGACGCGCTGAAGCGCCGCTGCCTCTATCACTGGGTCGACTTCCCGAGCTTCGAGCGCGAGATGGCGATCCTTCAGGCGCGTGTGCCGGAGGCGACGGCGAAGCTGTCGGCCGAGGTCGTGGCCTTCGTGCAGACGCTCCGGGGCGAGGACCTCTTCAAGACGCCGGGCGTCGCGGAGTCGATCGACTGGGCGCGCTGCCTCATCGCGCTCGACACCGTGGCGCTGAGCCCCGAGGTGATCTCGGACACGCTCGGCGCGGTGCTCAAGTACCAGGACGACATCGCGAAGATCGCAGGGTCCGAGGCGACGCGCATCCTGAACGAGGCCCGCGCGAAGCTCGGGCGGAGCGCCTGATGGGGGTGCCCCGTCCGCTCCCCGAGACCGAGGGGCGGCTGGCGGAGAACATCGTTCATTTCGCACGCGCTCTCCGCAAGGCGGGCGTGCGCGTCGGCCCCGCGCAGGTCCAGTCCGCCGTCGAGGCGGTCGCGGCGGCGGGCTTTACCCACAAGACGGACTTCTACCACACGCTCCGCGCGACGCTGATCCACCGGGCCGAGCATCTGGAGGTCTTCGACCAGATCTTCGCGATGTTCTGGCGCGACCCGGAATTCATCGAGCACATGATCCACCTCATGTCTCCCACGCTCCGCAAGGACGCGGAGGAGCGCGCGAAGAAGGCGGCGGAGCGCCGCGCGGCCGAGGCGCTGACGGATGCGGCCACGCCGCCGCGCGATGTGCCCGAGCGCGAGGAGCTGACGATGGACGCGCGGATCAGCTGGTCCGCATCCGAACGGCTCCGCGCGATGGACTTCGAGCAGATGAGCGCGGCCGAGATCCGGGAAGCGGCGCGGGCGGTTCGCGCGCTCTCGCTCCCGGTGAAGCCCGTGCCCACGCGGCGGTCCATCGCCTCGCCCGCGGGCCGCCGCCCCGACCTCCGCGCCACGCTCCGCCGGTCGCTCAGGCGCGGGGGCGAGGTCGAGCGGATCGAGATGCGCAAGCGCCGGACCCGGCCCCCGGACCTCGTGGCGCTCTGCGACATATCCGGCTCCATGTCGGTCTACTCCCGGATGCTGATGCACTTCCTGCATGCGGTCACCTGGGCGCCCGAGCGCGGCTGGGGGCGCGTCTCGGCCTTCACCTTCGGTACGCGGCTCACCAATGTCACCCGCGCTCTGGCGCAGAAGGACCCCGACCTCGCGCTCGCCGCCGCGGGGCGGGACGCGCAGGACTGGGAGGGCGGCACGCGGATCGGCGAGGCGCTCCGCCGCTTCAACGTCGACTGGTCGCGGCGCGTGCTGGGGCAGGGGGCGGTCGTCCTTCTGATCACCGACGGGCTCGAGCGCGGGGACACCGCCGTGCTGGAGCGCGAGATCGAACGCCTCCGTCTCTCCTGCCGCCAGCTCATCTGGCTCAACCCGCTTCTCCGCTGGGACGGGTTCGCGCCCAAGGCCGCCGGAATCCGCGCGATCCTGCCGCATGTGGACAGCTTCCACGCCTGCCATTCGCTCGACAGTCTCGCGGACCTTTCGGCGGCCCTTCGCAGCGCCGTGAAGTGACCCTCAAAACAGTTGCTTTGCGTCTTCCACTGGATAAGGTTCCGTCATGACGATTGCTGATTTGGGCTCCTCTTCATGGACATGAGCGGCGAGTATGTGATCGCGGCCCCGCGCGAGACGGTGTGGGCTGCGCTCAACGATGCCGAGGTACTGAAAGCCTGCATTCCGGGCTGCGAGGAGCTCGTGCAGACCTCGGACACCACCATGGAGGCCAAGGTCACGCAGAAGATCGGCCCCGTGAAGGCGAAATTCGCGGGCGCGGTGGAGCTTGTGAACATCGACGCGCCCGCGGGCTACACGATCCGGGGCGAAGGGAAGGGCGGCGTCGCGGGGTTCGCCAAGGGTTCGGCCGACGTGCATCTGACCGAGGAGGAGGGCGGCACCAAGCTTGCCTATACCGCCCACGCCGAGGTGGGCGGCAAGCTCGCCCAGCTGGGCGGGCGGCTCATCAATTCGACGGCCAAGCGGCTGGCCGACCAGTTCTTCGAGAATTTCCGCAACCATCTGACAACCGGGGAGTCCGCGGGCGGGACCTGACCCGCGACGACCGAGCCATTGCCCGGGCCACACAAGACCCGGCAGCCAGGGAGGACATGCATGGCCGAGATTTCAGTCACCGTGAACGGGAAGGCGGTCAAACGCTTCGTTCCTGACAACACGCTCCTGTCGGAGTTCCTGCGCGAGACGCTGCGTCTGACCGGCACGCATGTCGGCTGCGACACCTCGCAGTGCGGGGCCTGCGTCGTCCATGTGGACGGCAAGGCGATGAAGTCCTGCACGATGCTCGCGGCGTCGGCCGACGGCGCGTCGGTCGTGACGATCGAGGGGCTCGCGAACGGCGAGCTGCACCCGATGCAGAAGGCCTTCAACGACAACCATGGCCTCCAGTGCGGCTTCTGCACGCCCGGGATGATCATGTCGGGCGTGGACATGGTGGCGCGCTACAAGGCCGAGGGCCGCGAGCTCACCGAGGAGGCGATCCGCCACGAGCTTGAAGGCAACATCTGCCGGTGCACGGGCTACCACAACATCGTCAAGTCCATTCAGCAGGCCGCCGCCGAGATGTGAGCGGCCACTCGGCCCGCCTATGGTGGCCGGGCCGGACCTAAGCGGGAGGTAACAGGGAATGAGCGACGGAATCGGCGCGCGCGTGAAGCGCAAGGAAGACAAGCGGTTCATCACCGGCAAGGGCAAGTACACCGACGACATCCGGATGGAGAACCAGGCCTACGCGGCCTTCGTGCGGTCGCCCCATGCGCACGCGCGGGTCAAGGGGATCGACGCCTCCGAGGCCGAGGCGATGGACGGCGTGATCGCGGTCCTGACGGGGGCGCAGCTCACCGGCGACGGCATCGGCAACCTGATCTGCGGCTGGGCGATCTCGTCCAAGGACGGCAGCCCGATGAACATGGGGCCGTGGTCCGCGCTCGCCACCGACCGGGTGCGCTATGTGGGCGACGCGGTGGCGGTGGTCATCGCGGAAAGCCAGGGTCTCGCCCGGCGCGCGGCCGAGAAGGTGGCGGTCGACTACGAGGAACTTCCGGCCGTCGCGCACGCCGACAAGGCGCTGGCCTCGGGCGCGCCGCAGGTGCATGACAACGCGCCCGGCAACCTGATCTACGACTGGGGCATCGGCGAGGAGGCGGCGACGGATGCGGCCATCGCGGGCGCGGCGCATGTGACCGAGATGCACATCACCAACAACCGCCTGAGCCCCAACCCGATGGAGCCGCGTTCCGCCGTGGCGACCTTCGACGAGAGCGAGGACCACTACACGCTCTACACCACGAGCCAGAACCCGCACGTCGCGCGTCTGGTGCTCTCGGCCTTCTACAATGTGGCGCCCGAGCACAAGCTGCGCGTGATCGCCCCCGACGTGGGCGGCGGCTTCGGGTCGAAGATCTACATCTACCCCGAGGAGATCACCTGCCTCTGGGCGTCCATGAAGACCAAGCGGTCGGTCAAGTGGACCTCGGACCGGTCAGAAGCCTTCATGACCGACGCGCATGGGCGCGACCACATCACGACCGCGAAGATGGGCTTCGACGCGAACGGGAAGATCACCGGCTTCAAGGTCGACACCATCGCCAACTTCGGCGCCTACATGTCGCTCTTCTCCTCGGCGGTGCCGACGTATCTCTACGCGACGCTGCTCTCGGGCCAGTATGACATCAAGAACATCTACGCCAACGTCCGCGCGGTCTACACGAACACCGTCCCCGTGGACGCCTACCGCGGCGCGGGGCGGCCCGAGGCCTGCTACCTCATCGAGCGGATGATGGAGACGGCGGCGCGCGAGATGGGGATGGACCCGGCCGAGCTGCGCCGGCGCAACTTCATCACCCAGTTCCCGCACCAGACGCCCGTCATCATGGCCTATGACGTGGGCGACTTCGGCGGCAACCTCGACAAGGCGCTGAAGGCGGCGGACGTCGCAGGCTTCCCCGCGCGGAAGGCGGAAGCGGCCAGGCGCGGCAAGCTCCGGGGCCTCGGCTACTCCTGCTACATCGAGGCCTGCGGGATCGCGCCCTCGGCGGCGGTGGGCTCGCTCGGCGCCGGTGTCGGCCTCTGGGAGTCGGCGGAAGTCCGGGTGAACCCCGTGGGTACCATCGAGATCCTGACGGGCTCGCACTCCCACGGGCAGGGGCACGAGACAACCTTCGCCCAGATCGTGGCCGACCGCTTCGGCCTGCCGATCGACAACGTCTCCATCGTCCACGGCGACACCGACAAGGTGCAGATGGGCATGGGCACCTACGGCTCGCGCTCCGGCGCGGTCGGCATGAGCGCCATCGTGAAGGCGATGGACAAGGTCGAGGCCAAGGTGAAGAAGATCGCGGCCCATGTGCTCGAAGCCTCAGAGGACGACATAGTCATCGAGGGCGGCGAGGTGAAGATCGCCGGGACCGACCGCAAGATGGCCTGGCACGAGGTGGGGCTTGCCGCCTACACCGCGCACAACCTGCCCGCGGGGATGGAGCCGGGGCTGAAGGAAGGCGCCTTCTACGACCCGGTCAACTTCACCTTCCCGGCGGGCTGCTACATCGCCGAGGTCGAGGTCGACCCGGAAACGGGGGTGACGAAGATCGTCCAGTTCACCGCGGCCGACGACTTCGGCACGATCATCAACCCCAACATCGTCGAGGGTCAGGTCCATGGCGGCGTGGCGCAGGGGATCGGGCAGGCGATGCTCGAACAGGTGGTGTATGACGACGCAGGCCAGCTCGTGACGGGGTCCTACATGGACTACGCGATGCCGCGCGCCGACGACGTGCCGTTCTACACGATCGAGCACAACACGACCGTCTGCCCGAACAACCCGCTCGGCATCAAGGGCTGCGGGGAGGCCGGTGCCATCGGCGCCCCACCGGCGGTGATCAACGCGATCACCGACGCCATCGGCAACAACGACCTGCAGATGCCCGCGACCCCGTCGCGCGTCTGGGCGGCGATGGGCGCCGCGCGCGCGCCCATGGCGGCCGAGTGAGGGAGGAAGACCCATGTACGACGTCCACTATCACCGCCCTGCCTCGCTCGAGGACGCGCTGAACCTGCTCGCGGGGGCCGACGAACCGCGGATCCTGTCGGGGGGGCAGACGCTCCTTCCCACGATGAAGCAGCATCTTGCCGCCCCGTCGGACCTCGTCGACATCCGGAAGATCCCCGGCATGAAGGGTGTCCGCGTCGAAGGCGGGCACCTCGTCATCGGGGCGGCGACGACCCATGCCGAGGTCGCGGGCAACGCGGATGTGCTGAAGCACATCCCCTCGCTCGCGTGCCTTGCCGCCGGGATCGGCGACCCTGCGGTGCGCCATCTGGGCACCATCGGCGGGTCCATCGCCAACAACGACCCGGCGGCCGACTACCCGTCCGCGGTGCTCGCGCTCAACGGCCCGGTTGTCACGAACAAGCGCGAGATCGCGGCGGAGGACTACTTCCAGGGCATGTTCGCAACCGCGCTGGAAGAGGGCGAGATCATCACGGCCGTGAAGTTCGCGCCCCCGAAGCGCGGCGGCTACGCGAAGTTCCGCAACCCGGCCTCGCGCTATGCGATGGTCGGCGTCTACGTGGCCGACACCGCCTCTGGCATCCGCGTCGCGGTGACGGGCGCGGGGGAGAACGGCGTGTTCCGGCACGGCGGGCTCGAAGCGGCGCTTGGCGCGAACTTCGCGCCCGAAGCCGTTGACGGCGTGTCCGTTTCCGCCGATGGACTGCTGTCCGACATCCACGGCGATGCCGCCTATCGCGCGCATCTCGTCAAGGTCATGGCCAAGCGCGCCGTCGCCGGCGCGGCCTGAACCCTCAGGCGGCGCCGGACCCGCCCGGCGCCGCGCTCACCGCCAGCACCTCGGCCAGCACCGACACTGCAAGTGTCCGGGCGTCGCGCGCCGAGGGCACCAGTCCGATGGGGCCGCGCAGCCGCGCGCGTTCTGCCCCCGTCATCCCCATCGCCTCAAGCTCCATCAGCCGCGCGTCCCGCGCCCGGCGGCTTCCCTGCGAGCCGATGTAGAAGGCGGGCGTGCGCACCGCGCCGATGAGGATCGGCGGCTCCCAGTCGTGGTCGTGGAAGAAGAGCACGATGGCGGTGCGGTCGTCCACCGCCAGCCCCTCGGGCCAGCCCGGAACCGTGAGGTGCTGCAACCCCGCGCCGGCAGCGCGCGCCGCCTCCAGCGTCTCGTCGTCGGGCGACAGAAGCACGCTCGGATATCCCGCCGCCTGAACGAGGGCGGCGAATGTGCTGGCCTCCGGACCCTTGCCGAAAACGAGGAAGCGGATCTCGGGCAGGAAGCGCACGCGGAAGAGATCGCCCTCGCGCCCCGTCTCTCCGTCTGGCGAGAACGAGAGTGCCCCGCCTGCGAGGTCCACCGCCAGCGTCACCGCCCGCCGCGCCGCCCGCGCATCGTTGACCGCGTGGAGCACCGCGCGGTCTGGGCGCGGCACCAGCGCGATCTCGAGCCCGCCGCCACAGGGGAGCTGGATGTCCATGAAGGGCGACCCGCGCCCGTAGCGGATGACCCTGGGCCGCCCCGCTTCCAGCGCCTCGAGCGCGTGAAGCGCGATGTCATTCTCCACGCAACCCGAGGACAGCGTGCCGGTCCGGTGACCGCCCGCGTCCACGGCCATCACCGCGCCCACGGGCCGGTAGGATGGCCCCTCGACGCCGGTGATGAAGGCAAGTACGCCGTCTTCGGCCATGCCCAGAAGCTCCGCGACCGGGTCCCGGAGCGGGCCCGACAGGAGGGGTGCAGGGGCGAAGGGTGCGGTCATGGCGCGATCATAGGCGCTTCCGCAGGGGCAGCAAGCGTCAGACGGAGAGGCGCGTCCCGTGCGCGCCGCGCTCGCGGTAAGGGGTGGTCGCGTAGTGCGACCGATAGCACTTGGAGAAGTGGGACGGGCTTGTGAAGCCGCAGGCCAGCGCCACGTTGATGACGCTCATGTCCGTCTGCATCAGGAGGTTCCGCGCCTTCTGCAGGCGCAGTTCCATGTAGTAGCGCTTGGGGCTGCGGGTGAGGTAGCGGCGGAACAGCCTCTCCAGCTGGCGCGTCGACATGCCGACATCGCGGGCGAGCGTCGCGGGGCTGATCGGCTCCTCGATGTTGGCCTCCATCATCTGGATGACCTGGCTGAGCTTGGGGTGCCGCACCCCGATCCGGGTCGGCACGCTCAGGCGCTGGGTGTCCTGATCGGTGCGGATCGTGGTGTAGATGAGCTGGTCGGCCACCGCGCCCGCCAGTTCCTCGCCATGGTCGTCGGCGATGATCTTCAGGATCAGGTCGATGGAGGAGGTGCCGCCCGCCGTGGTCATGCGGTTCCCGTCGACCACGAAGACGGATTTGGTGAGCGTGACCTCCTCGAACTCCTCCGCGAAGCTGTCCTGGTTCTCCCAATGGATCGTGGCCTTCTTCCCGTCGAGAAGCCCGGCCTTGGCCAGCGTGTAGCTCGCCGTGCAGAGGCCCCCGATCGCCACGCCATGCCGCGCCTCGCGCCGGAGCCAGCTGACGACGCGCCTCGTCGACGCCTTCGCAACATCGATCCCGCCGCAGACGAGGATCGTGTCGTCCCGGTTCACCTCCTCGAGGTCCATGTCGAGCTTGAAGCGCGTCCCCGCCGAACAGGAGATGCTGTCGCCGCCTTCGCCCGCAAGCACCCAGGAATAGAGCTTCTTGCCCGACATCCGGTTCGCGATCCTGAGCGACTCCAGCGCGCAGGAGAAGCAGAGCATCGTGAAGTTATCGAGGAGAACGAAGACGAAGCGGCGCGGCTTTGTGCCCTTGGCCGCGACCTCGACGATCTGGCGACTCATGTCCACGCGTGCGTCCTCCCGACCCGAGCACGGAAACAGGTTTGCCATGCGCCTTCAAGGGCGGCTCCACGGCCCGTGATCGAAATGCGACAAGATCGCGCGAAAACGGGCGATGGGCCGGGGTTTGCAAGGGCAGGGCGGTCGCCTATAAGGCTCGCCTGACGTGCCTCACGGAGACGATGGCGATGAGCAAGTGGCAGAAGACCGGCTGGCGGGCGCTCCCGCGCGTCCAGATGCCCGACTATACTGATCAGGCGGCGCTCGCCGGGGTCGAGGCGCAGCTGGCCAAGTATCCGCCGCTCGTCTTCGCGGGCGAGGCGCGGAAGCTCCGCGCCGAACTCGCCAAGGCGTCGCGCGGCGAGGCGTTCCTGCTTCAGGGCGGCGACTGCGCCGAAAGCTTCGCCGAGTTCTCGGCCGACAACATCCGCGACACCTTCAAGGTGCTCCTCCAGATGGCGATGGTGCTGACCTTCGGCGCGAAGGTCCCGGTCATCAAGGTGGGCCGCATGGCGGGCCAGTTCGCCAAGCCGCGCTCCGCGCCGACGGAGGTCATCGGCGGCGTCGAGCTTCCGTCCTACCGGGGCGACATCATCAACGGCTTCGACTTCACGCCCGAAGCCCGAATTCCCGATCCCGCCCGGATGCTGCAGGCCTACACGCAGGCCGCGGCCTCGCTGAACCTGCTCCGCGCCTTTTCGACGGGCGGCTTTGCGGACATGCACCGGGTCCATGCCTGGACGCTCGGCTTCACCGACCAGGAAGAGGCGGAGAAGTATCGCGACATCGCGAACCGCATCCAGGACACGCTCGACTTCATGGGCGCGGCCGGCATGACGTCCGAGACCGCGCACGAGATGGGGACGGTGGATTTCTACACCAGCCACGAGGCGCTGTTGCTGGAGTACGAGGAGGCGCTCTGCCGGGTCGACTCCACCTCGGGCAAGTGGCTCGCGGGCTCTGGCCACATGATCTGGATCGGCGACCGCACGCGGCAGCCCGACGGCGCGCATGTCGAATTCTGCCGCGGCGTCCAGAACCCGATCGGGCTCAAGTGCGGGCCGTCGACCACGGCGTCCGACCTCAAGGTGCTGATGGAGAAGCTGAACCCCGCGAACGAGGAGGGCCGGCTGACCCTGATCGCGCGCTTCGGCGCGGGCAAGGTCGGCGAACACCTGCCGCGGCTCGTGAAGGCCGTGCGGGAGGAAGGCGCGAATGTCGTGTGGTCCTGCGACCCGATGCACGGGAACACGATCAAGTCGTCGACCGGCTACAAGACCCGCCCCTTTGAAAGCGTCCTGCGCGAGGTCCGCGAGTTCTTCGAGGTCCACAACGCCGAAGGCACGATCCCCGGCGGCGTGCATTTCGAGATGACAGGCCGCGACGTAACCGAATGCACCGGCGGCGTCCGCGCCGTGACGGACGAGGACCTGAGCGACCGCTACCACACCGCCTGCGACCCGCGCCTGAACGCGAGCCAGGCTCTGGAACTCGCGTTCCTCGTGGCGGAGGAACTGTCGGCCCGCCGCGCAAAGGCGCGCGAGGCCGCGGCGGTCTGAGCTATTCGTCGCGCGGGGGCAGGGCGATCACCGTCCCCCGCGCGCCGTCCTCCTGCGGGGCCAGCGCGACGGAGGATGCTCCGTGCCGCCGCCCGTATCCGATCAGCGTCTGGCACTGGAATTCCTCCACCGCGAACCGTCGCGGCGTGCGCCCGATGGCGCCGTCCGCGACGAGGCAGCCCACCGCCCGCGTCACGTCCCCCTGATCGTCGCGCAAGGGCAGGATGAGGAGCCGCGCGTCGAGCGCACGCCGCCCGATCCCACCCGGACTCGACAGCCGGGCGCGGGCCACCGCGGGTTCCTCGAAGACCGCGCTCAGCACCTCGATGATCCTTGGCCGCGCGTCCGGCAGGAAGAGCGAGGTGAGCGGCAGCCCCTGCATGTCGATGCCCATGAGGTCGCAGAGATGCCGCCCCGTCACGCGGATCCGCGCGAGGCCCGGCGCGATCCGCTCCAGCAGGAACGACTGCGCCAGCGCGCCGGGGAAGCCGCGCGGGTCCACCTCGCTGCGGTCCGGGACAAGGCGCCCGTCGCGCAGGAGGTCCCAGTAGGCCTCGACCTCGCGCAGGGGGCGCGGGGCGACGGACTCGCGCCGCGCCGTGAAGTCGATGACGTTCGATCTGCCCTCGGCCATGTCCGTGGTCCTGCCTGTCGCCGCCCGTTGCCGCCCGCGGGGGTGTCTGCTAACGCTGCCCGCGCGGTCGTGGTGAAGCTAAATCTGCCACAGACCCATCGGCAAGTCCGGCCGAAAGTTACTGAACGGTTAATGGCGGAGGGGCCGTGACGCGATCCATGACGGGCTTTGCCGCCACAAGCGGGCGGCACGAGGACTGGAGCTGGACGATGGAGGTCCGCGCCGTCAACGGCCGCGGATTCGACCTCAAGCTCCGGGCGCCCGACTGGATCGACGGGCTGGAGCCCGCGCTCCGCACGGCGCTTCAGGCCCGCATCGGGCGCGGCTCGGTCACGTTCAACCTGCGTCTTGCGCAGGAGAGCGGCGTGGATGCCGCCAAGCTCAACCCCGAGGCGCTCGACCGCGCGCTCGACCTCATCCGCCGCGTGGACGAGGTGGCCGAGCGCACCGGAGTGGCGCTCGCCCGCGCCAATGCCGCCGACGTCCTGTCGATCCGGGGCGTGATGGAAAACGGCGCGCGGGAGGAGACGGACACGGGCCCGCTGCGGACGGCCATCCTCGCCGACCTTCCCGCGCTCCTCGACGCCTTCGACGCGATGCGCGTGGCCGAGGGCGCCCACCTCGCCGACCTCCTCGCGGGCCAGGTCGCGCAGGTCGAGGCTCTCGTCGCCGAGGCCCGCACGCTCGAACCCGACCGCGCGGCGCGGGTGCGCGCGGCGCTCGAGGACAGCCTCGCCCGCATCCGCGACGCGGCGGGCGCCGATCCGGCCCGCGTGGCGCAGGAGCTTGCCCTTCTCGCCGTGAAGTCCGACGTGACCGAGGAGCTCGACCGCCTGACCGCCCACGTCGCCGCCGCCCGCGCGCTTCTGGCCGAGGACGGCCCCAAGGGCCGCAAGCTCGACTTCCTCACGCAGGAGTTCAACCGCGAGGCCAACACGCTCTGCGCCAAGTCCCAGTTCGCGCCGCTCACCAGGGTCGGGCTCGACCTCAAGCACGTGATCGACCAGATGCGCGAGCAGGTCCAGAACGTGGAATGACGATGCAGCGCCGCGGCCTCCTCATCATCCTCTCCTCGCCCTCGGGCGCGGGCAAGTCGACGCTGGCGCGGCGCCTGCGCGCCTGGGACCCCTCGATCCGCTTCTCGGTTTCGGCCACGACGCGCGCGCCGCGCGCGGGGGAGGTCGACGGGATCGACTACCGCTTCGTGACGGAGCCCGAGTTCAAGCGCCTCGTCCGGGAGGGCGAGATGCTCGAGCACGCCCATGTCTTCGGCAACTTCTACGGCTCGCCCCGCGCGCCGGTGCAGGCGGCCATCGACGAAGGCGCCGATGTGCTCTTCGACATCGACTGGCAGGGCGCCCAGCAAATCCGCAACTCCTCGCTCCAGGAGCATGTGCTGTCGATCTTTCTCCTGCCACCCTCCATCGCCGCGCTCCGCGCGCGGCTCACCTCGCGGGGGCAGGACACGGAGGAGACCATCGCCCGCCGCATGAAGCGCAGCTGGGACGAGATCAGCCACTGGGACGGCTACGACTACGTGCTCGTCAACGACGACCTCGATGCGACGGAGACGAAACTCCACACCATCGTCGAGGCCGAGCGGCTGCGGCGCAGCCAGCAGCCGGGCCTCATCGAACGGGTCCGCGCGCTTCAGGAAGAATTCGAGGAGGACGAATGACCATCCACTCCCTTGGCGACCGCCATCCGGAGGTCGAAACCTCGGCCTGGGTCGCCCCTGGCGCCCAGGTCATCGGGTCCGTCTACCTCGGCGCGCGCGCCTCCGTCTGGTTCGGCGCCGTCCTCAGGGGCGATACCGAGGCGATCGTGGTGGGAGAGGGCTCGAACGTGCAGGACAACGCCGTCCTCCACACGGACGCGGGCTTCCCGCTGACCATCGGGCACGACTGCACCGTGGGCCACAAGGCGATCCTCCACGGCTGCACCATCGGGGACGAGACGCTGATCGGCATGGGCGCCATCGTGCTCAACGGCGCGCGGATCGGCCGGAACTGCCTGATCGGCGCGGGCGCGCTGGTGACCGAACGCAAGGAGATCCCCGACGGCAGCCTCGTCATGGGGATGCCCGCGAAGGTCGTGCGCCCCCTCGACGACGCGGCCATCGCCGGCCTCCGCGCTTCCGCCCGCGGCTACCAGGAGCGCGCGGCGTACTATCGTCACGCCCTCGGGAAAGACGGCTGACCCGTTCCTCCTGCTGGCAGAAATACTCCCGGGGGTCCGGGGGCAGGCAGCCCCCGGCGCCCGGCAACCCGCTGAGAGGCCCGCCATGACCGACCGCCCCACGCTCATCCGCCGCATGCCCTGGCCCGAAGGGTCGAGCCGCCCGGTGGCCACGCCGATCCAGCCTTCCGTGGTCTACGCCTCGGAAAGCCCCGACGCGCTCGACGCGCAGTACGACGGGACGAACCCGGGTTACACCTACGCACGGGAGGGCCATCCCAATGCCGATGTCCTCGCCCGCAGGATCGACGCGATGGAGGGGGCCGAGGCCGGGCTCGTCGTCGGATCGGGCATGGCGGCGGTGACGCTGGCGCTTCTCGGCGCGCTCGAGGCCGGGGACCATGTGCTGGGCGGCGACCAGCTCTACGGCCGCTCGCTGCGCCTCATGTCCGAGACGCTGCCGCGCATGGGCATCGCGACAAGCCTCGCCGATCCGACGGACGCCGCCGCCATGGCGGCCGCGATCCGGCCGGAGACGAAGCTCATCCTGATCGAGGTCGTCTCGAACCCCACGATCCGCGTGGCAGACGTCGCGGGCATCGTCCAGGCCGCGAAGGCGCGCGGAGTCCTCGTCGCCATCGACAACACCTTCACGACGCCCCGCGCCTTCCGCCCCTTCGATCACGGGGCGGACATCGTCATCCACTCGGTCACGAAGCTCCTGGCAGGCCACTCCGACGCGACGCTCGGCTACGTCGCCGCCCGCGATCCTGCGATCCGCGAGCGGATCCGGACGACCTCCGTCACGATGGGCTTCACCCCCTCGCCCTTCGACTGCTGGCTGGCCGAACGCGGGCTCTTCAGCTTCGACCTGCGCTACGACCGGGCCGAGGCGACGGCGGTCCGTCTGGCCGAGGCGCTGTCCGCGATGCCCGGCGTGCGCAAGGTGCTCTACCCCACGCGCTCCGACCACCCCGACCACAACCGCGCGGCGGCACTCCTCGGCGCCCGCGGCTCGCACATGCTGAGCTTCGAGGTGGCGGGCGGGCGCGACGCGGCGAACCGGCTGGTCCGCGCCGCCCCCGACCTCGCCTTCGCGCCGACGCTCGGGGACATCGGCACGACGCTCAGCCACCCGCCGACCTCGTCCCACCGGGCGCTCACGCCCGAAGCGCGCGCCGCGCTCGGGATCGGGGAGGGGTTCTTCCGCGTCTCTGTCGGCTGCGAGGACCCCGAGATGCTGATCGCGGAGTTCACGCGCGCGGTCGCCGCCTCGCAGTCGGCCTAGGTCGTGGACTCATTAGTCCTGATCCAGATGCGTGTTGAGGCGAGGTGGAGG